>Ga0209719_1000028_pt1 | contig 197058 bp, 113 predicted proteins | sample AD_JPNAS2_MetaG_FD_184421 | JGI IMG/M metagenome (GOLD analysis project Ga0209719, IMG submission 184421) | Active sludge microbial communities of municipal wastewater-treating anaerobic digesters from Japan - AD_JPNAS2_MetaG (SPAdes) (version 2) | ecosystem: Engineered > Bioreactor >...
ATCTAAGTCCATGAGTGATAAGCGCTGAAAGCATCTAAGCGCGAAACATGCTTCAAGATGAGGTATCCCATCGAAAGAGTAAGGGCCGTTCGAGAACAGGACGTAGATAGGCCGCAGGTGGAAGCGGCGCGAGCCGTGCAGCCGAGCGGTACTAATCGCCCGAGGCCTTGACCTTCTTTCTTCTGAGGTTACGTGTTGTGAGAGACACGAACCTCGAGACTAATCGTCTACTCGTAAGGCGAGTGACCGTCATCGTGATGAGCGATCATCGTTTAGCCGGAAGTCGTGGTTTTCGGCTTCGTGGCGAGTGGTCGTCATTATGCCGGAAGTCGTGATTTTCGACTACGAGACGAGTGGTCGTCATTTTACCGGAAGTCGTGGTTTACGACTTCGTGGCGAGTGTTCTTCTCGCCCAGTCCCTATACAGCTTCCAGAGAGCTATCCCTGGGTGACGATACAGGAGGAGGACCCACCCGGACCCATCCCGAACCCGGCCGTTAAGCTCCTCCTGGCCTATGGTAGTATGGGGGAGACCCCATGTGAGAGTCGGTATCGCCCGGGGTTTTATTCATCAGAACGGAGACATATTCTTTGTCTCCGTTTTTTGTTGCCTGTGAGCGCCGGACCTTGGGAGCGCCGCACTTTAGTTCGCCTCGGTTTCTAGGGATGCCTTCTGGGAACGCCGAACTTTAGTTCGGCGTGCCTTTCTGGGACCGCTTTCGAGAAGCTCTGAGAAAACGCACGTTAATATTTTCGTTCATCGCGTTTTTCATCTTCACTCCGCGTTCTCTGCGTGAGCGAAGGCTTTTGTTGGTTTCACAAGACACTTATAGAAGACATGCCAACTTAAAAGTTGGCGGTCCCAGGAAGGCGTTCTCAGCAAAAAAACCTAAAACTTGCCGAACCGAAGTTCGGCGGTCCTAGGCGCTCCAAAGCTACGGCGTTCCCAGAATGATTCCTCCGTGCTTTCCGGAAGTAGTGCGACCAGGTTCCGTCCCTGCAAGGCCAGATATCATGTACTCTCGCGATGGAGTAAACAGCCTAATCCACACAACGATACCCGCACCGAGTCGTTGGATGGCTCGAAGTGGCCGTTTCGCGGAAGAATTAACTCGAGAAAGATCGAAAGATAGAAGTTTACCGGAATCGGTTTTCGGGGGTGCGTCTCTACTGTAAGAACTTGATGGGGAATAGGCGACGACTATTCGCGCCGCTTCCACTGAACCGATTACCTCTTATGACAAAAACCATTTTCTTAATCGAAGCCTTCTTCTTTACCGGGTTTTCGCACAAGAAGCGCAATTATCTGACGAACTTACTGGACTCCCATCATAGAGCTCCCGACTTACGTCGCGCTCATTCAATTCTTCGGCGTCTTGCTTCTATCTTAAAACGCAGAAACAAGAGCGATGCCGCGGCAGTATAGGCACCTCGGTTCAACATCCGAGATAGGTATCTGGCGTATCTCACCCAGGATGGACGGGCAATCCCTTCCAGATATTTCCCCGAGGCCATTGCCCGCAGACAACGGCTAACGGTTTCGTTTTGCTTGTATGCGACCAGGAAATCACGGATCTCCTTGAAGGCATGATCGTGATGAATCGTAAAGTTACGCGCGACTTGGTTGATCAACCCAAAAACGAGCCACGCCAAGAGGTCTTCAAACTCACTCAAACCCTGAATCGACTCGAAGGAGTCTTGCATAGACTTGACCACTCTCAGGCTTTTCTCGATCGGAGCTTGAATCTTGGATCGCATGATTGTCGAAGCCTCGGCGCAATAGACGTAGGTGTATCGGTTGACCAACTGAATGACGGGGTGGCGGATAAAGCATTGCGTATTGAATAAGCGATCCTCGCTTAAGGTTGGCAGTCTCTCGAAAGTGATGGCGTATCGCTTTAAAAAACCGGATCGATACAGCTTATTCCATACGGGTACCCCATAACCGGGATCGTAAAACAGTTCGTATCGAACTTGAGGGATCGCTTGTTTTTCCGCGGTCACACTTTGGTATGAAAAGGAGGGGACTTCTGAAAAACGATCGTTGCCGGTAGATACGCGGGCGTTGCCGATCGTAATGCCCGATTCGGTACTCCGGGCTTCGGCATATAAGGTGGCGATCGTTTCTGGAAAGATATAGTCATCCGCGCCGAGGAAAAACAGATAATCCCCATGCATAACGGACATCCCGGCGTTTCTCGCAGCGCCTACGCCTGCGTTCGGTTGATGGGCTACGCGGATCCGAGTATCTTTTTCGGCGTATCGATCGCAAATATCGGGGCTACGATCCGTAGAACCGTCATCGACAAGGATGATCTCCAGATTCGAGTACGTTTGCCGAGTCACGCTGCCGAGACAGCGTTCGATCGTTCGCTCCGCATTATATAGGGGGATGATGATACTAATCGTCGCCGCTTCCTGTTTCATCTTTATGCTTCACTCGCTTGATTTTGATGTGTCTGTCCCTCGTTTGGATTTGTTTTCCAGGCCCGAATCACCCCACGCCGAAAATAGGGAGGATTCTGCATTGCTTTAACAGTCGGAAGGAGATATCCGCGCGGTATTTCTGTCCGATATCCTCGCTCCGAGAAAAATCGCAGGAAGTTATCGGCGTCATCTTCACGATGATACGTACAGCAAACGACCCTCGTATCCGGTTTCAAGAGAGTCTCTGACGCGCCTTTCAAAACTTCGACCTCTTCTCCTTCTACATCCAGTTTAAGTAGGAACGGACCGTTTTGATGTTTAAGAACAGAATCGACGGTTTGACACCCATCCTGATCAAAAGAAGATGCGGCTTTTGAGAGGATGGTCACTTTTTCTTTCCACGGTGCGAACGTCAACGCAAGGGGCTCTCGCCAGATCGGGTCGGGTTCAAAAAGGATTACCGCCCGGACCGTTTCCACCCATTCTAGGGAGATTAACCCTTCAGCAGCCCCAATATCCAAAAACACATCGTCCTCAGTCGGATAAAAACCATCCTCAAAGTACCGATGGGGGCTCGATACGTGTTGTTCGAGAAGTAAGCTGTTAAACATTCTTCGAACCTGATCCGGAGTTGACTTCGAGGGAAAATATATTCTTCTCTCACGGTGCAAGACATACGGGAATCCTGTGACAGAATCGGCGTAGACCCCGATCTTCGACGGTTCGTACTCGAAAATAAACGGGTATGGGATCATCTGAATAGACTTCACGCGATTGATGAAATCCAATTCCGTTTGAAGAAGCCGCTTTTCTTCTTGATGGCCTTCGTAGTACCGGTTAATCCGATAGATGAGGACCTTTTCCCCATATTTATTTCTCGCTCTTTCGAAATATACCCGAATCGGGAGAGGTACACACTTTCGGTAGATTCTTCTCAACATTTCGAACTTGGAGTCTGACACATCAATCCGCCTCCAGCGTATTTTGGAAACACTCCCAATACCGTCGCGCAACGGTTGAGGGAGAATAGGCGTTTCGAAAAGTTTCCTGGATCGATTGCATCCGAACGGGATCCGGTTCTTCTCGAAGAACTTCCAGGATTTTTTCGGCCAAACGGATCGCATCGGTAGCCGGTTCATAATAATGAAGGAGGTTTTGCGTTACCTCCGGAATACTCGTTTCACGGGTGGTAATAACCGGAACGCCGAAGAGGGCGGCTTCGATCGGGGTAATCCCAAAACCTTCGCACAATGAAGGAGATACGAAGAGAGTCGCGTTTTGGTAGAGATAATTCCTCTGGGCGTCGGATATATATCCTGTGATGATAATCTTCGGAATTCTCTTTTCTTCAATATAACGGAAAATTCCAGTCGAAATGCTCGGAATCGTAGGCCCTGTAAGCACTAAAGAATGCGCGATCTGTGAATGAATCCGTTCGAAGGCTTTAATAAGCGTTATGAGATTCTTGTGATAACGGAAGGCGTTGACGCTGAGAATGTACGGTTCCGGAACGGAGAACGGCGCTTTCTGATCTGTCTGTATTTCGATTGGATTCGGGATTACCGTTATCTTTTCCTTGGAAACTTCAGGATAATAGGTCAGAATGTCGTTTTTTACGACATTGGAAGGGGTCACGATGCGCGTCGCCCCGAGTAACGTTTTCCGGTAGGAACGATCCAGCATCAGATAATACTTTTTCGATAACTGTTCGGGAAAGCGCCGTAGATAGAGATCGTGTGTCGTTACCACCGTCTTTATTGCCTTCGAAACGAAGAGGTGCTGAGCCATAAACGGATGGAATAGAAGATTGGCCTCCTCTCGACGGAAGAAAGAAGGAACACTCCGGCGTTCGATAGCGAATTGTCGGAAAAAATGGTCCTTCCATCCGAATCGATCCAAAAAAGGAGGATAGGGCGCACTCGTGATGAAAGCTTCCGGAAACCTTCGGCTTAACACTTTCGCTACCTCGGAATTCGCGATGAACCGAAACGAGTCGAGAAAACCGAGCTGCGTAAAACCGTTTAAAAGATTAAACACATATTGCCCGACACCACACACTTCAGCGGAATGGAAAATATTCGTCGCGTTAAGGGCAATCCTCAAAAGCCTACCCCCTCGTCATTAAAATATCGCGAGATTGGTTCGTTCTTTATCCCTTCAGGCGTGTAGAGAGGATAATCTCCGGCACTCAACCGAAATTGCCCGACCGCTTTGCCGGAGATCGACGATCCCGGCGACCGGCGTGTATCGCGCGACGGTAAACAGATAACGTCTCTCTCCACAGAACACGGTATCGGAAAATACGATACCAGAGGAGAATAGGGTTCAAAGTATAAAGCAAATTCGCATACACGACCAGAGGATGGAAGTATTTCGCGCTCATGTAAACCCTTGAATAGACCGCGAAGGTTTCCTGCTCCGTACTCCCTTGGCTGACGTATCCTAAATGTTGAAACGGCGTTAATCGAAATCGTAATGTACTAAGCTTTCCGCTTCGACTCGGGTATTTTTCGGACAAATTCGGGTGGTATACGACGATATCAGGCATATACCTCGATTGATAACCTAAAGACCGCGTCTTTAGCCCGTAATCGAAATCGCTAAACCAGACGAGGTAGTTTTCATCGTCATATACACAATGCTCAACGACCTTTCGATTGATGAGCAGGCCCATATTCGGCCCGATAACACTTTCACCCGGTTCCGCCTCCGTTGTATAGGTCTTCGCGAAACCGGTCACCTTCGAAGGCAACAACCCGAGTTTTTTCGGCGAATTCGGGTCGATGTTGCGTATCCGAGGGACGAGGAGATCCGCCTCATGCCTGTGTTCGATGTATTTTTCGATCGAATCGGGGGATATTAATCCGTCCTGATCAAGCAACAAAAGTAAGTCGTAATCGAGTTCCAGGAATTTTTCCATGCCGATTCGAAAAGCCTGCGCGCATCCCTTGAGCGGTTTTCGATTCGGATAGTATACGAAATTGTCCGGATAGCGAGCGACTAAAGTCTGGTTGCGCTCAAGATATCCGTCTTCGCTATTGTCAACGATAAAAACGAGATCGACCTTTCGGGTTGAATCAACAATAGAATCCAACAGCCGCTCTAAGTCAAAGGGATTATTATAAGCCGGAACGCAAGCCATCAAACGCACCGGGCTCCCGCTTTCATCCTGCGCGGTCCGGTTCATTAAAATCCAATCGTCTCTTTCAACGGCCTTTCCGCTATCGATTATGGATGCCCCTCTCTCCCCGTTGATACGTACCGATCAGAGTAAAGAATCAAAGCGAGACTTTCTATTGTTGAAACCGTTCCGATCGCGCTCGCCTTTGTTATTCGAAGAAAAAGGAAGGAACGTCATAGGATTCTCGTAACCGAATAACTCCATTGCCATGAACCGTATGATTGACTCGTGATCCCGTTCTGTGTACTACCTTCATACTCCTCGAGCCCAGGGAGAAGCGTTACTTCTATCAGCCCGGTTTCACCGATTCTCAATAACCCGGCGTGCACACATACCATCGCCAAAGTTGAATCGTCCGTATAAACGCCGCTCCCCCACACCGATCCCCAATCGCTTCCGGTTACGGAAAAACGTAGAACAGCGTCCGTTCGCTCTCGGTACGGCGTCAGGTCTCCGGGATCTTTTTGGCCGATTCCGATGATCGTTTCTTCTGACACCCTTCGTAATGAATAGCTCCCGGGCCAGGCGCCGTAATCTTCCGAAGTAACGCCGTTTTGGGCGCTGCCGGTATAGTGATCTTGACCTGGAAGAACCGTCACTTCGACGATGCCATACTCCCCGATTTGTAGAGACCCCGAATGAACGGCTGCGAGAGATAACCGGGAATCATCCGTGTAGATCTCCGTTCCCCAAAACTTTCCGGTGTCGGTCCCTTGTACGAGAAATTTGAAGGCTTCTCCGTATCGTCCTCGGAAACTGGTCATATCGACGCCTCACTTTTAAGCGTTCCGTTTGTTACCCGCCCATATACGACTCCATATTCGTATACCATCTTCCGAGAGTACCCACTGACCCTCGCCGAAACGAGCAACCAATTAACTAATATTCTTTTTTGGATTATATCACGAGCGATCGTTTTCCGGCGAGGGCGTGTGTGTCAAGTTACGGGGTGTAATTAAGAAACAAGGCCAGAATCGATCGCACGGATTTTTTGTCCATATAGTCATCGCGGCGAACGCGCTTTTTCTTTATGCGACAGCGCGATACGCTTGGGAACGCCAACTTTTAAGTTGGCATGTTTTAAAAATAAGGCGGGGTTCACACGGAGGGCACGGAGGTCACAAAGAAGAAGTGTGTTTTCGAGAGTCAACACTAGGTTTATGTTTCCATTGTGTTCTCTGCGTTCTCTGTGCGAAACCATCTTTTACTTTTCTAAAACATGCCGAACTAAAGTCCGGCGTTCCCAGGCGCACCATCGCGGCGTAAGAGCCACTTCCTTTCGCGACGGCTCGATGCGCTTTCGCGCGGCCATCGCAGTGTAAGCGTTTAAGGGCTCTCGAGAGCTTACTGAAAAGCAAAAAAAACATGCCGAACTAAAGTTCGGCGTTCCCAATTTGGTGTACCCCGATATTATACCCACACGGGAACGAGCGAAACGGGCCAGAATGTGATACAATCCTAATGATGACATCGCCATAGATTTGCTAAATTGTTAAAATGAATGAGGTGGGTCGATGGCAATTTCCGAACCGGTGGAAATCGGGCGGGTCGCGAGAGCGCGCGAGCGTTACTGGATGGTTACGGGTGTGGATGTTTCCGATAGCGATACGACGTGGGTTACTCTAGAGTCGCTGCACGACGATAACCTCGGGGAAACCCTGGAAATCCTGAGAGAGCGGGAGACCCACTTCGAAATCCTTCCGGAAGAATGGTTACACGATTTCGACAGCCTGGATTCACCCGAGGCGTTCGATAGTTTTCTCTATTCCCTTCAGTGGCAAACGCAGTCGCTCCTTCCGCAAGAGACGATTCGCGCCCCGTATTTCGGTTCCGTGTCCATTCGGGAATATCAGCTGGAACCGGTGATCAAAGCGTTGGCTTCTCCCCGTATCCATTTCCTGTTAGCCGACGATGTGGGGCTGGGGAAAACGATCGAATCGGGAATGATCCTCCAGGAACTCCTGCTTTCGGGTAAAGCCCGCCGTATCCTTATCCTCTGCCCCGCGTCCTTGCGCTGGCAGTGGAAATGGGAGATGGAAGAAAAATTCGGTATCGATTTTCGGATTATCGATCGAAAAGCGATTGTCGAACTCAGGAAGGAGTATGGAATCAACGTCAACCCGTGGCTTTCTTTCCCGCGGCTCATCACTTCTTATGATTTCTTGAAAATGGAGCAGCCGCTGCAATGGTTCAAATTGACGCAACCCGTCGCCCCTCCCGCATCGCAATCCGGCTTCGTCTCCCCGTTTAAACAGTGGGATGTGCTGCTTCTCGACGAAGCGCACAATTGCCTGCCGAAACCTACCAAACACTACTGCCAGGACTCGGATAGAACCCGTCTGATCCGCGAGATCTCGCCAATGTTCGAACACCGCCTTTTTTTGACCGCCACGCCGCACAACGGGAAACGCGAAGCGTTCATCGCGTTTCTGGAGCTGCTGGACCCCTATCGGTTCAATCGAGGAGAGCCATACCTCGATTCCGAAGCTTTCCGGAAGAAGCTGGACGCGGTGATGATACGTCGGATGAAGCGGGGCCCCGACGCCGTTAAAGACCCCTTCGGGCGCCCCCTATTTCCGGAGCGCGCCATACACGCTATCGAAATCGTTTCCAGGGAAGAAGAGGAAGAGATGTACACGCTTCTAAACGGCTACTTGCATAAGAGGTTGTATTCTCAGCGCGTTGGGTCGCATTCCCCCAGCGCACCAGAGTTCCAGTCCCTTGAATTCGCGTTAACCATCTTGAAAAAGCGCGCGTTGTCTTCTCCCCTCGCTTTTTTCCGATCTTTAGAAGTGCACCTCCGGACTGGCGGACTTCCTCAGAACATCGGGCCCCAATACCTGAATCGGTTGAACGCGCGTTATCAAGAAGACCAGGAAGATGATACGCAAAAGCAGGATTTAGAAGACGCTTTGGTCGAAACGCTTTCAACAGGCGATAGGGGATCGGAACTCTCTCGCCTATATCACCTGACGGCGCTTCAAAAGGACAGCGCCGATTCAAAAACTGCCGCCCTCCTGGAATGGATGAATCAAACGCTGCGCCAAGGGGAGCAGTGGAACACAGAACGGGTCGTGATCTTCACCGAGTTCCTGGACACACTGCACTATCTGCGGCAACAATTCTTGTCCCATGGAATAGAAGAAAACCGTATCATCCTGTTGTACGGCGGGATGGCGGATGAAGAGCGAGAAGCGGTGAAGCGTTCTTTCGAAACCAATCCTATGCATCATCCAGCGCGGATACTGCTGGCGACCGATGCGGCTTCGGAAGGGATCAATCTCCAACGGTACTGCCGGTACCTGGTGCATATCGAAATCCCTTGGAACCCGATACGGTTGGAACAACGGATGGGAAGGATCGACCGGTACGGACAATCCCGAGACGTTCATATTTACCACTTCGTTTACCAGAATCGCGAAGACTCCCGGTTTTTACGGACGATCGTCGAAAAAACGAATCAAATCCAGGAAGACCTTCAAAACCTCAACCCGGTCCTCTCGGAGGAGATCGGGAAACGGATGCTGGGGTACAGAACGGCGTCGGAACTGCCGCTATTCGTCAATGAAACCCTAATCAAAGAGCGTATCCGCGCGAAAATCGAAGTATCCGTTTATCGGCAGCGGATTGAGGAAACCAGAAGAAAACTCTCACTGACTCCGGAACACATACGGCTCGTGCTCGATAACGCGTTGATTTTACTTCAGGGCGAAGGGCTGCGGAAGATAGAAAATACCGGTTACGACCGGATCACCAAACTTCCAGAGCGATGGGCGGACTTGACGAGGTTTTTCCCGAACAACCGCTTACCCATAACCGTAGCCTTCGACGAGGCCTCGCGCGACCGTCGGGATGAAGACGCCGTGTTCCTACACCCGAGCCATCCTCTCCTGAAACGGGCGATGGCCTTTTTCCGGGCGAATCTATGGTCTAAACGCATCGACACCAATCGGAACCAGTCACAGCGCCTTAACCGGGTCACCCTGAAAGCGGTTCCCTCGACCATTACGTCAAACCCCTTGGTCATTCTGTATCTTAAAGGCGCGATCCAGAACGAATTCTCTCAGGTGTTGATCGAAGAGATCGTCTCGATGGGGTTCACCTTCTCCGAGGGATTGATCGTCCCTGTAGACCCTTCTTTTTTAGCGGGGATAGAACATGCGTTCATAAAGTACAAACCCGATCCTAAAATGGGTCTCACGATGAAACGCCTTCTCCAAGAGAACCTCGAAACGCTTCGCCACACCGTCGGCGAGAAGGAAAAAACGTGGACGAGCGAGTATCTAAGCCAATTCCAAGAATACGTGAAACGCGAAACGCGCGACCTGGAGTCTTTGATAAAAGAACGTATACGCGAAATCAACGCCGCGATCAAACCTCTCCAAAAGCTCGCGCAAACCCTTCTGTTTCAGGAAGAGCGCTCCCAAGCTTGGGAGGATGCCCAACGGCTTCTGTTGAGGAAAGAGCACCTCGAAGCCGAGTTGAAGGATATACCGACCCGCATTTCGAAAAAGTACAGGGTTAAAGGGGCGCCGAGGCTGCAGCCCATCGCGTACTGTTTCGTCCTGCCGATGTAGCCTGCGAGAGCGCTTGGGAACTTGTGGGAGCGCGCTCACTGGCCCAAACGTGGTGCGCGGATGGAACAAGTTATGGGGTGTACTCAAGAAACGATGTTAGAATCGTCAGTATGATTTTTTGGTCTTGCAGTCATCGGGGACTAGAAATCGTGCGACCGATTCTGGTCTTGTTTCTTGAGCGCACTCCATTGCTTCACACACACGACCCATCAAATCGTGTTCAAGCCCTTTGCCGGACTCTCTACATTAAATACTTCTTTAACTCTTCCTCGTTTTTCATATCGATTAGCTCTAGGCCCAGAGCGTCAAGTTTCTCTATTGTAAGGGTCTTCAGCTTTTCGAAATACTTTTTCGAAGCCTTAGGGAACTTTTTGGATATTAGTTTCCAAAGCAATTCTTCTCTTCCCTTTTCCATTCCTTTTTCTAACCCTTCTTCTCTACCTTCTTCTCTGCCTTTTATAATCCCCATTTCTAAGCCTTTTTCCATTCCCTTTTCCATTCCTTCTTGTCTGAGCATATCCGCGATTGTTTGCATCTTTTCGCTCCTTTCTTCCGATACCGTTTCCATCAGTTCTGACATTTGTTGGAAATACTCCCCGCCCATCGTTTCAAATAGGTAGATCGTACAGACCTGGAAAAACCGTTCGTTCGCTTCTGTCCGCGGCAATTCCGAAATCGTCACTGCGACTCGAAGCATCACTTCTCGAATCGCTGCTTTTCCCCTGAGCGCTCTCAGCCTGAGTACGTCCAAATAGATTCGAAGCCGTTTCGCCCCTTTGACCTCTTCGTCTCTCAATGACGAAATTTCAAATAGTTCATATTTGTAGTCTGGGATGTAGTCTTTCAAGTCCTCGCCCATACGGTCGTAGTTCGAAAAGCGATTCGAAAACCATTGCGGCGCTTCCCATTTCTCTCTCCCCTGGTAGAAGACCACGGGTAGAATCACGGGTAGAGGACGCGGTACGCTCTTCTTCCATATGGAGGTCATATACCCCAGGAGTTGAAGGTTCACGTGTTTGTCTACCCTGCTTTTGTGTTTGAACAGTAGATAGACATACGCCTCTTCCTGTTGCATCTTCACCCGAAAGAGCAGGTCGAAAAAGTATTCCGAGAGGTCTTTCTCAAGGTAACTGTCTGTTTCTATCGCTATCGATTCGGGATCGATTAACCTGACGATCTTCGGAGGCAGATAGTGCTGGATGAAGGACTTCGCCGTTTCGATATCTCCCATAACTTCTTTAAACAATTTGTCGTGCGGTTTATTAATCTTATCCAAGGATATCCCTCCAATAAACAGTCTCATCGGTGTTATACCGTAAAGGCGGGATTCCCGAAAAGGGAAAGTGTATGAGCCTTTCGTCTTTTTTAGTGCGACGAATACGTGGTATCGCGCCGTCGCGAAAAGAAGGGGCGCTTACGCCGAGATGCCCATACGGAGTTATCGCGGGGTAACCAGCGGGCTGACTTCGGAAACCCACGAAGTCTCGAGATACGCATTTTGTTTTTAAGGCGCAGTGATGCCCGTGTGTGTTATCGCGGGGTAACCAACGGGACCCCGCGATACTTTCATACCTTCGCGATACGCGCTGCTACATTTCTATTTTCACAAACCATACCAAACTAAAGTTCGGCGTTCCCGAGGCGTTCACAAAAGTCTTCCCTCTGTGTTCTCCGTGTCCTCTGTGCGAACCCTGTTTTTCAAAACAGGTGCAAAAGCGTATCGCGCCGTCGCGAAAAGAAAGGACGCTTACGCCGCGATAACGACACGGATTACACCTCATACTTTGATCCACACGTGGCGCGCATGTTTCTTCCGTTACGTGATATAATCTTCACCAAACGATAACGGGGGTAGTGGCTTTGGAGAGGGACGCCGGGATTCTATCTTGGTTCGGTATGGTCGAGCTTTCGGGTTTGCTGATTTCGAAAGTGGTCTATCATCGCGAGTTTTCGGGTAGCAAGCCGCCATCGGCCACGGAAATGCGGGACCTGACGCAGTTGAAGACCGGTTTTCTGAACGGGAGGTTTTCGCTGCGGCAGACCTTACAGGCGCTGTTTTTCGAGGCGCTCGGACACGACGGCCGTTCGAAATACTGGGCTTGGGGCAACGAAGCCAAACGATTTTCCGTCGAGCTCCCCGAATACGAGACCTCCCTGTGCCCCGATTTGGCCTTCCTCGGCGAAAACACTCGCGCCCCCCTTTTTCTCGTGTGGTCCACGGACTCCGAAAAGGGGTTGGACGCCATCCCCGATAAAAAGGGGAGATGGAAGGCGTCGCCCCAACACCAGTTCGAAACGCTTCTCGAACGGCTTCGCTGCCCGCTGGGACTGTTAACCGACGGGCGATCCTATCGGCTGTTCTTTCGCCAAGTGGGCAATGCGCCGGCTTCCATCACCTGGGACCGTGAAACGTGGTTCGAGGAGCCGGCGAGCTTCGAGGCCTTCCGAAACCTCCTGTCCCCGCGCGCGCTTCTACCGGATAAAGAAAAAGGGCTTTTCAAATGGATACGGGATAGCCAGGAATCCCAAGCGGAGCTGACCTCCGAACTGGCGAACCAGGTTTTCGAAGTGGTTGGGCTCTTGCTGGATGCGGTGAACGAGAACCCGCAACCGGTTTACAACGAGCGGATGTACGAAGTCCTCGTAAAAATCGCGATGCGGATCGTCTTCGTCCTGTTTGCCGAGGAGAACCGGCTGCTCCCACACGGGATCCCGGAGTATGACAACGCCTACGGACTCATCCATCTGGCGAACTTTCTCGACCGCTGCGCCCGCGAGCTTGGCGAAGAACAGTTCGCCCAAGACTACGCCTATCGTTACGATGCCTGGGCGCAGCTGCGCAGTCTGTTCTATCTGATCTACGCAGGCAGCGCGCATCCCCGTTTGGTGATGGTGGCGCACGGCGGCGACCTCTTCGACCCGAAAAAAACCGAAGACGTGGAACGCGTTTTGATGGTCGATTCCGTTCGTATCCGGCAGATATTGCGGCGTTTGCTCTACATCCGAACGTCGAAGGGCGCCTACCGCCTGAGCTACGCGTCGATACGCATACAACAGATCGGTTACGTCTACGAAGGACTGCTCGAACACTCTCTCGTTTTCCAAGACGGACGGTATGCGTTCAGCGAGTCGAAGCTGCGAAAATCGTCCGGCACTTACTACACCCCGAAAGCGCTCACGGAGTGGTTGGTCGAAAACACCTTGGCGCCGTTGTGTTACGCCGATGGCGAAGATGACCAGCGGCGGGTACGCTCTCCGGAAGAGCTGTTGTCGTTGAAAGTCGTCGATCCCGCCATGGGGTCGGGCGCCTTTCTGGTTGAAGCGATGGACTTCCTTTCGCAAGCGCTCCTCGAGAGTTGGGATAAGGCGGGCCGATACACCGAGGTCGAAGAGGAAACCCGCGCCAATCTCGCGCGCCGACAGATTGCCGAACACTGCCTCTACGGCGTGGACCTGAATCCGATGGCGGTCGAGCTCGCAAAGATGTCGCTCTGGCTGTCCACCTTTTCTAAAGACAAACCCTTTTCTTTTTTGAATCACCGGTTGAAATGCGGCAATTCGCTGGTCGGAACGGGATACGACGAGTACGATCTCTCCGTGATCCCGGACAAGGCAATGAAGCCCGTCCGCGAGGACTCGGCGGAATGGAAGGCCCTGCTGAAATCCGCCAACGCCCAGAATCGCAAATTCTTTGGAAAAACAGCGGATGGGGTACAGAAGGGGATGTTCGGGTTTTCTCAAAACCTGATTTCTGAAACCCAGAAAAGCATCAGCGCATTGGCGCGAACCCTGCGAAAGATCGAGATCAGCGGCGAGCAGACCGAAGACTACTTCGCGAAAGAACGCGTCTACGCCGAAGAGGTGCTGGGCTCTGACGACTACCGGTTGCAGAAAATGCGCCGCGATCTCTGGTTGTCTCGTTGGTTTCTGAAAGAAGAGGATGAATTACCGCCGTTGACGAACGACACGTTGCAACAACTCTATGAAAGGATCCGCAAGCCTTCGGCGGAACGAGAGCCTTTGCAGGAAAAGCACCTCGAGGCGGCGAAACGACGGGCGGTGGAAAACCGGTTCTTCCATTGGGAGATCGAGTTCCCGGAGGTCTTCGAGACGGGCGGATTCGACGCTGTGTTGGGCAATCCGCCGTGGGACATGATGCTGCTCAACGAACGGGAGTTCTTCGCGGATAAATCCGCAGACATTCACGAAACGACGAAAACCGATGAGCGCGAGCGCAAGATCCGCGCGCTCAAAGAATCCGACCCCGCGCTGTGGGCGCAATACCGTGATCGGTTGCGGACGATCGAGCAAACGAACGCCTACCTGTACGATCGAAAACGCTTCGAGTCCGTCGCGCAAGGGACGCCCAACACCTACGCCTTCTTTGCCGGGCTGTTTCTGATTCTGAAAAAGCCCTCAGGACGGGCTGGAATCCTATGCCCGACGGGGATTGCCACTGACGACAGTTATGCCGGTTTTTTCAAGGGGGTCGTCGAGCGCGGGGAGCTCGAATCCCTCTCGGATTTCGTGAATGGCCGCATCTTCGAACAAGTAGATTCGCGCTATCGGTTCAGCCTGCTGGTCTTTGGGAAATCGGAGCGTGTGCGGACGCGGTTCCTGTTACGAGACCCGCAGGAACTGTTCTCAAAGGACCCGGTTTCTTTTTCTCAGGCGGACTTGAGTATGCTCAACCCCAACACGGGAACCCTGCCGGTATTCCACAGCGGCCGCGACGTCGAGTTGCTCCTGAAGGTGTATCGTCGCAACCCGGTCCTGCAGCGTCGTGAAGGGAATAGCATCCTCGAAAACCCTTATGGGATTCAAGTATTCACACAATTTCATATGTCGAACGACTCGAAACATTTCGTTCGCGCGCAGGAGCTGGAAAAAGCGGGGTACAGGAGGGTCGGCGGACATTACGTGGGCGATGCGTCCGGCCGATCGAAACGGTACGCGCCGTTGATGGAGGGAAAGAGCTTCTCGATTCTGGACGCGCGGTTCAACCACGTCACCCCGGAAGGCAAGGGGATATCCTGCGCAGAAGATGAAAAACAATCGCCGGATTTCTTTCCCGAATCGCGTTATTACGTCGCGGCGGAGACGGTGGAAGCGGACTACGCGAAAAGAGAAATAGAAACGCCGCTCCTGATCGGGTTTCGAGATGTTACGAACGCGACGAATGAACGCACGATGATCGCGACGCTTGTGCCGAGAGTCGCTTTTGGGCACAAAGCCCCAATTATCCATTTTAAAGGAGAGTACGGATGGCTGCTTCTCCCCATTTTAGTTTCTCATCCTCTGGATTATTTCGCTAGGAATAAAATGCAGGGAGTGAGCATGGGGTATTACATCCTCTACCAGCTCCCGGTCATCCCGCCGGAGCGATTCGAGCAAAGGGGGCCCGACGGGTACGCGACGGTTCGGGAGTACCTGACCGCGCAGCTCATCACCTGCCTGAAAGACAACGCTGCCTTCGAGCCCCTCTTGCGCTCGCTGGGGTACGCTGGGCCGGTCGGCGGCTGGGACGAACGCGAACGTATAGCGGCGATGGCGAGGATCGACGCCGTGATCGCCCATCTGTACGGGTTGAACGCCGACGACCTCGAATACCTGTTTACGACCTTTCCTATCGAAAAAAAGCGCATAGAGGCGCGTTACGGGGCCTATCTCTGCCGCGACCTCGCCCTCGAGGCGTTCCATCAGTTTGGGAGTTAGAGCGGTTCGCTCGATCGGCGTAATCGGGCTCCTATAACACATATAAAAGGGAGGGATAGCGATGGCGATGAATCCGATCCTGTTCGCCAAACACACCTTCGAAGGGTACACGGAGTTCCTCTCAGACCTGTTCAACCTGCGAGATACGCATTTCGAGGCTCAACTCAAAGAGCTGATTCGCTACGACGTGATTCACGGTTCGCGGCTGATTCGCGGGCCCTATCTCTCGCTCAACCGCCCTTTTCAGGAAGGCGCGTCCTTGGACACGCTCGCGCGGTCGCTCGATCTTCACCCATCCCTCACCGGAATATTCGACTTCGCGCACCTGTTCCGGCATCAGGAAGAGGCGGTGCGCAGCGCGCTTTCCGGGTCACCCACGCTCGTCTCCACGGGTACGGGGTCGGGGAAGACCGAGGCCTTTCTCATCCCCATCTTCCATTACGCGAAGCGCCATCCCGCCGCCCAACTCCAAGCGCTCCTGCTCTACCCGATGAACGCGTTGGTGAACGACCAACTCATGAGGCTGCGCAGACTGCTCGCCGGCACCGGCATCTCCTTCGCGCGGTACACGGGGGATACGCCCGAAACGGCGCCTTCCAGCATCAATCGGTTATCCCTTTCCAGACGGTTCACCGAGTCGGAACGCGCGGAAGTGGAGAGCGGTACGCTTTTTCCATACGAGGAGCGGCTTTCCCGCGAAGAGATACGCGCCAAACCGCCGAATATCCTGCTCACCAACTACAAACAGCTCGAATACCTGCTGGTGCGAAACAAAGACCTCGCGTTCTTTCGAAGCGCCGATCTGAACGCTATCGTGCTGGACGAGGTCCACACCTACACGGGAGACCTCGGTTCGGAGGTGGCCTGCCTGTTGCGGCGTCTACGCGCGCTCGTCCCGGAATCGTCCGCGCTCACCTTCATCGGCACGTCGGCGACCGTCGCATCGGAGAACCCGGGCTCCATCGACGCCATTAAGCGCTTCGCATCACGCTTGTTTTCAGTTCCCCCCGAAACGGTCAACGTGGTGTTGGAGGCGTATGAACCGATCCCGCCGCTCCCGGAAGGCGCGATATGCCCGCCTCCACTTGACGATCCGATTTCGGCGCTGAAAGACGCCCTGTCCGACGACGCGGACTCCGGCGGATCCCGACCGGCTCGCGACGAAATCGCCCGGTTAACGGCTGACCCGATATTCCACGCGCTGCAAACGCATTTCAGAAAGCCCGAACTCATCACGCCGTTTTTAAACAGGCTTCGGGAGTTTCCGGGACGTTCACGGCGCAGCGACGAGGAGCTACTGGCGGAAATCGTCCTTTACCTCCTTAAGGGGTCTTCTCTGACCCTCGAAAACCAACCCCTGCTGCGGCCTAAGCTCCATTTTTTCCTGAAAGGCATCCGAGAGCTACGCGCGCAGTTTCCTAACGGCAAACGAAAGATCATCCTCGACGATCGCGATGTCGATCCCTATATCTTCGTTTGGGACGCCTACAACTGCAACCATTGCGGGCAGCACTATTATATCGCCGAACAAACGGCGATACGCCGGGACAGCGACGGAGAGGCGGAGTTATGGATTCCGTCCGGCGATGAAGAAACGGAGGCGGGGGAATTGAGCGGCCCGGTCGTGATGACCGACAGCGCCGAAGACTTCGAGGAGAGCGCGCAAACGGTTTGGGTGTGCGTCAAATGCGGAACCGCGCACCGTTCGAAACCGGCGCGGTGTGAAAACCCGATGTGCCGGGCATCCTTGCTGATCCCGATGCGACGAGTGACTCCCGAGAGAAACCGCTTCCGCTGTCTCGCCTGCCAAAAACCGCTGGTGGCGGAGGATGAGCCGTTGGAGCTGACCGGACTCCGACAGTTGTCCTCTAGCCAAGCGGTCGATCTGATGGTCCTTTCCGAACACGCGTTAAACGAAGCGCCGGAAGACCACGCCAAATTGTTGGTGTTTTCGGACAACCGACAGGAAGCGGCTTTTCTTTCCGGTTTCATCAACGAGCGGTCGAAACGGTTCCGTTATCGGAAAAGACTGTTCGACCTCCTTCCCGAGGACGAAACTATCTCCTGGCGCGAGCTCGTTTCGAAGTGGGTTGATATCCTCACAGACAAAGAGCGGAAAGAAGAGACGGAAAACGGAAAGATAGTGGCGAAAGACCTGTCGAAACGGTACGAATGGTTCCTGATCGAAGAGTTCTGCTCTCGAACGTTTCTGCGTAACTCGCTGGAAACGCTGGGATTGGTGCGGGTCGATTACGCGGGTATCGGAAAGGCAGACAGTTTTTGGGAGGACACCGAAGAAGAGACCGGTATCGACAGGGTCGATCTGCAAAATGCCACCCGGATCATCCTCGATGTGATGAGACGCAACACGGCGATCCAATCGGACTTGTTGCTATTGACACCTCACCATTCGCTGATTTTCAACGGGATCATCAAGAAGCCGCGACATTTTTACGCGTTCGCCTACGCCCTCGAATCTCCGGGGACTCAACTGAGCAAAAACGTTAAGGGGTGGTTGGGGAGGACCAGAAAATCCGCTATCCAGAGCTGGCTGAGCGCTTGGTTCCCCGCGGGGAAAGTCGATCCGTTCCTCGAAACCCTGTGGGAGTTCCTCAAACGCATCGAGGCGCTCAAGGAAACGCGGGTTCATCGTCAGAGCGGGTACGGGATCCCGACTGAAGCGTTGGTCTTAGCCAAAACCGGAATCGGGACGAAGTCGGAAAGCGCTGCGCATTACCGATGTTCGCTGTGCGGCAACGTCATCCATCATCCCCCGCCCACAACGGTCTGTCCGGGATGGAATTGCAAAGGGACGCTGGAGGCGACGCCGGTGCGCGAGAACGACTACGCGGTGAAAAACTACACGGTGTATCAGAAGAAACGTCCGATACGGGCAAGCGAGCACACGGGGCAGGTCAACAGCGCGCAGAGGGAGTATATCGAAAAGGAGTTCAAGAATCCCGACGGCGCGTTCAACTGCATTGTCGCGACGCCGACGCTGGAGCTGGGTGTGGATATCGGGAAGCTCGACATGGTGACGATGGCGAACGTTCCGCCCACACCGGCGAACTACGACCAACGGGCGGGCAGAGCGGGTAGGCGTCACCGAATCGCCGTCGTGATGGCCTATTGCGGAAGAAGCGCCCACGACTTGTACTATTACGACAATCCTCAAGAGATGATCCGCGGGGAAATACGCGCGCCCACGTTCAGCCTGCGCAACTTGCCGCTCGTACAGAAGCATCTGCATTCGTTGTGGACGACCGCGCTCCAACAGTGTCTGAAGGAAGAAGACCGGCCGCTCTTCGAATCCTACCTCCCGGACCATATCGGCAAGTATTTCACCGGGATCGACTGGTTGAGCCCGGACCAACCCGACCCATCCGATGCCACGGAAGAGGGAGCCCTAGCCCTAAAGACGCTCCTGGAACGCTACCGCCCGGAGCTTTCCAGAACGCTGAAACGGTTTTTGGCCCAATTCAGCGAAGCGGACTACCGCGGCCTGACCTCGGGCATATCCGATCCGGAGGCGTTTTTCTTCCGCGAGATGCCGCTGGAGCTGGCGCGCATCGTTAACCATCTGAGAACGAAGTACCTTTCTTTGAGGCAAGAACGTCGCAAGATCTTCAGAGAAGCAGATCGGCATACGGAGTATTCGAAAATCTCAACAATCCTACGGGCGCTCCAGGAGCAAACGTTGAGCTCTGACTCCGCCGATTTCTATACCTTATCGGTGCTATCGAACTACGGATTCTTCCCGGGCTACGCGCTTCAAAAGGGCGGCGCCGAAATGATCAATCTCGAGCAGCAGGATATCATAGAGATCGAACGCCCGTATGCGCTCGCGCTGCGAGAGTTCGCGCCGCACTCTTCCGTATATGCGCTCGGGAGGCGTTTTGCCCCTCAAAAATACTATCTGGATTCCACGAAAAGCCACGAAGGGCAGTATGAACGGTTCTTGGTGGGAGAACACAGCCTGTCACCGGTTAGGGAAGGGCCGATCGGGTACGACCGTCCCGAAGAAAAAGCGTTTCAGTCCGTTCATATCCGCAACGGACTTCTGAAACGTTCCGGGAGCATCGGTGACGATGAAAATCAACGGATCATCGCTTCTTACGACATACGCGGGATGGTGAAAGAGGAACACATAGGCGGAAAACAACGGAGTATCGGGGAACAAAAGCTGTTGTTCTGCCGAAAAGACCGGATCACGCTGGTGAACTCCGGGAGCCGAAAGCATATGTCCAAAAAAGGGTACGGCTTCCTCATCTGTCCCGAAGACGGCGCGATCTTCCTGGAAACGCCGGCGGAGGAAGAGGGATTTATCAGGCATATGCGACACGTACACCGGAAAGTGCTTTCGAATGAAGAGGTACGGCTTCACCGGCAGCTGTTGCACGCCCACTTCGTTTCAGACTGGTTATCGTTCGGGCCCTTCGGAACTCGACAGGAAGCGCTCAACTGGATGGAAGCCTTCCGCATGGGTATGGCGTTCGCGCTCGAAAGCGGAAAAGACGCCTGGGACGGCTTCATCCGGACGAACGGGGAACTGTATGAGCCCACGTTCTTCGAGACGACGCCGGGCGGGACGGGCGTGCTGGAATTGGCCTTCGAGGTTTTCGAAACGATCACCGCCCGCGCGCTCGAACAGCTCGAAACCTGCGCCTGCCAAGCTTCCTGCTACCGGTGCCTGCGGACGTATTGGAATCAAGGCGCTCACGCCGAGCTGGACCGAAACGCCGCCATCGCCATCTTGGGCCACATACGCGACTCCGGTTACGGCGCAGTTGTCGAAATACCGCCGAAACGCAGTTACGACGACGCTTCCGTGGTTAAGGAAACCGAATCCTACGCCGAAGACCACTTCGAACGCTTGCTTTTGGAGCATCATCTGCCGCGACCGACACGTCAATACGAAGTGGTCGCTGTGGGAGTCCGAACCCGCGCCGACTTCGCCTATCCAACCGGGAAAATACTGATCTACATAGACGGCGCCGCATACCACGCCGACAGAAGAAAATTGGACAAGCGCCAGGAAGTCCTCCTCGTCCATAGCGGCTACACGGTCTTTCGCATCGAAGCCCAAGACCTGGAAGACCCCGATATCGTCGCGTACTATATGCAGGAGATCTCGAAAGCGTTGAGCAAAGGCAGATAGCGCGGTTATCCCCGTACGGCTGCACCCGCCGGCTCCGCGACGGTCATCGCGGGGTAACCAACGGGCTGACTTCGGAAGCCCACGAAGTCTCGCGATACGCCCTTTGCTTTTTTTCACGATGCGCCTGTGGGGTTATCGCGGGGTAAGTGGTTTTTACGACCCCGCGATCCGTCTTTCCTCCTCCTTAAAAGCGTATCGCGCCGTCGCGAAAAGAAGGGGCGCTTACGCCGCGATGACTACGTGGGCTAAAAATTGTGCGAGCGATTTTGGTCTTGTTCCTCGATTACACCCCATAGCTTGACCCACACGCTCGGCTGCACGAAATAGGACGTATGGTATAATCATCTGAACCAGAGCGGAAGAGAGGTAGGAACTCGATGAGCCGCGTAATCCCCATCAACCTCGAAGACCTATCGAATAGTAATGTGGTCGAACTCTTTCGGATGGAATGCAAGCGAAGCTGGGACGAGCGCACGACCGGGTATCAGGTTATCAGGACGATAGCGGCCTTTGCCAATGATATTCAGAACCTGAACGGGGGTTATATCGTGATCGGGATGGAAGAGAGAAACGGGCGCATCGTATATCCCCCGGAGGGCATCCCTCACGAACAAATCGACCGAATACAAAAATGGATACGTGGGCATTGCAATCGAATAGACCCGCCTTATCAACCGATTTTTTCGCCCGAGGTGATCGACCGACGGCATATCCTCGTCATCTGGGTCCCCGGAAGCGATATACGCCCTCATAGGGCCCCGGAACACGAGAGGGGACCTTTACGGTACTATGTCCGTATCGGCAGCGAAACGGTGGACGCCGAAAAGAACGGGCTGCTTGCCCAGCTCCTATCCCTAACCGCGAAAGTCCCTTTCGACGATAGACGCGCTCAAAACGCAAAAATAAGCGACTTTCGGGAGATAAAAGTCAGGGAATTCCTTAGAGATATAAGGAGCGGCTTGTCTGAAAACGTCGATACGAGGGATGTTTATCGCAAAATGAGGATTGCGGTACCGGTTAACGGATACGATGTCCCGAAAAACGTTGGGCTGCTCTTCTTCACCGATGATCCCGAGGTTTGGTTTTCGGGAGCCAAAACGGAAGTCGCGCAGTTTTCCGGGGGTAACGCTGGAAATGTGATAGAAGAAAAAACATTTCGAGGAGGGTTACACGAACAGTTGAAAGCGGCGCTAAGCTTTCTACAATCGTTTTCGACAGAGCAGTTCGTCAAGACCGATCATTCGATACGGACAACTGGTTGGGTCAACTACCCGATTCCGGCGTTACGAGAGGCCCTTGTGAACGCGGTTTACCATAGAAGCTACGAAAGCGAACCGGAACCGATAAAAGTCTATTTGCACCCGGATCGTATAGAAATAATCAGCTATCCTGGCCCTTTTCCTGGCATTCTCAAAGAAGATTTAGAACGAGGAAATCCTTTGCCGCCCTTGCCCGCGAGAAACAGAAGGATCGGCGAGTTCCTGAAAGAACTGAAACTTGCGGAAGGAAGGGGCACCGGCGTGCCGAAAATCTACAAGTCAATGGAAGAAAACGGATCCCCGAAACCGCGGTTCGATTTCGACGAAAGCCGAACGTACTTTCGCGTGACCTTGCCCGCGCATCCGGAATACGTATCTGTATCGGCGTTACGTAGCGCAGCGTATTTAAAGGCGACGGGAAAAAACCAGGAAGCCCTGGCTCTGATTAAAAGCGCGTGGGAAAGCCATATGCATTCGGCGACGCTCGCTATGGAACTTATCGGTATGTACGCGCAGGAAGGCAAAATAGAAAACGCGCGAAAGGTACTCGACGCCTATGCGGCTCTGGGTAGTCCCGTCTTACTTCCGAAAGTCGTCAATACGATGATCGATACGTATTATTCTGCGGGTTATCCCTCGGAAGCGAAAGACCTACTCAAGGATTTTCCACCTCTCGTTTCTAGTTCTGACGCGTTGCATACCGCGATCATCTCGCGCCGGATGGGTGAAGAAAGATACGCTCACGTGTTTTTCGAAAGAGCTGGCGACGCGATTATGTCCGATCCGCGCGCGTTACAAGAGTTTGCTCAGACGAAGATGAAGCTGGCGTCGGACCATTACAGGAAGAAAAACGATGAGGTCGCTCAGGAAACGAATAGGCGTTTGCTGAAGGAAGCGCGCGAGTTATTGGAAAGAGTATTACAGATGGACACGGACAGAACCCGAAAAGCGTGGGCGTGGCGGGACTTGGCAAGAGTTAAATCCTGGTTGAATGCCCCGGATAGCGAAATCGAGTCCGCTTATAAAAACGCGATCGAGCTGTTGCCGCAAGAGCAGAGGTTCAAAACGGCGCTTTCCAGCTGGCGTAATAGAAAACGGTAGTCATACGGTCACGGATTTTATCGCAATCGGCAACCCTACTTTAAAACCATAACCTTTCGGAAGTGGCATCAGTACGATCGAAACAAAGTATCACCGATAACCTCCTCGCAGGTTGTCCAAGGTAACCACATCACCTCGGATTACGCGACCGGCAATTTCACCGAATAAAGCGGAAGGATAGCCTTTAATGGCTTGAACGAGGGTATCTAAAGAGTGCGGGAGGAACGAGCTCCCCGGAATCGTGAAAACTCAAACATCAAGCTTAAAAGGATGGAGGTTTGCGATGAAAAAGTCACGAAGAGGACAGAAAGTTCTTTTTCTTATTGTTTTCGTGTTTATGCCGCTGACGGTTTTTATAACCGGATGTGATGGGGGGGCGGTCCCACCCATCCACAATGATGATCTGACCATCCTGGCGCAGGCAGTCCCCGCGGAAGGCGGGGATGTTCGGATCAACGGAGGGGCGTGGGGAGACAGCAAGAACGTGACGGTGACCAACGGAACGCAAGTCACCTTGGAAGCCAGAACCTCAAACGGATATACCTTCGACGGCTGGTATGACGGAAGCGTCAAAGTCAGCTCGAACACAACCTATCAGTTTATAGCAGCCGCGAACAAAACGTACAAAGCGAACTTCTCGCAGAACGTGACTCAGTGCACGATCACGGCGCAGGCAAGCCCCGCGGAAGGCGGGGATGTTCGGATCAACGGAGGGGCGTGGGGAGACAACAAGATCGTGACGGTGAACAGCGGGACGCAGGTAACGCTGGAAGCGGCCAAAAACGAGGGGTACACATTTGCAGGATGGTATGAGGGGATGACGAAAGTAAGCGGAGCGAACCCGTATGCGTTCAACGCAAATGCCAATCGAACCCTTCGAGCTTTCTTCGTAACCAAAGCGCCTGACCCTTCCTTACGAACTCGTGTGGAGCCTGAAGATTTGGTCTATATCGGAGCATTTCTGACGCCTGAGCCCTTACCATGGGCCCCAGATGCAGAAACCTGGGAATGGGGTGGGATGGGAATGACCTACAACCCTAACGGAGACGCTGAATCGCCCTCGGATGGTTTCCCGGGATCGATCTTTGGCGCGGGGCACGATGTTTGGAACCTGATCTCCGAATTCGATATCCCTACCCCGGTCCTTTCGAGGAGGAAAAATATCAACGACCTGCCCTTGTCCAGATTCCTCCAGCCCTTTACCGACATACGCGGGAACCTGTTTCCCTGGGTTGAAGAGATGCCGCGGATGGACATAGAGCTATTCCCATCGGGACCTTCGCGAACACCGGGTCAACTGGTGGCGTGCTGGGGCGTGCACCTTCAGGACGAACACGAATACCCCACCCATATGGTGTTCAATTCGGACTTGAACAATCCGAACCCGCAAGGCCCCTGGTTTGTCGAGGGATTGAATCCTTATAATGGCAACGACTATCTGTTTTCGATTCCTGAGGATTGGGCAGACGAGTACGTCCAAGGCTTACGATTTGCGACCGGACGATACCGCGATGGCGGATGGTCCGGATTCGGGCCGACTATTGCCGCGATCAATCCCTGGCGGAATGGAAACCTACCGCTCGCGAGAACGGTTTTACCCTCCGTCATATTGCTGAAGTATTCGGATTACTATGAAGGAGAACCGGATCCCTGGCACGAGATGGACGGATACGCACATTCGGACGAATGGTCTGGCGGCGTTTGGGTTCGGGCAGGGTCGAAAGAAGCGGTGGTCTTCGTCGGGACGAAAGGGATAGGGAATACCTGGTACGGAAATCCCGATGGTCCGTGTATGGACTGCGAGAATAGAGGGTGGTGGAGCGACGCGTTTGAAGGTTGGTTCCTCTTCTACGACCCTGCCGACCTGGCGAAAGTTGCCCAAGGGACACTCCAACCCTGGGAACCGCAACCCTACGCGCACCTTAATATCGACGAACACCTTTTTTATATAACATCCACCCAACAAAAATACCACGTCGGCGCTTGCTGTTACGATAGCGAAAACCATCTGCTGTACGTTTTCGAAAGCGGCCGTGGCGAAGAAGAACGAACCCTCGTCCACGTCTGGCGCGTTCAAACGGAATAGGGGGATTTAGGTGTTTCCCCTTTTTTGACTCAACAAGTGCGTGGTCAATAGGAAAAATCAGGTAAGCGAAAAGCAAGAGAACCGGCCTTTGAGAAAAACGCGAAGGTCAGGGATGAGGAAAATCGGTACTCCAACTCGTATTACGTGTCGACCAGAATAGTATCGGATTTTCAATGATCTATTGAAGTCGCTACAAGCGCAAGAACAAAACTTGATTCACTGCAACTGGTCATCGCGGCGTAAGCGCCACTTCATTTCGTGGGGCCGACTTCCAGTCGGCCTGCCTCTCTGGGAAGGCCCCGGGAACGCTACGAGAACGCCTTGGGAACGCCTGGGAACGCTACGAGAACGCCTTGGGAACGCCTGGGAACGCCAACTTTTAAGTTGGTATGTGTTAAAGAAAGAACAGAGTTCGCACAGAGGGTACAGAGAACACGGAGACAAGACTGAAGAAAGCTCGTAGGGCCGACTTCCAGTCAGCCTGTCTCTGGAAACGCCAACTTTTTTAGTTGGCAAGTCTTAAAAAAACAGGGTTCGCACAGAGGGCACAGAGAACACAGAGAAAAGACTGAAGAAAGCTCGTGGGGCCGACCTCCAGTCGGCTTGTCTCTCTGGGAAGGTTCTTGGAACGCCTTGGGAACGCCAACTTTTAAGTTGGCATGTCTTGAATAGAAAGGCAGCAGAGCGTATCGCGAGACTTCGTGAGCTTCCGAAGTCAGCCCGCTGGTTACCCCGCGATGAACCTCTTTGTTATATCACCCCATAACTTGACCCACACCCGCTACACCCGCGCGCGGGATGAGTGGTATAATAAAACGATGAATCACCATTTTAATGATAGCTATCAATGAAGTCGACAACCGTCAACCGATCTTACGGGAAGGAGGGTTAAGATGAAAAAGATTCAAATGAGAAGGAAACCGTTTTTGCTCATAATTTTGATGATAGTGGCGTTATCGTTGTTAGTCGGCGGATGCGGCGGGGGCGCGGTACAACCCCCGGTGGCAGCGATCAATTTCGCCGACCCAATATTGGAAGCGGCGGTACGAAACGCGGCGGGTTATACGGGGCAGCCTACCGGCCCGATCTATCCTGCGGATGTACTGGGGATAACGGTTCTGAACTTTAACGGTCCTAGTATCCAAGCGGGTCGAGATGGTCAGGAGGATGGGGACTCTGGATCGAGTTGGGAAAGATTGGAACACCGGTTACTGTTGAAAGAAGAAGAAAGACATCGACGGTTAGGTGAGCGGGAAGCCGGCAACGAGCCCTTAACAAGAGGCGCGGGGGGACTCGTATCGTTGGAGGGCATCCAGCACTTAACGAACCTACAGGTCCTGTCCTTCGATAACAACCGAGTGAGCGACCTCACGCCGTTGCAAAACCTCACAAACCTGCTGGACCTATCTTTCTGGAACAACCTTGTGAGCAACCTCACGCCCTTACAAAACCTGACGAGCCTGAAGTATTTGAACTTCAATGGCAACCCGGTGAGCAGCCTCACGCCCTTACAAAACCTGACGAACCTACAGTATTTGGGCTTCAATTACAACCAAGTGAGCAGCCTCACACCGTTACAATACCTGACGAACCTGCAGCGGCTGTACTTCGCAAACAACCAGGTGAGCAGCCTCACGCCGTTACAAAACCTGACGAACCTGCAGTCTCTGGACGTCTCAAACAACCAGGTGAGCAGCCTCACGCCATTACAAAACCTGACAAACCTGCAGCTTCTATACTTCTCAGACAACCAGGTGAGCAACCTCACACCGTTACAAAACCTGGCGAACCTGCAGTCTCTGGACTTCGTTCACAACCAGGTGAACAGCCTCACACCATTACAAAACCTGACGAGTCTACAAGTTTTGAACTTCGGTTACAACCAGGTGAGCAGCCTCACGCCGCTGCAAAACCTGACGAACCTGAAGTGGCTGTACTTCGAACACAACCATGTAAGCGACATCACCCCATTGGTGAACAACGCCGGAATCGGAGACGGTGATACCGTCGATATGCGATACAACTACCTCGATCTTAATCCCTGGTCAATAGACTTCTTTAACATCCAGTTCTTGACTTCGCGGGGCTGCACTGTGCACTACATGCCGCAAAACTAACCGATAGTTTCTTGGAACGGATATTGGATGAAGCGGGAGGAACCGTGAGCGAGGGACTAAAACACTCCCTCGCTTTTCCGTTGAGAGCGATGCTGCTTTCGTAAACTGAGCCAGGAAATGGGGGAAGAAAGATACGCCCACGTGTATTTCGAAAGTGTCGACGATACGATTTTGTCCGATCTGCACTCATAGAGGAGTTTGCCCAGACGAAGATGAAACTGGCGTCGGATCATTTCCAGAAGAGAATAGACGTTTGTCGAAGGAAGCGCGTGAGTGATTGATGTGTGCCAAGTTATGCGCTGTAATCAAGAAACAAGGCCAAAATCGCGCGCACGATTTTTAGTCTTTGTATTCATCGCGGCGTAAAAAGGCAAAGGGCGGATCGCGGGGCCGTAAAAACCACTTACCCCGCGATAACACACACGAGCATCGCGGCGTAAGCGCCCCTTCTTTCCGCGACGACGCGATACGTCTGGGCACGCCAGCTTTTTAGTTGGCATGTCTTAAAAATAAAGCAGGGTTCACACGGAGGGCGCAGAGAACACAGAGAAAAGGCTGAAGAAAGCTCGTGGGGCCGACTTCCGGTCGGCTTGTCTCTCTGGGAAGGCCCTGGGAGCGCCTGGGAACGCCGAACTTCAGTTCGGCATGTTTTCTGGGCCCGTCATCTTTTAAGTTGGCGTGTCTGAAAAATAAAACAGGGTTCGCACAGAGGGCACAGAGAACACCGAGACAAGACTGAAGAAAGCTCGTAGGGCCGACTTCCAGTCAGCCTGTCTCTCTGGGAAGGTTCTTGGAACGCCTTGGGAACGCCAACTTTTAAGTTGGCATGTCTTGAATAGAAAGGCAGCAGAGCGTATCGCGAGACTTCGTGAGCTTCCGAAGTCAGCCCGCTGGTTACCCCGCGATGAACCTCTTTGTTATATCACCCCATAACTTGACCCACACCCGCTATACCCTCGCGCGGGATGAGTGGTATAATAAAACGATGAATCACCATTTTAATTGATAGCTATCAATGAAGTCGACAACCGTCAACCGATCTTACGGGGAGGAGGGTTAAGATGAAAAAGACTCAAAGGAGAAGGAAACCGGTTTTGCTCATAATTTTGATGATTGCGGCGTTATCGTTGTTAGTCGGCGGATGTGGCGGGGGCGCGGTACAACCCCCGGTAGGAGCGATCAATTTCGCTGACCCAATATTGGAAGCGGCGGTGCGAAATGCCGAAGGTTACACTGGGCAGCCTACCGGCCCGATCTATCCCGCGGATGTACTGGGGATAACGGTTCTTAACGTAGACGGTCCTAATACGCAAGCGAGTCGAGATGGTCAAGAGGATGGGAACTCCGGATCGGGATGGGAAAGATTAGAATACCAGATACTGGTGAAAAACGAAGAAAGACACCGGCGGTTTGGTGAGCGGGGCGCAGACAGCGAGCCCTCAACGAGAGGCGCAGGGGGACTCGTATCGTTGGAGGGCATCCAGCGCTTAACGAACTTGGAGAGGCTGTCTTTTAGGAACAACCAGGTGAGCAACCTCACGCCGTTGCAAAACATGACTAACCTGGAATGGCTGTACTTCGATAACAACCAGGTGAGCAACCTCACGCCGTTGCAGAACCTGACGAACCTGGAGTGGCTGTCTTTCGATAATAACCAGGCGAGCAGCCTCATACCGTTACAGAATCTAACGAACTTGCAGTATCTGGACTTCTCAGACAACCAGGTGAGCAGCCTCACACCATTACAGAACCTGACGAACCTACGGGAGCTATACTTCAGTAACAACCAGGTGAGCAGCCTCGCGCCGTTACAAAACCTGACGAACCTACGGGAGCTATACTTCTGGAGCAATCAGGTGAGCAACCTCACGCCGTTGCAAAACCTGACGAACCTGCAGGGACTGGGGTTCGTTAACAACCAGGTGAGCAACCTCACGCCATTACAAAACCTGACGAACCTGCAGTGTCTGGACTTCTCTAACAACCATGTGAGCAGCCTCACGCCGTTACAGAACCTGACGAACCTACGGGAGCTATACTTCGGTAACAACCAGGTGAGCAACCTCACGCCGCTGCAAAATCTGACGAACCTGAAGCGGCTCCTCTTCGATAGCAACCAAGTAAGCAACCTTACGCCGTTACAAAACCTGACGAACCTGGAATGGCTGTCCTTCGCTGACAACCAAGCGAGTGACATCACCCCATTAGTGAACAACCTCGGAATCGGAGACGGTGATTACGTCAATATGAAATACAACAACCTCGATCTTACCGCCGGGTCACAAGATATGGCGAATATCGATACCCTAATCTCACGGGGTTGCGAGGTAGACTACAACCCGCAGAATGCAGGGGTTGCCTTAGCTATCACTCAACAACCGCAATCGCAGACCAAAACCGAAGGCGACAGCGTCACCTTCGATGTAGCTGCAAGCGGTGGGACACCCCCTTACTCTTATCAATGGCGGAAGAACGGGTCGAATATCAACGGAGCGACGGGTCAGAGCTACACGAAGAATAATCTCGCTGCATCCGATGCCGGACAATACTCGGTCGTTATCAAAGACAGTTCATCCCCACAGAAAAGCGTAACTAGCGAAAATGCCGAGTTGATCGTTCAGGCGGTCGTGCAAACCAGCCACTTCAAGCTCGCCAATTCCTGGGGAATTGCGGAGGTTGACGATGAAAATCGTTGGGAGAATGTTCCTGACGGGTTTTTGTATATGACCTTCGAAGCGGCCAAAGCGGTAAATCTTGAAGCGTGGTTCTACCGCCCCCGATCCGGTTATCATCCGCTGGCGGTAGCCGTTATCGGTATGACGCATCCCGTTCGTAATGACACAGCTGTTTTTTTAGGTGTAGGTAATCCATCGAGTCCACGGATCGAGAAGGAAGTCTACGGTCTTCGTAGCTTCGGTGGTCCGTTTTATTCCGCCGGCGGCCCATACCCCTATCCCGACAATCGAATCGTTGTGGATATCACAGAGTTCCTCCCTCTTAACGGGGAAAGCGTATATTTACGCGTATTCGATTCCAACGGCTCTACTCAAACAGGTACCATCCTCTATTTCTCCGTCGAAACCTATGTCAGCTACCCCAATACCTTGTTGTCTCGGTATACTTCCACGCAAACTCCTAAGCCCACTAGCAATGGAGGCTCTGTTTCCGTTTCGACACCGGCGATCTCCTTTTCACCTATTGCGTCGCGACAGACAGACCGGATACGGGAAATGTTATACCAAGCCAGCGATCCCCTAACGATGGAGAATATCTCTCCTTCGATGGTTCGGAAGCCCGGGGAACTTAACCGGACTGTTGATGAGATGGGAACAGGACTACTACATCCTACTGAGGAGCAATGGCAGGATATCGTGGATCGAGGTTTAGTGCGTATCGTCGATTCCGATCGTTTGGTCGAACTGGTCGGTAGAGACCAACTAAGAGGCGGCGTGGACCATTCGCTCTCCCCACACTTCCCACCTATCGGAAACCAGGGTAATAAAGGCTCTTGCGTTTGTTTTTCGACGGGGTATTATATTGCCACATTCTACTTAGCGCGAGAATTTGGATGGGACCTTTCTGGGGCAACCTGGAGCGGCGCGTGGCCGGGCGCGCCTTCGGCCGCTTACCGAAACCGCATTATGAGCCCGGATTTCTTGTTCTTACAGCTCTATGAATACGATGCTTTCACAGAAGCTCCCGATTGGGGTAGCTATTACGTGGACAATATCGTTGCGCTATCACGTATCGGGATCAGTAGCTGGCTACAGCTTCCCTATTTAGGAAGCTACCCCACGAATTTATCTGAGTATCAAGGGTGGCCTGGAGAAGAAGCTTGGAGACAAGCCCCTTTATATCGGATGGACTCACCCGCGCCGGCTCAAGAGGTCGCATGGTATCTTCAGGTGAAGAACGATACGGATATACAAGCCCTCCAAGCCCTTTTAGATTTGGGAATTTTGATCAGCGTCAGTGTGGACGCGTTTCAATATAAAAATCTATCTGACGAAGATCTTTGGGACGTGAATAACTATACCAAACCGGAACAGGGTAATCACGCCAATACGATTGTAGGGTACCGGTAAATCGCTACCATTCGAGCACTCGATGAGCGTCTTCGCCTGATCAGGAGAATAAGCGCTTCCGTTCGAATATTGTTTCTGCCAACGGTAAAAGATAGAAAACTAGAGACCGAATTTTCGGCGAATCTCAGCAACGGGAGTCATTTTCGCTTCCGTAAAGAATATGTATTGTTTTTTCTATTAAGTATTTTTATCCATCCAAATTCGTTCGTCTCACTAACTAAATGTCTCATATCTTTTGTCTCGTTCCAGAGGGCAAACCTATCCGTGGCCAATGGGTCCTGTCGCTCGAGTATTCCCTATTTTATTTCGGCATGCCGCTTAGGAACGCTAACTTTTATTTGGCATGTCATAAAAATAAAACAGCGTTCGCACGGAGGGCACAGAGAAAAGATTCTTTTGAACGCCCTGGGAATTTTTGTTCGGTATGTTTACCAGGAACAGTAAAAAAGCAAAGGACGGATCGCGGGGTCGTAAAAACCACTTACCCCGCGATAACCCCACACGATCATCGCGGTGTAAGCGCCCTTTCTTTTCGCGACGGCGCGATACACCTGGGAACGCCAACTTTTAAGTTGGCATGTCTAAATAATAAAACAGAGTTCGCACGGAGGGCACAGAGAACACAGAGAAAAGACTCTTGTGAACGCCCTGGGAACGCCGAACTTTAGTTCGGCATATCTTGAATAAAGAAAATAAGAAGAGCGTATCACAAAACTTCGTGAGCTTCCGAAGTCAGCCCGCTGGTTACCCCGCGATGAACCTCTTTGTTATATCACCCCATAACTTGACCCACACCCGCTACACCCGCGCGCGGGATGAGTGGTATAATAAAACGATGAATCACCATTTTAATGATAGCTATCAATGAAGTCGACAACCGTCAACCGATCTTACAGGAAGGAGGGTTAAGATGAAAAAGACTCAAAGGAGAAGGAAACCGTTTTTGCTCATAATTTTGATGATAGTGTCGTTATCGTTGTTAGTCGGCGGATGCGGCGGGGGCGCGGTGCAACCCCCGGGGGCAGCGATCAATTTCGCTGACCCAATATTGGAAGCGGCGGTGCGAAACGCGGCAGGTTACACAGGGCAGCCTACCGGCCCGATCTATCCTGCGGATGTACTGGGGATAACGGTTCTGAACTTAAACGGTCCCAACGGGCAAGTGGATCGGTATGGGAAGGATGATCGGAACTCTGGATCGAGAGGAGAAGGATTAGAACACCTGATACTATTGAAAAACGAAGAAAGACATCGGTGGTTTGGTGAGTGGGAAGCTGACAACGAGCCCTTATCCAGAGGAGCAGGGGGGCTCGTATCGCTGGAAGGCATCCAACACTTAACGAACCTGGAGTATCTGTATTTCTCTAACAACAAGGTGAGCAACATCACGCCGTTACAACATCTAACGAAACTGCAGTTGCTGATATTCGATAACAACTTGGTGAGCAACATCACGCCTTTACAAAACCTGGTGAACTTACAATATCTGTCCATCAATTACAACCAAGTGAGTGACCTCACGCCTTTACAGAACCTGACGAACCTGCATTTTCTGTGGCTCTATCACAACCAAGTGAGCAACATCACGTCGTTGCGGAACCTGACGAACCTTCTGCATCTGGTCTTCTTTAGCAACCAAGTAAGCAACATCACAACGTTACAACACCTAACGAACCTGCGATTGCTGAGCTTCGGGTACAACCAGGTAAGTGACCTCTTACCCTTACAAACCTTGACGAATCTACAAGAACTGTACTTCGGTAATAACCAGGTAAGCAACATCGTGCCGTTGCAAAACCTGACGAACCTGAAGTGGCTGTACTTCGAACACAACCAGGTGAGCGACATCACGCCATTGGTAAACAACGCCGGAATCGGAGACGGTGATACCGTCGATATGCGATACAACTACCTCGATCTTAATCCCTGGTCAATAGACTTCTTTAACATCCAGTTCTTGAAATCGCGGGGCTGCACTGTGTTCTACAACCCGCAAAACTAACCGATAGTTTCTAGGAACGGGTATTAGAAGCGGCGGTATGAACGCCTCGATGTTCTCTGCCCTGCGAATATATTCCAACAGAATCTGGGCAGGCGATGGATCGCTTTTCGACAAAGCGAACGGATTCCGGTGACGAGAAAACAAACGCCATCGATTTTGTCTGTCCAGGCGGCACATACGACGATGTGACGTTTATCGCGACAGGTGGCGTAGCCCGTCGGGTTTGCCTATACGCGAAAGAAAGAGGAAAGGATTTTAGTTCTACCTGCGACGAAAACGAAACTCGTGAGAAAGCGGCGCCTTAAAGGGTCGAAGGTTCGTCACCCCTGGATAAGAGGAATGCTTTTCCGCGGGCGAAACATAGACACGAGAGCGGTTGAGCCGATTTCGAAGTACCTATCATACCCCGATGGTTTATTGGGACCGTTGACGGTCCGCGATCGCATCTTCCATCGCTTTTAAAAACGTGTTCCAATAGGTTTTATAGGTCGTGTTGTTCACCAGGTAAGGCGTCAAAACGCACGAACGTAAAACCACCACACTGCCGTGGCGTTCCCATTCGGAAGGATCGAAGCCGAACCGTTTAATGAAAGACAAGGGCGCCTCGCCGTACTCTTCTACCGTCAGTGAGGTCTTAGAGGTGATGAAATCGTTCGTGTACAAAGGTCCCGATTTGTAGGAGCATCGCTCGTACAGATACTGGTTCAACGCATTCATCTCTTTAAGGCTTGGATTGCCGATTTCGTGGAATGCGTAATCGACGATGTTGCTGTCGGGGCAAGTTAAAGGCAGAACCTCGAACCGCTTCCCGCCCACTTCGATAGGAGTGGCGTTCTGTAAAGAGGTGTAAAATCGATAAGCGCCCTCGATGCTCGCTCGTATGATCGCCCCATATCCGGAACGGTTCAGGGGAACCACCCGGTGCGCCATCCAGACGGCGGCCGCCGCGGCGCCCGCCTTCGAGCCTTCCATGATATAACTGCCGAGGAGCATGGGGTTATCATCGCTTTTGTCAAAAACGTATGCGGCGAAATACGAAATCACATCGATCATCCTGCGATCAGCTGCGAGGAACGCGCCCGCCGCATAAGGGACATAACCCAGTTTGTGCGGATCGACCGTGATGGAATCCGCTTTAGGCATCGCTTTAAATGCCTCGTAGACGTCCCTGTTCAGCCAGTCGTTTCCGGTGTCTTTCGAATCGATACAATTCGTGTGGAACCCTTCGAACGGGATGAACCGATTCTCTTCGTCCAGAAAGAGCGCCCTCGCGTAACCGCCATATGCGGCGTCGATATGCAGATAAAACGCGACGCCTTCTTCCGCGTACCGCTCTCGGAGCTTAACGATTTCGTGGACCTCATCCACGGCGCCTTCCTCGGTCGTCCCGACGACAGCAACGACAGCCAGAATAGGCTTTTTCCCGGTGATCAACGAGTCGATGCGCGCTTTTAACGCGTTTATGTCCATCCGATAGTTTTCTCGAACGGGAACGGAATAGAGGTTATCCTGCCCAATACCGAAGATATCCGCCGCTTTCGTCCAGGAATAGTGCTTCGACTGTGGGACGATGATGGCGCCAAGATTCGCGCCCGCCATTCCTTTTCCACGAACCGTTTGCTCTCGCATCTCTTCAAAAACGCCCGATTCTTTCGCACGATCCATCAAATCGAGGATTTGCGCGGTGCTCCTATTCGCCAACTGCCAGTCGCTAAGCCCATCGACGAGCTCTGGCTTGCACGCGCGGATGGCAAAAGGGATGGAAGCGAGGTTTCGCGCTAACCAAACTGCTTCGTAGTTCGCGACCGTCCCGCCGGACGTGATGTGTCCCCAACATCGTTGGGGATCGTATCCCATCAATGTCGCAAGCTGTCGCCCGACCTGAATCTCCAAAGCGGTGGTCGCGGGCGATCCTTCGTACGCGCAGTTGTTCGGATTGTACAGAACCGTCAGCATATACCCCAGATTAGCCGCCATCAATGTATCCGTATTCATGTGACCCAGATATCTCGGAGAAAACCAAGGGGTGGAGCTTTCCTGAAGCTGCCCCGCCAGATCGACGAGAGCTTCCCGTGTCTTCTGCAACGTATCCAGGAAATCCTTTTGGCCTTTCTCACCATCGCTCACGATTGGGGCGTCGTTGGGGTGGAAGTAACGCCGCCATTCCGCGTGGTCATCCATCAAAAACAACAGCATCTGTCTGAAGAAGTCATAGTTTTCGGACTTCGGACCTAAAAACAACGCCTTCGTATTGATCGGTTTCTCTATGTCCACCACTCCCTTGCGCGAAATTTCTTTTTATACTTGAGATTTCTCCCGATTTCCGTTTCCACCATCGCCTTTCTCAAGGCTGCTACGGGTTTTCACGGTATGCCTTCGAGAATTGATTATACCCCTTTTCTGGAAAATCCAAACCGAACGTGTGGGTATAATATCTGGTACACTAAAATGAGAACGCCGCACTGAAGTGCGGCGTTCCCAGGGCGCTCCCAGTAAACGTGCAGAGCTAAAGTTCCCCAAAACCCAGATGATTTTTTCGGTTGTGGTAAAATATCTATCGCTAAGCGCGCGAAGGCGCGCTATCTAAGGTTATAAAAAACTCACAAAACACGACGAGGGCCAGAAGAGCGCGGACGCGCACCCTTGATGAAAAAGCCAAACCCTCCATCCTCTCGCCTGTAGAAGGAGGTCTTTTTATGCAAGACAAACGTCTTTCTATGATTGTCCTCTTACTCGTCACGCTCATCGCGCTGGCCATCATTACGGGATGTATTGTCCGCGCGATCATTGCCCCGCCGAGTATCGCCCTCATCGCGCCCGCGAACGGGGCGACCGGTCAGGCGACGACCCTGCTCCTCACCTGGGAAGCGACCCCGGGAGAGGCGAAAAACCAAAAGACACCGGTCACGATCATCGGATACGGCCTCTTTTTCGCTCCCATAAACGAAGACTATGGCGCGCCGGAGCCCCGGCCCGACAAACAAGCGGAGAAAACGGGACTGGCGTACGGCGCGACTTACAAGTGGAAGGTGGCGGCGGTACAGTCGAACGGACAGACAGCGGAAAGCACGGAACGGACTTTCACGACAACGAACCGACTCTACGGTGCGCCACAGATTGCGCTCACAAGTCCTGAGAACGGCGCGACGAACCAGGCGACGTCGGTGACCTTGACGTGGGAGGCGACGCCGGGCAAGCAAACGAATGTGGTGGAGCGCGAGGGAGTGAACATCACGGAGTATCGGGTCTATCATAAGAAAACCGGAGACCCGGAACCTACCGAACCCGCCACGACGACGGAGAAGTCCTATAACCTGACGAACCTGGAATACGCCGCCACTTACACGTGGTACGTCGTTGCCCTGCAATCGGACGGGCAACAAGCGACGAGTACCGAGAGGTCTTTTTCTACACAGACGGCTCAGTACGCGGCCCCGGAGATCGCGCTCAAGAGCCCTGGGAACCGCGTGGGGGAGCAGCCGACGACGGTGAACCTGACATGGGAGGCGACACCGGGCAAACAAACGAACGTGGGAGAGCGAGCGCCGACGATAGAGGGCTACCTCGTCTATTTCGGTGTGGATGGCCAGAAATATGGGGTTCCAGAGCCGGTTACCGCCACTCAGACGACGAAGCCGGGATTAGCCTATGGCACCACCTACAAGTGGCAGGTGGTGGCGCTGCAATCGAACGAGAAGCGAGCGACGAGTACCGAGTGGACTTTTACGACGCTGGCTCCAGTGTATGGGCGATCGACGATAGAGCTCAAGAGCCCTGAGGACAAAGCGACGGACCTGGCGACGCCGGTGAGACTGGAATGGGTAGCGGCGCCGGGCGCGCAAACGATCGTAGGCGAAAGCGCGCCATATTTATTAGGGTTCCAGGTCCATTATCAAAAAGAGGGTGGTGCCAAAGTATCCGATGAGACGGGGAATCAATACTATAACTTAACCGACCTCGACCCCGAAGCCACATACACGTGGCAGGTGGTGGCGGCGCAATCGGACGGGCAATACGCGACGAGTACCGAGCGGACGTTCAAGACGGGCGCAGGAGGAACCACAGGATCTATTAGACGATATAGCTCTTCAGGAGACCTTAAAGGAAAATATGACAAACTCAGCGACGCGATCAACGAAGCGGACAATGAAGACCATATCGTTGTGGTAGGTGGAACGATATTGAATAACGAGACTCAACAGGTCACCATCGATGCGACGTGGGTCACGATCTACTCTTCGGATCCAGGTAATCCGTTTACTATAGATATGGGTGGTGGGGGAAGCGCCCCAGGTTCCAAACGAGAGAACAGCCGAGTTTTCCACATCACTAACGGCGCGTCGGTGACCATCCGCGATGCGATCATCAAGGGCGGTGATGCGACCGATGAAGAAGGCGGCGGGATACGCATCACGGCAGGTAGTACCGTCACAACCATTAACGCGACGATTACTGATAATAAAGCAGGCTATTACGGCGGCGGTGTGTATATCAAAGGAAGCACCTTCAACGCCTATGGCACGACGATCACGGGGAACACCGCGGAAGCGGAAGGCGAATGGGTTAGGGCCTATGGCGGAGGCGTAGCTGTCTTAAGTGGCACTTTCAATGCTTACGAAAACACGACGATCACGAGGAACGCTGCGAAAGTGGAAGGCTATGTGGCCGAGGCCTATGGCGGAGGCGTAGCTGTCTGGGAGGGCGTATTCAACGCTTACGAAGGTACGACGATCACGGGGAACACCGCGGAAGCGGAAGGCGATTCTACCATAGCTTATGGCGGAGGCTTGTGTGTCGGCGGTGACGGCACCATCAACGCTTACGCAGGCACGACGATCACGGGGAACACCGCGGAAGCGGAAGGCGATGATGCTATGGCTTATGGCGGAGGTGTGGAAGTTTGGTGGGGCACTTTCAACGCCACAGAAACGACGATCACGGAGAACACCGCGGTAAGCAGTCATGCCTTTGGCGGAGGCGTGGATGTTTCGTGGGGCACTTTCAATGCTTACGAAAACACGACGATCACGAAGAACGCTGCGGAAGCGAATGGCGATAGTGCCGAGGCCTCTGGCGGTGGCGTGGTTGTCGGCTATCACGGCACCTTCAACGCGCAAAGCGTCGAGATTAGTGGGAATGTTGCAAAGGCTGGCGGTGGGATTTTTTGGAAGCCTAATGGAGTGGTTAGAACGAACGGTCAGGTCTGGACGCCTAGAACAAGCAAAAAGGACGATTTTTCGGTTGATACGGGTGGAGGCATCCAAAGCCCGTGTGACACTAATGACCCTGTCCAAGTCTTCGAGAATACGGCGGATGATGGCGATAGCACGCAGATGAAGGTGGAATAATAGAAAACTTTTGAAGCACCTTAGAGGCGTCGCACGTTTGCGCGACTCCTTTTTTTAAGAACGCTTTGTCCATTGCCAGTTTTTTCTCCGTGTCCTCTGTGCGAACCGTGTTTTAATCTTTGGAACGAACGAAAACCGGGGTATCGCGCCGTCGCGAAGAGAAGAGGCGCTTACGCCGCGATGCCCCTCCGTGTGGGGTTATCGCGGGGTAGCCAGCGGGCTGACTTCGGAAGCCCAAGAAGTCTCGCGATCTGCACTTGGGAACGCCAAACTTTAGTTTGGCACGTCTTCTACGTTTTCATCTTTTTCCCTGTCCTCTGCGCCTTCTGTGCGAACTTGGTCATCTGCTTTTTAATCCAGGCTTTTTTTCTTTGTGTTCTCTCTGTGCCCTCCGTGTTCTCTGTGCGAACCCTTTTTTAAACTTTGGAACGAACGAAAACCGGGGTATCGCGCCGTCGCGAAGAGAAGAGGCGCTTACGCCGCGATGCCCCTCCGTGTGGGGTTATCGCGGGGTAGCCGGCGGGCTGACTTCGGAAGCCTACGAAGTCTCGCGGTCCGCTCTGCTGTCTTTCTATTTCAAGACACGCCAACTTAAAAGTCGGCATTCCCAATTTGGTGTACCCCGATATTATTCCCACTTGTCCCCGACGATATCCGTCCATATGTGTTATAATCGCGGTAGACTTCTGCTTGCTTACCTGAGCCGATGATGCGAGCCTTATCCGGAGACAGGTCTCTTTCGGGTGATACCCGCGTTTATACCGGTGGTTATACCGTCAAACAGGCGAAGCCGATCTCTTTGACCATAGCCTTGATAAGGGTCTTTAGGTATTTTGTGTGATTTTCAGAGTACGGACTCAAAGGAGGAAACAATGGATCGCTTGCCAAAACGCGTGGTGATCGTGGATGGATATTCCACCGGGGTTTTCTATATGCCCTTGCTCAGGGAGCTCGGGATAGAGGTCATCCACGTCCGTTCGACTCCGGTTTCTTTGAACGCGCATATCACCGATATCGCCAACGCGGCTCTCAAAAAAAACGCGACGTATTTCACCGCCCTCGTCGACGGGGCTCGGCCGTTCGAAGAGATCGTCGAAGAGGTGAGCGCCTATAAACCGGTGGCCGTCATCCCCGGTTGTGAGACGGGGGTCGAACTGGCGGATCAATTGGCCCACTTTTGGGGGCTACCGGGCAACGATTTGGCCTTCAGTCGGGCCCGCCGAGATAAATTCGCTATGTACGAGGCCGTTTCCAAAGCCGGACTCCGTCACCTCGACTATGGAAGGTTCGCCGCTTCGCCTCCGCTGGTCTCTTGGGTAAAACAGAAGAACCGGTTTCCCGTGGTCATCAAGCCTGCCAGAAGCGCGGGAGCCGACGGGCTCCATATCTGCCGCTCTCTCGACGAAGTCGAACAAGCGTTTGAAAAGCTGACCGGCATGAATACGATCTTTGGAGAGCCGAATACGTCCGTTATCGCGCAGGAATTTGCAGATGGATACGAAGTCGTCGTGAACACCGTTTCCTGCAAAAGCTGGCACCGTGTGACCGACCTTTGGCGTTACAGCAAAACCATAACGGCGGACGGGCGTTCGGTCTACGATGGTGCCGAACTCGTTCCGGACTTCGGTGAGGTTACGGATGAGGTTCTTGGATATGCGTTCGCGGTTTTAGATGCGCTGAAAATTACGATAGGAGCCGCGCATACCGAGATCATGGTCACCGCCGACGGTCCCGTCTTGATTGAATGCGGCGCGCGCGCGATGGGCGGAAGCTTTTCGCAAACGCTTCTCCGCTCCTGTTTGGGGTATACGCAACTCGAGGTGAGTCTCGATGCCTATCTGTCACCGGACACCTTTCGAGCGCGATGGGATCGACCCTACGCTTTGCTCCGTTACGCCCTCTTCAAATTCCTCGCTTCAACCCGAAAAGGAATGCTCGACGCCATACCGGGCGTCACGCTACTGGCGGGGCTGCCTTCCGTGAAGGGCGGAAACTTCCTCGGTAGCCTGGAAAGCGGGGAGGTGGAGCGCACCGTGGACCTGTTTACCTCCCCAGCGGATATCTACCTCTGTCACGAAGACAGACGCGTGTTGCACGAGGACGTTTCGTTAATCAGGGATTTAGAAAAAGAAGCGCAGAACCTTTTATTCGAAATGTCTCCCGATCACGCGCAAGGGCACAACCCCGAGTGGTACTTGGAACTACCCGACGATCTATGGCTGAAACCGGAGGAAGTGGGTAAACCCGACGCCGATACCATTTGGAAGGCCCTAGGCCTACGCGAGGGTGTGGAAGCGCTCGATTGCCCGTGCGGGGACGCGCGCGTGGGTATCCACCTGGCCCGACGCGGGGTTCGGATCACCGGTATCGATGTGAACCCCCGTTTTATCCAAAAAGCGAAGGAAAGGTTCGCCGCCGAAGGGTTGCCTGGCGATTTTTCCGTCGGGGATATGAGGGACATTCGCTTCGAAGGGCGCTTCGAATACATCATCAACTGGTTTAACAGCTTCGGATACTTCGATATCGAAACGGACTTCTACGTTCTCAAATTGTTTTGGAAGGCGCTTCGCCCCGGCGGGTCACTGTTGATTGAAGCGCCTAACCGGAGCAATATCATCGCCAATACGAGAAAAATTATACAGAAAGACGGCCACGAGCTGGCGCGCCATTGGGATGACCTGACCGAACGGTTGTACGCCCCGGCGGAAGTGAACGTTAACGGCGAAAAGAAGACCGTCTGGGTCGGTAGCCGTATGTATTCGATTTCCCAATACCGGTTGCTGTTCCGACTCGCCCGGTTCTCGTCCGTCGACGTCTACGACGAAAACCTGAACCCATTTAGCGACGAGGCCCGGCGGGCCATTTTCATCGCCCATAAAACGTAGTCTTTAACGTAGAAAAAGGGCTTGATAGTATCCGAAAAAAGAAGGAAGTCAACGCAATAGAAAAACGCGATTTAACGACTGGCGGTGTCTACAGAAACCTCTTTGCGATGTCCATACCGACCGCTTTGGGGTTTTTGGGCCAAACCATCTACGACGTGGTGGATATGATATGGATCGGACGGGTATCCAGCGCCGCCGTCGCCGGTATCACCATCTTCGTCATCGTTTTTTGGACGGTGGAAGTCCTGAACGAAATCATCGGGATCAGTTCCGTTTCGTTGATCTCGCAAAGCTTCGGAGCGAAGGACTACGAGCGCACCCGACGCGTGATCGAACAGACTTTGACCTTCAAGGCGCTGATGGCTCTGCTGGCCATGATATTCCTGTTAATCTTCCTAAAGCCTTTGTTGGGCTTTCTCACACAGGACGAAGAGGTGTTGAAACACGCTTTGGATTACGGATTCATCCGGCTCTTCTTCCTACCGATGATGTTCTCTTCGTATACGGTCAATACGGCGTTGCGCTGCGTAGGCGACGCCAAGAGCCCGATGATGATTATGCTCTTCGTCTCTATCCTCAACGCGGTCCTCGACCCGATTTTCATTTTTGAGCGCGTTCCGGGCACATCGCTCCCGGGCTTGAACCTCGGTGTCTTTGGCGCGGGGCTCGCAACGGTGATCTCGATCTCCATCGCGTTTGCGATCGGCTTCTACTTGCTCTATTCCGGAAAACGGGGAATCAAGATATCCCTTAGGGGGCTGTTGAAGCTCGACTGGTCGATCGACTATCGACTACTCACGATAGGCCTGCCCACGGGCTTCGAAATGCTCATCCAGAAGGCCTCCTGGTACCTCGCGATGAAAGTCATCGCGGCTTTCGGCACGGTAGCCGTCGCCACAATCGGCATCGGCAACCGGTTTACAAGTTTATTGGGAATGCCTTTGATCGGCTTGTACGTCGGAAGCACGGCCATCGTCGGGCAAAACCTGGGCGCTAATCGAATCACTACAGCTCGAGAAACCGTTAAGGCCGGGGTCGTCGTCGGCGCGATTTTCGTCGCTATCGCCGCTGGCCTGGCCTTCTCGTTCCCAGAAGGGATCATGCGTATCTTTATCGATGATCCGGCGGTTGTCAACCTAGGCATCGCGATGGTACGCATCCTCGCGCCGGGCGTTTTATTTCTTGCCGTGTTTTACGGGATTGCCGCCGCTTTCGGGGGCTCGGGGTACATGAAGCCGTTTATTACAGCCAGCGTGATCAGCCGCTGCTGCGTGCTGTTGCCGTTACTCGCAATTTTTGCCTTTCTTTTAAACTGGCCCGTCGAGACCATCTGGGTCACCCTGGTACTGACCGATGCCGCCTCCGCGCTCGTGATGTTCTTCGCCTATTGCCAGAGAAAATGGGAGTCTAAAAGAGTGTGAAGGGCGTTTCACCTCGGAGCCGCGCTCTCACGATCGGACCTATCGCCTAAGCGCCGTTTTCTTTCTGCCCACCACTTGTGACTCCTCTTGACTTAACCGAAGTGAAACTGTTAAAATCACCGCGAATGCTTGGCGCAAACCATTTCTTGCATCACCTTGTGGAGAACGGGAAGGCGCGCTCGCTATCCTTTCGGACGTCGGCTCGATTCTACGCCCCTTATCGCGAGTATCCGCCCATTATTCATTCAACAAACGCTGTCGACCTGCCCAGTCGTTCTTGAGGGGGATAAGAGGCAAGCCTATCAAACCCTAAGGCGGGCCGGAGGGGCGACATGTGGCTTTTATCAAGCGATCCCGTCAACGGCTCCACAACTGTGGAAGACGCAAAGGCCCTTACAATAGGAGGTAAAGGGATGAAGAAAACCCTATTCTGGTTGTGTTTGGCCATCCTCTTTTCTCTTTCCGCCTTCTCCGCCGTGCGGATCACCGTCACCATACAACCTTATTACTTGATTTTGGAAGAACTGAAAACGTCGAACGTGGAAGTGCGCAGGCTCATCGACGCGTCTCAGAATCCCCATACTTTCTCTCCCTCCGTCGGTCAGGGAAAGTTGCTCTACGATTCGGGCATTATTCTGTATAATGGGTTGCATCTCGAGAATTACCTTGAACCAACCCTCGAGTCCATAAAACACCAAGGGAAAACGGTGATCGCGGTGAGCGACTGGATCTCCTCAGCCGTCAATCCCCATATCTGGCTGGATCCGGTATGGTTAGGCGAGGAGATTATCCCCGGTTTGAGGGAGCTGCTCCTCTCCGTCGACCCCGAAAACCGTGATCATTACCTATCAGAAAGTCAGCGGATGATCGAAGAGATCGAACGGTTGCATCTCGAACTGAAGGCCTATCTTTCGGCGTATACAGGAAAAACTGTGATCATGTCGCACCCGAGTTTCGCCTATTTTTTCGAACGATACGGTTTGAAACTCGACTCCATCTTCGAAGGAGAGGGGGACGAGCCCACGGCGGGTAAGATGAAGGCTTTGATCGACGGTCTTAAGGATAGACAAGTCATCGCGTTGTTTTTGGAACCGCAGCAGCCCCGGCGGTACGTCGAAATCTTGGCGAAGGAAGGGAAGATCGCGGTAGGAACCTTGGATCCGCTCGGGTGGAACGCCCCTTCCATCATTCAGCTGCTCAGGTCGAATTTCGAAGAAATAAAACGGGTTTTCCCTTGAGCGGGGGTCTTGGCCATTGGAGGGTATAGAATGAAATCGGCGCCGATCTTGGAAGTCTCTCAAATCTCTTATCAAAAACACGGACACGACATACTCAGGGACATCTCCTTTTCGTTGCTACCGGGGGAGTTTGCCGGGATCATCGGGCCGAATGGGGCGGGAAAGTCCACGCTCTTGCGGATCATCGTCGGCGAGATCAAGCAGTACACGGGGACGGTTCGATGTTCGTGTAAGATCGGGTACGTGCCACAAAGAAAGGAGTTTCAGCGCGACTTTCCGATCAAGGCGCGGGAAGTCGTTGCGATGGGGATGTATCAGCGGCGGGGACTCTCGCGCGTTTTTTCACAAAATGATTGGGAAGCGTGTAAGCGTCTGTTAGACCGTGTCGGAATCGGCGAGTTGTCGGAGGAGCCGATCGGCTTTTTTTCCGGCGGGGAATACCAGCGCCTGATGCTGGCGAGGGCGATCGCCTATGAACCCGACCTATTGGTCTTGGATGAGCCAGAAGCCGGGGTGGACGAGATGGGGAAGGTCTCCTTTTACGAGCTGCTGACGCATTGGCGGAAAGAACAGCAGCGCTCGATCTTGCTGGTCAGTCACGACATCGGGCTGGTCTTGAGCGCTTGTGACACGATCATGTGCCTGAATAAGTCATTGCATTGCCATAAAGACGCGGCCACCGTATCTACCGAAGACCTGCAAAGCGTTTACACCGAAGACTTCGATATCCTGATCAAAGGGAATCGCCATTTCGAAAAGGAGCATCAGCGATGATGGGGTTTCTAAGCGACCTCGCGCAGTACCACTTTCTGTGGCTCGCCTTTCTGACCTCTCTCTTTGTCGGCCTTCTGAGCGGGACTCTTTCACCGATCATCGTCAGTCGGAAGATCGAATACATCAGCGATGGCGTCGCGCACGCCACCTTCGCTGGCGTCGCTTTCTCGTTTTTGATCGGCGTGAGCGCGTTGCCCATCGCGGTTCTGGCCGCTCTGCTGTTTGCCTTCGCGGTCAGCGTGTTCAGCCGAAGGCAGAGGGCATCCGAAAACGTGATGATCGGTATCTTCCTCCCGCTCTTTATGGCGTTAGGCGTTCTATTCGTCTCGCTCGCGAAGGGGTACGTCCCGGATATGATGGGCTTCTTGTTCGGAAATATCCTCTTGATTTCCGAAACGGATCTCTGGTTTTTGGCGATCGTGTGGGTCACGGTCACCTGTTTTGTCGCGCTGTTTTTTCGGGAAATACAGTTTTACGCCTTTGACGAAGGGATGGCCAAGCACTATGGCGTCCCTGTCGCTTTCATCCATTACGTCACGCTGCTATGCCTTTCGCTTAGCGTGGTCGCTTCCGTGAAGATCGCCGGCGTCATCCTCGTGAACGCGTTCCTGATCACGCCCGGAGTGACGGCCCGATTCGTCGCAAAATCTTTCGCCCAGATGATCGGCTACGCGGTTCTGCTCAGCCTATTTGCGTGCTTCTTCGGTTTGTACTTGGGATACCGGTTGGATGCGCCCCCCGGGACGACCATGGTTTTCACGCTGTTCGGAGAGTTTCTATTGTTTTACCTCCTCGGATTGAAAAAGCCCACCACGCGCGGCGATCGGAAAAGCGAACAGAAGTCGGAACGTTAGCGACGCGAGTTGTTAGAGATCGTTCACGCCCATCAAAACAGGCGTCAGGCGCTCTCACTTGTCGAATGCCATTTTACGACGTTGCTTGTCTCGATGGAGCGCTTTACCCTCTGATGAAATCGTGTAGTGTTGGCCATCCCAAGAGAAGTCCCAGCGTTTACCGGCGATGAGGACCCCCTTGACGTCATAAGCGCAATCGAAGGGGAAAGGGTCGACCTCGATTTGCGTCTCCCCGATCGTCAAGCCGATCAGGTATCGGAAGTAGAGATCCACCACCCAAGAGTGTTGATAATCGTCTACGCCGCGATACACCGAGGCTTTCCCGTTAAAAGGGTTATAGTGCTCGAAACAGTTCGGGCGCTCGACGTCGCCTTCAAAAAACATCATCCGAACGAACTTATTGATGAATTCGACGGTTTTCGCCCGTAGTTCCTGATCCGAAAAGCGTCTGGCGGAGAGTCCCAAGGCGTCCGCGATGTGGCTGTTCGTCATAGGCCACACCCTGCCGTTCCAGGGGCAGTTGTGTCGTTTTCCTTTCCATTGCGCCCACGGGTCGAAGTATAGGTCTCCTACCGCCGTGGCCGGTACGGGGTAAGGCGTCCAGAATTCCTTCTCGTTGAGCAAGTGCTTTTTTAAGCCGGGCAGGTGTTTTTCAGAAACGATATCGGTCATATAGGGGTAGAAGCAGACGGCGGCTTTGATCTTCGTCCGGGAGAAATCCCGCGGGTTCACGTCGTAAAACATCTCGTCTTCTTCATCCCACATCTCGCTCAGAACCGCCTCTCGTATCTTTTCCGCTCCCGCTTTCCATCGATCGCGCTCTTCGCCCTTTCCGATCTTATCGGCCGCCCACGCCAGCGCCTTCTTCAAGTTGTAGATATAGATCGTGGCGTCTATTCCCTTCAGACGGATGTTGTTGATCCACCCGTATCGGTCCGCCATCTCATCCACAGCCTGATACCGGCTCATATACTCCTGACCGGTTTCAAACTGATCGACCACGTCGTAAAGTCCGCTGTTTTCGCGGTCTCTTATCTCGTCGAAAAACGTGGCGTACCGCTTCAACCCCTCATACACAGTTTTCAGGTACTCGATGTCGGGATGCACCGCTTGCGTTTCCCGAAGGGCGCGCCCCCAGTCCGCATGGTAGAACCCATTCTCCTGCACACCGTTCAAATAGATATGCCCAACGAAAGACCCGTCCGTGCGCTGGTTTTCTATGAAATTCCTCAAACTCCCTTTCGCGATCGCGTCCTCGCGCATCCAGCGAGTTTCTAGCATATGACACTGCGCGCTGTAGGTTATTAACACACGGAAGTACTCCAATCCTTCCGCTATGGCAGGGTAGCGCATTTTTCCTTCTTGCGTGTCTAAGGTGAATAGGCGCAATCCGTACCAACGGTACCAATAGTACTTCTCTAACCAGGGGTCGGTACAAGAAAAGAGCGGCACCGACGAAAAATGGGACTCCCAATTTTGCGCCGAAACTCCGACGATGTCCGTCTCCAACGACCGCCGCATCGCGTTTTCTACCGCTTCGGCGCTACTGCCCATAGCCATTCCGCAGAGAAAAGATTTCGCTTGGCCGGGTAAGAGTGTGTGGGGCGCTTCGATACCCATATACAGCAACCCGTTTAACGTGATGCCGTCTGTGTTCTCTTCGTTCAACAGCCCATCGGACGTCAATTTCTCGTAGAAGGGCGTGAGGTGCCAATAGGGAAGGTTTCCCGTATTCTCTGAAAAAGAGACATTGGCGCTGCGCCCGTTTTGAAGGGTCAGCCCGGCATAGACCGTCACCGGTTTACGAATTCCTTTTACCAAACGCTTTTTATACACGATATGATCGGTCTGTCGGCGTATCAGTTGCGTGTCTTCCAGTGTCTCGTCTTCATTTCGTTTTTGCGCGGTCCAAAGGACGGTTTGGAGTGTTAGCGGTCTTTCCGTCCGATTCGTCAGCGTGACCCGAATGCCCAAGAAATCGTCTGGAGTGAGCGTCTTTTCTTCCTCCAGGATCAAATCGTCGCACTCGTAGGCGCAAGTCCAGCAAGCGGGGGTCCATTCCCGTTTCGTCTGTTTCCAAGCGTAGGGATTTCCGTTTTCTAAAATATCGTAGGTGAACCCGGGGTCCACACGCAGGTCATAGTACCCGGCGTTATCCCAGAGTCCGGGATGGTGTAAAAAACTCGGGAAAGGCGGAGTCCAGGTGAGCTTTTTTCCACCGCCTATATACCATTTATCGGAGCGTTTTAAGAATTTCAACACAGAATTTTCCATCGTTTCCGTTTCCCTCCTGATCTATCCTTCAATTTCTATGAAATGAGCGTAGTACTCACCCGTTGAGCCTTTTATTTCGCAGCGCAACGCGCCTTCGTGGTAAACCGACCCTTTACATTCGTATTTCTTACCCAGATACCCGTATATCACCGTCGGAACGTTCGCGGGCACCTCTGTTTCCAGTAGCCACGAGCGGTTGGTTTTTTCCCATCCAATTATCCGCGGAAACCGACTCGGCCCGTGTTCGGAAAATTCCGGGACGATGGCCATCCATTCGAAAGGCGTTTGATAATCGATCTCTATGGTGACCTCATCCGAACAGAGGATTTTGGGTAGGGGTATTTTCACGTAATGGATACCGGGGGGCGAGTCCGGAACACTGTAGCCGGAAGGGTATGAGAACCTCTTTTCAGAGGAGACGCGTACGCCTTCGGGTTTCGGTCTCTTCTGGCCCACCACAACCCGTATGTTTTCAGCTTGTTTCGGAATATACGGGGCAAAGTCTATCTCCAGGTCCCGGTTCGAACGCACTCGATACCGTTGATGAACGGTTACCGCATCCCCTATTTCCTGGGATCGTTCGTAGTCTAGAGAGATTTCGGCATCCCCGCACTTCAATTGAGAAACGGTCAGGCGAGAAAGGTTCGGGGGAATCTGTGGAGATAGCGTAACGGCCTTTTTTAACGCGTCCGGAGAAAAACCGACAACCCCTTCGATCCAAGGCTGCACCGCCATACTCTCCGACCACGCTTGGTGCAAACATACCCCGGATGATTGGTAGAGCTCGCCGTGAAGGACTTCTCGGATATACCCTTTCGCGTAATAATCCGAATCCTTCAAACTCGCGCAGACATGAGTAAAACCGCTTAGAGCCGCGCCGGCAGCGAATTCTGACAGAGACGCCCAACCCGTAAACAAAGGCCAAACGGAGCCCTCGTGATATCCTCCGGGATTGTAGACGCCGCTGCTTTTCCCGATAATCCTGACCCCCCAATCGGTAGAGTAATCGTATCTGGAAAAGTCGCGGGCGTGCGCCTGCGCGGCAGCTCCGGTCAGACTCCCCAGATAGATGCCAACCGCAGGTAAAACAGTGAAGTGGTCGATACGCTCTCCATTGACATCTATGCCGAGGCCGTAACGCTGCCTTTCCGGATTGAGAAACCTCGGAAGCGCATGAGCTACCTTAAGGTGTAAAGAAGAGACCTTGTCGAAGGTCACTGAGTCCTCCTCTATAAAAGGCAACAAATCGACCAGTTCCTTTAGAACGATGTGCCAAATAACGTTGAGGTATAAGCTCGCGTGAGAAAGGTAGAGCTTCCCACCTTCTATCCAACCGTGCCCGGCAATGGTGTTTTCGATGCACCCGTCACCGTCGGTGTCCGTCGACGCGCAATAGTCTAAGGCCATCAAGAGATTCCGCTTATACCGTTTGAACCATTCGATATTCCCGGTATGCTTCAAGTACCGTATCGCCGTTAACAGGAACAACGGCGTCGCGTCTGCCGCATCATAATGAACCAAGCCGCTCGTCGACAATTCGTGATAGATTTTCCCCGTCAATTCTTGGTACCGTATCAGCAGCTCGAGATTTTCTCGCACCGTTTCGGCGTCTCCCCAATCTAGCATCGCCAGGGAAACCCATTCGCTGTCACGCCCGAAGTACCACGCGTATCCGGGCCTTGCGCGGTTCCAACCGGAACGGCTATTGGCGTATCCGGCGACGAGGCCGGTACCCAGAAGCGGCGTGCTGACTCGGAATTTCAGCGTAGCGATCATCGCGCGCTCTATGCGCCGGTCCCATTCGGAATGATCGGCTCGTATCCGGACACAGCGATCGAGGTAGTCCGCGTAATAATGAACGGATCGGTCAAGCTCCTCTTGAAAAGAGACGCCTTCTATGAGCTCTTCTCCTTCGATGGCAGCGCAGAGGGTTAGGCATAGAGAATGTTGCATCGAAACAGCGAGCGCGCCGGTTAATAGATTTTCGTCGGAAGTGGCCTCGATCTCGGCCGGGCGGTTCACGGTCATACGGCACGCGCAACGGTGATCTCCTGTCCAAAAGGAGAGCGTGCCGGTCTGCGCGTCTTTCGTATAGCGCCGGTCCCCACTGTAATCATCGTCCATCGGCCAGGATATCCGCAGGTCGGTTTCGAAGCGTAACGAGATGCGATGAACACCCGAATCTCGCGCCTCGAACTGTATCCCAAGGAGCGGTTTGTCGATGCTGGCGAAAACCAACACAGAGGCTTCTTCGGTCTCAAACAGTAGGTAAGCCGGCTCTATCACGGTGTTGATCAGGAGGGACGACAGGGGACGCCCATCGACCGCAATCTCCAACTTTTTCAGAATCCGATAGGGATGCGCCCATACCTCCCGTATGTTTCCGTCATCCACGGCGTTCACCAGAATACGCGCGCCGGACGTGTTCGTGTAGTGGCCGGTCCGAAGTTTGGGCACCGAAATGCGTAGCGGTGTCGCATCCGGAAACCTATGGGCTTTTTCTATAACCAATTCTTTATGAGAGGCCGTTTTTTCAAAAAAACCATGGGTGATCTCGGGCCAACACGGGTACTCTTCCGAAGACGCGCGAAGCATGTAGTCTTCGATATTCGCGCGAAATCTTTCCACCAGCGTTTCGTATGGGTAATGCCTTCGCGTTTCCGGGTAGAGGAAACCCCCGACACAGAGGATTTTTTCAGACGGGTACTCCCATATGAGGGCGCGACTCCTGACGTAGTCAATGAACCGCTTTTCTACCGCGATCACCTTGGCGTTTTTTCCACAATACAAGGACACTTCTCCGTACGGCGGATCCAGAACGTCGAGCAGCACGGAGTAGAACCCTCCGTGTAAACCGTTAAATATCGGATGGTGTTGGTAGCTTTGGAATCCTCTTTTATCCCAAGGCCCTCGGATTTTTTCTATAGGCTCGGTCTTCACCGCTTCGGCGTTATCGATTCCGAGACGGGCCAGGATTTCCAGCCCCTTACCGTATAATACGACGGGCCGCTGCCCCCTTGCCCGATGAACGGCCTCTCTCGTTTCTGCCGAATGCTCCCCTATCCATAGGATGGAAGGGTTTCGGGATGTGGTGTTGATCATCTATTGTTCCTCCTATCGGTCGTAACCGGCGGTCATCTTGATTCCCTGTACGATCCATTTCTGGGCGAAGAGGTAGACCAAGATCATCGGAATGGAAGACAACGTGGCGGCGGCTAACTGAGCCGGAATATTCGTAATATATTGGGAAGAGAACATCGCCACGCCCACTTCGATCACCCGCATCTCCTTGCTTCTGGTAACGATGAGAGGCCAGAAAAAGGAACGCCACATACTGAGGAAGGTAAAGGTGCCGACCGTCGCGAGAACGGGTTTGCAGAGCGGGAGGATGAGCTTCCAAAAGACTTGCCACCGATTCGCCCCGTCGATTCTACCGGCATCTTCCAAGCTGCTCGGCAGACTGAGCATATACTGCCGCATCAAGAAGAGCCCCCAGATATTGCCCAACGACGGAACGATGAGCGCCATAAACGTATCCACCCACCCCAACGAGTGAAGGATAATAAACCCCGGAATCAACGTGACGACTCCCGGGAGCATCATAAAGGCGATGAACAGTTTGAACATAAAATCGCGACCGGGGAACTTCATCCTCGCCAAGGCGTACCCACCCATCGCCACGAGTAGGAGTTGCCCAGCGAGCACGGCGACGGTCGCGAACAGCGTGTTGAAGATATACCGCCCCCAAGGCTGCGCTTGCCACATCTCTATATAGTTGCTCCAGCGTAGAATGGTCGGTATAAATTTTGGAGGTATTTGATACATCTCGAACTCCGCCATCAACGAAAGGGCAATCATCAGGATGTAGGGCAACAACGTAGACGCGGCCAGTAGAAACAGCAAGGCATAGATCACTATTTGGGTGATCACAGACAGACTTCTGTCAAGGTTTCGTCGATTCATCCTCCACCTCCCCAGTCCTAAAAATACGCCTGCCAACTGTCTTTTCCGTACAGTTTGAACTCGAAGTAGGTTAAGACCATCAAGAGTAAGAAGAGGATCCACGACTGCGCAGCCGCGTAGCCCATACGCATCTCGGTCCAAGCCGCCTTCCAAATATGGTAAAAAACGACATCCGTGGACCGCAAAGGCCCCCCTTGCGTCAGAACGTACACAGGGGTGAACACCTGAAAAGAGCCTATGATGCTGGTAACGAGGACAAACAGCGTGGTTGGCTTAAGCAGGGGCAAGGTGATGTGCCGGAAGGCCTTGTATTTCCCGGCGCCATCGACTTTGGCCGCGTCGTAGAAGTCTATAGGAATCCCCTGCAAACCGGCCAAAAAGATTAAAAGCTGGCTCCCTATCGCTTGCCAGATGCTGATGATCATTATGGACAACAACGCGAATTGCGGCGAATCGATCCAGGCGATCTTTCCGATGCCGAACCATCCGAGGATATAATTGAGTATTCCGAAGTCCCGATTGAAGATCCACTTCCACACGATCGTCGTGGCGACTCCGGCTGTGACGACAGGCAGGTAATAAAGCACTCTCAGCGCGACGGCGATCTTTCCAGCTTTGTTGACGGCCATCGCGAGCAGTAGGGAAAACAGCATGCCAATCGGCACGTAAAGAGAATAAACCGCCGTGTTCTTTAGGGCGTTCCAGAAATTGCCATCTTGAAATAGCTCGATGAAATTGTCGAAGCCGACGAAGGGTTTTGCGGGATCGACGATGCTCCAACGCCGGAACGCCAAAAACAATGAAAAGCCCAAAGGCCCCGCCGCCCACCATATTAAGTGCACGAGGGCGGGAGCCAGAAACAGATATCCAAACAACGTGTTCCTTATGAGTAGTCGATTATGAAGATGGCGCGTCAAGAACCCAAAGATGAGGGCAACGGCCAAGAACGCCAACAGAAGAATGACTCCCAAGAACTGCACCGACAGTATCTCGTTGCTGACGAAGGTATCTTCGTGGAGGACTTGCCAATCTAACTCGCGCGATCGAAACCGGACGTAAGTCTGCCCGATACGGTCGATGCTTAAGGTGCCGATCTCTATCGCGCCGGAGCTATCGGCGGGCGCGAGCGGAGAGATCAATCGTTCTTGCCGGCTCGAGAGCGTTGTCACAGTCGAAAAGCGGGAGGTTTGATCTACGGGGCAGATTCGGTAGTCATCGCGGGTCGCTCTTTTCATTTGCTCTATTATCGATTTCGAACTCAGGGCGATGTGGTCAAAACGGTATTCGATATCTTGTTGTAAAAGGCTCCCGTTCGCCAACACCGATGATGACTCATACTCACGTAGAAGCGAGGGCGCGAGCAGGAAGGCGCCATACAAGAAGAAAAGGTAAATGGGAAAAAAGGCCGCGATCGCATAGAAGAGAGAGGCGTTCCTCAGGCGCGGAGAACGATCAGCGGTTCTTTCGCGATAATGCAATCGAATCAAAAAGAAAGGCGCCACAAAGCAGGATAGGAGCGATCCTAACCACACGAACCAATCTAATCGATCGGAACCTTTTTTCCAAAAGCTTTCTGGGGTGACCTGAACGAGAAATCCCTTCACATCCCAATGGTCCGCGTCGTAGAGAGCGGTGGAGGTAACGAGCGATCGGCCGCTTCTGAGAGAAAAAAGCTTTGCAGAAGGGCGCTGGCTATCCACAGCAGTTGTAAACATCCGAGAATACTCGTCCCTAAAACCCTCCTCGAAAAATACCGCGGAGCGGGAAGAAAACGGAAATGGGGCGAACCGTTCTTCATCCCCGTAGAAGAACCCGTACTCGCGGCCCAACGCGGCGTTAAGTCTCCGAACGAAATCCGCCAAAACATCTTGACCGACGAGGACGATCGACCCGTCTTCCAGTAGAATAGCGGTTTGTAGGTGTAGGGTCCCGGTATCGTAACTGATTTCGGACAACGCATAGCCCTCTGAATAGAAGAGAGTGTCATAAAAAACCGTCAGCACGAAATCCTCTGGGACTTTCGCCCCTTTCGAGGCGACGAGCTCGCCGTCTGGGCCAAAAAAACACGCGTATAAAAAACCGTCTCGAAAGAGGAGTGCCGCACGATCGACCACCGCTCGAACCGATTCGGGCGAATCAATGACGCTATTTTCAACGAGTTCGTTTAGGCGGGCATTGGCTTCCTCAACGGCAAGAGCCAGGCTGTTTTCGGCGTATAGAAGGGTGTTTTTCTCATTTTGAGTGACGGTGGACATCCAAGCCGAGGACGCGGACGCTCTCCACGCGAAGAAGCCACTAACGATCGTGATAACAGCCACCAAACAGACGATCCACATTTTCACCGGAGTTTTCATGACCAACCTCCGTCTTGTCTCAGCAGAGATAGGATAGAATCCTTCGTGACCGAAGAACGCCTAAATAGACGCCACGGACGGTTTTCGTCCGTGGCGCAAAAAAGGATTCTTCTTACCCGTAAACGCGTGTGGTACTAGCTTTCTCCTTTGGCTATGGCTTTATCCATTTCCGAGGCCATCCAATCGAGCACACTTCTCAAGGATTCGCCGCCCACGTTGATCTTATCGAAGGCTTCTGCCCATAGGTCCTCGAATTTCGGTCGATAGAACTTTGTTTGTGACCCGACGGGCACCCGAGAGTAATCGAGCATTTTGATAAAGGCCGCATCCAACGGATCGTTTTCACCCTGTAATTGCGCGACCGCCTGATTTGCGGAAATGGCGAGGCTTCCTTCCAAACAGCGTTTCCTTTGCGCATAATCGCTGGAAAGGAAGGCGGCTAACATCACGGCTCCCCGCTTGTCCTGAACGTTCGAAGGCACGGACCAGCCGGACAAATAAGAAACGGTGTCCTTTTTATTGATGTCGGCGAATGGTAGGGAGGCGATACCTACCTGTAAATCCAGTCCCTTCGCGATTTGTCCTTTGATAGAAACGTTGAACCAGCGGCCGGTTAAAATCATACCCACCTTGCCGGTATAGAATAGTGCGGAATTTCCGCCTAAAGCGGAAGCTTGCTGGGGGGTCGGCGCATATCCTTCTTTCAATAAATCGAGGTAGGTTTGGTAGGTTTTCACGTTGATATCACTGTTCAGATACCCGCTCGTATGCGAGAAATCCGGACTGAACACCTCTCCTCCACCCGCCCACAGCAAGGGCACCGCGATTCCGACCCAGGATGGGAACGCGAATCCCCAAGTATCGTTCTTTCCGTCGCCGTCCAGGTCTTTCGTCAACGCTTTGGCGGTTTCGATGAACTGGTTAATCGTCCAACCGTCCTCGTCGGGATAAGGAACCTTCATTTCGTCAAACATCTTCTTGTTGAAGAATACCCCCATCGGGCTGGTGTCTTTCGGGATAGAATAGATCTTGCGATCGATACGGGCGATGTCGACCAAGACGGGGAAGTACTCGTACACGTTGCTACCGCCATACCCTTCTCTCGCGAGTCTGGAGAGGAAAGGCGCCAGGTCCGTCAAGAAGTCTCCCTCGAAAAATTTCGGGATCATCTCCGCGTCCAGCAAAATCACGTCTGGGGGCGTGCCGGCCCCGATGTCCGTAAGGATTTTCTGATAATAATTGTCCGAAGCTACGGCTTCATACACCACTTCATAGTCAGGGTTCAAGCGCATAAATTCAGCGATAATGCTTTCATCCAATGCGGCCTCTTCCGCTCCGGCCCAGGTGGTCACGCGTAATTTCGTCTTGCCGAAAGCGGCCGTAGAAAGCGCGAGAATCAGGAGCACAGCGATGATCACACGAATCCAGTTGCCCTTCAATAACGTGTTTTTCATACTCTTTGACCCTCCTTCTGTAAGTGTAAGCTACTTTTCCTAACGATGAGCTCGACAGGTAAGATTTTTCGCTGCGTTTTCTTTCGTTTTCCTTGGAGCCTGTTTAAGAGCATACGGAAAGCTTCGAAACCCATCCGGTGTTTTTGTATGCTCACGGTTGTCAACGGGGGATAGACCCACCCGGAATACTGTATATCGTCGTATCCGACGATGGCGATATCCTCCGGAATTCGGTAATGGTTATCTTTTAGAGCCTGCATCGCGCCGAAGGCCACGATATCGTTATAGCAGAAGATACCGTCGACTGGCATCCCTTTGCAAACGGTATGGAGTATCGCCCGATAACCGTCTTCCGGCAGGATATCTGAAATGTGAACGTAGGAAGGGTCATAAGGGATCCCGGCAGCTTCCAGCGCCTGTCGATAGCCTTCCTGGCGCATATGCGACGGAGATTTGTAACTATAACCGTTTAAGAGCAGTATTTTTCTACATCCCTGATCGATGAGATGCTGAGTGGCCAGTTTTCCTCCGTTGATTTCATCGCTGTAGATTTCGTCTATCTCCATTTGATCGAAGTGCCTTCCGACGATCACGGTCGGATAGTTCCTGTGAATCAGGTCCTCTATGTGTTTCCTTGATTCCTGTACCGGGCCGATAAGTAATCCGTCCACTCTTCTCTCCATCAGTAGGGAGACCGCACGGATCTCATTTTTCGTGGCGCGCTCCGTGTTGACCAATATGATCTGATAATCAAACTTCCTGGAGGCCCATTCTATGCCTTTCAGAACTTCCGAATAAAATGGATTAGAAGAATCTGCCATGATCACGCCGATAATCCGTGTTTCCACAGAACGCAGCAGGGATGCCGATCGATTTTTCACAAACCCGATCTCCTGAGCGATCTGGAGAATTCGGGCTTTCGTCTCTTCGCGTATGTCCGGTTTGTTGTTAAGCGCGCGCGAGACGGTGTTGATAGAGAACCCGCTTTTTTTAGCCACATCCGCCATCGTAATAAACGGCTTCCGCATGCATCACCCGCTTCGACCCTTTGTTGCCTCGTGAAGATAAGGCTTCCGGGTATCCTAAACGTTTCCGGTATCATTACCGTAAACGTTACCGGTATAATAGCACAAAAAATAGACGTTCACAACACGCGTTCTTTCTATGCTATGATGAATAAAGTCCGTATATCCTGAATTATTTTGGTTTATCTGTAAGTCTCTACGGTTTTCGGTCTTTTTCCCGTATTTATGGCACGAGGAAATATAAAAAAAGGCGCTTAGTTTTGGCGCGCGCTGCCGCTATTTAGACCATTTTCCTCGGAATCGCGGGGGTTCCGAAGGCGGTCACCCCGGATGGGACGTTACGAAGCACCAAGCTGTTCGCGCCCACCACCGACCATGCCCCGATCGTGATGTTCTGTAGGATTTTCGCGCCCACACCCACATAACACCCTTCCTCTAAAACCACGCCGCCCGACAGGTTGACCGAAGGCATGAGAGAGCAGTAATCGCGTATGATTGCATCGTGTCCCAGCTGCGTGCCGACGTTGACGAAGACTCCGCGCCCGACGACCGCGTTGAGCGAAACGAAGGTGAAGGGCGCCAACACCACCCCTTCCTGTAGTTTTGCCGTATGCGCCAAGAACGCCGTCGGATGGACGATGGTCGGAAACGAGATATTCGGGTGGTCCGAAAGGCTCTCCATCAGCCGCCCTTTGATTTTCGTATCCGCTATCCCCATCACGAGCGCTGTGGGAGCGGTCTTGCGCTTAAGCGTTTCGAGTCCGCCGAGGACGGGGTACCCGTCTACGATACTCCCCGCCTCTATGCCATCGTCGTAGAACCCCTCGATGACGAACTTTCCGTGGATTTCATTGTATTGGTGGGTATAGTAGAGGATCTCGCGCCCAAGACCCCCGGCGCCGTATACGGCTAGTGGAAGCATAGGATCACCTCTCTTGGTGAACGGATTTTCGCCCTCTATTATATCAGTTTTCTCTTCCGTCGAGCGATTCTCGTGTGGGTCAAGTTATGGGGTGACATAACAAAGAGGTTCATCGTGGGGTAACCAGCGGGCAGACTTCGGAAGCCCACGAAGTCTCGCGATACGCTCTGCTGTCTTTCTTTTCCAAGGCATGCCAACTTAAAAGTTGGCGTTCCCAGAAGACATGCCGAACTGAAGTTCGGCGTTCCCAGGGCATTCTCAGAGAGATAGGCCGACTGGAAGTCGGCCCCACGAGTTTTCTTTTGTCTGTGTTCTCTGTGCCATCCGTGTGACCCGGTTTTGATTTTAAGACCTGCCAACTTAAAAGTAAGCGTTCCCAGAAGATATGCCGAACTGAAGTTCGGCGTTCCCAGGGCATTCTCAGAGAGATAGGCCGACTGGAAGTCGACCCCACGAGTTTTCTTTTGTCTGTGTTCTCTGTGCCATCCGTGTGACCCCGTTTTATTTTTAAGACATGCCAACTTAAAAGTTGGCGTTCCCAGGCGTTCCCAAGCGTTCCCAGGCCTTCCCGAGCGTATCGCGCCGTCGCGTAAAGAAGGGGCGCTTTCGCCGCGAGGACCATATGGACTAAAAACGCGAGATCGATTCTAGCCTTGTTTCTTGATAGCGCCTCATAACTTGACCCACACCGTCGTTTCCAGAAACACAATATTTGTGATAGAATCATATAGTAATCGGCCGCTTTGACCGCCAACCGGATGGTGACGGCAGGATCCGGCGGGTCGATCGACGTTTCTTTGACGTCGTCGCGCGCCAAAGCGGCGCGTGATAGGAGAGAGCGTCACAATGACTCTGATCAGCCGAGGGGGAAAATGCACTTACACCACATCGGATATTTGGTCCCTTCGATCGAAGGCGCGATAGAATCTTTCGAGTCTTTGGGGTTTCAAAAGCACTCAGAGATCGTGAAGGATGAAGAAAGGCAAGTCTTCATCTCCTTTCTCACTGATGCGAACCACACGCTGGTGGAGCTGATACAGCCGGTAGACGAACGGTCTCCGGTTTTTCCTCTGATGGTACGACAAGGGCCTGGTACGTACCATCTGTGTTTTTCTATCCCGCAATCGCAAAAGGCTTCCGCCCTTTCGCGGTTGAAGGCCCTGCGGTTCGTTCCGGCGGGAAAGATAGCTCCGGCGCCCGCTTGCGAGAACCAAGAGGTCGGCTTCTTCTATTCGAACAAAATCGGTTTGATAGAGCTGCTATTCATATCTGATACGTAATAGGGGGGAAAAGATGGGACCTTTTGAAGAATTTGCCATAAAAATCGCGGAGATCTTAGAAGTAGACGAAACGCAGTTAACGCCTGAAACGGAATTTCGAGCAGCCACGCCATATTGGTCGTCTTTGATGGGGTTCGGAATTCTCGTGATGCTGGAAGAAGACTACGGACAGGTGATGTCCGTCGACGACTTTCTGAAAGCCAAGACCGTTGGAGAGTTGTACCAGCGGACAGAACCCAAAGGGTGATCCGGGATGGAAGAGAGAATCCTGCAATGGCTCTCTACGATTCTTCGGGTGACGGTGACTCGAGACACTACTCGCCAAAACACCGAACAATGGGACTCCCTACGCCATCTTCAAATCATCGCCGGATTGGAAGAGGAGTTTGGGATCGACGTCCCGCTCGAAAACGTGGCCGAGATCCTTTCGGTACCCGATATCTTGCGCTATGTCGAAGGGACGAATTGACGTGGCGACGACGATAACGGGCTTCAAGGTGGAGGGACTTTGCGCCTGTGTGCCGAAAGAAGAGATCGACAACCGCGAATACGGAAAAGCGCTCTTTGGAGAAGACTTGGAGGGTATCGTCCAGACCATCGGAGTCTCAAAACGACGGGTATGCCCGGAAGGGGAAACGACCAGCCTGGACTTGTGCGTGTGCGCAGCCAAAAGACTGTTCGAGCGCGGCGACTACGATCCCGGCTCGTTCGGCGGGATCGTTTGTGTCACCCAAACCCCGGACTTGACGCTTCCCAACAACGCCACATACGCGCAACATCTGCTGGGTCTGCCACAGTCGACGGCAGCTTTCGACATCAATTTGGCCTGTTCCGGTTACCCGTATGGCCTCTACGTCGCGGGTATGATGGCCAGTACGATGCGAAAACGCGTTCTGCTGCTGGATGGGGATACCCATTCTCATTTCGTCTCTCCGCACGACAAAACGACCGCTTTGCTCTTCGGAGACGCGGGCAGCGCCACGGTGTTGGCCCCACGGGACGTTGAGGGGTCCGAAACATCCTTCCTATTCCATACCTACGGAGAAAGCAGACAGGCGCTCCATATCCCGGATGGGGGTTACCGAAACCGAGTGAACCCTCACAGCGGCGAGTACCGGGAATATGAAAATGGAAACAGGCGCCGCCCTATCGATATGTATATGGACGGGATGGCCGTCTTCGACTTCGTCGCGAAACGCGTTCCCAAAGCCTTACAACAACTCTTGGACGAAATGGGGAAGACAGTGCGGGACCTGGATTGGCTGGTTCTGCACCAAGCCAACCTCTTTATGATCAAACAGGTGGCGAAAAAGATCAAAATGGATCTGACCAAATTGCCCGTGTGCATACATAAATATGGTAATTCGAGCTCGACTACGGTTCCTTTGACCATCGCCTCGGAATTGGCCGCTTCAGTACGCGAAAAGGCGAACACCATTCTGATGAGCGGTTTTGGCGCCGGTTTATCGATAGGGACTGCGTTATTGTCCATCGGCCCCTGTTGCTGTCCCGGGGTGGTGGAATATGAACCCTAACCAACCCTTGAACGTTCTGATCGTCGGAGGATCCGACGGTATCGGTCTTGAAACCGGCGCGCTCCTCTGTGAGAGAGGGCACTGTGTGACGTTGGTCGCTAGGGACTTCGAACACAAACCGGAAAGGGCGCTCCGGATCATTGCGCGCCTGAACCAAACCTACGGAGACGCGCAGTGCCGCTTGATCCGCCAAGACGTTTCCCGCCTGGAGGAACTGGAGTCCTTTTCTAAAGGCGTAAAGGAGCGCGTCGGCCCGCTTGACGGTTTCGTCTATTGCGCAGGCGCTCAGAAGACCCTGCCGTTGGCGATGACGAAACCGGCCGCGGTGCAGGAACTGTTCACACTCAACACCTTCGCCGCGATGGAATTGGTGCGGTGCTTCTCCAAAGTCGGATTCGTTCGTGCAGGCGCATCTTTCGTCCTGCTCTCCTCATTGGCCCCTCACGAATCTTCGCCGGGAAAATCCGCATACGCCGCCAGCAAGGCCGCGCTCGAGGGCTTCGTCGCATCGGCCTCTACTGAACTAATGCAAAAGAATATCCGTTTGAACGCCATCGCGCCCGGAATCGTCAAGACCTCGATGAGCGAAGGCTTCTTGAGCAAAATGACCGTCGATCAGGTTCGAGCGCTCGAAGACACCTATCCTCTGGGCTTCGGTGAACCGGAAGACGTCGCGTGGATGATCGAGTTCTTGTTAAGCCCGCGCAGCCGATGGGTGAGTGGAAAGACCTTTTTAATAGACGGGGGACATTTACCGGGGGGGAAGTAGAGAGAATGAAAAAGATAGCCTTGCTTTCGAACGTGACGGTGGATTCGGTGAGAAACCGCTTGGAGGATAAGGGAATCCCGGGTGTTTACTGCGCGGAAGGGTACGGCAGTTGGGTTGAACATCTACTTCCAGGCGGGAAGCTCTTTGAGCAGCCGCTTGATGGCGTGATCGTGCTCTTGGATGGTTCAGCGTTGCTCGAGCAACACGGGGAGGAGAACCTACCCGGTTTTTTGGAAAACGCCCTCGCCTTGATCCGGAACTCGAAAGAAAAGCTCGGGAAAACGGTATGGATCCTCTCTACCTTGGATATTCGCCAAGAAAAGATACTCCCGCTCACCGCCCGGCGATTGGATAGAGAGGCCTCCGCGCTCTGGAACCAAGGCGTTCGGGAATTGGGCGGCATCGTTTTCGATTTGGAAGAACTCGTCAAAGAAGTCGGACGCGAACGGTTTTACAGCCGAAAGCTGTGGTACCTCGGCAGCATCCCGTTTTCTTCCGCTGGAGAAGAAAGGATAGCCACGGGATTGGCCCGACTGTGGCGCGCGTATCAAGGAAAACGAAAAAAAGTGTTAGCGATAGACCTGGACAACACCCTTTGGGGAGGGGTCGTCGGCGAGGAAGGGATCGACGGGATCACGCTTTCGACAGAGAAAGAAGGAAAGGCTTTCCACGACTTTCAGAAACGAATCCTCGATTTGAAGCGGATGGGGGTGATGTTAACCCTCGTGTCGAAGAACAATCCGGAGGATGCATTAGAGGTCTTTCGGAAACATCCCGCGATGGTCCTACAGGTGGAAGACTTCGTGTCAATGAAAATCAATTGGGACCCAAAGCCTCAAAATATCGCCACTCTTGCGAAAGAGCTGAACGTGGGCTTGGACTCCTTTATTATGATCGACGACTCCCCCTTCGAACGTCAAGCGGTGAAAGAAATCCTTCCGGAGGTGGTCGCGCCGGACTTCCCCAAAGACACCTCGAAACTCTCCGACTGGATTAGGGAATTAGCGTCAGAGTATTTCTTGTTTTTGGAAACCACCGAAGAAGACGCCCAACGAACCCAGATGATGCGCGCGGATATCAGCCGCAAACAGGTGCAGCAGCAATTCCAGGATCTCGACCACTACCTTTCTTCTTTGAATATGACCATAGACATACACCTCGCCCGCGACGAAGACGTTCCGCGAATCGCCCAGCTCACCCAAAAGACCAACCAGTTCAACGTGACAACCCGCCGATACACCGAGGCCGATATCCTGCGTATGAAAGAAGACCCCGCATATCGCTTGTGGATAGGCAGTGTGGAAGATCGGTTTGGGGATTACGGAAAGGTGGTCTTGTTGATCGCGAGAGTCGAAGATAACGAAGCCGACTACGATACCTTCCTGATGAGTTGCCGCGTGATGGAAAGGCACGTGGAAGACGCTGCTATCTCGTGGATAGAATCGCAACTGGGTATGGAAGGCGTCGAAAGGGTTCGCGCGCACTACTTGCCCACGCCGAAGAACAAACCGGTCGAAGGGTTGTGGCAGCGGTTGGGCTATTCGACTTTGGATGGCGCCGACAACTTCGAGAGGGACTTACGCACGCCGCTTCCCGCGTCTGCGATCCGAAAGGCGCACGTCAAGATAAAAGGTCAGAAGTCTGCCGTCGACCTTTCGGAGGAAAACGCATAAGCCCGCTCTCGAAAAGACCGTGAAGTCGTCTCGTGGCGCCCAGCGCGGAATCGAACTTTCCCAAATGGTGCGGGTCAAGTTATGGGGCGACATAACTTAGAGGGTCAGCGCGCGGCAAGTGGTTTTTACTACCCCGCGAACCACCCTTCGCCCCTTCTACGCCGCGATGACCTTGTGGAGTTATCGCGGGGTAACCAACGGAACCCCGCGATACTAATGAAATCTAACGATGCGCTCTCTCCTGTCTTTCGCTTTTAAGACATGCCAACTTATAAGTTGGCGTTCCTAGGCTAGAGGCAGGCCGACTGGAAGCCGGCCCCGCGAGTTATCTTCGATCTTTTCTCTGTGCTCTCTGTGCCCTCTGTGCGAACCCTGTTTTTTCTTCGAACGAACGAAAACCGGGGAATCGCGCCATCGCGAAAAGAAGGGGCGCTTACGCCGCGATGACTACACGGGCTAAAAATCGAGCGGTCGATTCTGGCCTTGTTTCTTGGCTCTTCGACACATTACTTGAAGCCCATTGATCATCCAAGAAATACAAAGTAACATAAGAGGAATAAAAAGAGTCCGCGAGATGGCCGATTATGCGATTAGAGTGGATTAACGAAACGGTCTAAGGGTCTACAGAATTATTACGATAGAAGATGTTAATTAAGTACGTCTTATAAATTGTCGAAGAGCCTGTTTCTTGGTTACACCTCATAACTTGACATACACGATCGAGCGGGATGTCACCCCCGCGACTATGGTATAATCCATAAGGTCGTAAGACTGTCTAACCCGGTGTTAGGGCCGTATAGGGCCACGGGTAACGAGGGGGGATCAGGATGAAAAGGTTCGTGATCGTGTGTTTGGCGCTTAGTCTTGTAACGGGCGGCTTTTGCAATACGATAACGCAGTTTTCGAGTCAGGTGTTAACGGAGGTTTTTGCGAATACGAAGGCGGACATCGCCTTGGGAACGCCGATTACGGTCGGTGAGACGGTCTATCTGCCCCTCTTCAAAGCCGAAACGGGGTTTTACGCAGGGGCGGCAGGGGAGAATTCTGCCGCGGCGTCCGGGTCGGGCGGGGCCATAAAATTGATGCCCTTCGCTATTGCGATGCTCTCTCCGACTTCCGTGACGGTCTATCCCATCTCCAATGAAAAAACCTTCTTCGAGCAGCTCTTAGAAGGGTTACCCGAGCTGATCCCATTTATCAAAGAGCTGTTGTTCGCTTTTCTAAAGCCGACGCTACCCGAAGCGCCTGGTCAATTGGAGATAGAATCGGAGTCGGAAACTCCTCTGCCTATCACTTCTACAGTTAAAACGGAATCGGCCACCTATCTGGAACTGTACACGCGGCTATTAACCTTCCAAAACGAGTTCCTCGAGACCGCTCAGGACGCCTACAGCTATTTTTTGATCGGGGACCCGGCCATCAAAGGAGAATACGCCGAAAACCTTCATCAAGCCGAGAGGGCGATGATGGCGCTGGAAAATCTCATCTTAAGGAACGAAACGCTGAAAACCGCGTACGCGATCGAACTGCTCAATCAGTTGAAGATCGGCCTCTTTTCCGTGAGGAACGCGCTAGAGGCCTTGTTCGTGAATTTCGAGAAAAACGGAGAGGTTTCAACTGCCGACTTGCTCCCGTTGCTGAAACAATTAGAGGGCTTGAACCGGAGTTTTCAACAGATCACACAAGGGATCGAGGAGCAGGTCTTAGGGGCCCCGGCTTTCTTGGAGTCCGTCGCCCGAACGATTTCCGATACTGGATTACCTCCTTTAATCACCTACCATTTCGCAGCGCTCAATTCCGACGTCTTCCAGTTCGTCGAGCAAGTCTATCGTCTGTGCCTATTGCCAGATGCGTTTGCCGTTTCCGTCGAAGGGTTGCTCGAAGAGAAACGGGATATCGAAGCCCATACCGCTCAGATGAAAACCTCCTTTGAGCACGCGCAAAGTGAGGAAATAGGAGACGTGCCAGGCTTATTCGATCCGATGACTACGCTGTTCCAGACGATCAGCGAGCTCGTCGAACGGGGCTTCGCGATCGCACAAACGGCCATCGCAAAGGAAGCGCCCGCGGATGGAGACATCTTGGCTTTTAAAACGCTGGTCGATATCTATACACGCTTGATTGACACGATCAAGTCTCAATTGAAAGAGGAACTCGTCGTCCCGCGCTGATTCATTTCACGCCGGTGCTTCCAAACCCGGAAGCGGACCGCTCGGTGTCTTTTGGCGCCTCACCGATCTCAAAATCTGCGGACAGCAAACACGGAAGGATCAGAATTTGCGCGAACCGCTCGTGTTTTTCGATGACTATCGATTCGTCACTCAGGTTTTGGACGACCACGTGGATCCGGCCGCGATAACCGGCGTCAATCACGCCGGCGGTAACGTTGAGTCCTTTAAGGCCGAATCCCGAACGGGCTTTGCAGATACCGACGTGCCCGACGGGTATCATAACGGACACCCCGGTATCGATCGCCACCGTCTTCCAAGGCTCCACTTCGGCGCTCGCGGCCGCTCGTAAATCCCACCCGGCATCTTCCGGGTGCTTCTTGTAAGGTTTCAGCGCTTCCTCTATGGCGAAAAACCGTGTTCTATTCATAACGACGCTCCTTATGCTTCGGGAAATCCTTTTCGAATAGGTATTATACACGTCGGCTTCAACCTAGCGGCGTTTTGGTGTGGGTAATATATCGAGGTACACCAAAATGGGAACGCCTAACTTCGGCTCCGCCTGTTTTGGCTTTTCTGTGTGCTCTCGAGAGCCCTTAAACGCTTACGCCGCGATGCCCGTGTTGAGTTATCGTGGGGTAACCAGCGTTCTGACTACGGAAGCTCATAAAGTTTCGCGGTCCACACTGCTGCCTTTCTTTCTTAAGACATACCAACTTAAAAATTGGCGTGCCCAAACGACATGCCGAACTGAAGTTCGGCGTACCCAGGGCGTCCCGGGAGAGGCATGCCGACTGGAAGTCGCCCCACGAAAAGAAAAGGTGCTTACGCCGCTATGACTACATAGACTGCAAATCGCGTGATCGGTTCTGGCCTTGTTCTTTGACCACACTCCACAACTTGACCCACACTCTCAAGTGGTCCAGCGACGTTCTATGCTATAATTTTAATCAAACACAAACAAAGCGGGTGAAAGCGATGTTCAAGATGCCGGAAAAGATAACGTACGCCTTGCCGGAGCTAATAGGAAACACCGAACTCTTCGTCGGGAGAAAAAAGGAGTTCGATTTTTTTCTCGGGGTTTGGTACAACCGTTTAATCGGTAATATCGCGCAAAGTCAAGCGATCGTCGCCAGGCGGAAGAAAGGGAAAACGGCGTTTCTGCAGCGGCTGTTCAATATCCTGTGGAGCTGCCCAGAAACAGGTGTCATCCCGTTTTATTTTAGCTTCAAGGATTTCAACACCACTCTTGCGGAATTTGCGAAATCCTTTTTCGCCACTTTTACGAATCATTACCTCTCTTTTTTGGAAAAAAACGTCGAGTATCTTCAAAACCCCTATTCTTTCGAACTACTTGATACACTCATCGAAAAAGTTCCGGAGTTGAGTCGGCATTATGAATCTATAAAGAGATTTAAAGCGGCGAACGAATGGGGATTGATGTGGGAAGTGGCGAGTCGCGCGCCTTTTGAGACAGCGGTAACACAAAAGATCAAAATTGTCCAAATCTTGGACGAATTTCAAAACATCAATGAATACGTTTATGACTATCGGGGGCAAAAGATCGATACGTTGAGCGGGACTTACCTGGACCTTGCGGAGAAGAAAGAGGCGCCGCTCATCATTTCGGGGAGTGAAGTCCACGGGTTGATGAAGATCATCCTGAACCTCACCGCCCGGTTCAAAGAACGAACGCTTGGGAACCTCCCGGAAGAGGAGGCCAAAGAAGCGATCCGACGGTACGCGCTCGTTTCGCAGACCCAAATCAACGAACAGGCGGAAGAAAAGATATGGAACCTGACGCAAGGGGACCCGTTGTATATCCGCGCGTTGCTGCTGAGCGAACACAACGAGACGAGAGACTACACCCGAGAAGACAACATCGTTGAAACGTACACGCAGGAGATCACACACGGAGAGATCTACGACACCTGGATGGAATACATCGCGAAGATCTTTCTGGAAGTGAATAAAAGAAACGCGAAGAGGCTCTTACTGTACCTATTTCAAGCGGGAGAAGAGCGCACCCGAGCGCAAATGATCAAAGACCTCAAGCTCGATATGACCGACTCCGAACTAGAAACGAAACTGCAAAAGTTAATCAAAGCAGACCTGATCTCGTTGGGGAGTTCCGCGTTCAGATACACTGTCGCGAAAGACAAGACTTATGAATTGGTGTTTCGGAGATTGTACCAGGATGAAATAGACAACTTCATCCCAGACATACGCAAAGAGCTCCGCCGGGAGATGGGGAGGACGAGCTACGAGAAGGGGAAGTTCCGAGAATACCTCGTACGAGAACGGATCAAGAGGCCGTTCAACCTGAAAGACCTTGCGGAAAACGGGATAGACTTCACCGTCAAACCGAAAACGATCTTAGAGCGCGAAACGGTCAAAGTCGGGATACGGAACCGAGAGATCGATCTAATCGTGAAAGGGAACATCGAGTTGTGGATCGACGTGAAAGACACGAAAGGGAAGTATGGGAAACGCGAAGTGGACCGCTGGATAGAGATCAAGCAGGTTATTACCGCGGAAAGTCCGAAAATTCTTTTCGCGACATACTCTCAAAACGGCTATATGTCTTCCGCGAAAGAGCTCCTCGTATCGAATGGGGTGTACGTGCTGAAGGGTGAAGAGGGGTAGTAGGAGCGCACCCTCTGAGCGCAACGAGCTGGGAACGCATGGGCATTCCCAGTTGTTCCCATAATTTTTCTCTCTGTGTCCTCCGTGCGAACCCTGTTTTTCAAGATACGTGAAAAAGTGTATTGCGCCGTCGCGAAAAGAACCGGCGCTTACGCCGCGATGCCCGTGAGAGGTTATCGCGGGGTAAGTGGTTTTTACGACCCCGCGATCCGCCCTTTTCCGCTTCTACGCCGCGATGACTACAAGGGCTAAAAATCCTACTGTCGATTCTGACCTTGTTTCTCGATTACACTCCATAACTTGGCACATACGACCTTATAAAGCATTCGAAAGTCTCTCGCGTTCCGAAGTGTTCTACTCAAAACAGGTAGTCGTATTGCGTGCATTTTATTGCATACTGCATAATTTTTCGCGCTCGTCTGTTTTTTCAGAAGTTAGCGATACGATATAATAATTATTATATAGCTCACTTTCTCTGCTTTTTTGGACGGCTCCCTCCCTTTTTGGTACAATGAAAATAGGCGCCTCTCGCTCGCGAGGGGTTTTCACCGAGGTTCGTTGCCTTTTTCTTCGAAAGCATGCGTTATAAAATCATAAAAAAGGGGAGAGTTTTATGGACAACCTAACGGAAGTAACGGATCAGATCGTGGAGCGAAAACTGTCTGCCGTCGCCAAACGGATGAAAGCGAGTATTATCCGCGAGATGCTGAAATCTACCTCCATTCCAGGTATGATTTCCTTCGGAGGAGGTGTGCCCGACCCCGAAACCTTCCCGAGAGAACACCTCGCAGAGATCGCCAAAGAGTGCGTCGAGGCCGAGTACAAAGCGACGCTGCAGTATGGAACGACTGAGGGAGACAAACAGCTGAAACAGCAGTATATCAACTACCTCCGAAAGTACGAGGGGATCGAAGGGCTGGGAGAGGATAATATGGTGATCACGACCGGCTCCCAGCAGGCGTTGGACCTCGTCGGAAGAACCTTTCTCGACACCGAGTCGACTTGCGCCATCTGCGACCCGGTTTATCTCGGGGCCGCCAGCGCTTTTATGATCCACGCGCCAAATTTCATCAAACTGACGATGCAAGAAGACGGGCCCGATGTGGATTTCTTGGAAAGCAGCCTTAAAAAGATGACCGAGGCCGAGAAGGAACGGTTCAAATTTTTCTACCTGGTCAGCAACTTCGACAACCCCACCGGGATATGCCTATCGTTGGAAAAACGCCTTCGCATCCTCGAAATCGCGGCTACCCACAAGATCCTCATCGTTGAGGACGATCCATACGGGCTACTTCGCTTCGAGGGGGAAAAGATTCCATCCATCTTTAAGTTAGCCGTCGAGCGCGGCATGCAGGACTACGTTCTTTTGTTGAACACCTTCAGCAAGATTCTGTCTCCGGGTTTGAGAATCGGTATCGTAATCGGGAATTCAAAGATCGTCCGGAAACTCGTGGTGGGAAAGCAAGTCGCGGACCTATGCACATCGCCGCTTCTCCAGAGAATGACCGCCCGGTATCTGGAACGCCACGACCCCGTCCTTCATCTACAGAACGCCCTGAAGGTGTACGCCAAAAAGCGAGACACGATGATGGCCTCTTTCAAAGAGGATTTCGGGAACATCGAAGGCGTTCACTGGACCTATCCGCAAGGGGGGTTGTTCTCCTGGATGTGTTTCCCTGAGTGGGTGGATACGATGGAGATGCTCGAGTTTGCGACGAAGAACCTCCTGATCTACGTCCCGGGCATCGCCTTTTCTGTGGGAGAAAGCAACAAGAATTGTATGCGCCTATCCTTCTGTCTGCCGTCGGAGGAACAGATACGCGAAGGCTCCAAACGATTGTTGAAGGCGTTTCAGCAGTACTCGGCGACAAAGGGGAGATGATGCATGCCCTTGATTCTGGTGATTAATCCAGGGTCTACCTCCACCAAGGTCGGGGTCTTTAAGCTCACATCGGTCGGACCCTTAGAACCGGTCTCAAAAAAGACCATTTCGCACGACGCCGATTCCCTTCGGAAGTATCCGCGGCTTTTAGACCAGATCCAAATGCGCACGGAAGATATCGAGAGGTTCGTCGAAGAGTCTGGCTTTTCATTGGATCAATTCGACGCTTACGCGGCGCGGGGCGGTATCTTGCCGCCGATGACAGGAGGCACTTACGAAGTCAACGCCGAGATGGTCCATTACCTAAAAGAACTTTCCCCGGTGGACCACGCCTCGAATCTGGCCGCCGTGATCGCTTACGGCTTCGCGGAAAAAACCGGTAAAAAGGCTTACATCACGGATCCGGTCTCGACCGATGAATTCGAAGCCCCAGCGAGATATTCCGGAATACCTGAGATCGAGCGGAAGAGCTTTATCCACGCGCTGAATATGAAAGCGGTCTCTCGGATCGTTTCCAAAGAGATAGGAAAGCCTTACGATCAATGCCGCTTCGTCGTCGCGCACTTGGGAGGAGGCATCTCCGTGGGCGCTTTGAAAAACGGGCGGTTCATCGATGTGAACAACGCCAACGACGAAGGGCCTTTCAGTCCGGAGCGCACAGGCGAACTCCCCGTGGGCGATGTGGTCAAACAAGCCTATTCGGGCGACTACACGGCGAAGTCTCTAAAAAACGCTTATACCAAGCGAGGCGGTCTGGTCGCCTATCTCAATACCAACGATCTGCGCGCGGCTTTCGAAATGGCCAAGCGGGACTCTCAAGCGGCGGAAGTGATCGAGGCGATGGTCTTCCAGATCGCGAAAGAGATCGGTGGGATGTGCGCGGTTTTACAGGGCAAGATCGACGCCATCATCCTGACCGGGGGGATGGCGCATCTGATTCCCTTCGTGGAGAAGATAAAAGAATACGTTTACAACTTCGGCTTAGTGACCGTCGTTCCTGGTGAGGACGAGTTGAAAGCGCTCGCCGAAGGGACCTTCGCCGTTCTTGGGGGAACGGAAACGGCCGGCCATTTCGCCATAACGAGGTGAGAGTGATGAAAGAGAAAAGAATCAGAAGGCTCGAAGAGCTCCTGCCGCTGGCGCGCGGCAATAAAAAGGTCGTGGCTATCGCGGCTGCCGAAGACGATACGGTTCTGAAGGCCGCGCAAAAAGCCTATCAACAGGGGATTGCCGATTTCATCCTGTTCGGCGATCCACACAGGATCCGATCGATCGCTCAGGAAGAAAAGATCGACCTAACTCCTTTCGAAATCGTTCCCGCCACTCGACCGGAAGAAGCCGGGTATTTGGCGGTGAAAAGCGTCTTCGAGAAAAAGGCGCAAACGGTGATGAAAGGCAACTGCAAAACTGCCGATCTGTTAAAAATCATCCTAAAAGACGAGTTCGAGTTGAAGACTGACCGGACGATGAGTTTGGTCGCGGTTTTCGAGATTCCGGACTTTGAACGGCTACTCATCGTCACGGATCCGGGTATCGTGATCCAACCGACGCTCGAACAGAAGGTGCATTTATTGCAAAACGCCTGCGCGGTGGCCCGTGTCTTGGGTATCGAAGAACCCAAAGCGGGCGTGATCGGCGCCGTGGAGGTTGTCAATCCGAAAATGCCCGCTACGATGGAAGCTGCAGTGCTCAGCAAAATGGCTCAGAGGGGGCAGATCGGTAAGCTGATCGTGGACGGGCCCTTCGCTTTGGATAACGTGGTCTCCGAAGAGGCGTGCCGCCACAAAGGGATCGTGAGCCCTGTCGGCGGGAAAGCGGATATCATCTTGACCCCCGATCTCAACGCCGGTAACGTCTTGTACAAAGCGCTCGTGTTTTTAGCGAAAGCCAAACTCGCCACCACGATTATGGGCGCGAAAACCCCGATTATCTTGACCTCGAGAGCGGACAGCGACGAAACCAAGCTCTATTCTATCGCTTTGAACATCCTCTTGAGCGAGGTGTTGTGATGAGTCACCTGATTTTGGTGATCAACCCGGGATCGACCTCGACCAAGCTGGCGATCTTCGAAGAGGACCGGTTAATCGTAGAAAAAACCCTACGGCACGAGAGTAAGGAACTCGAGCCGTTCGCCAGAATGGCCGATCAATACGCCTTCCGAAATCAAATGATCCTGGACTTCCTGAAGGAGGCGGGGTACCGGGTCCCACAGTTTTCGGCCGTCATCGGCCGCGGCGGTTTGGTGCGCCCCATCGCCGGCGGCACCTACCGGGTGAACGAGGGGATGCTGGAGGACCTTCGCACCGGTCGCTATGGCGAACACGCCTCTAATTTAGGGGCGATTCTGGCCGCCGAATTGGTGGGAGATTTGCCGATCCCCACGTTAATCGCGGACCCCGTGGTCGTCGACGAACGCATTCCCGTCGCCTGTTATTCCGGCTACCCTTCGATCCAACGAAAAGCCATCTTCCACGCCCTCAATCAAAAGGCGGTCGCTCGGGCTGTGGCCAAGACATTGGGAAAAACCTACGACCGGTGCAACCTGATCGTGGCGCATATGGGGGGTGGCATCTCCATTGGCGCTCACCAAAACGGCAAGGTGATCGATGTGAACAACGCCCTCGACGGAGACGGCCCCTTCTCTCCAGAGCGAAGCGGCACTCTGCCGTTGACCCAGCTGATCGACCTCTGTTTCCGCGGAGATATTTCGCTGACGGAGATGAGAAAAAAGGTCAAGGGGAAGGGGGGGTTGGTCGCCTACCTTGGCACGACCGACGCGCGCGCCGTTCAGCAAAGAATCCGTGACGGAGACGCTTACGCCAAAGAGGTCTATCACGCGATGGCCTACCAAATCGGCAAGTGGATCGGGAAGATGGCGGCGGTACTGAAGGGCAAAGTCGACCAGACCGTGCTCACCGGCGGCTTAGCCTATGACCAGGCCTTTTTAGTCCCGTGGATTTCCGAGATGGTAGAATATATCGCGCCCATCACGGTCATTCCTGGCGGTGACGAAGAGAGGGCCCTCGCCGAAAGCGCGCTGAGGGTATTGCTTCGCCAGGAAGAAGCCAAAGTCTATGACCCGAAAGGATAGTGAGAGACCAGTTTGATCGACTTCAACACCCATCCGATTCTTAAAACCTATAAGAACTTCATCTTTTTCGGGATGTTCGGAAGTGGCAAAACGGAGATCTCTTTGTCCTTCGTCCGAACACTTAAAACGCTATTCGAGCTGGTCGCGATCGCGGATATCGACACGGTGAGCCCCTTCTTCCGTAGCCGCGATGAGAAAGCGCCGTTGGAAGCGGCGGGCATCCGGGTGATGGTTCCACCTTTCCCGTTTTTACACGGCGATTTGCCAATCATCGTCCCTGAAGTAGGAGGTTTTTTACAAAACGAGGCCTATCGTGTTGTCGTGGACGTAGGAGGTGACGATGACGGGGCGACCGTTTTAGGATCGCTATCCCGCTTTGCGAAAGAACACCCGACGGCCGTGTTTTTTGTCGTCAACACCAAACGCCCGTTTTCCGAAACGCCGAACGCGATCATCCACAATATGTATCGGCTTAGTCAAAAAAGCCGAATGTCCATCACTGCCATCATCCACAACACCCATTTACAGGCTGAAACCACGCTCGATATGATCGCTCAAGGCGAGGCCATCCTTCGGGAAGTGTCGGAGGCCACGAAGGTCCCGGTATTCGCCACGGTCCTTCAGGACTCTCTAGCGAGAGCGGTCAGTGATCACGCGCTTTCTTTCCCCACTATGACGATCCATCGCTACCTGAAAACATCCTGGGAATGAAAGCGGTTTCTCTGTTTCTCGTCTCAGATACTATGAGCGCAAAATCTCTCTAAGGAACAAGGAGGAGGAAATGGCTAGAAAAGCCTACATAGAAATCGACCCCGAAAGATGTAAGGGATGCGGCCTCTGCGTCAACGTTTGTCCGCAGAAGATCATCCAATTTTCCAAAGAATTCAACGCGAAGGGGTACCATCCCGCTCAACAAGTTGACCCTGACGAACGATGTGTTGGTTGCGGGTTTTGTTATATGAGCTGTCCGGACACGTGCATCACCGTCTACCGGATACCGAAGGTGTAGGGGGTGGCGTTATGGCTGAAAAAATACTGTTAAAGGGAAACGAAGCGATGGCGGAAGCCGCGTTGAGAGCGGGGTGTCAGGTCTACTTCGGCTATCCGATCACGCCGCAAAGCGAACTGATCGAATACATGGCGAAGCGGATGCCCGAGATCGGTAGAACCTTTTTACAAGCGGAAAGCGAAGTCGCCGCGGTGAATATGATCTACGGTGCCGCCTGCACGGGTACGCGGGTGATGACCTCCACCTCTTCTCCGGGATTCTCCCTGATGATGGAAGGCGTGTCGTATATCGCCGGGGCGAATTTACCCGCCGTATTCATCAACGTAGTCCGAGGTGGCCCGGGACTCGGGGATATCCAACCCGCGCAATCGGATTACTTCCAAGGCACAAAAGGAGGCGGTCACGGAGATTATCGGCTAATCGTCCTGTCGCCGGCCACGATTCAAGAAGCCGTGAATATGATGTTTGATGCCTTCGACCTAGCTGATCGGTACCGGAATCCGGTGCTCATCATCGCGGACGGACTACTGGGTCAAATGATGGAGCCCGTCGAACTTCCCGATTTCATAACGCCAGATCGGATACCCAACCACGAGGGCTGGGCGCTCAGGGGAAAAGGAAGCAGGGAGCAACACACGATCACCTCATTCGATCTGGATCCCGTAAAACTGGAAGAGATGAACCTTAAGAACTACGAGACCTACCAAAAGATACAAGAAAACGAAGTGCGCTACGAAGAATACCTGATGGATGACGCCGAAGTGGCTTTCGTGGCCTACGGCACGATGGGACGCATCTTGAAGACCACGATCCGTCTGGCTCGTGAAGCCGGCATCAAAGCCGGTTTGATCCGACCCATCTCCTTGTGGCCCTTCCCCGAAAAACCTATCAGAGAAGCCGCAGAGAAAGTGAAGATGGTGATGTCGGTCGAAATGAGTATGGGCCAAATGGTGGAAGACGTGCGGTTGGCCGTTTCCGGAAAAGTTCCCACTCCGTTTTATGGCCGCACGGGCGGGATCGTTCCCACGCCCACCGAAGTTTTCGAAGCCCTTAAACGAGAATGGGAGGCGTTAGTATGAAAGGGATAGTGGCCTTCAAAAGACCCGATGCGTTAACCTCGAAAGAGTTCACCTACTGCCCGGGCTGCCTGCACGGAGTCGCCCATCGCTTGGTCGCCGAAATCTTGGACGAGATGAAATTGACGGACCAAACGATTATGGTAGCCCCGGTCGGCTGCTCGGTATTCGCCTACGAGTTCTTCGATGTCGACGGTACCGTCGCGCCCCACGGTAGAGCGACCGCGGTGGCCACCGGTATCAAACGGTCGCTCCCAGACCGCGTGGTCTTCACCTACCAGGGAGACGGTGACCTCGCCGCCATTGGAACGGCGGAAACAATCCACACCGCGAATCGCGGAGAAAAAATCACGACGATCTTTATCAACAACGCCATATACGGGATGACCGGCGGGCAGATGGCGCCGACTTCTTTGGTCGGCATGAAGACGACCACCTCACCGTATGGAAGAAAGGCTGATTCCGAAGGATACCCGATCCACGTCTGCGAATTGCTTCAAAACCTGAATGGCGTCGCCTACCTCGAACGGGTAACCCTCTTGACACCAAGAGACATCATCACGGCGAAAAAGGCGATTAAAAAAGCGTTCACGGCTCAAGTCAGAGGGCTCGGGTACTCGCTCGTCGAAATCGTCTCCACATGCCCGACCAACTGGGGGCTCAGCCCTGTCGAGTCTTTGGAGTGGGCGAAGCAGAAGATGCTCCCGGAGTTCCCGCTGAAGGTCTTCATCGACAAGGTGGGTGATGTGAAATGAACCGGCCTGTCCAAAAGTACCACTCCACGATCATCTCCGGTTTCGGGGGCCAGGGTGTGATGCTCATCGGACAAACCTTGACGTCTGCGGCGATGATGGAGAAGCTATACGTCACCTGGATCCCTTCCTACGGCCCGGAAATGAGGGGCGGAACGGCCAACTGCACGGTCGTGATTGACGAAACGCCGATCGGATCCCCAGTTATCGACCGCCCTACTGACGTGATCGCGATGAACATCCCCTCTCTCCTGAAGTTCGAAAAGACTATCCTCCCGGGCGGCACGCTGTTATTGAATACGTCGGTGATCGATCGGGAACCCACCCGAGCGGATATCCGCGTGTATCGGGTCAATGCCGGAGAGATTGCGGGAAAAATCGGCAGCGACAAAGTCGCCAATATGGTCATCCTGGGCGCCTTCGTTGGGATCACCCGTGTTGTTTCCCTGGAGAGCGTGCGACTCGCGTTAGAAAAGAAAATAGGCGAGAAACGGCCGGAGCTCTTGGCCATGAACTTGCAGGCTTTGAAAGCCGGGGAAAACGCCATAGCAGGTCAATAATCGACGAGCGCCCCTCTCATAAGCAAGGCGAACGTTGTGTGGGTCAAGTTAAGAGGTGACACAACTAAGAGGTTCATCGCGGGGTAACCAACGGGCTGACTTCGGAAGCTCATGAAGTCTCGTGATCCGCATTTTGTTTTTTTGACGCCGTGATGCCTGTGTGTGTTATCGCGGGGTAACCAACGGGACCCCGCGATCCGCCCTGTCGTTTTTCTTTTTAGGACATGCCAACTTAAAAGTTGGCGTTCCCAGGCATATCGCGCCGTCGCGAAAAGAAAAAACGCTTACGCCGCGATGCCTGTGTGTTATAGCGGAGTACCCAGCGGGCTGACATCGGAAGCCCACGAAGTCTTGCGATCCGCATTTTGTTTTTTAAGACGCCACGATGCCTGTGTGTGTTATCTCGGGGTAACCAGCGGGCTGACTTCGGAAGCTCACGAAGTCTCGCGATCCGTCTTATGCCACGTTTAGAAGGGTATCGCGCCCTCGCAAAAAGAAGAGGCGCTTACGCCGCGATGCCTGTGTGTTATAGCGGAGTAACCAGCGGGCTGACTTCGGAAGCTCACTAAGTTTCGCGATACGGTCTGCTGCTTTTCTTTTTTAAAATATGCCAACTTAAAAGTTGGCGTTCCCAGAAGACCTGCTGAACTGAAGTTCGGCGGTCTCAGGGCGTTCCCTGTATACATACTGAACTGTGGTTCAGCGTTCTCAAGAGGTTCCCACAAAGGCGTTCACAAAATTCTTTTCTCTGTGTTCTCTGTGCCCTCTGTGCGAACCCTGTTTTGTTAAGACATGCCAACTTAAAAAGTTGGCGTTCCCAGAAGACATGCCGAACTAAAGTTCGGCGTTCCCAGGGCGTTTCCTAACGACATACCGAAGTGAAGTTCGGCGTTTCCAGGCGTATCGCGCCGTCGCAAAAAGAAGGAGCGCTTACGCCGCGATGCCTGCTCGTGTTATCGCGGGGTAACCATATAGCTTGACTCACACGCGAACGTTCCGTTTCACCTTGCTTTTGCTATCGGAATGAGAGAAAGAAAGTTGAAAAAGGAGCGATAGATGAGACGCTTGAGGTGGTTTTTCGTCCTGTTCCTCTGTCTTTTACCGGTCGGTGTCTATATGTTTTGGATAGAACCCGGCACCCTGAAAACAACGGTTCTGGACTTCGGACAACCGAAATCCGAAGGGTCGATAAAGATCGTCTATTTCGCCGACCTGCACCTCTATCGCTGGAGCCGGCTTCACGATAGGCTGCTCAAAACGATTGCGGACCAACGCCCGGACTGCATCTTCTTTGGCGGTGACGCCCTGGCAAAAAAGACGAACGTACAGGACTTGGAAAACTTTTTCACCCAATTGGCAAAGGTCGCGCCCGTCTACGCCATCTTCGGCAACTGGGAAGACGAGGCGCCGACCCATATGATCCAGCGATACCAACGCTTGGGTATCACGCTCATCGAAAAAGACACGCAATTGATCGACGTTCGCGGGATCACCTTGGGGGTCACCGGCCTTCAGTCCCACTATTACCTTCGACAGACCAAACACCTGGAGCTGCTGGCCGAGGCGAATTGGAGGATTCTGCTGATCCACGCCCCGAATCGCTTGGAACAGTATCCGGAGTTCTACACGCGTTTCGATCTCGTTTTAGCCGGTCACACCCACGGTGGGCAATACTACATTCCCCCGTTCACGCAGACGGTCTTGAAGATAATCGGAAACGGCGCCCTATGGTTCCGAGGACAGTATCGAGCCAAGGAGACGACCGTCTATGTGACGAACGGCGTCGGGCAATGGTTCCCCGGTAGGCTGTTCTCTACTCCGGAGATCGTCGTCTTCTCTCTTCCGCCCCGGTAAACCTCGATGATCAAAGAGGTCGTTGCGAAAGGCATCCTGATTCCAAACAAACACTCCGAAAACTGGTTCGGGGCGAAATACACGATGAATATCTACAGAGGATGCGAGCATCAGTGCATCTATTGCGATTCCAGAAGCGCCTGCTACCAGATCGAAAACTTCGAGGACGTAGAGGTGAAGATCAACGCCTTAGAGCTTCTCCATAAGACTCTGAAAGGCAAACGGTCAAAGGCGATTGTGGGGACGGGCTCGATGAGCGATCCCTATACTCTCTGTGAGACCTCTTATACGCTGACGAGACGGGCGTTAAAGTTGATCGCAACCTACGGATTCGGTATCCACATCTCCACAAAAAGCGACATGGTACGTCGCGATCTCGATATCCTAAAGACCTTTCAAAACCGAGTGACCGTGGCGTTCACGATCACGACCGTCGACGACCGTCTTGCAGCGCTCGTCGAGCCCTTCGCCCCGTCCCCTTCCCGACGATTGGCCGCGATGAAGGAGCTGTCTGATGCTGGGATTCCGGTCGGGGTCTTGATGATGCCGATTCTCCCGTACATCGAGGACTCTCCGGAAGGGATCGATCGGTTATTAGAAAGCGCCCTCCGCCACGGGGCCTCTTTTTGTTTTTGGCACGTCGGAATGACCTGCAGGGAAGGCCAACGCGAATACTATTATCAAAAACTCGACGAGCATTTTCCGGGTTTGAAAGAACGCTATATACAACGATACCGCGATCGGTACGTGTGCGATTCTCCTCGATTGGTGGAGCTGCACGAAAGGATTCGCGACTTCTGCGACGACAACGGCTTGATCACCGATTTCGATAGCCTTCTTGAACGTTACCCCGAACACCGCGCCGTGCAGAGCGCCCTGTTTTCGGAATAATCGAGAAAAAACGGTGACGCCCTTTTCTTAGCGGCGTCACCGTTGTCAAGATTCATTCTGTTAGCCAACCTCTCGTTCGCGGTTCGCGTCGAGGCGGTCGGCTTACTCTTGCTCCATAAAGGGATAGGAATAGGCCCTCGGGGGTACGAAGGTTTCTTTGATCGAGCGCACCGACGTCCAGCGCAACAAATTCCAAGCGCTGCCGGCCTTATCGTTCGTGCCGGAGGCGCGGGCCCCTCCAAAGGGTTGCTGCCCCACCACGGCGCCGGTGGGTTTGTCGTTGATGTAGAAATTGCCCGCCGAATGCCTGAGCATTCGTTCGGCGGTGACGAGGGCGAGCCGGTCCTGGGCGAAGATGGCTCCCGTCAACGCGTAGGGAGAGGTTTGGTCGCACAGGGTTAGCGTCTCCTCAAACTGAGAGTCCGGATAAATATTGACAGTCAAAACCGGCCCGAAAATCTCGGTCACCATCGTGCGGTAGCGCGGATCGTTGGCCAGGATGATGGTCGGGCGGATGAAGTACCCCTTTTTTGAGTCATAGGTCCCCCCGGCGACGATTTTCGCGTCCGGATGGGTTTTCGCCTCGTCGATGAACCCGGTGATCGTTTTGAAAGCGGAGGCGTCGATCACAGCGTTGATGAAGTTGCGGAAGTCCTCGGGGCTCCCCATCGCGAGTCCTTCGGTTTCTTCGATCAAGGGGTTGCCGATCGTTTTCCATAGGCTTTCCGGGATATAGGCTCTGGATGCGGCCGAACACTTCTGCCCTTGGTATTCGAAGGCCCCTCGCACCAGGGCGGTGATGAGCGCTTTCGGATCGGCGGAAGGGTGAGCGACGACGAAGTCTTTTCCGCCAGTCTCTCCCACAATGCGGGGGTAGGAACGGTAAGCGGCGATATTTCCGCCTATGGTTTTCCACATATCTTGGAAAACCCCGGTGGAGCCAGTGAAGTGGACGCCCGCGAACAGCGGATGTTTGAGGACGACCGGACCGACCGCGGCGCCTGGACCGGGAACGAAATTGATGACACCGTCGGGCAAGCCTGCCTCCTGTAGAAGTTTCATAATGAAATAGGCGGAATAGACCGCGGATGACGCCGGCTTCCAGACCACGGTATTCCCCATTAACGCGGGCGCCGTAGGTAGGTTCCCCGCGATCGAGGTGAAGTTGAACGGGGTCACCGCGAAGACGAATCCTTCCAACGGCCGATACTCGCTGCGATTCCAGACGCCTGCCGGGCTGTAGGGTTGCTCCTGATAGAGCCAGGTCATATAATACGTGTTGAAGCGAAAGAAGTCGATGAGCTCGCAAGCCGAATCGATTTCGGCTTGGAAGGCGTTTTTGCTTTGGCCCAACATCGTCGCCGCGTTCAGCGTGCTTCGCCAGGGTCCCGCCAACAAGTCGCCGGCTTTTTTGAAGATCGCCGCGCGGTCTTCCCAAGAGAGAGACTCCCATAGAGGTTTGGCGTTTATACTCGCTTCTATGGCCATTCTCAGCTCTTTTTCCCCCGCCTTGTGGTAGACGGCGAGCTCCTTCGCGTGATCGTGCGGGGCCACACAGGGAGCCAGTTGACCGGTGCGGACCTCTTTGCCGTTTATGATCAGCGGGATTTCGAAATGTTTGTCTTTCAGCTCGCCGAGTTTGGCTTTCAGTTCGGCCCTTTCCGAGCTCCCGGGTCTGTAGGCCAATATGGGTTCATTGACCGGTTTTTCGTACAGATGGATTCCATTCATCTTTTCCCTCCTATGCGCTGATGCGCTCGCGACCGTTTTATACGACGGATGGTTCCGCTATGATTTCGTGGCGGTCGTAGCGGCCGAGATCCAAAACGACATCCCAAGTCAGCGGGCTACCGGTCACGAGGTCGGCCAGCAACGTTCCGACCGCGGGAGCGATCATAAATCCGTGGCCGCTGAAACCGATACCCATAAAGAACCCCTTGACCTCTTCCGATTCGCAAACGATGGGCTGACGGTCCGGAGATATGTTGTATAACCCCGCCCATTGCCGCACGATACGCAGGTTTTTTAAAGGCGGTAGGAGCCAAGTGGCTTTTCGCACCATCTCCTCCAGGAACTGCCAGGTCGCGTTGATGTTGTATCCGCGCGGTTCGTTTTCGGGTCCGTATCCCATGATGAAACTGCCGTGCGGGGTTTGCTGGCAATAGATGTTGTAAGAAAAGGACATCACCATCGGGTCCATAATCGGGTTGACCGGTTCGGTGACGAGAATTTCGTGCCGTTCGGAATAAACGGGTAGGTCTAGTCCCACCATCTCTCCGATATGCGCCGCCCAACCTCCGGCGGCGTTGACCACCTTATCGGTCTCGATGAATCCCCGATCCGTATGCACCCCTTTAATCCGGCGGTTTTCAACCGTGATCCCTTTGACTTCCGTTTTCTTCAAAATCTCGACGCCGAGGCGCTCGGCCGCGTTCGCGTAAGCTTTCGTCGTTAAAAAGGGATTCGCGTGGCCGTCGGTAGGACAAAAGGCGCCCCCGAACATCTTCTGTGTATTCAAAAACGGAACGATTTCTTTGGCCTCCAAACACGAAACCAATCGTGACGGAATGCCCAACTGGTGCTGCACCTCCACGTTGCTCCGAAACTGGTCCATCTCTTTCTCGGAATAAGCGAGGAGGAGATACCCTTTCTGTTTCAATTCGATATCGATGTCGGTTTCTAAAACCTCTTGAAAGTTTTCGAAGACTTTCATACTCTCTCGAGCGAGCAGGCAGTTCTGATAGGTTCCCCACTGTTGGCGGATCCCCGCCCCACATCTTCCCGTCGCGCCCGAGGCCAGCTCATTGCGCTCGATCAGCACGATGTCTTTCACTCCCCGCTTCGCCAAACTGAAAGCGGTGGCGCTTCCCGTAATTCCTCCGCCGACAATGACAACCGATGCTTTATTCCTCATTGTCGATCCCTTCCAATACCTCTTGAAACAAGACCCCGCCGAACGGCGGACGGGAGTGTGTGGACAAGATCTCTTCCATCGACTGTCCGGTTTTCATCGCGATCTCTCGCGCGATGATCGGGCCGCAGGTTTTCCCCTGACAAGGGCCCATCCCGCACCGTGTGATCCGTTTCATCTCATCGAGCGAAGTCACGCCTTGGTCGATCAGATTGCGAATCGTCTGGATATCGATGTCTTCACAACGGCAAACGATGATTTTATCGTCGTTCATGTGTTTTGCACCACCCTGATATGGCGTACCTCTTGTACAAGGTTTTTGTCCATTTCTACCGTCACGATCGTGGTTTTATCCTGTTTTGGCGTGTTGAGTACCGCTTTCACGACCCCTTGACCGACGCGCTTTCCGGAACGGTCCATCAAGTCCACTGTCGCTTCACGAGCGGGCTTTGGGATGAATTCATAAGGCAACGTCACCTTCGCGCGGTCGCCCTCGCGCGTCTCATCCACCGTAAAGATCGCCAACCCGGGACAGCGCCCGATGCACTGTCCGCATCCGGTGCAGAGATCGAAGTCCACGATCGGAAGATCGTTTATGTCAGAGAACGGTTTGATCGCGCCAAAGGGACAGCTATGCACGCATGGGTCGCACGGAATCTGCTGATAGCACTCGATGACCGCGTACGCGCGCCTTTTTTTTCGCGTTTCGTCCGGTAACACGCCCGCTAAGTTGGCCGAGCTGGCGATTCCGGTGCGAGAGAGCTCTTCGATCGTGTTGCGTCCAGACTGAGGGGAGGATAGCGCGCTCTCGCCGGTGAGTTTTGACAAGCCCGCCCGGATTTTTTCGCCTACCGGCCCGGCGCGCAAGGCACGCAAGTGTCCCTTCACTTCTTCCACACGGGCTTCGAGATTCAGATCCGGCCGAATTTGCGACGCGGCGTTGAGCCCGGCGAGCTCACCCTCCAACAGGGCTGCCGTCGCTTCTTCGATACCGGAAAGGTCGCCTGCGATGTAGAGAAACGGAACGTTCGTCCGCATCGATTCATCCCTAACCGGGACCTGGCCTCCCAGTTCTGGAATGTATTTGAATAGACAACCGCTTTGACCCAAAAGGTCGATCAAAGGGTTCAGCCCGACGGCCAGACATATCGCGTCGCAGTCAACGGTGAACTGGCTTCCGGGGATCTCTTTCCACTTTTCGTCGAGACGGACCAGCTCCGCCCCTTCCACTCGTTCTTTGCCTATGGCTTTCTTGATCGTGCAGGAAGGGTATATCGGAATACCCAACCGCCTAATTTTAGAGGCGTGAACGAGGTAGCCCCCGATCTTCGACGCGGCTTCCACCACGCCGACTACCTCCGCGCCCGCTTGAACCAACTGATAAGAGACGATCAGTCCGATATTCCCGGATCCAATCATTAAAAGGCGCCGAGCCGGAAGAACACCGTAGATGTTCATCAGCGTTTGCACGGCTCCCGCGCCGTATACTCCGGGGAGATCGTTGTTCTCGAAGGGCAGGAACTTTTCGAAGGCGCCGGTCGCCACGATGATGGCTTTGGGTTTGATCTTGATCATCTTTCTGCCTTTCAGGGCGGTTGCGACTCCGTCTTCATAGATACCCAAGGCCGTGGTCGAAAGCGAGACCTCGACGTTCTTCAACTGAGAAACTACCGTCTCCAAATCCTTGATGATCGCGATCCCGCGTGTTCCCGCGCGTTCAGCGACCGATCCGAAGAATCGATGCGTTTGTTTGGTGAGTTGCCCCCCCAGGCGCTCCCTCTCCTCCAGAAGTAACACGTTCAACCCCGCCTTGCCAGCTGCCACGGCGGCGCTGATCCCAGCGGGCCCTCCACCGATGACGAGCAAGTCACAGGTGATCATACAGGTCTCCTCTGGGGTTTTGGCTCTCTACGACCATACCCTCCTCGATTGGGGTGACACAGCTCCGAACGTTCGGAAGGCCGTTCACCCGCATGAGGCATGAAGAGCAATGACCGATCGCGCAAAAAAGTCCCCTCGGCCGCCGATGCTCCGGGCTCTCGCTCAGCTTCCAAATGCCCAACGCGTGCAAAGCGGAAACGATCGTATCTCCTTCGTACCCGGTCACCTCTTCCCCATCAAACGTAAAATGTATCTCCTTGTTCTGGCGAAAACTCAAGATCGGATGTTCACTGATACGCACGGTACACCTCCATACGAGTGATAGCCACCATTACCGTTATACTCTCGAAAAATCGGAATAACAAAAAAATGACGTCGTTTTGTTATTCCGATTGATATTTCCTATTTTCATTTCTGTGCGTCACCTTGACCTGCCCCGGGCGCTTCTCCAGAATCCGCAAGAGGATGAGCCGACCGCTTCTTCCCCTTTCAAACAATTGTATCAGAATGAGGGTGTCGGTATTCGACTATTTTAATTAACGTTAAGTTAACGCTCTGGCGTCTTTTGCCAACAAATCCTCGAAAATCCGCATCTGTTGCCGATATTCGGCTTCATCCAAGAGGCCGGTCGCCGTGAAAACTGAGGTAAGCTTTTCGGGCAACCGTTCTCGATCAAAAGAGAAACCCAACGTGTTTTTCAATTCGTACTTCATCACGTGTATTTTTCTTGCAAGTTCTTGCAGTTTCTCTTCGTCCCATGTCGTCATTCCCAGAGCGGCTAACCCTTCCAATATTGTGGGCATAGTGAACACATTCCGGGCGAAGAGACAGATCACCAGCGAGTTCAGCACGGTACGCCATCGTCCTTCGCGAAACAAGTCCTCTGTCCACTCTCGCGCGGGCTTCTCGATCTCGCTTTTTTTCTGGTCTAACGAGTACCCGGCCGAATCCAGATGGGAATGGCGAACGCCGGTGGAAAAGCCCAAAAACCCGTGGAGTCCGGTCATATATCCCGGCGCCTCGTTCCTTCCAAACGTGATCGCGAAAGACTCGCCCCCGTACTTCTCGGCGAGAAAAGCCGTCCCTTTCTCTACATCTCGGTAGAACTCCATATCTCCTTCGATCACGCGCCGAAGAATCCGTTCGTAGGTGTCGGCATCTCCGAACTTAAAGACCAACCCTCCTGTCTCTCGAGTGGTGATCACCCCTTTCATAAAGGCTTCCGTTGACCATGCGAGGGTGACCCCCATACTGATGGCGTCCCAGCCCTGCTTTTCTATGAGCAGGAGCAAACGGAGCACGTCTTCCGGACTGTTGATCGAGAGGTTGGAGCCTAACGCGTAGATCAATTCATAGTCATAGGCGATCTTATTGGCCTTGTACTGATGGTTTTTTTCATCGAAGGATTCCCGTAAGATTGCCATATGGATGCACCCGACCGGGCAGTGCGCGCAGGCGATCTTCTGGATCAACAACTGGTCGGCAAAGCGTTCGCCACTGATGGATGCCGCTCCCTCGAAAAAGCCTTGTGAGAAATTTCTTGTGGGTAGGCCGTTGATGCGGCTCAGCGGAAGGATATTCATCGAAGTGCCGAGATCGTGGTACTTGCTCAGCGCCGGCGAATGGACGAACTGATCGTAGAGGTTTTTATAAAACTTGAGATAACGGCCTTTGTTTGACCCTAACTCGATTCCGCCGTTTCCGGAAACGATCACCGCTTTCAGGTTCTTATTGCCAAATACCCCGCCCAAACCCAATCGCCCGAAATGCCGGGAGGTGTCGACGGTGACACAGGCGATGGGCGACTCGCGCTCTCCCGCAGGGCCGACCCGCATAATCGAGCTTTTCCAGGTGTTGCCGATCCGTTCTCTCAACACCCGTTCCGAGGCGAGGGCCGACATGCCTTTGAGCGAATAGGCCCGATGGATGGAGACCTCGTGGTTGACGATCCGAACGTAACAAGGAAAAGCCGATCTGCCCGTGATTTTCAAGATGTGAATTCCGGCCTGAAACAACGCCATCGCCAGGTTCCCGCCCGCGTGAGACTCTCCCAGATTACCCGTCAGAGGGGAGATGAACAGGGCGACCGTTTTCGTGCACAGCGGATAAAGGCCATTGAAGGGTCCAATGGCGAAAAATACCGGTGAGGGGGGTGCATAAGGATCCTTGTTCAGGGCGATTTCATCGGTCAACAGTTTCGTGGCCGCCCCCGTTCCACCCAGGTAGGTATCGAACAGCTCGTCGACGGGTGTGATCTGAGAGGTGCCGGTTGTCAAGTCGACGGTCATCATTATCGGTTTCACCTTTGATCCACCTCCATCATCTCCAGAACGTGGTTTGGACAAAACGACACGCACACGCCGCAATGGCGGCACGGCAACGGGATACGAGTGGAAAAGTCCCATTGGAGCGCGGAAGGCGCGCAAGCTTCGATACAAAGACCGCAATGGATGCACAGCGATTCGTCCAACTGGACCCCGCCTCCCTTTCGTGGGGTGAGCGCCCCCGTTGGGCAGGCTCTGGCGCAATCCGGATCGATACATCCGTAACACGCGCGGATAGAGAAAGCGCCTTCTACGCCGTGATAAGCGCGTACCTTCAACGCCGCTTTTTCGAAGCCGATCGTGTTCCGCCACGTTCTAGAGCAAGCCATCATACAGCAACCGCATCCGATGCACTGTTCTCGTTGAACGATTCTCAACAGCTTTGCGATAAGCCAAACCTCCTTAGGGGTCGTCCGATCCTATGGGCTCGAGCGTTGACAGAAGAGGACTCCGCCCGTTCTTTCCACGAAACGACGCGCGGAAACCCCCGTCATATCAATTTCTGGCCGTCGCATTTCCTGCGTGGAAAGACCACCCTACTCGACCAACTCTTTTAGGGCTTCGATCATACCGCCCCGAACCACGTCGACGAGTTCCTCTTCGCTCTTATACAGACTCGCGTCCACGGGGGGAAGGATGCGCGCTTTCACCTTCGCCCGTTTGATAAAGACCGTCCCCTTCGGCATGATGTTTTCGTTCCCGGTGATGACGAGCGGTACGATTAGCGACTTCGTCATCATCGCAATTCGGAGGCTCCCCTTGGCGAACGGGCCTATCCGGCCGTCCAGACTGCGGGTGCCTTCCGGAAAGAGCGCGAGGATATGGCCTTTCCGAAGAAGGTCCAACGCAGCGCGTAGAGCATAGACCGCCTGACGCGGATCATCTCGGTCGATGAAAACCGCCATCCGCTTCGCAAGGACGCCGACAATCGGGTAGGAGGCGATCTCCTTTTTAACGAGGAAGAAGGCTTCCGGCGCGATGTAGCTATAGACCAAAGAGGCGTCGAAGGCGCTAAGGTGATTGGATGCGATCATATACCCTCGATCTTTTGGAAGGTTCTCAAACCCATCGATCTCCGGCTTCATACCAAACCAAAGATAACTTCGGCGGGAGATCTCCACCCCTTTGCTCCGGGCGTAGACAGCGGCCGCCTCTTCACCGCGGCGTTTTTCCAGCCAGCGGATACGCCAGGTGTAATAGAGGCTGTACAAAAGGTAGTAGAGCATAATGCACGTATAATACGCGAGGTATCCAATGGCCTTAAACGGGAAGAAAATATAATTCATTGTTTATGTTTCTCCATAGTTTTAGGTTTATTCCCAGCTTCTCAAACGAAGTAGCGCGCCGATTTTCGCGATCATCGTCATCGCAAACTCCCTTATCCCCGAGCCCGCGCACACTGTTTGATGGTCCACGGTCTTCGAAACTCGAGTTTTCAAGTCCGCTAAGGCGTTGGCGCTTTTATCCAAAGTTTCCCTATCGAGAGTTTCTTGAAAGAAGAGCGGGAACATTCCGGCCAACTCTGCCGCTTTCAGGAGGAGCGCGCCCCAACTTTCGAACTCGACCAACCAGGGCCGAACCTCTCGAAGCCACGCAAGGGGCATCGTCGTTTTAAGCGTCTGCACTGCTTCGTTGAGCGTCAAGGCGTGTTGTTGTAATAGAGAGGCCGCTTGCGCGATCGACCCGGATCGCGCGGAAGAAGAATAGGCGTCTATCCAACGATCAGAGACCATTTCCTCTCCTTTTGGGTTGAGCGGACTGATCAGGTTCATCTCCGCAAAGAGCTTCAGACTCTGAGCGCAGTGAGGCGCGAAAGCTTCCAACGCGCTTTCCCAAGCGGATAGGGGGTCATATGTCGCGGGGTCTTTCAAATAGGCGGCGATGCTCGTCAAAACGGGAATAGAGGCCATCGCTTGGTTCATTGGGTTGATCAAAAATCCGCGACTGACCGTGGGCAGTCTCACGTCACGGCCGGTGTAAGGCCCGATGTGGAGCTCGCAAGCCATTGAGCCATCATTCACAGGGTAGTTGTCCCAATAGACCACCTTCCTTCGAAGGGTTCGACTCACCGTTTCGGCGTCTTCGAACGGAATTGTTCGCGAGCAGACCTGCGGTCCCGTCCAAAGCGCGTCGATGTCGGGATGCAACCCTGAGCCAATCTCTTTGAGATATGGGGTCTGGCCATTCCCACAGTACTGGGTCGGGCAGAACAGGAAAGAGGTTACCGCGGTCAAGTTTTTCAAACGCTCATAGACGTGGTTCGTAAAAAAAACCTGCGCGTCGGCCAAACTGGCAAAGGTGCCCCGGTCCGCCTCCTTTTGCAAGGATAAGGGGATGTCGTCCAAGAACAGACAAAAATCCGAGACGCCGATAGCCGCGAACGAGAGGTATTTCCGGACTAGCGCATCGATCTGTCCAAAATCGGAATAGGTCAACGTTAACCCCGGACTCAAGGCTAACGCCACGCCAACGCCCGACCCCTTCCCGGCTTCGACCAGCGCGTTGAACTCCCGGATAAACTCCTGCGGGTACGGTGTTTCCCAACGGTGCCGGTGCAACAGGTCATTCTTGGGGGCATAGACGTACAGATTCATTTCGAGTCGGGCCATTTCTTGAATGATTTGCGTCCGTTCTTCCATCGTCCAAGGAGGTCCGTAAAACCCCTCTACGACGCCTCTGATCTGAAAACCGCTCATTCCACTCGCTCCTTTGCTATGTTTGGGACATTTCTTAGAGAACGCGGTTCGGTTTTCATATAAAAGATAGTCCGCGCCCACGCACCCGGGAAAAAACAAGGCGTACGTTAACGTACGCCTTGTCCTCGACCATTCATACCGCTTGGTTAAGTCCGTTCGCTCAAAACGAGCGATCAAACGCGGAACCGCTTTAAAGGTGTTCCCACTCCGCCTCGAAGGTGCCGCCAGTCGAGGCAGCCCCGAGCGTTCGGGTGACCGTTCCGGTCATCTTTTTTTGGTAGCGGAGCACCATATCATCGAGCTCGGCCGAAAAATGATAGACGTTTCCTGTTGCGGTGTGCGTAAAAGAAATCTCCATCTTGGCCGGTATGCCGAACTTCGCGCCGGAAATCGTCCCCGTAATCGCAAACCCGTTAAAGGGGGCTCCATGCGTCATGCCGCCCAAACCGCCAAAGTTGTCGGACCAGATATGGATGAGTTGCGTCGCTAAACCCGGTATTGTCGTTGTGAAGGTCCAATAACCCGTGATGTTTGGGTAAGCTTGTAGCGCGACATAACAACCGGATGTCGCGAACGTCAATACCAGTACCATCAAAGAAATCACTAAGAGTTTTTTCATCCTAAACGCCTCCCCTGGATGTGTTGTTCAAGCCCGTTTACTGCTTGACGGCTTCAAAACGATTTCCGTCTTTCTCCACAGTTCCTACGATCTTCGGAGAGGTTCTGTCGATCTTGCCGTTCAGCACTTGATCGCCAACGAGAATGTTGATGTTGCCTTGGCTATCCGCGTTATAGCGGAAGTCGTGGTCGACACCGTCGATAGAAAACTTGCCGGTCGTGAAATTCATAACGATGCCATCGGGGTCGGGCGCTCGCGCTTCCCCTAACAGAAAGCCCCAATCGAAGGTCACAGCCCACGGGCCTCCCAACCAGGAGAACGGCCATCCCACCGTGACACTACAGTTGGTCATAAATAAAGCCATCAATAAAAGCAAGCTTAACAGCAGTACGATACGAACTTTTTTCATACTCACACCTCCTGAAAGATTTCTCCCTTTGTATATTCTACACTTATTTTGCAAAAAAAGCAAGGAAGACGCTAGAACGGATATTTACCGGCTGTTAGCTCAATTCTTCTGTGTGAAACCGTATCCTTTAGCTAAAGCCGTTTGGTTTTTTTCATGGAACCGCTCTTTGATCAACTTCATCAATACAGCCTCCGTTTGATCGTACCCGATCCCCAGAGTTTTCGCCAAAACGCCCAGTAATACGGTGTTTTGATAGCTCGTCCCGCCGATTTCGGCTGCCCATTCGGTTACCGGCACCCGAAGCGCCCGTCCGGTCTTTTCGATCTCGTCGTCTAACCCCTGAGGATACTCTTTTTTCGCGGAAAAGATCGGCGCCGAAGGGATCATCGTATCGGCGTAGATCACAGTCCCGCCCGCCTTGAGGTAGGGAAGGAACCGATAGGTCTCCATCTTCTCGAACCCGAGTAAAATATCCGCGCCTCCGTGACCCACAAAAGGCGAGTACACCTTTTTTCCAAACCGGATTTGTGTGGAGACGGAGCCCCCCCGTTGGGCCATTCCGTGGACCTCGGACATCTTGACATCGTATCCATTTTCGACCAGCAGCTCAGATAACACCTTGGAGACGAGGAGTATACCCTGTCCTCCCACTCCGACCAGTACGACGGTTTTTGTTTCAGACATGCCGATCACCACTCTTCTGTATCGCGTGGAAGGGACAGACCTGATAACACAAAGAACAGCCTTTGCAGGTGCTTTCGTCTATTCTGGAACCGATGCCCGGGACGAACGAGATCGACGGACACCCCAGAGCCAAGCACTTTTTGCATTTTTTACATTTGTCCGCCTGCACCGTGTAGGTGTGGTCAGGAAGCTCGAACTTCGACCTGTCCTGAGGAGGAAGTTCCTTCAACAGGGCGCAAGGCCATTGGGCGAGGATCACGACAGGTCCCTCCAGCGCGGCGGTTTTGACGAGAAGCGCCTTCAATCCGGCCAGATCGTTGGGGTTGATCTCATAGAAGTGCTGGACTCCCAGAGCTTTGACGATCTCACCGATCTCGATCTCGCGCGCCGGTTTCCCACTCAAGCGAAGCCCCGTACCGTGGTTGTTCTGGTGCCCCGTCATCGCGGTCGACCGATTATCCAAGATGAAGACGGTGATCTGGGAACGGTTGAACACGGCATCGGCGAGCCCGGTGATCCCGGAATGAAAAAAAGTGGAGTCGCCGATCACGCCAATCACGCGGCTCGTTCTGCCGATTTTTTGAAAAGCCCTTTCAAATCCAATGGCGGCGCTAATCCCGGCGCCCATACACAGAACGGTGTCCATCGCATTCAACGGCTCCGCGCTGCCAAGGGTGTAACAGCCGATGTCTCCGGTGATCACGGTGTCTTTCAATAGGCTCAGCTCATAAAACACACCCCGGTGAGGGCATCCAGAACATAGGATGGGCGGGCGAGCGACGGCTTTCTCCTCCGCGATCTCACAACCCGAAGCCTTCTCCCCCAACAACCGCGTCGCGATCATTTCGCTGTTGAGTTCGCCGCATAAGGGCAGGTGTTCTTTCCCAATCACTCGAATACCCAAAGCCTTCACATGGTTCTCGATAAACGGGTCGTTCTCTTCGATGACGAAGATGTTTTCGACCTGTCGCGCGAAATCGAGGATCTTCCGCGAAGGGAGCGGATAGGTGAACCCGAGTTTGAGATAGGTCGCGCGAGACCCGAAGACCTCCCTCGCGTGTTGATAAGCGATACCGCTGGTGATGACGCCGGTCTTCGAATCCCCCGGCTCGATGAAGTTGAGCTCCGTTTCGTTGCTCCACTCTTCCAATTCCTTTAGTTTCAGTTCTAGTTCGGCGTGATGGACACGGCAGCGCGCGGGAGTGGCAACGAACCGTGAGAGATCTCGTCTATAGGTGGTGGGTGGTTTCTCGATTCTTTCGCCTAACTCCACCAGCCCTTTACTGTGGCAGACACGTGTCGTCATCCGGAACAGCACGGGGATCCGGTGTCGTTCGCTCACTTCGAAGGCCATTTTCATCATATCTTTGGCCTCTTGACTATCGGACGGTTCGAAGAGTGGGACTTTGGCGTGCACGGCGTAGTGTCGGTTGTCTTGTTCCGTTTGGGAAGAGTGTAAACCGGGGTCGTCGGCGGTAAGGATGACGCACCCGCCCTCTACACCCAAGTAGGCGCCGGAAAAGAGGGGGTCCGCGGCGACATTGAGGCCGACGTTTTTCATCGTCGCGAGGGATCTCAAACCCGCGAAAGCCGAACCGAAAACGATCTCGAGCGCGACTTTTTCATTGATCGACCACTCGGCATCGATCTCCCGATACCGCGCCAAAGACTCCAGAATCTCCGTGCTGGGCGTCCCCGGGTAGCCACACGCCACCTGGACACCGGCTTCATAAGCCCCCCTCGCGCAGGCTTCATTTCCCGATAGCAAAACTTTCCCCATCTTTCACCTCTTCCATAGTTCTTTTATGCTCAATCACCGAGATTATAGCACATGTAGGCAAGGGATTATTCCTTTCGCGGGAGCGGTTAGAACGCCGAACGCCCGGGAACGCTCTGGGAACGTCTGGGAACGCCGACCTTTGTGGGTCATCGCGGAGTAACCAAAGGGACCCCGCGATACCCCGCTTCTATGCTTTTTACTCCACGATGGGCTCGTATAAATGCGTATCGCGCCGTCGCGAAAAGAAGAAGCGCTTACGCCGCGATGCTCGTGTTTGTTATCGCAGGGTAAGTGATTTTTACAGCGCCACGACGCCGCGCTTGGGAACTCCAAGGCATTCCCAGTTAAACTATGTGAAACATAAACTTTGCGCTCCAAAAACGATGACGACCGCGTGCGCGTCAAGTCCCAATAACCGTTTATTATGCTATAATCTAATCGAAGCTATAAGGACTACCAAAATACTAGAAAGGATGGATGAATTGTGGGCAAGAAAATGGTTACCATTGACGGGAACTACGCCGCGGCGCATGTCGCTTACGCGTATTCGGAAGTCGCCGCGATCTACCCGATCACCCCTTCTTCCACGATGGGAGAGCTGATCGATCAGTGGGCCGCGGAAGGAAGGAAGAACATGTTCGGACATATCGTAAAGGTATCCGAACTCCAATCGGAGGCAGGCGCTTCCGGTTCCGTGCACGGCGCGTTACAGGGAGGGTCTCTCACCTCGACCTACACCGCCTCGCAAGGTTTACTTCTCATGATCCCCAATATGAATAAGATTTCGGGAGAGCTGCTTCCCGCGGTTTTCCACGTATCCGCCAGAACCGTGGCCACCCACGCCCTGTCGATCTTCGGAGACCATTCCGACGTGATGCACTGTCGCGCGACCGGGTTTGCGCTATTGGCCTCCTCGGGAGTCCAAGAGGTCCACGATATGGCGATCGTTGCGCATCTCTCGGCGTTAGACTCCTCCGTACCGTTCCTACACTTTTTCGATGGATTCCGCACTTCCTCGGAGATTCAGAAGGTCGAATTGAACGACTACGAAGACCTCGCCAAACTGATCAATCGCGATCGCATACGCGCTTTCAAAGAAAAAGCGTTAAGGCCGGAACGCCCGGTGACCCGCGGTACCGCTCAGAACCCGGACATCTTCTTCCAGAGCCGCGAAGCCGCCAACCATTATTTCGACCGAGTTCCGTTCATCGTTGAGGAGAATATGAAAAAAGTGGGCCAGTTGACCGGTCGCCACTACAACCTCTTCGATTATGTGGGCGCGCCCGACGCCGACCGCATCATCATCGCGATGGGGTCCGGCACCGATGTCGTCGAAGAGACGATGCGCTACCTGAACGCAAAGGGCGAGAAGGTCGGGGTGTTAAAAGTTAGGCTGTACAGACCGTTCAGCGTTCAGCACCTCCTCGCGGCGATTCCGATGACGGTTAAACACATCGCGGTTTTGGACCGAACCAAAGAACCCGGTTCCGCCGGTGAACCTCTGTATGAAGACGTGAAATTCGCCTTCTACGGAAAAGAAAACGCCCCCCATATCGTCGGTGGCCGTTATGGGCTCAGCTCGAAGGACTTCACGCCCGCGCAGGCGAAGGCCGTTTTCGATAACCTGAAAGGAATGCAACCGAAAGACCACTTCACTGTCGGTATCGTTGACGACGTCAATTTCACCTCCCTTCCGGTTGAAGATATCTCCACCGAGGATCCTTCGGTCAAACGCTGCGTCTTCTGGGGCTTCGGCTCTGACGGAACCGTCGGCGCAAACAAGAACTCCATCAAGATCATCGGTGACCACACCGATATGTACGCTCAGGGCTATTTCGCCTACGACTCCAAAAAGTCCGGAGGCGTGACGATCTCCCATTTGCGCTTTGGGCCGAAACCGATCAATAGCCCCTATCTGATACAGGAAGCGGATTTCGTCGCTTGCCATCGCCCCGCTTACGTCCGCATATATGATATGGTCCGATACCTGAAAAAAGGCGGCACCTTCTTGATGAACTCCAGCTGGACGCTTGAAGAGATGGAACGCGAGCTTCCCAACAAGATGAAACGCTCTCTGGCTCGCAAGCAGGCGAAGTTCTACAATATCGACGCCTTCAAATTGGCGGAATCAATCGGTATGGGCGAACACATCAACACCATCATGCAGGCCTCCTTCTTCAAACTGGCCGATATCATCCCCTTCGAAGAAGCGCAAAAGTATATGAAACAGGCAATCGAGAAGACCTATGCCAGAAAAGGGCAAGAGGTTCTGGATAAGAACTGGGAAGCCGTCGATGTCGGCGCCAGCGGTTTGGTAGAAATACCGATTCCGGAAGCTTGGGCGGACTTGCCGGACGAGGAGCTCGCGCCCACGTGCAAACCCGCCTTCGTGACCGAAGTCGCCGAGGTGATGAATCGCCAGGAAGGTAACGACCTGCCCGTTTCCGCCTTCTCTCTGGATGGGACCTTCCCCTGCGGAACCACCCAATACGAAAAGCGCGGTATCGCCGTCAAGATACCCCAATGGCTTTCGGATAAGTGCATTCAATGCAACCAGTGTGTGATGGTCTGTCCCCACGCGGTTATCCGCCCTATCCTGTTGACGAACGAAGAGGCCGCATCCGCCCCGGGCACGTTGAAAGCGCTCACACCCAACCATCCGAAGATCAAGAACGATTACAAGTTTACGCTGCAGATCAGCGGGCTCGACTGCACTGGATGTGGCAACTGCGCCGACGTCTGTCCGAAAGACGCTCTCGAAATGGTAGATTTCGAAACCGCCATCGAACTGAATCAGAAGAATTTTACGTTTACAAACGAAATCCCGGTGAAAAACCCGTTAGGCGACGCGGCGTGGAACACGGCCTTGTTCAATCAGCCGCTCTTTGAATACCACGGCGCGTGCGGCGGCTGTGGAGAAACCCCGTACCTGCGATTGCTGACCCAGCTTTTCGGAGAACGGATGGTCATCGCCAACGCGACCGGCTGTTCTTCCATCTACGGCGGAAGCGCCCCCTCCACGCCGTACTGTACGAACGCGGAAGGAAAAGGACCCGCTTGGGCGAATTCGCTGTTCGAAGATAACGCCGAATACGGATACGGTATCGCGCTCTCCATCACCACTACGCGTGACAAGATCGCCATGCTGATGGAAGACGCTATCCAGAACGGACTGGATGAAGAGACGAAAGCGGCCTTCGAGGCTTGGGTTGCCAAGCGCAACGACGCCGAGGAAACCAAAAAAATGGATAAAGCGCTTCGCTCTGCGCTCGTGCTCGCGCTGTCTAAGGCCTCCGGTCCAAACAAACAGCTGTTGAACGAGATATATGAACTGAAAGACTACTTCGTGAAGAAGTCCGTATGGATCATCGGTGGAGACGGTTGGGCCTATGATATCGGATACGGCGGCTTGGACCACGTGTTGGCCTCCGGCGAGGATATCAACGTGCTCGTGCTGGACACCGAACTCTACTCCAACACGGGCGGACAGGCTTCAAAAGCGACACCCACTGCTGCGATCGCCAAATTCGCCGCCGCCGGGAAGCCCGGAAAAAAGAAAGAACTCGGGTTAATGATGACCACCTACGGCTACGTTTACGTCGCGCAGATTGCGTTGGGCGCCAGCATGAACCAAGCCTTCAAAGCCTTCAAAGAGGCTGAGTCATACAAAGGGCCGTCGATCATCATCGCCTATGCGCCTTGTATCAATCACGGTTTGAAGGCGGGTATGGGCTTCAGCATCGAAGAGGAAAAGAAAGCGACCGCGTGCGGCTACTGGCCGATTTGGAGATACGACCCCCGTTTGGAAGAGGCTGGCAAAAACCCGTTCCAATTAGACGGTCCGAAAGAACTCAACGGCAAGTTCCAGGAGTTTTTACAAGGTGAAGTGCGGTTTTCTTCACTCGCCCAGATGTTCCCCGAACGGGCTGAGTGGCTCTACAAGAAAGCCGAAAACGACATGATCCAGCGCTTCAACCGCTACAAAAAGATGGCGGAATAACGGCTTAGAAGATTTCAGCGACCCTTCGGCTTTCACGAGCAGAAGGGTGACTTAGGGCGGCGCGCTCTTTACGCCGCCCTTTTGGTAACGCCCTGGGAACGCCGGACTTCAGTCCGGCGTGTCTTCTACGCTTTCATCTTTCTCCGTGTCCTCTGCGTTCTCCGTGCGAACCCATTTTTTGTCATTCCCAGCCTGCCCCCGCGGGTGATTTTACAAGTCGAAGCTCTTCATGCTATACTCTCTCATAGGGCTACTAACGAACACAAATGCGAGGGCAAATGAAAAAGCTACCGACCGGAATCCAGGACTATAAATACCTTAGGGAATACGACTATATTTACGTGGACAAGACGAAGTACCTTTTCGATATGATCAATCGCGGGAAGGTCTATTTTCTCTCACGCCCACGTCGATTCGGGAAATCGCTGACGCTCTCGACGCTGAAGTATCTCTTTCTCGGGGAGAAAGAACTATTCAAACACACCTGGATAGAAAACCGATGGGACTGGAAAGCTTATCCGGTAGTACATATCAGTTTGACAGAAACAGACACGTCTACTCCGGAAACGCTACAAGAAAGCTTATTGAACTTGCTCGAAGATACATATAAGACCTTCGGATTGACGTTGGACAGTCGCTTACTGAAAGTCGCCTTTCGCCGTTTCTTCTCTTCAGTTTACGAGAAAACCGGGGAGCGCTTGGTTTTACTCATCGACGAATACGACAAACCGATACTCGACCACTTGCACGAACCGGAAATTGCGCAAAAGCACCGAGACCTGCTTCGGACGTTCTATTCCACGATCAAGGACGCGGACCCGTATCTGCGGTTCGTCCTGATGACCGGGATCACGAAATTCACTAAAGCGGGAGTCTTCTCCACGTTGAACAATTTAGATGACATCAGTTACACCGAACGATACGCGACGATGCTGGGGTACACGCAGGAAGAACTGGAACAGGATTTCCGGGAGTATATCGAAGAGGGGATCAAACAAAAGGGACAAAGCCGAGAGGAATACCTGGAAGAGATCCGACGGTACTACAACGGATTTTCGTTTGACGGGAGAGCCTTCGTCTACAATCCCTTCTCGATATTAGGATACTTTAAGGACTACTGGTTTAAGAACTACTGGTTCGAAACGGGGTCACCGTATTTCTTGGGCGAGTACATCAAACGGCACGAGATAGAAATAGACGAACTAATGGAGTACCCAATAAGCGAAAGCCTATTCAGCGCCTATGAAATAGAAGCGGCGCCGGCGGCAAGTTTTCTGACGCAATCGGGGTATTTGACCTTCAAAGGATATCGTGAAAAGAGAGGGTATGAGTTAGATTTCCCGAATCAAGAAGTGAAAGACGCCTTCAGCCAACTCCTGCTGCTTCATCGATACGGACTGGAACCCCAGACGAACGACGCGATCCGGAACGGAATCCTGAACGGATTGGACAAAAGGGACTTCGGAATAATCTTCGAACAGATGCGAATAACCTTCGCGAGCATTCCGTACACGCTCTACCACAAACGCGAAGAGCAAAAAGGCAATCATCCCGAGCGGTTAGAGCGCTTCTATCACGTTGTACTGCTGACTCTATTCTGGGGATGCGGGATAGAGGCGAAGGCGGAAGAAGCGACGCACCTGGGGCGCAGCGACTTGGTTCTCGCCTACGGTGAAGACGTGTACATAATGGAATTGAAGAAAGCGCCAGCGGAAAAAGCGCTGCAACAAATCCGCGAAAAAGGGTACGGAGAAAAGTACCGTGGAAAGAACCTGTACTACGTTGGGATCGAAATCGACACCGAACAGCGGAACCTGAAAGGGTATCGGATCGAACAATCGGCGCCCGCGGTGTAAATCAAATCATTTCAATCTTCCAAAATCGGGCCTCGCCTTTCTGAGAACTCCTGGGAACGCCCAACAGCGTGTGTTATCGCGGGGTAACCAGCGGGCTGACTTCGGAGGCCCACGAAGTCTCGCGATACGCTCTTTGTATTTTTTACGACCCCGTCAAAACCTGGCAACCTGGAAGTGGGCGTTCCCAGGCGCTCCCAACGCGATTCTCCCCTCCGTGCCCTCTGCGTTCTCCGTGTGAACCCTTTTTTTTATTATGCGTATCGCGCCGCCGCGAAAAGAAAGGGCGCCTACGCCGCGATGCCCGCCTATTACTTCCACGGTGGAAAAGTGTGGCTCAATCTGATATGATAAATCGTGAGCATCGCATTTTCTCCTTTTGAGACGGGAGGTTTTTGTTATGAAAAACAAAACGCCGTTCAATCCCTTTCGGTACGGAATCTGGGTTTTGCTCCTGTTTTCTTTTTTAACCGGGTTCGCGTTTTCAGGAACCTTTCCCGGCCCTTCCCTGTCCGGTGTCGTCGTTCGGGAAGCCCTGAGGATAATGGTTTGGAGCTTGAAATCGAGGGGCGCCGGGATCATCGATACCGGCACCGCCTCCGCTCAATCCCACAAACAATGGAAGGCGCCTTGGGGTTTCTCTCACATGAAATACATCGTCCAAGGCGTTCCGGTTGAACTGCTTGTAAAAAAACGCGGGACTCCTGAGCGCGTGATCCTGCTCTTACACGGTGGGGCTTATCTGATGGGTTTGGTCGACATCTATCGCGACCTCGGCGTACGGTACTCCACAATCAGCGGTGGCGCATCGGTCGCGCTGGTCGATTACCGCATCGCGCCCGAGCATACATTCCCGGCGGCTTTGGAAGACGCGGAAGCGGTTTGGAATTGGCTTTTAGAGCAGGGTTATCGCGAGGAAAACATCATCGTGGTCGGAGACAGCGCCGGCGGAAACCTTTCCTTGGCATTGGCCTTGAAACTTCGGGATGAGAAACGCAAAATGCCGAAAGCCATCGTGTGTATGTCGCCCTGGACAGATATGACCGCCTCCGGAGACTCTTACAGAGACAACCTTTACAAAGACCCGATATTCGGTTTGTTCCCCTGGGAAAAGCCCACGGGAAACGGACAATGGATAGGAAATCTCTATATCGGCGGCCATCCATTGGATGATCCGTACCTCTCACCAGCTTTTGGCGACTATCGAGGGTTTCCACCGATGCTGATCCAGGTAGGCGCCCTTGAAATAATCGAAAGTGATTCGCTCATAGTCTATGAAAGGGCGAAAGCCGCCGGAGTCGATGTGACGCTCACCCGATACGAAGGGATGTTCCACGTTTTCCAGTTATTCGGAGACTTCGTTCCCGAAGTTCGCGAGGCGTGGGAGGAGGTCACCGATTTCCTGCGCTGGCAGTTTCGGCGATAACCCGAGTCGCCAAACCCGTTCCGTATTCTATACAGTGCCGAAAATACAATATATAGCGATCAGCGTAAGGAGAGGAGAGGACAGTGGAAAACTTTCGAAAGATGTTGACGATCGTCATACTCATACTCTTGCAGTTCTCATCCCAAGTCGGTTTCGCGCAACCCACGCTCGCGGAACGTATCGACAAGCGGTGCGAAGAGGAGCACACCTGGATGGGGTTCTGGGGCGTCGTTCTGGTAGCGAACGGAGAGGATATCCTCTTTGAAAAGGGATACGGATTCGCCGATTGCGACCACACGCGACCGATCCATCCCGAGTTGAAATTCCGGATCGCCTCTATCACGAAACAAATCACCGCCGCCGCGATACTCAAACTCTCCGAAGAGAACCGGCTGAGCCTGCAGGACCCGCTGTCGCTCTACTTGCCGGCGTTTTCGACTCTCCCACAGATTACGCTCTACCAGCTCCTCACCCATACCTCTGGCATCGTGACGCTACTCAACACCTCGCCCGACCTGAACGACCGTATCCAACGCTTCCCCGGAGACACCACCCTGGACAAGACGCTCGCTTATTTAAGAGCGCAGCCTCTGAGATTCGAGCCCGGAGAGGGGTTTTACTACAGCAACGGGGGATACGCGATTCTCAGCGCCGTGATCGAGAGCGTCACCGGCCTCACTTATCCGGACTATCTGAAAGAGACCTTCTTCATACCCTTGGGGATGATCGACACCGAGTATGATCCGAATGTCTACGATGACCATTGGGCGATTCCGTGCCACAGACTTTCCGTCCAACCTGACCGAGTGGAGCCCGCGCCCTGGGTCAATCGAGACATCCCGTACGGCGCCGGTGGGTTGTGCTCTACCGCTCGAGATCTTCTCAAATGGTCCGTCGCGCTCTCAGAGGGAAAGGTCTTGAAACCCGAAACCCTTCGGTTGATGGAAACCCCTCAAAGCGAGGTCTACGGTAACGGGCTTGGCGTCTTCATCGAGTATCCGCCGTTCAATGGTGTCCGGTACCGTCTCGTTTTTCACGACGGCGCCACCGCCGGCTCATCCACGCACCTTTCCCGTTACGTGGATAAAGGCCTCACGATCGTCGTGCTCAGCAACCTCGACGACTACGACTTCACGATGCTCGCCTATCAGTTGGCGCGGATCGTATTCTCCGAAGAATAAGCCGGCGAGCCTCGTTTCCGCTCGCCAGCTTACTTACCCTTGGTTCCTTACGGAATATCGATTAAAACGAAGTCCATAATTTTCGGTGCTAGAGCGGAAGGCCCGGTGAACGCCCACGCGCCACCTCCGGGGCTGATAGGTCGGAGCACGGCCTCGATCCCGTCATAGTCGTAGGTGGTTAGATAGATCTTCCACCCGCTCAGCCGGTCGGTTTTCAACACCTCCAACGGAACCAACAGTGTGATGGTTTTGAGCTGTTTGTCCACCTGAACTGTCGGAGCCGGTGTGATCGGTGTGCCGTAATAGGCTGGGCCCGATTTTTCATCGGATTCGTAGAGCGCCATCGACCAACCGGTGGCGTAGATCATATAATCCCAATCCATACCCTCCGGCATCGTCGCGTTTTGGAAAGGCAGCGCCAGCGCCCCTGTTCGGTCCGGCCGATCGAAAAAGATTTGAAAGGTCACGTGGTCGAAGAGGTTCGTGGGGGACCAAACGTCCGTGAGGTTCTTCATCGTGATGTCCATACGCAGCATTCTGCCCACTTGACTCAGCTTCACGTGCAACACATCCTGCTGATGCTCGAAGGTGAGGTCTTTCGGATAGCCGTAGTCTCCCGTCGGGCCCTTGTCATCGCCTTCGGGGTCCGTCACTTCCACCAAATGAACGGTGGGGATGTCGAAAAAGACCGTCATAGTCTGAGAATAGACGGATTCTGTGGCCTTCTTGCCGTAAGCGCGAACGAACAGCCGATGCGCTCCGGAGATGAATTCCGAAATTCGGACCGGCACGTCCCAGTGGCCTTCGGCATCGGGAACGACGGTGGCGTATTCTCTCTCGCTCCCATCGACATAGAGCCGAACGCGCGCGGCGTTTCGAGAGGTGCCCCTCAGGACGAAGTCTTCGCGTATCATTTCGTTCTCGCGTATGGAGGTCATCGCCACATCGATGTCGAATCCTTTGACTTCTTGCGTCTCATCGGTCGCGCGAAACACCCCCAAACCCTTCCCCGCGATCAGGTAGTTCAGAAGTCCGTTTTGACCGACGACGACGTTTTTGAAAATGATCCCTTCGGTGAAAATCGGCTCGAGTACCGTGCCTTCGGCCACTCCCATCTCCATTTGGGTGGCGTACCGTGACTGTGAGGAGGTGTTGAGGAAGATGAAGTACGTCGAATTTGAATCCTGAACCCGATAGATGAATGCCCCGGGGCCTATCGGGTCGGAATGAACCACCGTCACCCGCCCGTACCGGAAAGCAGGCGTTTCTTTTCTGAGTTGTATGATTTTGTCAAGGTACTGGTAGAGTTCATGGTCGGTTCGAAAGTGATCGACGCCTCCGGATTCAAAACCTTCCTTGAACATCGTGGCCCTGGTTTCCAAGAACCCCTGCTCGGTACCGTAGTAGATGGATGGGATCCCCGGTATCGTCATAATCACGAGTAAGGCTTGTTTTAGGTCCCGCATCGAAACGCCTTTCAGAAATCGTTCCATATCGTGGTTATCTACGAAGGTGATCAGGCGTTTCCCGGAAAAATAGTTCTCCCGCTGCTGAAGCCGGTACTCCAGCATCTGCGTCGGTTTACCCTCCTTAAACACGCGACGGAGCTCAGTCATCAGAGGGAAGTCCAGCATACTGTTGTAACCTATGTCGTAATAGTTCGAGAGTACCCGCTCTCCGGTATCCTCGTACGGCTGGGGCGTGACCCATGCCTCTCCGTAGACCAAGAAGTCGGGCTTGTCGTTTTTCGACGCCCGAGCGTACATCCCATCCGGATCTTCCAAAAACAGAGGCCAGAAGGCGTCTTCCACATAAATGGAGGTGTCGATGCGAAACCCGTCGATGCCCTGGTCGATCCAGAACCCGTAGCTATCTTTCAAAGCCTCGATCACGATCGGATTTTCCGTGTTCAGATCATCGAGATCCGAAAGCGCGGTATTGAAACGGTCGGGGTTCTCTATCTCCGAAGGCCAGTGGTAGATGTTCAACGCGCTTTGCGCCGGGTCGTAGTAGTCGTTTTGATCAAACGGGTACTGTGTGGGCTTTTTCGTCGGAATGCTCTGCTCGTTTACAGAACCCATAAGAGTGACGGGGTCGTATATGAGGTAATTCCCGACATGGTTGACCACGATGTCCTGTATCACGCGGATGTTCTTTTCGTGGGCCGCTTGTATGAAGTCCCGGTACAGCTCGAGGTCCCCGAAGTGTTCGTCGATCGCCTTGAAGTTACGCGCCCAGTATCCGTGATACCCTCCGTACTGAACGCTTCCATCCCACCACTGATTGGCCACAGGCGGCGTGATCCAGATAGCCGTGGCTCCCAACTCTTTGATATAGTCTAATCGCTCGATCAGTCCCTTCAAGTCACCGCCATTGTACTTTGAGTTTTCCACACCGGCTTCGACACCGTCCGGGGTCTGCACGTCATTCAAGGGATCACCGTTCCAAAACCGGTCGATCATGACGAAATAGATGATTTGGTCATCCCAGGGAAGCCTTTCGGCAAAAAGGGTCAGTAAAGCGCACATGAACAGTACTACGAACAAGATATTCCGTTTTTCTCTCGACATCTTCCTCCCTCCTTTTTGTTGCGCGTCTCTGAATCATACCATGAACACGCGTTTGTCAACATCCTGTGTGGGCCGTAGGCTATGGTATAATGATACGAAAACTCAAGACCGATTCCTTAACAAAAAGCGGCGTTTTTCGATAAACACAAAACAAAGGAGAAAACTTCGGATGGCCAAGATCGTCATAGTCAAAGGCATACCCTCTTCGGGCAAAACGCGACACATTTTGAATCGAGTGGCCGAAGCCCATCGGGAAGATCCTTTCTCGTACCTGGTGCTTGGGCCTTCAGGGAGTTTCATCCGCAATTTACGCGAACGCTTCCTTGCGCTTGTCGGGAATTTTTTCAACGACAGCTTTCTCTTGTTAGATCAATACGTGGTTCAGTTCCTTCTCAACCGTGGTGACGGGGGCTTCTACATCAATCGCAGTTTCCTAGCCGGCTTCGTCGCCGGGAAGGTGCGGGAGGAGCATCGGTTGTACCCGCTGCTGCAGAGAGGCCAAGGAATGATCGACGCGTTCCTGCAATTCTACTCTTGGCTGAAAGACCATGACGCGTCCGCGCTGCTCGGCGAGATGGAACAGACCGAAGACACGCTTCTAAAAGAGTTCGCGGGGCTGTACAGGATCATCGACACTCAGCTGCGCGAGAAGCGCCTGTTCACGGTCGAGGACGCCTACTACCGCGTTTTGGATTTGATAGAGAAGAAGGCGGTGCAACCTCAAGAAGTTCCCTATCGTAAATTGTTCCTGGATGGGTTCTTCGACCTGACACCGAAGACGCGCCGGTTCTTCTACACCTTCTTCTGTTTTTTCGAAGAGGTCTACCTCTCCGCGCCGTTGAACCCGGATGGGTCTTTGATGGACCTTTCCTTCGATGCCTTCGAAACGGAACCGTCCCATCTAAGAACCTTCCACCGCTGGGAAACGATTTCGCCGGAAGGGGCCGAGGACAAACTGTCTGGCTCCCTGAAGGACACGCTCAACCTGTTGGATAAACCGCCTTCTCTCATAAGCGCTTCGAGCTCGGCCTCTTCCGCGACACCTTTCGATATCCTGGAATGCTCAAACCCCCATCAAGAAATGATCTACGCGTGTAACTGGGTGAAGCAGTTGATTCAGGAAAAAAAATATGTTCCGGAAGACATCGGGATCGTCGTTAGGGACGAGCGAAAGTACCTCCCCCTCTTAAAGGAAGGGTTTTCGCAAAACGGGGTTCCCTTCCGATTTGAAGGCGATTTGCCCCTTAATCGCAGCCTAAACGTGAACAAGCTTCTCCTTCCGTTTCGCGCCTTTTCGGGCGGTTTTTCTCCGGATTCGATGTTAGCGCTTCTGGAGACCGGATTCGTGGAATTGCCGGAGTCACTACCGTTCCCGGAGTTCGAAACGTTGGCGATGCGAGCGAAACTCGCCTATTCCAACGCCTTCTACAATGATGCCCCCGTCACTTTGGAATGGAGAAAGAGGGATTGGAACGAACGGTTGACGCGATACACCAAATTGGTGGAGCGGAAAGCGCGAAGCGCCGGCGCCCTCGACGACGACGGGGAAGCCCTACAACAGGCTGAGGAGGAACGCAACCGGCTCAAATACGCCAATGAATTGATTCGAATGTTGTTCTCCAAGCTTTCCTTCTTCGAGTCAAAAAACGCCCCAACGGCGAAAGAGGGCTATATTCTATACTTTCAGAAGCTGAGCGATGACTATTCGAAGAGGGGCCTGCTGTCGGATACTCAGGAAGAACAGAACGCGACTCGGGTCTTCCTGAACGAGGTCCTGCCGGAGCTGAACCGTTTTCTCTATACGATCGACCCCTCCGAAGATGGATCCAAACCGGTATCCCAACGGCAATACTGGAAGTATCTGAAACTGTTCGTCGATCTCTCCGGGTACCGCCAATCGGTGCGGATCGACAATCGGGTGTACCTGTCAAACCTGGAGGATGCGCGGTTTCGGGAGAAGCGGGTTAAGGTGTTCGTCGGGATGACCGATCAAAACTATCCGCTGCTCGCCTCCGGTTCCGTGTTTCTACGCGCCCAATGGCCAAAAGAGCAAACGGGAGGAACGGGCGCGGCCGCGCCCTCGAGCAGTTCGATGCGCGATACCATCGTCAAGAAAGAGCGGCGAGACTTTATGAACGCCGTCCGATCGACCGAAGACTTCGTGCTGTTCACCTACCCGAAGGCGGACATCTCGGGGAACACCTATCTCCCTTCCCTGTTTTTAAAGCCCTTTTTTCGCTGGAAAGAACGGATGAAGACCGCGGGAAAACCTGGAGATTCCCTCCTGCATCCCGACGTTGGCGCGCCTTCCGCCTATTCGTTGCGCCAGTTCGCGATCGAAACGATCGCAACGGAAAGAACGCCGTCTCAGGAAGTTCGCGCGACCTTGAAACGCGCGAGGATCGATTTGGAAAGAGTGCGCCCAACCCAACCCGAACGCGCGCCCACGCCAATAGATCAAAGCCGCTACGAGCAAACGCTTTCGTCGCTCTTCGGAAAGACCTATAGCGCGTCTAAACACACGACGCTACTCGAGTGTCCGCGAAAATTCCTTTATCGGTATATGCTAAAGCTCTATCGCCCTCTACGAGTCTTCTACGGGTTCGATTACCTGACGGAGGGCGTGATCTTCCACAACACGTTGAAGAGGGTGTTTTCCGACGAAGCGATTCGAAATCGAATGGTCAATCCCGAAGCCTTTAGAATGGATGTGGAAAGAATACTGAAAAGCGAGATCGAGCCGAGAATGTACGCGCCCTCATCCCTGTTGGAACGCGCAGAAAACGCCTATTTCTCGAACGTGTTGGGTCAGTTTGCCCGAAGTTACCCCGAGCGGCTCGAGTCGCTGACGGGCAAAATTCGAAAACGTGTTCCTGAATTGGAAGCGCTCGTCCCCACCCGGTTCGAGGTCCCGTTTAAGGAAAACGCCGCCACCCCGTTTCATCATAAAAAAGACGCATCACCGATCTACCTGATTGGGAAGATCGACCGTGTGGACACCCTCCCAGACGATAGCGCCGTGATCATCGATTACAAACGCACGATCGCACCCGCGGGAGTCGAACAGCTGCTCCTCTACGCTTGGGCATTGGAGACCCTCGAGAAACAAAAGGTTTCCGCGGTTTCCTTGTTGCAGATCGTATCGAAGCCAGGGGCGCCAAACAAGGATGGAATAAAGGCCCTGGTCTCGAATAGCGAATCGCCCAACCTATTTGACGACCCCACAAACCGCCGCGTCCATTTCAAAGACCGCGACCAGGTGGTGAAGACGGCAAGAGAAGCGATTGATGGGGTGTTACGCGGGGATTTCTCTAGAAAGACCGCTCGATGCTGGCAGTGCGAATACGTCGGCATTTGCCGGTTCCGCTCGGATAAAGACGAGGATTCAGGGGAAGAGGAGGTAAGCCAGTGAGCGAGGTAGGCCTTAACGCGAGTCAAAAAAGGATACTAGAAACCGAAGGGAGCCTTTTTGTCAGCGCGGGCGCCGGTACCGGAAAAACCCACGCGATCGTGGAGAAGTTCTTCGCGCTGATTCAGGATCCCCTGAAACGAGTGGACCCCCTCTCCGTCGCCGCAATCACCTTCACGAAAAAAGCAGCGGGCGAGATGAAAGAGCGGATCATCCGCCACCTAGAAGACCTTTCGGGCAAGCCAAATATGGCGACGGAGGCCGAACGGATTCTCAACGCGATGCCATTCGTCTGGATCGACACGATACACGGGTTTTGCTCCCGAATCCTGCGGGAGTTTTCGCTCGAAATGAACCTGGATCCTTCTTTCGAAGTACTGAACGAGTATCAGAAAGAACGCAAAATCCGAGGAATCGTCTTACGCGAACTCGATCAAGAAATCGGAGGAAAGAAACCGGAGGAGGTCAAGCTCCTGCTGAACCAGTTTCGCCTGGACGGATTGATCGACCTTTTCATCCAAGCGCTCAGTCGAAAGCGATTCGAGGTGTGGGACATCTTTACCCCTCGAGCGGGAGAAAGCGAACCGACAGACGAGGTGGCAAAGGCGTTTGGAAACCTCTTTAAAAGAATCCTGGCCGTCTACGAGGAAGAGTGCGCGCGCGACAACGCGGTGGATTTCGAAGCCCTCTTGCTCCACACCCTCCGCCTGTTAGATGAGCACGAAGGCGTCCGAGAACACCTGGCCGAGCGCTTCCACGCCATCATCGTGGACGAGTTCCAGGATACGAACGTTCTCCAGAAACGCATCCTGGACCGCTTCGCAGAGTGTGGAAAGACCACGTTGATCTACGTCGGAGACGGCAAGCAATCTATCTATCGATTCAACGGCGCGGAGATCGGCGTCTTCAACGTCACCCGCGAGCAATTCGACGAAACGCGGTATGTGACATTGGAAGAGAACTACCGCTCGCACGAGAAGCTTATCGACTTCTACAACCGGTTTTTCCCGAAGGTCTTCGGCAATCAACCGGATCGTTATGGGATCGCATACGAGCCGCTGACGCCTGGAAAGACGGACAAAGAGGATCGATTCTCCGCCCACGCCGGTCGGGTGAGACTCCTCCCTAAAGCCAAAGACTTCGCCGAGGAGTGCTTCAACCTCTGCGCCTATATCACGCATCTGATAGATAAGGAGCATCGGCAACCCAAAGATTTCGCGGTGCTGTTGCGCGCGATGACCGCCGTCGACACCTTGACCGCGGTGCTGGAAAGGTACGGCCTGCCTTACTATCAGGTGGGCTCGACGAACTTTTACCGGCGTCCGGAGATTCTCTCGCTCCTCTCGCTCGTCCGAGCGCTCTATAACCCCGCGGACGAATACGCCCTCGTACAACTCCTGTCGAGTTATCTCTCGCCCTTCTGCGAAGAGGAGATCCTCGAAATGCGCCAACGCGATCGGCGTTTTCTTTATACCGGTTTAAAGGCATACGTGAAAGAAATCGGCTCCACCGACTCGCAAAAAGGTTTGTTCCTGGAAAGAATCGAAGGATTGCGCGCACACCTGCCTTTGCGGTCTATCGGAGAACTCTTGCGAGAAGCGATCCAGGACTTCGATTATGACCTGTATCTGGCCACGTTGCCCAACGGCCCCAAGGCGTGGCTAAACGTGAAAAAGCTTTTGGAAATAGCCGACGGATTCACCGGAAATGCGTCGACCCGAGAGTTTTTAGAGCAGATGGCGCAAGAAAACGTCATCAAAGAAGAAGAGGCCGCCATCGAATCGGAACACGACGATGTGGTGCGGGTGATGACGATCCACAAGGCCAAGGGGCTGCAATACCCGATCGTGATACTCCCCAACCTCGGATTCAATCAGAGCCCTCGATCCCACATCTTTCTCACGGATTGGGAAAACCGGCTGATCTTTTTCTCCGGAGACGCCGAAGGGGAAGCGGGGGAAGACCCGGTGGATCAAGAGGACAACGCCGTTCGTGCTTCCGAGACCGCGAAGGACTATTCCGAGTTGAAACAGAAGGAAAAAGCCCGAGAATACGAAGAAAACAAACGCCTTCTATACGTTGCGATGACGCGAGCCAAAGAAGAGATCGTGCTCAGCTTCTCCGAAAGGCCGAGAAATAGGCAAAATCGACCTGCCCCGCCGAAAAAAGGATTCCTGCCCTTGCTGCATACCGGAGGGTTAATCGTGCCCGGGACGGAATGGGCGCCGATAGAAGAATCAGAATACGCTGGACTCCTCACGCCAGCGCCGCAGGATCTCAAAACGATTCGAGCGGTAGATCAGGCGGTGGAACCTTCGGGCCCCTCGACGGGAGAAACGGTCGAGCGTATCCCACAGACCGCTTTTCCCTTGGAAGATCGGCCTTACCAGAAGTACCTCAGCCCCTCATTGCTCACATCTGTCGAGAAAACCGACGCGCAAGCAACGCGCCGTATCCTGTGGAGGCACGAGGAAAAAAAGACCGATGACCTCTTACCCGAGCTCTTCAAACTCTCGTTTGGGGCCCCGGGGTATACGGAAGAAGTCGGGACGCTCGTCCATAAGGTCTTGGAACGGTATGGAGACAAAGACCTTTCGGGGATAACGAGGGAGACGGTGGACCGACTGAACCGGTCGTTTGGCTTTCCAGATTCGGTCGTTGAAGCGACGGAAGCCAAGATACGTCGTGTCGCCGGCCATCCGTTGTTCGATGACCTTCGGAAGGCGCACCCGTGCTTCAGCGAGAAACCCATCCGAAAGCTGCGGGGTCGTTACATTTTATCCGGCACGATCGACAAGCTGTACTTTCTGGACGGAAAATGGCATATTCTCGACTTTAAAGCCTCGCGTGCAAATCCGCAATACCTCGAGAGGTATCGGTTTCAGATGCGTTTCTATCTTTTTTTGGTCAAAGGGTTGGTACAACCGGAGCCGGAAAAGGCCACCCTGTTTTTCCTCGACGAGCGAGAAACGATGGATGTGGTCTGGGATGCGGGCTTCGAGGAAGAGCTCGACCGAAGGATTGGCGATTACGAGAGGGCTTTCGTAAATTGAATGGAGAAAGGTTTACCAAGATACCCTTTTTTCCTCGGAATAGCGTTTGAAACTTCTATCGCACCTGACGACGTGTAGGAATTCGTCGGTAGCCGCGGCTTTATAGTTCCGGTTCTCGCTTTTATCTGCCCGAAACCGTTTGTATTGGCGGAGGTAGGTCTTGGGCGTGCCACGAAGAGTCAAGATCTCTACAACGTCTGATAGACTCATCAGACCCTCGTTGTTGTAGCTCACCAGGATGTATTTCGCTTGAGTATGTAGCACCACTTGCGCGAAGGCCTGTTTCACCGTCCGTTTTCGACAGAAATCGGACTTTTGATCCTTGCTTTTTCTCAGCCCCGTTTTACCGGTGATCTCCGGGTTGTCATATCGTGAGATCGTCTCCAGCAGATGATAATTCGTATCGTACTGCCGCCCGTTGTATGGCGGATCCAGGTACAGGAGGTCGATCGGTTCTCGGTTGAGGATGTTACGGATGTCGTCGTTAAAGATCTTGTGGGTTCTATTGCTGGGGATGATCTCGTCTTGTCGGAGCTCCAACCTTTTTGTGGCGGGCGCTTTCAAGACCTTCAGGAACGCGGCGTACACGGAGGCGGTGTTTGCCACCCTATCCGCGGCTTCGAGGAGCGTTGCTAGTAGATAATAATATTCGTCTTCGGTTATCTTCCGGTCGACCGCCCAGGTTTCGATCCGCTGCCGGATCGTGTCGATCAACAGGGCGTTTTCATCCGAAAAATACAGCCGAGTGTGCTTCTTTCCGCGGGTCCCCGCTTCGCTGTAGTTCTCGACGATGAATCCAGAGTACAGCGCCGTACTGTTGTTTAAATGGTCAAGGACGAAGCTTGTCTTATCCTCTGCGGCTTCTAACCCCGGCAATTCCGAAACCAACCCGCTGAAGCTCAGCGGCGCGCATATGCCGATATGCTTTTTGTTCATCACATAGCTGTAGTGTTGGATATCGTTCGATACGATCTTACAACCCTTCGCTTTGAAGAGCTTACCCACTGCGCCGGTTCCTGCGAACAAGTCCCCAACGACGTCGATCTTCTCGTCTATCGCATAACCAACCACGTTTTCGATGAAATCCAAAAGGGACAGTTTGCTTCCAATGTAATTGAGCGCCATCTTCTCACCCTTTGCGGTTTGAGCCTGACGCAGCCCGACGCGTTTTTCCTCGCTGCTCCCTAAGAAACGTCGCGAGGCTCTTCTAAGGCTGCCTGTATCAAGTATACCATACCCGCGATGTTCATAATATCTGAAGTGCGAGTCAAGCTATGGGGTGACGTAACTAAGATGGTTATCGCGGGGTAAGTGATTTTTACGACCCCGCGATCTGCCCTTCCCCTTCTACGCCGCGATGACCGTGTGGAGCTATCGCGGGGTAACCAGCGGGCTGACTTCGGAAGCCCACGGAGTCTCGCGATACTTTCATACCTTCGCGATACGCTCTGCTGCATTTCAATTTTCACAAACCATGCCAAACTAAAGTTTGGCGTTCCAATGGTCTTCCCCGAGCGACAGGCCGACTGGAAGTCGGCGCCACGAGTTATCTTCACTCTTTTCTCTGTGTTCTCTGTGCCCTCTGTGCGAACCCTGTTTTTCAAGACAGGTACAAAAGCGTATCGCGCCGTCGCGAAAAGAAGAAGCGCTTACGCCGCGATGACTACAAGAATAAAAATCGTACGGACGATTCTGACATTGTTTCTTGATTACACCCCATAGCTTGACCCACACAGAAAGTCGAAAATAACCGGAGACGGAAGTCTTAAATCTTTTCGAGCGTGATAGAACACTCGACGTTGCAAAACCTGCGACTCAGACAAGCCAAATGAGGACTTGTTTCTTAGTGAATAAGTCAACGCGATACCTTTACACAACGCATACCGAAATGTATAGCCTAGAACAGCGGCGGGTGTTATAATAGAGCACGAATATGCAATTCTCTCTATGGGAGGTCATAGAATATGAAAATAACGACTCGATTGCTTTTGGGGTTTTCTCTGATTCTGTTACTGTTGGTAGCGAACTTTTGGATTTTCCAAATGGTGGCACAAAAAACGGAGAGGGACAGCCAAGCGATTCTCGCTAACATTCAAAAGACGAAGGCGCTCACTCAAGAAAACCGAAACTCCTTTGAATTCGAACGTTTGATATTGCAGACAGTCCGTGATTTTTTGAGGGTGGGTTTCGTTTCGGATAAAGACCAAAGAGCGGAATTGGGTGACGTCTATTTCCAAAACTACGCGAAAGCGGAAGCAATGGCGAAAGAATACGGTTTTGGAAAAGAGGTTGAAGCGATCCTCGATGAACTGGACGATTTCATTCAGAAAGTTATGGCATCCAAAGACAAAGAGCTTTCTTCACAGCGCATCATGGACACCACGAAAAACGAGCGGATTCCTAAACAACAAGCGCGGCTCAACGAAATCCTGCGTCAGATAGACGTCTATACTCGTCCAGATGCGACGAAGATAGCCACGGTCGAAAAAATGCTGGTCAACGCGGACACCGCCTTTTCCCCCAAAGAGTTTAAGGATGCCCTATCTGCTTTCACCTTTCGAGAGGTTGAACAGCTGTGGGCCTCGAAACAATACGTGTTCGATACGGACGTCGTGTTTGGATGGGAATTCTTGATTCGAAGCTATTTGTCGAAATTGATGGAAGATTCGGTATTTCTCTACCAATTTAACCAGAAGCTGATATCGGAGAAAAAACTATCGACGTATTTGCAAAAATCCGAGTTGTCTCCCGAAGAAAGATATGCTTTCGTTAACCTCGCGACCGAATGGGCGTATGGGAAAAGCTTCTCCGTCTACGACGAGTTGTTCATCGAGCTAACGATCACACAGAAAGAGATCGATGATACGAACCTAAGTATCACACGCCTGCAGGATCGTCTTTACACCCAGAGGGAAGAAGGATTGACCATTGTAAACGAGGGAATGGCGACAACGGTCACGAAATTCGAGCAGTTGGTGAGATCGCTCTTCCTAAAGAAAGCCCAGGAAATCGACGCCAATTACGCGACCTTCCAGAAAAGTGTACGCGAGACAGTCGACTCCCTCGCCGACACCAATCGCCTGTTCGTGATGATTCTGATAGGCATGCTCGTCATTACAGTCATCGTGATCATCTGGATCGTGCGTGGGTTCCGGAAACCGTTGAAAGCATTGAAAGAAAAGGTGAGGGCGATAGCGGGGCTCGACCTGACCGTCGATTTTTCGACGAAGGCCAAAGATGAGATCAGCGTGGCAGAAAACGAACTCAAACACGTCGTTACCGCATTTCGAAATACATTGAAAGGCATATCCGGGGCGTCCAACAGCCTCGGTGACGCCTCGGAGGAACTTCGAGGGTTAGCCGAAGAGTCCTCACAAGGAGCTCAGAAGGTGTTGGAGCAGAATAAGACCGTCGTCAACTCTATCCAAACGGTGAGCGACTCGATCGAGGAGGCCACGCGTATTATCCGAACCTTGTCCGACGCGACAAAAGAATCTTCGCAGCTCTCCCTGACGCTGTCGAAAGAGTCCGTCGACGCCGCGAAACAAACGCGAGAAGGGGCAGCCATCGTGGAAGAGATCGCGGCGATGGCAGTGAAAACGCGCGATAACACCGTTTTAACGTCCAAACGTGTGGCGACGTTGACGGAGAAAACCCAAAACGTTGGCGACATTTTGAACACCATTTCCAATATCTCCGAACAAACGAACCTGTTGGCGCTTAACGCGGCGATAGAGGCCGCCCGAGCGGGAGAGGCCGGAAAAGGGTTCGCCGTGGTGGCCGACGAAATCAGAAAACTCGCCGAAGAAAGCAAAAAATCGACGCAAGACATATCCAAGATACTTGGGGAGATCGAGGGCAGCGTCGTGCAAGCGAACGAAGCCACTCAGCTCACAGCCGGATTTGTGGAAGAGTTCAGTAGAAAAACCGACGAGATACAGAAACAGTACGCCCAAATCTTGGAGAAATTCAACAAAATTTCAACCATCACGCAAAAAACCGCGGCGGCTTCAAAAGACCAGAGCGACGACTCCGGAGATATCGCACAAAAAATGGAAAGCAACGCACGCGCGCTGGCGAAAGTGGGGGAGGGCATCCGTTCGATGATGGAGCGAACACGGGGTCAAACCGCGACTGCGGAAAACGTCCTGAAATCGTCCGAAGCTCTCCTACAACTCTCCGGAGAATTGCAGAACGAAGTGGAACACTTCAAAATTGGATAATCGACGCTCGTTATCGAAAAGCCTAAAAGAGCGCGGATCTACCCGCGCTCTTTTTTAACCGGCCGCTCCGATTCGTTTCCCTCGCTCGTCCTTTACTCGACATCTCTCAGCCTTAAAAGCAAAAAACAACCCCCGACCGCTACCGCATTCATTTCATCCTCCTGGAAAAATCGCTGAGGACAAGACTCGAAGGAATTTAGAGATCAATAGACACCTATCGTTCACTTATACCGAGAATTCAGTGAATCAAGAAAACTTATTATCAAATAAAGTGCTTAATAGTTTACTGATTCACGTCAATTGACATATCATGCGAAAAATGGTATGATACAGTCCATAAGAGAGTTTCATAATATGGAGAATAGTTATACTGTCGCGGAAACCCGCTTCATATTCCATCAAAGGCGGTGGTTCTATGGTTTTTAACGAGGTATTGATCGTTGATCCGGTTATCGGATGCGCCCCGGGACGCGTAGAAACGCACAATCACCTGATCAGCGCGGTTATTCCACAGGAGTGCAAACCGGAGTATCTCTTAATGCCGGGGTTCGTGGACCTCCACACGCACGCGCAAAAGGGGATCGATACGATGTTCGCAGGCCAGGAAGAATACACCCGATGGGCGCAGAACAATTTCGAACAAGGGGTGACCACCTTTTTGCCCACGACCGTTTCCGCCTCTATCAAGAACTTGAAAAACGTCTTGAGGAAGGCGGACAGGCTCCCTTTATCGATCGACGGCATCCATTTGGAAGGGCCGTTCATCAATCCGGCGAAAAAAGGCGCGCAAAATGCCGAATTCATTATCTCCGCAAAGGATTGCGACTTATCCGAGATCATCAAAGAACCCGTTAGAATTGTGACCGCCGCGCCGGAAGTCGAGGGGTTTGACACCCTACACGAGGAATGCCAGAAAAAAGATGCCGTGCTTTCGATAGGCCATACGGCTGCCACCTACGAGACTATGAAACGCGCCTACGAGATGGGGGTGCGAAGAATCACACATTTCCCAAACGCGCTTAGCCCTTTGCTCCATCGTGAAATTGGCGCAACCGGCGCGGGGTTGTACTTGGACTTCGACCTAGAGATGATCGTCGACGGCATACACTCCTCCCCGGAATTCGTCGATTTGGTATACCGCGTCAAAGGGTCGGACCGCATCCTATTAATTACCGACTCGATGGCGGCTGCCGGGCTAGAGGACGGGGAGTACACACTCGGAGGATTGGCCGTCTTTGTCAAAGGCGGTAAGGCCGTCTTGAAAGACGGAACGCTCGCGGGCAGCACGCTGCTGTTCATAGAAGGGGTACGAAACTTCTATCGTTTCACCCGCTGTTCTTACGGAGACCTCGTCAAGGTATCCTCGTGGAACGCGCTGAAGCAGCTGAAGCTCGAAGCGACCGTCGGGCGAATCCATCCGGGATATCTGGCCAATTTCGTGTTGCTTGATAAAAGCTTGAACCTCAAAAAAACGGTCTTTCAGGGAGAACTCGTGTTTTCTGCTTGATCCGCCGCCACGTAGTTTGCTCACCCAAAAAACCGTTTTTCGTTCGTTATTTTGATGTTTGGAGAAACCTACCTCGCGCGGGAGAAAGGAATCGGGATCATAATAAGCAGATTCCGCTGGCCGAGCAAACCTGATGTGTCTCTTCCGGCCAGATAGAGGCTTGGACCTCTCCGATGTGCGCTTTTTGCAAAAAGAACATACAAATCCTGGATTGCCCGATCCCTCCGCCGATCGTATACGGCAACTGTCTATCCAGCAGTGCTCGATGAAAGGGCAAGGATAAACGCTGCTCGCACCCGGCGACCTTTAACTGCTTGACCAAGCCTTCTTCATCCACACGGATGCCCATAGAAGAGACTTCGAAAGCGGTCTCTAAAAGGGGATACCAAAACAGGATATCCCCGTTCAACTCCCAATCGTCGTAATCCGGCGCCCTCCCATCGTGGGGTTTCCCAGATTTGAGCGGGCCACCGATCTTCAGGAGGAAGAGCGCCTTCTTTTCCTTGGCAATCTCGTGCTCGCGCTCTTTGGGTGTGAGGTCGGGAAATAGGTCTTCGAGCTCTTGCGTCGTGATGAAGGCGATGTCGTCCGGAAGGCTTTGGCTTTCTTCCAAAACCTTGTACTCAAAAGCGATAAAGCGTTCGGTGTTCTTAAAAACCCGATAGATACTTTTCACGGTCTCTTTCAGTACCTCGAGGGTTCGATCCTTCTTCGGGATAATCTTCTCCCAATCCCATTGATCCACATAGATCGAGTGGAGATTGTCCAGCGCCTCATCTTTACGGATGGCGTTCATATCGGTGTAAAGGCCTTCCCCGATCTTGAATCCATACCGCTTCAACGCCATACGCTTCCATTTCGCCAAGGATTGGACGATCTCCGCTTGGCAGTGACCCGCGTCAGGAATGACGAAACCCACGGGTTGCTCTACCCCGTTCAAATTGTCATTCAATCCTGATTCGGGTTTTACAAACAAAGGCGCGGAGACGCGCATCAAGTGAAGTTCATAAGATAAGGCTCTTTCGAAGAAGTCTTTGAATTTTTTAATCGCACTTTCTGTGTCGCGCAGGTTCAACTTGCTTTTGTAGCCTTTAGGCAATTTCAGTTCCCCACGATTTTCACGCTCCCTATAAAAATTGCGGTATTATACCACTTTTTTAGCCTTACACACCATTTTTTATTATCGGCTTGTTTTGCTCTGTGAGCGCCGCCGGGAACGCCGAACGTCAGTTCGGCATGTCTTAAAAAAACAGGGGTTCACACGGAGGCCGCAGAGAACACAGAGGGGAGATTCACGCTGGTAACGCCTTGGAACACCTGGGAACGCCAACTTTTAAGTTGGCAGGTTTTCCAGTTTTTGAAATGAAATAAGTCACAACCTACGCCACACTAAATTGTGGCGTTCCCAGGAGCTACAATGAAGCCCATGCCACACTAAAGTGCGGCGCCCTAAAGGCGCTCCCAGAAAACCGAACTCACGAAGAGAAGAGGGGCTCGACGAAGGTGAGGGTTTCGTTCTCCGGATCGAGCGTCAAGGGTACGCCCATGGGTAGGATATGGTGGGGATCGGTATGTCCGAAGCCGATGTTGCCGACGATATTCAAACCATCACATCCGTATTCACCGACGACGACCTTTTTCACTTCTTCATTAAGCGCCCGCATTTCCTCTACCGTGTAACCTTTGGGCTTTCCGATGAGGAGCCCCTGGATGGAGGAGAGGATCCCCTGCGCCCCATAATTCCTCAAACGGTACCCGACCTGTCTTGGGCTGGGTTTGTCTTCGGAGGTTTCGATCATCAGAACCCGACCCTCCCAAAACGCTTTCTCCGGCCAAACGAAGGTGCCGTTGATCATATCCAGGACCTCCAGGCAACCGCCCCACAGACAACCAGTCGAGACTGCGCCCTTGTTGATCCAGACGTGATGGGTATGGTCCTCTCTCATTCTCTCGACTTTCCCGGTATTCTCGGGGTATTCCCAACGTCGATACGCGTCGGCCCAAACCGAGAAGGGTTGGATTTCATACGGGGCGTTTTCGAAGAACACCCTCTTGTATTCCTCCAGCGCTTCAGGAAAACAATTCAAATACGAAAACCCGGACATGATCGAGGGCCCGTAATAGGTCACCAATCCTAACTTGTTTAGATAGGCGAGGAAGGTGGTGCTATCCGAGTATCCCATCAGGAGTTTGCGATTCTTGAGGATCGATTCGGTATCCAAATACCGGAGAATGCGAACGGAATCGTCCCCGCCGATGGAACAGATGATGCCTTTCACCTCCGGGTCGAGGAACGCCCGGTTCATATCCTCCGCACGCGCTTTCGGATTCTCATATAGCGCTTTCGACGACATTCGGGTTGTCGGATACTCCTTGACACGAAAACCGAATTCTCTCTCGAGTATGCTAAGTCCGTGTTCAAAGATATGTGGGAATTTTTGTGGCGCTCCGGAAGAGGGGGACAGAACGGCGATCGTGTCGCCCCGCTTGAGTTTCTTTGGTTTAATCATCATTCACCCCTTATGCGTTCGAGTCGAGTCTACCCGACTCACAATAAGCTCCTAACCCCTTAGGCGAACATTAATGAAACGAGTCATTTCCGACCTTCGGTTCGAAAAGAGAATGAAAGTGAGATTTGGCTCGCTCTGGCAATGAATGAACCCTACGGCCTTCGGATTCGCGAGCCTAACCCTAAGCGCCCCGTTTCTGATTATAGCAAATCGCGGCCGCGAATCTTCTATACGTGTGGGTCAAGCTATGAGGCGTAATCAAGAAACAAGACCAGAATCAATCGCGTATAGCCCACATAGTCATCGCGGCGTAAGCGCAGATCGCGGGGTCGTAAAAACAACTTACTCCGCGATAATGCCACACGGTGATCGCGGCGTAAGCGCCCCTTCTTCATGCGACGGCGCGATATACTTTTGTACTTGTCTTGAAAAACAGGGTTCGCACAGAAGGCGCAGAGAACACAGAGAAAAGACCGAAGAAAGCTCGTGGGACCGACTTTCAGTCGGCCTGCCTCTCTGGGAACGCCAACTTTTTTTGTTGGCGTGTCTTAAAAACGAAAGACAGGAGAGAGCGCATCGCTGGATTTCTTTAGTATCGCGAGACTTCGTGCGCTTCCGAAGTCAGCCCGCTGGTTACCCCGCGATAACCTCGCGCGGGCATTGCGGCGTAAGCGTTTAAGGGTTCCCGAGAGCTTACAGAAAAGCAAAAAACGTGCCGAACTAAAGTTCGGCGTTCCCATTTCCCGCGCTTTCATACCGAGCGTGCTGTGTGGCTAATCACACACGCCATACGACGTTTTCTCTCATAAAGGCTTACGAAGGCGCAAGGCGTCATGTGCCGCGTCTTTCGGTTTTGAGTGTTATAATGTTGTGAGAAACGCCCACGACGCGCTTAGTGAGGAGGTGGAAAATGAAAGAGAAAAACGATGATCACAGTATCCCTACGATCAGATTGAAAGGCCAGTTTGCCACGGCTTTGGTCTACGCGCGGACTGTGGACGAGAACGCCATCACGCAGATCGTTTCGCTTTGCAATCAGCCTTTTTCCGAAGGGACGCATATTCGAGTGATGCCGGATGTCCACAGCGGAGCGGGTTGCGTGATAGGCTTGACGATGGACCTGAACCGTTCCGACGCCGTTTGCCCGAACCTTGTCGGCGTCGATATCGGATGCGGCGTCCGCGTATCGGAGTTGGGAGTAACTCCAATCAATTTGCAACAGTTGGATAAGGATATCCGCGAGTCCGTTCCTTCAGGACAGAACGTCCATCGTCACACATTTCCGGAAGATCGCGACTTCTTTTATTCTTTGTTCAACGACCTGATCATCAAGGATCAAATCAAGAGCCGCGAGAAGATGGGCTGGCTCGAACGGTCGCTCGGTACGTTAGGAGGCGGGAATCATTTCATCGAGGTCGATGTGGATGAAGAGGGGCGCTCGTATCTGACCGTTCACACCGGGTCCCGTCATTTCGGGTTGACCGTGGCCCAGCTGTATCAGGCGAAAGCGGCAAGCAAGATGCAACAAAACGGCGAAGCTCGCCGCTCACGCGCAAAAGGCACACCTAAAGACTTAGCCTATCTGACGGGATCGGACAGGAATAACTATCTGCACGACATCCGGCTGATCCAAACCTACGCGAAACGAAACCGGGAACGGATCGCCGAAAGGATCCTGCAGAAGATGGGGCTCAAAGAACTGGCCAGCTTTGAATCGGTTCACAACTACATCGATGAGAAAAATATCCTTCGCAAGGGGGCCATCGCGGCGCATGTGGGACAACCCGTGATCATCCCTTTGAATATGAGGGACGGGTGCATTTTGGGAACTGGAAAGGGCAACCCGGAGTGGAATTGGTCGGCTCCCCACGGCGCGGGACGCTTGATGAGCCGGCGAGAGGCGAAAAGAATCCTGTCGATTGATGAATTTCGGGATCAGATGAAAGGGGTTTTCTCCACCTGCGTGGATCGAACGACGATCGACGAGTCCCCGATGGTCTACAAGGCGATGGAAGAGATTTTACCCGTGCTCGGCCAAACCGTTGACGTTCGTCGGATCATCCGCCCGATCTACAATTTTAAGGCCGCCGAGTAACGATACCAATACCGATACGCCACTTCGAATCCCATGCCGCGATAGAGACGGATCGCACGCTCGTTCGTCTCGTCGACCTGCAAATACGCTTCGGGGCAGTTGATTCTAGCGCCTTCGACAAGCGCCTGCTGTACTAGAGACAATCCAAGCCCTTTCCCACGATGCGCTTCATCAACGTAAAGATCGAATAGACCGGTGAATCCCCGCTCATATACGGCCAGAACGCACCCGACAGTCAGTCCGCCCTCGGTCTTCAAAATGAACCGTCGTTCGGGCAAGATGTGACGGAGCATATATTCAAAGGTCCGCGCATCACGGTCATCAAGCCCTTTCGCGGAAACGAAAAACCGCATCCATTCCGGGTTAAAAGAGTCGGAAACCTCGATATTTCCCTGCTCTCGCGGGATGTCACAACCCTTCGGGCGATGCATTAAGAGCGCGGGCGCGTCGAGCGTGTAACCCTGCGCTGCCAGCGCGGTGTCCAGTTCGGTCAAATCGGGGTCGTCGTTCAGTTTAAAACGGCAAAGGATGTCCTTTTCTCGAAAGAGGGCTTCGCAGTAGGGGATCTTCTCGATCAGTTTTACGTTTGATGGGTAAAGCGGATGCACACAGTTCGCGCGACGGGTATACCCAGACGCGAAACGGAGAAGCCACCCGTCGTACAATACAGTTTCCAAAGCCGGTAAGGCGTTGTTTCCTCGTTCTTCGAAGCGTCGATACGTGTAGACCCCTCCTTCGTCCGTATGTCTGCACGAATACTCCCGCCATTATAACACGATCGCGCGTTCCTAAGACTCTCGAATCTGCAGCTCTTTCTTCCAACGCTTCAACTGCCTTTTTATGGGCGCAGCAATGAATAGGAACAGAATCCCAAACGCGAACGGGATGACACTCATCCATAGGCTATACGATAGAACGCCGCCGCGCCACCAAGCGTTCAGTGCGGGCGCGCAAGAGGAAAGGCCGATCGTCATTTCGATCCCTGCGAACACGTGCCAGTAGCGCAAGACGCGTCGGTAGTGCGCGATCTTCGACTCCAAATCGGTATAGAGGTCGAACGGACCGTCGGCGGTTTTTTTTCTTAAATACACCCATCTCGCGTAGTAGGCCACATATTCAATACCAGCCTCTTCGAGAAAACGGAGGTATTTTTGAGACAATGGGTACGTGGGCAAGTTTTTTAATAACTCGATTCGGTAGACGTATTCGCCCTCTCGTCCCTCTTCGAACACGTACCGACACCAGGAATAATCGGTGAGCATCCAGCCTGCCGTGGCCATTTCATTCAGCCACTTTTCTTCTTTTTCGAAGTTAAGATATAGTCTCCAGATTGCTCTTTTCACGAAATTCGCCCTCCCATTATCGCTGCCCCGTTCTGCAACAACTCTTGCAACCGGACGAGCTCATTCTCGAGAGCGTTTTTTCCTAGGTCCGATATGATGTACTCCTTCTTTCGAGAGTCCGCTTCGCCCGGAACAGACCGTATCCATCCTTTTTCTAAAAGCGTGTTGATCGCGCCGTATAGGGTACCCGCCCCTAATGCCAGGCGTCCCTTGCTGAGTTGACTCACGTTTTGCATAATGCCGTATCCGTGCATAGGCGTCATTAGAGACAACAGGATGTAGAACACCGCTTCCGTCAACGCGCCCCGCCCGATATTTTCTGACACATCCCCTGCCTCCTCTATTACGCCTGACGTTATATCGTATTCCGATATATTATATCAGCTTCCGATATAGAAGTCAAGAGAGTACAGTTTTTCCGAGAGAGAGGCGAACGGCCTTTCTGGGAGTATCTCTGGGAACATCTTTCTTGGATTGTCACTGAGAATGCCTGGGAACGCCAACTTTTAAGATGGTATGTCTAAAAAACAAAACGGGAGTTCACACGGAGCGCACGGAGAAGACAGAGGGGGGATTCTCGCCGGGAACACCCTGGGAACGCCTGGTAACGTCGAACTTTAGTCGGCAAGTCTTTTCAAAACCAAAAGAAGTTTCGCACAGAGTACACAGAGGGCGCAGAGAAACCCCAGGGGAACGCCACACGCCTAGGAACGCCTGGAAACGTCGGCTTTTAAGTTGGCACGTATCGTCTTTTTCCGGGAGAGCCCTGTCTCTTGCCAGTTTTTCCTCTGTGTTCTCCGTGGCCTCTGCGAGAACTCTGTTTTTTGATCTTCGGAACGAATGAAAGGGGTATCGCGCCGTCGCGAAAAGAAAGGGCGCTTACGCCGCGATGCCCTCCCTCAAAAACGTATCGTGCCGTCGCGAAAAGAAGGCGCGCTTGCGCCTCGATGACAGTCGAAAGCGCTCGCCGATTCGAGGCAACATAACCCTCCCGACGACCAGGTATTGACAAAATGTCTTATATGACATATAATGGAGAAACCCTATACAAGGAGCCCGTGAAATGTGGACAGTGGAGTATTACGAAACAGGTAAAAAGTCTTGCCCTGTGAAAGAGTTCATCGATTCCCTTCCGTCTCCGAAAATGCAAGCGAAAGCGTTGCGGGATATCGGATTGTTGGAGAGCTTGGGATCGGAAATGCGCGAACCCTTTTCCAAACCCATAGGAAGCGGGCTCTTTGAATTACGCATCCAGTTTTCCAGCAATATCGCGAGGATATTCTATTTTTTCTTTTACGGTAAGAGAATCGTTTTAACGAACGGGTTTATGAAAAAGACGAATAAAACACCGCAGAGAGAGATTGAGAGAGCGATAGAGTATAAAAACGATTACGAAAGGAGAGTGAGGATGTGAATTATCGTGAACATTTGGAGGAGTTGAAAAAGAATCCGAAGTTCGCTAAAGAATACGACAAACTCGGACCGGAGTACGAGATCATCGAGCAGATTATACGCGCGCGAGCCGAAAAAGGCCTTACGCAACAGCAACTCGCGGAGATAACCGGCATCCCGCAAGCCCACATCAGCCGGATTGAAAACGGGAAATACAACCCCACCCTCAAACAATTAAAGCGCCTGGCGAAAGGCCTCGACAAAGAGCTGCATATAGAATTTAAGCAGGTTTAGGCTTTCTCTTCGACTATGAAAAGAACTCCCTACGGTGTAACGCGTGGCGTTTATTCGTCTTCTTCTGAGAAGGCGAAGCCCTGTTCTTTCAGGACTTCGAGGAGTTTATCCGGAGAGGGTTCCCATTGGCCCCATTTTCTCGAGATATGTTCGGTCCATCCGTACTCGTCGAAGGACATCGTGTCTTCTCTACCTGGGGTTTTGACTTTGATGTTTTGGTTTTTGTAGTACCCTTGCGCGCGATACCCATCATCCATCTGTGCCATCGCCTGCGTCAACCCCTCTTCTGTGAGCTCTGGATACCGATCTTTGAATAGGGTGAAGTCCAATGGATATCGTGGTCGCGGGGGATACTCTTCAGCCGGGAACCCCATCACGAGTTCGACCACGGGAAAGACGCCTTTCGGGAGATGATGTTTCTTCACCAAAGCGCGCATACGATTCGCGTTGGTGCTGCACTCTCCCAAGAAACAAGAGCCTAACCCCAAGCTTTCTGCCGCGATCACCATGTTCTCCGCCATAAAGGAGGCGTCCTGGATCGCGAAGAGCAGGAGGGTGACGCCGTTGGTGACGATCTCCCAGCCCCTTCGTTTCATAAACAGCCGCAATTTGTGTATGTCCGCACAGATTAAGAACCATAAGGGCGCTTGAAAGGCGTATTTTCCCCCAGATTGATAGACGACGCTATACAGTTGGGACGCAAAAGGCGCTTGCTGTCCCGCTCGGACGATTGCCTCTATGGTCTCGAGATCCGGCACCGTTTCTTGAAACTTTCGGACGGATTTTCGGTTCAATAATAAAGAGATCGTTTCATTGTGTTTCAAACCTATCGCCTCCAACAACACCTTCACGCATTTTTCAGGGCCGCCAGGTTTCCGGGTTAAGCCGTGGAATTTATTTCTCTACTTCACATTCTACATGATATCAAAAAGTCCGCTGCCCGTGTAGAGGGCCCTGTGGTTTTTCGCTCATTTCATTTGGTTTGTATCAATACGTCGGCCCGGAGTAGGGGAAGCGGGTCCAAAACTGCCCGTACCTCTTCCACTTTGACTTTACTGAGGATATAGACCTTAAGAGGGTCCAAATTGTTGATCGCCGCTTTGAACTCCTCCCAGCCAATTTCTTGCGCGTACGGGAGGGTGTCCAATATCAGCTCTTTTTCGCTTGCCGTGATTTTCTTAAATACCTTTTTCGGGTTTCGTGCGTTCAGCCGAATGAACGTTTTTAAAGCTGACTCATAAGACTCGTACCCGTTGTAGGACTGGGTGGATCCGATCATTTCCAGTCCAGGGTTAAGAAATATCGTAAAGGGAACCGCGTTACTCCCGAGTTTTTTCGTGATCAGCTCGTAGTAGTTGACCGTTTCGAAGGATTGGCTGGAGGGGTTCACGTAGGCGCTGAACGGGAATTTCGCGTATCGGTCTTTTTCCGCTTCCGCCACGATCACGACGCAGTGTTCTCTCAAAAGAGCTTCTACGGTAGGGTTCGAAAGGGCTTCGTTCTTCAACCGCCCACAGGTGGAGCAATTCGGTAACGTAAACACCATCAGCACACTTTTCTCCAACAAAACGGCGGCTTTTAGTCCGTTTTCTATGTCGTTATAGACAGCGTAGTCGGTGAAGTTGAGCGAGAACGCACTGAGAGCAAGGAGAACCAATAAGCCTAGCGAAGAAAGCCTTTTCAACATACCCAGTCCCTCCAAAAATAAAGTCTTCCGGGATTATACCACGAACCGCATTTCGGCTTTCTGGCGCGGTGTGTTAGTCAAATTATGGGGTGACATAACTAAGAGGTTCATCGCGGGGTAACCAGCGGGGTGACTTCGGAAGCCCGCGAAGTCTCGCGATACGAATTTTGTTTTTTTAGACGCCGCGATGAGCCTATGGGGTTATCGCGGGGTAAGCGGTTATTGCCACCCCACGATCCGCCTTTGTCCATAGCGCCTACACCGCGATGACCGCGCAGGATTCTCATTTTTACAGGTACCTCCGCGATTCGCTTTGGCACTTCACTTTCGAGCCCCCCTTCGGAAAATACACACGCGATTGTGGTACAATTAGACGGTATTGACTTTAAAGTTGGCGTTCCCAAACCCATACCGAACAAAAGTTCGGCGTTCCCTAAGCGCTCCCAAAATTCTTTTCTCTGGGCCCTCTGTGTGCCCCTTGTTTTTTTGATCTTTGGAAAAGAGGGAAAACCGCCGTATCGCGCCGTCGCGAAAAGAAGAAGCGCTTACACTGCAATGGCTGCGCGAGCTACCGGGAGTGAACTTTGGAAACCTCGCGATCCGCGCCGGAAAGGAGGTGTGCCAGAAAATCGGGATAAGACAACCAAAGGGATCCGCTCAAGAAAAACCGCAGAATAACCTCGATAATCGCGAGTAATTTAGTACAGAAAGCGAACGGAAAAATCATTAAAAAAGAGAGGAGGAAGAAAAAATGAAAAACGCAAGGATAAGATTCCTCACGCTACTGCTATTGATAATTGGGTTAGCTGTCGGCACCATAGTGCTGGCAGGTCAGGCCCGACAATCCAACGCCAAAGGACTACAAGAAATCTTGTCACAGGGATTCATAAAGGCTCCCCCGGAAAAAAGACTTATCGAAGCGGGAAAGATAGAAGCGGAGGTCAAAAAGGGCGGTTACGTAACACAGAAGAAATCGGTCGGGATCGTAACGGGGCAAGTCGCGACGGAGCAGTTAGCCCTTGCGTTAGCGCAAACTCAGGTATCGAGCACGCCGTCGGGGATGGTACGGGTGAATCGCGGACGCTTCCAGATGGGGAACGTGGAGAATGACAAATCAGCGTTCGACTGGGAAAAACCGGTCCACACGGTAACCCTGACGTACGACTACTGGATCGGGAAGTACGAAGTGACGTTCAACGAGTACGACACATACTGTGCGGCGACGGGAAAGAGCAAGCCAAGCGACGCAGGCTGGGGCCGCGGGACGCGTCCGGTGATCAACGTGAGCTGGTGGGACGCCATCGGGTACTGCAACTGGCTGAGTGAGAGAGAAGGGTTAAAGAAAGCGTACGACGGCGATGGAAACCTGCTGGACAAGAGCGGAAAGGTAACGACAGACATCACGAAAGTAGAAGGGTATCGATTGCCAACGGAAGCGGAATGGGAATACGCGGCACGGGGGGGACAAAACTCAAGGGGGTATAAATACGCAGGGAGCAACGACCTAAACGAAGTGGGCTGGTACCTGGACAATTCAGGAAAGAAGACACACCCGGTAGGCGAGAAGAAACCGAACGAACTAGGGTTATACGATATGAGCGGGAACGTGATGGAATGGTGCCACGACAGGTGGGATGACAGTTACTATTCGCAGGGGCCGCAGACGAATCCGACAGGGCCGAGCAGCGGCGCCCTCCGAGCGGTTCGGGGCGGCAGCCAGAGCGAAAGCGCGCCGTACTGCCGCACGGCGTTTCGGATCGGCGGTACGTCGACGGTCAGCGGCGACAAGCTAGGCTTTCGCCTTTCCAGGACAGTCTTTTAACTTTTAGATTTTTACTTTTAGCGAGGTTATGAAAGCGATTAATTTTCCGCTCAAAGAAGTCGGAACAAGCGAAGCGGTTTAGAACATGAAATGAGGAAAAGGGTTCACACAGAACACACAGAGAACGCGGAGGGGAGATTAGCGCCGGGAACGTCTGGGAACGCCTATTTTTAAGCAGGCATATTTTCTGGAAACGCTGAACTTTTGTTCGACAAATTGTCTGGAAGTGTCCCGTCAAACCAACAAAGACTATTGTTCGCACTGAGAACACAGAGAACGCAGAGGGTAAAGAGAAAATCGAACCCAAGCCACTCTAAAGTGAAGAGCTCCTGGGTAAAACATATGCCAAACTAAAGTTCGGCGCTCCCAAGAATCTTTCTCTGTGCTCTCTGTGCGGAACCTTTTTTCAAGACATACCAACTTAAAAGCTGGCGGTCCCAAATCCGTGCCGCACAAAAGTGCAGCGTTCCCAGGGCACTCCCAAAGACAGGCCGAACTGAAGTTCGGCGTTCCCAGGCGGTTCCGGCGGCGGTCCCAAACCCCTGCCGAGCTGAAGCGCAGCACTCCAGTGAGCCTTTCGGGTATGTTGTTTTAGTTCGATGGGTGATTCGAGGTTAATCGATGGTAAAATAACACCGTGATTAAAAAATCGTTCCTTGTGGAGAAGGAAACATCTTGAAAAGAAGCGTCTATTACATCGGTGTGCGTGATTTGATCGAATCGACGCTGCGTTCAGGCAGTTTAGACAACTCTTTTTTCTCCCCGAATCGTGCGGTGGAAGGCACGCACTACCATCAAAAAATCCAAATGAGCGTCGGTAGCAACTACCGGTCGGAAGTCCCGTTGTCCCATCGTTTCGTTTTGCGACAGCACAGCATCGATATCGAAATGAGGGGAAAAGCGGACGGCGTCTTCGAAACCGACGAGGGAGCCGTTATCGACGAAATCAAGGTCCTGTTCGGCGATGCGAGAAGAGTGAGCCGGGATACATTTCCGAATCATTGGCATCAGGCGATGTGTTATGCGTTTATGTGGGCATCCGCAGAAAAACTCCAACAGATCGCGATTCAGTTGACCTATTATTTTCCGGACACGAAGCGGACGCGGAGAATTAAAGATTTTTTTACGATGGAAGAGCTAACCGACTTTGTGAAACCTCTAGTCGAAAGATACGCCGAGCGGCTCGCTTTTTGCGAACGGTGGAGAGCGCAACGCGATGCGTCGATACGGGAACTCGATTTCCCCTATCCCTCGTTTCATAAGGGTCAGAAGGAGTTGCTCGACCGTGTCTTCGCCAGCGTACGAGATCGGAGGACGCTGTTCGCCCAAGCGCCCACCGGAATAGGTAAGACGCTGGCTACGATCTTTCCCGCCATACGGGCGCTCGGAGAGGGCTATGGAGAAAAGGTCTTCTATCTCACTTCGAAGACCAGCACCCAGATGGTCGCGGAATCGACCTTCGATCTCTTACGCGAACGGGGATTGAAAGCCAAAATCACCGTCATCACCGCGAAAGACAAGGTCTGCTTCAAAGAAACCGCGCTCTGTGAACCGTATTATTGCGAATACGCGGACGGCCATTTCGACCGGGTAGACGCGGCCATCGAAGCGCTGTTACCGGAAAAAAAGATCAATCGTTCGCTGATCGAAGACACAGCCCGTGAATATCGCGTATGTCCCTACGAGTTGACTCTCGATTTGGCCCTGCTCTCCGATATCATCCTCTGCGACTACAACTACGCTTTCGACCCCAGGGTGTTTCTCAAGCGGTTTTTCCTCAGCGCAGGCGACTATATTTTTTTGATCGATGAGGCGCATAACCTCGTTGACCGCGCGAGGGATATGTTTTCGGCCGAGATAGGTCTTCAACAGGTAGAAACCCTCTGCGAGGCCTTTCAAACGGCGGATTTGGAGGTCTATGACGCGACGCGGGGTGTCGGACAACGATTACGTGAAAGAGAGTCGGCATTAGAAAAACGGACTGACAGTCCGAAAGCGCAAACCGATCTGCCGAAAGAGCTGATCAAGGATATGAACACCTTTCTGAAAGCCGCGGAAAAATGGTTGGAAACCCATTACCGATCACCGCTCGCGCGACCATTGATCGACTTGTACTTCCTGGCGAGCGCCTTCGTAAAAACTGGGGAGTCCTTCGACGAGAAGTTCCGGGTTTACGATGAGGCGACACCCGAAGGCTTCCGCACCAAACTTTTCTGCCTGGACCCCTCCACGCTGCTTTTGGAGTTCTTAAAGAAAGGGCGTTCCGCGGTGTTTTTCTCGGCGACGCTTCTCCCGTTGGATTATTTTGTCCGCTTGTTCGGAGGGGACGAAAACGCCGAGCGGCTGACCATTCCGTCTCCCTTTCCAAGTGAAAACCTGTGTCTACTCGTGAATCCGGGAGTCTCCACTTTCTATCGAAACAGGAGTTCCTCTTACGAAAAGATCGTCGAATCGATCGAGGCGCTCGCGCGCTCCAAAAAAGGGAACTTCCTCGTCTTCTTTCCCTCCCATCAGTACCTCCAACAGGTTTATGAATCGTTCGCTATAAAAAACCCGGACATCGACTGCATCGCCCAAAAGAGCCGGATGAGGGAATCCGAAAGGCAGGATTTCATCGAAGCCTTCTGTGAAGATCGAGAACAGACGCTGGTCGGGTTCGCGGTTATGGGGGGCATTTTCGGAGAGGGCATCGACCTGAGGGGTGACAGACTGAGCGGCGCGGTGATCGTGGGCATCGGGCACCCACAAATATGTCTGGAACGAGAGATCATCAAGGAGTATTTCGCGCAAACGCTCGAGACCGGCTACGAATACGCGTACGTTTACCCGGGCATGATCAAGGTGATGCAAGCGGCCGGAAGGGTGATTCGCTCACCCGAAGACCGGGGCGTCGTCCTCTTGATCGACGAACGCTTCAGATACCCTTCTTATCAGTCGCTCTTTCCTCCCGAATGGTCTCACGCTCGCAAGGTTTCTTCTTGTTCCTCACTATCCCAAATACTAAAGGCGTTCTGGAAGTGAAGTCTATAGCTCAATGCCCCGTAAAGGGAAAGCGCTGGGTTGGTTCGCTCGTACTCTTCTAAGGGAGTAGGTCAGGAACCGTTTTTTGTTATGTTACGGTAGACGAATAGTGGGAAACTCCGCACCGAAGGGATTTCGCCAACGATCGCGCGTGAGCTTCATCAGGGCCGCTGGCCTTCCATTTGTCGTGAAGTGACGATCTCACGGGTTGCTCTGTTGTTTCGGAACCTTTTTTGCATAAGAGGATCCCGGCGGATGGCGGCTCAAGGTCTCCGGTATCGAAAGACGCCTTCGCTCATCGTGGCTAGAAGAGTGAGCCCTTCGTCAAGGAAGAGCAGGTCGGCCCGGCCGCCTTTTTTTATTCTACCCACGCCGTCTTGGTCCAATCCGAAGAACCGGGCGGGGGTGAGCGTGAATGGAAGAAGCGCTTGCGAGATATCCAATCCTTTTTTCAATACGAGCGGTTTGAACGCTTCCATCAATCCCGTCACAGGAGCGACGTCCACGCGAATGCATTCGCGCGCTTCGTTGAATACGGGAAAGCTCCCCAAACCATCGCTACTGACGGTGACGTGGGGCCAATGCTTGGGTGCGGAAAGAGACGCCAAGAGCGAGGGGGTCTCGTTGCCGGCCGTAAAGTCGATGGTTCCGCCTCGTTCCTCGATCCAACGGATCCCGTCGGCGAGCACGCGCTGGTTCCGGGAGATGTGGGTTGGGAGCAGCTGGGAAGGCGGCAAGGTCCGGTCGCCGGTCGCTTCGAATAGCGACGCGAGCCCTTCCGCCCCGTCGCCGATGTGGAGAACGAGCTTCCCCGCCTTGAGGCTGATCATCCCTGCTACGCGGCAGTCCAATCCCAATCGTTTGAGTTCTCCGCCGGTCAACCCCGAGCCCCTGTGGTCGGAGACCGCGAGCTCGCCGAAGCCCAGGACTTCGCGAATCAGCACGATGTCTTGGACGACGTCGCCGGTGATCGTTTTCGGAGGAAATCGATAGTTTCCGGTCAACATGAACGCATTCAATCCGTTCGCTCGAAGTTGCATCACTTTTCCGTACAGGCTTTTCAGGTCTCGGGTGACCCCGTCAGTACCCAGGACTCCTATAACGCTCGTCGTGCCCGTGTTAAAAAACATTTCCGGGGATCCTTCCGGCGTACGGGTTCCGAATCCCCCCTCCCCGCCTCCTCCGATCAGGTGTACGTGACCGTCGAAGAAACCCGGGACGACGATCACCTCACCGGTAGCGCCCCAAGCGTCCGTGCGGACAACCTCCACGTCCTCATCGGGTAAATGAAACGGATCGATTTTTGTACCGATCGACAAGACCCGTCCGTTGCCGATCAGTAGGTCGACCTTTCCCAAGTCTTCGGGTCCGTAGGCGTGCAGGTTTTGGAAGAGTCGCATCCGGATCACATCTCCTTATCCTTGATTCGGCCAATCGATCAGAAGGTCGTCGAACAGGTCGTACACGCTCATTCCAAGCGCTTGATCGATCTCCGTTTTCAATTGGAGGCACTCTCGCCAGAAATCCAAAAACTTTCTATTGACGGAGTTCCGTAAAGCTGATTCCATCAACCGCACCTCGAGTACCATCGGACCGTGAGCGGTCGACAAAAAATCGGCGATCTGGAGGATCTTGTCGGTCAGATCGTATTCTATCCCGTTCAAGTATCCGCACACGAAGTCCAACTGCCCCGGTAAAAAATCCCAGCGCGTATGCGGGATCATCCGCTTTCCCGGAAAGGCGTGCGTGATGCAATACCGGGCGAGGTCCGAATCGCCTTGTTCCATTAAATAGTCGTAACCGTCGATCGTGTGACGCACGCCCGAAATACCGCGTATACGCCCGATATCGTGGAGTAATCCCGCCATTTGGCACCGATCTGGATCCATATCCGGTATCGCGCTCGCAATACGATAGGCCACTTGTGAGGTGACGATACTGTGATCTCTCCACAGACCGGGATTTTTCTCGTAAGCGGCGTTTAAAAGAGAAAGGGCTGTTTCTCTATCCGGAATCACGCGAATTCCTGTATTTCGAGGTATTCTCCCTCATTGCTCTTCGCTTTCAAGTGTCAACGTAACCCCATTTTTCCCAGCTTGTTTGGTTTGGTAGAGCGCTTTATCCGCTGCTTCGATGAGGGACCTCACGGTGTCTTCTTTCCCCGGCATCTTCCAGAGGGCGCCAATGCTGATCGTGACCTTATCCGATGCGGCGGAATAAGCGTGTGGTATGGCTAAGCCATCGACCGCTTTTCGCAGCTTTTCAGCGACGAACAGGATGCCGTCTCGGGGAATTTCGGGCAGCAGGCACAAGAACTCATCCCCTCCGTACCGCCCCACCATATCTCCGGGTCGAAGCAAGTTTTCTCGAAATGCTTCTGCGATCCTCCTGAGGCAGTCGTCGCCGGAAACGTGGCCGTAGTGATCGTTGTAGTCTTTGAAATAATCGATGTCGATCATCAGTAGCCCAATCGAGCGATGGGTGCGAACGGCTCTCTTCATTTCTTTTTCCAGAGAAGCGTCGAGGGCTCGGCGGTTGGGTATACCCGTCAGACGGTCAACATTTGACAAGAAGAAGAGTTCGTCTCTCGCGCGTTTCAGTTCGAGTTGATTCCGAACGCGCAACCGGATGATATCCGGGTTGTAGGGCTTACGGATGTAATCGATCGCGCCGAGCTTCAACCCCTCCGATTCTTTCACGACTTCGCTGAGCGCGGTAACGAAAATGACCGGAATGTCTTTCAGAAGGTCGTCTTGCTTGAGCAAACGGCAGACTTCGAACCCATTCATTTCGGGCATCATCACATCGAGTAAGATCAGATCCGGTAACCAATCCTTTGCTATCTTCAAAGCGTCGGGACCGTTCGTCGCGAACAAAAGTCTATATTCATCGTTTAGGATCGCGTTCATCAAATGGATGTTATGGGGAATATCATCCACGATGAGGATCGTCTGTTTCATCATACAACCACCTCTGTCGGAGCCGTTTTATCAAGGATAGCGCTTCCGAAAACTTCAAATCATTGATCTTCTCCACAAGGGTTTCAAACAGGTCATCCTTCATCACTCCAGAAGTTGACTCTTGGAGGCTTTTCAACAAAGAAAGGGATCTGAGATCGTGGCTGGACAGCGCTCCGGTGAGTTCGTCCAGAAGTCCCGCGATGACTTTTACACGCTCGGGTTCGATTCGCGATTCCTGTCGAATGTATTTTTCTAAAGCGACGGACAGGCTATCCTGTAAAACCGGCTTGGTAAGGTAATCATCCATGCCGGCCTCCAGGCATCGTTCTCGGTCTCCTTTCATAGCAGAGGCCGTAACCGCGATGATCGGCGTCCGATATCCTTTCCCCGCCTCCCATGCGCGGATTTGGCGCGTCGCCTCCAAACCATCTACCTCCGGCATCCGTATATCCATCACGATCGCGTTGAATCTTTGGTTCTGAACTGCCATAACCGCCTCCCGCCCGTTTGAGGCATCAATGATTTGGGCATTCGGAAAAGCTATTGATATGTAGGAGTGTAGGAGCTGCCGACTCAACGGTTGGTCCTCGACCAACAAAATGGCGACAGAATCACTTCTGGCGAGTGCATTCCCTCCCCTCGCGTCGAGTGGAGACCGTTCACCTTCAGCGTGTATGGTCATACCGGAGAAATGATCCAAACATCGGCGCAATTCATCGGGTTTGACCGGTTTCGTGAGAATACATTGGACACATTGTTGGCTCAGGTCAGAAAAACTGCTTAAGTCGACAGCCGAGCTGTGGAGTAGGATGATCGGGAGGCTGTTTGCGGACCATCGAGGGTTTTGCCGTATAAGTAGGGCCACCTGCAACCCATCCATCTCCGGCATCAGATGGTCCAAAATCATCAAATCGAAAGGCCCCTGTTTCTCTAAAAGGTCCAATGCGGCCGAACCGCTATCGCAAAGGGCGACGTCGAACCCCCAGCTCTTGAGTAACCCTTCCAGTATTCTCAGGTTATTGACGTTGTCATCCACCGCCAGGATCCGGCGAATACTTTGGGGCGCCGGCGCGCGGTGTTCTCTCAGCTCTTCCGAACGGACGCGAAGCGTGAAATAGAAGCGGGACCCCTCGCCGACACGGCTCTCAAATAAGATTTTCGAGCCCATCTTTTCGACGATCAATCCGGAGATGGACAATCCGAGGCCTGTTCCACCATACTTGCGCGTGATGGATTCATCTCCTTGCGTAAAGACATCAAACAGTTTGTCCTGGTACCCCTCCTCGACACCGATACCGGTATCTCGCACCGAGAATGTGTAGGAGCCCTCCGCTCGATTTTGCGGGAGATAGGTCACGCTCAGCTCCACCTCTCCGTGTTCAGTAAATTTGACCGCGTTGCTTAACAGGTTCATCAACACCTGTTTGAGGCGCACACCGTCCAAGTACGCAAAACGAGGGATATCCTGCTGTATATTTAACAGCAATTCCAAATTCTTTTTGGAAGCTTGGAACTTTATTATATCGATCGATTCCTCAAGAAGATAGATCAGGTCGGTTTTCTGCACGTTGAATTCCATCTTCCCCGCTTCGATCTTCGAAAAATCCAAAATATCGTTGATAATATTCAACAACGCCTCGGCCGCCGTGTGGGTGTTCTCCGCGTACAAACGCTGCGCCGGGGAGAGCGAGGAGTTTTTCAACAAGTCGGAAAAGCCTATGATCGAGTTCAGGGGGGTGCGTATCTCGTGGCTCATATTGGCGAGGAAGTTGGATTTTGCCTTGCTCGCCGATTCGGCTTGTTCCTTTGCCTTCACGAGCGTTTTTTCCATTCGCTTGCGCTCCGTCGTGTCTATTGCGTTCCCTACGAAAGAGGATAGCCGCCCCTGTCCATCGAAGATGGGACCGACCACGCAACGGAGCCAACGTAAAGAGCCGTCGCGATGTATCACCCGGTATTCTCGATCGATTTTCCTGAGATGTTTTTCGTCGGTCTCTTCTTTCACTGTTTCTAATTTCGGATAGTCTTCTGGATAGATGAAGTTACGAATATTCCGACCAATCATCTCTCTGGGATGATAGCCCAATAGCTCCTGAGAGATCGGAGAGACATAGGTGATCTCTCCGTTTAACTCGATGGAATAGGTCAGGGTTAAACTATTGTCTAAAAGGGTTCGGTATTTCTCTTCTGCCGCTGCCAGCTCTTTTTGCGCTAAAACCCGAAAGGTGATGTCTTTCAGAAATTTCACCGTAGCCGGTCGACCATCCCATAAGATTGTATCCTCACTCACATCGACCCAGCGGACCTCCCCCCTTTTGTTGAGGATACGAAAGAGGTAGCCTTGCTCTGAGGTTCCCATCAGAAGGGCTTTTTTGTGATCTGTCCGCTCCCACCCACGGTCCTCGGGATAGACTAAACCTGAAAAGGGCGTATTGATTATTTCTCCCTGGGAGGCGGCCACGATCTCCAATGCCGCAGGGTTGCAAAAGACAATCCGATCGTCTTGAACCACTAAAATCCCTGCTTTAGCGGCTTCAACCATCAATCTGTATCGCTCGCGCTGTTCTCGTAAAGTGGCGCCCATCTCCTTGTTCGCCGTCACATCTCGCGCTGTCGCATAGATGCGTGGGCCTTCCAACGTGGCGTTCCAGAGGAAATACCGATAGGTTCCCGCTTTCGTTCGCCATCGTGTGATTAAGTCCGAAACCTGCTTCTTTTCCTGGAGGTGGCGAAGGGCTTCACGAGTTTGTTGCCGGTCCTCCGGGTGAATCAAATCAATGACTCTACTGTTTAGGATTTCTTCGCGGGTTACTCCGAGAATCTTCGTCCAAGCCTCGTTGACAGTTAAAAAGCGCCCTTCCGAATCGAGTATGCAGGATGGGCCGGGATTGCCCAAGAAGAACCGTTCGAGCTCTTGCTGGATTTTCATTTCTTGAGTGATGTCGAAAAAGGTCGTGAAAAAGTGCAGGGTCTCGCTCGGAAAAATCTGGACCTTATACCAGCGATCGGTTTTGGAAAAGTACCGAACGGCTTCTTTTGCCTCACCGTGGAGGGCGACCTCTCCACACCACCTCAACCATTCGTCCGGCTCGTCCATCCATTCGGCCGCGAATTCAGAAAACCGTCGGCGCGCTAGGAAAGGTTGTGCGACCTTCGTCATTCGATCGAAGGCCCGATTGGTTTCGACGTACTCATAATCCACCGGGACTCCCGCTTCGTCAAGGATCACCCGGTTATAGGAATAACCAAATGGAGACGCACTATTAAGGGGGCAATGCACGAGATTCGGCCGCATCTCTCAACCTCCCAATCAACCATTCTCTCTTAAAGGCCTCAAAGCGACGCAGGAGGTCTTTTTTGATTGAGTAATTGTACCATGAACTCCCCGATCCTTTCATTATCGGTGTGGGTCAAGTTATGGGGTGGCATAACTAAGAGGTTCATCGCGGGATAAGTGGTTTTTGCGACCGCGTGATCCGTTCTTTTCTCTCGTGATCCCCCATGGGAACGCCGAACTTTAGTTCGGCATGGTTTGAGGCTTTGCTGTTTTGGAAATGCTCCTCTGGGAACGCCGAACTTTAGTTCGGCATGGTTCGGGGTTTTGCTGTTTTGGAAATGCTCTTCTGGGAACGCCGCGATGACTATGTGGGCTAAAAATCGTGCGATCGATTCTGGCCTTGTTTCTTGATTACACCCCATAACTTGACCCACACGTAAGAGTAAGGAGCTAAACGAATGTGGTATAATTTTCAGAGGGTCGACTTCCAGGAAATATAACAGAAGAGGTGCGCTTTATGAATGAACAAAAGGATACTCAAAAAAAATATCGTTTGGTCACGCGAAGCGATTTTGACGGTCTCGTGTGCGCTATCCTGCTCCGAGAGTTGAATCTGATTGAAGATATTCTTTTCGTCCATCCAAAGGATATGCAAGACGGGAAAATTCCGATCACAGACTCGGATATCACGACGAACCTGCCTTTTGTGGAGGGCGTACACTTAGCTTTTGACCACCACTTGAGCGAAATGGCCCGCGTCGGGGGAAAGAAACCGAACCACATCATCGATCCCGACGCGCCTTCAGCTGCTCGAGTCGTCTATAACTACTATGGAGGAAAAGCAACCTTTAAGACAATCCCAGACGAAATGATGCGGGCTGTGGATAAGGGAGATTCCGCGCAATTTTCGAGAGAAGATATCCTCAACCCAACCGGCTGGGACCTTATGAACTTTTTGATGGACGCTCGGACTGGTCTCGGGCGCTTTCGCAATTTTCGAATCTCTAACTACCAGTTGATGATGGACCTCATTGGGTATTGCAAAAATCACTCAATCTCACAGATTTTGGAACTACCAGATGTGAAAGAGCGCGTTGACTTCTATTTTGCTGAAGAAACGCTCTTCCGAGAACAGCTTTTACGCTGCTCGAAGGTCTACCAAAACCTCGTGGTGTTGAATCTGAAAGAAGAGGAGACCATCCACGCGGGCAACCGGTTTATGATTTACGCGCTCTTCCCCGAATGCAACATCTCGATTCACCAGATGTGGGGGTTAAAGAAGCAGAACACCGTCTTCGCCGTGGGTAAATCCATCCTCAATCGGACCTCAAAGACGAATATCGGCGCGTTGATGCTGAAGTACGGGGGTGGCGGCCACGAAAACGCGGGAACCTGCCAGGTACCGCACGAAGAAGCACAGACGGTGCTCAAGGAGCTCATCGAACAGATCAACAAAGACGGGTAACCGTTCTATCACTTTTGAGTGAGTTCTCTTTGGATGGTTAGAGGATCTTTACCTTCCAAGACCGCGATGCGGTCGACCAGAGGCGGATGGGTGCTCAGTAGGTTCGCGAGCAGATCACGCCGTTCGGCCAAGCTCCTCTTCTTCGGCTCGGAGATAAAGAGATGCGCGGTCGCGCTGTTGGCCGATTTTGTGATGACCGGAAGATTGTATATCTTCCGCAGGGCCAAACTTAACCCCATCGGATTCCGGGTCATCTCCGCGCCGGTCGCGTCCGCCAGGAACTCTCGCTTTCTGGAGATCGCAAAGGTCATAAACCGACTGAGTTGCCCGACCAAGAACATCACCCCTGCCGTCACCAGCATCGCCAAAGCGATTCCGGCGATGCTCCCGCTGTCTTTCGATTTCTTGGACCTCCCGCTCGTTTGGAAAAGCGTCAGCCCTCCGCGGAACGCGATCAGGGAGAGGAGCAGCACCCCTCCCGCAAGCGCGCTCACCATCGTCATCAACAGTATATCGCGATTCTTGATGTGCGCCAGCTCGTGAGCCAACACGCCTTCGGTCTCTTCGCGGTTGAGATGTTGGAGTAAACCGGTCGTAACGCAAACATAGGCGTTTTCCGGCTTATTACCCGTCGCGAAGGCGTTGATCGACGCGTCGCGCATCACGTACACCTTCGGCTTCGGTGTCCCCGAAGCAATGGACAACTCTTCGACGATATTCAAAAGTTGCTTTTCTTCCAAATCTCGGGTGTTGGGATTCACTTCTTTCGCATTCACAGACTTGAGTACGATCCCAGCGCCTGAAGAGAGGGAAACGACCGTTTGGATCAACGTGATCACGATGAGAACACCCGTGATCAAAAACCCAGTTCCAAAGCTGTAATCCAAAGCTATTCCGGCCACCGTCACGACTGCCAGCATCACGAAGACCAACAGGGTGGTCTTTATAAGGTTCTTTTTCTGCTGTTCGTAAAAATTCATCACCACAACCGAACCCTCCTTTTGGGTCAAGCGGTTCTTGCATCTCTCCTTTGGTGCTCCGACTTGAACGGCTCGATGAAATAACCCCTTCCAAGAATATTATATCACGCTGGAAAAGGAAAGATCGTGACTGGGTGGGCGCGGTCATCAGGCGAACAGGGTTGTTGAATTCACCGGACGCGCGCGTTTTGCCTGGAAACGCCGAACTACAGTTCGGCATGTCTTTGCCTTTCTGGGAACGCCAACTTTTAAGTTGGCTTGTTTCACAAAAAACAGGGTTCGCACAGAGAGCACAGAGGGCACCGAGATAACATAGAATACATGCCGCACTAAAGTGCGGCGTTCTAAAGCGCAGCATCGCGGGGTAAGCGCCCTTTCTTTTTGCGACGGCGCGATACGATTTTATTCGAGCGGGTTGCTGGACTTCATTAGTATCGCGAGACTTCGTGGGCTTCCGAAGTCAGCCCGCTGGTTACCCCGCGATAACACACACGGGCATCGCGGCGTAAGCGCCCTTTCTTTTTGCGACGGCGCGATACGATTTTTAAAAGGGAGAAAGCGGGGATCGCGGGGTCGTAAAAATCACTTACCCCGCGATAACCTATTAAGTCTGGCGTTACCGTTATTTTCCTACTTCTCCCTTAAGCACGTACACCCCGTTCGAAACGAGGAGCTCTTTCCCGGAAGCCGTGTAACCGTTTTGGGAGTAGGTCGCGAATAAGGTTTTGGGGCTCTTTTCGTTGATTATGTTCTTGACCTCTATCCAACGGTCCGCTTCGCGTTTCCCGTACTTCCCTTTCGTGTCTTTCACGTCGATCCACATTTCGACGTTGCCTTTCACGATCAGGTCGATCTCTCGATCCCGTAAGCCGACTTTGACCGTTTCGCGTTCGTGTATCGATTTAGGCTTGATGGTGAGATCGATCCCGTTTTCCGCGAGGCCTTTCAAGTTGAACGGTTTCTTGATCCGTTCTCGTACGAGGTAGTCTCTGAACTTCCCTTTCTCGTAGCTCGTGATTCCCATCTCTTGGCGCAGCTCTTTGCGTATGTCTGGAATAAAGCCGTCAATTTCTTCCTGGTACAATCTTCTAAATACCAGTTCGTAGGTTTTGTCTTTCTCGATCTTGTAGTCGAAGTTTGTTTCACCTTGCGAAATCAGGTCTGCTTTGATCAACTGGCGCAGCTTCGTTTCCAGTTCAGAGTCGGTCATATCGAGGTTCAGGTCTTTGATCATCTGCGCCCGGGTGCGTTCTTCGCCCGCCTGGAATAGGTACAGCATAATCCGTTTCGCATTCCTTTCGTTTGCGCCCAGGAAAAAAGCCGCGATATATTCCATCCAGGTGCGGTAGATCTCTCCTTGAGTGATCTCCTGTGTGTACGTCGCGATGATATTGTCTTCATTCGTATAGTCTTTTGTATCGTTGTGTCGAGAAAAGAACAGAGCCTTGAAATACAAAGGATCCCCTTGCGTCAAGTTCCATATCTTTTCCTCCGCTTGTTCGTTGATTTTGGTCCGCGAGGTCTTCGCATACCGCCGAATTGATTCTTTGGCTTCATCTTCCGGGAGATTCCTAAGCTCTTTGAACCGGGCAGTGAGTCTTCGCGCGATCTCCAACAACCCGTGGATTTCGCTCCCCGAAATGATGAGCGGCGCCTCTTTCCTCTCGGCAAGGTCAAGGTACGACCCGCTCATCGTATCGATCACATTCCGTCGCTTATCCAAGATATATGCATTGATGTTTTGGAACTCGTCGAAAATTTGGACGATTTTGCATTTCTTCGCTATCGCCGTTTCAAAAGGCAGTCTTGCCACCGTTTCCCACATCAGTCCCCAGTTCCCGACTCTTTCAAATCCCTTGATGGATTCGTAGATCTCTTTGAATTCAGCATCTTCTATTTGACGGTCTAACCTTTCGAAGTACAAGGGATTGGAAACCAGTTCCGGCTTTCTTTCCATATACGCAATCCATTGGTTGACAAAAGAAGAAAAAAATTCTTTCGCAAATTCGGCCAGGGTCACGTTCATTTCTTTTACGCTGAAGTAGAACGGGATCACACCTGTATCCGGGCAGCTCCACAGGATATTGAACAGTCGCTGCAGAAACGCCGTCTTCCCTTTCTTGCGCCTAGCGACGATCGCTTGGCTTTGAGCCATAATGTTGACGAGGTAATTGTACCAATCTCCGAGAAAATAGTCGAACTCCTTCTTTCTCCCGACGAAGAGCTCGGTGTTTCCAATTTGCTCCGGTAAGGCGTAGATTATCTTTTCCGGCATCGTGAACATCGCTTTCACCCGCTTTATTTGTGTTTGATTAAGATTATAGCATAGAGCGGAAGGCTGGGAGCGCGCGGGGAAGGAAAAAAGGGTTCGCACAGAGAACACAGAGGGCACGGAGAGAACACGCATCGCGGCGTAAGCGCTTCTTCTTTTCGCGACGGCGCGATACGCTTTTTAGAAGGGAGAAAGCGGGGATCGCGAGGTCGTAAAAATCACTTACCCCGCGATAACCTTAAACAGGCATCGCGGCGTAAGCGCCCTTTCTTTTCGCGGCGGCGCGATACCCTTTTTAGAGAGAAATGGAGCGGATCGCGGGGTCGAAAATATCACTTACCCCCGCGATAAACCTCGTATTGGCTCATTTTGCCCTCCTTGAGAACCCCGGTTTTGCTCTTTGAAAGACCTGCCAACTTAAAAGTTGGCGTTCCCACCCATCTCTTGACGAAGCTCTTTCTTTATGTCCGGGACAAAGTAGTCGATCTCTTTTTGAAAGAGGCGCCGGAAGACGAGTTCGTAGGTTTTATCTTTTCCGATCTTGTAATCGAAGTTTGTTTCTCCCTGAGAAATCAGGTCCGCTTTGATCAATTGGAGTAGTTTCGTTTCCAGTTCGGAGTCGGTCATATCGAGGTTCAGGTCTTTGATCATCTGCGCTCGAGTGCGCTCTTCTCCGGCCTGAAACAAGTATAGTAAGAGCCTCTTCGCGTTTCTTTTGTTTACTTCCAAAAAGATCTTTGCGATGTATTCGCCCCGCGTCTTGAAAATCTGCCCGCCCGTGATCTCTTGCGTGTATACTTCGATGATGTTGTCTTCTTGAACGTAGTCTTTTTTAGTGTTGCGCTTTGATGAGAAAAGCGCTTTGATATACAAAGGGTCCCCGTTGGTGAGATTCCTGAGTTTGTCTACACCGATGTCGTCGATCTTCGTCCGATATATCTCGGCGTACTTCCTAATCGCTTCTTTCGCCTCCTCTTCCGGGAGGTTCTCCAAGACATTCTCCTCGAACCGTGCCGTGAGTCTTCGTACGATCTCCAGCAACCCGTGGACCTCGCTCCCCGAAATGATGAGTGGCGCCTCTCTCTTCTCTCCGAGATCCAGGTACGTCCCGCTCAGAGAGCCGATCGTATTCCTTCGCTCATCAACAATATAGGTGTTGATATTTTGAAATTCGTCTATGATTTGGACTATTTTCATCTTTTTAACTGTCGCCAACGCTGCGGGCAACCTGCTGGCTGTGTTCCACATCCCATCCCAATCGTCTTCTTTCTTTTTGATCGCCATCGTTTCGTACGCATCTGTTAAATGCTTATCGCCTTCTACGAGTGGGGCTAACTTTTCAAAGCCGATCGGGTAAGATAGATACTCTTCCTTCCTATCTCTAAAGGAAAGGTATTGCCACATAAATTGGGTAAAGAAATCTTCCGCGAACCCAGACAACGTGACAGGTTTATCTTGTATCACATAATAGAACGGGATGACACCTGTTTCCGGGCAGCTCCACAGGATATTGAATAGTCGCTGCAGAAACGCCGTCTTCCCTTTCTTTCGCCTGGCGACGATCGCTTGGCTTTGAGCCATATTATTGACCAGGTAATCATACCAATCTCCCAGAAAGTAGTCGAATTCCTTCTTTCTCCCGACGAAGAGATCGGTGTTTCCTATTTGCTCCGGTAAGGCGTAGATTATCTTTTCCGGCACCGTGAACATTGCTTTCACCCGCTTTGTTTGTGTTTGGAAAGATTATAGCACAGAACCTGCGAAGCACTTGGGAACGCTCGATTTCAGGGAAGCCACATTTGCAGCGCCTGAGAACTCCCTGGGGTGGCGCCGACTCCCCAGCCGGCGTACTTTTTTGCGTCGCACTGCTGGGAACGCCAACTTTTAAGTTGGCATGTTTTAGGTTTTTGGGAAGTCATCGCGGTGGAAAGAAAACAAGGGGTTATCGCGGGGTCCCGTTGGTTACCCCGCGATAACCCGTTTTGTTATGTCACCTCATTGTGTGCCCCCACAGCGTCCCGGGGTGGCGCCGACTTCCCAGTCGGCAGGGGTTCTGGGAACGCCAACTTTTAAGTCGGCAGGTTTTTCCTGTGGATGTCTGACAAAACTTAAAACTATGCCAAACTAAAGTTTGGCGTTCCCAGGCGTTCCCAAGCGTATCGCCCCGTCGCAAAATGATGAAACGCTTACGCCGCGATGACCACCTCTCGACCCTACGTTTGGTATGTTTTCTATCTTTTCTTTAAAAGGAACACCTGGCTTTTTTGCGTGTCTTCCCTCAAACGCACCCCCGTACCACTACAAATTTCCTAACTTTGGAAAACCCCGCTCAATGTGACGAATGGTTTATCGTTCCTTTCTTTACTCGAATAAATGATGTATAATCGATGTAGATCGCGATCGCCTCGGAAAGGAATGATACCGTTGAGCGCGAAGCTTACCCTTTTTGATTTTCAAATGTATAAGGCAATGAGAAAAAGTAAGTATTACGAGCTCGCAGGCTTCTCGGACCAAGAAATGGAAGAAATTCGCCCGGAATTGAGCGCTTACTTGAAAGAGGAATTCCTGAATCGGGGATCGCCTATCGAAGATTTCAAATACCGGGGAACCCTCTGCGCCTTTCTCGTTCATATTGGGGCCAAAACCTATGAAGAAGGGAACTTTTGGAGTTCGATTTTTCAAGCGCTGGACATCCAAACACCCTCCGTAGCTTTGGAACAAAAAATCGGAGAATTGTTCCTAAAAACCTGTCGAGATGGGCTGGGCTTTTATTTCCCTCATACCGGCTTTCGGTTCGTCGTGGCCATCCTCGCTCACAGTTTCGTTCCCGACTCATACATTCCGAAATGGGCGCGCTATATCCGCTGGGCTTTTCCTGAGATCGAAAGTGATCGACCGGTGAGCGACGAGAAGATCGCGGAAGAACTCCGGAAAATCAAAGAATCCTACCAGCCTGAAGTAATCGCGGGTAGAGAGAAAACCGCCCAGTTACGTAAGTCTCTGGAAAAATCATTGGCTTACTGGCCTTTAATTATGTTGTACAGAGAGGCGCCGGAGGCGACCTCCTATTACACCGAATTTCTTGATAACCCTATGATGATGCGCGTGATCGAAGAGGAATTGCCGAATCGCTGGGCGGAAAAAGCGCGCGAGCTCTCCCGGTACCAGTTGAAGAAAGAATTGGTCGTCTTTTTAGCGGACTCGCCGTTCGTCGAAGAAGACAGACATCGGACGCGCCTCGTTCGATTGAAAGACACCTATCAAAGAGCGATCGACCGATATGTCGTATTGAAAGAAGCCGTCAGCCGGATCAACCGCGTGCGAAACCTTCTCTCTCCGGGGAAGCCGATTTCTTTGGATGACCTTCGCGCGAAGCTCGAGGTGGTACGCGAATGGAAGGAAGAGCACGCGGGACCTCTCAGTTGGGATGTCGTGAAGGCCCTGTACCATTTCATAAAAAACCACTACCCCGATGCTTTGAACCTCTCAGAAACGGCGCTCTTCGATTTCGCGGATTCTCTATTCACAGACCAAGAGATTCCCGCAGAACCTCCTTTTGGAGATTCAGCAGAACCTCCTTTCGGAGAATCTGGGGATGCTACAAGGAATAGGTTCTTGTGCGAGGGAACACGGTGTTTCCTCTCCCAATCCGGAAACGATGCGCATATTTTTATAAGGTCGACCATCGAGTATATCCGCGCGCTCGAAGGCCTCGACAAGGCGCTTCTCGATGAAGCTGACCGGTGGCCCTTACTCTCAAAAAGGCTGAGAAAAGGCATAAGAAGCGAAATAGAACATCGGACTCACATAGTTCAGACACCCAGGCAAAGCGCTCCCTACCTTGAGTTGGACCTCGATTTGGAGCGGCTGTGGCTCGTTATCCCCCCAATCGTTCTCAATGAGATTGATGAACAAGAAAAAATCTTTCTGTCCGTCGTGGAAGCGAAAGCAAACCGAGAGGTCTTTGTCAGGGAATGTTCGCTTTTTAATCAGGGCGGCTCAATAGAAACCCAGAGGGAACGGTGCGAAATTTCACCGTTTTTCGGTACACTAGAAATCCGCGCCTTTAAAGTGAACAGATTGATGAACAGCAAAGAGCCCATCCGCGAATTTTCCATAAAACCACAGCTCTGTGAGGAGTACCCGTTACTGGTCTTCGACGAGAACGGGGAGGCGTTGAAGAAGCGTGAGTATGCGACCGACTACCTCTACCTCATTCTGTCCGGCGAGAACGAAATCACACCGGCCGAAGCGGTCTCAGACAGAACCCGATGGTATGGAGCCCCGAATTTTGACTACGCCGCTCTCGATCTGTCGGATACGGACTGTTTCCAAATCAGAAGCCCGACCGGTGGAAGTCTCGCTTTTTATCGGGCCGGTTTCTATGGAAAGCTCAGCGAAAGTCCTGTCGAAGGGGTCACGGCGCGTGGAGAGAACGTCTATTTCCGTTGCCCGACGATACGGATGCCTCCGGCCACCGGCGATGCGGGCGCCTGGAAAATGGAGGTTGTTCTCGAATCAGGCCCTTCACGCGTTTCAACCTTTCAAGTCGCCAACAACCCCGCGGAAAGCGATAGCCCGAGCGAGTCTATGGAGGTATGCCCCGCGGAATTTTTCGATTCCCCTTATGGTCGGTATCGCATCTCTATCTTCGGGGTCAAAAGGCTTCCGATCGATATGGTCTTCTGGGTGCTGCCGCGGTTTAGATTCCGCTGGTCTTCGGAGGATAGGTCCCTCCACGCGCCGGGGCGCTTGGAAATAAAGGCGGAGGACGAAATCCATTTTTCTTTTCCCGCGCTCGATCCTTCCGAAATCCAGTCGGAAGAGGGGGGCATGGAGATCCGTTGTCGTATAGACCCCGGGGTTCAAACGGTTCAAGCCGTTCTGACGCTCAACCCCTCCGGCTCGGATGGATTAACGTTCTCCTGCGAATTCGAAAGGCCCTTCGTCGATGAAGACACCTCAGAATCCCTATCCGAGTACTCCCCGATCTTCTACGGCTATCCCCTTAAAAAAGAGTTCCGACTCCCGTACGACTTGAGGGGAAAACAGTTCGAATGCCGACACGATCAAACGGGGCAAATCACTCGTTGCTCCGTGAAGAAGGATCGATTAAGCGTCGACATGCGGCCTTTTTTCGACAACATACGCGCCAGCGAGACCGCCGAGCAATCTTTTTCTATCTACGAACGGGGGCTTCGATACGCCGAGACACCACCGATCGCAACCTTTTCCTTTCGCGTCCCCTTCGCGGATGCCGAAGTCGCGCTCCAAGAAGATGCCGACGCGCAGGTGACTCACGTCCATTGCCGCTGGTCTCGTGAAGACAACCCCTCCGGACTGCGCTTGCGCCTTTCCACTGAGGGTGATAAACACTTCGAAGCCTTTCTTGACGCTGGGCGGAGCGAGTACAGTTTTAAGGTTCAAACGCGCGCATTTCCTTCCGGCCCTTTCACCGTCGAATGGGTTGTTGGTAACCGGGTCGCGCGGGAATTTCACGGTCTCCACGAACCCGATGTTTCACTTGCCTTCACAAAAGATGATATATTTGCAAAGGATGCGGGCTTGGAGATCCTCAAGGTCACCGATGAGCAAGACCGAGAATACGCCCTGGCCGGACCAAAATGCGTCATCCGGAATATCAGGCCCACGGATAAGATTGAGGAGGGAGAGCCCTACGAAGGCGATATCGTCTGGTTGGATGACAAGGGTTATAGAAAATATTGGCTGAATACGAACCCGGTCCGCTTTTTCATTAACGAAGATCATCAAACCCTTCCGTTTCTCATAGACAAAGAAGGGGACGGCGCCTATTATGACGTGGACGAGAAACTCCTCTACTGGATAGAAAAACATCGCCGCGAAGATATCCTCGTAGAAAGGGTATACTTCGCATTCCGGAGGTTGACCCGTGCCGATTAATCCGATAAGAATGACCGAAGACGTCTTGGAAAAGTACCGTAGTTATCTCCTGACGACCTTCCACCTCTCCGACCCGGAACTACACGGTAAATTCCAAGAAGAAATCGAAAAAGAAAACGCGCTATGCAAAGGGCCCTACATCGAACGTTTGTCCCGCTATAGAACTGGGAAATCGATCGGGGAGCTCGTGCGGGAGGGAATCCTCTCCGAGATCTTCCTTAGGATCGACCAAGAAACGCTGCCTTCCGATCGACCGTTATACGCGCATCAAGAAATGGCGGTGAGAAAGGCGGTTGTGCAGAAAAAAAGCTTCATCGTCTCCGCCGGTACGGGAAGCGGGAAAACGGAATCCTTCCTGATCCCGGTTTTGAATTACCTTTTCAGGCAGATCGAAGAATCCAAGTTGACGCCCGGAGTCAGAGCCCTTTTACTGTATCCGATGAACGCGCTGGCAAACGATCAATTACTTCGTTTGCGCAGTATTCTGAAAAGGATACCGGAAGTGACCTTCGGCATCTATACCGGGGAAACCGAACAAGAGGAAAAGAGCGCGCTGAGCCGATTCGTGAGGCTTTTCGCGCACGACCCCTTACCCAACGAGCTCATCAGTAGAGCTCGGATGCGTGGCTCGCCGCCGCACCTGTTAATCACCAACTACGCGATGCTCGAATACCTGCTCCTGAGACCGGACGATTGCGTTTTCTTCGACGGAGAACACGCGCGTTTTTGGAAGTTCCTCATATTGGACGAAGTGCACACCTACGGCGGCGCGAAAGGGATCGAAACCGCGTTGCTGTTGCGGCGTCTCGCTCACCGTATCGGGCGAAGCGCGCAAGGCCAAGCCCTGCAATACTTCGGCACGAGCGCCTCTCTCGGCTATTCCCCGGACGCGTGTTCGAAGCTCGCGCAATTCGCACAAAACCTTTTTCACACTCGCGTCGAATGGGACAAAAACGATCCGGAGCGTCAGGATATCATCGTCGGCGAAAAATTGCCCTACACGCCGAGGGAGCTCCAAGTCAAAGCCGGGCCAATCACTATCCCACCGGAGTTCTATACCGATCTGATCGCCTATTTTAAAGGAGAAGCCAACTCCTTGGTGACTGAGAAATTGAGCCGGTGGATAGGGGAGACCATCGGAAACCGCGCTCACAATCCCGACGGATCGCCGACATTGAAAAGGGCGGAAGGACCGAATGCGCCTTTCGACCTCTCGGACACGTTTCTGAGGATTGTCGAAAACGACGAGAAGGTGAAAGAGGTCAATCGAATATTGGAAAGCGGACCTTGTGAGTTTTCCAAACTAACGGAAATCCTCTTTCCAAAAGACGCGCAACGTGAAGTACTGTCCTTCCATTTGGTCCTACTGATAAACCTCGTGTGCCACCTCTTTCCGCAAACCTCCTTGTCCTCTATGAAGTACCATCTATTTCTCAAGGCCTTGGAAGGCGCTTTCGTCTCTTTCTACCCGGATAAAACCCTCCAACTCGAACGGAAAACCATAGAGAAGATGGACGACTCTTCCACAGAGCGGTTGTTTTTCGAGATCGGGTCCTGTAAAAACTGCGGGGCGGTCTATTTGACAGGGACCGTTGACAAGGACACGGGGATTTTGAGACAAACCGAATACGATCAAACCGAAGGGGACGAATTTCTCGACTGGTATCTCCTCATAGAACCTGACAGAGCGGTTGCCGAAAATGAGGATGAAGAAGATGGGGCATCCGAAGAACGGGATACTCGCAACCTTTTCCAAATCTGTCCCCGATGTGGGAAGGTCTCTCAAGAAAACTTGATCGGGAACGCCTGCGATTGCGGGGTGACTCCTCTTTCCGCAAAAAAGGCAAAATCGAAGGAAGGACGCGTGAACAAGTGCTTGAATTGCGGCGCGCAATCAACTCTAACCCCCGTTCTTTGGCGGTTTTTAGACGGGGCGGACGCCTCGGGAAGCGTTATCGCCACGGCCCTCTTTCAGAACCTGTATAGCGGCCTGTCTCCCGAAGAAAGGAAGCGGCAAAACGGCTTTCTCGTCTTTTCGGACAGTCGCCAAGGCGCGGCGTACTTCGCGCCGTACCTTCAAGAGAGTTATGACAGGATCTTCTGGAGGCGCATTTTGGTGAACACGCTCGAAACCTATCGAGAAAAGGCCATCGAGAACGATTGGATCGTCAAAAACCTGGCGGAATTCTCCAAAAAGCGTCTCCCGGAAGACTACCAAATGGATAAGCAGACAATAGAGACGACCGCTTACCTATGGACACAATACGAAGCGATGAGTTACGATCGGCGCACGGGTCTCGAAGGCGCCGGGCTCCTGGGCTTCAAGGTCCCTCTTTCCAAAGGACTCTACGAGTCTCTCGAAAAGCGAAGTCCGCTCCTGAAGGCGCCTTGGAATTTGACTCCGGAAGAGGCCCACAGCCTGTATCAACTCTTACTTTCCAGTTTCAGAAAGTGCGGCGCTTTGACTTACTTACCGGACATAGAACCCGAACACGAGTTTTTCGCGCCGAGGAATTTGAAAACGTTGATGACGCTGTCGGCGCAAACCCAAGCAGGCGTGAAAAGTTGGGTCCCCTATCGTTTCGAAAACGCGCGCTCCGATTATTTACGCCGCCTATTTCCAAAAGCGAGAAAGGAGGAGGTCCCGGAGTTACTTCAATGGATTTGGAAAGAATTCGACCATCCGGATTGGAGGGACTGTTTCGAAACCTCTTTTACAAAGCGCAACCAAAGCGGGAAGCGATTGAAGATAGACGCCCTGGAAATCCTTTCGCCGCTCCTGACTCCGGATATGAAACTTTACCAATGTGATCGGTGTAAAGAACTTTTCTTTTTTGCGGTACGGGGGGTCTGTCCTTCTTATGGATGTCAAGGGACGGTGAGGGAGACGAACTTTTCGGCGTTAGGCCCTAACCACTACCGAGACTTGTACCGCACGCTCGAGCTCTCCCCGCTTCGAGTGGAAGAGCACACAGCCCAGCTTAAATATGAAAAAGCGCGGGAGTTTCAAGAAGACTTCTATCATAAAAAAATACAGATCCTCAGCTGCTCGACGACCTTCGAGTTAGGCGTGGACGTCGGGGATTTGGACACGATCTTTCTCAAAAACGTGCCCCCAACCGCGTCGAACTACCTGCAAAGGGCAGGGCGGGCCGGCAGGAGAACCTCCAATCCGGCTTTCATTCTCACCTACGCGTTACGAAGGCCTCACGACCGTTACTTCTTTAGCGACCCGGAAAAAATGATTAAAGGCGAGATTGCCCCGCCTTCCTTTGTGCTGGAAAACGAGAAAATACGCTATCGTCATATGGCCGCGATCGCATTGGCCGAGTATTGGCGTCAGTATCCGAACCATTTCAAAGACGTGAAGGCCTTCTTTTTTCCGGAAACGGACGATGACCTCGAAGGGGTCGCGCGCTTCGAACACTTCGTCGCGACGCATCAAGAGGAGCTGGACAAAACGATACGAGAGACCATTCCTGCTACCGAACACGAGCTGCGCCAAAAACAATTTTTGCCCTGGGCGTACCTCCTGTTTTCCGATTCTCCGGTTACGCACGCTTCTCTCTACCACATCGGCAAAGAATTGAAAGAAGACATACGGGTCTTGACGGACTTGATCGATGCGGCGACCAAAAAGAGAACCTTCAGAAAAGCGGACACGCTCCATAGAAAGGTGCAAACCCTTTTAGGCCGTAATCTCATGCAATACCTGGCCGGAAAAGGGATTCTACCTCGCTACGGGTTTCCGGTCGACGTCATAGAATTGATGGCGCCCTTCGACGAAAAGATGGACGACTTGGAGCTCTCGCGGGATATGAAAACCGCCCTTTGGGAATATGCGCCGGACAATCCCGTCTACGCGAACAAGCAGAAGTGGTCGACGCAGTATATCAAGAAAGTGCCCGACAAGGCGTTGATCGAGGAGAGTTATGCCTTCTGCCGAAAATGCGGGTTTTCGAAGGTGTCGATCAAGGAGCGCTCGACAACCAAGACGTGCAAGATTTGCGGCAGTCAGTTAAACGTTGGCGATTACCTTTTCCCCGAGTTTGGGTTCATCTCCGGACAGCCCGAGAAAGCGGGTGTGATAAAGAAGACACAGCTCTCTCAAACGCGCTGCCTGCTCGGGAAAGAAGAGTACACCATCGAAGAAAAAACCCTCCTGCTGAGGTATCCGGTTCACCTGAAAACGATGTTGGGCAATTTGGTGACCATCAATCCCGGCGGCCCGCGGGGGTTCAACGTTTGTTTGGCTTGCGGTTACTCCGACGCCAAAAAGACGCTGGAAAGAGAGCACAATAACCCTCAAGGCAAGAGGTGCCCAGGAAAGATCGCCCGTAGAAAAGCGCTCGGCTACCAGTTTAAAACGGAAATATTGGAGATCACCCCTCCGGAAAATAAACGGACAAACGATGAGAAAGAATACTGGCTTTCTATCCTCTACGCGCTTTTAGAGGGGGTTAGCCTGTTCCTGGACATAGACCGGAACGACCTCGATGGAATCGTCTTTCCCGTGGAGGGCAGGTCGTATCCGAATTTGCTTCTGTTCGACAACGTCGCGGGGGGCGCCGGTCACATACGCTGGTGTATGGAAGATGGAGCGTTCGAGGGAATCCTCAAGCTTACCGAGTCCTTTTTAAAGGGTTGCCTATGTGGGGGCGAAGAGGGGGATTCCTCTTGTTACGGCTGTTTGCGTAACTACACCAACCAAAGGTATCATGAGATACTAAAGAGGAAATATGCGGTAGAATGGATAGAAGAAATGCTCGAAGGAGGGCGCGAATGAATGATATCGATGGAAACGAAGAAAGAAGGCTAGAGGAGGGTTTTTCGCTGGGAAACGCGGATAACGAGCTCGTTGCCGTTTTGAACGAGTTCACGCTGTCCGTCCGAGAGCTCAACGCCAAGTACGCCGAACTATTGGAAAACACGCGCAGAATCCATACGGAAAGTGGCGAACTTCACGCTGCGTTACAAAAAGCAACCGAAGGCGCAGCCGAACAGCGCGAGCGCAGCTGCGCGAATATCGCCGAGCTTGCCGACTTGGCAAAGGAACTCGCGGATTTGATCAGTTCCACACACACTGAATTGCTTGAAAACTCGCGCAAAATCAGTGAAGAGAGCGGTGGAATTCAAACCGCGATACGGCAAGCGGCTGAGGAGGCCACTGATCAACGGGAACACGACTTGGCAAAACTCGCTGAGTTGTCCGGCTTGGTGAAAGATCTCGCCGAATCGGCAGGCGTAGCGCAGCTCGAACTGTTGGAAAACACGCGTAAAATCTATGAAGAGAGCGGTGGAATTCAAACCGCGATACGGCAGTTAGCCGAAGGCGCCGCTTATCAACGTGAACACGATCGCGCGGAAATCGCCGGGCTGTCCGGCTTGGTGAAGGGCTTCGCGGAATCATTTGGCGCCACGCAAGCGGAAATGCTCGAGAATGCCCGAAGGGGCAATACGGAAAGCGAGAAGCTTCATACCGCTATTCGCGAAGCAACCGAGGAAGCCGCGAAACAGCGAGAACACAGCTGCGCGAATCTCGCCGAGCTATCCGACTTGGCGAAGGAACTCGCGGATTTGATCAGTTCCACACACACTGAATTGCTTGAAAACTCAAGAAGAATCAATGAAGAAAGCGGTGTGATACGAACCGCGATACGGAAAGTATCCGAAGAGGTCGCGAGTCAATGGGAACAGAATCGAACAGAAGTAGCCGAGTTAGCCGGATTGGTTAAGGAACTTGCCGCATCGACCAGCTCAAGACAAACCGAGTCGCTCGAAAAAACAAGCAAAATCAGCGAAGAGAGCGGTGAAATTCAACTCGCGATACGGCAAGCAGCTGAGGAGACCGCGAGTCAACGGGAGCACGACTTGGCAAAACTCACTGAGTTGTCCGGCCTGGTGAAAGATCTTGCCGAATCGGCAGGCGTAGCGCAGCTCGAACTGTTGGAAAACACGCGTAAAATCTATGAAGAGAGCGGTGGAATTCAAACCGCGATACGGCAGTTAGCCGAAGATGCCACAAATCAACGGGAGCGCGGCCGCGCGGAAATCGCCGGGCTGTCCAGCTTAACGAAAGAACTCGCCGATTTGATCAGCTCGACATACACCGAACTGCTCGAAAACACAAGCAAAATCAATACTGAGAGCGGTGGAATTCAAACCGCGATACGGCAATTAGCCGAAGAGGCCGCAAATCAACGGGAGCACGACCGCGCGGAGCACGCCGAGTTTTCTGACTTGGTGAAGCGCCTCGCCGATTCGACCGGCGACTTGGGCGCACGCCTGCGCTCGCTCGTTGATGAGAAAACCGGTTTATCACGGCTGGATCCCGCATTCGTGTCAACGGTTGACCGCAAGCTTGGCAACCTCATTGCGTCGTTTGGCGAAGGAAATCGGGAGACTTTGGATGCCCTGAGAGAGATGGATGAAAATGTCCACGCCTCTCTCCAGGATTCCCGAAACCTCGCGGTTTTAACGCAGAAAACCGTTGAAGCCCTACCTAAGCTGCTGAAAGGCCATTACAGCGAGTCGATCGCAACCCTGACCGAAAAAACCGCCGCGTTCGAGAGCGCTCTGACCGCGCTCGATGAACTGGAAAAGAAAACGGCCGAGAAACAACAGGCCTTCGATGACCGCCTAACTGCCCTTGAGAAGCGCGTCAAAGAAAAGATGGATCGCACCTACTTCTTTCAATTGATGGTATTCGCGAGCCAATGGGTGGCGTTGATCGTGTTCATGCTCTTCTCTTTCTGGAAGGTATAGCCGGTTCCACGCTCGATAGGTCCATCCAATAAAACCAAACGGGGGGCACAAAATGACACAGATATACGCGCCCGGTATGCGGATACAGGTACGCGGTGAGGAGTGGGTAGTTCGGCGGGCCGATTACAACGCGGATAGGAAATACATTTTAAGCGTGACGGGCGTTTCCGATTTTGTGCGTGGGCAGGAGGCCGCGTTCCTGTCCGATCTCGAGGAGATACGCGTGATCGATCCGGCTGATACCCAGTTCGTTGTCGACCGGTCGCCGATGTTTAGGAAGTCGCGGCTCTACATCGAGAGCCTCCTGCGTCGACGAACCCCGCCGGGAAACGTCTTGCGCATCGGGCACAAAGCGGCGATGAATGTGATCGATTTCCAACTGGAGCCCGCCCAGCGCGCCTTAGCCCGGCCCCGTCAACGCATTCTGCTGGCAGACGGTGTCGGCCTCGGGAAAACGCTCGAAGCCGGCGTGTTGATGAGCGAGCTGATCGCGCGCGGTAAAGGGAAACGTATCCTCGTCGTCGCGCTGAAAAGTATGATGCTCCAGCTCCAAAAAGAACTCTGGACCGGTTCACCATTCCGCTCAAACGGCTGGACTCCCGAGGGATCCAACGTATTCGCGCCAACATTCCGACGAACCATAACCCATTTTACTATTTCGATAAGGTGATCATTTCGATCGACACCCTGAAGATGGACCGCGAGTACCGAACGCTGCTCGAAAAAACCCGGTGGGACATCATCGTGATCGACGAAGCGCACAACGTCGCGCGACGTGGCAAAACGCAAGCGCAACGGTCCCGCCTCGCCGAATTGCTCTCCAAACGCTCGGACACGCTCATCCTCCTGTCGGCGACTCCTCACGATGGCCGCCCGCAGAGTTTCGCCTCCTTGATGAATATGTTGGAGCCGACCGCCATCGCCAACGAGGAGGACTACCGGCGCGAGGACATCCAAGGGATGGTCTTCCGCAGATTCAAAAAGGATGTGCAGAACCAGGTTTCCGCCCATTTCAAGGAACGTGTGATCAGTCGGGAAACGTGCGAGGCGTCCCCGTTAGAAGAAGCGTTCTACGACTTTTTCGAGACTCTCAATCTCACCTGGATCGACCCCGCTCGCGGGGAGACCATGCTGTTTAAAACGCTGCTGGAAAAGTCCCTCTTCTCCTCACCGGTCGCCTGCGAAAAAACGGCGCAGGCGCGCATCAATAGACTGAAAAAAGAGGGGCGGTCCGAGAGCGCCTCCGATATCCGCGCTCTAGAGACCCTCATCGACCATTTGAAAAAAATCACACCCGAGCATTTTTCACGATACCGCCTTCTGGTCCGCCTGCTCCAAAGCCCCGAATACGGTTGGAATCGCGAGCGCCCGGACGACCGCCTCGTCATCTTCACGGAACGAATCGAGACGATGAGGTTTTTGGCCAAACGCCTGAAAGAGGACCTCCGGCTGAGCGATGGCCAACTCTCCTGTCTTTACGGCGGTATGAGCGATGTGGACCAACAGCAGGCGGTCGATGAGTTCGGCGCGACCGACTCCCCCGTTCGTCTCCTCATCGCCTCCGACGTGGCGTCCGAAGGCATCAACCTCCATTTTCTATGCCATCGCCTGATCCATTTCGACATCCCGTGGTCACTGATGGTGTTCCAACAGCGGAACGGCCGGATCGACCGGTACGGCCAAGAAAAAACGCCGGACATCCGCTATCTGGTGACCAAAGCGAAAAACGAGCGCATTCGCGGGGATATGCGCATCCTGGAAATACTCATCGATAAGGAAGAGCAGGCGGAAAAGAATATCGGCGACCCCGCCTCCCTCTTGGGGCGGTACGATGTGGAAGAGGAAGAACGGACGGTAGCCCGCGTTTTCGAAAAGAGCCTCAGCGTGAATGCTTTCGAGCGCCTGCTATCGGCTCCCGAAAACCCGTTTTTGGCGATGATGAACGCGGGTTGGAACCTTCCCGACGAAGCCGCGAAGGCGACGAACGTCGAAAAGGCCGATCCCGTGACCCTGTTTGACGAAACGAGTTATCTGAAAACCCTCTTGGAAACGATCTCTAACAGGGAAACCATACCTCTGGAAGCCCCACGAGTCGACGTGATGGAAATCCGGATGTCCGAATCGATGAAGCGGTCGCTGGAGCCGCAGATACCCGAGGAGGCGTTTCCGAGCGACGACTGGTTGCGCCTGACGACGGACAAGAAAGCGCTGATGCGTGAGATCAAAGAAAGCCGACAGAAGGCGCAAGACACGTGGCCGCGCTCGCACTACCTCTGGCCGCTTCACCCCATCATCGATTGGATGAACGATAAAGCGGGGCTGTTTTTCGGAAGGCAGGAGGCGCCGGTACTTTTCGTCCCCTTTGCGGAGAAGCGGACCGCCGTCTTCATCATCTCCGGGTTGATTCCGAATCGACAGTCCGAGCCGGTTATCGACCGATGGTTCGTCATCCGCTTCGTTGAAGATAACCCCGCCGAGTTTTTGTCCCCGGAGGATTTTCTCCGTTCAGACGTATTCAAAGGCGCGCTTCCGAACCAGGCCTCGAGGAACGCAGAAGTTTCGGATTGGGCCGCTAAGTTACTGCCGACGGCGATTGGCCTGGCAAAGGAAAAAATGAAAGCGGAGCAAGAGGAGTTCGAAGAGACGATGACCCCGAAACTCGATGAAGAAATCGCGAAGCTTAAAGAGCTGCGAAAGAAACACGACGACCTGCTTCAGAGTTACGACAGATCTGACGGAAGGAACGCCCAGCGCTACGAGATAGAAAAGCGTCGGATTGATGAGATATTCAATGAATTTCAACATTGGCTCGTAAACACGATGAAGCTCGAGAAAGACAACCCCTATATCCGCGTGGTTGCCCTTCTCCTGAGCGAATGAGGGGAGCTTATGGCGATCGACCTGTCCGGTATCCACAACGTGAACGAATACTACACCGCGCACTACCTGAGCACGATTTTCGAGGAAAACATCCGAGAAGCGCTGTCGATGTGGAAGGCGCAGGCCCAGGAGTCGGAAGAGAAGGAGCCTTGGCGCAAGATCAAGTCCCTGGGTAGGGCGTACTTCAACCGACTCGACGAGTACACGCGCGAGCGCGACGAACACCGACGGCGTGAAATACGGCGCTCGTTTCTGAAAGAGCTGTTCAGCGCCCTGGGTTTTCTATTCTCGGAGGCGGATGAAGAGTTCATCGGAAACGACGGGATCACGGTACCTGTATGGCAAATCCTGCGAAAACCCGACGGCGCGCCCTACCTCTTGCTGATAGAAACAGATGAAACCGATAACGGCAGCGCGCTCGAAAGCGTTGCGGAGGCCTTCCCCGATTGCGACTACGAAGAGGCGTTGAACCGGTACATCTTCAACGCGCCGGAGCCGCCCCGTTGGGTCATCCTCTGCTCGATGCGCGAGATCGCGCTGCTCGACCGGTACAAGTGGAACGAAAAGCGGTTCTTCCAGTTCATTTTGGATGAAATCTACGCGCGGCGCGAGGACACGACCTTCCAAGCGATGGCCGTTTTGCTGGACAAGTCAAGCCTCGCCCCATTCGATGGGGAACCCCTGCTGGACCGTTTCGACGACACCTCCCACAAACACGCGATATCCGTGTCCGAAGACTTGAAATACGCGCTGCGCCGATGCATCGAATGGTTGGGCAACGACGCGGTGCGGGATATGAAAGAGCGGCAGAAGGTGAAGGTGTACGATACCGACCTCGCGGAGCAGCTGACCCTCGAGTGCCTGCGCTTTATGTACCGGATCCTTTTCATCCTTTTCATCGAATCACGGAAAGAGCTGGAATACGCGCCGGTCCAATCGGACGTTTATATGAAGGGATACAGCTTCGAGAGCCTCCGCGACCTCGTCGACAAGGTTCGGTTGGAGGGCGAGGAAAGTCGAAACGGCTATTTCCTCGACACGTCGTTGAAAAAACTCTTTTCGTTGATCTACGAAGGGTATCCGAAACGCAACGGAACGGTAAAAACCGCTCGCGCCGAGGCGCTCGGCTTGGAAGGCGTCGGCGCGGACGCCTTCGAGATTCCGCCGCTGCAGTCCCACCTCTTCGATCCGGAAAGAACGCCCCTCTTAAACCGCGCGCGTTTTAGGAACGAAACGCTGCGCGACGTCATCCGCGAAATGTCGATCACGAGGCCGCGAGGAAGGGAGCGTGCCGGACGCGTTTCCTACTCCCACCTGGGGATCAACCAGCTTGGCGCCGTCTACGAGGGGCTGCTGAGCTACCGCGGCTTCTTCGCCGAGGAAGACCTCTACGAAGTACAGCCGAAAGGCGAATCGTGGGATGAGCTGCAAGTCGGCTATTTCGTCCCCGCCTCGCGGCTCGAAGAGTACGAAGAAACGGAGCGGGTACGCAACCCCGACGGCAGCCTGAAATTGTACCCGAAAGGCACGTTCATCTACCGGTTGGCGGGCAGGGAACGAGAAAAGTCCGCTTCGTACTACACGCCGGAAACGCTCACCCAATGCCTCGTCAAATACGCGTTGAAAGAGCTGTTGAAAGACAAAACCGCCGACGAGATCCTCGAACTCAAAATCTGCGAGCCCGCGATGGGCAGCGCCGCCTTCATCAACGAAGCGGTCACGCAACTCGCAGAAGCCTATTTACAGCTGAAACAGCGGGAGACGGGGCAAACGATCGCAGTGGACCGGTACGCGGAAGAAAAGCAGAAGGTCAAGATGCGCCTGTCAGACCGGAACGTCTACGGAATCGACCTGAACCCGATCGCCGTGGAGTTGGCGGAGGTCTCCGTCTGGCTGAACACGATCTACAAGGGCGGCTACGTTCCGTGGTTCAGAACGCAGCTGATGAACGGCAATTCCCTGATCGGCGCGCGCCGACAGGTCTACCGTCCCGATCAGATTCGGGAGAAGAAGAAGGAGAAACAGTGGCACACCGTCGCCCCCGAACGCGTGGAACCGAAAACGACGAGACCGGCGGGCAGCGTCTATCACTTCCTGCTCGCGGATCCTGCGATGGCGACGTACGAGGACAAGGTCGTCAAAAAACTGAAAGCCGAAGAACTCAAGCGGTTCAAAGAGTGGAACAAAGACTTCTCTCGACCCTACGACGCGGAAGAGATCAAAACGTTGCAGCGGCTGAGCGACCAGGTCGACCTCCTCTGGGAAAAACACCTGAAGGCGCGAAAAAAGGTCGAAGAGCTCACCGAGAGCGCGATATCCATCTTTGGACACGAGGAGAAGGCGCGCCGCCGTCCGTACACGACGAAAGAGAAGGACGCGATCTACGAGAGCCTCTTTCATACCGAAAAGATGGAGAACGCCGGCCCATACGCCCGGTTGAAGTTAGCGATGGACTATTGGTGCGCGCTATGGTTCTGGCCGATCGATAAGGCCGATCTGTTGCCGTCGCGTTCGGAGTTCCTGATGCACCTCTCGCTCATCCTCGAAGTGAATCTGATACCGACCGCGCCCGCGCAGCGACCCCTGTTCGTCGAGAACGACGCGGAAAAACAGTTGCAGACGCTCTTTTCCGACCTGGACCTCGTGGATTTGGACGCGCTCTGCGAAAAGCTCGAGCCATTGCGCGTGGTACGCGAGGTCGCGCGACGGATCGCCTTTTTCCATTGGGAGCTGGAGTTCGCCGACGTTTTCGACGAGCGCGGAGGCTTCGACCTCATCCTTGGGAACCCCCCTTGGATCAAACTGGGATGGGAGGAGGGCGGGATCCTCTCGGACGCGGAACCGCTCTTCGCGATCCGGAAATACTCCGCCGATCAGGTCAGTAAACTACGGAACGACAGTTTCGAGCGCCAGCCGGAGCTGCTCGAGGACTACGTGCGGGAGTATGAAACGATGGAGGCGACGAAGGGCTTCCTCAACGCTGTCCAGAACTACCCGCTCCTTCAAGGATCACAGTCGAACCTGTTCAAGTGCTTTCTACCGCAGAGCTGGCTCTTCGCGAACCGAAACGGCGTCCAGGGCTTCCTCCATCCGGAAGGGGTGTATGACGACGCGAAAGGCGGCGCGCTGCGCCGCGAGCTCTATCCGCGGTTGCGGTATCATTTTCAATTTCAAAACCAATATATGCTTTTCCCAATTGGGCACCGAGTCAAATATGGGATTAACATCTACAAATCCAATTTTCACGAGATATCTTTTGACAGTCTTTCCAACCTATTTTTACCAAAGACGATCGATGATTCCTTCGACCATCAAGGCGATGAACCGCTTGAGGGAATCAAGAACGAACAGGATGAATGGAACTTGAAAGGTCATCATCTAAGGGTCGTGCACGTGGATGAAGGGGCGCTAACGGTCTTCAGTCAACTTTTCGACGAGGAGGGGACACCCCCCTTGGAGTCGAAACTCCCCTCCGTACACGCCCAACCCATCGTCGGCGTGTTGAAGAAGTTCGCCGCCTATCCGCATCGCCTGAGGGATCTCAAAGGCGAATACCACTCTACTGTAATGTGGGATGAAACCAACGCCCAAAAGGACGGCACGATCAAAAGAGAGACCATCTTTCCTAAGACCGCGGAAGAACTGATCCTTTCCGGCCCACATTTTCACGTGGGAACGCCTTTTTACAAAACGCCGAGGGCTATATGCACAGAGAAGGGTCATTACGATCCTCTCGATCTCGCCGAACTCCCCGACGATTATCTGCCGAGAACGAATTATGTTCCGGCGCCAGACAGAATGCTCTACCAGAACCGCATTCCGACCGCGAAATGGAGTCTTAACCAGGGGAACCGTTCCGATCTTGTGACCGATTATTTCCGAATGATCCATCGGAGGCGGTTGAGCCAATTTGGAGAAAGAACCTTCATCTCCGCGTTGATACCCAAAAATATAGCCCATGTGCATACCGTGATATCTACCTTTTTCTTGGAACCGCGGCGCCTGCTTCAAGCTTTCGTTCCGGCTTGTTCCCTTCTCAGTGACTTTTTCGTCAAAACCAGCGGAAAAGAAGATTTTACTACCGGGAATGTCGATGACCTGTTCTATTTGGAAGACGACTCTCGTTTTCTATACGCGCTTCCACGCGCCCTCACCCTCAACTGTCTCACGACCCCTTATGCCGAGTTGTGGGAGGAACTGTTCGATCCCCGGTTTCAGAAAGATACCTGGACGAGCGAGGACCCGCGGCTCGACCGGGATTTTTTCCGGAACCTCACCCCCACCTGGCAGCGCCACAACGCGTTGCGCTACGACTACGCGCGTCGCCAGGCGCTCGTGGAAATCGACGTCCTCACCGCGATGGCGCTGGGATTGACCTTGGAGGAGCTGATCTCCATCTACCGGATCCAGTTTCCTGTGATGCGGCAGTATGAGAAGGACACCTACTATGATCGGAAGGGTCGGATTGTGTGGACGAACAGCAAAGGGCTAACCGGCGTCGGGCTTCGGGAACGCTCCGAGTGGGAGGCCCTGCAGGAACTGAAGGACGGTGAGAGCTGTTCGAGGATGGTGAAGGACGATACCCGGCCCGGCGGGCCCTTCGAACGCGAGGTGCGCTATTTCGCGCCTTTCACCCTCGCCGACCGCGAGACCGATTACGCCGTCGCCTGGCGTGAGTTCGAGAGGCGCGGGTTGTAAAATGCCCGAATACCGGATCGCGCTGCCGCCGACAGTTTGGCGTCTCTATCGCGACGTGAAACCCCGGGCCGCGCAATATGGCGTACAGAGGAGGGACGTATGATTCCATCGATCGTGTGCGAACAACTGCAACGCGGTTTGACCGAGTACCTCAAGACCACATTCCCGATCTCGAGCGAGGTCTTCGCCGGATGCATCGACCGGTTCCTCGATGCCCGCTCGATGTTCAAGGGGCCGTATGTCACCCTACGGATGCCTTTCCGAGAGGCTGCGCGAGAGAATCCCTGGTTTGAGGCGCTCGAACTGCCCTTCGCCCCGTACCTCCACCAGAAGCGCGCCTTCGACCGGTTGGCGGGGGAGGCCCCGCGTTCCACCCTCGTCGCAACGGGGACGGGATCCGGGAAGACCGAATGTTTCCTCTACCCGCTGCTGGAGCATTGCTGGCGCCATCGGGGCGAAAAAGGGATCAAAGCGCTCCTGATCTACCCGATGAACGCGCTCGCGACAGACCAAGCGCGCCGCATCGCGGGGCTGATCTATAGGAACGCGAAGCTGAAAGGGAACGTCGTCGCGGGCAAGTACACCGGGGATAGCGGGCCGGGCGCTTCCCGCGGAATGGGGGAGCAAGAGCTGATCACCGATCGCGAGATGCTGCGCCAGAATCCGCCGGATATCCTGCTCACCAACTACAAGATGCTCGACTACCTGCTGATCCGTTCCGACGACTTCCCGCTGTGGTCAAAAAACGGGCCGGAAACGTTGAAATACATCGTCGTCGACGAATTTCACACCTTCGACGGCGCGCAGGGCACGGACCTCGCCTGCCTCCTTCGGCGGTTGAAGAAGCGGCTGGAGATCCCCGAGGGGTTCCTGTGCTGCGTGGGCACCTCCGCCACGCTGGGCGACGCCCAAAGCCAAACCGAAATGGTCGCCTTCGCCTCCGAAGTATTCGGCGAACCCTTCCCCGAGGATGCCGTCATCGGAGAACAGCGTCAGACGGCGGACGAATTCCTCCGGGGAACGGAGATTCAATACACGGCCCTACCGGATAAGAAGGCGCTGTCGGAGATCGCAAACGCGATGACCTCGGGAAGCGAACGAGATTTCATACGCCTGGCGAGCCTCCGCTGGTTCGGAGACGCAACGCTCGGCGACGATGATAACGACGCGCGAGGTCGGGAGCTGATGGGCGAACGCTTACGCGGACACTATTTCTTCCACGAGCTCCTGCGCGCGTTGGAAGGCGGGGCGTCGAGTTATGAAGAGCTCCTCGCCGAGCTATCTCGCCGCAATCGGATATTGGACTTTTATTCCAAACCCGATCGTCACCTGTTGCTTCTCTCCCTGATCGGATTGGTTTCATACGCCCGGATCCTACAGGTACACGTTCAGATATGGTTCCGCGAACTCCGGCGCCTATTGGGGAAAGTGGACCCCGAGAAGCCGGACTTGGCGCTCTCCGACGACTTGACCGAAGGAGAGCGTGGCCAATATCTACCCGTCGTGAACTGTCGCGATTGCGGCGTGACCGGTTGGGTTTCGATGATGAGCGATTCCTTCAACACCAAAATCATCGATCTTCGCGGCTTCTACGAAGACTTTTTCAGCTCCTCGCGCCATACGGCCTACTTTTTTCCCGTTTCTGAAAAACGGGCTCAGGAAGACCCGGACAGGGGCGGCTATCTGTGCCCGCGTTGCTTGAAATGGAACGAAGCGCCTGTGTGCTCCGGGTGCGGAAACTCGAAGACCGTGCCGGTACTTCTGGAACGGCCCAATGCGGAGGGCGGCGAAGAGAAATCGACCACTTATTGCCCCATCTGCGGCAGCCGCGGCGGTATGACTCTGATAGGGGCGCAAAACTCCACGTTGATCAGCGCGGGGATCTCCGAGCTCTTCGCTTCGCGTTTCAACGACGACAAGAAGCTGCTCGCGTTTTCAGATTCCGTTCAAGACGCCTCGCACCGCGCGGGCTTTTTCAACGCGCGCACGTGGCGGTTCAACCTTCGGCTGGCGATCCAACAATACCTGAAAACCGCGGGCGCCGACAAGAGCATTTCGGATTTCACGACCGAGTTCGTCGAGGATTGGGAGCGGCGGATGACGCTGGAGGATTTCGCCGCCACTTTCATCGCGCCGAATATGACCTGGTTTCGCGACTTCGAGCATTTGCTCGAACACGGGAAATTCCCTTCCGCGAGCGAACAGACGGACCGCCTTCTGCAGTCTATCCGCAGCCGAATGCGCCTCGAGGCGCTCTACGAGTACGGATTTAACTGCCGAATAGGGCGAACTTTGGAAAAGAGCGGGTCCTCGGTTCTCGCTTTTACGGGGGAGGCCTACGCCGAAGCGCTGGATCGTTTCATCCAAAGGGTTCGCAACGAGTTGGGAGAGTTTAGGAACGCGGAGGAGAGCGTCTTGTCGCATTTCGCGTTCGGGTTCTTCCTGCGGATGAAAAACGCCGGGGGTATCTTTTCCGAGGTACTGAACGCGTTTATCGAAAGCGGGGGAAGCGCCTATCTGCTTTCCAGCGATAAAGTCAAATGGATGCCGGGATTGACGCGGGCGCGGCGTGTCCCGAGGTTTTTGGAAATGACCCAAAAGCGGTCGCACAAGGGCGCGTTTGACGACTTATCGCGCCGTTCTCTCTATTTCCGCTGGGCTTTGCGGGCGCTGAACGGCGCGTCTGAAAGCGACACCGCCCTCGATATGGAAAGGGTGTATCCCGTTTTCACCCGGCTGTTAGAGGAGTTCGTCAGAGCGAAGGTCCTCGAGGAACGGGAGGTTCAAAAACGCGAACGGATTTACGGGCTGTCCCCAAAACACGCAAGGGTGACGGGCGACGTCGCGCGGATCGCCTGTGACCGGTGCGGGCATACCCTATCGATCCCGGGGGACGATCTCGAGAGCGCCCTCGGCTTGCCCTGCTTCCATCCGGGATGCCCCGGCAGCTACGCGGAAAAGCCCTTCGAGGACGACTTCTATCGCCGGTTGTACGAAAACGGCGATATCCGCCGCATATACGCGGCCGAGCATTCGTCGCTGGTGAGCGCCGAACGACGCGCCTACGTGGAGCAACGGTTCAAGAAAACTCGCGCTGAGCAGAAACGTTGGGATGTGAACCTGCTTTCCTGCACACCTACGCTGGAACTGGGAATCGACATCGGGGACCTCTCGTCTGTGGCGCTGTGCTCTGTACCACCGGCTCAGACGCAATTCCTCCAACGTATCGGGCGAGCGGGCCGACGTGACGGAAACGCGCTGTCTCTCGTGGCTACGAATTTGGTTCCCCACGATATGTACTTCTTTGAAGAGCCGAAAGAGATGATCGCCGGCGAGGTGAAACCCCCGGCCGTGTTCCTCAACGCATCCGCTGTGTTGGAGCGTCAGTTGCTCGCCTTTTGCTTCGACCGATGGATAAAAATAAGAAAAGGCGCCCAAAGCGTTCCGAAAACGATCGCTAACGTTCTCGCGAACATAGACCAACCCGAAAAGGACGTTTTCCCCCACAATCTGCTCCGATTCATCCGGCAGGAACGCGAGAGTTTGCTCGAAGGTTTTTTCAGCCTGTTCGGCCCCGCGCTTGAAGAGGAGACCATCGCCAAACTGAAGGCCTTCGCGGACGATTCTGACCAGAGCGAAGGCAGCCTCTCCAGTAGGATTCTGATCGGTTTCAGAGATATTCGCTCTGAGCGCGAATCGATCACGGCCCAAATCACATCCCTCCAGAACAAGCTCGCGAAAGTTAAAGCGCTCCCCACCGATTCGAGTCGGGAGCAGGAAATGAAAGACCTGGAAAAAGAGATCGGCGCGCTGGCTGAGGTGAAGAAGGCGATCAACGCGAAGAACGTCTACAACTTCCTGTCCGACGAGGGATTGCTCCCGAACTATGCGTTCCCGGAGGCCGGTGTGTCGCTGAAAGCGGTCATCTATCGACGATTGGGAAAAAACCGAGAGTATGACAGCGAGCCCGATGAAACGAAAAAATACGAGCACTATGTTTATGAATATATGCGCCCCGCCGCTTCCGCGATCGCCGAGTTCGCGCCCGAAAACACCTTCTACTCCGAGGGCCGGAAAATTGTGATCGACCAGATCGACACGCGCGTTTCGAAACCAGCGGAGTGGCGGCTGTGCCCGAACTGTTCGCACGCGGAACTGAGCAGCGCCGTGGAGCATACGGGCAGTTGCCCACGGTGCGGCAGCCGCGCTTGGGCGGACATCGGGCAGGTTCGAACGATGTTGAAGCTGCGGCAGGTCTTCGCTTCCGAGGAATATGACAGGAGCTTTAGCGGCGACGAGAGCGACGATCGTGAAAAAACCTTTTTCAGAAGGAACCTGTACGTGGATGTGGACGCCTCCAAAGATGTTTTGAAAGCCTATTGGCTGGCGAATGTGGAAAAACCCTTCGGTTTCGAATTCGTGAGAAAGGCCACGCTGCGCGAAATCAACTTTGGCGGACAGGGCAACGGAAGCGAGTCTTTGATGGTCGCCGGAAGAAGCGAAGAACGGAACGGCTTCAGGATCTGCCGATCTTGTGGGATGGTCCAGTCTGAGGGCCTCGCGAAAAAAAAGAAACGAAAACATTACCCTTTCTGCTCGGCCGCAGGAGACGCCAATCCTGACAATTACGAGCAGAAAGTGTATCTCTACCGGGAGTTCCAGTCCGAGGTCCTGCGGATTCTGATCCCCGCGACGACCCTCGAGTGGAACGAGACTGTGAAGCAAACGTTCATCGCGGCGGTTATGTTAGGACTGAAAGAAACCTTTGGCAGCGTGGAGCATCTGAAAGCGACCGTTACCGAAGAACCGGCGCCGGGAAACGAGTATCGGAAAAACTATCTCGTCCTTTACGACTCGGTACCGGGAGGCACGGGGTATTTGAAGCACCTGAGCAAAACGCCGGACGCCATCTTCGATATGCTCGATAAGTGCCTGCGGGTACTCGTCAAGTGTGAATGCGCCAGCCAACCCAAGCGCGACGGATGTTACCGCTGTCTGTTCGCGTACAAGCAAAGCCGGTATCTGGGGTCGATCTCTAAAAAAGTGGCAATAGACATCCTCTCGGGCCTCTTGAACAATCGGGAACATCTCGTGGCAATCCCAACGATCAACGAGATCGACACCGGAGCGTTGATGGAAAGCGAACTCGAACGTATGTTTTTGGAGGCGTTGAAAAAAGCTTCGTCTCCGGAACGGCCGATAGAGCTCTACGAAGATATCGACCACGGAAGCCAAGGGTTCACCCTACAGATAGGAAAGAACCGATATTTTATCGCGGCGCAGACCTTCCTTTCCGAGAAAGACGGCGTCTTCTTACCAACGCGCGCGGATTTCGTGATCTACCCGCGCGATCCTGACTCGGACGAGCAATTTTTACCCATCGTGATCTATACCGACGGGTTCAGCTATCACCGAAACCGTCTCGCAGACGATCTGAACAAACGCATGGCCGTTTTAAGGAGCGGCAACTTTTACGTCTGGAGCCTGACGTATCAGGACGTGAAAGACCTGTTGGATCCCCCCGGAGGCAATTTCCGGGATCTATTCGCCCCTGAGCGCTTACCCGCTTCTGAACTCGAGTTTTTCAACCAGTGCTGCCGGTTAATCGAGAATAACGGGAGGGCTTGGCCGAGAGACCTCGTGGCGCGCGACAGTTTTCGCGCCTTGCTTGACTTATTGGAGAACCGCGACCGGGTGAGGGATTTCAAAAACATCGGCTTCGTGTATGGCTGGTTCGGCGCCAGCCGCCAAAACCTACGCCTCGGACAAGCGGCGGAACGGTTACCGCTCGAGCTTTCCCCGTTCCGTGGAATGCTGGAGAATCTGATCGGCGGAACCTACGCTTTTCCTGAAGAAAAAGTCACGTGGGATTTTTTCGTGAACGAAGACGATGTGAGGGATTACCGAGCGCGCCTCGTCTCCGTCTTGGACGATGCGGATCCGGAACAGGAAGGCTTTGCCGCCGAATGGAACGGCTTTCTGCGGGCTTTTAACTTCTTTCAATTTCAGAAGGACGTCTTGTTCACCACAAAAAGCGCCATCGCTGGAGGATTACCGTCGTTTTTCGAAGAACCGGCGGAAGCGGGGAAAGAACGACCCGCAACCGTTCAAGACGGCTGGGAGAGCGCGCTGGATGATATCATAGATGAAATGCGAGAGTACGCCGAAAGACTGCGGAACGCCGATTGCCCGCCCCCTGACGACGTCGGATACGAGTGGTTGGACGCGCGGGGCGCGATCGTCGGCGAGGCAGAAATGGTGTGGCGCAGCCAGCAAGTGGCGGTGCTGCGGCCGGATTACGGAACGATCAAAAAGTCGATAGAAAGCGAAGGATGGCGCGCCTTCGTCGCCGGAGTCGACCCGGAAGCAGCCGTGTGGGAAGCGCTTCGATGAAATCGTGAAGTTTATTTGTATGGGAGGTAGGATATGAACGGTACGCCCTCTTTCAAAGTGGCTATGTCGATAGACTTTCTCACCGCCTACGATAGGATTCCGAAAAATGTACGTAAAAGGGTGACGGATTTTATCAATAAATTCCGCGCCAACCCGGAGCTGCCCGGTATCAACCTGGAACCGATCCAGCAGGCAATGGATAGAAATATGTACTCCGTTCGCATCGATCAGGATTATCGCGGTGTGGTCCATAGACCCGCTGGGGAAAACGTCTACCTGCTATTATGGGTGGACAAACACGATGACGCGTACGGTTGGGCGACTCGGAAACGTTGCGCGGTGAACGCGTTCACCGGTTCGCTGCAAATCTACAACGTGGAGGAGACCTCCCTCCCCGTCGAGCCCCCTGAAAAGGCGGGCCCTCCCGAAAGCGGATTTCGGCCGGAAGAGATCAGCGCGGCTCTCTTCTCCTCGATTAGTCGCGAGCAACTGCTTCGGATGGGCGTTCCCGATGAGAGCGTCGATTGGGTGCGCGGGCTCTCGAACATCGAGGAGTTGGAAGCCGACCACGACCGCTTGCCCCAAGAGTCCTTCGAAGCGTTGCAGTTCATCGCAGCGGGGATGTCGATCGATGAGGTGATTCGCGAGCTCTTTGAAGACGAGGGCATAGGGCCCGCGGACGACACCTCTTTTGGTCGAGCGCTGGGAAACCCCGGCACCCTTCAGCAGTTCATGATATTGGATGCGGAAAACGAAAAAGAGTTACAGGATATGCTCAACGCCCCGTTGGAGAAGTGGCGCGTTTTTCTGCACCGCTCTCAGCGGAAGCTTGTCGAGCGCAATTTCAACGGCCCGGTACGCGTTCTCGGCGGCGCCGGAACCGGAAAGACCGTGGTCGCGATGCATCGGGCGCGCTGGCTAGCAAAAACGGCCTTCCCAGACGCGATGGACCGGATCCTCGTGACCACTTTCACCGTGAACCTGGCCGAAGACATACGAAACAACTTACGCGACATCTGCGACGCGGAGACGATGCGGCGCATAGAAGTCGTACACATCGACAAATGGGTCAAAGACTTTTTGAACAGCCGGGGATATGATTTCGACGTGTTATATGGGAAGGAGCTCGAGGAGTGTTGGGAACGGGCGATCGCGTTGTCCCGTACCGACCTCCCGTTTGACGTCAACTTTTATCTCGAAGAATGGGAAAGGGTCATCGCCGGAAACGACGTTCACACTCTGGACGATTACGTGCGTGTCTCGCGCGCGAGTCGGGGCGCCCGTTTGAGCAGGGCGGACCGCAAACGCGTTTGGCAGGTTGCAGAGGCCTATCAGAAGGTTTTGAACGAAGAAAGAAGCCGAGACATCCAATCCATGTTGATGGCCGCGCGCGTCGTGCTGCGAAAGAACCCGGACCTGCGACCTTACAGAGCCGTCATCGTCGACGAAGCGCAAGATATGAGCCCGCAGGTCTTCCGTCTCCTCCGGGATCTGATCGGCGAAGAGCAACGAAATGACATCTTCGTGGTCGGAGACGCGCACCAGAGGATTTACGCGCGCCGAGCGTCGTTGGGGTCTTGTGGGATCAACATCCGCGGACGAAGCCGCATCTTGAAGATCAACTATCGCACGACAGAGGAAACGCGTAATTGGGCGTTCCGCGTTTTGAAAAACGAAGAATACGACGACCTGGATGGCGGAGTCGAAGACGGAAAAGGATACCTGTCATTGTTCAAAGGCGTTAAACCCGAAATCCGCCACTTTTTTTCTCAGGAAGAAGAGATCGACTACCTCCACCGGACGCTCGCGGAACTCATCGAAAACGGAATCGACATACGCGATATCTGCCTGGTCGCGAGGACGACGAACATCCTCAAAGCGTACAAAACGGGGTTAAAAAGTAAAGGGTGGGACACGTACGAAATCAAGGCGACGGAAGCCGAAAAACGCGACCGGGATTGCGTCCGCGTCGCCACGATGCACCGCGTCAAAGGCCTGGAATTCGAAGTGATGTTCATCGTATCCGCCTGCGCCGGTGTGATCCCCCAGGAATACCTATACCGAAACGAGCAGGACGCCGTACGAAAACGAGAACTCGAGCTAGCCGAACGCTCACTGTTCTATGTGGCGGCCACCCGCCCCAAAACCCGACTCTACGTCACCTCCTTCGGCGCGCCTTCACCGTTTTTGAACACATAAAACCGCTGGAAGTACGTGGGAGCGCCCGGGAACGCCTGGGAACCCCTGGGAACGCCGAACTTCAGTTCGGCAGGCTCACTGGGAACGCCAACTTTTAAGTTGGCATGTCTTAAAAGAAAAACAGGGTTCGCACAGAGGGCACAGAGAACACAGAGAAAACACGCATCGCGGCGTAAAGAGAACAAAAGGGGGATCGCGGGGTCCCTTCGGTAACCCCGCGATTACCCCTTGGCGCGATACCCTTGTTTGTTTGTTCCAAAGATCAAAAAACGGGGGTTCACACAGAGGGCACAGAGAACACACAGAGAACACAGAGAGAACACAGAGATACCCCCTGGAAACGCCTGGGAACGCCGGACTTTAGTCCGGCATGTCTTTGCTTTTTGGGGAGCGCCTGGGAACGCCGACTTATAAGTCGGTATGCTTTTTCCTGGAGAATCCTGTCTTTTGCCAGTTTTCCCTCCGCGCCCTCCGTGTGAACCCCTGTTCGCTTTTAAGACCTGCCAACTTAAAAGTTGGCGTTCCCACCCATCTCTTGGCGGAGCTCTTTGCGTATATCTGGAATAAAGTCGTCTATTTCTTCCTGGTACAATCTTCTAAATACCAGTTCGTAGGTTTTGTCTTTCTCGATCTTGTAATCGAAGTATGTTTCACCTCGCGAGATCAGATCCGCTTTCATTAACTTTTGCAGTTTCGTCTGCAGCTCGAAGTCGGTCATATCGAGGTTTAGGTCTTTGATTATCTGAGCGCGTGTGCGCTCTTCTCCAGTCTGAAACAGGTACAATAAAATTCGTTTCGCGTTTCTTTCGTTCACTTCCACGAAGATTTTAGCGATATATTCGGTCCAAGTGCCGTAAATCTCTCCTTCCGTGATCTCTCATGTGTACGTCGAGATGATGTTGTCTTCGTTCGTGTAGTCTTTTGTAGCGTTATGCTCGCTTTGCATCAGCGCGCGGATATACAACGGGTCCCCTTGCGTCAGATTCCATATCTTTTCTTCCGCCTGTTCGTTGATTTTGGTCCGCGAGGCCTTCGCGTACCGCCGAATTGCTTCTTTTGCTTCATCTTCCGGGAGATTCCCGAGCGTCCGTACTTTGAACCGGGCCGTGAGTCTTCGCACGATCTCTAACAGTCCTTGGACCTCACTCCCCGAAATGATGAGCGGCGCCTCTCGTTTCTCAGCGAGGTCCAGATACGTCCCGCTCATCGTATCGATCGTATTCCCTCGTTCATCGAGGATATAGGCGTTGATGTTTTGGAATTCGTCCAGGATTTGGACGATTTTGCATTTCTTCGCTACAGCCGTTTCAAAAGGCAGTCTTGCCGCCGTTTCCCACATCAGTCCCCAGTTCCCGACTCTTTCAAACTCCTTGATTGAGTCGAATATTCTTTTTAACTCACGGTCCTCGATTAGTTCTTTTAGCCGTACAAAATTCAAGGGGTTGGCAATTAGCTCACGTTTTCTTTCCATATAGCCTATCCATTGGTTGACAAAGGCCGAAAAGAAAACTTTCGCAAATTCGGCAAGGGTCACGTTCATTTCTTTTACGCTAAAATAGAACGGGACCACGCCTGTTTCAGGGCAGCTCCACAGGATATTGAACAGCCGCTGCAGAAACGCCGTTTTCCCTTTCTTTCGTCTGGCGACGATCGCTTGGCTTTGTGCCATATTATTGACGAGGTAATAGTACCAATCTCCCAGATAGTAGTCGAACTCTTTCTTTCTTCCGACGAAGAGCTCAGTGTTTCCTATTTCCTCCGGTAAGGCGTATGTTATCGTTTCCGGCATCTCGAACATCGCTTTCACCCGCTTTTTTCCCGTTTGATAAGATTATAACATAGAGTATTGTAGAGCCGCCTGGGAAACGCGGCCAGGAACTACTGGGTGCAGCGCTGGGAACGCCAACTTTTGAGTTAGCGTGTTCAAGGTTTTCTGAGAACCTTCCAGGGAATGCCGGTTTTTTGTGCTGCCTTTCTTTAGAAGAGTAAGACAGCAGAGCGGATTGCTGGACTTCATTAGTATCGCGGGGTCATAAAAAACACTTACCCCGCGTTAACCGTTAAGATTCGCTTCGCCCTTTTCGGGGATAAAAACAAAACCCAAAGTCAAAACCAGCAAAAGGTAAAAATGTAAAAATACAAAAGTTAAAAGATCGTCCTAGCAAGGCGAAAACCGAGGCCGTAGTAGCTGCCCAACGGTGTGAAGTAGCACCGACTCGCCACGCGGCAGTCTTGCGCGCTGTTGCCCCAGCCGCCGCCCCGAATCACCCGGCTGGCGCCGCTACTGGGCCCTGTCAGGCTCGTCTGTGTCCCACTGCTGTATTCTCCATACCAATCGTGGCACCATTCCCACACGTTCCCGCTTATGTCGTATATCCCCAGTTCGTTCGCTTTCTTCCGGCCTACGAGGTGTGTCTTACTTCTCGAATTTGTTTTATACCAGCCTGCATCGTTTATGCTATTACTTCCAGCATATTTACAATCGTTGTTTTCCTCTCCTTTTGTTATATCTTTATGTCCCCCTCGCGCGGCGTATTCCCATTCCGCTTCCGTTGGCAATCGATACCCTGCTACTTGCCTGATGTCTGTTGTCTTATTCCCGTTCCTGTCCAACAGGTTCCCGTCGCTGTCGTATGCTTTCGGCAATCCTTTTTGCTCGCTTAGCCAGTTGCAGTATTTGATCGCGTCAATCCAGCTTACGTTGATCACCGGCCGCGTCCCGCGACCCCATCCTTCATCTTTCGCTCTGGTCTTCCTTGTCGTTTCGCAGTATGCGTCGTATTCATTGAAAGTCACTACATACTTCCCTATCCAGTAATCATACATCAGGTTCACCGTGTGTACCGGTTTTTCAGTATCCTTCCCTTCTCTGTCGTTACGCGTATTCCCCATCTGGAACGCTCCGCCTTTGACTTCGACCATATTCCCCGCTGTCGATTGCTTTTGAACATTTCCTGCTCCACGCTTTTTTTGCTTTGTTCCTTCGACGGGTTTTTCTTTGGCTCGATCATCCTTCACTGGCTTGTGTTTCACTTTCCCGTTAGCTGACCCAATCCCGTCCACTTGCTTCACAGAGTCTACAAAACCAAGAACGGAAGGTATTTCGTAGAGGTTTTGAAGTTTCGTGATCTCGGCAAAGTATTTTACAAGGCTCGTGAGATTGTCGTCTTTGATTCTCAACAACTCTTTGTACATCGAGGACTTTTCGATTTTCAGGTAATCTTCGCCAACGAACAATAGGCGTTCATCGTTTCCATTAAGCAGTTTCCATAGTTCCGGCTTAATTGCCAGCGCTTTCAACGAGATAACGATCACCCATTCGGAGAAATGGTCCATATACCGATCATAATCGTAGCGATCCCGCTTCGGGTGCTGGTAGTTCTTATGGCCCAGTTCAGGACTCGTGCAGTCGATTAGTTCTTCTATATAGAAATTGTCGTAATCGATCAGTTTGATCTTTTCTGAAGGTTCTATCAAAATATTCCCGTGCTGCAAATCCCCGTGTGCAACGCCTTTATTATGCATTGTGTCGCTAATGGATAAGAAATTGTCTGTCAGTTTTCTGATTTTCTTTTTGTCATCATAAATCCCTTGCAGATAATTGGTAATCGGCAGACCGTCAGACCAAGGCAATACAGTAATCGGAAGCCACTTTCCATCAATCAATACGCCATTTTCGTAGTAATCGAAGTCCAGTAAAAACTCAAGAGCGTTCTTCTTTATGAACTCCCGCAATTTTTCGTATTTCTTCTTTTGAGAAGGATACAAATGGTAGAAACATCGTACGGCGAGCTTATGGGAGTTATTGAAACAATAGACAACAGCGTTATTTCCACTGCTTCCGAACGGAAGGCCTTGTTTATTCATCACGTAACTCTTCGCATTTTTGATCTTTTCCGGGCTGAATGAGAATTTGTAATTCTGAACTCTTTCGTTATATTTTTCGGGCGCGATCAAAAAAAGCAGGGGTTCTGTCGGCGTCTTCTTTCTTTGCTCCCTGTTCTTGCGATAATGAGCCAGATCTTCTTTTGAGACTTCCTTGCGCTTTCCATTGATATCGAAACCGTTTTTGTCAAAAGGCGTTTGAGTTTCTCGATGAATGCCTTTACGGTTAAACCCCCCGGCTGTATAACCGTATTTGTCAAAACCTTGCTCGTCCCAAGCGGTTTTTGTGATGAAATGATTACCGTCGATGTCGAAGCCGTTCTTATCGTGGGGCTTATGGGTAGCGCGATGGATGCCTCTGTTATCGAAACCTTCTTCGTTGTATTTGCTCTTTGTGTTCTTATGCAAGCCTTCCGCGTTGAAGCCGTATTTGCTATATTTAGTCCCGGTGATTTTGTGGATACCGTCTCTGTTGAAGAGGTTTTCATCGTATCGGTCGTTCGTTTTTTTATGGATTCCGTTGATGTCGAAACCCGCTTTGTCTCTACTCGTTCCGGTAATCTTATGTATACCTTGCCGATTGAATCCATAGCGGTTATAGCCTTCGAAATCAAACCCCATCTCGTCGGTGGTTTTACCGGTTTTCCGGTTGATCCCTCGTTTATCAAAACCGAACGGATCGGTGAAACCTCGCGTTTCTTTGTGAATGGCGTTTCGATTGAAGCCGTTTTTATCATATTCATTATGGGTCACTTCGTGGATTCCATCAATGTCGAAGCCGTCGGGATCGTATTTTCTACCGGTTTTTTGGTGAACCCCGTCGCGGTTGAACCCGTGTTCGTTGACGTTTTTTCCTGTTCTATTATGTTTTCCGTCGCGGTCGAACCCGTTTTTGTCATGAGCCGTTTTCGTTTTTCTGTTTATGCCGTTGATGGCGAAATCGTTAGGATCATGGTGTGTCCCAGTTTTATCGTGGATCGCGTATCGATCGAAACCATACGGGTCAAGTGTTGTTTTCGTACCCGCGTGGATGCCGCTTCGATCGAAACCATAGGGATTCAAGCCCTCACGATTAAAACCGCGGGGGTCGTATGGCTCTCCCGTGTCTTTGTGGATACCCGCTTCATCAAAACCGTTGATATCTAAACCGTTCGCGTCGTACCCGTCTTTGTTATAGCCTTTCTCGTTAAAGCCGTGTCGGTTATAGCCCGCGCGATTGTACCCTTTTCTGTTATACCCATATTTATCGTATCCGTCTATATTGAACCCGTCTATATCGAATCCTGATCTATTGTAACCGGCAGCGTTAAACCCTTCTCGGTTATACCCTGATTGATCATAACCGTTTGGATCGTAAAAGGTACCGGTTATACGGTTTGTACCGTCTTTTTTCCATTCTCCGAGGATTTTGAGGATCAAATCTTTCAGAGCCATTCTGTCGTTTCTGACACCCCTTCTCTACAATGGACTGTTCTCCTGCCGCGCCATAATGAATGAGCTTTTCTCCGCGGCTTTAAGAGTATTCGGCTCTTTCATGGGTAATCTTTCAAAGCGCTTAATAATAATGGCGACATCGTCGTTTTTCAATCTCTTTTGACGCCTGCCAGTTTCGACAACGCGCTTAAGTCCCGATTTGTCACATTTGGCAATGCTTTTGATAATGCCAATATTCTCAGTATGGTCAATCAGAAAATACGAAAAGGCATCAGTCGCCAGTATCAGCGCCTCTCCGTTTTCGACTGTTATGGGTGATAAGAACAGATACTCAGGTAATTTCATGTTGTAAAGCCTATTCGTAGCTAATAAATAGGGGGTGTTTGATTGTTCTTGGTGGTTTTCCGAATAAATCCTCAGAACTTGCTCTGGGTCTTCCTCACCGGTTTTCATTTCCGCGTCTTTTACTTGAAAAAGAAAACAGTCTCCCACGCTCAGCAGATACCCTTTTTTGGTTCCTACGTCGAAAACCAATCCCATAAAGGTAGAAAAAGATCCGTTACCAATCGCGTTTTCTTCATACCATTTCAGTTCTCTGCCCCTCGTTTTCTCCATAATGGCTGCGTTAAAGGCTTCGATCACTTCTTTGAGGAAATGATCAAATTTTCCTCGAAGTTCCTTTTCATCATACTCTTGGCTCTCTTTGAACCGCTCGACGAAATGTTCGCATAGCAGTCCGGAAAAAAGCTTGCTCTCGTAGCCCTGACTGGCCCCATCAGCAATCGCGGCTATGAATAAACTCCCGTCTTCTCTATACTCCAGAGAGTCTTCGCACTCTTCTTGTGAATTCCCTTCTTTTGAAAGCAATAAGTGTACGACGCTCATTACTAGTCATCGATTCCTCGCCTGATTTGCTGATCGGTTCTTGTTCCGATGTTGAGAAATTCAATAAGTGATATGGCATCCGCGTTGAGGATAAACCCCTTACAGTTTCTGGAATAGTTCCTTTCCTCGGAGCGCCCAAGCATCGCAATTATATTTTCCGGCATAACGGAAGAAATGTTGTAGAGAGAGACGGCATAAGGATCGTTCGCGAACTGTGACACGCTATCCGGAAATTTAACCATCTGCGAAGAATCGCTAGAGATGTTGATATTGAAGAGCAATACGTTGCCGTCGTTTGTCTCGAGCCGCTTAATCTTCGCCGCGTTCATTGCCGGATCGCCATCCCCCGCTTGCCCGTCGGTGATATTAAAAACTGTGGGAGGATAGCTGTCAGGATGATCATCTACCCATCTCTCAAGCACCTTGTGGGCATAGTCCAGCGCGCCGCACATCGGGGTTCCGTTGAACGCCTCGGCTTCCAGCCATATCGGAAAATTCACTTCGATTTCCATCACTCCGCCTACCCCGTCAGGTTCTTTCTTCTTTCTTCTTTCGATTCTCAGGGGATTGTCCGCGATCTCGCTGATGGGGATCAAATCCCTTCCGAATAGCGTGTTACCTTTCAACACCGGTTTCACGCCCAAACCGTATCCAATGACTCCGATGCTGAAGTAATTTCTGACACCGTCGCTTTTGGTACATCGCATGATTAAATTGTTAAGCAGCCTGTTGAGTATCATCGCGACTTCAGAGCTTTTCGTCCCGCTTCCACCCCACTTCTCGCTCATCGACCCTGATTGGTCGATCAAAAACACCAAAGCCGTCGGTGATGCTCTGGATATTTCGTGCATATATTTCGCTCCCGATTCATAAGACATAGAACTCCCCCCTTTGTTTTTTATGTTTCTTTACTTTATAGCAAGCTCTCTGCCTATTATTATATCATGAAGTTAGCGATAATATACGAATAAGTGTGGGTCAAGCTATGGGGTGTAATCAAGAAACAAGATCAGAATCGTTGGCATGATTTTTAGTCCACGTGGTCATCGCGGCGTAAGCGATTAAGGCTTCTTAGGTGATTGCAGAAAGGTGAAAATAATATGCCGAACTGAAGTTCGGCGTGCCCAGTAAAAAAAACTGACTGACTCAAGTCCTCCCGCTCTGGGGGCGCCCCAAAGGCGAGCGCAGGGCGTTCACAGAAAGTCCAGCGAGTACAGGGGGGCGCCAAAACAGCGGAACGGCTCGCTTTTTGCGAAAAAACCGAACTCTTTGATATAATCGCTGATGAAGGGATCACTAGCACGGATCGGAAGGATTTGAAAGTCTTATGGACTTGTTTGTATACCTTTTCCTGATGTTCGCTTCGGCGATCATCGCGGGAGTTTTGGCCATATACAGTCTCTCGAGAAGGCCGGCGGCAGGCGCCGTTGAAATGGCACTTCTGATGCTTCTGGTCATCATCTGGTGCTCGACTTCTATTTTCGAGGCGATTAGTCAAACGGTGGAAGGTAAGGTTCTGTGGTCGATCTTTTCGTACATCGGCAGTCAACCGTTTACTTCCGTTGTTTTGCTATTCTCATTACGATACACCGGCGGGGATAGAAAGTGGACACCGTTGCGAATCGGAGCCCTTTTCGTCTTTCCTGCGATCATCCTTGTTCTCGCGGTCACGAACCCATTGCATCGCCTCTTGTGGCCGAATATCACCTTGAGGGCTGTACCAGGCGGAGTCGCCGGCGTTTTCGAGCACGGCATTTTCTTTTGGTTTTCCGTCATTTACAATTACTCGATGGCCCTTGCGGCCATTTTCTTGTTGAGCCGCCACTTCTTTTTTTCGAAAGACACCGGCATCCCCACAGCCTCCAAAGTGTTGTTGTTGGCCTCCTTTTGCCCGCTTGTGGCGAACATCGTCTATGCGTTCGTTCCTAGTTTAATTGGGGGATTCGACCCTACCCCGCTTTCTTTTACCGCAATGACGTTCCTCCTCGTCTTAGCCAGTTTCAAATTTCGCTTCCTGGACCTTATACCCATCGCCTGGGAACGTGTCATCTATACCTTCGAAGATGGGGTTCTCGCGCTGGACCGCCACCAGCGGGTGGTCGGATGGAATCCCGCGCTTGAAGAGTGGCTGGGCCTGTCGCTGGAAAATCGGGGGGAGGTGTGCGAAAAAGCCCTCCGTAACTGGCCACGGCTGACAGAGCTCTTGGCAAATGCCGTAAACGTAACCAAAACCATCGAGCTGACCACTCGAGACGGTAAAGAACGCGTCTTGGAGTTACGTATAACCCCCTTTTCTGATTTTCGGGGCAGGTTGAATGGGAAGATCGTTATTTTTCAAGATGTGACCGCGCAGAAGCTCGTTCTGCGTCAATTGGAAAGCGCTCGGAATCAAGCGGAAGCGGCGAATCGAGCGAAAAGCGCCTTTCTCTCGGCGATGAGCCACGAGTTGCGAAACCCGCTGCAAGGCATCTCCGGCATCGTCTTCCTTCTCGCAAAGTCCCGCTTGGACTCAAATCAGAAGCAGCAGATGGAACACTTGGAATCCGCTATGAGAACTCTAAGCGGCATCATCAACAATATCTTGGACTTTTCGAAGATCGAATCGGACAAATTGCTTCTGGAATCGGTGGATTTCAACCTCAGATTGGTCATCCAAGACGTCTTCTACCTCTTCGATTCTCTCGCCACAGAAAAAGGGTTGACGATGGTGCTGAAAATCGACGACTCTTTGCCCACCGAATGCCGCGGGGACCCGATGCGGATCAAACAGATATTTATCAACCTCGTCAGTAATGCCGTCAAATTCACCCCTTCCGGAGGGCACATCATACTGACCGCCCGGGGCTCTCCCAAGGAGAATGCCCAGGACGGAAAACAGACGATGCTTTTCGAGGTGTCGGATACGGGCATGGGGATTTCGGAGGAGAAAGGAAAACACCTGTTTGAGGCTTTCTACCAAGGGGATGCGGCTGTCGCCCGCCAGTTTGGCGGCACGGGATTGGGCCTTTCTATCGCCAAAGACCTCGTGGAAAAGATGGGCGGGCGGATCTCCTTCGAAAGCCGTCTGGGTTTTGGCACGACTTTTTCGTTCACACTCCGCCTGCCGCCCGCGTCCTCCCCCCTCACGGTGGAGTCCAAAGCCCTAGAGACGGGTTCCTCCTCCTTCGTCGGAAAAACGGTGTTGTACGTCGAGGATAACGCCGTGAATCGGATGATCCTGACCGAGATTCTCACATCGTTCGGTTTGAGCGTTTCAGCCGTTCCGAACGGGAAAGCCGCTTATGAGGCGGCGAAAAGAAATACCTTTGATCTGATGATCACCGACATTTTCTTGCCCGATATGGAAGGGTATGAGCTCACCCGAATGTTGCGAGGTATCCGAACCCCCCTTTGGCCAACCATAGCACTGACCGGAAACAGTTCTTGGGAAGCCAGGGATAAGGCGTTAAAAGCCGGAATGGACGTCTTCCTAACGAAGCCGGTTTCTCCTTACCGCTTGCGCGAGGAGATCTCCCGTTTGTTGGGAATAGATTCCTCACCCGCATCGATCGCGACCCTAACCGAAACTGACGTGACGGAGTCTTTTCCGGGTTCTTTGCCCGGTATTGACAAGCAAACCGCAATGGAAATGGTGGACGGGGACCTTGAAGTCTATCGGGAGGCCTTAAAGCTGTTCATCCGTTCGATACGGAATCTAGAAGAGACCTTCCGCGACGCCTTGAGCCGGGGGTGTTTCTCTGAGGCCGGTAGAACCCTCCACCTCACTAAGGGAGCGGCTATGGCGGTTGGAGCGAACACGTTCGCGCGCTCGTGCGATGATCTCGAAAAATCGATGAAAGAGCGGATGCCCGAAACCCTCGAACCAATCCTCGGGCAATGGCTGCGACAATTAAACGAATTGTTGAAATCGAAAGAAATAGAAAACCTGATCCGGGAGGGACCGCGTTGAAATACGAAAAACCGATAAAAATCGGCGCCCATATGGGTATCTCGAAGGGTTTCCATCTCGTGCCGAAGGAGACGGTCGAAGAAGTCGGCGGCAACGCCTTCCAGATCTTCAACCACAGCCCGCGGTTTTGGAAGTTTTCGCCACCTTCCGATGAACAGGTCGCGCTCTTTCACCAGAGTATGGTTCAGCATCGACTGGACTATGAGAACACCTTGGTCCATTCGAGTTATTTGGTCAATCTGGCCAGCCCGAAAGACGAGGTTTATGAAAAATCGATCGAAACGATGATTCAGGAAATGCAAATTTGCGACCGCCTCAAACTCCCCTATTTGAACGTACACCCGGGAAGCCATCTCGGAGAAGGGGAGGCCTTCGGCTTCTCTCGTATCGTGAACGCGTTGAACCGTATCTTTATCGATACGCCGGATTTACCCACAATGATCTTGCTGGAAGGCGTTTCTCCCAAAGGTGGCAATATCGGGTATTACCCTTCTCAAATCAAAGAAATCATCGACGGCGTGCATCCCGATTTTCAACATCGCCTCGGGTACTGTTACGACACTTGTCACGGGTTCGACGCCGGCTTCGACATCACACAACCGGAGGGCGTTCAAGGGCTGATCGATACCATCCGAGAGGACCTGGGCTGGGAACGCTTGAAGATGATCCATCTCAACGACAGCAAGTTTCCGCTCAACGCGCGCCAGGACAGGCACGCGCGTATAGGCGAAGGCACCATCGGCAGGGACGGGTTTAAAACCTTCTTTTCCTTTAAAGAATGGCAGGATATCCCGCTTCTTTTAGAAACTCCGGGGGATAATCCTGAACATCGGGAAGATATCGAAGTCATCCGCGAGATCCTCCATCAGATCGATCCCGCGGATGGCTGGGATTGGAGAAGGGGCTAAACCGCCTTACCCCTTCTTTTGATATCGGACCACCGGGTTCTTGGTCGCGCTGGTCTCATCCAGCCGACGAACCGGTGTGGTAATTGGCGCGTCTTTGAGCTTATCCGGATTGCGTTTGGCTAGGTCAACCAGCTTTTTCATCACGGATACGAACCGATCCAACGTCTCTTTGGTCTCCGTTTCGGTCGGCTCGATCATGATCGCCTCGTGGACGATCAGCGGGAAATAGATCGTCGGGGGATGGATGCCGTAATCCAATAAGCCCTTCGCGATGTCCAGCGTCTTGATCCCCCACTCTTTCAGCCGAGTGCCTTCAGCTACGAATTCGTGCATACAGATCTCATTGTGGGGAACTTCCAAGAATTCTGCAATCTGTACTCTCAGATAGTTGGCATTCAAGACCGCCATCTCGCTCGCTTTCGTTAAGCCTTCGCCGCCCATAGACAGGATATAGGCCATCGTTCGTATCAGTACGTTGAAATTGCCAAAATACGCCCGCACTTTTCCTATCGATTTCGGCCTTTTGTAGTTACACCAATAGCGACCGGTCTCCGGATGCTTTTCGATAACCGGTACCGGCAAGTACGGCCGCAAACACTCCTTCACGCCGACGGGGCCGCTACCGGGCCCTCCCATACCGTGGGGTGTCGAGAAGGTCTTGTGGACGTTAAAATGTAGCACGTCGAACCCCATATCCCCCGGGCGCACCTTCCCCATAATCGCGTTGAAATTCGCCCCGTCATAGTAAAGCAACGCGCCGGCTTCGTGCGCCATCTGAGCGATCTCGTAGATTTGGTTTTCAAACAACCCCAGAGTATTCGGGTTCGTCAACATGATGGCGGCGGTGTCCGGGCCAAGGACCTTTTTCAACTCTTCGATGTCCACACGACCGTCCGCGGTGGAAGGTATCTCTATGGTCTCGTACCCACACATCACGGCGGTGGCGGGGTTGGTACCGTGCGCGGAGTCGGGAACGATCACTTTTTTTCGCTTGAAGTCTCTCCGATCCTGATGGTAGGCGTAGATCATCCGCATACCCGTGTATTCTCCATGTGCGCCCGCGGCCGGCTGTAACGTGACCGCATCCATGCCGGATACGACCTTCAACGCCTCCTGGAGCGCGTACATCAGTGCCAAGGCGCCCTGTATGGAGGACTCCGGTTGATACGGATGGATTTGTTGAAAGCCTTCCAAGGCCGCAACGGCTTCGTTGAGCTTGGGATTGTATTTCATCGTGCAAGAGCCGAGCGGGTAAAATCCGTTGTCGACCGAGTGATTGAGTTTCGATAGGTTGGTGTAGTGCCGGACCACATCCACTTCAGGCACTTCCGGGAGCTCCGCGTCCTGAGAACGAATGTACGCCTCGGGAAACATCGCCTGAAGGGTGAAGTCTGGGATTTCTTCCGCCAGAATCTCGTAGCCGGTATGCCCGGCTCTGCTCTTTTCAAAGATCAGTGCATCGTCCAGACGGTATCCGCTCAGTCTGCTGCTCATACGATTTCCTCCATTCGTCTTGCCAAAAAATGTATATCGTCGATCCGGTTCGCCTCCGTCACGGCGAACATACACAGATGGTCGTAAAAGCTCTCTCGATAAAAGCGCTTCAACGGCAACGGCCCCAGGATGTTTTGCTCCATCAGCTCTTTTTGCAGCGCCTCCGGCTCCACGTTCGATTCGACGACGAACTCATTGAAGATGGGGCCGGAAAACCGCGGGCGATACCGGTCCATCCGCTCGATTCGGGCGTGAAGGGCGTGGGCCTTCTGGGTCGATTGCAAAGCGACCGCCTTCAGCCCTTGTTTCCCCAACAAAGCCAAATACAGCGTCGCAACGAGGGCGTTGTGCGCGTGGTTGGAACAGATGTTAGAAGTGGCTTTCGACCTACGGATATGCTGTTCGCGCGTTTGCAGCACCATCACGAATCCCCGGTGCCCGTCAATATCCTTCGTTTCCCCGATGATGCGCCCCGGTAAGTTTCGGATATATTCTTTCTTCGTCGCGAGGAGCCCTAAACTCATACCGCCCAGGTATAGGGAACCTCCCAGAGGCTGTCCTTCTCCGCAGACGATATCGGCGCCGAAGTCGCCGGGGGCTTTCAGCACGCCCAAAGCGATCGGGTTGACGCTGACAACCATCAGCGCGTCCGGCGCGGCTTCGCGCAGAGCCCGAATGTCCTCGATGACCCCGAAAAAGTTGGGGTACCCAGCCAAAAAACCGGCGAAGTCTTCGTTTAGAACCGCTTTCAACTCCTCGGGATCTGTCATGCCCGTATCACGATTATAGGGGAAAACGGTGATTTCGATGCCCATCGGTTCCGCAACCGTGCGTATGACTTCGAGATATTCGGGGTGTATGGCTTCGGAAACGGCGAACTTCATCTTTCGCTTAATACGGCACGCCATCAGAACGGCTTCCGCCGCCGCGCTCGCCCCGTCATACATAGAGGCGTTGCCGACCTCCATACCCGTCAACTCACAGATCATCGTCTGAAACTCGAAAAACACTTGCAAAGACCCTTGGCTAACCTCCGGCTGATAAGGGGTGTAGGCGGTAAGGAATTCGCCCCGCTCAGCGAGGAACGGAATCGCGGAGGGGATCAGATGCTGATAGACACCGCCGCCCATAAAGATGGCGCAATCATTGGCGTTGAGGTTGCTTTTCGACCAGTCGTTCATCTGCCGAATGACGTCCGCCTCGACCTTCCCTTCCGGCAAGGCTAATCTTCCAAGCCGGAACTGCTCGGGAATGTCGCGGAAAAGGTCTTCGATTTTGGTCAGGCCGATTCGTTGAAGCATCGACCGGACCTCGTCTTCGGAATGGGGAATATACCGATAGCCCATAGTACCTCCTTATAGTGAGACCGGCCTCTACCCGGTCTTCTTATCTTTCCCGCCGATTATATCACTTTTAGGCGTCTATTCTGAGTTGGAGTGTGGGTCAAGTTATGAGGTGCTATCAAGAAACAAGGTCAGAAATACCGTACGTTTTTAGTCCAGGTAGTCATTGCAACGTAAAAAAGACAAAAGGCGGATCGCGGGGTCGTAAAAACCACTTACCCCGCGATAACCCACACGGTCATCGCGGCGTAAGCGCCCCTTCTTTTCGCAACGGCGCGATACGCTTTTATGCGACGTGATCGCGGCGTAAAAAAGACAAAAGGCGGGTCTCCTCCTCTTTCTATTTTTTGTTGCGCCTCAATAGTACACCCAGCACTGAATCGGGCGTGGGTAAACAATGAGGCGAGCGCGAAAGAAAGACCTTAGGCGATCCTGCCCTCCACGCGCCGGCATCCGGGGCCTTTTAAGGCGCTGATGCCGCCGCCAAGCGGAATTACCTCTATTTGAACGGGTAAGCGCTCTTTGATCTCAGCCACGTGAGAGATCACGCCGATCAATTTCCCTTCCTGCCTCAACCCGGATAGAGTAGCCAGCGCGGTCTCGAGCGCTTCTTCATCAAGTGTTCCAAACCCTTCGTCTAAGAAAAGCGAGTCGACGCGCGCGTTGCGGCTGGACATCTGCGAGAGTCCCAAAGCCAACGCCAAGCTGACAAGGAAACTCTCCCCACCCGAAAGGTTTTTTGCGGACCTGGAAACCCCCGCTTGATACAAGTCTTGAACGACTAATTCCAGGGGAATGTCCGGGTTGCACGAGAGGAGGTATCGATCGGTGAGCTTGCGCAACTGGTCATTCGCGTACGCCACCATCGTGACAAAGGTCAGCCCTTGAGCGAAATTCCTGTACTTCCTCCCGTCGGCCGAACCGATTAACGCGTGCAATTCCTCCCATCGGGCCAACTCGCGTGTTTGCGCAGCGATTGCGGTCAGTTGCTCCGCTCGTTCTCTCATCGCTTGTTCGTGGGCGCTCAATCTCTGCTGAAGGGCTCCGATCTCTTCCTGAAGAGATTGTCGGCGCTCCTCATATTGCGTGGACTGACTGAGCAGCGTTTCGTAAGGTTCCTCGCTCAGCCGTCTCTCTTTCTCGGTATGCAAATCCTGCTCCAGCGCTCGCAGTGCTTCTTGGAGATGGCTCTCTCGTGTTCTGAGCTCCGAATCCCTTAGACTCAGTTCAAGCCGTTGCGGCTCTTCAAGACAAGCGTTGAGAAAGTCTACCTCGTCCGAGAAACCGGCAGAAATCAGATCAGTTTGGAAATTCGATTCTCGATTGCCGATTTCTGCGGCCCTTTCACGAACGGAACGGTCCGATTTTTCCTTGAGTTCGCGCATCGATTGTCGATCAGACAACCGTTGGCTCAAGGTCTCCCGCGACGCGTTCAGCGCTCTCTCCGAGGAATCGAGGGCGTCGGATAGCCGCTTCTCCTCCGTGTCCGTGTTTCTATCCTGAAACAGTTCCCGCCTCGACGAGCGGAGGTCTTCCCGAGCCTCGGTCTCCCTTTCTAAAACCGCGCGTTTTTCTACGATTTCCGCTTCTCGTGTCTGAATCGTTATCGTTAAATTCTCGATTTCGGTATCGATTCTTGCCTGATTAGTGGTAAGCGTTTCCTTACGTCGTTTATTCTCGTTCCAGAGCCTTCTTTTCGAGTCTAACGCCTCTAAGACCGTATCGGCATTTTCGGGAGAGACCTCCGAAATACCGTACGGAATCAGACTCTCGAGGAGTCGCTGTCTCGTTTCTCCGTAAACGCGTTCTTTTTCGGCATACGTTTCTTCCGCTTGCTCATAAGCCTGCTTGTTGAGGCTCTCCTCTTGAACTGCGGCGTTCAATTCGTTCTCCGCTTTGCGAACGTCATCCTTAAGCCTTTGGACGACCCTCCGCTGTTCTTCGAGAAGTTTTCCTACGGATTCGAGCGCGGAGATTTCGGAAGACAACCCTTCGAGAATAGGCGCCTCACTTTCCAGCGTCCCGTTGACAACCGCAAGGTTTTCGTGGAGGTCCTCCCGGGGGTCGATACCCAAATGCCGGTAGAGCTCGTCGCGCCTACCGGCGTCGGTTTCCAACGCCGTCTGTTTCTCCGCACGCTCGGCGAGCAGGTGAGCCTTTTTCGCGTGGTTCTGTGCGATCTTTATCCTCAACGCATCTATTTTCTTCGTCAGTTCTCGGATCTCCCCGTTCACGTTTTCGAGCTCGGACTCTTCCGGATCCGGAGTCGGGATGTTCTCACGCGCGTACGGGTGTTCCAAAGCCCCGCATAGCGGGCAAGGGACGTTGTCTTCAAGCTTCTTTCGCTCGGACTCGAGATCGTGAGCCCGCCGTATCCGCTCAATCAATCGTTTCAACGCTTCGGAGACTTGCTCTGCTCTTTCTTTGCTCTTGACGAATCGGCCCAAGGCTTCTTCGCAATCTTCGTTTTCTTGATCCAGACCGATCAATAGGGATACGATCTCGGCGATTCTTTCGGCTCCCGAAATCATTCTCCTCAAGGGGTCAATCAGCCGTTCCAGCCAGTTCTTTCGTGTTTTCAAACGATCCAGCTGACTCCGCATCTCCTCGAGTGTCCTTCCACCGAGCTTGGCTTGAAGGACCGCCGCTTGGTCTGATTCGGCTTTTTGCGCCTGATTCAGCCGCCCGACTAAATCTTGCCATCTTTCACTCAGGTTTTGACGCCGTTGTTCCGCGGTTTCTCGTCGCGCTTTGGTTTGACGCAGCCTTTCTCGTAAAGGATCGATGGACGCCGCGAGCGCCTTGTATCCCTCAACTGACTGTCGGATCGCGGAGAAGTGCTCGGCTAAGGGTTCGTCGCCTCGATGCTCCGAAAACCACAGGTCCAACCGTTCCCCTTCTTTTGAGCAGGCTTCGGATTCTTTCGCCTTTTGTGCCCGCGCGCTCGTCAATTGTTGGATCATCACGTTCAGCCGTCGAGCCTCTCTATCGAGGTCATTAATACGACGGTCCGATTCGGCGATACGAAGGTCCAACGCCCTGACACCCACGATGAGTCGCATACCCTGTTCTTTATCACCCCTCGCGCGTTCATAGGCGCCTTGCCGCTCTTCCATTTCTCGTTCCGCTTCTCGTACCTTTTCCTCCAACTCGGTAAGCGCGCTCCGGTAGCCTTCCAATTGGTTGGAGTCCTCTCGCTGCTGGGCCCTTAACGTTTTCAACACCTCATAGCCGCCGTGCAAGGGCAGAGTTTGGTTTGCGCGTTCGAGTCTGAACCGGTCGGGTTGGAAGGCTGTGGCCTCTTGGCGAATCGACCGAAGTTTCCCTTCTGTTTCTTCCAGTTGACCTTCGAGGGTCCGCATGCGATTCATCCATTCGATCTTATTGCGAAGCACAGTGATGTCTGCAGTTAATGTGTCTCTTTCTTCTCTCTTCTGCGCTAAATTGTTGGAATACTCTTGCGTTTCTTCGAGAGAAAGCACCCGGATACCCTCGCAGGCAGCCCGAAGCGTATCGAGCTTTCCTTGCTCTAAGGACCGTCGCTCGTGTACCTTCATAGAGATTTCGCTGTAAATCTCGGTACCGGTAATCTGTTCCAAGATCGGGGCGCGTTCCGCAGGCGTGGCCTTTAAAAATGTCGTGAACTCCCCCTGCGCCAGCAGCATCGATCGAGTGAACCGATCGAAGTCCATCCCGGTCTGCTCCTCGACGAACTCCGCCACGTCAGTGATGTTCTTTTCCAGAACCTTCCCGGTATCCGCGTCCGAGATTTCACGCCGAGGTTGCTGCAAAGCGCCCTCCGCGGACTTTCGCGCTCGATGCTGCACCCAATAAGCGCGATACCGCCGCCTGTCCCCCTGCTTCTCCACTTCGAAAATCACTTCCGCAAAGCACTCGGTTTGGTGTTTAGACAGGATTTCGTTATTGATCGCGCTGATCGTTTTTAGTCGAGGTGTACGACCATACAGCGCCAGGCACAGGGCGTCGAGGATGGTGCTCTTTCCCGCGCCCGTCGGGCCCGTGATCGCGAAGATGCCGTCGACCCGGTACGGAGGAGCCGTCAAATCGATCTCCCACTCTCCCGCCAGCGAGTTCAGGTTCTTGAAACGGATGGATAGAATTCTCACTCTCCTCACCCTCTCTCATTCCGCATTGCGGTCGGATTCCATGACCTGCCGAAGGATTTCTCGGTAAGCCGCTATGAGCCCTTCCCTTCGTTCAGGTGGCGTGTTCGCAGAGTCCATCCGAGTTTCGAAAACCTGCTCGGGACTGAACTCTTCAAGCTCCTTCACCGCTTGATAATCGGACAGAGACCGTTCGATCATCGACAGGTTGCGCTTCCGCAACACTTCTACGGCACTCCCCGCAACCGTCTCGTCGATGGCGGCCGAGACGGTGTTGGCGTTCTCGGTGCCTTGATAGAAGACCTCGACCCAAACGGATTCGTAGAACGCCTTGAGCCTTTCGAGGGCCTCTCGAATCGCGCCCAGCTCCCCAGCCACCCGTTCGAGCCTCTGAAAAACGGGGACCGGGAGTTGTTCGACCTTTGCGCTCCGGCCTTCGAAGGTCACGAGCGAGACGGACTTTTCTCGTCCGACCTCTCCGAATCCCATCGGCAACGGGGAGCCAGAGTAGCGACGTGTCTCGTTGCGACCGACCGTTTGCGCCAGGTGGAGGTGCCCGAGGGCCAAATAATCGATAGATTCCGGAAAGATCGTCCGGTCAAGGCGCGCCAACGAGCCGATGTAGAGCTCTCGAACGCCGTCTCCTTCGATGGTCTCTCCGCCCGAGGTGAACAGATGGCCGGTGACGAGGAAGGGCAGCTGGGCGTCGATCGCCTCCCGCAGAGCGTTCGCATAGGCGCACAGGTTGTGGTAGTGATTGCGAATCCCACGCGCCAAATTCTCTTCTTTTTCCTGCAACGTTTCGCCACTCTGCGCCAATCGTATATCCCGATCCCGTAGAAAGGGGACCGCGCCGACGATGATCCGAGGACGGTCGTTCTGATCCCTAAGGATGAGCACCTCACCTTCGACCGAGCCGCTGATCGAACCGACCACGTGTACGTTCATAGATTGCAGCAGCCCGCGCGGGGCTTCCAAAAAAGTGGGAGAGTCATGGTTTCCGGCAATGAGGACCACGTGAGCGCATCCTGTTTGACGAAGATCGCGCAAAAAGCCGTAATACTGCGCTTGCGCGCGATGACTGGGCGTGGTGGTGTCGAAGATGTCTCCGGCCACGACCAACACATCTACACGGTAGTCCCGTATTTGCTTCAACAGCCAAGCAAGAAAGGCATCGTGCTCGTCGTACCGTTTCTTCTCGTACAGCATCCTCCCCAGATGCCAGTCGGAGGTGTGTAAAACAGTAACTGTCTTCTCTATATCACTCATACGAGTATCTCCCCAAACGATGGGCGGCCCTTTTCACTCCGCCTTTCTTCTCTGACTTAAGGCTATGAAAGGGATAGTTAGCCTTCGTTATCTAGATCGCATCACAAGGGATGGTCGGCGCCTGTACGCGCCTTCGTAGAGATTATACCAGAAGGCAGAGGGAGAATGGAGGGTTGAGTGGATATAATATCGAGGTGCGCAAAAAAGACAAGAGGAGGAGGAGGAAACAAAGCGGCCCCCTAAGGAGCCGCCATAACTACGCGCACACGATCTATCAAATCGTGTTCAAGCCCTTTGTTGGATTCTCTACATTAAATGCTTCTTTAACTCTTCCTCGTTTTTCATATCGATTAGCTCAAGTCCCAGGGAGTCAAGTTGCTCTATTGTAAGGGACTTCAGCCTTTCGAAATATTTTTTCGAGGCCTTAGGAAACTTTTTGGATATTAGTTTCCAAAGCAATTCTTCTCTTCCCTTTTCCATTCCCTTTTCCATTCCCTTTTCCATTCCCTTTTCCATTCCCTTTTCCATTCCCTTTTCTAAGCCTTCTTCTCTTCCTTTCAAAATTCCCTTTTCCATTCCTTCCTGTCTGAGCATATCCGCGATTGTTTGCATCTTTTCGCTCCTTTCTTCCGATACCGTTTTCATCAGTTCTGACAATTGTTCGAAATTCTCCCTGTCCGTCGTTTCGAACAGGTAGATCGTACAGACCTGGAAAAATCGTTCGTTCGCTTCTGTCCGCGGCAATTCCGAGATCGTCACTGCGACTCGGAGCATCGCTTCTCGGATCGCTGCCTTTCCCCTTAGCGCTCTCAGCCTTATGACGTCCAAATAGATTCGTAATCGTTTCGCCCCTTTGACCTCTTCGTCTCTCAATGACGAAATTTCAAACAGTTCATATTTATAGTCTGGGATGTAGTCTTTCAAGTCCCCGTCCATACGGTCGCTGTTCGAAAAGCGATTCGAAAACCATTGCGGCGCTTCCCATTTCTCTCTCCCTTGGTAGAAGACCACGGGTAGAATCACTGACAGAGGCCGCGGTACTGTCTTCTTCCATATGGAGGTCATATACCCCAGGAGCTGAAGGCTCACGTGTTTGTCAACCTTGCTTTTGTGTTCGAACAGCAGATAGACATACCCCTCTTCCTGTTGCATCTTAACCCGAAAGAGCAGATCGAAGAAGTATTCCGAAAGGTCTTTCTCGACGTAACTGTCTGTTTCTATCGTTATCGATTCGGGATCGATTAACCGGACGATCTTCGGAGGCAGATAGTGCTGGATGAAGGACTTTGCGGTTTCGATATCTCCCATAACTTCTTTAAACAATTTGTCGTGTGGCTTACTAATCTTCTTCACAGGTATCCCTCCAGAAGAAAGTCTCATCGGTATTATACCTTAAAGGTAGGTTATCCGATAAGGGATAGTGGCTCCGCCTTTTTTTCAAGATATGCCAACTTAAAAGTTGGCGTTCCCAACCGTATCGCACCATCGGGAAAAGCAAAAGCGCTTACGCCGTGATGCTGCCTTCGGGAACACCCTCAGTGAAAAGACAAAACCGTGCCAAACTAAAGTTTGGCGTTCCCAGGGTGTACCCAGAGCGTTACCTGGGCGCTCACTGTGAAAATCTTAGTGTTCTCTCTGTGCTCTCTGTGCTCTCTGTGCTCTCTGTGAGAACCCCTGTTTATTTTAAGATATGCAAACTAAAAAGCTGCCGTTCCCAGAGAAAGGCCGACCAAAAGTCGGCCCCACGAAGAGAAGGAGCGCTTATGTCACGATTTCTAGCCTTGTCTCTTGATTGCACCCCTTATCTTGACCCACACGGAGGGTTGACGCTGGGGTCAAAAGCGCGACGCCACTTTCTCCATCGCGCTTCTCACTCCGAAGAAGGCAACGAGTCTTTTCGATTGGGGTAGAGGGACAGAACGATCGGGTGTCGTCTGTATCGGACGAGAAAGAGGAAGGAAAAGACCGCGTTCAAGGCATAAAATGCCGTACTTATCGAGAACAGAAGGTTATATCCGCTCAAGCTGGCCCCGACGATGATTCCGAACAGCATCGCGGCGACCCCGCGTATTGAATTGTTTAGAAACGTGTTAATCCCCGCCAAAGTCGCGATCTTCTCTTTCGGGACAAAGGAGTTGATGATGGTTGACAGGATCGGTGAAGCCGAGTTCATCAGGATGTACCGAAGCGTGTAGAGCAGAACGAACAGCGCCGGCTGCCGTACGACGATGAGAGAGATCATCAAGGGAACGACCAGCAATTCACACCAGAAACGCAGCTGTAAGGGTCCTACGCGCCGCGCTAAGACGTGCGAAAAGATGTTACCCGCCGATGTGCCTAAATCGGCTATCGAGAGCGCGATACCGATGGCGGCGGAAGAAAGGCCGAAGAGGTCTTTGTAAATCAGGTTGCCGAAGTGGATGAACAGTCCCGCTCCGAATCCGACCGACAGCGTCGACAGATAGTAGAGCGTCAGGATGTTTTTCTGCTCGCGTTGGATCATCGAAAAATCCAACACTTGACGTATCGCGACTTTGACTTCGAAGATTTTGATCCGTAGTAGCGGGATGAAGCTCAGACAATAGAGACCGGTCGACAGATACAAGGCTTCGCGTAGTCCGAACCACTCTCCGAAGAACCCTCCCAGGAGGTTACCGAGCACCGCGCTGGCCGTCGTCAAACCGATGTTCAGTCCGAAGACCTTCGCGCGATTCCGGCTTTCGGTCAGATGGACGATGATGGCCGAAACAACCGTTTGAGAGATAACTCCTATACCTCCTCTGAAGAAAGAGAGCGCGTTGAGCGTCCCCGGATTCGGTATCAAGATCATACCGAGGTTGAAGATCGGAAACAGAAAGGCCGAGACGAACAGCACTCGCTTCCTTCCGATCGTTTCCGCCAAGAGGCTCAACACCAGACCGACGATCGCGCTGCCCCAAAGCATGAAGGAGGTGATGCTGCCGATCTCCTGATTCGAGAAACGGTTCTCTCGCAAATACAGATTGAACACCACTCCAAACATATCCCTGGTAATCGTGCCGATGCTCGTGAACAACAGTATTTGAGTGATTTGCGAGCGCATCTTCCGTTCCCCTCATCTTTATAGTACGGTAAACAAACTTTCGCGGGTATTATAGGCTATTTTCGCTGATAAATCAATGAGGGCTCACGGTGTGGGTATAATATCGAGGGGCAACGCCTTCCGCCTTTTTTACGCCGCGATCTGCTCGAATAAAAGCATATCGCGCCGTCGCATAAAAAAGAAGCGCTTACGCCGCGATGGTGCGCCTGGGAACGCCGAACTTTAGTTCGGCATGTCCAAAAAAGATGGTTTCTCACAGAGCGCGCAGAGAGCACAGAGGACACATAAACCTGGTGTTGACTCTCCTAAACACCTCTCTTCTTTGTGACCTCCGTGGTCTCCGTTTGAGTTTTTTTAAAGACATGCCAACTTAAAAGTTGGCGTTCCCAAGCGTATCGCGTCCTCGCAAAAAGAAGAAGCGCTTACGCCGCGATAACCGCCGGGACCCCGCGATTTCCCCTTGCCCATTCTACGCCGTGATGACTACAAGGACTAAACATCGTGCGATCGATTCTGGCCTTGTTTCTTGATTACTCCTCATAACTTGACCCACACCTTCACTGCGAGAAATCATCGCGTATGGTAGAATAAGGCCGAACACGGCGCCGTTCTTGTGAAGAGGTAAGGTGAGCGTAGACGGAAGTGGCGAGAAACGCAGAAATGCCGACGCGGCCTCCGTAATGCGTACGATGAAGCGAGGAGGTAATACCCGATGGTTCGATTTTTCTCACGCGAAAATGAAAAGGTGGTGGAGAAAAATGGCTTTTCCCAAGACTGCATTATCCTCGTGGTGAATCCCACTCGAGAGGAAGCCGCTATGATCTCCAGCCTGCTCGATTTCACACCCGACTTCATCCATGACGTTCAGGATTTGGATGAGCGCGCTCGGATCGACTACGGTGAAAAGGTGATACAGATCATCCTAAAAGTTCCATACAAGGATGCGTCCGACGAAAAGCTGCTCTATAAGACGATTCCATTGAACATCCTTTTGGGTGAAAACTATATTCTGTTGGGCAGCAAGTATCCGGTTGAGTTTGTCCAAAAGATGATCGACGAATCGAAGGTGAACCCCAAGAAGCGGAGCCGGATGATCTTCCAACTGATGTATAAAAACGCGATCCTGTTTCTCAACCATTTGAAAGAGATCAACAAAATCACGGATTCGATCGAGGAAAAGCTTCAGGAAGCGATGAAGAACAAAGAGCTCCAGCAACTGATGTATCTAGAGAAAAGCTTGGTATACTTTACGACATCTCTGAGATCCAACGAAATCGTGATGGAACGGATTTTGCGAGGAAACGTGTTCGAGATTTTCGATGAAGACCGCGAGCTCTTGGAAGACACCATCGTGGAAAACAAGCAAGCTTTGGAGATGGCGAACATCTATAGCAGCATTTTGTCTGGGATGATGGATGCGTATGCTTCCGTTATATCGAACAACGTCAACTCGATTATGAAGGTCTTGACGATCGTCACAATCGTGCTCCAAATACCCGCAATCCTCTCCAGTTTCTACGGTATGAATATTCCCCTGCCGTTCCAGCAGGAGGGGTTGGTCTTCATTTTCATTCTGGCGTGGTCGGTTGTCATCGGTATGCTCATACTCCTGTGGTTCAAAAAGAAAAAATGGATATAGGATCGTCTAGAAATCGGTGAAAGGAGCGGTAATGATGCCCACTTTTCAAACTTTGTCGGTACTACCCAGGTTGCCCGAGCGACTGAAAGGGTTAAAAGACCTGGCCTACAGCTTTTGGAGCAGTTGGAATCCGGAGGTGGAGTCGCTGTTTCGGGGATTGAACCCCCGCTTGTGGAGTGGCGTTCAATACAACCCGGCGAAATTCCTACGGTACATCAGCCAGAGAAGGCTGGATGCGGCGGCGAAAAATCCGGATTTTTTAAGAGAATACGATCGCATCGTCTCACTTTACGAACGCCATCGAGATGTGGCCTCTTTGTGGTTCAGCCAAACCTACGGCAAACCTGGGAAAGAAAACTTTCAGATCGGGTACTTTTCTGCCGAATTCGGATTACATGAATCCTTTCCTATGTACTCGGGAGGGTTAGGTATCCTGGCCGGCGACTTCATCAAATCCTGCAGCGATATGGGTCTTCCCATTGTGGCCGTCGGACTGCTTTACAAAAACGGCTACTTTGAGCAGCAATTGAACCGGGAGGGATGGCAAGAGGCGCTTTACCATTCCTACTCCTTCATGGATCTACCCGTCGAAACGATTAAAAACGATTTCGGAGATGAAATAAAAGTCAGCGTGGACTTCCCGAACGGAACGGTCTTGGCCAAGGTTTGGAAGGCCTCGGTGATGAATACGACGTTGTTGCTGCTCGATACGGACTTGCCCGAAAACACCCCGGAAAATCGGGAAATCACCTCGAAACTCTACGGCGGTGACCAGGATATGCGCGTTCGACAGGAGATGATCCTCGGCATCGGGGGGGTTCGTGCCTTACGCGCCTGCGGGTACCAACCCTCCGTTTGGCATATGAATGAGGGTCACTCCGTCTTCATGGCCTTGGAACGGATACGCGAACTCGTGGAAAAAGAGAGCATCACCTTCCACCAAGCGTTGGAGATCGTCAGAGCGTCGACGGTCTTCACCACCCACACGCCGGTTCCGGCCGGAAACGATGCCTTTCACTACGGGCTGATCGAAAAATACTTCTACACCTACTGGGTTCGTATGAAGATTTCCAAAGAGACCTTTTTGAACCTCGGAACAGCCCCTTATGAAGAGGGTCAGAGGATGTTCAACCTCACCATCTTAGCGCTCAAACTCTGCGCGTGGAAGAATGGCGTCAGCCGCTTGCACGGACGAGTGTCTCAAAACTTGTGGAAAAACAACTGGGTCGGCGTGCCCACGAACGAAATACCGATCTCCTATGTCACCAATGGGATCCACACGGAGACGTGGATGAACCGAAACATCCGAGGCCTGTTTGACAAATACCTCCCCGAGTGGAAGGACCGATTTTTGGATCGCGCCTATTGGGATGGCATCGACGCGATACCGGATCGAGAGCTGTGGGAGGTCACTCGAAAGATGAAAAAAGAGATGATAGACTTCATCCACGGACGGGTGTCGGAACAACGGTCCCGGTACGGAGAGACCATCGAGCAGCTTCGGGAAGTCGACAGCATCTTCGACGAAAACACCTTGACAATAGGCTTTGCCAGGAGGTTCGCCACCTACAAGCGCGCCACTTTGATCTTGCAAAACCTCGAACGGTTCAAACGGATATTGAATGACCCAGAACGCCCGGTACAGATCATCTTCGCCGGTAAGGCGCACCCCGCGGACCGTCCCGGCCAGGAGTTGATCAAGCGCATCTACGAGATCAGCCGTTCTTGGGACTTCAAGAACCGAATTGTCTTTTTGGAGAACTACAATATGGAGGTCGCTAGAAATCTGGTATCCGGAGTCGACATCTGGCTGAACACGCCGAGGCGGCCCCACGAGGCGAGCGGCACGTCCGGTCAGAAGGTGCCCGTAAACGGCGGTATCAACTTTAGCGTCCTAGATGGCTGGTGGGAAGAGGGCTATGACGGTAAAAACGGCTGGATTATCGGAGACGGCCGTGAATACGCCGATACGAATATCCAAGACACCGTCGACGCGGTCTCTTTTTACGACACGTTGGAAAAAGAGATCGTCCCGAAGTATTACCAGCGCAACGAAGAGGGAATCCCCGTCGAGTTCTTGGCGATGATGCGCCGTTCGATGAAAACGGTCATTCCGCTGTTCAACACCCATCGAATGGTCAAAGACTACCTCGATGAACTCTACCTGCCCGCCTATTCTTTTGGCTCCGCTTTGGAAGAAAAGCGATTCGAAACCGGAAAGGCTATGGCCGAATGGAAGACCCATATCGAAAAAGAATGGAGAGCCGTCAAGATACAATCGAATACGATCCGGAGGGATGAAGAAGAGATCCCTGCGAACCTTGAGCTCGAGTTCTCGGCCACCGTTTATCTGGGAGAGATCGAGCCGAAGGATGTGGCAATCGAAATCTATTTCGAGCGGTACAATGTGATGGGAGAGTTAGAAGGCACGGAGACCTTTCCGATGGCGATGGATATGGAAACCCTTCACCACACGTACGTTTTCAAAGGGAAGTTCCGATTATCGGAACGGGGGAACTACAAGTACAGCATCCGGGCGCTTCCCTACCACCCAGCGCTCCCGTTGAAGTTCGACACGGGTCTGATCCGTTGGATGGGCGAAGCCTAACCTGGTTCAACAGCGGATTGCGGGCTAAGGATAGCATCTTGGGAACGCCGACTTTTGTAGTCGGCATGTCTTAGAATCAAACAAGGGGTCACGCGGAGGTCACGGAGGGAGGTTCACTGAGAACGTACTTCTGGGAATGCTGCCTTTTAATGCGACAGGTTTACTGGGAACGCCAATCTTTGGATTGGCAGGTCTTATGAATAGAGAAAACAGGGTTTCACACAGAGAACACGGAGGTCACGGAGGGAGGTTCACTGGGAAAGCACTTCTGGGAACGCCAAACTTTAGTTTGGGATGGTTCTATCTTTTCACTGGGAGCGTTCTCGAGCGCAGCATCGCGGCGTAAGCGCCCTTTCTCTTTGTGGGGCTGACTTCCAGTCGGCTTGTCTCTGGGATGGCCCTGACCCGACTTTCGACCGGTTTTGGAGAAAAAGGGAAAAAATAAGAAAAAACAACGCTGAAACCCGCATGAAATCGTTGAAAATTTTGGATTTTTAGAAAGTAGTGACCTAATAGTGTAACAGTTTCGAG
>Ga0209719_1000031_pt1 | contig 192097 bp, 122 predicted proteins | sample AD_JPNAS2_MetaG_FD_184421 | JGI IMG/M metagenome (GOLD analysis project Ga0209719, IMG submission 184421) | Active sludge microbial communities of municipal wastewater-treating anaerobic digesters from Japan - AD_JPNAS2_MetaG (SPAdes) (version 2) | ecosystem: Engineered > Bioreactor >...
CTCGAAACTGTTACACTATTAGGTCACTACTTTCTAAAAATCCAAAATTTTCAACGATTTCATGCGGGTTTCAGCGTTGTTTTTTCTTATTTTTTCCCTTTTTCTCCAAAACCGGTCGAAAGTCGGGATCCGAAAAATATAAATTAAAATACGAGAAATAAAAAGAGACCGCCAGGTGGACGAATATGCGATTAGAGCGGATTATCGAAGCGGTCTATGGGTCTACAGAATTATTACGATAAAAGTTGTTTATTAAGTACGTCTTGTAAATTGTCGAAGAGCCTGTTTTTTGATTACACCTCATAACTTGACCCACGCCAAAGGATACAATTCGCGATAGAGAGTGTTATAATCTAGGGTTCTACGAAATTACTCCGAAGAAACGTTGCGGGGACTCCTTCCGTTTCTTTGAAGAGGAGGACGGCATGAAGAAAAGCATACCTGTGTTCTTATGGGTTTTCGTACTCTCGTGCGCGCTTGGATTCGGACAAGTCTTCTATCTCGCCGTCGTTCAAGCGCAAGAGGCCTTTCCGGAGCAAGCCTTCCGGTTGCGCTATTTTTTGAATAACCAGTACACCGGCGCCGAGAAGATCGTGGTGTGCAGCGGGAATACCCAAGTGACCACGCTGTTCGGGCTGTACTCTCAAATCTTTTCGCCCACTCCGGATAAAACGCCCTGGAACGCGCTCTTCGAGATGCTCGAAATAGAGGCCGCGCTGCCGACACGAACGGATTTGGCCGCCGGCGTTTCCGCGATCGCGCAATCGCTTCCCGCGTCCGTCAAGATCGTGGCCACCGATAGCCAAGAGACGTCAGGATCGAGGCTCTATTACCCTCGGACGATCGGCAAGAAAAACATCCTGTTCGCCAACATCACCGAAACGCCTTCCAACTGGTATGAGCGGCTTCGCAAAGAGGTAACCTTCCTCTCCTACGACGCTATCGTCCTCGTCGTGGACAATCCGGACTTCAGCATCGTGCCGGAGAGCCTGCGGTCCAAAACGATGGTCATCCCGAGAAAGACCGCAATCTATCGAGTCGATCTGGAATACGGCCTACTGATCACCGAAATGAAGATTCCGACGGAAAAAGAGATCCCTGAGGGCCTGAAAACACTTCAAGCGGACTTTTCGCGCTGGACGGAGCAACCCCTCCCGATCGATCCCGACGGAAAATGCTTTCTTTATGAAATCCCCTTCTATAGTATGATGGGGATCATGATGAATAACCTGTTTCCGATGGATTTGGCGATCTTCTGCCAACGGAGTCTGCCGCTTCAGGCGACGCCCCAGGAAACGATCGCTTTTTTCGAAAGAGACGTGTTCGGCACGTTGTTTCTGGACAACTCCAGCATCCGGAAGTTGTTGGAGCGGGCAGCCTCCGCCCTGGATATCGTCGATGGAGAGATACGATTCCGTTCGCCCGCCGACTTCTTTTCCGTGTGGGGGGAGCCCTATTTCCTCGATTTGACGAAGCCGAAGGGCGAGCGACTGATTATGAGAACCTTCGACAAACCCCAGAGAATCGGCTTTTTCGGCCCTCGGGACCAGCTGGAAAAAACCGTCCCAGGGATCAGAATCTTGGATATTTCCCCGCTGCCGTACATTTTTTGGGCGATGAAGTATGGGAATGTCAATCTGGACCCAGCTTGGCGGACCCTGACCCAACCCTATTATTTCGATTACGTCATACAAAAAGGCGATACGCTCATCGGGATTGCAAAGGCCTACGGTGTGACGGTGGAAGAGATCAAACGCGACAACCCCGGGGTGATCGATATGTACCTCTTACCGGGAACGGTGTTGAAAATCCACCTTCCGATCGGAGATTAGCGCTCATTCGACGATCAGGCGTCAGCGATCGGATGCGCTCGAGTTTGCCTAGCGTCAGTATCCGCTCTCGCGTCTGGAACGGCGCGCATCAAATCCAGGATACGCGCGCGGGATTCCACGAAAGAAATCGGCGGTAAAGGAGAAGCATTTTGGAAATCATCTTGTTTCTTGTGATTCTAACGATTGTGGTGCTAGTCCACGAACTTGGACATTTTCTTTTCGCGAAACTGTTCAAAGTGAAGATCCTCCAATGCGGAATAGGATTTGGCCCGAAGATCTATTCTAGAACGGGTAAGGACGGGATTGAGTATCGCATCAATATCTTTCCGTTGGGGGGATACGTGCGTATGGCGGGTGAAGACCCGACGGAAACCCATCATACCCCCCCGGAGGAGCGCCAGGACTATTTCTATGCGAAACCGGCTTGGCAGCGGTTTTTGATCGCGTTTTCCGGCCCGCTTTTTTCCATCCTGTTCGGCTATCTCTTTATGACGATGACCTGTGCCATCTGGGGCGTCCCCACCATCGCGGTTGAACGCGTGGGGCTCGATACCCCCGCGGAGCGCGCGGGGTTACGGTCGGGAGATATTTTGTACCGTGTCAACGGCCGTAGGATATTCGGGCTGGAGGACTTTTCCGACGCGGTGAAAAAGGAGGAACGGTTCACGGCGACGATCATCCGGAAAGGTGAAACCCACCGGTTGGAGATCGTTCCCGAGGTTTTCTCGGAGCAGACCAACTATGTGTTCGAAACAGAGTTACCTTTACCAAACCTGGAAGGAAAAACGCTTCTATCGATAAACGGAATCCCCTTATCGATAGCGGACTTGAAAAACCTCACCGAGCAGCCGGTCGATCTCATGATCGAAGGCGGAGAAGCGGTCCCGATAACGCTCAAGGCCTTCACCACGCTGAACCCTCAAAAGATGATCGGCATCGTGTACTCCACCCTTTCGACCACTTTAAAAGACACGGCCTATCCGTTTATGAAAGAGGATCGTATCCTCTCGATCAATGGGGTGAAGCTCGAGCGGGGCGGAGACTTTTATCCCGCCCTCACCCTTTTCGCTTTCACACAAAAGGAAAACCGTTATTTCACCTACCTGGAGACGCGCGGGGGCCTCGTCACCCATCAGTATGGCCAACCCTCCGTCAAGAAGGTCACCGTCCTCGTGGAGCGGAACGGCCTTCCGACTCAACTTGAAATGCCTTATCAAGACTTCACGGAAGCGCTGGAAAACAGCCTGTTCTATCCGGCCAATGAGAACCTATATCCCGATAACCTCTGGCAGGCGATCGGGTTGGGCATCCAACGTACAAACGGGATGTTGACCAGTATGGGAAGCATCATCCGCAATCTATTTTCCGGAAAAGCGAGCGTCAAGGATTTCGCGGGCCCGATTGGACTGGTGAATATCATAGGGCAAGCGTCTCGGGCGGGGTTGGAAACCCTGATCTTCCTTCTCGCCTTTATCACGCTCAACCTCGGCATCATCAACCTGCTCCCGTTACCGGCGCTGGACGGCGGACGGATCGTGTTCAGCATCCTGGAGATGATCACGAGAAAAAGGATCAACCCCGTAATCGAAGGCTACATCCATACCATCGGATTTTTCCTTCTGATCGGATTCGCCATCTATATCTCGTATTTCGACATCATCCGCTTCATGCGCTAAACGAAATATGCACTCGCTCCGGTTAAAACGGATAGAGCCACCAAGGAGAATTGTCACTATCTCAAGAAATAAAGGAGGTGTCCGGCGACAAGCCGGGTAGCTTTGAAAAGAAAGGGCCTATTCCTATTTTTACTGCTCCTCTTGCCGCTCTTCGCCTTCCCCCAAACCGAGGGCGAAGATACGCTCCATATTAAAGCGGACCTGTTCAAATTTTTCGATGACCGCATCGAATTCTACAATCACGCCGAGATCATCAAAGGCGAGTTCAGCCTGGTTTCAGAAAAGTTCTTCAAAATCCTCAGAGAACGTGGGGAAGACCGTAAGGTGGAAGCCAAGCAGGGGATATTCGTGGAGTTCGAAACCGGTCGCGCCACCGCCATCGAGTTGGACTACGACCTCACCGAAGAAAAAGGGACGCTCAAAAAAGATGTCCACACCATCATCAAACCGGGCGAGAGCGAGGGAACGGTGGAAGTGTTTTGCGATATTATGGACTTCGAAACCCGAGCCAAGACGTACAAGGGAAAAAACGACGAAGCCGGCAAGCTGGTCAAGATCTACAAAGGGAACTTGTACGCCGAATGCAGGGAGTTCGTCTACACAGGGGATACCGGCATCATAGAGTTGTTCGGGAAGGTCTACGTTTACGATCCGGATAACCGGCGTAAATTGTGGGGCGAGTATGTGAAGCTCTTCTTAGAGAGCGACACGCTGGAAGCAAAAAACGCTGTGATGGAAGTCATCACGAAGAAATAAACGCAAAAGGGAGGTCTCACGTTGATACGAATGGTCTGTCCCACCTGTAAAAAGGCAGCTCCCGATTCGATGGCCTATCGTTGCCCCGACTGCGGAGAACCCTTTGAACTGGAGTTCGAGGCGCGTTTTCCGATCGATAAGATCCGAAAACGGAAAGCCAACCTTTGGCGCTATCGGGAGGCGATTCCCATCGAATCGGATGAAGACATCGTCTCTTTCGAGGAAGGGTTCACTCCCCTACTGAAGTTTGACATCCTAGGGCACCCGGTTTGGGTCAAACAGGATCACTTGTTCCCGAGCGGCTCCTATAAGGATCGGGGGGCCTCCGTACTCATCAGTTACGTCCGTTCGATGAGGATTGAAAACGTGGTCGAAGATTCGTCCGGAAACGCCGGTTGCTCTATCGCGATGTACGCCACCGCGGCCGGAATCGAATGCGAAGTCTTCGTACCGCAGGTGACCTCGCCTGCTAAAATGGAACAAGCGCGGATGTTGGGCGCCCGCCTACGGAAAATACCAGGCTCTCGTCAAGAGACGGCGCAAGCGGTCTTAGAAGAGGCGAAGCGCGCTTATTACGCCTCTCACGTCTACAACCCCTACTTTTTGCAGGGAACCAAAACCCTCGCATACGAGATCGTCGAACAGATGGAATGGACCGCGCCGGATTCTTTGATCCTCCCCATAGGCAACGGCACGCTCCTGCTCGGCGTGTACAACGGCTTCAAAGACTTGATCCAGGCGGGGATCATCCACAAAATGCCGAAACTGATCGGCATACAAACGGAAAGCTGTAATCCGTTGGCCTCCGCTTGGGAACAACAATCCGCCAAACCCATCTCCATCGTGTTACAACCCACGGTTGCCGAAGGGATCGCCATCGCGCAACCCGTTCACGGAAAACATATCCTGAGCGTGGTCCGAGAAACCGGCGGCGCCCTCCTATCGGTCACCGAGGAGGCGATCCTACGCAACTGGCGAGAGATGGCCAAGAAAGGCTTCTTTATGGAATTGACCTCCGCCACGGCCTTCGCCGGCATCGAACGCGTTTTTGAGAGCGAGTCGCGCCCGGAAGGGACCACGGTGAGCCTGATCACCGGGCACGGTCTCAAATCGATCGGCCATTTCTAGAGCGGGTATAATATCGAAGCGTAATAAAAAAGATGAGATTACGCGGGGTATCGCGGGGTAAGTGTTTTTTAACGACCCCGCGATCCGCCTTTTGTCCTTTTTACGAAGCTCTGGGAACGGCCTGGGAACGCCGGACTTTAGTCCGGCATGTCTTCTCTTTTTCCGGGAACTCCCTGAGAGCGCCCTGGGAACGCCGGACTTTAGTCCGGCATGTAATCTATCTTCTCTCCGTGTCCTCTGCGTTCTCCGTGCGAACCCTGTTTTCTGGGAACGCCGGACTTTAGTCCGGCATGTATTCTATCTTCTCTCCGTGTCCTCTGTGCCCTCCGTGCGAACCCTGTTTTATTTTTAAAACATGCCAACTTAAAAGTTGGCGTTCCCAGCCCACGAAACCTCGTAATCTGCCTTTTGTCCTTTTTTCGAAGCCCTGAGAGCGCCCTGGGAACGCCGGACTTTAGTCCGGCATGTAATCTATCTTCTCTCCGTGTCCTCTGTGCCCTCCGTGTGAACCCTGTTTTCTGGGAACGCCGGACTTTAGTCCGGCATGTATTCTATCTTCTCTCCGTGTCCTCTGTGCCCTCCGTGCGAACCCTGTTTTATTTTTAAAACATGGCAACTTAAAAGCTGGCGTTCCCAGCCTATTGAGAAAGACGCGAGGAGCTCTCGGCTCTCGGTTTATAGCGCCCCTACGATTCCGTCAGCCATTCGTAGAACACCCGCGCGTATATTTTACAGGCTCTCGTGAGCGATGCGATCGACTTTCGCTCGTTCGCCCGGTGCGCATAGGATTCTTCTCCCGGAAAGAGCGCGCCGTAACTGACGCCCAATGGAACCGCCCTCGCGTACGTGCCCCCGCCGATCGCCTTCGGCGGCGCGGCCTCTCCCGTGAAGTCCTCGTATATTCTCAGCAGCTGCCGCATCCGTTGCCCTTTGGGGTCGACATATAAAGGGGCGAGAGAGCCGCTTTCCTGTATGGAAAAATCGCGAAAGGCGCTCTCTATTTGTTTAAAGACGCGCCCCTTGTCGAAGAATACCGGGTATCGTATATCCAGGGTGACTCGTAGCTCCCTCTCGTCGCAGGCGATTGTGCCCAAGTTAAGGGTGAGGGCGCCGGAAAGGCCGTCCTGACCAGAAATTCCCGCGTTCTTCCCTGAGTAATCGTAACCGATCGCGTCCCACAAACGGTTCAACCGCTCTTTCAGTAGCGGGGCGAGCCCCAACGAACGACAAAAATCTAAGCAAGCGGCGATACTGTTGATGCCCCCTTCAGGCCGAGCGGCATGGAATGGGGCTCCCGTAAACAGAATCTCGAACTCTCCGGTCGGATTGCGGGTCCAGGTGAGGGTCGCTTGATTCCCAGGCCGAAAGTTGCGCAGCATTTGATCGATCATCTCCGGATTTCGGCTGATAACCCGCAGCCTCGTCTCTTTTGGAACGACGTTCGGGGCCGTGCCCCCTTCGATGAAAATACGATTCGAAACGATAGGGGTGGGGTCCGTGGGACCCGCCGGGCAGAGGGGGGCGCGCATATCGAGCCTTAAGATACCCTTCTCGGCAAAAACCCCCGGAAACACGGAATCCGGGACGATCGCGAAATCCGGGTACGCTTCTTTCTGAAAGTAGTGTTGAACGCATCCCCAGTCGGTCTCTTCGTTGGTTCCCAAGATGACGCGTATGCGGTTCTTCGGTTCGACCCCGAGGAGTTTGAGCGCATAGAGCGCGTAGAGCGCGGCGAAGGTGGGGCCTTTGTCGTCGCTCGCGCCTCTTCCCCAGATGGCGCCATCCTTGACGGTCCCCTCGAACGGGGGCACAGACCAATCGGCGCCTTCCTTCTCCACCGGCACTACGTCGAGATGTCCCAGAGCGGCATACAGCCTACCGCTCGAGCCAAACTCGATATGACCGGCATAGTTGTCGACGTTCTTGACCACGAAGCCTTTTTTCTCGCCGGAGGACAGCGCGAATTCCAAGGCCCTGGCGACGTCTCGACCGAAAGGCGCGCCAGCTTCCGCAGGCCCTTGAACAGAGGGAATCCGTATCGCTTGCCCGATCTCTTTCACCATCTCTTGGATTAGGATGTCTATCCGTTCGTCTATACGCTTTTCCAAGTCTCCTCCCGCCGAATTTCGGACGCTGCCTTCCTTCGTCCTGTCATTCATTGCGCGCGGTGTGATCGTAGACCACCGTCCGATTTTTCTTTTGCGCTTTGGCTTCATAGAGGGAGCCGTCGGCCGCAGCAACCAGCTCTTCCGTACTCGCAAAGCATATCCGACCCGTTCCGGCAACGCCGAAGCTGATCGTCAAGCGAAAAGGCATATCGGTGATCTCCCCTACGCTCTTTCGAATCTTCTCAGCGACGATATAGGCGCGCTCGGGTTCGGTGTTCGGTAGGATGATCGCGAACTCGTCCCCTCCGTATCTCGCCGCGATATCGTACTTACGGATGTTTTGCCGGAAACGGGCGCCGATGATTCGAAGGGCTTCGTCCCCGATCCGATGGCCAAAGGTGTCGTTGATTCGTTTGAAGTCGTCGATATCGGCCATAATGAAGGAGAGGGGAAAGCGATACCGGATACTCTTTTCGAACTCCTCTTGCAACCGTTGTTCCATAAACCAGCGGTTGTTCAACTGTGTCAAGGAATCGATAAGGCTTTTCCCAAAGGTGAGGGTGCTCCGGACGAGCAACTCGAAAATCGGCTTCACTTCATCCAAAAAGAAGGCCAGCAGCCGTTCATACCGCGCTTTCAACGGAGAGCCGAAGGTTAACGAGATCACCATCCTCTGCCCTTGCTCCAGGTACATCGTTTTCCAGATATGCCCGGGGAGGTAGGGAGGAAGAAATCCCTCATCCGCCCACCGTTCGGTCGGGAATGGCGCGCTATCCCGCTGGGTTCTGTAACTGGAGCTATTGAGCGCGCGATTTTGGTCGAATAGGCCGATGAAACCATTCTGCGCCCGAAGGGTATCGCAGAGGTACCGAAGGATTTGATCCAGTAGTTGGCCCACATCGCAATGACAGTCTATACCCCGAAGGAAATCGAAGGTCATCCGGTAAACGCCTAGTTCGTCTACAGCTTGATCGTATTGCTGTCGATAGGCGGAGAAATCTCTTTTCAACTGACGGTCAGGCGATTGATGGACGAGCCTTCTGACCTTTTGCTCGAATCGTTTCACAGACAGGGCCCTCAAGTCGGAGGTTGGCGATAACACGGAAGCGGCGTGGTTCATACCGAGCCGCCGGTAATTGGTCACCGCGTTTTCTAAAAAAAAGCGCGCCTGTTCCTCGTACCCGATGACTCGGTAGAACTTCCCGAGCGCCTCATAAACGAGGGTGAGAGGAAGACGGTCCTTCGAACGAGAAAAATCCGTGACCATATTTTGACAAAACCGCACGAATCCAGACGGATCGACCGGCGCGATCTTTTCGTAAAAGATCAGGGCGCTCTCCTCGCGCCATCTCGGCGAATGCGCGTCGAAATGCTGAAAGGCATCGGCGATCTCTTCCGGCGTTTGCGCCTCGATCAAGGCGAGGAACGAATGAAACCCATACTCCTCTTTATCGAAGAAGGACTTTTGGACCTGTTCGAAGGCGCTATGCCTTTTACCGAGCATCATAAAATTCAATATCCTGCAGCGCTGAAGCAGGTTGAGGGTCTGTGGGGATTTCGCGCATTGAAACCCTTTCCTAAAAATGGTTTCGGCTTTCCCAAATTGCTTGTTGTAAAGATAGAAGACGCCCTCTAGCAAATAGGCTTTCGCCAAAAAATCCGGACGTTGATAACGGCGCGAATGGTGCTTCAGTTGCTCGACGTAGGACCAGAACTCTTTCAGGTCTCCGCTGTAAAGGCTGTTGTATCCGATTCGGTACAACGCGTGCAAGGCGAGGGGACTCGCGGAGACCGCCTTGGTCACTTCGAGCACTTTTTCTGTGATGTCCAAAAAGCCGCTCACTCCGTAGACAGTAGAATAAAAGCTCGCGGCTTCGTAATAGATGTTGGCCGTGTAGAGGTTAAGCCCTAACGGTGCCGCCAAATCGTAGGCCTTGCGATACAGGTCTTCGGCGATCGTGCTTTGGTTTTTCAAAACGTAGTAGTTGGCCATGGTGGTGTAGCATTGAGCGGTCAATTGCCGTGACATCAAGTCTGAACGCGCGGAAAAGGCTTCGACCAAGTGTTTGATCAGATGCAATCCTCGCTCGTATTCCCCGCTTTGGTTGAGGAGCACGGCGTACAAGTAGGAGGCGTGGAGCAGGTAGACCTTTTTCGTTTCGATCAGCTCTTTGCGCTTATCCCGCCAACGTTCGCGAAATAGAGCGATCCCCGGTTCCGGGTTGTTTTCGAAACAGTAACGCCACAACACCAAATAGAAGTATCGTTCGGAGCGGAAGATCTGTTTTTCGTCCACAGGGTCCGGGGTTTTACCCGTAAAGAAGGTTAAAAGATACCGTTTCGCGACCATCGTTTCCGAGATCTCTTGGGGCTCCAGCACGTGTAGCGCTTCTCTCAACGCTTCGTTCGCGCTTTCGATATCGCTCTCATCATAAATGCGCAGGCGAAAGGCGCGCAAATAACACGCGGCCGCTAGCCGTTTTTCTCCGCTTTTCTTACACGCTTCTGCTTTCTTTATCCATTCTTCTGGGGTTAGTCGGTTCATCACAAGGAATCTCCAAACCATAATGGCTATGGAATTATAGCATTTTTTAAAGAAAAAATAACCAAAAGTGTGTGTCAAGTTATGGGGTGTACTCAAGAAACAAGGACAGAATCGATCGCGCAGTTTTTAGCCCACGTAGTCATCGCGGCGTAAGCGCCCCTTCTTTTCGCGACGGCGTGATACGCTTTAGTATATGTCTTGAAAAACAGGGTTCGCACAGAGGGCACAGAGAACACAGAGAAAAGATTGAAGAAAACTCGTGGGGCCAACTTTTAAGTTGGCGGGTTTTAGGTTTTTGGAATGTCATCGCGGTGTAGGCGCTTCTTCTTCTCGCGACGGCGCGATACGCTTTTGTACGGGCAGCGCGGCGTCTTGGCGGGCATCGCGGCGTAAGCGCCCCTTCTTCTCGCGACGGCGCGATACCCGGACACAGGCATCGCGGCGTAAGCGCTTCTTCTTCTCGTGACAGCGCGATACCCGGACAGCATCGCAGTGTAAAGAAAACAAAAGGGGGATCGCGGGGTCCCGTTGGTTACCCCGCGATAACCTCGTTTGGGCATCGCGGCGTAAGCACACCTTCTTTTTGCGACGGCGCGATACCCGGACTCAGGCATCGCGGCGTAAGCGCTTCTTCTTCTCGCGACGGCGCGATACCCAGGCACAGGCATCGCGATGTAAAGATAACAAAAGGGGGATCGCGGGGTCCCGTTGGTTACCCCGCGATAACCTCGTTTGGGCATCGCGGCGTAAGCGCACCTTCTTTTTGCGACGGCGCGATACCCTTTTTTACAGCCGGATCGCTGGGCTTCGTCAGGATCGCGGGGACCCTTCGGTTACCCCGCGATGACCCCGGTCGGGTATCGCGACGTAAGCACCCCTTTTTCATACGACGGCGTGATACGCTTTTGTGCGCGGGCATCGCGGCGTAAGCGCACCTTCTTTTTGCGACGGCGCGATACCCTTTTTTACAGCCGGATCGCTGGGCTTCGTCAGGATCGCGGGGACCCTTCGGTTACCCCGCGATGACCCCGGTCGGGTATCGCGACGTAAGCACCCCTTTTTCATACGACGGCGTGATACGCTTTTGTACACGTCTTAAAAAAAGGAGTTTGCACGTCAACTTTCACTCATCGATACGAATTTTTACCTTATATCTATCCCTCTGACATTCATGTCATCACAATGTATCAAGCCGAGTCAGACAAAAAGTCCGGCTTTTTTATAACCGGTATCAGAGCGGTTTTTACGCTATATATAGTGGATTGTTGATTTGTAATACTATATATAGTATAATCCTTGAGCTATTTCCGATAAAACTCTAAAGAGAGAAGCGCAGCGAGGGGAAATCCTATGAAGAAAAATGACATTTTGTCCATACAGAAGCGGGACGGCAGTATCGTTCCGTTCGAGATAGGGAAGATACAATCCGCGATCGAAAAAGCTTTCGTCGCGACCGAGATGGTCTACACCGGCGATATTTTGGAACTGCTCTCCTTGCGGGCGATCGCGAAATGCCAGCCGGATATTGAAAACGGGATCGTCCATCTGGAGAAAGTCCAGGATGCGGTGGAAAAGGTCTTGGTCGAAGCGGGTTTCGTGGAAACGGCGAAAGCCTACATCCTCTACCGCAAGCAACACGAAAAAATCCGGAACTTCGACAAGAATATGCTCGACTTTTCCAGGACGGTCAACGACTATCTGGACCGCTCCGACTGGCGAGTCCGCGAAAACAGCACCGTTTCTTACTCGATCGGCGGCCTGATTTTACACAATAGCGGAACGGTCATCGCCAATTATTGGTTGAACGAGGTCTACGATGAGGAAATCGCAAAAGCCCACCGACGGGCGGACATGCACATCCACGACCTCTCGATGCTGTCCGGTTACTGCGCCGGGTGGAGTTTGAAGCAGCTGATACGCGAAGGCCTGGGCGGGGTGAACGGAAAGATCACCTCTGCGCCGGCCAAACACCTTTCCACCCTGGTCAACCAGATGGTGAACTTCCTCGGCGTTCTGCAAAACGAGTGGGCGGGCGCGCAAGCCTACAGCTCGTTCGACACCTATTTGGCACCCTTCGTCAAAGCCGACAGCCTCAGCTACGAATCGACGAAACAGGCGATCCAATCGTTCATCTTCGGCGTCAACACCCCGAGCCGATGGGGCACGCAGTCCCCCTTTTCCAACATCACCCTCGACTGGACCGTTCCCGAAGACCTGAAGAACGTGCCCGCGATCGTCGGCGGGAAGAACCAGCCTTTCACCTACGGCGACTGCCAGGAAGAGATGGATATGGTCAATCGGGCGTTCCTGGAGATCATGATCGAGGGAGACGCGGCCAATCGCGGCTTCCAATACCCAATCCCGACCTACAACCTTACAAACGACTTCGATTGGGACAACAAAAACGTACCGCTACTGTTCGAGATGACGGCCAAATACGGCACGCCTTATTTTCAAAACTTCATCAACTCCGATCTCAACCCGGGCGACGTCCGCAGCATGTGCTGTCGTCTCCAGCTGGATAAACGCGAACTGCGAAGAAGGGGCGGCGGATTGTTTGGTTCCGACGAATTCACCGGCTCGATCGGTGTGGTGACGCTCAACCTGCCACGAATAGCCTACCTGAGCCTGAATGAACGGGATTTCTTTACGCGCCTCGGCAAGCTGATGGATATCGCCAAACGCAGCCTCGAGATCAAACGGCGCATCGTGGCGAAGTTCAACGAACTCGGGCTATACCCCTACACGAAGCGATACCTCAACCACTTCGACAACCACTTCTCCACGATCGGGCTTGTCGGGATGAACGAAGCGACACTGAACGCCGTTTGGATCGGTCAACCGCTGTACGAACCAGAAGCCCGGGCCTTCGGTTTGAAAGTCTTGGACTTTATGCGGGAAAGGCTCGCGCGATACCAGGAAGAGACGGGAAACCTGTACAACCTGGAAGCCTCGCCTGCAGAGTCCGCTTCCTACCGATTGGCCAAGCACGACAAAAAGGCCTACCCCCAAATCCTCTCCGCGGGAAAGGAAACGCCGTACTACACCAACTCCACGCACTTCCCCGTGAACTATACGGAGGACGTCTTCGAAGCCTTGGACCAGCAGGAGGCCTTCCAGACGAAATACACGGGCGGCACGGTCTTCCACGCTTTCTTGGGAGAACGCCTGTACGATTGGGAAACCGCCAGGGAGCTCGTGAAGAAGATCGCCACGCTGTACCGCATCCCCTACTTCACGCTCAGTCCGACGTACTCGATCTGTCAAAACCACGGCTATCTGAACGGAGAGGTCCACGCTTGCCCGAAATGCGGAAACCCGACGGAGACCTACTCGCGCATCACCGGATACTACCGGCCGATCCAACACTGGAACGCGGGAAAACAAAGCGAATTCGCCGATAGACGAACCTACCACTATCCGGAAGTGGCAGGCTCAAGGCCATTGGGAGGCGAAAGGACCGATGAATTTCAGCGGGTGGCAACGGGTCAGCTTGGTCGATTATCCGAAAACCATCAGCACAGTCGTCTTTACGTCGAAGTGCAACTTTGACTGCGCTTACTGCCACAACCCGAGCCTGAAGACGGCGCAACCCGCCACACACAGCGAAGCCGCGATCCTCGAATACCTCGCGCGCAGACACAAACAGATCGATGCGTTAGTGATATCCGGAGGCGAACCGTCTTTACGCGCCGAGGAGATCATCGGGTTCTGTCATAGACTGAAAACCGCGCTGCCAAACCTACTTATAAAAGTCGACACGAACGGGTCGAACCCGCTCTTCCTCCAGGAAGGGCGGGACGTATTCGATTACGTGGCGATGGACGTAAAAAGCCTGCATTACGACAGGTTCAGCACGACACCGTTTGACACGATCCTACAGAGCCTGGACCTCCTCGACTCGTATCCGCGCCACGAAGTCCGCGTCACAGTCTACCCGCCCTACCTACCCGAAACGGACTTCGAAGAGCTGGGACGGCTGCTAAAAGACAAACGCGTCCGACACGTGACCCTCCAACAATACCGCCCCGTCGACGACATCCCCCCCTATCCGGCGGAAACCCTCCACACCTTCGCGACCCTCCTACAAACCCTCGGCCTCGAAACCTCCTTAAGAACCTAACCCCACAAGGGCATCGCGGCGTAAGCGCTCCTTCTTTTCGCGACAGCGCGATACGCTTTTGTATATGTCTTGAAAAACAGGGTTCGCACAGAGGGCACAGAGAACACAGAGAAAAGACGGGAGAAAGCTCAGTCGAGCCGGCTTCCAGTCGGCCTGTATCTCTGGAAAGATTCCGGGAGCGCCTGGACGTTCCAAAGATCGAATTGCAGAGTCTCTCTGGTTAACCCGCGATATCCCCATAAGGGCATCGCGGCGTAAGCGCCCCTTCTTCTCGCGACGGCGCGATACGCTTTTGTGCACGGGCATCGCGGCGTAAGCGCCCCTTCTTTTCGCGACGGCGCGATACCCGGACTGAATCGCGGCGTAAAGAATACAAAAGGCGGATCGCGGGGTCCCTTCGGTTACCCCGCGATAACCCCATGGCGCGATACCCTTTTGTACAGCCGGATCGCAGAGCTTCGTCAGGATCGCGGGGTCCCGTTGGTTACCCCGCGATGACCCAACACGGGCATCGCGGCGTAAGCGCCCCTTCTTTTCGCGACGGCGCGATACCCGGACTGAATCGCGGCGTAAAGAATACAAAAGGCGGATCGCGGGGTCCCTTCGGTTACCCGCGATAACCCCGCGCGGGCATCGCGGCGTAAGCGCTTCTTCTTTTTGCGACGGCGCGATACCCGGACTGAATCGCGGCGTAAAGAATACAAAAGGCGGATCGCGGGGTCCCTTCGGTTACCCGCGATAACCCCGCGCGGGCATCGCGGCGTAAGCGCCCCTTCTTTTCGCGACGGCGCGATACCCCGACATCATCGCGGCGTAAAGAAAACAAAAGGGTTATCGCGGGGTCCCTTCAGTTACCCCGCGATTACCCCGGAGGGTATCTTCTATCTAAAATCTATCTTTTCGAGAAATTTTTTCTGTTTTTTTATGCGGCTTAATTCCTTTAGTTGTTCTTTGTATAGTCCTTTATTCGGGAAGTATTCGTCGATTATCTCTCTTGAAAAGAGTTCGCCCTCTCTCTTGCCAACCCATTCCAGGTAATTTGAATACTCCCAGTCTTCCAATTTATCCACTATCCCCGCTTCTATAGGGTTCGAATGAATATACATACAGAGAAAAACAAAATACTCATCTTTCAATACGGGTTTGTATTTTGTCCTCCCTTCAAGGAGTACCCCTTTTCTGTCGTGGATGTAGTTGAAGTGGCGGACGTAGACTGAAAGGACCATATTGAATAGTTTGGAGAGCGGTATATCAGAATCCTGCCGGATTAAAAAATGAAAGTGATTCGGCATCAAGGCGTAAGCGATGACCGTTGAAGGTACTTGCCGCATATAGTATTTGAACTTTTGAAGAAACCAAGCATAATCGCTGCGATCAATAAAAAGCGACAGCGGACTCAAAGATCGATTGTAGAGGTGATACAGTGCATTTTTGACGAAACTGATGTTTTTCATAAATCACATACCTTCTTTTCTCGAGCTTTTAATCGTTGCAGCGCTTACCCCGCGCGGGCATCGCGGCGTAAGCGCCCTTTCTTTTCGCGACGGCGCGATACGCTTTTGTGCACGGGCATCGCGGCGTAAGCGCCCCTTCTTTTCGCGACGGCGCGATACCCTTTTGTACAGCCGGATCGCAAGGCTTCGTCAGGATCGCGGGGTCCCGCTGGTTACCCCGCGATGACCCCAACACGGGCATCGCGGCGTAAGCGCCCCTTCTTTTTGCGACGGCGCGATACGCTTTTGTGCACGGGCATCGCGGCGTAAGCGCCCCTTCTTTTCGCGACGGCGCGATACCCTTTTTTCCGGACCTTTCGCGGCTAAAAAGGCAAAGAGCGGATCGCGGGGTCCCGTTGGTTACCCCGCGATGACCACAAAGCGCGATAACCCGACACGGGCATCGCGGCGTAAGCGCCCCTTCTTTTTGCGACGGCGCGATACCCTTTTGTACAGCCGGATCGCAAGGCTTCGTCAGGATCGCGGGGTCCCGTTGGTTACCCCGCGATAACCCCGCACGGGTATCGCGACGTAAGCGCACCTTCTTCTCGCGACGGCGCGATACGCTTTTGTGCACGGGCATCGCGGCGTAAGCGCCCCTTCTTTTCGCGACGGCGCGATACCCTTTTTTCCGGACCTTTCGCGGCTAAAAAGGCAAAGAGCGGATCGTGGGGTCCCTTCGGTTTCCCCGCGATAACCCCGCACGGGCATCGCGGCGTAAAGAAAACAAAAGGGGGATCGCGGGGTCCCTTCGGTTACCCCGCGATGACCCCATGGCGCGATACCCTTTTGTACAACCGGATCGCAAGACTTCGTCAGGATCGCGGGGTCCCGCTGGTTACCCCGCGATGACCCAACACGGGCATCGCGGAGTAAAGAAAACAAAAGGCGGATCGCGGGGTCCCTTCGGTTTCCCCGCGATAACCCCGCGCGGGCATCGCGGCGTAAGCGCTCCTTCTTTTCGCGACGGCGCGATACGCTTTTTTACAGCCGGATCACAGGGCTTCGTCAGGATCGCGGGGTCCCTTCGGTTACCCCGCGATGACCCCATGGCGCGATACGCTTTTTTACAGCCGGATCACAGGGCTTCGTCTGGATCGCGGGGTTCCTTCGGTTACCCCGCGATGACCCCACACGGGCATCGCGGCGTAAGCGCCCCTTCTTTTCGCGACGGCGCGATACGCTTTTTTACAGCCGGATCGCAAGACTTCGTCAGGATCGCGGGGTCCCTTCGGTTACCCCGCGATAACCCCACAGCGCGATACGCGTTTAAAGCAAAAACATGCCGGACTAAAGTCCGGCGTTCCCAGGCGTTTCCAGAGCGTGCTGACAGCAGTGTGGGCGGCACATTTGTGGTAAAATAGCGACGTCTATGCGCATCTATTCTGGGGGGGTAAACCCGTGAAATATATCGAAATCGCGTTCCTCTGTTTCACCTTTCTTTTTGTCGCGCTGTTCGCGCACCCGTTTTTAACCTATGAGTACAGCACGCCGAAATACTTTTTTTTGATCGTCTTCATTTCGATCGGGATGATCCTCTACCTCTTGCGGCAATGGCGACGAAAAGACCCCACGCTCTATGTCGCCTTACCCCATATCGGTTGGTTTGGCTTCGGAATCGCCGCGCTCCTATCGACCACGACCGTGCTCTTCACAAATCCGACCTATTTCCAATTCTCTCTCGAGATCGGGATCTACGCCTTTCTGACCGCTTTCATGGCCCTTTACTTCTCAAATCTGCTCGAAACGAAAAGGGAAGTCTCGACTTTCCTGTTTTGTGCGCTCGTCACGGGTTTCGTCGTTGGTATCGAGGCGTTGTACAACTACTACACCGGTAACTCGTTTTTCCTCGGTTTTTACGGCGCCGGTAAGATGGGGATGAAAGCGACCATCGGGAACGTCAACTTCGTATCGGATTTCTTGGGTTCCTTGCTGCCGCTCGCTTTTTACTTTTTAGTCTCGACGCCCCAATCCTGGGGCATCTCGAAAAAACCGTCGATCGTCGCGACGCTCTTGATCGCGATCGTTAAAGGCTTCGGAGGGCTTTCTTTCTGCCTCTTCTATTTGGTCGTCCTGCTGTCGGGCACCCGCGCCGTCTACCTCTCTCTGATGGTCGGCGCTCTCGTGTTAATACTCACCTACGGCTGGTACCGCTGGACACGTCGAAAGGATCGGGTACCGGCATCAAAATCCTCACGCGTCTTAAACGCGGCCTTGACCGCCTTAGCGATACTGGTCCTACTCGCGCTCCCACCTATCCTGGAATCCGAAAACAACATCCTGAGGACGACGGTCGATGTGGGCGAACGTACCGCGTCGATCTTCGATCCCCGCGGATTCCAAACCACCGGAGGAAAGGCGAGGGTGCTGGCGTGGAAGGCGTCGGTGCTGCAATGGGAGGACAACCCGATTTTCGGGGCCGGAATCGGAACCTATATGCGGGACTCGATCCAATACATGGGGAAGGCGATCCACCAAAACCCCGCATACGTCGACTCCTGGTCCAACTTCAAACGCACGCACAACGACTACCTCCAAGTCCTGGGCGAGATGGGGCTGCTGGGTGTCCTCGCCATCGCGTTCACGCTGCTGTCGATGATCTGGCTCTTCTTCCGCATGCTCCTTCGGATGAAAAACCGTGATGACGCGCTGCTCCTGATCCTGCTGGCGGTCTCCTTCGTTGAGATCCTCGGCCACAGTTTCACGGAGTTTCCCCTACACCTACTTCCGAATCAGCTCTGGGCGTTAGCGGTGGGCGGGATCGGCTTCGGAGTTTATTTGAACCGAGAAGAGGTGCTCGCGTGGCGCCGGCCGCTTACGAAACGGTGGATCCTCGTTGGCATCATCGCCGTCGCTACCGTTGGAACCCTCTCCGGAACCCTCAAATACCGCAGCATGATGGCCGACGCCTATTTCAAGGAAGGCAACGGGCGCTTTTCCTCCCTTTCTCAGATCGACGGGTATAGGAGCCAGCACGCGGCGGAGCTGCAGAAGGCCAAAGATGCTAGCAAAGCGTTGGAAGAGCGAACCGGTCACTATGAAGGGTTTGCGACGGAGACGTTCCTGGCGCGGGTGATCCCGCAGATACGCGCCGCCGTCGGCGGGAACCTCACCGAGGAAGAGCTGCAGGAGCGCGGCTTGGAAGAGCTTGCGAAAGAAGTCAAGAAAGAAAAGGCGAGATTGAACGATTTCTACATACGCTACGAAGACAACCAAACGAAAATGGACCGGAACGCGATAGAGATATACGCCGGCGCCCGCGACCTATTGTCGCGCTGTTTGGATTTGGCTCCGTATTATGGGAGGAGCCACTTCTATATGGCCGCGCTGATGGTGCGCCCAGAGCGGAAACTGATCCTGTTCCAGCAAAAAGCGGAAGCCAAAGACCCCTTAGACCCGTTGCGTGTTTTTTTCACAGAGGTGACGGAGGAGCGTAAACACATCGCGCCCGCCTACCGTCTCTTTCCGCTGGAGAGGGACTTCGAGTGGCTGGAATCGAAGGTCCGGGAGGGCCTTTCCTTGGAACAGATGGAGGCGTGGGTCGACATCCACAACTGGTACGACATACAGAGTTATCGGGACTCGCTTTCCTACTTCCATACCTCCTTCCTTGGATTCGATGAAAGAAACGCCTACCGGCAGATGGGCAAGTCGTACTACTCGCTCCACGCCATGCTTCGAAACCTGATCGTCGGTTACTCTCAACTGCTTCGAGAACACCCGCAATGGGAAAAAGAGCTCCGGCCGTTGATGGAGAGGCACCAGCAGGAAGCCATCGCGGCGTTTGAAGAGTTCAAGCGCGCCTACGATCGCGCGATCTACCTGTTACCCGGAAACTGGCAGATGTTCCCGGAGTGGGAATCGATCTATTCCGAGTACATTAGCCTGCTCCTGAAAAACGAATCGGTTCAAACCGTTTACCCGAAGATCCGCGCGATCGCCAACCTGCGCGTTCAAGCCTGCGAATGGATGCGCCAGGTCCAGCGCGTCGGCATCCCCGACGACATCGCGGTGTTTTACGCGCAATTGTCTCAAACTTTTTTGGACTCTCGGTTATATCAGGAGACCCTGTACGTCATCGACGAGGGGTTGAACACACTGACGAAAGCTTATCGCTGGAACAAAGAGGACCTCGAAAACAACCCCTACCTGACGGAAGAGGATAAAACGCGCATCCGCGGTTTTTTGACCGCTTACGAGTCGTTGTACCGCAACCGCAGCCTGTTCATTGACCAGGTGTTGGAGGTCTACGCGCAAGCCCAAGTCAACGGTACTTTCGAACAACTGTGGCTCGACGATTGGAAAGAACACCTGTTCGTCGATCGTAAATGGCCGGAGGCGAACTACACCGATATCATCAACTTGCTGAAACGCGCGAAAGCCGAACGGGCGCCCTTATAAACGCGCCGAACTTAGCGGATCGCCTGGGAGCGCCGCATTGCCGCCCTCATCGCGGGGTAACCAACGGGACCCCGCGATACGCGCTTGTGATCGCCTGGGAACGCCTTCGGGACGCGCACTTCTGGAAGCGCCTGGGAACGCCGAACTTTAGTTCGGCATGTTTTTGCTTTCGGGTACGTCGCACTTCGTGGATCATCGCGGGGTAACCAGCGGGCTGACTTCGGAAGCCCACGAAGTCTCGCGATACTGATGTAACCACCCGATTCACCTGTCCAAAAGCGTATCGCGCCGTCGCAAAAAGAAAAAGCGCTTACGCCGCGAGTACCGTCGAGACGCCGCGATAATCCACAAAGCCCGTCACCCTCCGGCAGCCCAACAAAAGAAACAGGGGCGATGGATCGCCCCTGTCTGCTGATACCAGCACACGCGTTGAAAGGTGCCTGGATAACGATTTACCGCTTTTCAGAAAGGGATACGGTGCAGGTTCTCGAAGAGAAGCCTATGTTACCGGCCAGGTCCGTAGCCGTGGCTTTGAGCGTTATCGCTAAGTTGTAAGGCAAGGTGATTCCGGTCGGTAATCGGAAGGCGTTCGGTATCCCCGCGATCGGAACCGCGTCATTGAAATCGTAGCTGAAGGTGTTCTCTCCGACTACGATGGCCAGCTCTGCGCTCTCAGCCTTCTGGTCGAACTTGAATTCCACCCATGAATGGTTGTTGACTTTATCTCGGAAACCGGTGAAATGCGTGAGCGTCGGAGGTAACGTGTCAAATAGGAAGGGTAGTTTGACAACGAACTCGTTGCCGGTGGCGTCCAAAGCGGTCGCCACGAGGGTCAGGGCCTTCTCGGTTCGCGTAGCCGCCGGATCGGCCGTTAAGGTCCCCACGAAGGTCACCTGGGTTTTCGTCGCGTACCCCGAACACTCTCCGGTGATGAGTTCGGTGGCTTTGATCGTGGGAGCGTAACTGATAGAATTGAATACGTTGCCTTGGGCGTCGTGGAAGACCCAAGTGATGGCGCCCCACTGCGCCGAACTCCATAACGCGTCGGCGAGCTTAACCGTCAACGTCGCCTGCGTCGGGGAAGCGGGAATGAGAGGATTATCCGCGTCGCCGAGGAAGCGTTCCGGTACGAAGACCTGCTCGTCTTCTAAGAGCTTGGAGAAGAAGACGTTGTCCACGATGAACTGGGTTGACACTTCGGTCGCGTGTCGGAGCGCATTGTTCAAGTTATCGCACTTACCCGGTTTGATCGTGCATTCCTCACAACAGCAGTCGTGCACAGACATCGTCGCGGTGACCGTCGCGTAATCCATAATCGGGATGGCAAACCCCAAAACGGCCTCGGCTTCATCCGGATTCGTTGCGGAGGTTTTGGTCGCGGTGTAAGTCGCGTCGATCGTGACCGCGTTGTCCCAAGGGCTACCCTCTCCAAGAACGACCTCTTCGGTGAAAAAAGCGAAAGACTCGGACCAGCTGCCGCTTCCCTTTTCAACGCCCACCTTGAAATTGATCTTCTCCGCGTAGGGTTGGAGACATTTCGTGTCGCTCGCCAGGAAGGTGAGAGTGGCGCTCGTCAGCGAAGCCGGCGCGGATGCCGAGAATCCCGCCGGTAATTCCAAAGACAGGAGGGCGGTCGGATCGGCCAAATCCAACACGAAACTGTGCTTTTTCTCGAAGGCTCCCACTACACCCAGCTTCGTTTCCGAAGCGCGCTTGGTCGCGTCCTCCCATAAGACCCGGGTCAAAGTGCCGTCTACGGTCACCGTCGCGAATTTGGTGCATTCCGTCGCATAGGTCACACTCGTCGCGTATGCGGTGCGCCCGGTGAAGGTGGCGGACTTGGACACATTTCCGGTAGCGTCTACGCCCAACTGACCGATCACGAAGGTATATCGCAGCTCATCGAACAAAGCGGCTCCGGACACGGATATGTCGTAATCGATTTGCGCTTCGGGAAAGATACCGCAGACTTTCCCCGGATAGGCGGTCTTCTGGTTTGACACATCCAGCGAAACTTCGACGAGGTCCGTGGATGCGACGATGTTAAAGGGTTTCTTGGTGCTCTGCATGTTCTTGTCCCACGCCGCGCGGGCCCAAAACAGGTACTCTCCGGGCGCGAGCCGGTTGGGATCATAATTCTGCCCGAGGTCGTTCACCCCGAACAGCAATTCTCCGTCCCCGTTCAAAAGGAATTCGGTGCTCGAATCAGGCCAACGCTTCGCGACGCCGCTCCCTTTCCTCTCCACCATGAGCTGAACGGACATAGTCTCGCGGGGCGCATCAGAGACTTCCTCATAGACGATACGGCCGGCCAAATAGTTTAGGTTTACGGGTGACCCCGGAACCCGCGCGCCCGCGCCGGGGATAGACGTTGTAGCCCCCCAGATGTGGATTTCGGGTATACCATCGCGCGAGGAAGCCAAATCCGGGGTTTCGACCAAGGTGAGGGTCAATCCGTAGACCGGGTCCGGTTCGGGGTCTGGGTCCAAGGTGAAGTGACTTTCGACACTCGCGCCGGAGTCCCCCGCCCCGTTCTTCGCCTTCACGGTCCAAGAGAAGCTCCCCGCACCCACGTCGTCGCGATACACGAGGTAGTAAGTTTTGGCCGTGGAATAAGGCCCCAACACTGCTCGGCTACCTGAAGCCTCTGTTTTCGTTAACGTGATTTCGTAGCCGGTAGCGCCCGCAACTTCGTCCCATCGCAGCTCTACACCGACGATCCCCGCGAGGAACGAAATCCGGAGATTCACGGGCGCCTCCGGTTTGGTTTCCACCTGTTTTACACAACTGACGACGAACATCACGGCGATCACGCCCAACAACAGAACCAAACCGGTACTCTTCTTCATACTCATACTGTCCCCCCACTTTCATATAAAAATAGATTCAAGATAGACGTTTTCCTCGACGCCTGGAATGCGGTTCGTTCGGGTAGAGCGCGTCGAGCCTGTTCTCTAGAAGCCGGTCGCTACCGTGGGGACGCGCCGACGGGAAAGATTATAGCACTTCGCGAGCGCGGCGGCAAAACAAAGGCGAAAAACGTATCAAACTCGCCGGGTAAAGGGTCTGGCGGTACCAGCCGCGGTGTGGAAAGCAAAAAAAACGGCTGCCTGAGCAGCCGTTTTGGTTTCGTGATCCTTTTCGCCTATCGAGGAGCGGACGGCGATACCTTCGTTTCCCAGGAACTGGTACCTTCGTTTCCGGCCAAATCTTTCGCCTTCGCCGTAAGCGTGACAGTCGCGCCCTCCGATAAACTTATGCCTGTGAGAAGGCTATAGGTATACAGATGTGGTGGTACAGAAGTTGCCTGAGCGAGCGTGTAGGTGAAGGTTCCCTGACCAGTGATTTCCAACGTTAAGGCCGCAGAGACCGGTTCTTCGTGGAAAGAGAATTCGATATAAGAACCATTAGTGACAGAAGGATTTCTAAACGCGGCGAAATGCGTCAAGGTCGGCGGCATCGTGTCAAGCCTGAAGCATTCACTGAGTAGGAATTCGTTACCGGCGTTGTCGGTGGCGGTACCTGTGTACGTAATATTCGTTTCTGTCGCTACCGGGCCACTATTATCTTCGGCATACCCCGTGAACGTCGCGATATACGTCGCCTGCGTCTTCGTCGCGTAGCCGGAACACACTGCGAGAGTCGCCGCAGTAGAAGCGCGTGTAACGCTAATTGTTTGCGGCCCAGGGAAGTTGTAATGTAGAACTAGAGGATTAGGCGGTTCCCAATTCGCGTCGGCGAGTTTAACCGTGACCGTCGCTACAGCTGGTGACGCGGGGATTAAATAGCACCCATTCACCTTCCCTAAGGACTTGTTATCAACCTTCAAAACATCATCTGTAGCCAACATATTCGAGAAGAAGACGTTGTCGACCAACATAGAGGTTTTGACGCTTGTTGCGTGGGTGAGGTCGCCTCCGCCGTTGCATCCCGCGCACGGGTCTACCAAAGTGCAGTCAGGGCAGCAGCAATCCGACGCGATCATCGTTGTGGTGATCGTTGCCAGGTCGAGGTCTCCGATGACATAGGTCAACTTAGCTGTGGCCTCGGAACCGGCGCTCGTCGTGGTCGCGTAATAGGCAGCGTTGATGGTGAGCTCGTTACTCCAGGTGCTGCCCACACCCAGAACGGTTTCAACATCGGGGTAGTTTAATGCTCCGGTCCAATCCCCTATCCCTTTTTCGACCTTCACGGTGAATCTCAGGCTATCCAGGTTAAGACACTTCGTGTCGGACGCGAGGAAGGTGAGCGTCGCGGCTTTACCTGTAACCGTACCTTCTTCAGTAGGTCCAAGTACCGACACCAACGCCGTCGGGTCCTTCATATCCAGGACGAAATTGATGCCGACGTTATTAAGGATCTCTACCCTCCTATCCTCCTTCGTTACGGTCGCGCCATTGCATGAGTAAGCGGTGACCGTACCGACCACCGTCAGGGTCGCGTATTTCGTGCATTCTGCCTCAAAAAGAACCTTCTTCGTCCATGTCGCCTCTTTCGTGAAGGTGGCGGAGTGCGTAACACTTCCTTGGTTAGTTGACCCGGTCGGGCCGATCTGAATGAAGTAAAGCAATTCTTTGAATTTTTCTCCGCCCGAAATGGATAGATCGAATTGGAGGGTCACATTCGTTGAAGAAAACGAACAAACCCGGTCTTCGAAATCTTTTACGGTGATCTCGTAGTTCAAATCGCTGTTTCTGGAAGCAATTTCGAAGGGGACTTTCTGACTTTCACTACCGTCCCACACGGCTCGCGCCCAGAGATAGTAATTCCCGGGGGCTAAATCCGGGGAAAACCCCGCTCCCAAATTGCAGAGGTTGAAGTTCAATTCCCCGCCCTCGTCGAGTACGAACTCGGTACTATCGTCCGGCCATCTCTTCGCGACAGTTGCCCCTGCCTTCTGTACCAATAATTGCACGGCCAGTTCCGCTCTGTCGGCTTCCGCCGGGATCTCCTCGCGCTTTAGGTTCCCCTTGAGATAGTTGAGCGCGGAAATCCCAGGTAACCTTTCGCCGACGAGGGGCTGGCTTCCGATCGTATAGATCGTCGGAGTGGCGGATCCTTGATCGGGCTCTTCTTCTAGGGTCAATAGCAGCCCGTATACCGGCGGTTCCGGCTCAGGGTCCTCGAAAATGAAGGGATCCCCGTGAGTAGGGTCAGAAGGACCCTTTGCGTTTCTCGCCTTGACGTTCCAACCGAATTTGCCCGCGCCTAGAATGGATTTCTTCGCTACATAATAAGTATTTGTCACGTTCTGCTGAAAGGGCCATGTAGGCGTTTCGCGACTCTCCGATCCGAGCACCGGCTGGATCTCGAGATCATAGCTATCCGCGCCCGCCACGGCGTCCCACCTGAGCTCTACGTCGCCTCCCGCGAGTTGCACGACTCTAAGACCTGCCGGCGCGGCCGGTACGGCAAGCGGCGGCTGTTTGACGCAGTTTGACGCGAATAAAGCGACTATAACCAGTACCAAAAATAACAAAATCTTCCCTTTTTTCATACTCCTAATCCTCCCTTCGAGTGTTTTTTTACCCTTATGGAAACTCCCTTCCTGAATGACTCCCTTAGCATACTTCGAATGAATTACCCCCCCCTCCGGCACTTCTCGTTTTTTATTTCTTCTATACATAAAGACTCGTAGGCGCTTCTTCGCCCATCATGCAAGAAAAGCTGAGACTTGTGGAGGCTCTGTTTATTATACAACTTTCCGCGTAGAAAAGTCAAACGCTTGCTTTATATCGTGCGGCCTATTCAGCCCGGTTTGGAATCACGGTTTTCGTCGGTTATCTCAACTCCTAAAGACCACCGATCATAGACCGCCTAGGGCACCCTTCTCGAAGAGCGCTTTAGTATACCATACGCGCGCCGTCTTTTCAATAGCTTTTCGGTTTATCTTTCCCCTCGGCTTCCTCTCGAAAGTACCATAAACCGGCTTCCCTTATTCGGAACGCCCCCGGAACGCCTTGGGAACCCCTAACTTCGTTTATCGCGGCGTAAGCGCTCCTTCTTTTTGCGACGGCGCGATACGGGTTTTGTACATGTCTTGAAAAACAGGGTTCGCACAGAGGGCACAGAGAACAGATTCTTGGGAACACCTGGGAACGCCAACTTTTAAGTTGGCAGGTTTTGCTGGGAACGCCGCACTTCAGTGCGGTATGTTTTCGCGAAGAAAAGAGGGGTTCGCACGGAGAACACGGAGAAAAACTTCTTGCGAACGCCGACTTTTATATTGGTATGTTTTGAGGTTTTTGGGAAGTCATCGCGGCGTAAGTGTCCCTTTTTTTTGCGAGGGCGCGATACGCTTTTGTATATGTCTTGAAAAACAGGGTTCGCACAGAGGGCACAGAGAACACAGAGGATAAGCTGACAAGGGGCAGGGCTCTCCCGGAAAAGAAAAGACATGCCGGACTAAAGTCCGGCGTTCTCAGGCGCTCCAAGGCAGGGATCGCGAGACTTCGTGGGCTTCCGAAGTCAGCCCGCTGGTTACCCCGCGATGACCTGATTCGGGCATCGCGGCGTAAGCGCTCTTTCTTTTCGCGACGGCGCGATACGGGTTTTGTACAGGCTGAGCGCGAGGCTTAGTTAGTATCGCGGGGTCCCGTTGGTTACCCCGCGATTACCCCGTTCGGGCATCGCGGCGTAAGCGCTCTTTCTTTTCGCGACGGCGCGATACCCCGGTTCTCGTTCGTTCGAAGATCAAAAAACAGGGTTCGCACGGAGGGCACTGAGAACACAGAGGAAAGACTAAAGAAAGCTCGTGGGGCCGACTTCCGGTCGGCCTGTTTCTCTGGGAAGGCTCTGGGAACGCCGACTTTTCAGGATTGTATCGCGGGGTCCCTTCGGTTACCCCGCGATGACCTATGAAATTCCGCCTTCCCAGGCATCCCCAGGGCATTTCTCTGTGTTCTCTCTGTGTTCTCTCTGTGTACTCCGTGTTCTCTGTGCGAAACTTCTTTTGGTTTTGGAAAGGCATAGAGCGGATCACGAGACTTCGAGGGCTTCCGTAGGCACCCCGCTGGTTACCCCGCGATAACCCCGTGCGGGCATCGCGGCGTAACGATTAGGGCTTCACAGGGCACTCTCAACGGCGTTCCCAAGGCACTCTCTTTTTGACCACCAAAACGCCTCAAATCGGAAGATGCCTTTTCAGCTCCTCCTCGCTGTGCATATCTATCAGGTCTAAGCCCAAGTTATCGAGTTGGTCTATCGTGAGCGCTTTCAGCTTTTCGTAGTACCTTGAAGGAATTCGTGGGAATTTTTTGGTGATCTGTTTCCAAAGAAGTTCTTCCCGGCCTTCTTCCCGGCCTTCTTCCCGGCCTTCTTCCCGGCCTTCTTCTCTGCCTTCTTCCCGACCTTCTTCTCGGCCTTTTATTAATCCCTTCTCCATTCCTTCTTGCTTAAGCCATTCCGCTATCGTTTGCATCCTTTCACTCCTTTCTACCGATACCGTTCGCGTCAGTTGTATCAGTCTCAAGAAATCCTCTCGTACGGTCAAATAGTAGATATAGTGGATAAAAGTCTCGTAAAGCTGTTCGCTTATCTCTGTTTCTTCCCCGTGACGAAGACGGTGGTGATTCTGACGTACGCTTCATTGAACTTTTCGGGGTCTTTGATCGAGGCCATCCTGATCGTTTCCAGATACAGGCGTAGATCGTCCGGCCCTTTGATCTCCTCTCCACTATTTGACGAAAAATCGTATAGGTAATACTTGAAGTGGGGGATGCTTTCTCGCAAAGACCCTTCCATCGTTTCTACCCCTTCGATCCTGTCCGCAAACTGCGTGGACACTCCCCACTTCTCTTTCCCCTGGTACAGTACTATCGGTAAGATCAGCGGTAGTCGTCTGTTCTTTTGTTTCTTTATTTCTTTGTCCCATATCGCAGACATATACCTGAGCAGCTGTACACCTACGTTATAGTCGCTATAGCTCTTGTGTTCCAGTAGAATGTACACGTAGGCTTCTCGGTTTCGGATGTTCGCCCGAAACAATAAATCCGCGTAGAACTCCTTCAGGTCTTGTTCTATGAAGCTGTCCTTTTCCGCCTGTATCGTGCCGACATCGATCGTCTGTAAGACATCTGGCGGGAGATAGGTCTCTAAGAACGCTTGCGTATTTGCGACATTCCCCAGTACTTCTTTGAAAAACCTATCGTGGGGGTTATTCGGTCTTTCCATTTTTGTCCTCCCAACGGGAAATCATTTCACGGGTATTATACACTAATAAAGAGGGGGAATGCGGATCGTAGGGCTTCATCAGTATCGCGAGACTTCGTGGGTTTGCGAAGTTACCCCGCTGGTTACCCCGCGATAACTTGCACGGGCATCGCGGCGTAAAGAAAACAAAAGGGGGATCGCGGGGTCCCTTCGGTTACCCCGCGATTACCCCTTGGCGCGATACCCTGGTTTTCGTTCGTTCCAAAGATAAAAAACAGGGTTCGCACAGAGGGCACAGAGAACACAGAGAAAACAGACTACGCAGGTTAAAAAGAACAAAGATCGTATCGCGGGGTCCCTTCGGTTACCCCGCGATAACCCCGCTCGGGTGTCGCGAGACTTCGTTTCTTCGCGAAGTCAGCCCGTTGGTTACCCCGCGATGACCTCACTTAAGGCGTTATGGTTTATGGCTTATATATCACCGCGAATAGGGCGCCCTGGGTTGGGATGAAGCGGGAGCGCGTCTCGGTTTTGACGTTATGGACGTCGGCGCCGGTGAAGGGGATGCCGTCGTAGTCGCTGAAGAATCCGGTCTGTTTCGTGTCGAAGTCGAAGTAGAACCACATAAAGCAGGAGTCGGGCGGGCGTTCGCGGTAGTTCGCGTAGCGTAGGTCGCGTAAAAAGTGCGGGCCTACCGGCCCGATTCCCCATAAAGGGGACTGATCTACTACCCGGACGATAGAGTCGAGGATTATGGGGAAGCCGCCGGTTACGAGTACCGAGCCGCTGTCGTCGTAGGTGGTGAACTCGAAGAAAGGGACGTCACAATACTGGTAGTTCTGGGCTTTCGACCATGCGTGGTAATAGGCGTACCCGGTGATCTTCATCTTACCATAATTCCCGGCGTTCGTTTTGTAGAGGATGATGGCGCCGGGTTTTAGGATGTCGGAGAAGCTTCCGGAGTATTGCATCAGGGACGTGTAATGTCCGGAGCGGTAAGTGATCGGCGATTCGCTGAGGACCTCTTCAAACAGAAGGATCGTTTTTCGGTTGATCGTTTCGTACGAAGCGGGACGTGGAACTCCGGGTAGAAGGATCCACCCGCCGAGTACTACCGATATCGTAAAGATAAGGCTCGCGCAAACGATCACAGCAGTTTTCACCTCGTATCCCTCCCTATAAAAAAACCCCGCCTTTCGGCGGGGTCTTTATCCGTTCGGCTTATGACAGCCTTTTTACCACTTCAAAGTACCTTCGACTTCGTAGGCGACTCCGATGGCGGGACCATCGTAGAGTCCTTTTCCGTAACCAGACCAACCTGAGCAGGTAACTCCATTATCAACATACCCGCCTTCGAAGGCGTAGATCACGCCGAGGATTCCTTTTAAAGTGACGGGTCCATATGTGCCGAGCGAGTGGCTGTATTTACCCCAGATTTCGGTCAAGCCGATTCCGGAGAGCATACCGGAAGAACTATTGGAAGAGCCGGTACCCGAAGACGGAAGCTTGGCTAAGTGCAATCCGATATGGATTTCCGGGAAGCAGCAGGTGATATCGGCGCCGAGTTCCAGAATCAGCTGCAGGTGTGTCACGTTAAAGCTGACCGCGGTGGTACTGGGAACTGTGGAGCCACCCAAATCGCCGGCCGCGAAGAACCCGAATCCGATTTTGTTCAGCGCCTCGAAGGGGAATCCGCCCGGGATGGTGAAATTGAGTAATTCATTCAAAACGAGGTGGGCTGCCCATACGCTTTCGTTGAGTTCTTTAGCCGTGTCGTAGCGCCACGCGGCTCCCAAGCCGATTTTTCCAAGGTCTACGCCGATCGACGCGCCAATCACAGGCTTCAAATTTTCGGCGGTGATTGGGATATTGATGGCCATAAACTTGAGGGTAACAATGTCTTTGAAGATGATATCGGCGAAGATGTTCAGTTCGGCGTTCTTCAACAGGTTCGCGGTGTAAAGGCTTTGAGAAGTATCGTTCCCGGTTCCTTGCCCGCTTGGGGTCCCCCAGTCATCATCACCAATATCGAATCCTTCATACCAAGTCGTTCCGACGATAGCGTACACCCAGATTTTGACGTCCGCAGGGTCTAAATAGAAAATTGCCTTAACCCAGCCGCGGCAGTCCCCACCTTTGAGGATTCCCCAGTACCAATCTTTGTAATGAGTGACGCCCATGTAGTGGAATACGGTGCAGCAGTTCGTCAAATAATAAGACGCTTCGTACATCCCGTGATATTGGCCGGTACCTATCGCAAGCCACAGGGCCCATTTGTCTCCGGCTGAAGCGCCACAGCAATCGCCCTCAAGGGCTTCGCTGAGCACTTTGAACTTGATGTACGCGGTATCAACTTTACCAAGGACTGTTTTTGCCTTCGGTACGTAAACCAATTCCACATCAGGACCCATAGCCGGTTGTTTTCTCCCGGCCCAAGACCACACTATCGACGGGATAACTTCTTTTCCCTTACCGTAGATGCTGAGATGCGGGTCTGAGTCTCTTTGATCGCCCAATTTCTGCATGAACTCAATACCGGTTTTTACCGTTAAAGAATACTGGGCCGGCGATAAGGATGCCTTGAGTCCGTCAATCGTTTGTTCCACATACTTCTTCATCGCCACGAGTTGTCCGGCGCCCATCGCGATGACGGTTCCGTCTTCCAGAGTGATGCTCGCGTCAATGGAGTAGATCCCTTCTGCGGCGGGGACTAAAGCGATAACGTCGCTGTAAGCATCCTCCTTCCATTGCACGTCTTTCTTCTCTTGCTTAATAACTTTTCCGTTCCAGTCAGTCAATTTCGCGTACAGGGTGACCTTTTGACCCTTGAGCTCCATTGCCCGAATGTAGTACACGGTCTTCTTTCCTTCCTCGTCAACCGCTTTGGTCGCTTCATACTGGGCGTTGCCACCCTGTACGAGCATAACCCATACGTTCGGAGTCAATTGTTCGCCAAGTACGGAGATCGTCGTCAGCCCTTCTTCCACTTCGGTTTCTTCCAACGTGAAGGTCACTTTGACGGGATCGCCGGCCGTTACGACGCCTTTGTCGACCAGAAAGCTAACCTTCCCGGCAGCGGCAAAAGACAGGCTCATTGCGAAGACTAAGACCAATACTACTAATAGCGCTTTTTTCATACGATTACCCCTCCCTCTCGATATAGTTGTTGTAGTAGTTTTAGATAGGTTCTACCATTATGTACCGGGATAGTATACAACATTTTATCCGACTTTTGCAACCCCCCTTTCGATTTCGTCGAGAAATCCCTTTATAGGCCCGTTTGGTTTCCATCACACCACCGCCCTCATCCCTTCCTCAAGCGCGCTTATGCCTCTTGAGTCGCGCCTTACAGGGGAGATCAGTGGTTGGCGAAGAGTAAGGCCAAGGCGGCCACCCCCGCCAACAAGAGGATGATCCCGGCAGGCTGCGTATTCTCCGGTTTCTTGAAGACGCTGTCTTCCAAGGCTTTGACCCTCGTTTCCAAATCGTCGATCTTCCGGCCCTGACCGTTGATCGCCTGTTGATTCGCCGATATCGAAACCTCCAATCTCGCTCGCATCGAGGCGATCTGTGACTGGATATCGGCGCCTTGCGCGTCTATCCTTTGCGTCAACTCGGCAGCGGTTTCGCGTAATCCGACCTTTGTCTGCGCGATCTCTTCGTTATTCTTTTGTATCGCGATGGCCAGCGCGAGGATGTCGTCGGAAAGCCCGAGAAGCTCGCCCTGGATTGCGTCAAATTTCGCGTTCATATCGGCGTCGTCGGCCTTCTGTGACTTGAGCTTCGTGATCGCCCCGTCTATCCACTTAAGACGGGTGTTGATCGCCCACATCCGCTCGGCCAGTTCCTCGGAGAGGCTGCCCTTTACTTCGGCTAAATTCCTCGCCAAGTTCTCCACTTGACCCTTTTGAGAAGCGAGCGTCTTGTCTATCCAAGCGAGTCGCGCATCCAACGCCGGGAATTTTTCGGCCGTCTCTTTCGCGATCTTCGCCACACTCTGGTTCGTGACCGCGAGTTCGTCTTTCGTCGCAAACGTCTTCATCACGTTGAGCTGTTTCTCTATTTGCGCGCACCGGCCCACCACATCGTTCAACTTCGCAACGACCATTTCGTCTAAAGAACCTTTAAGGGCTTTTTCTAGTTCGATCGTTTGGGTTCGCGTTTTGAGAAGCTGAACTTCCAGCTCCAAGTTGGCGATCGATAGACCCACGATCTCTTGACTCTGACCGCTTTCGTTCTTGATTTGGGAGACCTGGTTTTCCAACCACATCAAACGCTTGTTTACACCCCAAATCCGGTTGAGCGTCTCTTCTTCCAAATTCGATGTCGCCTCGTTCAACTTCTTTTGAAGGCTTTCGAGATCCGTTTTCAACTTTGCGACCGCGCCGTCAGTCCAACCGAGCCGCTTGTTTATCGCCCAGACCCGATCGTCTATGACTTGACTCAAATTACCGTTCCCAGAGGCTTGTTCTTTCCTCAACCGCTCTAATCCAGCGCTGAGTTCGAGCACGTCTTTGTCGAGGGCTTTCAGGTCACCCTTCAGTTTTTCGATGCTCCCGTCAACCCATTTCAACCTCAAATTGAGCGCGCTCACTTTTTCGGTGAGTAGCTGCGCGAGTTGTTCGTCGCCCGCTTGGACCTTTGCGGCCAACTGCCTTTCGGCGATGTCGACCTTGTTCCAAAGGAATTTGTCGTTCGCCTGTAAAGAAGCGACCGACTGTTGGAGGAGGCCCACTCCCGAAATCATCTCGTCCAAGGCGTTGCGCGTATCCGCGTCTTCTGATCTCAGCGCGATGAAGGCGTTTTCCACCGATTTCAGCCGAAGGTTGATCTCCTCATAGCGAGCCTCGGCTTCTTTCTCCCTCACCGAAGCCGCGTTCCAGAGACCGACGTTCGCTTGGTCCACGTATCCGATTATCTCCTTGAGCAATGCGATATCGGATGAGATGCCGTCTAGGGCAGAGGCCCCGCTCCCGTCTTTCCCCTCCAATTGCTTAATCTTTTTGTACAGGAGATCGATCTGCGATTGGATGAACGCGATTCTCTGCGTCGTCTCCTGACCCGACTCTCCCACGGCTTCAAAGAGTTCGAACCCTAACCGGTAGATTTCCTGGTAGATCGCTTCGATCTCGCCTTTCAGGTTCGAGATGCCCGAGTCGATCCCGGTCAATCGCTGGGTGACGGCCTGTATCTTTTCTTCGATCGCCGACTGTAGCTTTTCTTCGCCCGTGGTGATCCGTTCTCTCAGTGATTTCTCCGTATCTTCGATTTTCGTCCGTAGCCACCGGTCCATCTGGTTCAAGGCTTCGGATTTAGATTCTATGTCGCCTATTTTCCCGGATAGGTTGCCCAGTAGTCCTTTGAAATCTTTAAACTGATCCTGATACTCCCCCAGCTTTCCACTCATCAATTCTATGAGGGTCTCGAGGACTTTGACGTCTTCCGGTTTTACCGCCTCGGTCCCCAAACCCAGAGTGAAAAAGAGGAGCAACGCGATCAACAATAAGCTCAATCCCTTTTTCATGGTGGTCCCCCTTTCTCCTGGTTGCCGTATTTCCCTTTTCTAGATCGCAGTCCGTAAAGATGACGCAAACACCTGTCTCTTCCCTTAGTGTAGAGTTCAGCGCGTAAAGTCGAAACGAAAAAAAACGTGAAATGCCTGATGTCACAAAGAATAGCTTCCTACAGGATATCTTAAAAAATACCTTATCTTCCTATTTTCCATAAAAGTATCGCGCTTTTATCGGTTGTCCGTATAGCAAAACACCACAAAGAACGATACGTTATCCGAGGGTATCGTTTTACTCCTGCTCATTCACTTTCCAAAGACCCGACCCCGTCTCTTGCGATGGCTTCGTTCTCGGAAATTATCAACATATACCCGTTTTACGGGTGATCGCGATAATTATACCACCTTCTTCGGAAAAATACAAAAAAACTTCGCAATTTGACGAATCCGGTCGATCACGCGTCACAACGACGCTCCCAAAGCCCTTACCGATCGAACACGATGCGATAATACTTCCTCTTTCCGATCTTCAAGATCATGCTTTCCGATAGGGAAAGGACGGCGAAGGGATCTTCCAGTTTTCGGTCGTCTAATGTGACGCCGCCCTGTTGGACCAAGCGCTTCGCTTCGCTGCGGGAGGACACCCCCGCTTTCGTGAGTAAATCGACGGTTTCGATGGATGCCCCGTCCAAGAGGAGTTCAGGAATCTCGCTCGGCAGGTCCCGTTTTTGGAACACCCGCACGAACTCCTCTTGAGCCCTTTCAGCCTCTTCCGGGTCGTAGAGGAGCTCCACCATCCGGCGAGCGAGCTCCATCTTGTAATCCCGCGGGTTGACGCGTCCCTCGCGGATATTCCGCTCGTAAAGGGTGAGGGTTTCAGCGTCTATGTCGGTTAAGAGTCGCAGGTATTTCAACAAGAGGGTGTCGGGAATCGACATCACCTTCCCGTAGACGTCTTCGGGGGTGTCGTTGAAGGCGATGTAGTTCCCATAGCTCTTGCTCATCTTCATCTGTCCGTCAGTACCTTCGATCAACGGCATCGTCATGACGATTTGGGGTGGCTGACCGTACTCCTCTTGGATCTTTCTTCCCACCAAAAGGTTGAAGAGCTGATCGGTCCCGCCGAGTTCCACGTCGGCTTTGATTGCGACGGAGTCGTAGGCTTGGGCCAAAGGGTAGAGGAATTCGGAGACGCTGATCGGCTCGTGGGAGGCGTAGCGCTTCGCGAAATCGTCTCGCTCGAGCATACGCGCGATCGTGTACTTCGCGGCGAGTCGTATGACCTTCTCGAAGTTTAGCTTGTCAAGCCATTCGCCGTTGAACCGGATCTCCGTTTTCACGGGGTCGAGGACACGAAAGACCTGTTCTTCATAGGACTTCGCGTACAGGCCGACCTCTTCGGCGGACAGCATCGGCCTCGTCTGGGAACGCCCGGAAGGGTCGCCGATCCGTGCGGTGAAGTCCCCGATCACCAGGACCACTTGATGGCCCAGGTTTTGAAAGGTCGCCAGTTTTCGCAACACCACGGCGTGTCCCAAGTGCAAGTCCGGGCGGGATGGGTCCACGCCCAATTTCACGCGCAAGGGGACGCCGTTTTTAAGGCGTTCCAAGAGCTCCGGTTCGGAGTAGAGGTCGACGCAGTTGGCCTTAATCAGTTGGAGCTGAGCGAACTCGGACGGCATAGTCGAGGGCGTTTCGGCTTAAACCCGGGTCATGGCGTAAGAGGTCAAGAAGCTGAGCACCATGAAAGCGATGGCCAGCCAGAGGGTGATCTTGCCGATCCTGTTCAGCCCTTTCTCCCTTCCGAATACCGTGGCATTGGCTCCCGAACCGAATGCGCCGCCCAACGACGTGTGTTTCGCCATATTGAGGGTGACGGATATGATGAGTCCTAATGACACGAGCGCGTGTACGATATAGATTATAATCTTGAAAGCCTGCATCGTGCGGGTCCTCCTTATAGTAGGATAAATCAGCCTATTATACACAAGAGAGCTGGAAAAATCAAGGATATGCGGAAGGTATGCCGGGCGTCCGGGAACGTGTGAAAAAGAAGAAGAAGGGTTCGCTGGGAATGCCTGGGAACGCTAACTTTTAAGTTGGTATGTTTTAGATTTTCGGGAAGTCAGCCCGGCGTAAGAGGAGCAAAATGGGGATCGCGGGGTCCCGTTGGTTACCCCGCGATAACCCCGCTTGGGCATCGCCGCGTAAGCGCTTCTTCTTTTTGCGACGGCGCGATACCCCAACATCATCGCGGCGTAAGAGGAGCAAAATGGGGATCGCGGGGTCCCTTCGGTTACCCCGCGATGACCCCGTGGCGCGATACGCTTTTGAACATGTCTTGAAAAACAGGGTTCGCACAGAGGGCACAGAGAACACAGAGAAAAAAATGGCAAAGGGTGGGGATCGCGGGGTCGTAAAAACCACTTACCCCGCGATAACCCCGCTTGGGCATCGCGGCGTAAGCGCTTCTTCTTTTTGCGACGGCGCGATACGGTTTTAAAGCAAGAACATGCCGGACTAAAGTCCGGCGTTCCCAGGCGCTCGCTCAGGTTTGTAAGTAACGGTCCAGGTCCTCTTGTTTTTGCATATCAAGCAACTCCAACGCGAGTACGTCAAGCTTACCCTCATCCAGCTGCTTTATTTTGTCACGGTAGGCTATTGCAAGGTTTGGAAACTTTTTTATCATCAGTTTCCAAATTACATCAGTTTTCCCTTTTTCAACGCCACTCGCTAAGCCTTTTTCTAATCCTTCTTTCAACCCTTCTTTCAACCCTTCTTCTCGGCCCTTCTGCATTCCTTTGTCGATGAGTCTCTCCGCAAGCGTCATGATCTGTTCACCCCTTTCTTCCGAGATCTTGCTCGCGATTTCGACGAGCTCTTCTAACTCTACCTCTGGTTTCGAGCTTAAGAGATACTTTATTCCCAGTTCGATCAAGTATTCTATGTCCCTTCTACCTGACGCCTCTTTCAGCGCTTGCATCGCTTCTTCGAACCGTCGTAATAACGTTCCTTTGTCTGGCGCTACTACCGTTCGAAATAGGTAGACCGTCATTTTGACTTCTCCAGACTCTATCTGCTCTCCCTCTTCTTCTGACGTCAAATCGTGGAGTTCGTATGCGTAATCCGGTATGTACTTCCATAGCGTCTCCGGTAGCCCTGCGTATCCCTCGATCAGTCCGCTTAACCTTCCCTCTACTCCCCAGCGCTCTTCACCGTGGTAGACCACAATCGGGATGATCACAGACAGCTTCTTTCCCGCTTGAAGCTCTTTCTCCCAGATCTTGACCATATATTTCAACAATTGGAGTATGACCGATTTGTGGGGATAGCTCTTGTGTTCGATCAATAGATAGACGTACCCCTTCCTGCCCGCGATGTCCGCCCGTAGGAGCAGGTCCGTATGGCTTTCTCTCAATTCTTTGTCCACATAACTGCCCTGGGTCGTTTCCAAGGTCGCTAAGTTAATCTGTCTCTTGACCTCTTCGGGTAGATAGTGCTGTAAAAAGCCTCTGGCCGTTTCTATATCGGAGAAGGCCGCTTTGAAGAATTTATCGTGAGGTTTCTTCATCAGTCCCACGTTGTCGTCCCCTTCTTTCGCGTTTCTTTTATTCTATCACAATCGAGGGTTTTGGTGTGAGAAAGACAAAAGGGGCATCGCGGCGTAAGCGCTTCTTTTTTTCGCGACGGCGCGATACGCTTTTGTTTATGCCTTGAAAAACAGGGTTCGCACGAGGGCACGGAGATCACAGAGGAAAAATCGGGAAGGGACAGCGTTCTCCCGGAAAAAGAAAAGACATGCCTGACTAAAGTCCAGCGTTCCCAGGCGTTCCCAAGCGGTCCAAGGTAGGGATCGCGAGACTTCGTGGGCTGGGAACGCCAACTTTTAAGTTGACATGCCTTAAAAACAGGGTTCGTACAGAGGGCACAGAAAACGCGGAGAAAACAAGCAACGCAGTGTAAAGAGAGCAAAAGGGGGATCGCGGGGTCCCGTTGGTTACCCCGCGATAACCCCGTAAGGGCATCGCGGCGTAAGCGCCCCTTTTTTTCGCGACGGCGCGATACGGTTTTAAAGCAAGAACATGCCGGACTAAAGTCCGGCGTTCCCAGGCGTTCCCAAGCGGTCCAAGGTAGGGATCGCGAGACTTCGTGGGCTGGGAACGCCAACTTTTAAGTTGGCATATTCTAAAAACCAAATAGGGTTCGCACAGAGGGCACAGAAAACGCGGAGGAAAAATCGAGAAGGGACAGCGTTCTCTCGGAAAAAGAAAAGACAAGCCGGACTAAAGTCCAGCGTTCCCAGGCGTTCCCAAGCGGTCCAAGGTAGGGATCGCGAGACTTCATGGGCTTTCGAAGTCAGCCCGCTGGTTACCCCGCGATAACCCCGTAAGGGCATCGCGGCGTAAGCGCCCCTTTTTTTCGCGACGGCGCGATACGGTTTTAAAGCAAGAACATGCCGGACTAAAGTCCGGCGTTCCCAGGCGCTCACAGGGCTTCGTCAGGATCGCGGGGTCCCTTCGGTTACCCCGCGATGACCCCGCACGGGCATCGCGGCGTAAGCGCTCAAGAGTCATCGCAAATTTCCAGAAAAAAACCATGCCGGACTAAAGTCCGGCGTTCCCAGGCGCGATAACCCCGCTTGGGCATCGCGGTGTAAAGAGAACAAAAGGGGGATCGCGGGGTCCCTTCGGTTACCCCGCGATAACCTCACGAAGTCTGGCGTTCCCAGGCGGTCGCTCAGGTTTGCAAGTAACGGTCCAGGTCCTCTTGTTTTTGCATATCAAGCAATTCCAACGCGAGTAAGTCTAACCTTGCCACGTCTAACTGCTTCAGTTTTTCAAGGTAGATCGACGGGAGGTTTGGGAATTTTTTTATCATCTGTTTCCAGAGCATTTCGTTTTTTCCTTTTTCAACGCCACTCGCCAAGCCTTCTGCTAAACCTTCTTTCAAACCGGATTCTCGGCCCTTCTGCATTCCTTTATCGATGAGTCTCTCCGCAAGCGTCATGATCTGTTCACCCCTTTCTTCTGAGATCTTGCTCGCGATTCCGACGAGCTCTTCTAACTCTACCTCTGGTTTCGAGCTTAGGAGATACTTTATTCCCAGTTCGATCAAGTATTCTATGTCCCTTCTACCTGACACCTCTTTCAGCGCTTGCATCGCTTCTTCGAACCGTCGTAATATCGTTCCTTTGTTTGGGGCTACTACCGTTCGAAATAGGTAGACCGTCATTTTGACTTCTCCAGACTCTATCTGCTCTCCCTCTTCTTCTGACGTCAAATCGTGGAGTTCGTATGCGTAGTCCGGTATGTACTTCCATAGCGTCTCCGGTAGCTCTGCGTATCCCTCGATCAGTCCGCTTAACCTTCCCTCTATTCCCCAGCGCTCTTCCCCGTGGTAGACCACAATTGGGATGATCACAGACAGCTTCTTTCCCGCTTGAAGCTCTTTCTCCCAGATCTTGACCATATATTTCAACAATTGAAGTAATACCAGTTGGTCGGAATAGCTCTTGTGTTCGAACAATAGATAGACGTACCCCTTCCTGCCCGCGATGTCCGCCCGTAGGAGCAGATCCGTATGACTTTCTCTCAATTCTTTGTCCACATAACTGCCCTGGGTCGTTTCTAACGTCGCTAAGTCAATCTGTTTCTTGACCTCTTCGGGTAGATAGTGCTGTAAAAAGCCTCTGGCCGTTTCTATATCGGAGAAGGCCGCTTTGAAGAATTTATCGTGAGGTTTCTTCATCAGTCCCACGTTGTCGTCCCCTTCTTTCGCGTTTCTTTTATTCTATCACAATCGAGGTTTTCGGTGGGGGTATTGGGAAAGCCTGGGAACGCCAACTTTCAAGTTGGCATGCCTTAAAAACAGGGTTCGCACAGAGGGCACAGAGAACACAGAGGAAAAATAGACAAGGGACAGTGTTCTCAGGGAAAAAGAAAAGACGTGCCGAACCAAAGTCCGGCGTTCCCAAGCGTTCCCAAGCGGTCAAAGGTAGGGATCGCGGGGTCCCTTCGGTTACCCCGCGATTACCCCTTAAGCACTCCCAGTTCGCACGCCCATACGGATTTTCCGTGTTATAATTGAAAAGCAACGGATTCGGATAGATCGGAGGCGTTTGATTTGCGTTTTTATATAGAGACCTATGGCTGCCAGATGAACGTGAACGAGTCGGAGAAGATGGCAGGGTTGTTGTCTAATGCCGGGCACGTCTACACCGAACGTATGAAGGATGCGGACCTCATCCTCGTGAATACGTGCACGGTGCGCCAGAAGTCCGCCGAAAAGGTCTATGGGTTCATCGGTAGGACCCTCGCGTTGCGCCGAATCAACCCGTCTTTGCGGTTGGGCGTTTGCGGTTGCCTGGCCGAAGCAGAAGGCCGCGCCCTCTTGCGCCGCAAAGGTGTCGATTTCGTTTTCGGCACACGCGCCTATCCCGCTATACCGGAGATGTTGGAGCGGGTGCGGCGGTCGGAACGATTCGTCGAGCGAGGAGACTTTCTCGCCCAGGAAAACGCCTGCAGCCCTATCCGGAGGTTCTCTTCTCACCACGCGTGGGTCACCATCATCTACGGATGCGACAAGTTCTGCTCCTATTGTATCGTCCCCTACACACGGGGTAGAGAGAAGAGCCGCGAGTTTTCGGACGTCTGCGCCGAAGTGGAGTCGCTGGCCAAACTGGGGTATCGCGAGATCACCTTTTTAGGGCAGAACGTCGATTCCTACGGGAAGGACTTGCGCGAAAACTCCGTCGGATTCGCCGACCTCCTCTCCTTCGCCGCGAAGGTGAAAGGGATAGAGCGTATCTGGTTCTTGACATCGTACCCGAGCGACTTCACACAAGGAGCGATCGACGCGATCGCGAATCATCCGAATATCGCCCGGGCCATCCACCTACCTCTCCAGTCCGGCAGCGACTCGATCCTGAAAAAAATGAACCGCCGGTATTCCCGGGCGGAGTTCATCGATCTGACCGAGCGCATACGAAAGGCCATTCCCGAGGCTGCCCTAAGCACCGACCTCATCGTCGGATTCCCCGGGGAGTCGGAAGAGGACTTCGAAAGAAGCGTCGACTTGGTTGAAACGGTCGGCTTCGAACGCCTGAACCTCGCGATGTATTCTCCCCGAGAGGGGACGCTATCCCAACAAACGCTCCCCGACGATATCCCCTATTCGGTTAAAAATAAACGGCTGCAGTTCCTCCTGAACCTGCAGAAGCGGATCAACAAAGCCCTCAACACCGCGAGTTTAGGAAAAACACAGTGGGTCATCGCCGAAAAACCCACGAAGCCCGGTTCGCCACAGCTTTACGGGAGAACAGACCGGAACCGAATCGTGATCTTCGAAGGAGACGCCGACCTGATCGGCAAATGGGTCGAGGTCTCCATCAAAAAGGTGACCGCCGGCCCGCTCTATGGCGATATTTCAAACATTCGCGACTGAACCGGCGCGCAAAGAGGAGAGCTATGCAATCGAACGTCAAGATCACCCCTATGGTGCAGCAGTACCTGGAGATCAAAGGGCAGTTTCTAGACGCCCTCCTTCTCTTCCGCCTCGGGGACTTTTACGAGGCCTTCTTCGATGACGCGAAGTTGGTTTCCAAAACGCTACAGCTCGTTTTGACCGCGCGCAACGGTATCCCGATGGCGGGTATCCCTTATCACGCGCTCGACAACTACCTCAAACGCCTCGTAGAAGCGGGGTTTAAGGTCGCCATCTGCGATCAGATGGAGGATCCGGCCCTCGCCAAAGGGATCGTGCGGCGAGAGGTCACGCGCGTGGTGACACCGGGCACGGTGATCGAAGAGAACCTCGTCGATATGAATAGCTCGAACTTCTTGGCGGCGGTTTGGGAAGACAAAGACTTTTTTGCCTGCTTGCTGGACATCTCCACCGGTGAGTCCTACGTCTTCGTCCGCAATAGCTGGGAACAGATCGTCGACCTTTTCCAAAAACGTGGCATCACGCAGTTGCTCGTTCCCGAACAGCAGGAATGGGACCTTCGGTCGGCACCCCTCAAAAAGCGGATGCCCGCCCTCTTCGTCGAAAAACTCCCGGATTGGTATTTCCATAAAGAAGAAGCGCGAGAGCAGATCAAACGGTTTTTCAAGGTCTCCTATTTGGACTATTTGGAGCTGCCCACCTCGGCGCAAACGCTTTACGGCGCTGTCCTGAAGTACCTAGAAAACCAATATATGACCGCGGTGGACCATTTTCGCCCCCCCATCCTCGTTCGCGATCACACCACACTGTGGATGGATTTCGCGACGATCGACCACCTGAACCTGATCCACCGGGAAAGCGGTTCGGCGGGTACCTCGCTGTACGATATCTTGAACGAAACCGCCACGCCAATGGGAAGCCGCCTCCTCAAACAGTGGATCCTGTTTCCGTTGAGAGAGGTCTCGGAGATCGAGAAAAGGCTGGACCGGATCGACGCCCTCTTGGCAAAACCGGCCAAAATGGAAAGTCTGAAGGAGATTCTAGCCGGATACTTCGACCTGGAGCGCATCGCCTCACGTATCTCTTATGGGAAGGTGAACCCCAAAGACTTGGCCGGACTACGGCAATCGTTGTTCGATATTACCTTGCTGAACGAGATTTTGACAGAGTACAAGGACCCGAAACAGGTCCTACCGCGTCCCGAAGGCCTGCCCGATCTTCAAAACCTTTTGGAAACGGCCATTAAGGAGACCCCTAGTCGGGCGGTCGGCGAAGGGGAAGTCATCGGGGAAGGGTTCGACCCGGAGCTCGATGAGATTCGCGAATTGTACTTGCACAGCGACAACGCGTTGAGAGCGTTGGAATTTCAAGAGCGAGAGCGGACAGGGATCGGTTCTCTGAAGGTCTCGTACAATTCGGTCTTCGGATACTATATCGAGGTCCCGAAATCCCAAACCTCACGGGTCCCGCCGGACTATGAACGCCGCCAAACGCTGGTAGCCAGCGAGCGGTATATGAGCCCGGCTTTGAAACCCCTCGAGGAGAAATTGCTCAACGCGCGAGAACGCCTGGCCTTTCTGGAAAAACGGGCCTATTTACGGTTGATAGAACTGCTGAAACCCTTCATTCCGAAAATACAAGCGATATCCGAACGCGTCGCGGTGTTGGATGTCGCGTGCGCGCTCGCCTTTTGCGCACTGAAACGGCGGTTCAAACGGCCTTCCTTTTCGCCCGATCGGATCCTTGAGATTCATCAAGGGCGTCACCCGGTGATCGAGCAGAACCAGGATTTTTTTATCCCGAACGATCTGCGGTTGGATAAGGACCATCGGTTCGTGATCCTGACCGGGCCGAATATGGCGGGGAAATCGACCTTTCTGCGTCAGGCGGCCGTGATCGTCGTGATGGCCCAAATGGGCTGCTTCGTGCCGGTCGAGTCAGCCAAGGTGCCGATCTTCGACCGGATCTTCACCCGAATCGGCGCTCGGGACGACCTGAGCTCGGGCAAGAGCACCTTCTTGGTCGAAATGACGGAGACCGCCGCGATTCTGAACAACGCCACCGATCGATCCCTGATCATTTTGGACGAGATCGGACGCGGGACCAGCACCTACGACGGCATCAGCATCGCCTGGGTCGTGTCGGAGTACATCTTGAACGCGATCGGCGCGTATTGCGTCTTCGCCACCCATTACAACGAGCTGACGGAACTGGGTTCGCTTTACCCAGGTATACACAACTTCCGGATCAAAGTGACCGAGGAAAACGGAGAAGTGCTCTTCCTCTACAAGGTGGAGGAAGGCGCCGCGGATCGCAGCTATGGGATCGAGGTCGCGCGTATCGCGGGATTGCCGCCCGAAGTGATCGCGCGCGCTAATCAGGTGTTAGAGACGATCACCGCCGAGAACCGCTTGGAATCTAAAGTGCGTGTTTTGGGAAGCTCGGAGCTGGAAAAAATGAAGCAAAAGCTCTCGCGGAGCAAGCGGGTTATCCGAAACCAAATGTCCTTTTTCGATAAGGAGGATTTTTCGACATGATCGTAACCCCGTCCCAGATGCGGACTTTTGAGCAGAACGCCATCGCCCGAGAGGGAATCGCTTCCCTGTCGCTGATGGAAAACGCCGGACTCGCCGTGGCGCACCACGTCTTGGAGCTGGCGAGAAAAGCGCCCGGGCTCTCGACAAAACCGGTTTTGATCCTGTGCGGAAAAGGGAACAACGCCGGTGACGGGATGGTCGTCGCCCGCGAGCTGCACCGGCGCCAGTGGCCCACGCATACGGTCTTCTGCCTGGGCCGGAGCTTCACCGGGGACGCGAAAACCGAGTACGATCGATTGATGGCGTCCGAAGCGCCAACCTTCGACGCCACGGATTCGGCTTGGCTGCGATGTGATTACGGTATGGTGTTGGACGCTATTTTCGGAACCGGCGCGAACAAGCCCTTACCCGAAGAAATCTGCCGGTTGCTTCTCAGGGTCAACGCGCTTCCGGGCCTAAAGGTCGCGCTCGATGTGCCGACCGGCATCCACCCGGAAACCGGAAGCCTCTTGGCCCAGCACCCCTTCGAGGCAGACGAAACCTTGACTTTCCATTGCGCGAAGACCGGACTCTACCTTTCCCCCGGGCGCTTCTTCAGCGGGAAGGTGACCGTCTTGCCGATCGGTATCGCGCACAGCGAAGAGGGCGTCTCGCGCACTCTCGCCGACGAGGAGCTCATTCGACGGATTTTCCCGAAACGCGTCGCTTGGGGGCATAAAGGGACCTTCGGGAAGGTCGGCGTTTTGGGGGGGAGCATCCGGTATCGGGGCGCGCCCGTTCTGTCCGCAAAAGCCGCTTTCATGGCCGGATGCGGTTTGGTTCACGCCTTCGTTCCCGCTTTTCAGGCCGAGGAACGACCGGTCGCCTATAACGCGGAAACGATCGTCCACTTGATTCCGTCGGAGAACGGCCACCTTTCCATACGACAGCTCGATCGATTATTTTCGGAAGTCAATGAGATGGACATTCTACTGATCGGGCCGGGATTGGGTCGGATGAACGAGACGATGGAACTGGTTCGCGCCGTCATTGACCGGGTTCGCCTACCGATGGTGATCGACGCCGACGGCCTCTACGCCTTCGGTAGCGAAGACGGGCGCACCCGATTGAGGGAGGCAGAAAAGCCGCTCGTTCTCACGCCACACCTGGGCGAATTCGCGATGCTCTTGGGTCTGCCGCTGCGGGAGGTGGAGGCCGACGCGTTATCGCTTGCCGAGAACTTCGCGCGCGAACACCGTTGCACGCTCGTACTCAAAGGCGCGACGACGATCGTCGCGGCGCCGAAAGGAACCGTTTATTTCAATTTGACGGGCAATTCCGGATTGGCCGTAGGCGGGAGCGGTGACGTCCTCGCCGGTTTGATCGCCGGTTTCTTACCGGCCTTCTCGGACTCGCCGGAACACGCCGCGGTTTTGGCCGCGTACGCGATGGGAAGGGCGGCAGAAGCTTACGCAAGGAACCATTGGGAAGGGAGCCTCACCCCTACCGCAGTACTCGAGCGCCTCCCGCGGGTGTTAAAAGAATCGGAACCGTGATGGGTCATCCTGGGAATGCCGAACTCCCGGGAACGTCTTGGGAACGCCGCACTTTATTGCGTCAGGTTTTCTGGGAACGCCAACTTTTAAGTTGCCATGTCTTTTTTGAAGAGCAAAGAGATATTTTCGCACAGAGAACACGGAGGACACGGAGAAAACATACATCGCGGCGTAAAGAAAACAAGAGGGGGATCGCGGGGTCCCGTTGGTTACCCCGCGATTACCCCGTTTGGGCAACGCGGCGTAAGCGCTTCTTCTTTTCGCGACGGCGCGATACGCTTTTGTACGTGTCTTGAAAAACAGGGTTCGCACAGAGGGCACAGAGAACACAGAGGAAAAACTGGCAAGGGACAAGGCTCTCCCTGAAGAAGAAAAGACATGCCGGACTAAAGTCCGGCGTTCCCAGGCAGTCCCAGGGCGGATCGCGAGGCTTCGTGTGCTGGGAACGCCAACTTTTAAGTTGGCATGTCTTAAAAGTTAGACAGGTTTCGCACAGAGGGCACGGAGAACACAGAGGAAAAACTGGCAAGGGACAAGGCTCTCCCTGAAGAAGAAAAGACATGCCGGACTAAAGTCCGGCGTTCCCAGGCGGCCCAGGGCGGATCGCGAGGCTTCGTGTGCTGGGAACGCCAACTTTTAAGTTGGCATGTCTTAAAAATTAGACAGGTTTCGCACAGAGGGCACGGAGAACACAGAGGAAAAACTGGCAAGGGACAAGGCTCTCCCTGAAGAAGAAAAGACATGCCGGACTAAAGTCCGGCGTTCCCAGGCGGCCCAGGGCGGATCGCGAGGCTTCGTGTGCTGGGAACGCCAACTTTTAAGTTGGCATGTCTTAAAAATTAGACAGGTTTCGCACAGAGGGCACGGAGAACACAGAGGAAAAACTGGCAAGGGACAAGGCTCTCCCTGAAGAAGAAAAGACATGCCGGACTAAAGTCCGGCGTTCCCAGGCGGCCCAGGGCGGATCGCGAGACTTCGTGGGCTTCCGATGTCAGCCCGTTGGTTACCCCGCGATAACTTGCGCGGGCATCGCGGCGTAAGCGCTCCTTTTTCACGCGACGGCGCGATACCCCGACGTCATCGCGGCGCAAAAAGTGTAAAAGGGGGATCGCGGGGTCGTAAAAACCACTTACCCCGCGATAACCCCATAAAATTCGGCGGTCCCAGATGGGCGGTCCCAGGCCGGTACGGATTTATTTCGCCGGCGGAAGGATGTTTTCTTCGATCACGGCCGTGTAGGTGTCTTCTGAGAGCTTGCCTTTGATAACGATTTTTAAGGGGAAGAACAAGCCGGAGCGGCTGAGTTCAGTTTCGAAGGAGGAGGCTTTCGTCACGAAGGCGATACGGTTGTAATTATCAGTGATCGTGACCGTGACCTCGTCGTAGACGGTCAACGGTTCCCATTCGGCTTTCAAGACGGTCCCCTCGACTTTCACGTATTTGAAAAAGGTGGTCTGCGGCGTCGAGGGGTCGACCCATTTCTTGACCTCCCCCGTTTGGCCGTAGGCATCCTTCACCGCGACCTCCAAAGAGTGTATCTGATCGAAGGTCATCGGTATGTCGATTTCTGTTTCCCTTTCGAAGGACGGAATCGTCACCCAATCTTGCCGGTCCACTTTGTACCGACCGGTCAGAGGAGCCGCGGTCGAGGTGAGTATCTTCGCGTGGAGGGCGCCGGCACTTTTCTGGCTGGTCAACGCCACTTTCACGACCGGTTTTTCCGGTTTGATGAACCGCGCGGCTCTCCCCTGTATCCCGTAATCAAATTCGGGAACGATAAAGAGTTCGGCGGCCGTCTGAGTCGCCGGTAAAAAAAACTCTTTCGATGCGGTGGCTTCAAAGCTCGTTCCCTGTACAGAAAAATACCGAAAGTGATCGGCTAAGAAGCCCTCGGATTCGGGGGGGTTGTCCAGAGCGAAGTGGAGTCGAAGGCCGTTGTCGAGGACCTCGATCTGCGAGACCGTCGCCGCCGGAACCGGCGGGACGACGAGCGTCTGATTCATCTTTTCCGGAGGTAGCGCAAGGCTCAGAATCGGCTGCTGATAGTAAAGGATATCTACCGGGGTTTCGTCCACGTCCGCCAAGTAGGGAAAAGAGACGAGATTGGTGTACGGATCCATCTGGATGATCCGCCCTCCTATCTGGACCGAGATCTCAAAGGGATTGATCTGCGGCGGTAAGGTGATTTTCATATTGGCAAGACGGGCGGATAACGTTTTTTCGAAGGTGGTCAACCGATAGCCTTCTTGAGAAACCGGCGATAAGCCGAAAAGGATCGTGTCTTCCGGGTTTTTTAGTAGTTTTCGCAGATCAACCTCGAGGAAGTTCACGCTCGATCTTTGCCAGACGCCCTGCACGCTGACTTCAAAGCCCGAAGGCACGTAGTCCTTCAGGTTTCTGACCTGCCATTTTATCCGCAACAGCGGATCGTCGATCGTGGTTTCCAGAAAAGCGACGGTAGAAAGTTCAGTCACGGAGATCTCCACACGCTCTTTTTTCCGATAGAAGTCGAAGGAGCGCCCGAAGTTCAACTCCGTGGATACGATGTCCATTTTGTCCAATGACACCGTCAATTGGTAGGGGTCTATTTTGATCCCCTTCAACGTGAGACGTGGCGATGCGGGTGATACCATATGTTGCTGTTGAACGGCTCCGCTTTTAATCGAAACCTTGAAAGGGGTGTTCCTGTCCAGCTCGGGATAGAACGAGAAGTCAATCGTGAGATCCAGGCGGCTCGTCAAGATTAGCTCGACCAATGCGAATCCGAGCGCGGCCAAACCTATTCCGATCAGAACCTTCAACCATCGTTGTCTCAAGAAAACACCCCTCGCCTGACGTTTCTCCCGGTTGCTCGGAAGAAGTCTATCGCGGGCTTCCCACCGTTCTCTGAGGACGCTCTATTTCTTTCCGGAATCCTCTTCTTTTTTGAATAGCTCTCCGATACCACCCAAGCTGCCGAGGATACCGCTGACCTCCGCCGGTAGGAAGATTTTCGTGGCCTGTCCGTTTGCCACCTCTTTCAACGTTTCTAAATATCGGACCGCTATGACATCGTTCGTGGCCTTTCCTTCGTGGATGGCGTTGAAGACGGTGACGATCGCTTTCCCGTGCCCCTCCGCTTCGGTGAGCAGTTTGAAACGTTCCGCCTCCGCGACCAGCTTGATGCTTTCGGCCTGCCCTTCAGCCTCCAAAATTTTGGCTTGCCGGCTCCCCTCCGCCCTCAGGATTTCTGACTGTTTGATGCCGTCGGCTTCGAGAATGGCCGCGCGCTTCGTCCTTTCCGCCTTCATCTGGCGGCTCATCGCATCCATAATGTCCTGAGGAGGATCGATCTTTTTTATTTCCACACGCGTCACCTTTACTCCCCACTTGTCAGTGGCGTCGTCCAAGACCTCCCGCAATTTCGCGTTGATCATCTCTCGAGACGTGAGCGTCTGGTCCAGTTCCAATTCGCCGATCACGTTTCTTAGGTTGGTTTGGGCTAGCTTGATCGCCGCGACCTGAAAGAAGGCCACGTTGTAAATGACTTGATAGGCGTCGGTGATCATGTAGTAGATAACCGCGTCGACCGCGACGACGACGTTATCTTTCGTGATGACTTCTTGTGGCGGCACATCGATAACCTGTTCTCGCATATCCACCATCGTCATACGCTCGAAAAACGGAATAATAAAGTGGATGCCCGAATCCGCTATCCGGTTGTACTTCCCCAACCGTTCCACTAAACCCTTTTGGAATGGTCTGACGATCCGAATGCCGGTGCCGGCGAAAACCATAACCAGTATCGCAATTGCAATAATTCCGATCAACATACGATACCCCTCCCTTTTATTTTATTTCGACCGGGTCCACGGTAACCGTGACCCCCTTCAGTTCGATCACTTTGATCTTGGCGCCGACGGGAATCTCTTGCTCACTACGCGACCGTGCCCGCCATATCTCTTTATCGATACGAACGAAGCCTTTGCCGCCGTCTGCGGTGATCGTTTCGGTGACTACCCCTATTCGGCCGATCATCTCATCTTGAACGATCAGGCGGGAGGGTTTGCCGCTCATTTTTTGCGCCAATTTGCGCGTAAACAGAACGAGGATCAAAGAAACGAGGATAAACGCGATCGATTGGTATAGAACGCTGTTCTCAAACAAAAACGCGACCAGCATCGCGGCGAAGGCGCCGATGCCAAACCACATAATGAAAAATGAAGGTGTGAATATTTCCGCAATGAGGAACAGAACGCCTAATATCAGCCAAAATATCGTGGTTTTCATTCAAATCGCCTCTTTTCTTCTATCGATCCACTGATTCCATTCGCATTCACGATAGAAATAAACTTTAAAAGTTGTAACACAACCTTAAACTTCTTTCGAGGGCTCTGCAGAATCCGGTAGAGCCACTCCATATTCATACGCTGAATCCACCCGGGCGCTCGTTTCACGACACCGGCCCATACATCGAGAGAACCGCCGACACCGATGCCCAGACGCGCGTTCGTCTTTTCGAAAAATCGTTCGAGCCATATCTCTTGTTTCGGGGCCCCTAAAGCTACGAATAAGATCGATGCCCCGCTTTCGGATATCTCCTGGCAGATACCCAGTTGCGTGTCATCGTCGGGATTGTGGAACCCGTGCCTATATCCGGCTATCCGCACCCCTGTCTCCTGCGTCAAAAAAGTGGCCGCCTTCTCCGCGACTCCCGGTTTTGAGCCGAACAGAAAGACGCTTTCACCACTTTTCCCCGCGAGACGGCAGAGTTCAAAGCCGAGTTCGACCCCGGGAAATCGGCTGACCCGCGTATTCAATCGCTTCCGTATCGCCCAAGACAGCCCGACGCCATCCGGAATCACGAGGGTGCCTTTCAAAGCCACCTGGTATTCCGGCATCGTCAAGTAGTAGTAGGCGATCTGCGCGTTCATCGTGGTCACCCGAAAGGTTCTGCCTACGTCTAGGGCCCTTCGCAAGGCCGTCAAAACGGCCTCCCTATCACTCTTCACTATCGGCAGTCCATAAAAGTTCACAAAAGAAAGACATTCCATGCGAACCCCTCTTTCTCTACATAAGACGAAAAAAGCCATCGAACGTACGGACAATCTAATCGAATATCTATGGAGAATACGGCAAGATTATACCACGTTTTTCGCGGATACACACGGGCTGTGTTTTCCGGAAGAGGCTGGGAACGTGGGAACGCCGAACTTCAGTTCGGCATGTTTTTATTTTTCTGGGAGCTTTCCGAGGAGCGCCAGCTTTTAAATTGGCCGGCCTTAAGAACAAAACAGGGGTTCGCACAGAGAACACGGAGTACACAGAGAGAACACAGAGAAAAGCCCTGGGAACGCCGAACTTTAGTTCGGCATGTATTTTCTTTTTTTGGGAGAACGTTGTCCATCGCCGATCTTTCCTCTGTGATCTCTGTGCCCTCTGTGCGAACCCTGTTTTTCAAGACAGGTACAAAAACGTATCGCGCCATAGGGTAATCGCGGGGTAACCGAAGGGACCCCGTGATCCCCCTGTAAAAAAGCGTATCGCGCCGTCGCGAAAAGAAGGGGCGCTTACGCCCCGATGACTTCCTAAAACATGCCAATTTAAAAGTTGCCGTTCCCAGGGCCTTCCCAGAGAGACAGGCCGACTGGAAGTCGGCCCTACGTGCTTTCTTCAGTCTTTTCTCTGTGTTCTCTGTGCCCTCTGTGCGAACCCTGTTTTTTGATCTTTGAAACGAACGAAACCCGGGGTATCGCGCCGTCGCAAAAAGAAGGAACGCTTACGCCGCGATGCCCTCACACAAAAGCGTATCGCGCGGTCGCGAAAAGAAGGGGCGCTTACGCCGCGATGACTTCCCAAAAACTTAAACCTTGCCGAGCTCACTTAAACCATTTGTAGAAGAGGAGGCCGAACCATTCGTGTAGGGCGGCGGCGGTGGCGGTGAAGGCGCCGCTTGAAGGGAGGAAGTCCAGCCATATGGTCTCTCGTTCTTCAATATAGAAGTCAGTCGGTATCGGTACCAACCAGAGCGGCGAAGAGCGCTTTTTTGCTTCCCTTTCGAAGGCGAGCATCGCTCGAGGCAGGTGAATCGCGCTCGTGACGATATACACCGTCGCTACTGCCTCATCAAGGAGGGCGAGTGAGTAGGCGGCGTTTTGATCGGTGGTCATCGCGCGGTCTTCGATGACGATGTCTTTCTCCGGAACTCCCCACATCGCTAGCGTTTCGGCCATCGTCTCTGCAACGTGCACTTGATGAGAGCTCCAGAGTGGGCCCCCGCTCACGATGATCGGCATCGGCCGTTCACGATAGAGAGAGAACCCTCTGTTGAGCCGGAGGGCCGTCGTTCTGTCTGGCTCATTCGTAACCTCGCCGCCGTACCCGGACGGTACGCCCACGCGATGGCTGCTGCTGAGGATGACGATCGCCGATTGGGAAGCGTCGACGCCAACCTCTTGCGCATAGGAAGTGGCAAAATGGTTTTCTAGAGGGGCGACGAGCCATTGGCTAAAGAAGCCCGCGGAACAGAGGTAGAACACAACGATCAATACGGATAGAACCCTTCGCCAACCGCGGCTCATTTTCGCGAACAGCGTGAAAGCGAGGAGAATCAGTATCAAAAGCCCCGGTAATTCCACAAATGCGCTCAATGTTTTTTGTAGTATAAGCAACGCCATCCACTCTTTCGCGTTTGAGTTATTGATTCGCGGGACCAAATCCTCGGATAAAGAAAGACCGCGCCCGTACCAGTGGGGACGGTTCGGCTCGGGCACGATCGGTACAGATGTTATCAAATACACCGCGCTTCGGTATTCATTCAGCTCAGAAACGAGAAAAGCGGTTTCGAATCTCTACGAGACGACGCGTGTTCTACTGCGGTGCTTCTTTGGGTTCGCTGTTCGAAACGGGCGCGGGCATAATTGACTCGATGTAAGACTTAGTCACTTTAACCGGTGTTTCGAATGCGTATTTCTCTAAATATTTAATAAAACTATCGGCTGTTTTGAATCCACCCTTCTGATACAAGTACTGGATCAAGGCTTTACGGTAGTCAGCGATTTTATCGAATTTCAAGGTTGTATTATTTATCTCTTCTTTCTCCTTACCTTTTGTATATATATACTCGATCGTTTTCAGGAACCCGTAGGCGGCTTCAACGGTTAGGTCTTCGTGAAGCACGTATGTCTCGGTCGCTTCTTTTCCTGCCGGGGTTCCGATGAGTTTGACTGTCTTACTGGCGATAGCTGGAACTGTAGCTTCTGGGAATAGAGTTATAAAAGCGTTATAAGATTTTTCGAGTTCTAAGACTCCGTTTTCCGTATCTTGATCTTGCGGATCAGGCGTCCAAATATCCGCCCATACCAGTTCCCACCAACCCAAAGTATAACAGTATGAGGTTCCGTAATTCTTATTTCTTTCATTATTAAAAAATTTTTCAATATCCGGGTTCATCGATCGGTATAAACTCAGGAATTCATCCCCGTTGATTTTTTGAGACAAAGAGGGATCGTTCTTTTTCATAGTATATTCATGGATCAAGTAATTCAAAAGTAGAAGTATCTTATATTCACTTCCATTTCCATTCCAAAATTTCGAAATAATTCCTTTTATGGTCTCATTATTCCTGAGTGTTTGATGATAAGTGTAGTATTCGATTGAATAATGGCTAAAGAAATGCTTCGCGCCTTCGAAACCGAGGAGCTTTTTCGCCTGGGGCAGCAGATAAAGTGGATCGATAAGGAGTTGCCCAGTCGGGGTTTTTTTCATCTTAGAAATGTAGAAATCCAGAAGATCGTCCAACGCTTTCGAATAGGGTTCGAATACAAACGGGATACTCTCGGCATTCCATAGTTCCCCACTGAAAAGAACCTGCACAAACCTTGTGAATCCCTCGACACCCGTAAAGAGCCAGGACTCTCCGTGAGTTTCCGAAAGCCGTTTGAGTAGAGCAACCTTTTTTAACAGGGTTAAGGAATCGAGAAGCTCATAGAATAGGTCAACAACGGTATTTTGTTCTATGGTTGGAGGCGTTGCATAATCTGCCAAAATCGCTAATATTTCCGTTTTTTGTTGCGGCGTCCAGAACAACGACGCTTTTTGTATTTCCGCGACACAGGAGGTCACGTCGCTGCTGATAGTATCGAGTGTTTCTAAGGATGGTACGACAACTGCCCGTAATTCTTTCGCGATACTTAGCGTATCAGACGCTATGGTCGTCATCGTCGAAAAACCCGCTTTTAGTTCGCTGAGGATTGTTCCCGAAGCGTCTTCCGTTTTGCTTTCTTTTTCCTCCACCAGGGTTGATAGGGCTGATAATTCGGTCGAAAGATCTGATACTACTCCTATTACGGTATCTATTTTCCCGGCGACAGAAAGAGACGCGCTCGTCAATGTCGCGATTTCTGTTTCCAATTTTGAAATTTTATCAGATGAGTCGCTGATTTCCTTCATCCTATCTAAAATTTCTTCCGCTTTTTCGAGAAACTTATCATATTTTTCGCTTTCCGCGTCCCATATCGCCTGCATCATTGCCGAAGGCTGATAGGTGAAAGAAAAGACCGGGCTCGTGAATCTCTCTTCAGAACGGGTGTACCCTTCAACCTTCCAATAAAGAGCGCCCGAAAACCGCAAGTTTTCCAAGTTCATTTCATAATAGGGATTCGCGATTTGGCTCGCGATAAGATGTAGCGCATCCCTATTGGTTCCTAGCCAGAAATCGTACCCGTGAACGATTTGATTCGACAAGAGCTTCCACTCGAAACGTGTCGGACTGCCAATAACGGTTTTCGTAATATTAAGCGGATATACCGGTAGAATCTGAAGACCTGGGTAGCTCGAAGAGACATACATCCCGTAACTATTGGTTCGGTACTCAAACGGAAACTCCTCTCCACCGTCGCAAAACCGAACCTTCCCGGAAAACTTGTACCCGTCCGGTTTCAACACCACGGTTGTTATACCCGTCGCTTCATAGGGTAAAGCAATTCTGACTTTCTTTTCACTGTTTTTCAGAACGTTCAGGAAATACTCCTTTGCGATATCAGATGAAGAGACCCTCAACTGAAAAACATACCCCTCTTCAATTGAAATCTCCGAAAGCGTTTCTTCCGCAGGTAGGTTAAGCGCCATCATTATCAACGAGACCGATAACAACACGAATACTACGATAGGTTTTTTCACCTGACACCTCCGAAATTATCCGGGATTTTTAACTTTCCTTTGTTTTTAAGCGCATTAGAAAATGGATCCCAGAGAGTACATATAAACTGACACTTAAGGATAAAAACCCGATATCAAGCCATATAGTAGTTTTGCCAGTAACACAGTAGAACAATAGCGTAAGTAAACAGCAGATGAAGACGAGCGTGAACTCCTTCCATAGGCTTTCAATCCCGGGTTTCTTATTCTCGGATGATGCGCTATGTGTGAAAGCTACCGGGACAAAGCCTAGTACAAGCGGGAGGATTAGTCCGAGCGCGATAGGAATGATGATCTTCGGGTCGAGTAATTTGATTTCTGAGTCTTTCCAAGGTATCACGTAAACGAAAAGCGCCACTATCAATGCAATAATCGCGACGGTGTTCAATAGCCAAAAAGCTCGCAGTCCTCGGATTATTCTCGCCCTTTTTTCCTCTTCCAACGGTGAGCGGCTCTCGCCGGTTTGATAAAATTGGTCCCGGTTTCCCATAAACTCTTTCCCTCCTTTAGTTTCATCCTGATGAATCGCGTTATTACTTCTTAATTTGAGTGAGTTTCTCAAAAATAGTCGAGTGTTCCGGAAGATATTGAAGCGCCAGACAATAGACAGAAGCGGCGAGATCTTTGAAGTTCTCGGATAGCAAAATATCCCCTTTGAAAACGAGGTTTCTCACGTTCTGCGGCGCGGCCGCATAGGCTCTGTTGGTGTAGAAGAACGCGCTGGATAACTGTGACTCGGTTTTTTCTTCCAGGTAGAGAGCGAAGTATGCGAGCGCCAGTCCCGTCAGGATAGGAGAGGTATCGGAGCCTTCGTTTTGCGCCAAAGTCAACGCTTTCTCCAGTTCCCGTAAGGCTTTACGCGGTTCATTTCTCTCCAGGTAAACGTATCCCAATACTGCGTATGGGGCGGAGTTTTTCGGGAGATCCGCCTGGGCGCTTTTCAAAAGCTTTTCCGCGCCTGACAAATCCCGGAGCGTGAACGCCGTCTTTCCTGCGAGTAGTTCCAGCTTCCCGCGTACCGCGGGGTTCACGAATCGCTGTATGCTTAACCCCGTCTCGAGTAAAGTCGCAGCCAAGGAGTATTCTTTTTTTACCCTGAGCTGTTCAGCTTTATCGGCGATCGTTTTTTGGAGGGTGTAGAAGGTATCGCTCTCGCGAAGCGCGCCTTCCATCCGGTATTCTATGTAGAACCGCTCGGCGCTTTCGATAGCATAGCGATAACAATCGATCGCCTCTGGGATATTTTTTTGGCGTACCGCAATCTCGGCGAGGAGCCGCCAGCGTTCGGCTCTAGCGAACGGCTCGAACCACAGCCCGACGTCCCACGAAAAATCTTCCGGTAGCGAGGAGAGCAACACGCGGCTTTCCTCGAGATGAGCGCTTTTTACCAGATAATCCGAGAGCAGCAAAAGAAACAAAGCGTTCGTCGGTTCGATTCCGTACGCGTTGTTTAGACACACGGCGGCGAGCGGAACCTGTTCTCTCAGTTCGTAGACCAAACCGAGCGCCATCCAACCGGCGGCGTTTCTGTTTTGATCCTTCAACAGGTCTGTGCAGAGCCTTAAACAGTCGGCAATCCGGGCGTCTGTTTTTAAGAGCGGAGAGCGGCTGGTATCAGAAGCGGTCATTTTTTTCGATATCTGCGTTTCCATATAAACGGATTGAACATACGGCACGATGACTTCGCTTCGGCTCTTGAACGTTCTCTCCGAGACGGCGGTTTTCAGTACGTCGCTGAGCGTTTGCACCCGTTTCAGCCCGTTCGCGGAGTCTCCAACCTCCCATAAGTAGGCGGTTTCGTCCAGACTATGCCGGCTATACCGCGTGAGCGCTATCAGGCTTCTCAGATCGTATTTCCGCGCCTCGTCATCATAGCCGATCGCTGTCTTTAAAAACGGATAAGCCCTGGAATAGTCTTTTCCGTTCTTCAAGGCTAAGAATACCCCGTCAACATGCGCCGCTTTGCTCTCCCATTGGACTTTTTCTGCGTAAGAGCCGTCCAAGGACACCGCCTTGATCAAGGCCAAAAGGGCTTCGGCGTATTCCTCATGTTTGAATAGTTCCTCCCCTTTGAAGAAGTAGGCTTTCGCGAAGGTCGGGTTATCTTGTATCGCTTTATTCACCAGGTCTATCGAATCCTTATACCGCCCTTCGAGAGAGGCGATAAAGGCTAATTGATACCAAATTTCCCCAATTTTCAGGCCCTTCTCTTTCTGATCTCTGAGAGCAACAGCCTTTTCGTAAACGGCTTTCGCTTCAGCGTAACGTTCTAGCGCGAAAAGCGTTTCCGCGTGGAGGAACGCGGTATAGGTATCGTATTCCGGATATCCCGCAAGCTGTGAAAACACTTGCAGCGCCATTTCGTACTCCTGTAACTCGAAATGACATCTGGCTTTCCCGAACAGGGAGGCATACCTGTCTGCGTATTCTTTTAGAATCTCAGCAAAGACCCTCAATGCCTCCGAATAGCTCCCACGATAAAAAAGGGAAAAGCCCAGCTTTTCCCTTATTTCGAGGTCGTCCTCGAGCTTCTTTTTTTCTAGGACCTCTAGATATTTCTCATACGCTCGACTTGCTTTCTCTGCATAGCCTTTGGCGCTGGCCTCCATTTCATCCTGCGTTTTATACTCGCCGTTGAGCTGCGCCTTTCGCGCTGCATCGATTGCGATATCCTGGAGCTTTCCGTACGAGTTCCCCACTTTCTTCCAGACCCGTTCGTTATCGGCATCGACGCGGACGACTTTTTCAAATTCAGTAATCGCGCTTTTATAGTTAGCGATCTCGTCGTTGGGTTTCGACTTCGCTTTTGCGGTTTCAGCCATTTCCACGTAAGTATCGCCGCGTTTTTCGATTATCTCCAACCGTTCCGGGTCGATCTTTAAATAGGCGGCGTAAGCGACCAGGGCCTTCTCGAACTCACCCAAAAGCCTCAGAGCATCGCCTTTGGCCTCAAAAGCCGGCGTGTACGAAGCATTGAGGGCCAACGCTTTGTCGAACTGTTCGACGGCGTACTCCAGGGTTTTTTTCCGACTATCGCCCTCTTGGAACGCGGACAAGCGAACCAGTATCAACCCATGATAGTAATAAGCTTCGGTGTACGCTACGTTGATTTCGAGAGCCCGCTTCGCTTCTTCTCGCGCTTGCTCATAAGCAGGTTTTCTTTGTTCGGTTTCCGGGTTCATATCCGCGAGATGCATTCTCGTTTTGGCTAAGCCCAACCAGGCTTCGCTGTAGAAGCTGTAAAGTCCATTCGCCCTCTGATACTCTTCGAAAGCCGCTTCATAGAGTTTCATCAGGAAGAATACGTCCGCGCGCCCTAAGACTGCCAAAGCGTTTTGCGGGTCTTTGATCAAAGCGTTGTCATATTCGATCAATGCGGCGGCCAGTTCATTGAGCAGTTTCTTTCGATCGGCCGCCATTTTCAGTGCGATGCTGTCCGCTTTTTGATCGCGCTGTTCTTCCAAACGGGCTACCCAGTCAGACAGGATGTAATACCGCTTTTGGTCAATCGCTTCTGTTAACAGGGCAGAGATGATTTCTTCGTTGCCATTCGCGATCGCGAAGTCCATCATATCTTTGTTGTCGCTATTTTTTAACGATAAGTCGGCGTTTTTCTCGAAAAGCCATACGAGCGCTTCGAGGTTGTCCGTTTTTACCGCCAACATTCCCGCCGTATCGCCGCGGTGATTTTGGATATCCACATCGGCGCCTAAGAAAATTAACGGAGCCGCATTACGGTTATCGCCGTTCGCAATCGCAATAATGAGAGGCGTCGAACCTGTTCTGTCGACCGCATTAAGATTGGCGCCGGAGCGCAACAAATCCAACGCTAAAAATACATCCTGAGCTTTGATTGCGTCGATGAGCGCTTCTTGAGATACGATGGATGCATTCGCCCTGTATTCGATCGTTTTTTCCAGGATGACCCGCGCGAGGCGGTGATTGTCATTCTTGACCGCTTCGAAAACACCTTCCCAAAGGATAGGTTGGTTTTCACCGTAGGATTTTGTTCCTTCGATGGCAGAAATCGCGAAATCCCATAGATCCAGCACGCATGCCAGTGAAAAAGCGGTCTCACCGGCAGCCACTTCGAAGGCGTCCGCACCGTTTTTCAGAAGATAGAGCGCGATCGGTTCGGCTTTCAGGCGCACGATCGCGTTCAGAAAACTGTCGCCTTCCGCATTTCGTAAGGCTAGCAGGGTCTTGAGGTCTTCCGGAGACAGCTTTTCCAAAGACGAGCTCAGTCGTGAGACCGGCTCCTTATCGACACGATCGAACAGTTCTTGCGGTGTCAGCGCAAAGCAGAGAGCGGCTAAACAAATCACGAACCAAAAGATCGAAAGTTTCTTCATACCCTGCTTCTCCTTTCCCTATATTTATTCATAGTATTCGAAGTTCCTATAAACGACGAACTTCGGGGTCTTTTTCAAGGAGTCTTCCCACGGTTCCTTCTCCCAATCGTAGCGAATCACCTTGATCCAATTTCCCCAAGCGTCGAAGAACCTCTCATACTCGACCTTATAAATCAACGAGCCATTCGCGTCGTACCGCTCTTCGGTGATGAGGTTGTTTCCTTCGTCGTACACGAAGACCTTGCTTTTCTTCGTCCCTTCGAGATAGATGATCTCTTTGGGCTGGCCCGACGCGTGGAAGGACAGTTGCCGTTTGTAGTTCTCCAGGGTGTTTTTTACCTCTTCCTCTATCACCCTGTTTTGTTCGTCGAACTTTCGTTTGAAGGAGGCGACTTCCTTTCCGGATAGCTTGGTCTTCTCTTCTAAAACGTTTCCGCGCTCATCGAATTGCCTCTCCACCTCTAGATCAGAGAGCTTCTTTCCGGAACGATCGAAGATCACTAGTCTTCTGATGGTCTTCTCGACGTACTTTTTCGTAGCGTTCTCGATATACTCCCAGGTTTCTTCCGATTCGAGGAAGTAGACGCGCGCCACTTTATCGATATAGGAAGAATACACCTTGACCGAGATCAGGCGCCCTTTTACGTCGTAGAGCGACAACTGTTTCGAAAAGACATCTCCTTGAGAGGTGTACTGGGTAATTTCCGAAGGGCGGGAGGCGTGAGGTTGGTAGACTCTCTTCCACAAGAAGACGCCGCTGACGCCGTAATGGTTTTGCTCCACCAACTCCCCGGTGGCGTTGTATCGAAAGGTATCTCTTTCGAGTATGCGTAAGGCGTCGCTAGAAATATGCTCCACCAAGAGTCCGGCTTTGTAGGTCCATTTTTGACGGTTGTATAGCCCCTCGGCAGTGTGGGCTTCGCTAAAGACCAGTCTGTCGGCTTCGTATTGATACAGCTTTTTCGTATAGAGCTGACCGTACCGATCATAGATTGCCTCTTCTAGCAACCGACCGTCAGGGTCCGTCAGTCGTGTGTATTCCGTGTGACCGATGTCGTTAACGCGCTCTTCCGATTGAAGGTAGTATTCGCCACGGTCGTCTCGCGCATACCCGAGAAGGATTTCGTAGGTGGTCCTCCCCCAAACGTCGCGCTCTCGGATCGAAATCAAACGGTGGCCGATGTCGTCATAAGAGAAAGTCCGAGCCGAAACGAACCCTGCGGACGTATAGAAGGCTTTCTCGAGTATGGCATTCGTCTCCGAATACCGGTTCTTGATCTCATAGACCAAGTCGCCGTTCCAATCGATCATGCGCTCCACCACAACCTGCCCGTAGAGGTTCGTTTCTCTTTGTATTAATAGGAAATGCACGCCATCAGGCAAATCCAAGGGTTCATCGAGTGGCTTCTTGATGAACGAACGGTCGAGCCGGAGCATATCCAAGCCGAAGGGTACGTAGATCCTCTCGTCTACTATTTCCCCGTATTCGTTGAACCGGACGACCAACTCCGTTGTGCGCGTAACCTCCGTATCCTCGCCGAACTTTCGCCGGATCTCCGCGCTTTCCTGGGTAACGGTTTTTACCGGGCCAAACCAACCGAGCGCCCGCTTCGTGGTAGTCTGCGAGTAAGTGTCACCGAAATCGGATAGGTACGCCTGAACGGGGACCGTGTAATCGTTTAATAAACGTACGACCGGGCACTGAAGAAAGGTGTTGATGTCCGTAAACAACAGCTCTCCCGAAAAAAGCGGTGGCCCGCAAAACAGGAGAAGCGCGAAAGCGAATAGTCGTAGGGTGTTTTTTCGCATTTGTCCTTACCCTCCATCCGTTCTAATTCACGTGAACCACTACACAACCGTCAAGTGACTCTTTCCCTCGAGACACGGTCACCGGTATCCTATAAGAGCCCGGTTTGTCAGGAGCCAACAGCAGCGCCTCGGCCTCTTCGTACCGTTCAACGAGGGTGAAGCCCTGACCGGTATCGAAAACGATCCTGGTATCTTCTGAATAAGGATAATAACACACTTTAACGAAAACAGGTGCCCCACGCTCCACCATAAAAGGTGTAGCCGTTATCGTATTCAACCGCAAATATGTCCACTCCTCGGGAAATCGATAATCATACGGAGCGAATAGCGGCGTTTTATTGCGGTCTTTGAACTGTACCCGGTGGACCTTCGTATCAAACGCGGTTTGTTGAGACCGAAACCAAACCCACAGTTCCATTTTTTCTTCCGATAGGCCGGCGAGAACGGGTAGGAACAATAGAGACTCGTTAAGGTCTAGAAAGTGTCCGCCCGAAGATTCGGCTAGGCGTTTATAATAGTCCCAATAGAAGGATTGTCTATGAAAGTCATAAAAGATCGATAAAGAAATCTTCTTTTCTGCTAAAAAAGGGCCTAAAGCCCGATAAAGCTCAGGATTGATTAAAGATTCGACCGGGCATTCGTCGGAAAAGAGGATGATCATCTTGGTCGCTTTCTCCCGAAAAGGCATTCCGGCCGCCATAGCGATCATTTCGAAAGGCTTGCTCGGATGATTCCCGTTAAACAGAACGGCTCGAGAAACTGTTTCAAGGATGAGGTATGGGTCCGATGTGAACGGGTTGAGGTGCGACAGGCTCGAGGCCGCTGAGGTTTTCGGGAAGGAGACGGTGTTGATGACGTCCGAAAACCCGATGACCGCAATCGTAAAATCGATCTTATTCTGGATCAGAAGCTGGAGCAGCTCGGACGATTTCTCGCGGATCAAGGTCTCAAACCCGCTAATACTCCGGCTGTTGTCTATTAAAAAAACGATATCCGCCGACGGGCTTTCTCGCAGACTCTTGACTTCCACGTACTCTATCTTAACCTCGCGATCGTCCTCGTAAAGCGTCATCGCGGCATCACCTATTTTACCTTCTAAAGTCATATGGAAGCGTATGATCGGGAAGCCTTGGAGTTCGATCCCTTTGATGTAACCGCCCGTGAACCCCAAAGCGGTGAACCCAAGGCATACGATCAGTAACAGGGCTGCTTTCGACATCGTCCTCCTACCCTCACGGTTGAACGGTGACGACAACCGAACCTTTCATCTTTATCTGCCCGAGGGAGACTTCTACGTATATGTTATGAGGGCCGATTTTCTCGGGCGCTTTCCAAGTGATCTCCGACACGCCGTTTGGGGATACGAATGAGCCGTCCGCGCACTCCCAATAATAGAAAATGTTTTTTGGCGGATAGGCGTGGCAGGTCAGCAAAGTCGTTTCTCCCCTCCCCAGGATCGCGGGCGAAGAGGTCACGGTATTGATTTGTAAGCGGGTTTGATAGCTCAAGTCCGAGAATTGAAAAAACTGGATAAATAAGCGTTTGCCGTCTTTGGACAAGGTAAAAAAACTCGGGTCATAACAAAACTGGTAGAAGGCTCGGGATTCATAGGTGAGAGCTTGTTGCTGACGAAAGAAGTCCTCAAAAAACCCATTCAGGTATTGATGGGTCGGTTTCTCGCCGAAGCCGATCCACGTACCAGGTGTCATCCGATTGATATAGTCGATGTAATCGTTCTTCTGCGAAATGAAGAACAGCCCGATGTTGTTCTTTAAAGAGGTCGCGACGATCGCGTCTATCAGGGGCCCGCCGGATTCAAAACCCTTTCGTAATTCGTTCTGGAACGCGTCGGTGATGAAGACAATGGCTTTCTGACTGTTCGCGCGGTAATGATAGTTAAGCGCCTTATGGAACATCTCCGGAATCGCAGCCGTGTTGGTTACCGTTTTCACTTTCAAATACCGATTAAATAGATTGGCGACCTGATCGAGGTTTTCCGTCAAGTCTTGATACAAGATTTGTTGATCTAGCGGGATCACGGCCCCCAAACGCAGGCTGATGCCGATGTCTTCGCAATACTGGATCAAAGTGGCGACGTGCTCCTGTATTTGAGCGGGGTAGGAAATCGAACTGTTGGCTAGATCGACAATCAATACCAAATCGACTCGATCGGGTTGATAGGGAGTGATGTGCACCGACCGAGCGAAATCTATATTCTCACCGTTTTCTTCCGCCTGGTACCCTTCGGTGGCCTCCCCTAGTCCGGGTGAGAAAAAGAGGGTGACGATCGGGCTGTCCCGGGTGTCCACGCCAAACACCTGGATTTTGTTGGCCGTCTCGGGAATGTGGTATGAGAACTTTGCTTCCGATTGGGTCGTACAGTGCCGCAGGGCGCCTGTCCTCTCTCCGAACTTTCCGGGAGAATAGTACGTTATCCGCGCAAATGTGTTTTGTTCGACGGCCAGGCTTCGTAAAAATTCCCAAAAATAAGCGCCGAAGGCAAATCCTCTGTCCGAAATGACCTCGTTCGGAATAAAAGGATAACTCTTCCCTCCCGAAAAAAGAGCCAATTCGTCGTAAATCGGGTCCGGCTCTTCTTGCGAGAAGACGGGAACTATGACCAACCCTTTTTCGTCTATTTGTTCTTTCAAATCAGGGAGATAGTAAAGATTACCCTCCAGGTCATCTTGTGTGTCCTCATCCGTAAAAAGTACGATGAGCTTCACGGCGTTTTCTCGAAAATTAAACTTCGAGGCTTCGTAAAGCGCCTGGATCTGACACTCTTCGAATCCAATCGGGATTTTCCCTTCGGTCATCACTTTTGAGAGATAGTCTTCGAAGGCGTCAAGGTCTGAAGTGAATTCCGGGGGTGGATCACAGCCCTGCGTGTTCGGGTAGATGTGCAACACTTCCGCGGCGAAACCGACCCAAGACAGGCGCGTATCGTACCCCAGATTCTTCAATTCCGCGATAAAACCAGACAGCCCGGACTGAAAGCTTTCGAGGTATCCCCTCATACTCCAAGAAAAATCGTAAACGAAGACCAAGTCCAACGGTTTTTGTGATCGCATATCGTAAGACGTGAAATCGACGATAGGCTCGATCTGTACGTTGTTTTCATACAGGCAAACTTGATCGGATGTCAAAGGTTCTCCAGAAACAGAGAGGGTCACATACGGGTAAAAGGCGACGTCCACCTTCTGGACTTTCAACGCGCCATACCCCGAGGTCAAAACATATATCAACACAAGCGGAACTACCCAAAACCGCTTATTATACATAAATACCCCCGTTGAATGAGAGACAGTGAACCCCAAGAATCGACAGGTTTACTTTTGGATGATCTCTCCCCGATAGTAGGGCAGTCCGTTTGGATTGACTTGAATGCCCCCGTGGATTATCTCACCGATGAGTTGGCTATTCTCTACCGCTATATGATTCTCTCCTCTTTCGATTTTTACAGCCACCGGGGCCTTTACTGTCGTTTGTCTGATCAATCCGGCAAATGAACCAACTTTCCCTGTCGTAGGCAGGAATCCGGAAAACTCTCGCGTGCGTAGGATGGGCGAGGTGATCGCGAAAACCCCGAGATTGTCGGCTTCCACCGTGCTGTTGTTCAACTCGAAATAGGCGTACTCCAGGTGTATCCCATCGGTGACCTGATAGACGATGATAGAGTCCAAAGAAGCGTCGGTGTTGACGAAAATCAACCCCGTCTTCAGGTTTTTCAGGGTAATATTGCGCATCCTCACCACGGAATCCTCGATAAAAAACCCTTCCTGTTGGTCACGAGCGATCCCGTCAATCGTCACATTCGAAAGCTCGACGTCTTTGGAGGTGGCGATATACGCCCCGCGCTTCTCTACCCCCGTTATGTTCACCTGATATATCCGAATCAGTTTATTATTCAGGAATAGAAACCCTTCTTGAACATTACGAAAGAAAGTGTTTTCGACGGTCACTTCGGAGTTTCTCGCGGAAATGGCCAGTCCAATCGTGGTGAACCGGCTGTTGCCGGATACTTTTAGTTTACTCCCTTGCGCCAGAATGCCTTTTTGGCAATTCAAGAAGGAGGTGTCCTCGATGGACCCCTCGGAACTGTAAAGCTGGAACGCGATCGCCGCGTTACTCACCTCTATCGCGCGTTTGACGTAAACTCTGCCACCGAAAATGTAAACGCCCTCCCAAAGCTCGTTGTTCTCATTCTCCATAACGTTCAGCCGTACGTCCTCTTCTAAGTACAACGTCCCCATTTCGATGCGTAGGCTCGTTTTTGGCGGAAATTTCAAACGAGACTGGGTGATCCGCAAAACGGCGTCTTGGTTGACCTTGATCGATCGCGAGACGAATCCGTTGTTGGTCTTTATCGTCTTCTCTTGTTTCGCCGGAACATCTTCATAGAGGTAATCGTCGGCCTTCATCGTATAGATGTCTTGGGTCTCGCTAAAAACGGTGTTCGTCTTGCTATGAACCGCCCGAAGGTGTACGCTCCACACGCCGGTTAATCCGTCTTTCCGGGAGATGACGGCGTCATAAACGGGGGAGAAGGCGGTGAAGGTATACCGCTCGTTGTTCTTGTTCGAAATAGTCCAATAGTATTCCATACCCGGGGCGGAGTCTATCGCTTCCAGCCGGATCTTATCCTTCGCGATTTGATAGGCTTCTTTTATCCCTCCGGTGGACGGAGGAATGGTTTCGTAAACTTCTGTGGTAACCGTTTGGGCGATCAGGTCTTTATTCGTCTCGATATCGTATTTGATACCCGCTCGTATGAGATAAGTCTTGCCCGATTTAATCGGCCACTCGAACGAGCCCGTGATCGAGTCAAAGGTTTTTTTGAGACTCTCCTGTTGCTGTTGGTCAAATGCTTCAAAGCTGATAGATTCGAAACCTTTCTGGTATTTGACATAATATACGATCTTCCACGTCTCTTTCCCCGACTTTCCTAAATTCCAATCCACCAACCGATTGAAATCCAGGGGTAGGAATTCGAAGGAGCGGTCGTCCAAGCGGACTATCTCATTTTCCCATAACGCTTCGAGCGTCAAGGTCAACCGATAGTCTTTTAGTGCGCTCAAATCAATTTCTAGACTCGTTTGCGTGGCCTCGTACCGATAACTCTCACCGGTAGACGTTGTCACATTCACCGCGAAATCGCGGTACCTCTGCGACAACACTGGGTCCTCCGCTTTCCACTCCAGCAACAGCTTCTCATCGTTAATGAGAAACCTTACGAATTCCACCTTCGGAGGTAGAAAGCGCACGACCTCGAAGTCCTTCACCGCCGATTGATTGAAGGTGTCCAAAACCTTGATCGACCCGTTGATTTTCAAGGGTTCCTCTAAAGGAGGTAGCGCCTGAAGATCTTTAACAGGGATCCAAAAAGAAAACTCTCCCGCCTCGGAAGTTATCACATCTTCTGCTACGATCCACTCTTTTTGACTCACCTCATAGATGAGCCCCGCGCGCTCTTCGGGCCAGCCGCCGCCTTCGGGGGCGTAACGGTCTATGCGATAGAGAACGGTGAACGGCGTCGTTATAGAGGCCCGTCCCTCCACGACGATCACGTCTTCCTTGTGGTCGTAATCGATCCGAATCAGGGTTAAGCCAGGTTTCTCCGGTTTGATGATCACTTTTTCCAAAAAAGAGACGGTGCCAAAGAAAACGGAGAACAGCTTGATCTCTTGCTTCTTCGATTCATAGGGAATGTGGAGCGCGTTCTCAGTGGTCGTCTGGGTCCCTTGCGGGGTTTCCACGTAATAACGGGTGGGGTTGATCTTCCCTTCGCTTCGGTCTGCGCTCCATTGTAGATACAGCCTTTCGTCTTCCGTCACCTCTGCTTGCGCGGAAAAGACCCTAGAAAGGGATGGTAAGGTAATGGCTTCCGTTTCTCTCTCCTCGCGCAAAGGCATCGTCCGACGGAGGATAGAATAATCGTTCACGGTGTATTCAACTGTGAGGGTCTCCTCGGGTAGAAAGCTCAAATAGAAGGCCTTTATCGTCTCCCCCTCTAATCGCAGAGCCACCGGGCGTTCATTGATGAAGACCTTCAAAGGCGCCGTTTCATTCACCGTACGCCATTCATCGTTGAGCGTCGACGAGAAGACCGTCTCATACATATAGAACACGCTATCGGATCTAGAGAGGACGATACCATCCGATATGGCCTCTAGTGTGAGGTTTATTTCTCTTCTCTTTCCCTCGTTCGGTTGGGGGTTCAACGTCTCTAGGTCGAGCGTCTCAGAAGTAGCGGAAGGACCGACGCTCGCGTATTCCCTACCTTCCACGAGGATTCGGTAACCGGTCGGGGTGAAGGTTCCCTTTTCGTGCTCCCAAGAAACCTCGAGTTGTTCCGCCGAGAGCGCTTTTGTCTCAGTTTTCTTGAAATGTTTGACGGGAAGGTCCCCGCTGTAGAGCGTTTGGTATTGGTTCCCACTCAAAACGCGGATGCGTACGTTCAACGCGTCCAGTTGGGTCAACGCGTTGCTTTCTATAGGAAAGTATAGCTCATTGTTTTCCGTCGTCAAAGTTCCGAAGTCGGTTACGGATACTTGGAATGTAGCCTTTTTAGACCAGCCGGAATTTTTCCAGCGTATCCAAAGCTTTTCTTCTTTCAAGGCGAACGAAACGTTTTCAGGGCGGATTTCAACCGCGGGGGGCACCGTGAACCGCACTTCTTGGGTCCGCGGTTTGAAGCATAGATTTCCCCAAGGGATCGTGAGCTCTTCCGAGAGAAGATTAACCCCATCCAAGGTCTCTATCTCTATTCGATAGGTACCTTTCGATAGAGGAATAGAATCATACCGCTCTACCCCCAACACTTCTCTATGTATCGCCTGCCCTTTGAGGTCCTTGATACTGATGAAGAGCGATTTCAGGAAGGTTTCCAAATTGGGTCTCTGAGAAGGCGCCGTTTCGACAGTAACGCGGAAAATCCCCTTAACCGGAAAGAGCAGCAACACCAGGATACAGACAACGACAATAGACAAAGAAACGATCAACCATTTCTTTTTCTTAGACACAGTTCCTCCCCCTTGCCAGACGATACACTAAGTAAAAAAACGGTCTGTAGTCGTTGCTTGAACTACAGACCGTGAATTAGATTTAGTCTTACTTCACCTCGTAAGCTTTTACGTAAATCTCTTCTTTTGACTCGGCCATACGAGCCGGGAACAGGTTGAGCGGATCGAGCGGTTTAACGAGAACGGCTTCTCTGACGATCGGGCCTTTAAATCCAAGGAAGTCAAGCCTCAGTAAATCGACGTTTCCTACGCTGACCAAGCCCAGGTCATTGAAGAGGGCGACTTTCGTGTTCTCGTGGAAAAGGAAAGTGGCCAGGTAAGGATCGACCTTAACAGCCCAGTAGCCTTTCGCCAAGGTCACGCAGCAGTCTTCTACGATATCGCCGAAGCGGAAGACTTTCTTGGCTTCTGCCTCTTTTTCACAAATCGTTTGGTTCAACTTGTTGATCGCATACTCATCCTGAGCTTCTCCGAAGCAAGTGGAGACGGCGGCTGACGAACCCGGGTCGAAAGCGTTCGCATTTTCGAGATCACAGAGTTTGGCATCCGTCCCAGGCTTTAGCTCGAGCTGAACCAGCTGACCCAGCACGAGTTCCATCATCTTGAATTGCGTGGTGGTGGATTGGACTTCGCGGTCGACGGTCGGCGTCTTGATGATCGCTACGAGTTGCGCACTATCGGGAATGTTGTGCTCTTTGGCAAATTCAACGAGTTTCTTGTAGTAGGCGACCATCGGTTGGTTGGGATCGGTGGAAATGGTGTCGATGAGGCCGGCATACAGATCAACGAAATCTTTGACACCTTTAAGGGTCAAAACTTCGGTTCGGTGGTTCAAACGGTCGATCGCGGGTAACAATTCAACTTTCTTTAAGGCGACTCCGCCGTCCAGCGGATTCACGTTGAAGGAAATGTTAAATACGACTTTCTCGCCCTTCAACAGGTTGTCAACAGCAACGGCATTGGCAGCTCTCTTGACGTAAAGATCGAAGTCATAGATGCCCTGTTTGCCATAAACGATCATATCAACGGCTTTCTCTAGCCCTCTTCCCTTCTGCGTGATATCTTCGATATTGGGGAAGAACAGCCGGTAGAGGTCTATCGCGCCAGATTCTATCTTTTTCGGGTATTTCGCGGTGATGTCTTTCAGTTCCAAACCGTAGACGTTTTTCACTTTTTCGTAGGCTTCTTGCTGTTTCAAGGGTATCCAGATCTTGTCCACATTGACCATTCTGGATTTGTTGTCCGCAATCGTCCCGAAACCGATGGCTTCCAAAGTGAAAGATTTTTCGGTCGTGACAGATTGCGGGTGGGCAATGCCTACCTCGCAAGGATTCTCCGTATTGACACCGTCATCGGCGCAATAGGTGTTGGCGAACTGGATGCCGTTCGGGTACCCGTTGTTGGAATCCCAAACGGTCATGTCGGTCAGCACGTAGTACTTCCCGTCTTTCAGCTTCAGGAAAGTAGCCCGAATATCCGAAGCGGCGGCGCCGAGAGCGGCGTCTTTACACCCAGCGCAAAGGATCGAGGATACTTCTCCTTCAACGCAGCCGACTTTATTGAACATCACTTGTCCCTTGAACACGCCGACGGGTTTGAAAGCGATGACGTTGTTGATGATTCTTTCGGGCGCTTTCATATTGCTTTCGACTTTGGACTTTTCGGCGGCAAACACTTTCGCGAAGAGCGCGACAGCCCAGAATCTTTCGGCCGGGTTCGCAGCCAAAACGGTTCTGTTGGCGCCATAGTTCTCATTGAGAACAACGTTTTTGCCGGACTCGATACGAGAGCGGAAGGTATCGAGGTACAGCAAGGGGGCGGCTACCTTACCGTCTTTCGCAGTGTCCATCTCGGACAGGAAGAAGAACTCGAAAGCGTAGACAAAGCCGACGTTTTCGGGATAAGATTGTCCGTACAGCGTTCTCAAGTGTTTGCTAAGCGCTTCGGAGACGGCGACGATCCCTTTGTTTTCCAAGTCGAGGGCTTTCGTAACATCGGCTTCCAAAGAGACGCTGGAGAAAAGCTCAGGGTATTTCACTTGGGCTAAACGTACGATGAACTCAATGACTTCCGCGCGCGTCGCTTGGGTTCTCTGCAGGGTCGCCACTCCGGCGTTGTTCGCTTTGGGGTCGGCAGCCGCTTGCGTCCAAGGTGTGGTGTAAACGATCGTGCCCGTGCCATCGATCCTGATGTCTTGCTTGATCTGAATCCCCGTGATATCTAAAGAGGATTTCGGTTCTGGCACGAAGTTCATCAGTATCGGGAATTCCTTCAACAGGAAGTTTTGATAGTACTCGGCATACCCGTAGGCCCTTTGGTACAAGAATTCTTGGACCGCAAACGGGTCTCTTTCCAACCCGGTCTGAATATCCGCGAAGGTGGGAGATACCATCGGGTAGAGTTTCAACGCCATATCCTCCCTGCCAAGCGCTTTGACGGCCATAACGTAGAGTTCTAATTTTGTGATCGGCGTCTCAGGTTCCCACGCGACTTGCAGTCGCTTTCCGAAGTTCGGTATCTCGATGCTGGGATCCAGGTTCTTTGCAATTGCTGACTGAATCAGTTCAACGAGCTCTGTCTTAACATGGGGCTTAAGTCCGGTCAACCCATCCAAGGATTGTCTGACATCAAAGTTGTAAACATCCTGAACAGGAGCATTGACCGCAAACAAGACGCCTGTTAAGAAGACTAATAGTGCTGCGACTAAACCAAAAAACTTTCTTTCCATAACTTTTCTCCCCCTCTCTAGAGTTTGTAATATTGTATTTCTGTTATGGTCTCTCGCTGCATTCGACACTTGCGCCATCTGGATTGTCCCAAGAAACAAATACGTTTGCGGGAGATTATATCACAACTTCCCGATTACTGTCAACCAAATTATTAGGAGAACTGAGATAGGTTTTTCCCTTAGGAGAGCGCGTTTAGTCGAGCGATACCTTTCTTTCCTCTCCCTTATCCGCATAACCCATAAAGACCGAAAAGAGGTCGTGGAGCGCCAGGCAGAGCAAAAAACCTCAAGTCGGCACGCTTTTGTTCGGCTTTCAAAAGCGGACCTGAGGCCCCAGGGCTTTTACATAGGTCAAGTTATGGGTTGTAATCAGGAAACAAGGCCGGAATCGATCGCGCGATTTTTAGTCTATATAGTCATCGCGGCGTAAGCGCTTCTTCTTCTCGCGACGGCGCGATACGCCTTTGTACCTACCCTTAGAAACAGGGATTCGCGCGGAGGGCACAGAGAACACGGTGAAAAGGTTCTTGTGAACGCCGAACCAAAGTTCCCCGTTCACATTTTGGTGTACCCCGATATTATACCCACACCTCCGTAATTTTTAGCCTCACTTTTATTGTATAATAAGAGGTTTTATCCCGGATACCAATTTTCGAGAAATGGGAGGGGGTTACGTGGAAAAATTAGCCAGAGCGTTCTTCGTCTTAACGCTAGTTTTCGCCGCCGCTTTCGTCGTCTTTTTCTTGCTATATTTTCGCGCCAATAATGAGCAAACGGCTTTGGTCATAGAACGAGCCAATTTGAAACAGCAGGTCACCACGTTAAATACGGAGCTGAACCGACGCGGGGTCTATCAACAGGAACTCGAGAGAAAAATCCTGGCGCTGGAAACGGAAAAGCCCGAACCCGCCGCGACACAAGTGGAAGAGATCGACAGGTTGACCGCCCAGCTGAACACGCTCCAAGACGAGCTAGAAAAGAAGAACGCGCAAATCTCGTTACTGTCAACCTCTCAAGTCTCGGCACCTTCCGAGCGGGAAAAGGCCTTGCAGGAAGATATCGTCCGGCTGAAACAGAGCTACGACGACGAATACGCCAAGCTGCAGCTTTCTCTTCGCAAGAAGGACGACGAGATCGCGCGGTTGACGAAAACCCTAGAGGCGCAAGGCTCCGGAGACGATCAGGTCAAATCTTTACAAACCTTACTGAACACGACCCAAAAAGATTTGGCCAAGGTCCAGACGGACCTCGACTCCGCCAAGCGGCAGGTGGCAGAAGGCCAAACCGAGATCGCTGCCCTGAAAACACAGATCGAGACCTACCAGAAAGGCAATCAAACGCTCGTTCAGAAAGACCAAGAGATCGCGAGCCTGAAAACGCAGGTGGCCGACCTGCGGGCACAGTCGACCCAGCAAGAGGCTCAGATCAAAAACCTGAATGCGGACGTCCTCACCCTGACAAAAGAGAAAGAGTCTCTCTACCAGCAGCTCACGAAGGAACGGGTCTACCAGCCGATCCCCCCCGGGGAGAGCGACGCCGTACGCTATAAATACCTGATTTTGGGGGAGGATGCCCTTCTCGCCGAGAAATACAAGGAGAGCGCGGAAAACTTCCAGAGGGCCCAATTGAAGGACTTGGCCCTAGACGTTATGGCTACGGTCTACTTACGAAAACGGGACTTAGCCTACCAAAAGGCCATCTCCCTTTACTATTCCGAAGGGTTCGATCACTACAAAGGAAACCGCTTCGAACAAGCCGTCGCTCCGTTCCTAAAAGCTGTCTCTTTGGCTCAAGAGGTCAAAACGGATTACGACGACGACGTTCTCTATTACCTGGGGCTTTCCTACTACCAACTCAAGCGTTACACGGATGCGGAAACACAATTGAAAGCGGTTTACGCTATGAAAGAATCGACCTTCAAGGTCCACGCGCTCTACTACCTGGTCCGGGTGACGATGGACGCGGGTAAAAAATCCGAAGCCCTGGCGTACGCCAATCTATTGAAGGGCTTCTCTCAGTACGCCACGTTCGCTCGAGAAGCGATTAAAACGTTGGGAGAGTGACGTGCGTATTCTATTTGGGACCGACGGTATCCGAGGGATAGCGGGCGCCGAGCTTTCGGCGGAGTTGGCCTTTAAGGTCGGTAACGCGATCGCCCTCATCGAGAAAGAAAGACAGCGCCACAAGGTCGCCGGAAACCCGCAACTGTTTGTGGGGAAGGATACGAGGGTCTCCTGCGATATGCTCTGCAACGCCCTCTCGGCCGGCGCAGCCGCCGGTGGACTTTGCGTCTACGATTGTGGCGTGCTCCCCACGCCCGCTTTGGCCTATATCACGCGACTACATGGCTCTGCCGGCGTGATGATCTCTGCCTCTCACAACACCTACGAGTTCAACGGACTGAAGATCTTGCGAGACGGGTTCAAGCTTCCCGATGCAGAAGAAGCGAGGATAGAGAAGGTGGTACTTTCCGACGGCGTCGACGTATGCACGCACGCCGGAATCGGCCGCGTACTGGATTACTCTCAAGCGCGTGGAGAATACGTGCGCTGGGTGCTCGGCAAGTACCCGGACGGAAGAATCGGCTTTCCAGGCAAGAGCGCTGTGCGCGTCGTGATGGATCCGGGCAATGGCGCCGCTTATCGGATCGCGCCCGAAGTGTTGCGAGTTTTGGGCGTCGAGGTCCTCCTGGTGAACGATGAGCCCGACGGCTTCAACATCAATTTGGAGTGCGGCTCCCAGCACACCCACACCCTTCGCCGTAAGGTGCTGGAAACGAAAGCCGACTTCGGGATCGCCTATGACGGTGACGCGGACCGTTGTATCTTCGTCGACGACCGAGGAAAGCTAACCGATGGGGATAAGTTAATGGCGGTCACCGCGCTCTACTACCGGGACAAAGGCATCCTAACCGGGAACCAAATCGTGGCGACCGTGATGAGCAACTTGGGTTTGGAAACGTTTTTGAAAGAGAACCACATCGGAATGGAAAGAACGCGAGTCGGGGATCGGTACGTCTTGGAAAAGATGCTCGCCAACGATCGGGTCCTGGGCGGCGAACAATCCGGACACGTGATCTTTTTGGATCGAAGCACCACCGGAGACGGGTTGATCACGTCGTTAACCGTTCTCGAAGCGGTCGCCCACTTCGGTCTTCCCCTATCGCGACTGACCGAACGGATTCCCGAATACCCGCAAATCCTACGAAATGTCAAGGTGAACGACCGCGAACGGGTGATGGAATCGGCAGCCATTAAAGAAGCAATCGAAGAGTGTAAGGGCGCCCTCGGGGACGACGGCAGAATCTTGTTGCGCCCGTCGGGCACCGAGCCGCTCATACGTATTATGCTGGAAGGGAAGGATATGGACGTGATATGTAGAATCGCAGAAGAGATCGCAGCAAAGGTGGAACGCGCCGATGCTTGATTCTATCGTCATCAAAGGCGCTCGTGAGCATAACCTGAAAAACGTCTCCCTAGCCATGCCCCGCAACGCGTTCATCGTCATCACCGGTCTCTCGGGATCGGGAAAATCCTCTTTGGCTTTCGACACCCTCTACGCCGAGGGGCAGAGGCGCTATCTGGAATCCCTATCCTCTTATGCCAGACAGTTTTTGGGAGACATGAAAAAACCCGAAGTGGATATGATCGACGGCCTGTCGCCAGCTGTGGCGATAGACCAGAAGACGGTGAGTCACAATCCCCGGTCCACCGTGGGCACCGTCACCGAGATCTACGATTACCTCCGATTGCTTTATTCGCATATCGGCATTCCGCATTGTTCCAAATGTGGGAGGGAGCTGAGCCGGATGAGCGTAGACGAGATCGTGGACATCCTGATTAAAGAGCTGGGAGAAGAGGCGAAGATCCTGATTCTCGCCCCGATCGCGCGTGAAAAGCGCGGGGAGTACAAAAAAGATTTCGAGGCCTTTCGAAAGAAAGGGTACTCCAAGATTCGCGTGGATGGTATCATCTACGACCTCGAAGAGAATATCCAGATAGACAAGAATCAACGCCATACCATACACTTGGTCGTGGATCGGATGAGGTTTCAGAAGGACAAAGATCATCTGCAGCGCCTTGCCGACTCCCTCGAGTTGGCGTTAAAAGAAGGAAACGGGTTTGTCGAGATCGAGGAGATGGATGGCCACCGGAGCTTCCTGTACAGCGAGGACTACACGTGCCCTATTTGCGGGATCAGCATCCCGTCGATCACCCCGAAGATATTTTCTTTCAATACCCCTTGGGGAGCGTGTAAGACGTGCACCGGCTTGGGCTATACGATGGAAGTGGACCCCGATCTAATGATCGATCCGGAACTGTCGCTCGAAAAAGGCGCCCTCAAGATGTACAAAGAAGGATATATGTACGACGCGATCGCCCGAGTCGCGGAGTTTTACGGAGCGCGCCTGGACGTTCCTTGGAAGGACCTACCCAAGAAGGCGCGAGATGCGGTTCTTTTCGGAACACAGGAGAAAATCAAACACCGGCACGAATTCTCAGATGGCTTCTACGAGATGTCGAGGCCGTTCGAGGGAGCCTACACGAATCTGGTCCGCCGGTATCGAGAAACACAGTCCGCGGAGGTTCGCAGCTGGATCGAATCGCTCTTTATGCGTATGCGCGAGTGTGAGGAATGCAAAGGGAGAAAACTGCGTCCCGAAGCCTTGGCGGTCACGGTTCACGGCAAGAATATCGCCGAACTCACGGACCTGCCCATCGACGCGATGGCCCGTTTCTTGAACACCTTACCTTTGACGGAGCTGGAGGAAAAAATCGCGGGTGAGGTGTTGAAAGAGATTTCCCGGAGACTCACCTTCTTGCTGGACGTCGGTCTCGACTATCTCAGCCTTTCCAGGCGCGCTTCCACGCTGTCGGGCGGGGAGTCGCAACGTATTCGGCTGGCTACCCAAATCGGTTCGAAGCTCCAAGGGGTTCTTTACGTCTTGGACGAACCGACGATCGGGTTACACCAACGGGACAATACCCGGCTGATTCAAACGCTGATCGAGCTGAAGGAGATCGGGAACACCGTGCTGGTCGTCGAACACGATGAACAGGTCATACGCAGCGCCGATTACTTGGTCGATATGGGCCCCGGGGCGGGCGTGCAAGGCGGGCAAGTGGTCTTCTGTGGCACGGTGGACGAGCTGATACGCAAACCTCCCTCCGGTTCGTTGACAGGGGCCTATCTAAACAAATCGAGACAGATCGAAACGAAAACCCGACTTCGCGACACCTCCGGAGATCGAATACGTCTATGCGGCGCAGGCCAAAACAATCTCAAGGGTATCGACGTGGAGATACCAATCGGCGTGCTGGTTTGTGTCACCGGTGTATCCGGATCGGGGAAATCATCGCTGATCAACGAAACACTCTATCCGATCCTCAAGAACCGGATCTTTTTCACCCGCAGCGACGAGGGCATACATCGCGACATCTCGGGGGTCGAGCTTATCGACAAGGTCATCAATCTCGACCAATCGCCCATAGGAAGGACCCCGCGGAGCAACCCGGCGACGTACACGAAGGTCTTCGACGCCATCCGTGACCTCTACACCTTAACCACGGAAGCCAAGGCGCGCGGATACAAAAAGGGACGGTTCAGCTTCAACGTCAAAGGCGGACGATGCGAAGCCTGCGAGGGGCAAGGGCAGGTGAAGATCGAAATGCACTTCCTGCCGGACGTCTACGTCGACTGTGAGGTCTGTAAAGGAAAGCGGTTCAATAGAGAAACGTTGGAAGTGAAGTTCAAGGGCAAAAACATCGCGGACGTGCTCGATATGACGGTCGATGAGGCCGCGGACTTCTTTGAAAACCTCGGGGCGATCAAAGGGACGCTTAACCTCCTCCAAGAGGTCGGACTGGGTTACGTGAAACTCGGACAGCCCGCGACGACCTTGTCCGGCGGTGAGGCGCAACGAATGAAAATCGCCTCCGAGCTGCGAAAGAAAGCCACCGGAAAGACGCTCTACATTTTGGACGAACCGACCACGGGATTGCATTTCGAAGACGTTCGTCGGTTGTTGCAAGTTTTGGACCGCCTGGTCGATCTTGGGAACACCGTCCTGGTCATAGAGCACAATATGGACATCATCAAGAACGCGGACTGGCTGATCGACCTCGGGCCCGAGGGTGGAGAGAAAGGTGGCCGTCTGGTGTATCAAGGACCTACGCGCGCGATAGTTAACTGTTCGGGGTCTTACACCGGCTTTTACCTTAAACAGGTGTTGGAAGGAGGCTCTTTGGATCGTGTCTCGAGTCGACCGAACGCTTCAAGCTTTTAGCAAAGCCGTCGAAATTATGCGCACGCTACGTTCTGACAAGGGGTGCGCTTGGGATAGGGAGCAAACCCACGATTCGCTCAAACCTTACCTGATCGAGGAGGCTTACGAAGTCATCCAGGCTATCGAAGAAGGGGACGCGCAGCATCTGAAGGAAGAGCTCGGGGATGTGTTACTTCAGATTCTGTTCCACGCCCAGATCGCCGAGGAAGAAGACGCCTTTTCCTTGGCCGAGTCCATCGAACACTTGAATGAAAAGATGATCCGCCGTCACCCCCACGTTTTCGGAGATTCGAAAGCCGGCTACACATACAAGCAATGGGAAGAGATCAAGGCAAAAGAGAAAGGGAGGGCCAAGAGCTCGCGCATCGGGGAGTTCAACCCGGCGCTTCCGGCCCTATCGATGGCCCGGCGGGCCCAAGAGAACGCCTCGACGGTCGGCTTCGATTGGCCGGACGCGTCTGAGGCCTTTTGCAAGGTGGAAGAAGAGGGCGACGAAGTGAAAAAGCTGCTGAATCGGAGCGCCCATCGGGCGGGAGTGGAAACGGGAGAAGACCGCGCGGATATCGAACTCGAGATCGGCGACCTGCTGTTTTCGGTCGTGAACGTCGCCCGACTGCTTCACCTCGATCCGGAAGCGGCGTTAAAGAAGAGCACGCGTAAGTTCATCTCACGCTTTCAGAAGATGGAACGCTTGCTGGAGGCGGAGGGGTTGGTCTTGGAAGACCAGACCTTAGAATTCCTCGATCGCTACTGGGAAAAGGCGAAGGCAGATGGCGTTTAAAATCAATCAGGAGATGCGACCGTCTGGAGACCAGCCGGAAGCGATCGAACGTCTCATCACCTCGATCCAAAGGGGGCATCGGTTTCAGACATTGCTGGGCGTGACGGGGTCCGGAAAGACCTTCACCATGGCGCACACGATCGCGGCGTTAAATCGGTCTGCACTGATCATCTCACCCAACAAGACTCTCGCCGCTCAGCTCTACAGGGAGTTTAAAGACTTCTTTCCCGAAAACCGCGTGGAATTCTTCATCAGCTACTACGATTACTACCAACCCGAAGCCTACATCCCCACGAAGGACATCTACGTGGAGAAGGAAGCGCAGATCAACGACATCATTCAACGTATGCGCCTTTCGACGCTCAAGTCTGTTTTAACACGCAAAGACGTGATCATCGTCGCCAGCGTCTCCTGCATCTACGCCACGGGGGACCCCGACGACTTCAAAAACATCAACCTCTTTTTGGAGGTGGGGAAGACCTATTCGCGTCGGAGTATCTTATCAAAGTTGACGCAGTTACAGTACGAGCGGTCGGAAGACTTGTTCAGCGGGGGCAAGTTTCGGTGGAAAGGCGAGGCCCTGGAGATCTTTCCCACCTATGATGAAGGGGGCATCCGCTTCGAATTCTTCGACGAGACCCTGGAGCGTGTCTATTCCTTCGACCCGGTCTCCCGCAAGGTCATCGAAGAGTTCGACCGGATGGTGGTGTTTCCCACTCGAGAGTACATCACCACCGAAGAGAAAATCCGGCGCGCGTTGGAATCGATCCAAGCGGAGCTCGAAGAGCGCATCCGCACGTTCAAAGACCAAAACAAGCTCCTGGAAGCGCAGCGCATCGAGCAGCGAACGCTTCAGGATATGGAGATGCTGAAGGAATTGGGCTACTGCACCGGGATCGAGAACTATTCCCGTCATTTCGACGGGCGCGCCCCCGGAGAGCCACCGTGGACCCTTCTGGATTTCTTCGGCGACGACTACCTTCTCTTCATCGACGAATCCCACATCTCCGTACCGCAAATAGGGGCGATGTACCGGGGAGACCGCTCACGGAAATTGAACCTCGTCGAATACGGGTTCCGACTGCCTTCCGCGATCGACAACCGCCCGCTCCAGTACGAGGAGTTCCTCGAAAAAGTCCATCAAGCCGTCTTCGTGTCCGCCACGCCGGGAGAGTACGAACGGGGGATTTCCGACACGATCGTAGAGCAAATCATCCGCCCGACGGGCCTGGTGGATCCGCAAATCGAGGTCAGAACGACGCAGAATCAAGTGGACGACCTGATCGACCAGATCCACGAGACCACCCAGAAAAAGGAACGGGTCTTGGTTTTAACCCTCACAAAATCGATGGCCGAACGATTGAGCGACTACCTGCAAGAGTTGGGCATCCGCTCGTTGTACCTCCATTCCGAACTCGGCACGATCGAGCGGGTCGAGGTGTTGAAAAAACTGCGGAAGGGCGAGATCGAGGTGGTCGTCGGCATCAACCTGTTGCGTGAAGGGCTGGACCTCCCGGAGGTCTCGCTCGTCGCTATTTTGGACGCGGACAAAGAGGGATTCTTGCGCTCGGAGACCACGTTGATCCAAATCGTCGGGCGCGCGGCGCGTAACGTGAACGGTCGCGTGATTATGTACGCGGACAAACTCACCCCGGCTATCTCCAGAACGGTGGAAGAAACGAACCGGAGACGCAAGCTGCAGTTGGCGTACAATGAGAAGCACGGAATCACCCCGCAGACGATCAGAAAGAAGATCGACGACGATTTATTCTCCGAATTCCGAGTTGAAGGAGAAGAACAGGAATTCTACTCCACCGAAACGCGCGAAGTCCTGAAATTGGCTGAGCGGATCGATCGTAGCGATTATGTGGCCTTGTTGGAAGAAGAGATGAAAAAGGCGGCCCAAGAATTGAGATTCGAAGACGCGATGCGCCTCCGCGACGAACTGTACCGGTTGAAAAAGGTGTATTAACGATGGAGCTTTCTCGAAGGACCTTGGCCGCGCCTGGAAACGCCCTGGGAACGCTTGGGAACGCCCTGGGAACGCCGAACTTCAGTTCGGCATGGGTTACTGGGAACGCCAATCTTTAGATTGGCATGGTTTCTTTACTTTTCTGGGAACGCTTGGGAACGCCAATCTTTAGATTGGCATGGTTTTATTTTTCCTGGAACGTTTGGGAACGCCGAACTTCAGTTCGGCATGGGTTACTGGGAACGCCACACTTCAGTGTGGCATGGTTTCTTTCCAGGAACGTCGTATAAAGGAGACCCGTATGATGCTCAACCCCGCGCTTCTTGAAACCATACTGAAATTCCGCGAAGATCGCGATTGGGAACAGTTCCACACCCCAAAGAACTTGGCGATCTCCATCACCCTAGAAGCGGCGGAACTGCTGGAGATTTTCCAATGGACGAAAGAGACGGAGACACCCGAGACCGTATCTCGAAAACGGCTCGAGATCGAAGACGAGATCGCCGACGTCTTCGTCTACCTGCTACTGCTATGCCACGACCTCGGCATCGATCCGGAGCTTGCGATTTACAAAAAAATGAAAAAAAACGCGGAAAAGTACCCGGTTGAGAAGTCCCGGGGAAAATCCGATAAGTATACCGAGTTCTAACCTCATTTATAGGAAGAAAGGCAGGGTTTGATATGCTGATAGACGAAGGGATGTTCATACAGGTTTTCTCGATCGAAAAAGACAAGCAAGAGATCCAAAAAGAACGCATTATCAATATCTTTAGCTCCCCGTACATGAAGGAACCGCTGGTCTTCGTCGCGAAAGACAATTTGAACAAGGCGCGAAGCGCGGACCTGCGCAATCCGGAGGTTCTCAAGGATATAGAAGCCGTTTTATCCGATGCCGGCGTGGAGTACATCGACCTCGTCACCCGACATGTGATCCGGGACACCTTCACAAAGTACATCAACGGGTAAAAAAACGACATCCTCAATCCACCCGCACGCCGATGCGCGAGACTCTTCTCCTCCCCGCAGAAAGAAAAGACCGGGAAGCTCTCATCGCCCTCAGCAGCCGCATATGGGAGGGTGAGGACTACCTTCCCAAAGTGTTCGACGACTGGTTGTCCGAGGAAGACCCGTTCTTGCTCCTTTGGGATAAAAACCGAGAAAGGCTCATCGGGTGCGCCCACCTCGCCTTTTTCGGGTTAACCGCTTGGTTGGAGGGGGTGCGTGTGGATCCGGCCTTTCAGGGAAAAGGCTACGGTGGGGCTCTGTTCCGCGGAGCGTTGCTCGAAGCCTTCCGAAAAAAGGCCGACCGAATCGTGTCTCTCATCTATTCCGGTAACGTCGAAAGTCTCCATTTAGCCAAAAAACACGGGTTCGATAGCATCGGCGAACCCTATCTGTTGGAAGCCGAACCGCTTCACGAGCCTTGGGGAAAAACTGAACCTCCGCTCCCCATCCATCCGCGTGAGATCGGAAGGATGCGGTCCGCTTTCTGTGAGTTCCTGATCGCCTCAAACCAATACTGGCACGACGGGTGGCTCGCCTATCCGGAAGCGGACCACCTCAAAGATCGATTCCTCTTCTCCTATCCAGACGGCAGCGTGATTGCCGGTATCTGCTCTCGAGACCCCGACAACTTCACGGTTTCCGCCTTCACAAAGCCCGGGGAGTGGTTGGCTCAAGCCTTGGAAGAGATTCGCCGCTGGGCCGGTCATTTGGGATGTCAGTTGGTGACGCTCACGCTTCCGCAACAGATGGAGGGGTTCCTTCCTTTACTCGAAAAACACGGGTTTCTTCCCGTCTATGATGAGGACAGCCCGGGGGAGCTTCCGGCACGCGTGTGTCTTATGGAGTACAACCCTTACCACTGGGACGCGGCAATAGTGCAAGCCCAACTCGGTTTGTCAGCCGAAAAGATGAGCAACTACACCGCCACATCTTACCGCTGTGGATACGGATTCCCAGCGGTCGTCGAATGCTTTCCCCTTCAGAACGGGAAGCCCTTCCCCACCTCCCATTACTTGACCTGTCCGCATCTGCGGTATGAAATCTCACGGTTGGAAGAGAGCGGAGAGATCAAGCGGTTGGCGCCCCTCTTCGACTCGGAAGCAATGCGGCTTTCGCATGGAGCGGTGCGTAGACTCCGTTGGACCCGCTTACGTAATCTCGGGATGGAAAAAGACCTGCCGGAAAGCTATACAGAGGCTCTGTCAAAAGGAATCGGCGGAATCCGAGACACACATCACGGGAAATGCCTGCATCTGCATACCGCCGTCTATCTGGCCGGTATTTCAAACCCCGCCGGCCAAGCGGTTATCGACCGTTTGAAAGCGGATGGCCTTACTCTGGACTGTAAAACGATGCGGTGCGCCGAATTTTGGAGCGCCCAGTTTTGATGGAATCCGGCAGGATAAACCGGACGCTCCAAGCTTCTCACTATTAGATAAACAGGTTGACGTTCGCGTCTTCTGCTTCGGCCAAATAGGAGGCGACGCCGCCGAGCTCCACGCCGTCGATGAGTTCCTCGGCGCGGATCCCCATCAAATCCATCGACATCTGGCAGGCGACGAGGTGGACACCCTCTTTTATCGCGTTCTGAATCATCTGTTCCAGAGAGGCGATCTTCTTTTCCACCATCCGAGACCGGATCATCCGAGTCCCCAGTCCCGCCATGTTCATCTTGGACATCTTCAGTTTCCCTGCGCCACGGGGCATCATCGCTCCGAACATCCGCTCTATAAATGGTTTTTGTATTGAGGATTTGTCCGGTTTTCTCAAGATGTTCAATCCCCAAAACGTGAAAAACATCGTGACTGACTTCCCCATCGCTAAAGCGCCGTTCGCGATGACGAAGGAGGCCAACGCGCGATCCAGATCGTTGCTGAACACGACGATCGTTTTTCCGGTTCTGGACGCGGACGCCGTCGGCTCCTCCGGTACGCGGTCTCCTTTCCGGAGCACGGCCGTCGTTACCCCGTTATTCTGATCGATCTTTATCAATGAGTTACCGGTCTTTTCGGCCCATTTGGCGATGTCTTTTCGAAAACCGGGGTCGGTGGCCAACACTTCGAGGAAGTCTCCGGTTTTCATATCGAGCATCCGTTTGTACGTTTCCATAATCGGTCCGGGGCATTGTAGCCCGCATGCGTCCAACTTGATCTTTTGCGTCGACTCCACCAACACTTCGGCAGGGAAGAGCGCTTTCGATACCTTGGCCGCTTTACCGTACTCTTTCTCGCTGAAGGCCTCCACAAGCTTCATCCCGCCGGTCAAGTCTTTTACGTTTTTGAACCCGTTATCTTTCAAGATGCGATAGGCGATGTATGCGCGCTGGCCGATGGCGCAGACGGTCACATAGGTTTTCGTCCGATCGAGCTCCGAAAGCCGGGCGCGAAGTTGAGCCAGTGGAATACTCTGGACGTTTTTAACGGGTAAAGCGCTGAGCGCCTGCTCTTCGGGATCCCGAACGTCTAAGAAAACAACCGATGGATCGGCTGTTTGGATGTCTTCGGGAAAGAAGACTTCGAGCGCGCCGTCAAGGACGTTGGACGCGACGTACCCGGCGATGTTCACGGGGTCCTTAGCGGAGCCGTAAGGCGGGGCGTAGGAGAGTTCGAAGGTCGTGAGGTCACGCACATTCATCCCCATTTTGACTGCTACGGCAAGGAGATCGATACGCTTGTCCACACCGTCGATGCCGATGGCTTGCGCGCCTAAAACCTTTCCGGATGGGTCGTAAAGTAGTTTTATGGTAATCGGGAAAGCGCCGGGATAGTAACCGGCGTGCGAGTTGTTGATCGTGTAAGACTTCAGATAGGGAATCTTCTTCGCCTTGAGCTGTTTCTCGTTCAAACCGGTCGCCCCGGCCGTCAATTCGAAGACCTTCGCGATGGAGGTGCCGATCGGTCCCTCGTATGAAGACCGATTGGGATGGAGCATATTGTCGGCTGCTATACGCGCTTGCCGGTTGGCCGGCCCGGCCAAGGGCACCACCGTCGGCTCGTTCAAAAGGGGATGATGCGTTTCCACCGCGTCGCCCACGGCGTAAATATCCGCGTCGCTCGTTTGCATATAACGGTTGACCCGTATCCCTCTGGGTCCCAATTCCAACCCCGCATCTTTGGCCAGCTTCACTTCCGGGCGGACGCCAATGGAGAACAGGACCATTTCGGTTTCGATCACGGTTCCATTATCGAGAGTCGCTTTGATCGTTTTCCCAACCGTTTCGAAACCGGTCGTCTGAGTCTTCAAGTACAAGGACACCCCGTGATCGGCGAGTGATTGGTGGATTGGCGCGACCATCTCTTTGTCCATATTCACCATCACCTGGTCCGCCAGTTCGACCAAAGAAACGGATACCCCTTTTTCGACGAGGTTTTCAACCATTTCCAAACCGATGAAACCGCCGCCTATGACCAACGCCCGGGTGATCGACCGAGCGGCCATCCAATCTTTGATACGGTCCATATCCTCCATATTCCGAAGGGTAAAGAACCCTTCATCGGCGACACCGGGTAGGGTCGGCCGTATCGGGACACCCCCGGGAGAAAGCAGCAAGCGGTCGTAGGACTCCGTGTACTCTCGATTGGTGCTCAAATCCTTCAACACGACCCGTTTGTTTTCCCGATCGATGCGCAAGGCTTCGGTCCGCGTGCGGACATCGATGCGAAAACGGTCTCGAAACAACTGGGGTGTGGAAACCAGAAGGCGCTCACGCTCCTTGATCACGCCGCCTATGTGGTAAGGCAACCCGCAGTTTGCAAAACTGATGTACCCGTTGCGTTCCACCATGATGATCTCGGCTTTTTCGTTCACTCTTCTCAGACGGGCGGCCGCCGTGGCGCCTCCCGCCACGCCGCCTATGATCACAATCTTCATCTCGCTATCCCTCCAGATTATTTTTATAGGTTCGTATTTCACGCGCTAACGATTCGGAAAGCCCCAACAATTTACCCAACTGTTCTTTACTGTGCCAGTTTGTCTTCCCCAGGCGAAGAAGGAATGATTTGAGCGAATCGCAAAGGGATTTCGGAATCTCGCCACACTGACAAGAAACCGTCATCTGAAAAATCCCGAGCGCCCTTTCGGTGTCTCTGTCCGTATCACCCGCGAGATGATTCTCAACCCACTCCTGACCGGCAGGCAGCAGCCGATAGGTCTTTTTCCGCCCGACTTCGGAAGACGCCACGAACCCTTCACTTTCGAGCTTCTTCAGGAGCGGATACACAGAGCCGGGAGAAACGGTAAGCCCATTTTTCGAACAATACCGTAAAAAATCGTAACCGGTCATCTCCGAAACCATCGATAGATACTTCAACAAACTATGCCGAATAAAGGGTGGTCGCGGCATCTCTTCCTCCTAATATCGTCACTGATATATCGTTGACGATATTATATCACAGACTATTCTGAAAAATCAAGAGAGAAGCGGGAGAACTATCTCTGCTGGGAACGACTGGGAACGCCGCACTTCAGTGCGGCATGTTTTCGTTTTTCCGGCAACTTCTCTGGGAACGCTGAACGCCTGGGAGCGTCGGACTTTAGTTCGTCTTGTCTACTGGGAACACTGGGAACGCCACACTTCAGTGTGGCATGTCTATTGGGAACACCTGGGAACGCCACACTTCAGTGTGACATGGGTTGTGTTTTATCTTGAAAACCTCAAAACAAGCCAACTTGAAAGTTGGCAGCCCTTAAAAATAAAACAGGGGTTCGCACAGAGAACACGGAGAACACAGAGGGGGGCTCATCGCGGGGTAACCAAAGGGACCCCGCGATACATCCTTTGCCTTTCTCGAAAGAGGGTATCGCGCCTGGGAACGCCGCACTTTAGTGCGGCATGTCTACTGGGAACGCCAACTTTTAAGTTGGCATGCCTTAAAAATAAAACAAGGTTTCGCACAGAGAACACAGAGAACACGGAGAACACAGAGGGGAGATTCACGCTGGGAATGCCGCGCGCTCCCAGTTAAGCCCAATAAAAAAACGGGAGACGTACTCCCGCTTTTTTTGGAAATATATGGAGTTTTTATGGATAAAAGATTTGTGGGGACTGATGGCCCGTATTTTGGGGCAAGATCCATGAATCGTTCTGTGCGCGTTGGTAACACAACCAGAACAGTCTTAAGATATTGTTGTCGAAAGCGGGGAAGGTCAAGCCCGTTACCTCACCCCAATGCGCCTCCGAGGTATAGTACTCCATCTTTAGGAGGAAGTCGCTCGTAAACTCTATCCACTGATCGTCATTGCCGTTGACGTCGGTTTGGCCGTGCGCCACATCCCAATCAGGATAGGCGCCTTGGTCCCTACTGGTGGACGCGATCACCATTTTCAGGTTGAGCAGACGAGGAGATAGATCTCGAAAATAATCGCGCCAGCTCCCTCCGTGGCAGGTTTCGACGAAGAGGATAAATTTCACGCCAGGGTAGCTTGCCATCAGCGTTTCTAGCTGACTGGCGTTAAAGCCCGTCCCACCCACGCTCATATATTCGATATTCCCGTGCGCGATATAGTAGAGAACAATATAGTTGACCTTCTTATTCTCCACTAGGTCCCTAATCGCATCCGCGACGTCCGTGGGTTTGTTGTTCGGATTCTCGACCCTTTTGACATAGTCGACGGCGACAGTGGGGGAGTTAAATAGTTTTTTCATTGCGTCTACCATCATAGCGTGTATATTGGAGGCTTCCGTATACAGGCTTTGGGTAGGGGTCAGGCCGTTCACGACAACCGCCCCGAATTGACGCATTCGAAAAACAATCACAGGCCATCTGAACTCTGGCCAAATGGCGATGTTTTTCGGATTATAGATCGTCATCGAGGTATCCGCCAGCATCGCCTGGAAGGTCCGATTCATCGAAGCGGGTTTTACCCCGTTCACCACTGGCCATCCTTGAGTTTCCACTGAGTAAAGAATCCGCCCGCTTTTACCGATAACGCAGATCCTACCAGGATGACTGTAGAACGATCCCGGCCACTCGTCCACGTAGAAGAGCCACCCGTTTTCGGATAACGGGCCTGAGCCGCGTTCAGCCCGCCCTCCTGCTAGAGGCGTCGGGTCAAACGAGCCCACCTCATCTCCGGCTGAAACTTCCCCTAAATACTGGCCGATCGCGTGCTCTTCCACCCCCAGTCCTCCGATCCATCCAATAAACTGAATTTTCGCATCGTCAAGGGTAACCACACCAACGGCCCCGCAAGAATTGAGCGCAACCACTAACCCAAAGACCAAAACACAAATCCCGATGTTCATGAAACGACGTTTCATAGAACCACCTCCTAAGAGATTTAGTGTTGGCGCTTCTGAGGAAAGAACGAGCTTATTATATCACGTTTTTTTAAAAGCCCGGAAGAAATACACGGATACCGCCGCACCGGGAACGCCACTGGGAACACCGCACTTTAGTGCAGTATGTCTATTGGGAACACCTGGGAACGCCACACTTCAGTGTGGCATGGGTTGTGTTTTTTCTTGAAAACCTCAAAACAAGCCAACTTGAAAGTTGGCGCGCCTTTAAGAATAAAACAGGGGTTCGCACGGAGAACACGGAGAACGCAGAGGGGAGATTCACGCTGGGAATGCCGCGCGCTCCCGTGGAGCCCAATAAAAAAGCGGGAGACCTACTCCCGCTTTTTTTGAAATATACCGAGTTTTTACGGAAGGTAGTGGGTAGGAGTCTGATGACCCGTACGTTGGGACAAGATCCAATTATCGGCCTTTGCGCGGTCGTAACACAACCAAAACAGTTTCAAGATATTGTTTTCTAAAGCGGGGGTGGTCAAGCTCGTTACCTCACCCCAATGCGCCTCCGAGGTATAGTACTCCATCTTTAAGAGGAAGTCACTCGTAAACTCTACCCACTGATCGTCAAAGCGATTGTAGTCGATGAGGCCGCCCGCTTCGTCCCAATCGGGGTAGGCGCCTTGGTTCCGACTGGTGGACGCGATCGCCAAACGAAGGTTGAGCAGACGAGGGGATAGATTTCGAAAGTAATCGGGCCAGCTCCCTCCGTGGCATGTTTCGACTAAGAGGATAAATTTCACGGTCGAATAGGTTTCCATCAGCGTTTTTAGCTGACTGGCGTAAAAGTAAATCCCACCCACGCTCATTAACTCGATATTCCCGTGCGCGATATAGTAGAGAACGATATGGGTGACCTTCTTATTCTCCACTAGGTCGTTAATCGCAGCCGCGACGTTCGCGGGTTTGTTGTTCGGGTACTTGACGTCTTGGACATAGTTGATGCCTGTAGTGGCGGTGTTGAATAGTTTTTTCATTGCGTCTACCATCATAGCTTGCGCATTGGAGGCTTCCGTATACAGGTTTTCGCCGGGATTCAGGCCGTTCACGACAACTGCCCCGTATGTCCGGAACCGCCAAACAATCACAGGCCATCTGAACTCTGGCCAAATGGCGATTTCTTTCGGATTATAGATCGTCGTCGAGATATCCGCCAGCATCTCCTGGAAGGTCCGATTCATCGAAGCGGGTTTTTCCCCGTTCACCACCGGCCATCCTTGAGTCTCCACTGAGTAAAGAATCTGCCCGCTTTTACCGATAACGCAGATCTTACCAGGATGACTGTAGAACGATCCCGGCCACTCGTCCACGTAGAAGAGCCACCCGTTTTCGGATAACGGGCCTGAACCGCGTTCGGTCGCCCCATCTGGTAGAGCCGCCGGGTTAAACGAGCCCACCTCATCTCCGGCTGAAACTTCCCCTAAATACTGGCCGATCGCGTGCTCACCCACCCCCTGCCCTCCGATCCATCCTATAAACTGAATTTTCGCATCCTCAAGGGTAACCACACCAACGGCCCCGCAAGAATTGAGCGCAACCACTAACCCAAAGACCAAAACACAAATCCCGATGTTCACGAAACGACGTTTCATAGAACCACCTCCTAAGAGATTTAGTGTTGGTACTTCTATAGGAAGAACGAGCTTATTATATCACATTTTTAAAAGCCGGAGGAAATAGGTGTGGGTCAAGTGATGGGGCACTTAACTAAGAGGTACATCGCGGGATAACCAGCGGGCTGACTTCGGAAGCCCGCGAAGTCTCGGGATACGCTTTTTGTTTTCTTTACACGCGATGATGTCGGGGTACCGCGCCGTCGCGAAGAGAGGGAGCGCATACGCCGTAGTGAAGCGCTTGGGAACGCTCCCAGCAAAAAGACAAAACCCTGCCAAACTAAAGTTTGGCGTTCCCAGGGTGTTCACAAGAGTCTTTTTCGCTGTGTTCTCTGTGCCCTCTGTGCGAACCCTGTTTTACTTGTAAGAGGAGCGCGACAAAAAAGCGGGAGTACTCCTCCCGCTTTTTGTTATCGTGAATCTTACTCAGGGTACCAGATTTGTGGAGTTTGGCGATTTAGACGGGCAGTTAAGAGTAAATCTTCGTTTTTCACCGCCTGGAAACTCAAGTAGAACAGCTTTAAGATGTTGTTGTCGAAAGCGGGGTTAGTCAAGGCTTCCACCGAAGGCCAAAACGTATCCGAGGTATAGTGCGCCATCATAAGGAGGAAATCGCTCGAGAACTCTACCCACGTATCCTCTTCGGCATTGTAGTCGGTTTCGCCCTCCGCTTCGTCCCAGTCGGGGTAGGCGCCTTGGTCCGCCCCTGTGGACGCGATCACCATATGGAGGTTGGCCGGACGATCGATGAGTCCGCCGAAGAAATCGGCCCAGCTCCCGGCATGGCAGGTATCGAAGATGAGGATAAATTCGACGTTGCTAAACTCCTCGAGCCAGTTTCGTAAAACGATGGCGCTGAAGGACAGGCCACCGATGTTCATACGTTTGTCACCCCCATGCGCGTTGAAATAGAGGATGATATAGTTGACGGAATAAGAATCGACGAGGTACTGAATTTCAGCTTTCACATCCGCGGGTTTATTATTGGGGTAGGTCACGGAACGGACGAGGTTGAGGGTTCCTAACAAATCTCTCATAGCTTTTCCCATTTGAACGTGAATTCCGCTGGATTCGGTATTAAGGCTTTCAGAAGGAATCAAACCGTTGACAACGACGGCGCCCGTGCGAATAAACCGGGGGATCAAATCCGGAAATTCGGCAAGTTGAAGACCTACCCGGATATTGTTCGGATTGTAAATCGTCATCCTATTGTCAGAGATCATATCTCTGAAAGACCGTTTTGTTGACTCAGGTTTGTCTCCGTTCACCACGGGCCAGCCTTGAGTGTTTCTCTCGAAAAGAACCCTTCCAGTTTCACTGACCACGTATATCTTTCCGGGGTGATTGTAATACGAACCCGGCCATTCGTCCACGTAGAAGAGCCACCCTCTTTCCGGCAAGGGTCCAGAATCCTGTTCAGGTTCCTGATCAGGTAGGGGTATCGGGGTAATTGAACTCACCACATCCCCGACTGAAACCTGTCCTAAATACTGACCGATCGCGTGCTCTTCCACTTCTTGAGTTAATAGCCAAGCGATAAACTGATCCTTCGCATCGTTATAGGTAAATCCTTCCACGGCTCCACAAGAATTGAAAGCGACCACCACCCCAAAGACGAGAACGCAAATCCCGATACGCCGAAACCAGCGCTTCACAGAACCACCTCCATAAAGATCATAATGATTAAGTTTACCAAAAATAGAAACCGGAGCTAATTCTACCATATTTCGCGCACACTTCTGAATACCTCAGTTCTATCCCACACGGCGCGACAACCCGCCGGCGCGCCAAGCTTTCCGGGGCCCCGGAACTTTAGTTCAGCATGTTTTTATTTTTCCGGGAGCTTTCCGGGGAACCCCAACTTTTATGTTGCCATGCCTTAAGAATAAAACAGGGGTTCGCACAGAGAGCACGGAGAACACAGAGGGGAGATTCACGCTGGGAACTCCGCACACCTGGGAGCGCCTGAGAACGCCACACTTCAGTGTGGCATGGGTTGTGTTTTTTCTTAAAAACCCGAAAGCATGCCAACTTTAAAGTTGGCATTCCCAGCCTTTCAAGCCTCGCAATTCGCGCTAAGTCTTTCTCAAAAGCGTAAAATAGAATAAGGGTTATCGCGGGGTAACCAGCGGGATCCCTCGATGCTGGCTTGAGAGCGCTACCAATGAAAAGATGAAACTATGCCAAACTAAAGTTTGGCGTTCCCAGGCGTTCCCAAGCCCACCGAAAACCTCGATTGTGATAGAATAAAAGAAACGCGAAAGAAGGGGACGACAACGTGGGACTGATGAAGAATCCTCACGATAAATTCTTCAAAGCAGCCTTCTCCGATATCGAAACGGCCAGGGGCTTTTTACAGCACTATCTCCCTGAAGAGGTCAAGAAACAGATTGACTTAGCGACGTTAGAAGCGACCCAGGGAAGTTATGTGGACAAATAATTAAGAGAAAGTCATACGGACCTGCACCTACGGGCGGACATTGCGGGTAGGAATGGGTACGTCTATTTTTTGTTTGAACACAAGAGCTACCACCACAAATCGGTAATACTCTAATTGTTGAAGTATATGGTCAAGATCTGGGAGAAAGAGCTTCGATCGGAAAAGAAGCTTCCTGTGATCATCCCGATTGTGGTCTACCACGGACAGAAACGCTGGGAAGTAGCGGGACGGTTGAGCGGACTGATCGAGCGATACGCAGAGCTACAGGAGGCTCTGTGGAAATACATACCGGACTACGCGTACGAACTCCACGATTTGACGTCAGAAGAAGAGGGAGAGCGCATAGAGTCCGGAGAGGTGAAACTGACGGTCTACCTATTTCGAGCGGTCGTGGCCCCAGACAAAGGAACGTTATTACGGCGGTACAAAGAAGCGATGCAAGCGCTGAAAGAGGTGTCAGGTAGAAGGGACATAGAAGACTTGATCGAACAGGGTTTCGGTATCTCCTTAGCTCGAAACCAGAGATCGAGTTAGAAGAGCTCGCCGAAATCGCGAGTAGGATCTCGGAAGAAAGGGGTGAACAGATAATGACGCTTGCGAAGAGACTCATCGATAGAGGAATGAAAAAGGGTCTGGAAATGGGAAAAGCCGATGTGATCTGGAAACAGATGATAAAAAAGTTCCCGAACCTCCAAGCCGCCTATCTCGATAAGTTAAAACAGTTAGACGAGATTAGGTTAGACATACTAGCTTTGGAATTGTTGGATATCCAAAGCGAGGAGGAGCTGAAAAACCATTTACCGATGTAGAAAACTTCGCTGATTAATCGCGAGCGCGCAGACGCGCCTTATCTTGGCGTGCTGAGCTGTAGTTCCGAAAGGTTTACACTGTGAACGTGGCACTTTAGTGCGGCAGGTCTTGAAATACAAAACAAGGGTTCGCACAGAGACCGCAGAGAACACAGAGGAAAAATCTTGGAAAGACGCTCCCAACAACCTAAACCATCCCAACTAAAAAGTTGAAGTTCGCAGGCGCTCCCAGGCCTTCCCAGAAAAACAAAAGACCTGCCAATCTGAAGATTGGCGTTCCCAGACGCTCCCAGAAAAACAAAAGACCTGCCAATCTGAAGATTGGCGTTCCCTAACGTTCCCAAACGTTAGAAGGCCGCAAGGGCGCTCGGAGGGGGCTTTACCAGACCCGCGCTCTATCACTTGACGCGCCTAGGGGATTATGTTATAATTCGCAACGTTTACGTCGGAGCGTGGCGCAGCTGGAAGCGCGCATGCCTTGGGCGCATGAGGCCGCTGGTTCAAATCCAGTCGCTCCGACCAAGTAAGGCGGCTGTAGCTCAATTGGTAGAGCATTACCCTTCCAAGGTAAGGGTTGCGAGTTCGAGTCTCGTCGGCCGCTCCAGCAACAGGCGAGCGCCCATAGCTCAACAGGATAGAGTATTGGATTTCTAATCCAAGGGTTGGGGGTTCGATTCCCTCTGGGCGCGCCAGGAAAGCCTTACAAGTTAAGAACGGTGGTTATAGCTCAGCGGGTAGAGCGTCTGACTGTGGATCAGAATGTCGTGGGTTCAAATCCCACTAGCCACCCCATTTGCGCTTGTGGCTCAACTGGATAGAGCATCGGACTTCGGATCCGATGGTTGGGGGTTCGAATCCCTCCAGGCGCGCCAGTTGATGGAGTAGCACGTGGGTTTCTTTGCCGGGGTGGTGGAATTGGCAGACACGCATGGTTGAGGTCCATGTGGGAGTTTTTCCCTTGCGGGTTCAAGTCCCGCCTCCGGCACCAAGTTGGGCCGTTAGCTCAATCGGTAGAGCAACTGACTCTTAATCAGTAGGTTACAGGTTCGATTCCTGTACGGCTCACCAACAAAGTAGATTGCCACCCGATGGTATCTCACCTTCCGACAGCGGTCGATAAGGTTCATAGACGGGTATTTTGGTCAAGCGGGTGGTCCGCTTTTTTTTTGGTGAATAGAGAAAGGAGTGGTCAGTCATCGCAAAGGAAGGAAAACTTCCTCCTGTCAACGAGGAGATACGTGTGCCGAAGCTGCGTGTGATCGGTAAGGACGGTCAGCAATTGGGGGTTTTAACGTTACCCGACGCGTTATCGAGAGCGCGAGAAGCGGATTCGGACCTGGTGTTGGTCGCTCCCGGAGCCCAACCTCCCGTTGCGAAGATTATGGATTTTGGCAAGTACCGGTACGAGATTCAGAAGAAGGAAAGGGAGTCCAAGAAGAAACAGAAAAAGACGGAACTGAAGCAGATGAAGTTTCGGCCCAAGATCGACGATAACGACTATCAAACCAAGTTGAAACACATCAGGCGGTTCATCGAAGAGGGGCATTTGGTCAGGGTAACGATCATGTTCCGAGGAAGAGAGATGGCCTTCACAGAAAAAGGTTTGGAAATCTTGAATCAAGTGATCGCCGATACAGCACATTTCGCCAAATGCGTTTCGAAACCGAAGTTGGAAGGGCGAGATATGCATATGTCACTCTCCCCGATGTCTGAAGAAGAAATGCGAAGGTTGGAGAAACAGGAAAAAGGAAAGGTCGAGATAGAGGGGTAGTCCCGATTACCCGTATCCACAAGGAGGATTGGTTATGGCCAAACACAAAATGAAAACCAGCAAGACGGCTGCGAAGCGGTTTAGGGTCACGAAAACCGGGAAGATTATGCGGAACCATTCAAACCGCTCCCACGAGACCGGAAAGAAACCGACGAAGATCCCTCGCCGTTTACGGACAAAAGGCCAAGTCGCCAAGAGCAGAGTTCGCAACATTTTGCGAATGCTGGGAAAAGCGTAGCACAGCGTAGAAAAATCGAGGAGGAACAGAAATGCGTATTAAGCGAGCGGTGATGAGCAAATCAAAGAGGAAAAAATTCCTGAAAGCCGCAAAGGGATACCGAGGCGCTCTAAGCCGAAGGGTAAGGTTGGCAAAAGAGATGTACTTCCGTTCCGGAGTGTACTCTTACGTCGGCCGGAAAGACAAAAAAGGTCAGTACAGAAGAATGTGGATCATCCGCATTAACGCCGCCGCCAGGTTGAACGGTATGAAATACAGTCAACTGATTCACGGGCTGAAGTTGGCCGGAGTGAACATCAACCGAAAGATGTTGTCCGAAATCGCGGCCACCGATTTGAATACCTTTAAAGAATACGTCGATATCGCCAAAGCATCGTTAAGCAAAGCCAGTTAACCGTCGTTTAGCACTTCAGGGCGTAGTTCAGTTGGAAGAACGCCAGGTTCGGGACTTGGAGGTCGTGAGTTCAACCCTCACCGCCCTGACCAACGGGGGATTCGGAGGAAAACCTTTCCTTTTGAATCCCCTTTTGTCATAGAGGCTACGCGAATACAGAAGAACGGGGTACTTCGCTATGGGTCGCAAGACAGCGCGCGCCTCTCGATTCGGGCGCTTTATGTTGCTTTTGTTTATGGGCGTCTTTTTGGGCGCTATTTTTATGCTTCTATTCCCCCAATACTTGGTTAAAAAACCGCCGGAAGGCGCCTTTTTGAAGTCTGCTTTCAACGGAGAGGGGTTGCCCCTTTCCTTTTCGATCGTGCTGTGGAATGGCCTTCGCCCTCCCGGCTTTTACGGGAAGCAAACCCCCCCATTTTTCCCTGAATCTCTCCTTCAGTTCGCAGAGACCACCCTTCCCGATCTGCTGGTTTTCGCCTGCGTCCCACTCGTTGAAGAGCCCACTGCCAAAGGCCTTCCGGAACGGCCAATCCTCCCAAACGAACTCGACCGACGGTTTTCTCGATACGGCCTCTACGCGGTGAAAACCGAATCCGACCAAGATACGCACACGACACTCCAGACCTTTCACCTTCTGTGGAGTCGAACGAAACCGGACGTGATACCTAAGAACACCGCCTCACTCGGTTTGGGAATCTTCGTCAAGAAAGAGCCGTCCCTCTCTCTCTCCATTCTGGAATATACGAGAGAACAAAGAAAGCTGCTCGTCTATCTGCCCGATTTTTCGGCAGTTCGTGACCGATCCGATTGGGAAGACTGCCTGAAGGCTCTGAAAGAAGAGATCGTGGCGCAGTATGCGCAGGGAAAGAGTGTGCTCGTTGCCGGAGATTGGCGCGGCTGCCTTCCGGGCGCTCAAAACTGCTTGGCGACGATGGAGCAGATCCCCATACTGTGGACGCCCGAGGGCTGGAGCTGGTTTTACCCGTGCTATCCGGATCTCTCCCCGTTTGCCTCTTCACCTTTCCGAGACGCGTTTTCCGGCATCCTCGCCTCTCCCGACCTCCTCGCCCGCGAGTTCGAGACCTTCACGCCCCAGGCATCCACGAGCGAAAACGAACCGATGGTCTTCAACAGCGCCATCCGCGTCGTGTTTTAACGCACGCGTTTTCTGCCGCTAAAAACGGCTGGGAACGCCGTGAAAAACCAAAAAACATTTGTTCGCACAGAGGACGCAGAGAGAATACGAGATTCATGTCTGGGAACGCCCTGGGAACGCCGCACTTCAGTGCGGCATGGTTTAAGGGTTTTTCTTTACTGGGAACGCCGCACTTCAGTGCGGTATGTGTTCACGTTCTCTCCGTGCCCTCTGTGTTCTCTGTGCGAAATCTGGTTTTAGCCCAAGAAAAGTTAAGACTTGCCAATCAAAAGCTTAGCGCTCCCAGGAATGCGTTCCCGGGTGCTCCGGTATGGGATTACCCGCGGATTAGAAATTCGAGGATCTCGCGAATACCGCTCACCATGTACTCCAAAGGTAAAAAGGGTTGCTCGCGTTTTTCTAACGCCATCTCCGGTAGCGCTGGGACGTGGATGAATCCGGCCAGGCGCGGGTATCCTTTGGTCTGCGCCTCCAGCAGTAGGGTGTAGAATACGGTGTTACACACGAAGGTACCCGCCGTATACGAAATCCGCGCGGGGATGCCCCGTTCTCGCAAGTGGGTGTCCAGCGCGCGGATCGGCAGGGTCGTTTCCAACGCGAGGGCGCCCTCCGGCTCGACCAGCGTGTCCTGAGGACGATAGTGATCGTTGTCCGCGATACGCGCGTCTTCGATATTCAAGGCAATTCGCTCTATAACAAAGCAGTCGGCCTTCGCAGAGTACCCCAAGCAGATAGCTATTTCCGGCTTCACTTCCTCAACCGCTTGCCATAACGCTATCGGCGCTTTCGTAAACGAAACGGGAAGGATGCACGTTCGGAGGTCCCAGTGCTCAGATTTGCTTTCGGATAGCGCTTCACAGATGCGTTGGGCCGGGTTGTGTTTGTCCCCGCCAAAGGGCTCGAAACCGGTTAGCAGTATTCTCATCGTCGTCGTCCTCCTATTCTCTATGTCTATTCTATTGGGGATGCGAAAGGTTCGCGCCATTCGGGCGCCGGTTCTTCGGCCGACCAATACTCCTCGATCGAACGAATCGCGTCTCCCTCAAATCGGTAAAAGGTCGTCGCGTAATGACCCGCTCCACCCGCTTCGCTCGTCACGTGCACGACGCTCACAGCCCCTTCCGGGGTCTCCTCGTACCGCCGTAATCTCAAACGCCAGCGACCCGGATAAGCCGCGTTCATCGCGATGAAATCGTCTCGTGAAAATCGCTCCCGCGTCTGAGGCCACACCGCCCAAAAGTCCCGCGAGAGACATTCCCGCGCCTTATCCCAATCCTGCCGGTCGAAGGCATCCACGAATCTTTTAACGGTCTCTCGATGCTCCGAGCGCCGATCCCCTTCCTGTTCCTTCTCTTGCATTCGTCCCCCTCACCCCTATTCAGCCCCATGCTTCGGTGTATCAGCCTTCTCCACACAGTGGAAATGGAGGTTTTTTAAATTAAATAACCCATTATTGGCTTAATTTTCGTGCATAACCCAAATGATGTATTTTTATGGATTTTTCCGCCGCACTGGAACCCCTGGGAACGCCTTGGGAAGCCACATTCGCTTACGCCGCGATGACCGTCGAAACGCTGCGATCCCCCTTCTGTTTTCTTTACACCGCGATGATGTCGGGGTATCGCGCCGTCGCGAGATGAAGAAGTGCTTACGCCGCGATGCCCGTGTGGGGTAATCGCGGGGTAACCGAAGGGAGCCCGCGATCCCCCTTCCGTTTTCTTTACACCGCGATGATGTCCGGGTATCGCGCCGTCGCGAAAAGAAGGGGCGCTTACACCGCGATGCCTGCATGGGGGTATCGCGCCGTCGCGAAAAGAAGAAGCGCTTACGCCGCGATGTATGTTCGTCTCCGCGCCCTCTGTGAGGTTCGTGTAAAACCTTTTTTCTTTTCAAAAAACGTGCCGATCTAAAAATTTGCGTTCCCAGACGCTCCCAGGTGCGCCCGGGCGCGCTATTTCGCGCGTACCTCCATCACTAAAACATTTCGGTTGTCCCGCTGTTCCCTGGTGACGGTTCCGATGTAATTGCGGATGATCGTGGCGCTGATCTCGTCGATTTCGGCGCCCTCTTTGAACGGGTCTGCGAGTTCGCCTTCGCTTTCAAGGGTCATGGTCAGGGTGTCTTTCTTTTCATAGTAGTCGAGGGCGAGTGTGTACGGCGGAGTTTGCAACTCGGTGAGCTCTTCGGTCAACAGGAGGACGTTGCGGACCGTCTTCGGGGGCAAGTACTTTTCGCAGAAGGTTTTCACCGCGCCGTTCATCGCGTAAAAGTCGTAGTCTTCGGTCTCGACCGCGTACGAGAATCCCCGGATACGGTTGATGAAGGCCTTCGTCTTCTCTTTTTGAGGGTTATCGAAGATGCGCTGTGGGGTTCCCTCCTCGTAGATCAACCCCTCATCCATATAAAAGACGCGGTTAGAGACGTTTTTCGAGAACTCCATCTCGTGTGTGACGATCACCATCGTCATCCCCGCCTTCGCCAAACGCCGGATCACGGCGAGCACTTCGCTGACCATCGTCGGGTCCAGCGCGGAGGTCGGTTCGTCGAAGAGCAGAATTTTCGGGTCCATCGCCAAACATCTCGCGATCGCCGCCCTCTGTTTTTGACCGCCCGATAACTCGTCAGGGAAGCTCGCGGCTTTTTCGCTCAGACCCACGGTGCGTAACAGTTCGAGCGCCTTTTCCTCCGCCGCGCTTTTTGTTTTACCCAGCAGTTTCATCGGGCCGAGCGTCAGGTTCTCGAGTACGGTCAGGTGAGCGTAGAGGTTGAAGGATTGAAAGACCATCCCCATCTTCTGTCGCAGTTTTGGTATGTTCGCCCCTTTGGCCAGGATGTCCTCTCCGTCGATGTAGATGTGCCCACCAGTCGGTTTTTCCAACAGGTTCAAACAGCGTAAAAAGGTGCTCTTCCCCGTGCCCGAGGGGCCGATGATCGAGATCGCCTCACCTTCGTGGATCTCGCACGTGATGTCTCGCAGGACGGTTAACCGATCGAACTTCTTCTCTAATCCGGTGACTCGAATCATCGCGCATCCCTCCTCACGATAGCGCCAATCTCCGCTTTCATATACGGGATGGAGAAATCGACCTGCGCCGCTCTGTCCTCTATCAAATAGTAATTGGCGATGGCGATATCGATCTTTCCCGATTCCAACGCCGGGATGATCGCGTCGAAGGTCATATCCATGATCTCCAGCCGCTTGTCCAGCGCGTGGGCGAGACGGTGACCCAATTCGATGTCGTGTCCCACGATTTGCCCGTTGTGCACGAAGCCAAAGGGTTCGGTCAGGCTGCAGGTGCCCATCCTCAACACCCCATTCTTCCCGTCCGTGGGTAAATCCGGTAACGGGGGCGGGGTGTCCCAGTCCTCTTCGAACCATCTACGGTACATCTCGGACAGCATTCCCGATTCCTGCAGCCCTCTCAGGCTCTCGTTGATCTCATTGAGGACGGTGGTGTTGCCTTTCTTTATCGGGATCCCGATATCGACGCTGTCGATCTCGCCCGGAAGCATCACGAACTCTTCGTTCCTGATGAGGACATATTTCAGGGAGTTTTTGTCAAACACGAAGGCGTCTGCTTTGTTCTTTTTCATCGCGAGTACCGCGTCGGGGATGTAGACGATATCCAGGTATTTCACATTTTTGTAGAGCCGCTTCATCGCGATATCTCCGGTTGTTCCCGTGATCACGCAGACCCTGCGGCCTTCGAGGTCGGCCAAGGAGCGTATCGGGCCCTCCGAGACGCCCCGCGCGTTCTCGAGCAGCGGAGTGATCAGGGCTGCCAAGACGACGACGGCAAAGAGAATCAGGTATACAAAGGGCTTGTATCGTAACCAGGCGCGTTTGATTGGGTTCGTAGACACCGACGCCGCGGCCTTCCGCCTGGCCTTCGGATCGACCTGAACCTCCACCAAAGATAGGATTTGGATCAGGACGCCCGACAACAGGAAGTACAGCACCGCCACCATGATCAAGGGGAAAAACGCGTCGAAGGTTCGGCTTCGGATGATATCGCTCGCCTTCGTCAAGTCTTGCACCGCGATGTACCCCACGATCGAGGTTATCTTCACGAGCGAGATGAACTCCCCCTTGTAGACCGGTAGGACGCTTTTCAGGGCTTGGGGTAAGAGGATGTACCGGAAGGTCTGGAGCTTCGTGAATCCCCCCGCCCAACCCGCCTCTCTTTGTCCTTTGTCTATACCTTCAATCGACGCGCGGAACATCTCCGAGACGTACGCCCCGAAGTTCATTCCGAAGGCGATCACGGCCACCAGAACCGGATCGATGTTCACCGACGCGAAGATCACGTAGAAGATCAGCATCAGCAGCACCAACACCGGCATCCCTCGGATCACCGAGATGTATACTTTTGCCAACCATCGGAGTATCACGTTCTTCGACATCCTGAGCGCGCAGATTCCCGCCCCCAGCGCCGTCCCAAAGAGACACGCCAGCACCGATATGACCAGCGTCGTCCGCAAGCCGCTCAGGATCAGCAGGTATCTGTTTTCTAAGATGATATTGATGTAAAAACTGTTCGCCAACCGTTCAAAAAAGCTCTTCCGCTCTATCGGGGCTCGTGCGCCTTCATAGGCCGCCAGGTTCTTCTTGAGCGCCAGGAAGGAGGCGCCCATTTCGTAGTATGGCTCCGATAAAAGCGGTTGTGAATCACCTTCTTCGGACAAAAACATTGAGGCCGCGATCATATCGACCTCACCGGTTGAGAGCGCCCCGGCCAGGTTCTCGGAAGTAAGGGTTAAAAACACCGGTTTCTTCCCGACATACGCGGCGAATCTCTCGGCTATCTCGATATCGAATCCAATCGGCCGACCGTCTTTCTGCGCGGCGAAGGGCAGGCTCACGTCGCTGACGATGCCGATCGCGAGCGATCCGTTTCTTCCGTCGTTTACGATCGCCGGTATCTCATAAACCCTTCGGTTCATCCAGCGATCGACGATGTCCTCATAAGTTCCGCCAGACCGGAGTTCTCGTAGAAAGTGATTGAACTGGTCGCAAAGCGGGGTGTTGTCTTGACTGAAACCCATTCCGATCGGGATCGAAAACACCGGGCCGCCTAACAGGCCGAGCGTCTCATCCAGCCGCGCGGCCTCCAGAAAGACCTCGTGGCTGTACATCAAGGCGTCGACTGTTCCGGACTTTAGGGCGTTTTCCATTTTGGATAGGGTGTTAAACCGAAAGACCTTCGCCTGGGGGTAGGTTTTGGAAATATAGGCATCTTGCGCGGAACCCGTGAATACCCCGACGGTTTTTCCGTTGACATCCTCCGGGACGGCCAATCCCAAACTGCTTCCGTCATCTTCCTTCCTGATCAAAAACCGGTTTGGATTAGAAAAATAGGGTTCGGAAAAATCGACCATCCGCGCCCTCTCTTCGGTTCGGGTCATATTCGCGATGATGAGATCCACTTTTCCGGATTCGAGGGCGTTAATGAGCGCGGCGAATTTCATATCGTGGAATTCGACCCGCATTCCCAGTCCTGCGGCGATCCGACAGGCCAGCTCCGGGTCCAACCCGGTGATCGTCCCGTCCCCCGCGACGAACTCGACGGGCACGCGGTTCGCTGCGACACCCACCTTCAACGTCGGTCCGGATGGCGGCATCGGAATCTCCACCGGCTCTTGCTCCCGATAATCTTCCAGAATCCAGCGGCGCACCATGTCGTCCAGGGTGCCGTCTGCTTTGAGTTTGCTAAGAACGCGGTTCACGTCCGCCAACAATTCCGGGCGCTGTTTCGAGGCAACGACACCTGCCGACTCTTGCGTTAAGTCCCCGGGAAGCAGGTCTAGGTCGGGGTTATTCCTGGCCGCATTCAAAGCCGTCGTATACAAAGTAATGACCGCGTCGATTTGGTGGGCCTTCAATGCGGCAACCGCGTCCATGATGTCGTCGAAGATGCGGAGGTCCGCGTTCGGGTAGCGCTCACGGATAGTAGTTTCGCCGATTGACCCGGTCATAGCGCCTATCCTGGCGGTTGCCAAATCGTCCGGACGCGTGTAGAGTTTCTTTATTCTCTCGGGGGCTGGCGCCTTCGGCGCCTTCACAAGCGCGCCCAACCCAGCGGAATAGTAGCTATCGCTGAACAGTACGCGTTTTTTACGCTCTTCGGTGATCGAGATGCTGGCGCCGATCATATCCACTTTGCCCGCTTCGAGAGAGGTGATGAGCGCGCCGAACTCCATATCCACGATTTCGAGCTTCATCCCGAGGCGTTTGGCCACATAGGTGGCGATCTCGACGTCGAACCCGGCGGGCTTTCGATTATTGTCGACAAAAGAGAACGGCATCTGTTCCGAGCAGGTGCCGAACACCAGTGTGCCGTTTTCTCCCGTAAGAGGGATATCGGGCATCGGCTCGGGTTCTCCGCTCTTCGGGAACCAGCGGGCGCGCATCGCTTCGTAAGTCCCGTCGCGCTTGATTTCGGCGAGCGTGGCGTCGATGGCCGCCTTCAGCGCATCATCTCCCAGGCGGACAGCGAAACCGTAGTAGTCCGGAACGATGTATCCGGGAAGCATCGAAACCTCGTCGTTGGAACCGGCGATATACTCCAAAGACAAGGCGTCCGCAGCAAAAGCGGCGATTTTCCCGTTTATGACCGACAAGACGGCATCCATCGGTTTTACGAAATACACGATTTTCGCGTTGGGAAACCGCGACAAAACCATCTTATCCGCGATATTCCCTGTTTGCACGCCGATCGACTGACGCGCCAACTGCTCGATATCCGTAATTTCCGGTTGGCTTTGGCAGCTTCCCATAAGCAAACAAAACGCAAGACAGACCACGAACACCCAAACGTACTTCCGCATATGTCAGACTCCTCTCGTCAACGCCAGAAAGCCCCAGCGCTCGTCATCAGCGACTTCCCATTTCCGCCCGGATCCCCGTACCCGCGGATTTCCCCGCATCTAGGGATTATACAACAATAGACAACCGAAAAACTTCCGTGTGGGGCAATTTTGGGGTGACATAACTAAGAGGTTCATCGCGGGGTAAGTGATTTTTACGACTCCGCGATCCTTACTTTGTCTTTTCTATACCGCGATGAGTCTTTTCACAAGCGTATCGCGCCGTCGCAAAAAGAAGAAGCGCTTACGCCGCGATGCCCGTGTGGGGTAATCGCGGGGTAAGTGGTTTTTACGACCCCGCGATCCGCACTTTGTCTTTTCTACACCACGATGAGTCTTCACAAAAGCGTATCGCGCCTTCGCGAAAAGAAGAAGCGCTTACGCCGCGATGTATGTTTTCTCCGTGCCCTCTGTGTTCTCCGTATGAGCCCCTCTTCTTAAAACCATACCGAACCAAAGTTCGGCGTTCCTGTCCTCAAAAAAGAATCCTCCGTAGGCTCAATTGCAAATATTCTATCGCCTCTAGGAATTTGGGAATGGATCGAATAAGAAAGCCCGACGTATATAGAGGTTTGATAATCACGTGAAAAACCGCTCGTTGACCCCGTTAGAAATCGTTTTACAGAAAACTCGATTTGCCTTAACCGACCGACTTTTTTAGAAGTTATTCGTGATATACTATACTATGATAGAAGGGGGGATTGATCGTCCGGATTTTCAAGCTACCCTTTTTTGCATTGAGTCTGATCGAAATCATCATTTTCTAAAAGAGGAGGTATTTACAGATGAGAAAAGCGTTACTCGTATCAACGATTTTGCTGCTACTTTCGTTGTTGTTTGTAAGCTGCGCGACGAAAGGAATCGATTATGGACTGGTTCTCGACAATTCTAGCCCGTTTTCGATTCGAGAAGGCGGAACCTACGGCCCTAATTCTGTTCTGGAGCTGGCTTGGAAAGGGTTGGAGGGTCGCGAGATTATAGCCGACGTCTCTGTGATGTTGAACAATGTGAAGATCAAAGAGTTTTTCGGCGTGACAAAACTCACATTTACGGTCGAAGAAGAAGGGAGTTATGTCGCGATCATCACTGCTAAGGGTGCCAGAGGAAATACGAAGGCCGTCAATTTTTCTGTCAACCGGTTATGGGCAGAGTCTTTATCCAGTTTCAACGGATCCAGCGACGGATTATTCTATTTTGATACCTGCAGTTCGCTTCTACGTTCTTGGGTTCTGAACGGGCACTCGCCTTTCATCGCGTTTTACGGCTTAGAGCAGAACGTTATTGCCAACGTAGTGCCTGAAACGGAAAACGTCAGAACACGGTTAACCCTCGTGGATACGGACGATGACGGTGTTTATGACGCGTGGCAGGAAGTCGCGACTTATGCCCAGCAGAAGATTCCCTTACCCGTGAGGGAGCACCCGACCTACGGCCTTTTGGTTCCGCATCAGCTCATTTACACAACGGATCGGATAGAAATCTGGCAATGGCTGATCCTCACAGGGCAATATGCTGGCTACTTGCTCAACACCGCACAGCCAACTTTATTCGCTTCGGTCGGTTTTGAACTGAATTGGCCTTACACGCGACGGCTGGATACCTACGAAGAGGAATCGAACTATGCTTACGGACAAATCATCAAGCTCCACGCCTTATACGATTCGGACAAAGTCCCGATGTTCTCGCTCGATGTCGCCCTCGGGAACCCCGCCAGGGATATCGCCTTCACCGCCGTGATTACGGCCGAAAATGTCGCCCGATTCGGCCAGATTTATAACACACGGTATATGCAGATACCGGTTTTCTTCTCCACTAACATTGCATTTAGAGGAATCACATTCGATAACTTCATGCCCGGATTATCTGACATCTCTTCCTATCGGGTAATCTACGACGTAATCAACGACGAAGGCGAAGATTGCAACATCTTGATGATCTATCGCGGGTTTTTGGAAGGCGCGGACGAACCGGTCGCAACCACTCCGGTTTTCGCCAGCATCGACTTCGAAACTCTGGATGACGAACCCGGTTTTATCGCGCTTGATTACATCGACGAGTATGGCGCGGATGTGATGCCAGTGTTCAAAGACAACCAAAACAAGAACGTTGACGGATTCGTAATCGATTACGATACTTGGATCCCGGTCAATGGAATTTAAGGACGAGAGGTGATGACGATGAAAAAAGCGATCTCTCTATTCACTGCGCTATTGTTCCTTTCTCTCAGCCTTTTTGCGGTTTCTGACGCGCAGCCCTTCATAGAAAAAGTGAACGCATCGATCGAAAATATGGGGTTGTCCTGGAAAGCCGGCTTCAAAGACGCCTTTTTGGATATCTATGGAGAAGGGATTTCTACCGTCGAAGAGATGGGCAGAGTGTTGAATCAGTACATTTTTATTGAAAAAGAGCTGGAGATCGGCCGCGCTATGGGGTCCCGGTTGACAACGACCGATGATATGCTTATGTCTTCTCTCCAAATCATCGAGCCCTTGACCGACATTACGGTCCCGACCTTCTACCGGTTGGAACCCATCCGTGATCAATATCTCTATGGCAGCTGTTGGGCTTTCGGCACCGTGGCGGCTTTTGAGAGCGCTTTGGCCGTGCAGACTCTGGGAAAGCGCGAGATCGGCGTCGGGAATACCGACAATACCTACGATTTTTCCGAACGTTGGGTCGGCTTCCATAACATCAACTGGTCGCTATATCAGTGGAATAATTGGTATTATGGGTTCTATTTACAGGACCATGACAGGCTTAATGGGGGAAACGCATATTTCGCCCACTATAACGACATTCGCTACGGGATGATAGAGGAAAAGAACGCTCCTTACTCCGATATCTTCCTGTCCAACCTGGAAGGGCTCCCCTTACCAGCCACCGCGTGGACCGCGCCGAGAACCTATTCGACCCGTACAGCCATAGCGCCGACTCCTCGCACCGGCGTATTTGAAACTCGGGACGAATATGTCAATAATATCAAAAACCTTCTCTACAATTACGGGTCATTGACGGTTAGCTACACAGTTTTAGATGATTTCAATGGGTATGAACGCGGTATCTACACACCAACAGCGACGGAAGTGGGCGGCGGACATTGTGTCACACTCGTCGGATGGGTGGCCGCGGAAGACCTCGACAAAGTCGTTCTCGGAGGCAAACTCAATCCGGGCGCGCTTACGATCGTGGACGACCCCATCTCCGAGTTGAAATATTATGATCCGACGGTGGAAGCTACCCGAACAGCGACCGAATTCTGGATTATAAAAAACAGTTGGGGATATGCGTGGGGCGATGGTGGTTACTTCGTCATGCCGATCATTTCGGAAGAGGATTTCGACAACGGATGGTTCCCGAATTGGCAAATCGAATACAACCATATGTACGTCCCCCTATTCGATCGCCTTGAGTTGCATGAAGCCGATAGCCTTGATATCAATGGAGACGGGGTCGTGAATGCCACGGATTATCAATTCCTAGTGTCCTTGATCGGAACCACGAACCCGGCCGGCGATATCGCCTACCCGAAAGACGGAAAAGTCACCTACGAAGACGTTTCGACCTGGGTCTTCCTCTATAACGCGAGGTATTAAACCTGTTTTTGACTAAAAGCCCCCGTACGGGGGCTTTTTTTATACGCAAGACGCCGTGCCATCTCGCTCGTTGGATTTTTAACGCTTCTGAGAGCGCCGCGATTACTACGCAGTTCATCGCGGGGTAAGTGATTTTTACGACCCCGCGATCCGCTCTTTGCCTTTCTAAAAGCGTATCGCGCCGTCGCGAAAAGAAGGGGCGCTTACGCCGCGATATATATTTTCTCCGTTCCCTCTGTGTTCTCAGCGCAAAACCCTTTTTTCTTTAAAAAAGCTGCCGAACTAAAGTTCGGCGTTCCCAGGCGTACCCAGAAGTTCGGTGTTCCCAGGCGCCCTTCGCTTCGACACGGCGTTCCCAGGCGGGTCGTCACTGCGTCACCGGCAAGGGGAAGGCATGTTTCAAGGGAGCGCTGTGTTATAATCCCGCGGTCGCGCGAGCGGTTTGGGGTTATGTCAGGCCGATTCCACGTGATCGGTTCTCATCGATACCGCATCCAGATGTGGATTTTTATATGGAGGTTAGGCCATGAAAAAACCGCTCCTTTTGCTTCTTTTAACTCTTTGCGTTACCCTCTTATTTGTTTCGTGCGCCGGTATTGTTCGTCCTGCCGGGGTTTTGCGTTTTGTCGTGACGAACTGGAACTCGGGCCCCGGGGTCGTAGGCGCCACCGTAGAGGTCTATGAAAGCGGCACCGCGAATCGGGTCGGACACGGTGTGACGGGCGCCCTCGGAGCGGTCGAAATCGATGTCAGCACGCTACCTGCAAAAATCGATGTCAAAGTCACCAAACAAGGTTTCGCCAGGAGCTTGGTGCAGGGGCTGAAACCGGAAACCCCCGGCGAAACCCCATTCGGGATCATTATGAAAACGGCGACCCTGAACCCTGACCCAGCCACGGAAACGGACCCGGTCGTCCGGATCGGATTCTTCGGAATAGAAACGGGCATCGGCGACGGACGCGCCGGAGCCCCGATTGACATCAATACCCAGCCGATCACCGGTCCTTTTACAGTCAAAGTCGAGGTCACCGCTTTCCATCACATTACGTGTATCTACGCGCCCCACATCGGACGGGTCCCCGGCGACTCAGATGTTACTTTCGATCAGGACCATGTCGAGAACGACACGGAAGCCGAATTCGACATCACTCCCATCGGGCACGACGGCGAGGTCGCGCTGTACACCGCCGTTTATGACTACAACGGAAACCGCGCGCTGAAAGTGGACTACCTCCAGGTGAATGCTACGGATCCCGAGGAAGTGGCGATCTATCAGCCGATGACTTTATCTGAATTGGCTGATCGGTATTTTGATGGAGAGTTCGCATTAGAGAACATATGGACCTACACCCGTAGGCGCGGAAAAAAGCTAGATGTGGATCCGAGAGAGGCGCGAATACTTGGAAAGGCAGAACCTCTCCATCCTTCAGAACGCATAGAAAGCCATTGGGGAAGTGACCCGCTCGAGGGAAGCCGCGTCGCGCCCGAAAGCGGGAACCTGTGGTCGCACCTTTTTTGGACCGATTGGCGCACCGCTTATCAGCGCCACATAGACGACCCCGGAAAATTCCCAAACCCCGGTGATGAGCCGGACGGCTATAACCTGTACTATTCCCTCGACGGCGTCAACTACGCAAAACTCGGTTTCGTCGCCGAAACTTCGGTGGCAGAATTTTGTGAACTTATTTTATTCTTTATAGGCATTGATTTTGATGTCAACCCCGTAATGAATTCCTTCGCCCTCTACAAAGACCCCTCGATTTTCCTGCACCCCGGTGTGAGGATGCATTATCGGTTGACCTCCGTATACGGCACGCTGGAGTCCACACCGACCTATTTGGGTTCGGTGGTGCCGCTGGATTCCTTCAATATCGAGTTGGAGAACCCGGTTGACGATGAGGTGGATGTGTCCCTAAACCCGGTTCTCAAATGGAAACCGACGAAGGCTCTGGAATCGCCCGAAGGCGATGTGACCTACACCTACGCCCCATTCATCTACGATTGGGTGCAGTCAGATAGCGGGCTCATCTTTCCCGTCACGCTTGCTGGGAAATTGGCCCTATTTACCTCCGACTCGGCGAGCAGCATCGAATTGCCCTTTACCGGCGCGAATCCGAGTGATCCCATTATTGGGTGGACTTGGTATAACCCGTACTCGGATACAAACAAATTCGTTCCATATGACGAAGATACCCTCGAACCCTATAAAACATACAACTGGGGCGTCAATATCGCCTTCGCATGCGTCAAAGACGCCGACAGCCGAGCCTATTCGATCGCGGCGGACTACAAAATTCCATATTACGGTTGGGGCTTCGATCCAATAGGTTGCATGGAGCCCGATCTGCACGCCGCCTTCACGACCGGCGCGCAATAAGGGGGATGAATAGAAATGAAAAAGCTCATCACGATATTTTCTGTCTTTTTTATCATCGCGCTCGTTTTCACCGGGTGCATACGCCAGACCGGCGCGGACACGAACCCGGTCCCGCCGGAGGACCTGCCGGAACCCTATCCTTTTGCGGTCAGTTACACCGCCTACGACGGCTATGAAGTCCTTGCCCATACCTTGCTCGTTGGTTACGATCACCTTGAGTCATTGGAAGCGCTCGCCCGTACATTAGGGGCCGAGATCCGACGCGCGCTACCGCAAATCAACGTCGCCGAACTGCAAATTCCCAATGATGTCGCCGTAACCCTCGAAAAGCTGAAAGGTAAGTCAATCGAAGGCATCCGGTACATCGAGCCGAGTTACAAAAGAGAACTGAATCAGCCGACGACCCAGAGGAGCATACTCACCCAATCGAGGACGACAGACGATCCGTTTTACGACTACCTTTGGGGGCTGAAAAAGATCAACGCGGAAGCCGCCTGGGCATTAGGATACACCGGCGAGGGCGTCATCGTCGCCGTTTGCGATGACGGTAGCGACGCGTCGCACCCCGACCTGGCCGGACAATACGTCATCGGATACGACGCGGTTTTGGAAAAGGAGATACCCGCGGGAGAGTCCGTTCCCTACGACTCTCACGGAACGCACGTGTCCGGAACCATAGCCGCCGTCAGAGACAATCGGGAAGGCATCGTCGGTGTCGCCCCAGATGCGAAGATTATGCCGATCCCTATCTTCTACGGGCCCAAGAGCGAGTACATCGGAGATTTGAAGGTTTTAGAAGCTTGGATTTGGGCGGTCGATCACGGGGCGAAGATTCTGCAAAACAGTTGGGGCGGGGAGGGCTACTCGCACACGCTGAAACGGGGGATCGACTATGCCCTACGCGAAGGGGCGATCGTCGTGGTGTCCACGGGGAATTCTCACATCAGCGAAAACTGGGGATACCCAAACAACTTCCCGGGTGTCTTAGGCGTTGGCGCCAGTACGGTCAACGATTCTCTGACGGATTTCTCCTCTCGCGGCGATAGTGTGAGCGTCGTCGCACCCGGAGAAAGGATCCTGTCTACGATCGGTATGGATGATCCCGAAACCTTACAAGGCGGTTTGCCGTACGCCTATTACAATGGCACCTCAATGGCTTCTCCGCACGTTTCCGGCCTGGCCGCTCTCCTCTATCAGAAGTATCCCGACGCGACTCCTTACGAAATGAGGAAGCTGATCGAAAACTCCGCCGTGGATTTGGACGTCCCGGGATACGACAAAAATACGGGATACGGAAGAATCGACGCCTTGGCGGCAGTCCAACAGACCGCCTCCACACGGCAGGATCTCGGCGGTAACCTAAAGGTGATTGTTCTATGCAAGGATGAAACGTTCGGCATCCCCTTTTGCAACGTCTCGCTCAAACGAAGGGGGAAGCCCAGCTACTACGCCCTATCTGATTTACGGGGGTGGCCGGTAAACTTCTTGGGTATCGACCCGGATACCTACGACGTGTACATTTCCGGCCCCAGTTATAAAGCTATAGGCAGCCGGTTGGAAGAACAACTCACCTACACTCAGAAAGGGGTCGTCGTCGGAGAGGACACCCTGCTCACCGTGAATCTGGCGTCTACATTCTCTGCCGAAATCACGATGCCGGAAAAACCGGGGCAGTACACCGCGAAGATCGTCGGAAAAGACGACGGGGATGAATTTCAAAAACAGACCGTCGGGCCGGGCGGAACCGTAGAATTTACAAAACCCGTCGAAACCGAAGAGGCCTTTTTCTATATCACCGTAGAAGCCTCTCCGGCGCCGGCGCCTCTAGTCTCCATCCTGACTGAAAGCTTCGAAACCGGGGATTTTTCGAATGCGGATTGGGACTGGAGCCTAGGCGGCGATGCCCTACCGATCGTGACCGATGAAGAGGCCTTCGATGGAACCCACTCCGCGCGGTTCGGCGAAATCGACAACGAGGGAGTCAGCTGGATGAGAGCCACGCCGAATATTCCAACCGGTAGCTACTGGTTGAAATTCAACGTGAAGTGTTCGACCGAAGAAGGATGGAGCTTCGTCACGGTCAGCATCGACGGCGCGCTCATTTATACTTGTTCAGGTGTATTCGATTGGGAAGAGGTGACGCTTCCTTATTCTGGCGGAGAAATCGCGTTTGAATACGAGAAAAACGAGCTCGAAACGGAGCGCACAGACACCGCTTGGATCGACAACCTCCGTATCATTCCGATCCCGGAGGATTTCGACGATTATTACGTCACCGGCACGGTAACCCTCAACGGCCACTTGATTCCGGTTTCACAAAACCTATACCTGGGATCCGAGGTCGACGAATACGAGTGGGATACCGTTCCTTGGCTGATATTCTAACGCCTTAGGAATTTCCGAAACAGTCTATGAAAAAGCCCGCCGACGCCGGGCTTTTATCTTGGGTTTCGGGGTGTGCCCTGGAACCCCCTCGTTTCTGTTCGGTATGTCTTTTGGTAGAAAGAACAAGGGTTCGCACGGAGAACACAGAGGGGAGACCCCCACTGGGAACCCCTGGGAACGCCAGACTTTAGTCTGGCATATCTTTTTGCTTTAAAAACGTATCGCGCCGTCGCAAAAAGAAGGGGCGCTTACGCCGCGATGCCCGTGTGGGATATCGCGCCATAGGGTAATCGCGGGGTAACCGAAGGGACCCCGCGATCCCCCTTTTGTTCTCTTTAAGCCGCGGTGATGTCGGGGTATCGCGCCGTCGCAAAAAGAAGGGGCGCTTACGCCGCGATGCCCGTGTAGGGGTATCGCGCCATAGGGTAATCGCGGGGTAACCGAAGGGACCCCGCGATCCCCCCTGTTCAAAAGGGTTATCGCGCTATCGCAAAAAGAAGAAGCGCTTACGCCGCGATGACCGTGTGGGGTATCGCGCCATAGGGTAATCGCGGGGTAACCGAAGGGACCCCGCGATCCCCCTGTTCAAAAGGGTTATCGCGCTGTCGCGAAAAGAAGAAGCGCTTACGCCGCGATGTATGTTTTCTCCGCGCCCTCTGTGATCTCTGTGCGACCCCCTTTTTTCTTTTTTCAAAAAACATGCCAATCTAAAGATTGGCGTTCCTAAGGCGTTTCCAGAAGTTCCCAGGCATTTCCAAAAGCCAGAAAGTCCACCGTTCTGGCGGCGCCCTGCGGCGCCTGCGGATTGCTTTAGAAATAGAGTTCAATAATTTCTAAAATAAACTCACAGACTAGTGAGAATGTCGCCCTAATATGGTAAAATATTGATTGTCGCCTGGCTCTATTTTCGTCGCGATGTACCCCGTTTTCTTGTGAGACTGAGCAGGAAAAAATGCTTTGGCCTGAAGCGCGAGTTTAGGGTGACAAAACCTGAGAATGTTTAGGAGGTCGTCGATATGAAAGTAACGTCTTATGGGGTGAAGCTGGTCACGCTGATATCGGTACTTTTGATTGTGGCTTGTGGCGCCATCGGGATTTTGTCCTACCTTTTCGCGCGGCAGACTCTTCTCGCGGAAGTGGACACGTTGTTGGCGCTCGAAGCGAAAAATGCCGCTCAAAATATTAAGCTGCGTGAAGAGCGGTTTCTCGCTGAATCGCAGGGCGCCGCGAATCGCCCCGATATCCGTTCGATGGACTGGGCGCAGCAGAAGCCTGCGTTGATCGAAGAAACCCAACTTATCGGTTATTTAGCGATGGCTATCGTCGGGAAAGACGGAGTCGCCCACTACACGAATGAAACAACCGCCAATTTGGGAGATCGCGAGTACGTGATCAAAGCCTTCCAAGGCATTTCGAACGTGTCGGACGTCATTCTTAGCAGGGTCACGAACTCGCTCGTCGTTATGATCGCTTCTCCGATACGTGACGATAAAAACACCATTTCGGCAGTTCTGATTGGGCGACTCGACGTGAAAACCCTGTCCGAACTCGTCCTCTCCATCGACCTCGGAGGGCAAGGATACGCCTATATGGTGGATAAAAAGGGCACGATCATCGCGCATCATAATACCGACTTGGTTTTAAACCAGGTGAACTACATCGAAGAAGCGAAGAAAGACAAGCAATACGAAGACATCTCCAACATGCTTCAAAAGATGGTGAAGCAGGAGACGGGGTCAGCGAGCTACTTCTATGAAGGGTCGCAACGGTACCTCAGCTACACCCCCGCAGGTTTGAACGGTTGGTCGATCGCAGTGGGGATCTTTCCGGAGATCAAACTGAAACCGCTGAATCAGCTAGGCTTCCGATTGATTTGGATCAGTTTGGCTGTTTTGGCCCTCGGCATTCTCGCCTCCTTCTTCATCGGCAGAATTTCGGCAAAACCGTTAAAAGTGATGTCGGCGGGAATAGAAAAGTTCGGGAGCGGCGACCTGACGCAAAAGTTTAATATCAAAGGGAAGGACGAGTTTTCACAAATCGGCGAGAAATTGAACTGGATGTCGGAGAGGCTGAAAGAATCGATGGCAGCGGTTTTGGACTCCTCCACACAGCTTAACGACGCTTCTGAAAGTCTCACTCAGACAGCGGTAAAGTCGAGCGAGGACGCGGACCGCCTCTCAGAGCAAGCCGCAGTCGTGATGAAGGAAACGGAAGCAACCTCCACGCTTTTTATGGAGGTCACGGGGGCGGTCGAGCGGATGGCCCAGTACGTCCAAAGCGTCTCTCACTCGTCTCAGGAGTTGACCAAAATGGCGAGCGTGAGCGCCAAAGCCATTGGTGAAGGACAAACGGCGCTGGAGGGCGTCGTGTCTTCTTCGAACCAAGCGAACGACCAAACGGAAAAAACTGCGAAGGTCATCGGTTCGCTTTCGGAAAAAACGAAAAACGTCGGGGCGATCGTCGAATCCATCGGTTCGATAGCTGAGCAAACCAATTTGCTGGCGCTGAACGCGGCGATCGAGGCGGCCAGGGCAGGAGATGTCGGCAGGGGGTTCGCGGTGGTGGCCGATGAGATACGGAAACTCGCCGAAGAGAGTCGAAAAGCCGCTGTGGATATCTCACGTATCCTAAAACAAATCGAACAGGAAACGGGCCAGGCCAGCACGTCGATCCAAGACGCCGTTACCTTCGCGGACACCGTTGTTCAGCGAACCGAGCGCGCGGCGGCTGAATTCACATACATCAGAGAAAAAATCGAAGAGATGGACCGGATGATCGAGAAAGTCGCGGCGAACTCGGCAGAGCAGAGCGGAGCGACAGATGAGATAGGCAGTTCCATCGCGACAGCCGCCAAAGGCGTGAAAGAGATTTTGAGCAATATGAAACAGATGGTGGAAGCGATCAACCGGCAAGATCAGTACGCGCAAAACGTGAGCGCTTCCAGCGAGGAGCTCAACGCGTTGTCCATTTCCGTGAAAGAGGCGTTGGAACAGTTTAAGATATCGTAAATCTATCTCTTCTTTACGCGGCACGTCTGAAAACGTCGAACTTTTGCTCGGCACGTGTTCGATGTTTTCTCCGTGCCCTCTGTGCCCTCCGTGCGAACCCTGTTTTTCAAGATTTGTACAAAAGCGTATCGCGCCGTCGCGAAAAGAAGAAGCGCTTACGCCGCGATGACTTCCCAAAAACCTAAGACATGCCAACTTAAAAGTTAGCGTTCCTAGGGTCATCCCAAAGAGACAGGCCGACTGGAAGTCGGCCCCCCGAGCTTTCTTCAGTCTTTTCTCTGTGTTCTCTGTGCCCTCCGTGCGAACCCTCTTTTTCAAGATTTGTACAAATGCGTATCGCGCCCTAGGGTAATCGCGGGGTAACCGAAGGGACCCCGCGATCCCCCTGTACAAATGCATATCGCGCCGTCGCAAAAAGAAGGGGCGCTTACGCCGCGATGTATGTTCTCTCGGTGCCCTCTGTGTTCTCCGTGCGAAACCATCTTTTCTTTTAAAAAGCTGCCGAACGTAGGGTCAAGAGAAGGCGCCGTGGAGTCAGAGATGTACCGCTCTCGATTTATGTGTGTGAGTGTCCATCACACCACCTAACAGCTTACCCTCTCCCGGTTTCCTTCTCCTGCCTTCTCAAACCGTACGTGCGGATTTCCCGCATACGGCTTCCCAAACGTCTTCGTCAAAAGGGTTATGTGACCTTTAACCAGTGAGCGCTTTCGGTCGGCGAGGAGCCTCCTTACTCCACCTCTGCCAGTCATCCCCGTTAGTCTGGGTTTCGGCCTTCACCTTTTGATATAGCTTCGCCTTCCGTTCCGGCAGCTTATTGGATGGTTTTATCAGTCTCATCCCTGCATCACTTCCCGTACGAAGCTTTGTCCGTTTGTAGGGCCCCTTTGCTCCAGAGGCATTACCCTCCTTCTTCGCTCTTATGAACCCATCCGACTCCCTCTCGCCTTTCAGTCCACTTCCCTCTCGGTTATAGGACCTACCTCTTTCCCGGATTTCTCCGTTCGGGCGAGGAGGGCCTCTCCAGTTGCCTGAAATGTCCTTGTAACCGTGCTGTCGCTTGCACCCCGCCGGAAGAAAGTCCCGTTTCAGTCAGTCTTCAGGACTTCCTGCTGTCTTCGCTGGACTCCAAACAGCTCGACTTCCGAATCCAAACGCCTTTCGAGGCTACTATGCGTTCACGATTGTTACGGCCCGGTTACTCGCTCACCACTCCCTTACAGTGGCTTTGTCAACAGACTCCAGACAGTTCGTTTCCTCCCTGCCTGCTGTCCAAGCTACGGGGTCCTGACTTTTTCCCCGGCAGGCTTGCTTTCTTCCTGCTGAACATTTCCGCCTTATCTGGACGTACTAAAGGCCGACGTTCCCAAGCGTTCCCAGGCGCCGAAAAGTCGTATCAAGCGTCGCTCGAGGCCGTTTGAGTCGCCACCGGGCGCGGTTTCGTTTCTTTCTTGAAGAATTGCGCGATCGCGAAGTTTAGGATGACGCAGAAGGCCGAATCGATGCGGGCACCCGTTAATGTGTAGGGCAGGAGGAAGAAGAGGGCCTGAGTGACGGGGATACCCAACGGCGCGGTGACGATCGAAACCGAATAAAGGTCTGCAGGCGCTGGGATACCGGAGGCCGCGATGCCGGCGATCACGCTGTTGATCCCGATGAAAAGGTAGCCGACCCAGCCGATATCGAGACGCAGCAGCTGAACCAAGAATACGATCGTCAGCGAGAAGATGCTCGCGATCGTCGGAATCAACATGATCAACAGCAACGGTAGGGTTCCTTTGACATTCTCATCCTGGAAAGCCTCCTCCCGCTCGCAGACTTCCATAATCGCCGGTAGGGTCGCCAGCGTCGACAGGAGCGAGAAGAAGATCATCATCGGTTTTTTGATCGCAGACAGGTAACGGGGCAGGGGCATCGGCACTTTCCAAAGGCTCACCGCGATTGCGATGAAAAACCACGCCGCCAACATAATGCCCTGACAGATCAGGAGCTTGAAAAAGGCGATGAACAAGCCCGAATTGTCGGTGAAGGCGCTCGCTTGGCTCATCATTAAACAGAAAAGACCGAAAGGAAGTATGTAATAGGAGAGCTTGAACAAGGTGAAGAACAGGTCGTTCACGGTTGTCAGTACGGAAATGATCTTTTCTCTCGGCTTCCTCTCTTGGCCCAGCAAGATGAAGGCGATGAGGATCCCGAAGAAGAGGATCGACAGGGTTCTGTTTTCCACGAAGGCTTTCAAAATGCTGTTGGGGATCATCGTGCTGGGTATCATCCACAACATCGCTCCCGGAGACGTGTCGATCGCCAGAGAAGGCTCCGCCGATTGCCGTTGTAGCGTCCGGGCCAACTGCTGCTGGCTTTCCAATGGGAGGGCAGCGCCTGGTTGAATCACTAAACCTATCGCCAGCCCTAGGAAAGCGCCGATGGAAACAAAAATCACAAGTATACCCATAAATTTCAGGAAGAACCGCAAGCCACCGATATTCGACATCAAACGCGCGAAATTGAGGATGACCACGCAGAAGAGGATGGGGATTCCGGCCAATAATAAGTAGTTGAAGAAAACGTCACCAAACGGGCTCAGAAGTCCCGTGACCTCCGGAAAAGCGATTCCGGTGTACGTCCCCAGTAGGAGCGAAAATAAAACGGTCCACGTATTCAACAACCAATGCGGCGGCTTTCCCGATACCATTTTCCCGCGCATCCGCCTCTGACTCGCACACACAATGATAACGTCCACGGCTAAGAAAGCGGCCAACAAAACCGAGCGCCAAGGGTCGGACAACGCTCGTTCGACGATCGTCGGCGCAAGTTCCTCTTCCTCTGCCGGGCCATAGCGTGCGATGAGCTCGTCCAACTGCTGATTTCGGCTGCTCGTAGAGGAGATATAGCCGTCCAACCAGAAGTACAGCGGCAGGTTTTCTTGAGTCACCGCCATACTGATCAGGTCTTTCCGTTCCAGTCGTACGTACTGATAGTTCAATAGGATCTCCGGATGAAGGGAGAGAAAGAATTGTAACCAGTAGTGCGCACAATAGAATACGTCGAGTTCTCTATTCGTAAGGAGGCGCGCTACCTCTTCCGCTTTCGCTTTCCAGAGACGCGCGCGGGGAAAGGTTTCCACCGCCCAAGCTTCATAGGAAGTGTCCGCTAAAGTACCGACTCGAAGCGATCGTCGCTGGTTCAGGTATTTCACGGTTTCGTCCGGAGTCTCCGCGATCTTTTGATTTCGCATGAATTCCTTCAAAGTGTGGCTTACCAAAATTCCGTCCGAGTCCATCAGATAGGGTTGTGTAATGAACAGGCGGGCACCGCGATACGGGGTGTACGAATAGTAAGAGATGATCACGTCCGCCACGTCTTCTTCCAAATACCCGGCGAGTTCGTTAAATATCCCCTTTCGAACGAAAACTGGCTGCACACCCAAAGCTCTCGCGATCTCCTTCCCCATCTCCACATCGATCCCAGCCATTTCACCCCGTTCATCGACATAAAAAAAGGGCCAGAAATCTTCTTCCACCATCAAAATCCGGATCTCGCCGCGTTTGAGTATACTTTCTAAGTTAGACGCTCCGAAAATAATGTCGGAGGAACAGAAACAGACAAGAAGGATAATGATGAGAACCAAAGAATCCTTTCGGAAAATCATCGTTTTTTTAACTCCCCTTCTAAATTACCGTTTCTAGTGCGCCGCTCGTAGTTGCTACCATTATAGCACAACCCGCGAGGAAGAAATAGTGCGGCCCGGCTGGGGCACTTCTCTGGTAACGCCGGACTTTAGTTCGGCAAGTTTTACGGTTTTTGGGGACGCCAACTTTTAAGTTGGCAGGTTTTTTTGAAGAGAAAAGAGAGGGTTTCACGCAGAGAACACAGAGGGCACGGAGTAAACAGACATCGCGGCGTAAGCGCCCCTTATTCTCGCGACGGCGCGATACGCTTGGGAACGCCGAACTTTAGTTCGGCAGGGTTTTTAAAGACAAAGGGCGGATCGCGAGACTTCGTGGGCTTCCGAAGTCAGCCCGCTGGTTACCCCGCGATAATAGCTCAAGGACATCGCGGCGTATGCGATTAAGTCCTCACAGCGCGCTCCCGGAAAGGTGGTCCCTGGGCGTTCCCAGAGGCCCCCAGCAAAACAGAAGGCATGCCGAACTAAAGTTCGGCGTTCCCAGAAGTGCGAACCCAAAGCCCCGCCGGACAAAAGTTCGACGCACCCATAAGAGCGGCGTTCACAGAAAGGAGTTCTCAAGAGGCTTCCAGGGTCTACCCCAGCGCGAACCTCTCCTCTGTGCTTTCTGTGCGAGAACCATCTTTTAAAACCATGCCAACTTAAAAGTTGGCGTTCACAGAAGTTCCAGGCGTTCACAGACGGTCCGCGTTCCCAAGGCGCCTTTTTCCTTTTTCTACGCGTTAGTGGTAAAATTTGCCATTCCTATCGTGTGAAAGGGTGGCCCAGGATGTGACGATACAAGCTCTCTATTGTAAAATGACCAAGGCGAGGTTTTCGGAATTCGGGAAAGCCCAAAAATGGATTCGTAGGGGGGCGAGCCTGCAGCATTTCCGTTGGAAGTATTTCCCAGACCGGAGCATCCCGTCCTCTTTGCAGGCGCTCAATCGCGTCGTTTTTCAATACCTCGCCGAGCCCCTCTGTCACCCGGCAAGATCCGCTTACGTCAACTTGTTCGCTCCCTGCGAAATATTACACGCCTTCGACCTATACCCGATGTTCGTGGAATCTTTGGCCACTTTCCTGAACGGGTTCTCGTGCGAGGACCTCGCCGTCGACCAATCGGAGAGTAGCGGCCTTTCCGAAACGTTGTGCAGTTTTCACAAGACCTTCATCGGCGGGGCGGAGAGAGGGGCGTTACCCAAACCGCTTTTCGCGATGGCTTCATCGGTTTTGTGCGACGCCAACACCAAGACCTTCCTTCACGTCGCGAAACGCTTGGGGATTCCGGCGCTTCTCATCGACGTGCCCTACACCCCCTCTCCGGAAGCGGTCCGCTATGTGTCGGACCAACTGCAAGATGTGGTGAAGCAGGTCGAGGACATCTCCGGGAAACCCTTCCGTATCGACCGGTTGCGAGAGGTCCTCGCACTCGAAAATGAGACGAAGCGGCTAATGGCCGAGTGCCTGGAGGCCTTGGCCCTAAAGGCCTTCCCGAACCACCTGACCTTGGAGATGGGACGTCTGATGCTAACCCATACGGGTATCGGGCGTCCAGAATCGTCGCAGTGCTTTCAAGCACTCGTTCGGGATATCCGAAATGCCCCTCCCCGATCGGGCAAGGCGATCTTCTGGATACAGGTGATCCCGTTTTTCGATCCGACACTGCGCGCTCGCTTTAATTACGCGAGCGACTATCAGCTTTTGGGGATGGACATCAATTTCGACGATCTCGAACCGCTCCCGCTGGACGACCCGCTGTTCTCCCTCGCCAAAAAGATCGTCAACCACGTTTTCAACGGTCCATTCAACCGCCGAATCGACTGGATCCTCGGGCTGATGGACCGTCTGAAGCCCGATGGCGTCGTCTACTTCTGCCAATGGGGCTGTAAACAATCCTCAGGCGGGGCTGCGATGATGGCCGATGCCTTGAAAACCAAAGGAATCCCCTGTTTGGTTCTCGATGGCGACGCGGCCGACCGCAGGAATATGCCGCAAGGACAAACGAAGACGAGGGTGGAAGCCTTTTTGGAGATGCTGCCGTGATCGGGTATCTGTGCAAATATACCCCCGTCGAGATTTTGCACGGGTTTTCGGAAACCTTCGAGCGCATCGAACCCATAACGCAGTCCGTTTGTTGCGCGGACGGGATGCTGCATCCGAACCTTTGCTCTTATGCCCGCGCGGTGCTGGAAACGTGCCTCGAAAAGAAGATCACGGGGCTGGTGTTGACGAACTGCTGCGACAGCGTCCGCAGACTCTACGATGTGGCCTTAAACGATCCGCGGTTTACGTGGGTGGAATTCATCGACCTTCCGAGAAAACACGACGCTTCGGCCGTGGCCTATTTTGAAGGGGAGGTACATCGTTTTCTCGAAAGGGCGCGGCGCTTTTTCCCAAGGTCTTTCAACGAAGAACGTTTTTTTCGTTCTATTCCCCGCCTTCGTCCTTCCAATCCCGAACCGGACCCGAACCCTCCCTTTCCGCCGGTGAGATTGGCGTTGACCGGCGCGCGTATCCATCCGGACCTGAAAGCGTGGTTTATGAGTTACCCGGTTTCGATCGTTGCGGATACAACCTGCACCAATCCCGATCGGGGCGATATCTTTCAAGGAGAGATCAGTTCGCTGAAGACCTATGCCCGCGCCCTGCTCAACCAAACCCCTTGCATGCGGATGAACCGCGCGGGAGGTCTGGCGGAACCGCTTTTACGGAGCCGCCCGGAGGGCATCGTCTATCAAACCGTCAAGTTCTGCGACTTCTACGGGTATGACTACGCCTTGTTGCGTGGGGAGCTCGAACCACCCCTGCTCAAGATCGAGACCGATTACACGACCGGCTCGGTCGGTCAGTTGAAGACACGCTTCGAGGCGTTTTTGGAATCTATCTTAGCGAGAAGGGAACCGAAAAAGCCCTCTTCGATTCCCTTCGGTTTGTTAAAAGGAGAGCCCGAGATGAGGAACGACCTTCAAAAGCTCCGTGTGGTCGCCGGTATCGATGTCGGATCCACCTCCGTCAACGTGGTCCTGATGGATGAAAACCATCGAATCCTCGCCACATCTATCGTCAAAACGGGTCCAAAGAGCGGCTTGGGCGCGCGGAACGCCTTGGACGAAGCGCTCGCAACCGCGCGTTTGTCGCTCTCCGATATCCGTTACATCGTGTCCACAGGATATGGCAGAGCGGTCGCCTCTTTCAGCCACGAGGCCGTCACCGAAATCACTTGCCACGCGCGGGGCGCCTTGTGGTTGGACCGAAACGTGAGAACGGTGATCGACATCGGCGGGCAAGACAGCAAGGTGATGCGCATCGACTCAAACGGAGAATTGAAAGACTTCGTGATGAACGACAAATGCGCGGCCGGAACGGGCAAGTTCCTGGAGATGATGGCCCGGACTCTCGAATTGGAGATCGAGGACTTGGGCCCCGCCTCGCTTCGGGCTAAGGAAAAGGTAATGATATCGAGTATGTGCACCGTCTTCGCAGAATCCGAGGTGATCTCTCTGATCGCGCAAAACAAGGAGACCCCGGATATCATCAAGGGGCTGTGCGATTCCGTCGCCACCCGAACGGCGGCACTCGTGAGCCGCGTGGGTAAAGAAGAGCGGGTGATGATGACCGGCGGTGTCGCGAAAAACGTAGGGGTCGTTAACAGCCTGAGCGAAAGGCTGCAGACAGACTTGGTCCTTCCACCGGAACCTCAGATCGTTGGTGCGATCGGCGCGGCTTTGATCGCCCTAGAACGCGGGCATCCGCCTCGACCCCTCTCGGAATAGAAGCGATAGGAGTTCGTGGCGCGTCTGGCGAATACGCCCTGGACAACCTCGTGTTAAAGGGGTTCCTTTGCGGCCGCACCCAACCTCCTCGGAAACCGTTCGGGGGTTTCCATATCCTTTCGATAGACCAAAAGCCAATGGCGATACAGTTCTCCCTTGTAGGTGAACGTATAAGGTAGGATCTCCGGTGATTCCCACCCGAGTATCCGCCGGGCACGTTCGGATTTTTCTATCTCCTCGGGGTACTTGGGACCTTTGTAGAAGTAGGCTTTTCCGCCAACGGCCAGTAGAGGCGCCGCGTATTCCAACAGCGTGGGCAACCCACCCACGGCTCGGGCAAAAACGGCATCGTAGGATTGAGGCCTGCCCGCGGATTCGACGCGATCCGCGACAACCCGACACCCGTCCAAACCCAATTGTTGAATCACCCGGCGCAAAAACGCCGCTTTTTTCTTCTCCGACTCATAGAGAGTGAGCGACAAGTTTGGAAAGCACAGCTTGATCACGATGCCTGGAAACCCCGCGCCGGAACCGATATCGACGCCCTTTCCCTCGAGCTCTATGCGATGGGCCATCCACGGGAGCGCGCTGTCTAGTACGTGTTTAGTCAGGATAGCCTCGTGGTCGGTAAACCGAATCAGGTTCTGGCGTTTGTTCTCTTCGATGATCATTTCTATATAGCGATCTAGCGCGTATTCCGTTTCTTTGGAAAAGTCAAGCATACCCTCTTGTGATCACCTCCCTCCCAGAATCCTCCCGGCGCGGACTTTGTATGACTCTGTATCTTATGATTTATCATACCACACTTGAGAGTGCGAAGTGTTGTGGATCGTGCCCTTCTGGGAACGCCAATCTTTAGATTGGCATGTTTTTGCGGCTCTTCGATACATTACTTGAAGCCCACTGATCATCCAAGAAATACAAAGTAACATAAGAGGAAAAAAGAGTCCACAAGATGGCCGATTATGCGGTTAGAGCGGATTAGCGAAACGGTCTAAGGGTCTACAGAATTATTACGATAGAAGATGTTAATTAAGTACGCCTTGTAAAATGACGAAGAGCCCAGAAAACATGCCAACTTAAAAGTTGGCGTTCCCAGGCGTTCCCAGGGTGCTCTAGGAAGTTCGGCGCTCCCAGGCGTTCCCAGGACGGTGACTAGGTCGACGCAGAATATCGAAACGGCCGCGTCTCGTGCTATAATAGCGAACATTCTCGGAGAGTCATTCTCATCGTTTCCGTTCATTCGGCATTGCGCAAATCTACGCGAATCGATCATGGAGGGATTGTTATGGAACCCTTATCAAAAGCCTATGACCCGCAAGGGATCGAGAGTAAGTGGTACGCTACTTGGAAAGAAAACGGGTATTTTAAACCTTCCGGCAAGGGCGAGCCGTTCACCATTGTCATTCCTCCGCCGAATATTACTGGGAAGTTGCATATGGGCCACGGGCTAAATATGACCCTTCAAGATATCGCGATCCGGTTTAACCGGATGCTCGGGAAAAACACCCTGTGGCTTCCGGGAGAGGATCATGCGGGGATCGCCACTCAAGGGGTCATCGAGAAGAACCTGCGAGAAAAGGGTACCTCGCGAGATGCGGTGGGGCGCGAGGAGTTCCTTCGCATCACCTGGGACTGGGCGAATGAGTATCGCAAGCACATAAAAAATCAGATCGAATGGATCGGATGCTCAGTAGATTGGGAACGGGACCGGTTCACCCTTGACGAGGGTCTGAATCACGCCGTTCGGAGGGCTTTCGTCCACCTCTACCACAAAGGGTTGATTTATAAAGGGAAATACCTCGTGAATTGGTGTTCCCGTTGCGGTACGGTGTTGTCCGACGAAGAGGTCGAGCACGAAGAGGAAAAGAGCCACCTCTGGTACATTCTGTACCCGTTGAAAGGAGAGAAACTAGGCCTGACCGTCGCGACCACACGCCCCGAAACGATGCTGGGCGATACGGCCGTCGCGGTGAACCCCTCGGACGAGCGCTATAGAGACTGGATCGGAAAGACCTTGATTCTACCGATCGTCAACCGAGAGATCCCCATCATCGCCGACCATTTCGTCGATCCGCAGTTCGGAACGGGCGCCGTAAAGGTGACCCCCGCCCACGATCCCAACGACTATCAGATCGCGCTTCGCCATAACCTCCCTTACGTGGAAGTGATCGACGAGCGGTCATATATGTCTCCCGAAACTGGCGTTTTTGCCGGGCTTACCACCCTCGAGGCGAGAAAGCGTGTCGTGGAGCGACTCGAATCCGATGGCTTTCTAGTAAAAATCGAAGATTACCGCCACGCCGTCGGCCACTGTTACCGCTGCTCCGCCACGATAGAACCGCGTCTCTCCGACCAGTGGTTCGTCAAGATGAAGCCGCTCGCTGCGCCCGCGATCGAGGTGGTCGAAAGCGGAAAAGTGAAGTTCCACCCCGATCGGTGGAAAAAGGTCTACCTGAACTGGATGAGCGAGGTGCGAGACTGGTGTATCTCTCGCCAGCTTTGGTGGGGACATCGCATCCCGGTCTGGTACTGCCAGGACTGTGGTCATCCGAACGTCACTGAAGAAGCGCCGGAACGGTGCGAAAAATGCGGATCCTCCTTTCTCATTCAAGACGATGATGTCCTCGACACCTGGTTCTCTTCCGGACTTTGGCCCTTCTCCACTTTGGGCTGGCCAGACCAAACCTCCGATCTCGAAAGCTTCTACCCCACCTCTTTGTTGAGCACCGCGTTCGACATCATCTTTTTCTGGGTCGCGCGGATGATCGTAATGGGCATGGAGTTTATAGGCGACATCCCGTTCAGTGACGTCTACATTCACCAGCTGGTCCGCGACAAAAAGGGACGGAAGATGAGCAAATCACTAGGGAACGGCATCGACCCCATCGAGGTAATCCAAGCCTACGGCGCCGACGCCACCCGCTTCTCGCTCGCGATCCTGGCCTCCCAGGGCAGCGATATCCGATATGACGTGAAGAGCGTCGAAACCTACCAACACTTCGCCAATAAACTGTGGAATGCGTCTCGATTCGCGCTGATGAATCTGGACCCCTCAAACGGCGGCGCCTCTCTGGCTATCCATCCCGATCAGTGCACCCTAGCCGACGGATGGATCCTGTCGTCTCTCAATGATACGATCCGCAAGACCACCGATTTCCTGAGCCGTTACGAATACAACTTCGCGGCCAAGTCTATTTATGAATTCTTCTGGAACCAATTCTGCGATTGGTATCTGGAATCCGCGAAACCGATCCTGTATGGGGATAGTGGTCCTAAACAGAATACTCGAGCCGTATTGGCCTATGTGTTGGACCAGAGCGTCCGAATCCTCCACCCGTTTATGCCCTTCATCACTGAAGAAATATGGCAGCATCTGCCTGTTCCAAAAGAAGCGCCGTCTCTGATCATCGCGCCCTGGCCCGAAGAGAGGCCGGAGTACGCTTTTGTGGAGAAACGTTCGCGCTATGAGGCGCTCATCGAAGAGATCCGGGGAATTAGGAACCTTCGCGCGCAGTTTCAGGTCCCGCCTTCTCGTAAACTGACCGTCGCGTTCCGATTTTTAGGAGAGTCGGGAACCGCGCTTTTGGAAGAAGAACTCGCCTATATCCGGTTTTTGGCGAATGTGGAAGAGGTCGCCGTCGTCGATCGAAAACCCGAGAAGTCCGCGACCGCGTTCGTTGATTCCTCTCGGGAGATCTATGTTATACTGGGAGAGACCATTGATTGGGAAGGCGAACGCCAACGTCTCGAGAAGGAGATCGATAAAACGCGGGTTGACCTCCAACACGCGCTATCCAAGCTGAACAATCCGAAATTTATGGCTCACGCGGAGGCGGAAGCGGTCGAAGAAGCGCAGCTGAAAGCGGAAGAAGCCAAAAAAACACTTCAGAGATTGGAACTGTTGCTGAAGGATTTTTTTACCGCCTAACGAGGGAAGGACAGCGAGTGTGAGAATAGAAAAAGCGTCGGGAAGGATGACCTTGGTGGCCTCCCCGATCGGGAATCTGGAGGACTTTTCCTTCCGAGGGGTGCGAATCCTACGGGAAGCAGATTTCATCCTGGCGGAAGACACGCGCCGTTCCCTCATTTTGATCAACCATTACCAAATCGGAAGGAAAGCGATCATCTCCTTTTCCGAACAGAAGATCGAACGAAAATTGGACGCAGTCCTCGAGCGGTTGCGAAACGGCGAAAACGGCGTTCTGCTCACCGACTCCGGAATGCCGGCCGTGGCGGACCCGGGCTCAAAACTGATGAGGGCTTGCCACGAACACCGTATCCCTGTAGACGTCATCCCGGGGCCCAGCGCCGTTGTCAGCGCTTTCGCGTGCTCGGGGTTCTCGGGGTCGTTCATCTTCGAAGGGTTTTTACCTCGCGCGAAGCGGTTGAAGCGACTTCTCGCGACGTTCAAGGAAGAGGAGAGGGCGATCGTGTTTTTCGAGTCGCCCTATCGCATAAAGGATACGCTCGAATTGATCGAGCAAATCTTGGGAGACCGACAGATTTTCATTGCCAAAGAGATGACGAAGGTTCACCAAGAGTTTTTTTATGGGCGCGTCTCTGAGGTCAAAACTGCTTTTGAAGGAGAAGCGCGAGGAGAATACACCATAGTATTGGGAGGTCGAGAGCTGAATGGAGGGTAACGACGGTTTTTCCGGGGTGGAGGCTCCGTCAAAGTATAAGGAGCTCGAAAGATCTCTTCGGAGACTGGCCGCCTGGATCAAAGCAGAAGGAAGAAAGGTGATCAAAGAAGGGAATTATAAGATCACCCCCGCTCAGTTCGATGTGCTACAGAGGGTTTACTGGGGAGGGGACTCCACGATGTCCAATCTGAGTCGCCGGCTGGGGGTGGCGAAAAGCACGATAACGGGCTTGATTACCAAACTCAAAGAAGCCGGTTACATCGAGTACTCGGTTTTGGAAGAGGATCACCGTATGCGAAAGGTCGTCATCACCCCAAAAGGTAAAGCGTTAATCCAGGAGGTTATTCGCCGGAGGGTTCTTTTTGTCGAACGGTTGTTCGTCACGGTTGATCCCTTTTTAACCGACGAATTTCGAAAGGTGCTGCGTATTGTCAACAATACGCTGGATGTAAACGAAGCGAACGAGTCGCGTACGACGTAAACATATCTTAAAAGATAGGACGACTAAGGAGGTTTTTCTCTACGATGAAGATCAAAGAAGGAGCCATCATCGTCGGTGTTTCTGCGCGCCATTTGCACCTCTCGCCCGCCCATCTGGAAATCCTTTTCGGGGCCGGCGCCACGCTGACGAAGTATAAGGACTTACGGCAACCGGGACAGTACGCGTGCGATGAAAAAGTGACGATCGTCGGTCCGAAAGGGTCATTCGAGAACGTGCGCGTGTTGGGCCCCGTCAGAAAGGATACCCAGATCGAAATCAGTATGACCGACGCTCTGAAACTAGGCGTAACGCCCCCCATACGCGACAGCGGCGACGTCGTTGGCACACCGGGGGTGGAGTTGATCGGCCCGAAGGGCAGCGTCAAACTGGACAAAGGGTTGATCATCGCTAAAAGGCATATCCATATGTTGCCGGAAGAAGCGCAGCGCTATGGTGTCAAGGATAAAGATCTGGTAGCCGTTTTTTGTGATACGAAAGGGAGAAAAGCGATCCTGATGGACGTGCTGATCCGTGTCAATCCCACGTATGCATTAGAGTTTCACGTCGATACCGACGAATCCAACGCGGCTATGCTCAAAACCGGAGACTTGGTTCATATCGTCGAACTCTGAAGGGTCTCGTTATAGGGCGGTCGACCGATGGCACTTTCACGTGAACTCACCATCCCATTTCTCCGACCGCCCTCGACCCTACCGGGACGACCTCGGTAGACTTGTAGCGGCCGGCGCGGCCGCGAGTAGGCACGGTTATCGCGTCGCGATCAAATAGATGCTGAGGCCCAATCCTACGCTGGCCAATACCGAAGCGGCCGCCGCGACGCCTATCAGTATATTAACCTTCTGGTTCAGTTTTTGGTGTTGCGCAAACAGGTTTTGATATTCCAAACCCGTATTTTCCACGATCCGTCTATAATCCGCTAACCCCCGTTCCTGCGCCGCTAATTTCATAATCACGGAATCGTTTTCCACTTCCAGTTCGATCACACGCGTTTCAAGCCCGGAGAGCAGCTTAGCGGTTTGAGAGGCTTGGTTTGCCAGGTCGGTATTTGTCCCCATTTGGTCAATCCGCTTCACTAGGTCTTGATAGTCGCGGCCCATACGTTCCATCTTTGCCGCGATCGTCTCGACCAACCCTTTTAGGGTTGAAACCTGAAAGTTGATGGTGGAAAGGTCCTGGGTCGAGGTCACCTCTCCCGTAAAGGCTTTTCGCTCCAGCAATTGAAAGGCTTTGTACATTGCGACGGAGAATTGATACCGAGTCAAATAGGCCTCCCCCTGAAAAGTCCCGTCCGGCAAGCCCGTGAGAATTCCTTTTTCGATCAGGTATTGAACAGATTCATAGGCCCAGTGGGAAGGCGAAACGTCCTTCAGCGGAATCACCCCAAAGGCCACAATCGAGAAACATAGAATGCATATCCCCAACATCATTTTTTTCATCTTAATCCCCCCGTTGATTCCCGAATCTGATTAAAATTATACACGAAACGATCGAAGGCCGCAAACCCGTTCGAATCTCTTTTGAATACGCCGCAATGCTCGAGAACCGTCGCGAATTTTCGGCCGATCTCTTCTTCGATAAGAGCGCGCGCCCGTTCGGGGCTATGGCCCACGCCTTTCTCCGAAATTAAGGGGTCCACCCACTCTCGATGTTTGTATAGCTCATCCGATGGATCCAAGGAGGCAAGGGTAACGTGATGATCACCGGTCATCCACTCTTGTACGCGCCGCATCTCCGTACGCAATCTCCCAGGTAAAATCGCTAGTCCCATCACCTCGATCAACCCGATGTTCTCTTTTTTGATCGCATGGAGCTCGGGATGGGGGTGAAAGATACCCAACGGGTATTGAGGATTGCTGCGGTTGTTGCGCAAGACGAGGTCGATCTCGTATTGACCGCTTCCGGTCTTTCGCGCGATCGGCGTCATCGTGTTGTGAGGCGCGTCCGTCTGCGCGATCACCTCAACAGAAGCGTCGGTATAAGTGCGCCAGTAATCCAAGAGGGCGGTGGACGCGTCGACCAACACCCTTCTGTCGTCAGAACGCAAACGCAACGCGCTCATCGGCCACCTGACCCTCCCAGTCTCCACACCCGGAAATCGGCTCAGAGTGTAATGGCGATCGATAGGCGCCTTTTCCATCGGCATCGTCGCCCGTCCGCCCTGAAAATGGTCGTGGCTTAAAATCGATCCGCCGACCACCGGCAGGTCCGCGTTCGATCCGATGAAGTAATGGGGAAATTGATCCAAAAAATCGAAGAGACGGGCGAAAGTTTTGCGTTCCAGCTTCATTGGGCGGTGCTCCTCAGAGAGCACGATACAGTGCTCGTTGTAGTACACGTACGGTGAGTATTGAAAGAACCAAGGCTCTTCAGCGAGGGTGACCGGAATGACCCGCAAGTTTTGTCTAGCGGGGTGTCGAAGGTTTCCGTGGAAACCGACGTTTTCCACACACAACAAACACCGCGGGTACCCGGTTTGGGGCTTAAGCTTTTCCGCGGCGATTTCCAAAGGGTCCTTCTCCGGTTTGGAGAGGTTGATCGTGATCTCTAGTGCCCCGTATTCCGTTTCCGATCGCCACTTGATATTCTTTTGCATCCGATCCATCCGGATGTAGTTCGTGTCTATGCACAGCCGGTAGAACCAATCTGTCGCTTTCGTGACATCGATCAACCGATGCTCATAGAATCGGCGCGCCACCTCTCTTGGACGCGGGGTCAGCAGACCCATGATTGCGGTGTCGAGGAGGTCCCTGCGAGTTTGTGTTTCTTCTTCCAAGAGCGCGTGTTCTCTCGCATAGTCCAATAACGTGTCCAAATACCGCGGCAATGGTTCCACCGGTCGCTGCTTCACATCGCTCAAAGGGACTTCTAACCGTAAGAAACCGAGTAGGGTGTTACGCGTGTAATGGATCTCTTCCGGAGCGATCAGATCTCGTTCGAGGGCGTATAGGATCAACCCTTCGATCGCCTGTAACGCTTTCTCGCGAGTCGCCGTCATCGCTTCGCTCACCGTCCCGAAACTTGTTCTATCGTTTGAAACAACCGATTGAGAACGGCTCTATCCATCGGGACCGCGGTATGGTCTATCCCTTGGAAGGCTATACGCGTCTGTCCCTTGTCGCTTCCAGCCATCTGTTGGCTGTAGAGTGATACGACGCAGTCGTTGGCCTCGTGGACAGAAAAATCCCGGTTCGTGTAGAAGGTCACTTTTTGAGTCGTCGTTTTCATTAGCGCGTAGAGCAAACTATAGTTGGAATTCGATAGTTCGGAGTTTTCGTCAATCTCGGATGTGAAGAGGTATAGCCGGTCATAGAACCGATCATTCTGATTCAGGAGCCGCAAATCTTCGGGGCCTTTTAAGATGTCGCTGTATCGGCGCGCATCCACCTTTCCGTACAAGTAGTCCGCGACGGCTCGTGTGTAGGAGTCGACCGTATAGCTCAGGCAAACGCCTCCCGGAAAGGGATCCAGGAAGGAGACCATCTCGGTGAACACCTTACCGACCAGTTCGGGATTTTTCGCCGTGATCGCCAGGAGGACTTGAAGGCTTTGATCCACGTAGTCGTCCCTCAAAAGGGCTCTCAACAACTCGTACAGATTGATACGAAAAACATCGTCCGGTTGTTTGGACTCTTTGATCCGCGCTTTCAGCTCGGCGTTCACCGTGTAGACGAAATTTTCCAGGACCGAGCCGTAGTGGGGAGAGTCCAGAGTGATGATCGCGCTCAAGTAATCTCCCAAAAAGGCTTTTTGGGGGTCAGAGGGACGTTCGAGGCGGGTATTGGCTGCTTCCCTGGCCACTATCCCACCCATACTGTGCCCGACGATGACGAGCGTCTCATAGTCGTGTAAAAACCCGTAGTCCTGGAGAATACCCGCCAATATCTGCCCGTATTCCCGAGCGGTCAACACCGACGTGTCGTAGACGAACTCGTAAAAATCGTAGGCTTCGAAAACGGAACCGGTTTCTGCCGCCCGAGCTCTCTCCGTCCATAGAAGGTAAAGTCGATCCCACACCGCCAGCCGGGGTTCCGTCCGCCAGATATAGGGCACGTGAACCATCACCTCTTTCTCTCTCGTGAAGTTGGGGAGCGCTTGTTTCCCGTGCACGAGGATCAAGGCTCGGCTTCCACGGGGAGCGGAATTCCTAAGGCCTTTGGTCGTGGTGAAGACCTCTGTCGGATACCGATGGATCCTGAAGATGGGATCCGCCGGGATCTTGTCGATGTCTCCGGCCAAGAAGTCGGGAATGACTCCACCAAAGAGATTGCTCACCGCGTTCTTTTCGGAGTTGTTGTTTTGAACGGAGACGAAAATGTTCTGATCGTCCGCTGGCTGCATCCGCCACAATTCGGCATAAGGGCGCATTTCGTAGTAGCGCGGAATGGTCACTTCTACTCCCTTCAATTCCAAACGATTTTCCATTTCGATGGTATCGATCGTTCTGTTAAGCATTAACCCGAGCAGCTTTCCCAAAGTCTGTCCCCACTGCTTAATCGCGAACCAAAAGAAGTCCAATAGTATGAGGGGCTTGCCCCGTGTCGTCTGTGTAGGAAAGACAGGGTATATTTTCGTGAAGGTGTCGGCTTTTCTGGTACCGACACGCACTGACATCACCGCTTCGGCAAAATGCCCGAGTGGCGTCTCGAGCTCCAGCATGTGAACCAACTCCGCGCTGGCCAGCGAATAGGTTTTCGGCGTGGTGACGGGTCGAACCTCAAGGGCCGGAACAGTCGTGCCCGCTGACTCTCGGAAGAGAGGTGCGGCGCCGCCGAGATCGGAAATACCGATCATCATCTGGACGAGCTCCTCGCGGATCAGTTCCGCCGTCTGCGGAAAGAGTTCTTGAGAATCCTGTCCCGGTGTATATTGCGTGTTGTAGAGATCCAGGACTTTTCGGCGCGCGGTCTCGTTGCCGTAACGACCGATCAGCGCCATTGTCTTCAGAGAGCATAGTTCGAACAGGAACACGCCCGCGAGTATTCTTTCGATGTGGCTGTCCGTCAAGAAGCCGAGCGTGCGTGAAGCATACAGGACCATTTTTCGGTACTCCTCGTGAATCCAGATGGCCAATTCCTTCTGGGTATCCAGCAGGAGCGCCGTTTGCAGGTCGGCGAAAACGGTGTTCTCGGCGGAAAAAAAAGGATGGTGATAGGGGGTGCGTATTTTGACGTCACTGACTTCACCCGAATCCAGACGCTTCATCCATTCCGTGACCGTCGCCCCGATCGGCTTTTTTGGGTTGAGCGCGAGCCCTTCCAAAAAGACAGATAAGCCGGAAAGGAAGGAATCGAATTGTAAAGGCGTGTGGACCCGATCCATCAACCGGTTCCACTCAGAGATCGTTTGTTCGATCAAATCCGAAAAGGCGGGCTCAAACTCTAAAACTTTGAATTCTACGTTTTCTCGTAGGAAAAACTTCGGCAATGATAGGAAGAATTGCTTTTTCCCTTCGTGTAGAAGGGATAAGTAATCGGCAAAGGCGACCCGAAGCGCCTGCTTCTTAAAAGGCTCGTAGAGCGAAAGCTGGAGCTGTTCCAACTCGTCCAGAAAGATGTCCAAATACTCCATCTTCGAGGACAAGAGGTGATAGACCGAGACGTTCTGAACCAGCGTGTCAGCTTCTAAAAAAGACGTGAGAAGGGCCATATAGTTAGAGGCCGCTTTGATATGGCTGTTAACGGGAGAAACCGGAGACAGCGCGGGGAGAGAGTGCTCTTGCCATTCTCCAGAGGCGTAAGCCAGAAGTAAATAGCGACTTGAACCGATACGAAGGCTTTCCGCCGCCTCCTCATCCAGTATCAGGAAGGCTTTTAACGGAACGAGCGCGGGTAGCAGGAGGTGGACCTCTTCGGTGGATTTTTGGGTCTCAAAGAGCAGTCGAGACTCTAAGGTCAAGGTGATATCCAGAATAGATAGCCCGAAAGACAACGAACAAATACCGAGAAGCAGACTAAGGAAAAGAGTCTTTGCCATAGGTGTCCCTCCTTTTTGTAAAAAAAGCCGTTACGACACGAAACCCGTGAAGGTCTTTTTGAACGATGACCACCACCGGCCCCGACTCGATACGAAATCTCCCGTTGTGTTGCAGACGACACCGCGCCTGGGGATGATCGATAGCGTCGATGATCTCTCGAGCGGTCAGCTCTCGCTCATAGCCGCGTTGGATGGCGTGGTTCGGCATATCGATCTCGGCGTCAAACCGTTCGGATCTCATCAGAAAACCCTTTCACTCTCTAATAGCAGGTTGTTTTCATAGCGACGGGATAAAAGGCGGTGCAACGACGCTCCTTTCGAAGGCGTCCGCGAGTAGTCGATCTCGTATGCCTTTGATTCCAGGACCGAACGCCGCATCTCTTCTTTCGCCGCCCCGGGCAACTCTCGATTGGGCAATGCGGAGCGATTCGAAAAATGCAATCGATTCCCCTCTATAAAAAAGTAGCAAAGCGCGTCCGCGAAAGGCACGATTCGCGGGAAAGGCCGCTCTGTCGCCCCGATCCCCCAAGATTCGAAGAGCTCCCGAAAGGTATCGGAGGGCACCGATAAAAAGAGGGTCAAAACCCAATCTGCTTCGCCCGATTGAAAGAGGACCAACGCCGTTTTGTCCGAGAGCGCATCTAAAAAACGGACCAAGGCCTTGTCTTCCGGCGGAAGAATGAACCATCTCCGGATGTTCTCTTTAAAGCTCAGGACATTCGTCAGCGTTACGCGTTCGATCTCTTCCAGAAACATCGCGGCGTCGATGGCGGCTAATGCCTCTTTTTCGGAGAAACGGGCGTACTGCGCGTGGTAGGCCTTTTCCGTTTTCGTCTCGGTTTGCAGGAACTTATACGCGTTCTTGACTTCGACGATACACTCCGGCAGTTCTTGAAAAAAAACGATGGACTTCGAGAAGTCCTCTCGATAGATCACCTTTTCCATCGCCATCTGCAATAGGTTAGGATAGGCCGAGCTAAAACGAGTCTCTCCGTTCTTCACCGATGCCAAAGGGCCGCCGTAGACTTCGGAAAGCCATTCGCTCGCGCCGGGGAAGTCCTCGAAGGCCACCACTCCATTTCTCAAAGCGTCTCTCAAGATATGGAGCGTCCAGGACAGGTCTTGTATCCGATCCACGGAAAAAGGCTCGGCTGTCCCTTGTGCATCATACCAAGCCAACACCCAATTCTTCGTGAAAAACGTTTCCGCTACCGGCAAATATAGGTTGTGCTGTTGGCAGAACCTCCGTATCTCTCTCTTCCAGATCGCCTCTCGCAGGTCCATCTCATAGGTTTTCGACAGGTTCTCTATTTGACCAATCTCTTTGAGCGCCCCCGAGATGCCTTGCACATACAGGCACTCCACGGTTCCGGTGAACCACGGAATCCGGGCGAAGAGCGTGGAGATAGCTGCGACGATCAGAAACAGAGCGCATATGACCGGTTTAAAACATCTGGCCGAACCCGAAATGGAAACCCCCCCATTGTGGCCCGCCTTCGTCCCACAAGGTGGGCGAAAAATCCCATCCGATGTCCAGACGCAAAATTCCGAAACCGGGTATCGTGAGCCGTATACCTCCCCCTAAAGCGACCAGCCAGTTATCTATTGAAACGCTCGAAAGGTCGTTGAAAGCCAACGCCTGATCGAGGAAGGCGGCGAAGGAGACTCCCATCTCTCCCTGTTTCGATAAACGAAAGCGGTACTCTAAATTCAGGACCCCGAAGTGATCGGTCGTCGACGCGCGGTCATAGGGGATCCCTCTCACGAAGAAGTTGTTCGCGCCGCCTAGGGTATATGAGAGTACCCCGTGCGGATCCCAGGCCTCTTCGGAAAAGAGAAGCCGCCCCCCTAAGGTATGGTGGTAGTCGAAGGGGCTGAAGAAAATCGAGAAATTTTCCTGAAATCGTAACCAAGGGTCCGTTGCGAAGGGTAGGGAAAAATCTCCTCTTACGAACGCGTTGATACCTTCCATCGGATCGCCCAGGTCGTCCCGCGTGTCAAAGGTATACATCAACGACAGTGTCCAGATGTCCCCTTTGGGTTCGATATACTTGGTCGCGGTGGCTTCATCGATCGAAAAGTCCTTTCGTGAGAACTTGCCCCAAGAAAAGGAGCCCGTGATTCTTTGGGAATCGGTGATATGGAAAGTGAGTTCCGGCATGATCGTATACTTCTCTTCCTCGTAGGTGACGGTCGTGCTCAATTCAGAGACGCGACGGCTGGTGTACTGGTCCTGATACGACAGATCCACTCCCGCGTCGAAGTGAGAGCCAAAGATGCTGGCGATCTTGTATCCAAATTTCAGCGCCGGATACTTCCCGAGGGTGGCGGAAAAGTCGATCGTTTGGCCATACCCGAAGGGATTGGTTAAGGCTAGCGAGATCGTGCCGTAGACCTTCTGCGCGAAAGTCGACCCCTCGTTTCGCGGATCATAGGAAACACCCGCGTTCACGGCGAGGTTGTTCCAAGCTTCCGCGAGATGGATCACCAAGACCGTGGGTGTGGAACCCGCGGAAAAACCCAAGGGCTCGATATCCACCGATTCGAAGTACCCGGTCCGGTTGAGGTTGATGTAGGTCTGCTTCAGATTCCTCATCTTGATCGGTTCGCCCCTTTTCAGACGTATCTCTTTCCAGACCAAGTATTCCTGTGTTTTCGTCAGCCCCTCCAGACGAATATCCGAGATCACGGCCTCGGTCACCGTAAAGACGAGCGCCTTGCTTTGCTCTTGGTAGGAAGGCGTCACGATCACAAACGGATACCCTTCTTCCTCATAGGTCTTTTTTATCTTTTGGGCGTCCCGGAGCACATCGATCAAAACCGTTTTAGGGTTCCGTAGGCTCCTTAAGCCCTCTCGAAGCTTGTCGCTGCTCACCAAAGTGTTGCCGGTAAATAGAATCGTCTGAACCTCTTTGTCACGGGGGACGACTGGGTTCAGCTCGATCGTTAAAATCAGATTGACCACATGTTCCCCGTTCTTCAATGGCTCCTTCAGAACCTGGAAGTCGTACTGCGTCTTCGGCCCGATCAAGCCGGTGCTGAAGAGTCTGGACAGCCCCATCTGATAGTCGGAGATCGACGGGTAGTACTTCGATTTGATCCGCAGCCAGCGCCAGAAGTCCTCGTAATAATCCTTGAACGTCCGGACGCCGAGCAGTTCTCTGACTTCGCTATAGGTGATGTCGCCGAGCTCCCCTTTGAGAATCACGTCGTACAGTCCGTATTCTTTTATCGTCAGTATCAACGTCTGATCCGGTAAAAAAACGCCGCCATCGGTCTTCTGAAGGTTGTCCGTCACTTCGACGGTATGATAGCCGGAGTTCATAAAAAATGTTTTGATCGCGGAGATCGTACGGAAGAGTTTTTTATAGTTTAGAACCTGGTTGGCTTCCACCAAGATCGCCTGCTTCATGTCTTTCGTATCGACTAGGTCCGGCCCTTCTACCCGCACCTTGACCTCTTTCACGTATGGATACTCCAGCACTTCGAAGGTGAGCGTCATCGTGTCGCCGATATACTTCGTCAACTGGTACTTCACATCCTGGAATATCCCCATATCCCGTAACCGAAAGATATCGTTGTCTATATCGGCTAGGGTTACCGAGTATCCTTCCTTGCACTTCACGAGGTTGGCCACGATCTCTTCTCTGGTGACGCGGACGTTGCCGGTGATTTCCAGAAAGCCTATCTGTATGGCCAGACCGACTCGAGGTAGAATCAACAACAAAAGAAAGAGTACCATCGTCGATAAGAACGGTTTTTTCAACGTATTTCCCCCTAATAGAAGCAAATTATCTTGAACAGGATAGCTCCCCTGAACGCGTTCAAAGGGCATCGCGGCCTTCCGGTCGATCGACGCTTTTCATCTCGGGAAGAACGGCTAGGATCCGGGCCGTATAGGTTTCACGTTTCGCGTAGGCTTTGTCGTAGAACCACAAAGCCAGGAAAACCCCCGCTAAGACCAACAGGGCGTAGAGCAGCCCTTGGGTTTGCGACAGGCCGAACCCTTCGATAAACAGAAGAAGCGAGACGACCAAGGCGAGGGTCGGGATGCCATAGAGGAAAAACGCCGTCTTCGTCGACGAAACGAGGGGGACCTCAACGAGAACATGTTGACCGGGCTTGAGGGTTTTGCCGGTTTCGTTTTTCGCCCTTGTCTCCACCACGTTTTTTACACGGCAAAAAGACATAGAGCCGCATGACTCACAGGAAGCCGGTTTAGACTTTTCTATGATTATCCAGGGTTCTTTTTCCGTTTCTTTGACGATCCACACTTCTTTTAGGCGTTCCATTCTACCTCCACGAAGGACCCGGGGTTCTATCGCTCTAGTCCGCTCCTAAACTCCTAAAAAACGGCCTTCGCGGAAAAGAACGGGGCCAACGATGCGCCACATTTCAAACCTAAGGTCACCTGATAACGGTTATCGAAGATAAACCCGCACCGTACGGTTACCGCTTCAACCGAACCGGATAAAGAGAAGAACAGGGGACTCTTCTCAAACTTTCCTTCCCAAGACAGTTCTCTTGTTCCGAAATCATAGCGAATGGCCAAAACGTCGTTCCACGTCTGACTCCGGAACGAGCACCCGATAACCGCGGATTCCCGGTATCCGACGAAAACCTGAAACTGGGAGGAAATCATAAACTCCTGACAGAGCTCGATCCTAACGGCGTCTTCTACCGTCAAGACCGCGGCCGAGGTCCCGAACCACGCGGTGGGGGCGACCACGGTCAGCCGACCGGAGTTCCCCCCCTTCCAAGAGGAAGAAAAACCTAAGCCGATACGCCAAAAGTCTTTCAGTCGAACCATCTGGCCTTTCGAATATTGACGTTGAAACCCTTCGATTTTTTCGGCGTAGTTGTAAAGTTTGTCGGATGCGTTGGAATCCTTTTTCATAGAGAGGTATCCGGCCTCGCCACGATGATAGATGGTCAATGCAGCCCGCAAGCTTCCGTACTTCTTTTGAAGGTCTTCTAAATAGCCGGATACCTTCTGCTCATTCCAAGGAAAGAATGGATTCCAAATCCCTAGGCTGGAAGCGAAGAACGGCTTCATCTGGTATATTCCCAATGCGTTTGAGGAAGAGCGATTGTGTAAAATGAAATCCGATTCGGTCTTGATGAGAGCGGCGATAACCGGGTCCTGCACCCGATAGGTCCACACCGTCGGCATCAGAAAACGAGGGGACATCAATACAGAAAAGCCTTCGAAGGAGGTGGATAGCTCTAGAAGGTTCCCCCTCTCATAGTACACAAGGTTCGGGAATAGAAACGAGTAACCGAACCCGCTTCCGACGAGAAAGGTAATACATATCACCAGCCAGAGTAAGGTTTTCGGGCGGATTCGCCCCGGAAGACAAAGGGGTCTATTGTCCATCGGACGAAGTCAGATAGAGGCTTTCCCGTATGAATATGTCCACGATCGCGGAGTCGAATTGGGTACCTTTACACCGTTCCAGCTCCCGCAACGCGTCGGCTATCGGTATCTTTTTCTTGTAGGAACGATCGTTCGTCATCGCGTCGTAGGCGTCCGCCACCGCGATAATTCTCGCTTCCAAAGGAATCTGATCCCCTTTGAGACCCTCCGGATAACCCAATCCGTCTATCCGCTCGTGGTGATACAAGACGATTTTGGCGATGTCACGGGTGCGCTCCGAGCTGCTGAGGACCTTCGACCCCCATACGGAATGGTTTTTCACGCCCTCGAACTCCTCTTTCGTCAGCTTTGTCGGTTTGTTCAGAGTCTCTCTCGGAATCAAGAGTTTGCCGATATCGTGCACCAAGCCGGTCCAATAGAGCTGTTTGGCACTGTCATCGCTCAGCTTCATCTTCCGGGCGATCGTGTAGGCGTATTTGGCAACCTTTTCCGAGTGCCCTTTGGTATCGGGATCGTACAACTCGAGGATCTGGATCATCGACATAATCAGCTCCTTCTGAAACTGATCTTGCGATGCCAGCGCGTTTTGAAGCGTCAAGAACGAAGAGCCGATGCTTCCGAGAGACTCCGCGATTCTCTTGTCCTCTTCTTGTATCTTCCCCGGATACTGCTTGGAAGCTTCCAAAGACAGGGCTCCATACACCTCGTGCTTCATCGTCAACGGGATGAAAAGCGACTCTTTCACGTCAGCCACATACTCCCCTAAACCCAGTTTGATTTGATCGAAAGCCGACCCTTTCACGACTTTGTCCCACTCGATATGAAGCGGGCGCATTTTCAAGGGCTCTAGAAGCGCGGTTTCCACTGTTGGGAGCACGTATTCGCTTACCTTCGGCCGACGGCTGAATTTTAGGACGTATCGCTCGTCCTCTCTCACGAATATCCCCGCAGACTGTATGTTTTCCACCAAGAACAAGGAAATCGTCAGGAGCTGGTTGAGAAAATCGGTGACATTGCCTTGAGCGTTGTCTGAAATATGCGTCGTGAGATGGAGCAGGTTCTCCAACATCTTCGAAAAATGATCCGCTCGGGTGTTGGCCTCTTGGAGTTCACGGTTCATGATCTCCAGCTCGAAATTGATTATTTTTAGCTGATCCTGAGAGCCCTCCAGAGCTTTTTGGTTCAGAACGGACTCCGTGACGTCCTGTGTCGTTCCAACCACTTTGACCAACTTCACCCCTTCGTAAATACCGTTCGCCTCTTCCTTGATATACTTAGTGGCGCCATCGGGGAGTATTATTCGATGGATATACCGATAGAGCCCGCCCGTACGAATGGATTCCATCGCCGCTCGAAGCAACGTTTTCTCCTCGGGTAAAAACCCCCTGAAAAAGATATCTTTGGGCGAGTCGGGATGTTTCGGATCTAACTCATAGAGGGCGTACAACCCCTCCGTCCATACCACGCTGTCATTCGCCAGATCGTACTCCCAGTACCCCATACGACCGAACCTCTCCCCCCGTTTCAATCGCGCCTCGCTTTCGCGAAGGATGTTTTGATCTTTTTCGATCGTATCGAGCATCGCATTGATGTCTTGGCCCAGCGTTCCGACCTCGTCTCTCCGCAGTGGGGGGATACGAGAGCTCAGTTCCTTCGTTGATATGATCTTTCGAACGGTTCGGCCGATCTCGAGGAGCTGGGACAGCACGTATTTGTACGACACGGAAACGAATGTGACCAGCGAGAGCACGACGAGCGCCAGAGCGAAAAGAACGAGATAGCGAGTGGCCTGTATACCGCGATTATAGATCAGTCGTGGTGTTTCTGTTTTTAGGATGAAGGTTTCGTTACCGAATAGGTCGTTGAAAAGAAAATAACCTTCGATCGTTTCCGCGTCCACTACGCGCACCGCTGGACGGTCAAACAGATCGGCTTGGCGTACGCCCACCCCCTCCAAAGTCGTTTCAGCCAAAGGGACAATACTAAAAGACGTCGGAAACAGCGATGTGATCTTTTCGATTTCTTTAGTCCCGAAATACCGGGACATCATAATCCATCCGCGGCAAGGGGATTGGCCCGTGTTATCGCGGATGGGTCGAATGGCCACCAGGCTCATCCGGCCCAGGTTGAGAAAACCGGAGTAATCCTTGCGATCACGCAATCCTTTCATAAGAACGGGAAGCTGTGTCTCCGCCCCACCGTAGGTAAAGAGGATAGACCCGTCCAGCGCACAAATCAGAACTTGATCGAGACCCAAATTCTCCCAGGATGAGTCCATCAGGTTTCCGACCAGAAAAGACTCATTTTGATCCAAAGCGAAGGCGTAGAGGTCATCCCAATTGGCCCAATCGGCTAAAGTCCGGGAGAGATGCTCTCGCTCCTTATCCAGATTACGGCGGATCGTTAAAAGATCTCTTTGGGCCTCTTCCGACTCCAACCGAGAAAAGAAATCGAGCAGGAAAAAACGCGTGAATAAACCGAAAACCACCGCCGCGCCCATAGTGATCCCTATCATTGTGAGGATAATCCGCTGCCATATCTTCATAGAATACCTCCGATTGCAGGCTATTTCACTTAAGGAATCACATTATATCGCAGTTAACTAAAAATATCAACAACCGTATGGAAGAGCTTTTTTACTTTCCCGGGCGCACCGGCTTGGGAACGCCGTCGGAGCGCGCCGGAGCGCCCTTCTGGGAACGCCGCGCTTTAACGTGGCATGGGTTTTATGTTTTGTCGGGAGCGCCATTCCCAGGCATTCCCAGGGCGTTCACAAAAATCTTTTCTCTGTGTTCCCTGTGCCCTCGGTGTGAACCCTGTTTTATCTTTAAGACATGCCAACTTAAATGTTGGCGTTCCCAGTAGACGTGCCGCACTAAAGTGCGGCGTTCCCAATCGATTCTGTCCTTGTTTCTTCATTACGCGCCATAACTTGACATACACGGTGATGCCGAAAAGGGCCTTATTTTTGGTATAATTCACAAAGCGCCACAATTTGGAGGAAAGTATGCCCGAAGAAAGGAAAGAAGCAGAGAAGAAACCCGAGAGCCGGAACCCTCAGAACAAGAAGACTCCCGAGAATCCGAGCCAAAAGAAAAAAGACCACCGAAAGCTCCATCAAAAGAAAAAACCGAAACCACCCGTTACGGGGAGCCCTTCTAAAGAGGGCGGGGCGCTTCCCGCTCCCCTGCCCGCACCCACCGTCGCGCCGACGCTCCAGAAGCCTTCAGAGAAAAAGGAAATGAAGAGACCTGTCGACAAACGGCCACAGAACGCTCATCGCAGCTCCTCAAAAGCCATTGAGGCCAAACCCGTGGAGCAGAAAAGCGCCTTCTACGGCATCGAAATCGGAGAACCGAGGAATACAACAGATTGGCTCGAAGAGGATATCGGACGATATCATCGCGCCGTCATCGCCGCGTTAAGTAAATCGCCGGTATCTCCGGAAGGCATCTTGGACCTGTCGGAAATATGGATTTCCACCTCTCTCCCTTTGGACTTGATCATAGAGGTGATCCAAACGCAGGGACTGGAAGGTAACCTCCAAGAGGTGAGATCCATCGTTTTTCAAGGCCGAAAGATATGGCCTTTGCCGAAACAGGTTGGAAAAGAGGATTGACAGCCCTTCTACGATGTGATAAAATACGGCGTTCCAAAGCGCTCCCTACCTCGGATTCGGGAAGGCCAAACCCGTTTCTGGGATAGGGGAGATAGACGCAACGTCCCGTTGCAGATAGGAGGATTTTTTGATGGCACTAGAGTACGAGGAAAAGCAAAACATCATCTCGGATTTTCGTATCAACGACAAAGACACGGGGTCTATCGAAGTGCAGGTCGCCCTGTTGTCGACGAGGATTCGTCAGTTGACCGAACACCTGAAGACCCACCCGAAGGACTACCACTCTCGTCACGGGTTAATGAAGCTGGTCGGCAAACGACGCCGGTTTTTGAACTACCTTAAGAAAAACCGGTTCGACGTGTACCGGCAGATGATAGAAAAGCTCGGTATCAGAAGGTGACAAAAGGCGGAGAAATCCGCCTTTTTTCGCGACAACCCGCGTCTCCTATCGAGAGGCTCAATGCCCGAAGCGATAGACGCCGGTGGTCATCTTCAGCTTCGCGGCCTCCCGGATATCTCGGATGTACACGTCCAATTTCTTGCTTCTTATCGCGCTGCCCACGTCTTCCACAACGAATAGGCCGCGAGAGGGGGTGGAACGGAGCTGGGGAAGGTAGACCATCGTTCCGGGGGGAAGGAGCGCAGGATCGGCCGCCACGGAGTACCATTCTTTGGCGAAACTACCTTCTTTCGTTCGCCGGAAATAGGGAAAGAACGGAAGGTTGCCATCGTCCCACTCGGTGTAGAAGGTCACTTGGAAGTCCCCCATATTTTGCAGAAAGAGGAGCATAGGATCGCGGTACTCGAAATTGATCATAATTTCCAATCGAAATTCCGGGGGGCGACACACACCCAAGGCTTGACCGCTCATCACCCAATCGCCTTTGTTGACGGTCAGCTCCTCAAGGCGGTTATAAATCCCCTTCAATCCGTTGCCGTGGTAGATTACGATATAGGTGGCGCCCACATCGATGACACGGCCCGGTAAACAAGAGACGATGGTTTGGTTCTGCCACACCCGAAAGGAAAGCCCTCGAGAAATGCCCGAATCCGTCGACTCTCCGAAAAACCGGAGAATATCCTCCGGCGCCAACCGGTTCCGACCTGCCAAAGGCACCGTAATCCTTTCCTGTAGGGGGGGAAGCGGAATGCGAATTATGCTCCCGCTCCGAATCGTACGCGCGTCTTGTATCTTGTTTTCGGCCATCAACGTTTTCACGCCCTCCGCTCCCAAGCCGAAGGCTTGCGCGATATGGCTGAGGGTGTCGCCCGACTGTATGGTATATTCGATCTTTCCGCCGAGCACCAACGATAGGTCATCGAGCGAGAAGGGGTCGGTGAGTTTTGGGTTGTCCCGGTAGTTCAGCCACCGCAACTGCCGATAGTCCTCTTTCAGCTGGTTCAACTCCGATTGGAGGAGAAGCTCTCTTTCCTGAAAAGAGGCCTGTGGCACGGTGTCTTGTATGGTCGTTTCTTTCCGGTCCGAGGAAGAGGTCTCCATCCTGAAACGGGCCATTTCAGCGGCGATTCGCTCGCGAACCATCTCCTCGATAGCCGCCATATCCGGGATGGTTTTCGATATCTGTAGCAGCGCAGAAAAGTCGGGCGGGGTGTTCAGGTATTCCCAGTAGGTTAAGCTCGATTGGGCCGTGAGCAACAAGAGGTAATTTTTATCCACTCTCTCTTGTAGCGCATCCGCACTGCGTCTGGTTTGTAGGAGCTGCTCCTCGAGCCGATCGATGCGCGCGCTCATCGTGTCCATTTTTTCGCTATAGCGAATCAGCATCTCGCGCAATACCTCTATCTCCACCCCCTGTTCCAAAGAGCGATTGATGTACTGACAAGAGCTGAACAACATCAGAAGGCACCCGATCCCCACCAAACAGGATAGACGAACCAGATAGACCCTTTTCGTATTGACAGCACGCGCTTTTTTTTCCATACGCCGCATTCTCCTTTGCGACCCCGGAGGCTCCATCCCGCAACTCACCGACGATAGTCTTCGAGCTCCGCTCTAAAAAGCCCGTTTAGGTCTTTTTCTCGCGGAATGACGCCCATAATGCCTTACCTGCCGTCAGGTAAGGCGAATTGGAGTTCTTGTACTCCTGGTTGAGCCTTTCCAGCCATCGAAACCCCTCGGAGACGTTGTTTAAGAGTATCTGTATCGAAGCCAAACAAAACAGGATGCCGTCGGCTTCTCCCGGAATCCGGCCACGCTCGTAGGTCTCAAAAAACTGCTGATAGGATTTAGAAAACGCGATAGCCGCATTCTCCCGATTTTGGTCATCCAGATAAAACCATCCCAGTTTCATATACAACTGCGCCATTTTATACGAGTCTTCGGCGATCAGATACGTCAGGACGGCCAAACTGTAGAGATCGATGACCTCCTGGAGCGCGCGTTCTTTGGACAAGTTCAAGTGGAAGGTATCTTTTCCTTTCTTCAGAGCCTGCTGTAGCTGAAAAATCTGTTGAGAATTCAGCTTGTCCGGCAAGGCTTCAAAGTCTTTATCATAAGCGGAGTAGTAACAGTCGGGGCAAGCGATGATCGCGTAGTGTTGAGGATCAGGAAATTCATAGGTGGCGTGCAAAAACAAGTCGCGCTGTTTCACTCGTATCGCGTGATCGAATATCCGCAGGCTTCGGAAATCAGCGCCGCAAAGGCCACAACGGTAGTGTTTTTGCCAAAAGACCTTCCTGTCCACGGAGTCGGCGACAAATTGGGCGGGCGCGTAAGACCCTCCTATTCGTCTTCTCCCTCCAAGAGCGCGTTCACGAAGTCCTCCGCTACAAAAGGCCGAAGGTCGTCGATCTTTTCACCGACTCCGACGTATTTGATGGGGAGACCCAGTTCGTCTTTGATTGATAGGGCGATGCCTCCTTTGGCCGTCCCATCCAATTTCGTCAAGACGATGCCGGTAACGCCTACCGTTTCCAAAAACTTTTTAGCCTGCGCCAATCCGTTTTGACCAGTTGTCGCGTCTAGAACCAGCAGCACTTCATGGGGAGCCTCCGGGATGATTTTTTTAATCACACGATGCAGCTTCTTCAATTCCTCCATCAGATTGTCTTTCGTATGCAGCCTTCCGGCCGTGTCGATCAAGACGATATCCTTCTTTTTCGAGAGAGCGTGACTGACCGCGTCATACGCCACAGCGGCGGAATCCGCCCCGGGCTCGTGGGCGATCAAAGGAACCCCGGCCCTTTCTTCGGCCCAAACGCGAAGCTGATCGATCGCGGCTGCCCGGAAAGTATCGGCCGCGGCTAAAACAACCTCTTTTTTTTCTTCCTTAAACCGTTTCGCCAGCTTCCCGGTTGTTGTCGTCTTGCCGCCCCCGTTGACCCCGACGATGCTGATCACCATCGGCGGTTTTTCCGGTACCCGTAAATAGGCATCGCCTTCCAAGAGGTCCAACAGAGCTCTCTTCAATGCCTGCGTCGGGGATTTTTCCGATTTCATCTTGTCTTTAAGCCCTCGGATAATCTTTTCGGTCGTGCTCACGCTGATGTCGCTGGTGATCAATAGCTCCTCGATCTGCTCCAACGTTTCGGCATCTATCTTCGAGAAAGAGAGCAGCGTTTTTATCTTCCCGAAGGTGGCGTCCCTGGTCTTCTTGAGCCCTTCTTTCAGACGATCGAAAAATCCCATGGCTACACCGAGCCCTCTTTCTGGTAGAAGAAGGGCTCCAGTACCTTCAGGTTCAACGATCGATAGTTAAAGATTCTTTCGGTGCTGCCGACGAACAGGATACCTCCAACACGCAGCGAATCGACGAAGTTTTGGTAGAGAACATTTTTGGTTTCCGCTTCAAAATAGATCACCACGTTTCGACAAATGATCATATCCAGGTTCTTCTCGAACGGGTCCTGTAGCATGTTGTGGTTCCGGAACTGTACCCGATTTTTCACGTTCTGCAGCACTTCATAGAAAATTTCGTCGACTTTTCGAAAGTACCGCCTGAGGACGTCTTCAGACGTCGAGACGAAGGCGCGTTCATCGTAAACCCCTATTTTCGCCTTCTGCAAAACACCCGCATCGATATCGGTGGCCAAGACGCTGGCCGAGGCCGGGGCTCGAAGCTCTTCGAGCAAAATACCCACGGAATAGGGCTCTTCTCCGCTGGAGCAGCCGGCGCTCCAGATTTTTATCCTGCTGCTCTGTTTCATCAGTCCGGGTAGATACGTTCTCTTAATCGCCTCCCATTTTTCTGGGTTTCGAAAGAACTCCGTCACGTTGATCGTCATCTTGTCCAAAAATTCTTCCGTCTTCTTTTCGTCAGCCATCATCAGTTTCATATACTCTTGGTAGGAGCCGACGTTGTACTTCCGTAGCAACATGTCCGTTCGACGCTTGACACGGTGCGGTTTGTAGCCCGAGAGGTCCAAGTTCAATCGTTTTTTCACTTCGGCGATAAACCAAAGAAACTGAGGATCAGGAGCTTCTTGATCGAGCATCTCTTCCTCCTATGTCTGTGATCATACTATTCACTCATTCGGTGATTGTTATTGGAATCCGGTATTCCACTCCCACTGAAAAACTCAGCCCCTCTCCTCCCAAAGTAGGGGCGGACAGGGGTAATATCCTGTCTATTCCGCTCTTGATGGACGCCCGTAACGACCAACGGTCATTGAAACGAACATCGATATCAGAAAAAACATAAAAAGCTTGGTTGATTCGGCCGAATCCTATCTTCGTTTCGATTCCCTTTTCCTGCCAATCCCATTCGATCTGCTGCCAGATGTCCTTCCCCGAAGGTCGCGAAAAGCTGTTCTTTTGACCAAAAGAGAGTAGCAATGGCCCCAATCCGACTGCGCAATAGTATTCGGGGTTCTCGGCTAGCGTAAATCCCGCTTTAATGGAAAAGGGAGAGTATCGAAAATCCGTTTTCAAGCCATAGGTTAGGGTCGAAAAGGGATCGATGCCCTCGGTCTCCGATGACCCCTGCGATTTGTAACCGATATAGGGGACGATATCCAAAAATAACAGACGTATTTTCGGGCCCCCCGAAACGGCGAAAGATCGTGTGGGGGTCGATTCATAGAATCCCTGAATATCCGCTCCGAACCCGATTGAGGACCATCCTATTTCCGGAGTTTTAAAGGCAAAAGACCAATCCTTCCAATTCGGGCTCAGGGTGGAAATATGCCAATTCTGATTCTCCCACAGCAACTTAAGGTTTTTCTCGTTCGGATAGGTGGTCGGCTGATAGAGGTACTCTCCAAACGACTGGGCGGCCTGGGCATAGGCAAAGGTCACCCGTTTGATCTTCACTCGCACGCTTTGGTAATAGTCCTCAGTTCGCTCGTTTGTGAAGTCGACGAAGAAATCTTGATCCTGAGAATACGTCCTGAACCCGACGTTGAAGGCACCGTCAAAGATGAGAAAGCGTAAGGTGGGTCTGATCTGCGCGTAAAGCCCCACGACCGACCCAGCGCCGGCTGGATTGATGAATGGACCCATCCCAAAGGTAATGCTGGCTGCCATATTTTGCAAAATCACGTCCGGAAATGGAAGCGTCCAGTCCAGGGCCTCGAAATCGTCTTGCGCGACTTCGGCGCCAAACAAACACGCCGACGGAAACGCAAAGATCAAGGCAAGGAACAAGAGAATCGGTCTCTTAACCATCGACACGTTTCCTCCAAGACGGGTTTAGGAACCTGCCAGTGTATGGGAAAATAGGCGCCCTCGTGAAAATCGGAGCCCATCGTTCGTATACAATCCAATTGTTTGCATATTTGCGCGTATCTTTGGCTGTCGGAGAAGCTATGTTTGGAGTGATAGCACTCGATTCCTTCCAAACCGTAGGCGCGCATCTGAGCGATTTGATTCTGGTTCAAACCCTTTTGCGAGGTTTCTCCTCGACATCCCTCTTCCGCGTAATACAAGCCTGGATGAGCCAACACAGCCGCACCCCCTGCCTTGCGAATGGCCTCGATCGCTTCCCGCGGATGACATTCAGAAGGCGGCACGTAAGCTCGTCCGCCAACGCCTATGTACGTTCGAGAAAAAGCTTCCGAAAGCTCTTTTATATAGCCTTTGCTCTTCATTGCCCGGGCGATATTCGGGCGACCGACGTACGGTCCTGGCGATTGCTTTTGTACGTCTTCGTAAGAAATCTCCACACCGACACGATTCAAGAGTGCGACCATCTCTCGCGCCCGTCCGGTACGGTTCGCAAACCGCTCTCGTAAAAAAAGGGAAAAAGAGGAATCGTCCAAGGAGTAGCCGTACCCCAGGATATGGACCTCTCCTCCTTCAAAAAAGGTCGAAATCTCCACGCCCGGCAGCAAGACCAACCCCATCGCCTTGGCTTCCGCTCGCATCTCCGGAATGTGTTCGATGGTGTCGTGGTCCGTCACAGAACAGAGCCACACGCTTTCCGAGCGCAACATCTGAAAAAGCTCTCGCGCGCTGTGTCGACCGTCCGAAAAATGAGTATGAAGGTGTAAATCGATCGCGATTTTCTGGTCGATTGACCGTTGGCCGGCTCTCAAAGAGAACATCGACGAAACACAAATCCTACCAAATCAGTCAATCTCCGCCATAATCGCTTCGAGCTCTTCATCTGCAATATCAAAGTTTGCGAAAACGTTTTGCACGTCATCGAGGTCTTCTAGTTTGGAGATCAGCAACATCACCTTTTCCGCGTCTTTTCCGGTGACGGCGACCCTGTTTTTCGGCTCGTAGGTGAACTCGATCTCCTTGGGATGGAGCCCTTTCTCCGTTAGGGTATCGGCCAGTCGCATCAAGTTTTCCGGTAAGGTGAACAAGGTCACTGGATCCGAGGAGTCGTCCACATCGTCGGCTCCAAAATCGATCGATTCCAATACGAACTGGTCCATATCGGAGATTTCCGATTGCTCGATGAAAAATCGCCCCTTCTTCTCGAAGGTCCAGCTGACTGCGCCGCTCTCGGCCAGATTCCCCCCGTACTTGCTGAAGACATGCCGCACTTCCTGTGCTGTCCTGTTTTTGTTGTCGGTGGTCGTGTACACCAACATAGCCACACCCGCAGGGCCATACCCTTCGTACATCACTTCGACGTATTCGACCCCCTCCAATTCTCCGGTACCTCTTTTAATGGCCTTTTCAATGGTGTCTTTAGGCATGTTCCCTTCTCGGGCTTTGTCCACGGCCGCCCGTAATCTGGGATTCGAATCCGCGTCGCCGCCGCCTTCTTTCGCGGCGATGGTGAGTTCCCTGATGAGTTTCGTGAATAACGTCGACCGTTTCTTGTCTTGCGCACCTTTTCGGTGTTTAATATTCGCCCACTTATTATGGCCCGACACAATAACCCTCCTTTATTCTACTCAGCGAGATTTCCTCGGTACTTGAGTATCATGAACGTAATATCATCATGCTGCGGCGCCGAATCCACAAAACGCCCGAGTGCCTCCGTCATCGCCGAGCTGATCTCCTCGGCCGTCTTTTCGCAGTTCACACGCAATACTTCCTGCATACGCTCGAAGCCGAACTCTTCTTTAGCACCGTTGCGCGCCTCCGGTATGCCGTCGGTGTATAGGATGAAGAGGTCGCCGGGCAACAGCGTAAACTCGCTCTCCAGGTAACTCTCCCCTTCGAAAATGCCCGTAGGGATCCCATCGTTGGTGATCTCGAAAAAACGGTCTTCGGACCGGCGGTAAAGCAACATCGGATCGTGCCCCGCGTTGACGTATTTGATTTGCCCCGTTCTCAAATCCAGGTTGACGAACAGTCCAGTGATGAACCGGTCGGCGATCTCGTTCTGAGCGATGTGGTCATTCACTTTCTCCACCAAACGGGGCAGCTCCTCCGTGACGGATAGGAAGATACGGACGGTGGATCGGAAAGAACTCATCAATAGGGACGCGGGAACGCCTTTCCCGGAAACATCCGCAATGACCAAAAATACCTTGTCTCCCGAGTGGATGATATCATAGTAATCGCCCGCAACTTCCACAGCCGGCTCGAAATGACACGCGATGTCCAATCTCCGCAACTGAGGAATCTTCTGTGGCAGCAGGCTTTCTTGTATCTTTTTCGCGATCTCTAACTGCTCAAAAAATCGTTCCTGCTTGATCTGCTCTTGAAGGAATTGATAGTTCTCCAAACCGAAGAAGATTTGGTTACTGATAGATTCCAACAGTTTACGGTCTCCGGCTGTATATAGGTTTCCGTTTTGCTTGTTCGCTAGAGCAAGGAACCCCCAAAGCTTCTGACTCGTTCCCAACGGGACGATCATCGCCGAGTGCATACGATCGACACAGTTCGGAAATCGCTTCCGAATGCCCTCTTCCTCCAAAATAATCACTTTGGCTTGGTTCTGCTGGATCAGATTTCTGAAATACCCTTTCAGTCCGTCGGCGAGAGACCGAACGATCCTTCCCTCTTTTTCGACGTATTTATAATACTCTTCGGTCCCCTCGGTCCCCATCGCCAGATAGATACTGATGAACCCTGAGGGCACAGAGTTGAGAACCAGTTCCATGAGGTCGCCCATAACCTCGGTAGGATTTAGGGTTTTGGACAGTAGCGAGGTCACGCCATAGAGTGTCGAGATCTCCTCATAGGTCTTGGAAATCTCCTCCACTTGGGTTTCCAACATAATCGAGGACTCCTCCAACTGGTCTTTATAGGATACGAACTCGCTTTGTAAAGAGGCGAACTGGGACTCGATCCTTTTAAAAAGCACCTCTTCATCGGCGCCTTCGATCGTGGGGTCTATCGGATCGCCCAGGAGCTCGCACAGTTTATGATAAACGGATGCCAAGGCTTTTCTATACGGCATCCCCCACCACCTTTTTGACACAATCCAAAAGCTGCTTCGGACTGAATGGTTTAGTCAACACATCGATTGCGCCTAAACTGAGGGCATTCTCCCGATCGTCTTCTCCGCCCTTCGCCGTCAGCACAATGGTCGGTGTGTCCTTGAAGCCCTCCATCTTCGCCTTTTCTCTCAAAACGCCGAAACCGTCCAGTTTCGGCATCATGAGATCCAAGATCATGATATCGGGAGAGAAATGGCTCATCTTTTCTAACGCGTCTAGGCCGTCCTCCGCCTCCGCGATCTCATATCCAGCCTTCTTTAGATTGAAAACAATGATGTTCCTGAGTACCGTCGAGTCATCGATGATCAACACTTTTTTGGGCATCGTCCGTCCTCCGTATCGGAAAATAACCATTGTAGCGGATACCGCTTTTCTAACGACACAGACACCTCTCGCAGTATCGGGATGTAAAAACAGTCGGGAGATTTCGTTCCATATAGGCTCTCTAGAACGTAACGATAGTCAACCCAAGCCTCTCTGTTGACCCTATATTCTATCACATAAAAATCCTTTTTTCGTGTCGCGCAGAAGGACTCGGGCAAAGAAAGAGGCTGACACTGTTCGTTAGCTTCGGTAATCAGAGAGAACTCCCAAGACTGCGCGACCGCGTCAAGACGAAATGTATCGAAGACCTTCGATCCCCATCGCAACCTCAACCCGTCGGGTGCGCACGCGTTGAATCGCCGGATCATGTCCGGGACGGGGTAGTCACCATCCCGCCGTTTCAAGCGTAAGGTGAAGTAATGGGCGACACTCGCGACTCCGGTCGGTAACGGACGCAAACAACCGATGTGTGGAATCGGGTGAAACCCTTTCGTGTACCAAAGGTCGAAATCCGCTCGCCTGAGCGTTCGCTCCAACGCGTGAAGCCATTCTAAATGGGACAAATACCGGCTGATCCCGTTCTTGGTCCCGCGGAACAGATAGAGGTCAAAATCGATATGCCGATGCTTCGTCCAAAGGGACGGGTTCTTAAACTCCGGGAGCATAAGTGGCGATCATACGCTCATACAGGCGGTAAATAGAGTCGACTCCGTCTTCCAATCGGACTTTGACCGGTTCTTTTTCATACCGCTTTTTCAGCTCGATCACGCCGGACGAGACTGCTTTCCCAATGGTCAGACGCACGGGGATGCCGATGAGGTCGGCGTCGTTGAACTTGAATCCCGCGGAGGCCGCCCGATCGTCCAACAACACTTCCACACCCCGTTCCAGAAAGTGACGATACAGTCGCTCTCCGGTTTCTTTCTGAAGCGGATCGTTGACATTGACGACGGTGATGATCAGGTGATAGGGCGCGATCGCCAAGGGCCAGATGATACCCTTTTCGTCGTGCATTTGTTCGACGACCCCGGCTAGGGTGCGGGAAACCCCCCAGCCGTAGCATCCCATGACGAACGGTTGACTTTGCCCCTTTTCATCGGTATAACAAGCGTCCAACGCGGCGGAGTATTTGGTTCCGAGTTCGAAGATATGGCCCATCTCGATCCCTTTCGTCTCGAGTAAAAGCTCGGAGCAATGCGGGCAGCGATCGCCCGGCTTCACCATCCGCAGATCATACCATTCTGACACGGTGTAGTCCCTGCCCTCGTTCGCGTCACAGTAATGGTAATCCGTCTCCATACCGCCTACCACGACGTTTCGCAGCCCTTGAACGCTCCAGTCGCCATAGATTTTTACGGAATTCTTGATTCCGACGGGTCCTATAAAACCGATCGGGACGCCGAAGGCCTCGGAGACGTCATCGGGTTGGGCTAGCTCCAAGGTTTGATCCCCGGTGGAGGCCCGAAGCTTGGACAGATTGATCTCATGGTCCCCGCGGATCATCGCCATAATGAACCCTTCCCGACCTTTAAACAGGAGCGATTTAACGATCTTCGAAGCCGGGAGACCGAGGAAGGCGGAGACTTGCTCGATCGTTTTGACGTCGGGTGTACCCACTTTCCGCAACGCCAGAAGACTTTCTTCCTCGTAAGGGGGGGCTTTCGCGTACCCGGCCTTCTCATCGGAGGCGGAATAGCCGCACTTTGGGCAATAGTACAGGTTGGACTCTCCGTTGGCCGCCAAGATGTTGAACTCGTGGGAGCAAGAACCTCCGATCGCGCCGGTGTCCGCTTCCACCACCATGAACTTCAATCCCATCCGTTCCAAGATGTGGGCATAGGCTCGATACATGACCTGATAGGTTTGATGCAGGTCTTCCATCGAGGTGTGGAAGCTGTATGCGTCTTTCATGATGAACTCTCGGGCCCTAAGCAAACCGAACCGCGGGCGGATTTCGTCTCGATATTTGGTGTAGATTTGATACAAATTGATCGGCAGATCTTTATAGGAAGAGAGCTCGTTCTTGACCGTGGTCGTCACCATCTCTTCATGCGTGGGTCCCAGCGCAAACTGTCGATCGTGACGATCGGTCATCTTCATCATCTCGGGCCCGTAGTCTTCCCACCGTCCGGTGGTTTTCCACATATCGGCGGGCTGGATGATTGGCATCAGGATCTCTTGACACCCTGCGGCATCCATTTCCGAGCGCACGAGCTCTTCGATCTTTTTCAAGACTCTTTTCCCCAAGGGCAGGAACGTAAAGACGCCGGCGGCCACCTTTCGAACGAACCCTCCGCGAACCAGCAGTTCGTGGCTGATCACTTCCGCGTCGGACGGCGTCTCCTTTATCGTCGGGGCGTACAATTTCGAAAACCTCAAACCCTTCACCTCTTTTCGGGAGCAACTTTTCAGAATTATATCACAACCGCCGAGCGGATATGTTTGAAAATAGGGAAAAAGGAAGCGGCCGGAAGAGAAGGCGAATACGCCATTCCGGGAGCACCGCCCGAAAGCGCCTGGGAACGCCCTGGGAACGCCAAACTTTAGTTTGGTATGTCTTTTATTTTCACGGACACTCTCAGGAAAGGCCTGCCAACTTAAAAGTTGGCGCGCCCAGCCAACGAAGTCTCGCAATACACCTTCTGCCTTTTACGGTGCGCCCAGTCCAGACAAAAGCGTATCGCGCCTTCGCGAAAAGAAGAAGCGCTTACGCCGCGATGACTTCTCAAAAAAACCAAAACATGCCAACTTAAAAGTTGGCGTTTCCAGGCGCGCCCAGAAGTGCGATACCCCCTACCCGCCCGTAGGGGTCAGGGCGCGGAGTCGAACCTCGCCGGCGAAAAACCTCCGCCTTTGCCCGTTCGAACAGAGGATTTCGATGCTTTCCACCGGGGTCTCGACGACCTCTCCGGAAAATGAGACGCCCTCCGCTTCCGCATAAATCTCCACCAAAGATCCTCGCTGTAATAAAGACCTTTGGCGCCATAAATGAAGAACGCCGGGCGCGTCCGAACGCCAGGCAGACACCTCTTGAAGAATGGCCCGAAACAGGTCTTCTATCGACACATCCCTGGAGAAAAGGACCCGAAGGGATACGGCTTTTCCTTGGAGTTCGGGTGGGATGGGGTTGTTCACGTTGATGCCGATACCCACGATATAGGCCTTCGCTTCACCTAGAATAAGATTTTCTTGCAGTACACCGGCGACCTTCAGAACACCGGGACCCCCGTTCGTGTATACGATATCGTTCGGCCACTTAATGTTGAATCCCTTACCGTTCCCTGTTCTCGGCAGGTCGGAAAAAACTCCGGCTTCCCCATCGATAGCCTCTATCGCTCGCAAGGCGGAGACTCCCAGCAACCGTTGATAATGAGAGGGCGTTTCCCCGGCATTCTTGAATAAAATAGAAAACCAAAGGCCTCCCAATGGAGAGGCCCAAGGCCTTTGCAGCCGCCCGTGGCCTTTCGTTTGACAACCGGCCCGGACAACTAGCCAGTCGTCTTCTTCTTGCCACCGCTCGCGAAGGTAGTCATTGGTGGACGGCAACGTGTCGAAATAGCGAACGGACGGCGTTCGGTTCTCACGCGGAGTCATAAGACGGCGCCGCGGTCCAATTCGATGAAACGTTCTTGCCCCTCTCCAAATATCCACAACGTACGGTTCGGGATGAGTGCCCATTCGTAAGCCCCGAAGGGCTCGGTGGAGACCACGGCGTGATCCGCTCCCCTCCCGACATAGAGGGTATAGTAATCCTCCTCGACGGCGCACGATCTCACGGCGCCTAGAGAAGTGCCGTTTGAAAAGAGCGCGTTGAGCGAGGTCCAATTACGACACTGGCCTTCGACTTCCAAAATCAGGGCCATCATACAAGCGGGCAAGTCGTCATAGAAAGGAAGTGAATCGATCAGCCGATGAAACATCACGGCCGAATCCGACAGACCTTTTTCTAGAAATTCTTCACTCCCGTCTAGTCGGTCTATGTCCCGAACGGTGCCGTTATGACAGTAAACGAGCTGCCAATCGTCCGAACGCGCGTAGAACGGTTGGACGTTGTCGAGAGTCGTCGCGCCTTTGCTGGCTTTTCGCGCGTGCATCACCAAACAGGTGCCCGTCTCGTCCTCATTAACGATTGGGCTCCGCTCCCAAACGGGGCGAACCTCGTGCCGGAGGTGTAGTGTACGGTCTTTGTAAAAAGCTACCCCGTAACCGTCCGAGTGAGGGTGATGCATTCCGGTCTTCGCCTGGATCTCCAACGCAGGGATCCATAAGCCGATTCGTTGCGGTTTTGAAGAGATCACACCTAACATTCTACACATAGGACACTCCTCTAAAAACGGTGTCGCCGTCTTTGGCGACACCGCATCATTCTGGGAATAAAACGCGAGGAACAGAGCACCCGAGCAGAAAAGGCTTTTAATCTTAAAATATCGCCTTTTCGGTGTTGGGATCAAAGAGGTGCATCTTGTTCATATCGATGACGACATCGATCTTCTCTCCTTCTTTGGCCTTTGTTTGAGGATTGACGCTCGCCACGATGAAGGTCTCCCCCGCCTTCAAGTGAAGAATCGTTTGGTTACCTAAGGGTTCGGTGACGTCGACGTCGGCGACGACGATGTTGCCGACATCCTTTTCGCCCACTGCAAAGAGCTTATCGTAGAGGTCTTCGGGTCGAATACCGAAAATAACGTCTTTTTCTATCCATTCTTCCACCTTAGGCGCGATCTCCTTCGGAATGCGAAGTGCGAACCCTCCCGCCTTTTCGCGGACGTAAAGCGCGTTCTCTCTCTGTACGATTATTCCGTTGACAAAGTTCATAGGAGGCGTACCGATGAAGCCGGCGACAAAGACGTTGGCCGGTTCGTTATAGATCTGGTGCGGATCACCGATCTGCTGGATTAGACCCGACCGCATAATGACGATCTTGTCCGCCATCGTCATAGCCTCTATTTGGTCGTGGGTCACATAAATAATGGTGGCGTTCAAGTTGTGATGTAGCTTTTTCAGCTCGCTTCTCATCTGAACCCGCAATTTAGCGTCCAGGTTCGAAAGGGGCTCATCGAACAAAAAGACTTTTGGGTTCCGGACGATCGCCCTTCCGACCGCCACCCGTTGCCGTTGTCCTCCCGAAAGCTGCTTCGGCTTTCTGTCGAGCAGGGGCTCGATGCTCAGAATCCTGGCGGCTTCTTGTACACGGCTTTGTATCTCTGCTTTCGGGAATTTGCGCAACTTCAAGCCAAAAGCCATGTTGTCGAACACCGTCATATGCGGATAGAGCGCGTAGTTCTGGAAAACCATCGCGATATCCCGGTCCTTAGGTTCAACGTCGTTGACAACCCGTCCGTCGATTTTGACCGTCCCGGAGGTGATCTCCTCCAAACCGGCAACCATCCGTAGAGTGGTCGTTTTACCGCACCCGGACGGACCCAATAAAACCACGAACTCCTCATTCTCGACTACAAAATTAGCGTCGTTCACAGCCTTTTCTTTCCCGTCGTAACTCTTCGTCACATTCTCCAATATGACTTGCGCCATTCTTTTACCTCCCGTGTATGTTCAAGATCACATCGATCTCTCTTCAATCCCCTCGGTCGTCTTTGGTATTCAGGAGCAGCTCATCTAACGCGCGCTTTTCCATAGGAAAGCCGGGCGCGCAGAGCCCGATGTCCATCAGAAACAGGTCGTACACCTCCGAAAGGAAGTCCATAATTTTGACATATCGCCGGAAATCCACGATCATAGCCGCAGGTTTGCCGTTCTTCGTGATGACGATCTCCTGCTCTTTCGCTTTTTGTATGACCTCAGAGAACTCCCTTTTCGCGTCTGCAAGCGTGTAGAACTCCAAATCGGATAGCCTTCTCACCGTTCACCTTTCCGTGATGACCATAATTCTGATCATATTATACCATAACACAAGAAAAAAAGTGAATCCGAAAACGGGAATATTCGAAGACGGGAATATTCGAAGGAAGCGCCGAACTTCGGTTCGGTATGTGTTTTGCTTTTAGATAGAAAGCGACGGACTTTAAGAAGAGGCCTCTTTTCGCTCGAACATCGCGAGGAAGGCGCGGACCAACGTCGGGTCGAACTGGGCGCCCGAATTTCGCATGATCTCTTCCAAGGCATGCTCGGTGCTCAAAGCGTGCCGATAGGCGCGCGTAGAGGTCATCGAATCGTACGCGTCCACCAGAGAAATGATCCTGGCTTCCAGCGGGATGTCTTTACCCACAAGCCCGTGGGGGTACCCGTTCCCATCCCATCGCTCGTGATGCGACAAGACGATCGGGATGATCTCGCGGGGGAGGTTGCTCTCTTCGATCAATCTCGCGGATTGAACCGGGTGCGTCTGGATTGTCAAAAACTCTTCGTCGGTTAAAGGCAGGGGTTTGTTCAAAACGAGGTCGGGGATGCCGATCTTCCCGATATCGTGAAGTATGCCGGCCCAGTACACCAACTGCCGGGTGTTTTCGTCAGCGCCGATGTGTTGGGCGAATTTGCGGGCTAAGACGGCCACGCGTTCGGAATGCCCGCGCGTATAGATATCGCGGATTTCGATGGCTTTGACCAAGGTTTGGATGATCGTATTCTGAAAGGTCTCGAGTTCCCCATGATGATCCCAGATCGTGATGAGCGCGGAAGCGATCTTTCCAAGCGCGACACCGGTTCTGATCAAGGTGTTGGTCGCTTTCACCTCTTCAAAGAAATCCCAGCTTATGTTGCCGTAAAACCGTTCTTCCGAATAGATGCCCACCATCAGCGAGGATTTGATACCGACCGTCGTTTGCAGCAGGAGTTCTGGAACTGTTCTTTCCGAATCGTATCGATGAATGTCCACGATCTGTCCATCCGCAGGCGCCGGTTTGAAGATGTTCACGGGCATACGTAGTTTTAACAAAGATTCCGGATAGCCGTAGATCGCCTTGAACACCCATTGATCGTCTTCGATGCGGCTGATGCTTCCCTTTCTCGCGTCCGGTATGATCTTCAGCCCTAGGGAGAGCAACCGGTTGAAGAACTGTTCGTGATCGGTTTCTCGAGAGAGTTGGCGGCTCAATTCCAGGACATCGAAGAGATTGTTGGAGATCAGGGCGATCTCGTGTAAGGCCTCTTCTAATTGTTTGTTGCCGCTCACCAAATCCTCGTTGGCCGATAACAATCGCGTATTCATCGATTCAAGCTGTCGATTGCTTTCCGATAACTGTCGATTGTAGTCCTCGATCCGGTCTTTCGCCTCGACCAACTCTCGGGTGGATTTTTTGACGATGCGTTTCAGCCGATAGTTCCACAACAAGATGGAAAAAATCACGATGAGACCGAGAACCGCGCTAGCGATCACCAATATTAACGTTTCTCTAGAAAGCGGTTTTTCTCCTTTCCATTTCCAAAACAGCTCCGCTTTTTCTTCGGTCGAAATCGACTGTAGACCCGCGAGAAGAAGGCGACTCAACTCTTTGTTCCCAGCTTTCACGCACCAGAAGAGCTCTTGCGGAGGCATAATCGGATTCGAAAAGGCATACAGGTCTCTTTTCCCGAAACGCTTCAAGTAGAATAAGGCAATGCTCTTGTCGCAGATAAAAACCGATTGGCGTCCTTCCGATACCGCTTTTATCAAAGACTCCCAATCGTCGTACACGATCAGGTCAACGCCGGGGGCGACGGTTTTCAGGTGTTCGATAACGGCTTCCCCGCTGACGACCCCGACTTGGTGCCCTTCCAAATCTCGCAGGCCGTCGATCCGCCGATAGGTTATCGGAAAAAAGATACAGGTCGGTTCCGTATCGATAGGGTAGACGAAATCAAAGAGGAGGGAGCGCTCTTCGGTATAGAATATCGCGTTGATCACATCGCTTTCCCCACGTTGGACCCCCTCGAAAGCTTCTTCCAAGGTGTGGTAGAAACGGTACTCCACGGGCATTCCGGTCTTTTCGGACCATAGTTGCCAAAGCTCGACCGTGATCCCCCGTGGGGTTCCCCGATCGTCTAAAAAGATGTAGGGTGGATAATAAGGAACGTCCGCGACCACGATCGATCTTGCCTGTAAAGAAAAAACCGCGCATAAAAAAAACAAAACGGCTAGAAAAAACCGCCGACAATCCAACAGGAATCACCCTTGCGTACCTGATATTATTGTGATGAAAACGGTACAGACAGACTCATCAACCCGATTATATCACATACAAACGCTTGTAGCAAATTCGGTGTGGGTATAATATCGAGGAGCAAAAAAACGGAAAGAAAAGGATGTAAAAAATGGCCCCCGAAGGAGCCAACATTGGCGCTCATTTGACTCTTCAAGGGAGTAAAGAAGCGTATTTTTCGACCCCGCGAAGAGTACGAAGATTATCGCGGGGTAACCAACGGGACCCCGCGATACTAACAAAGTCCAGCAGTCCGCTCTACTATTTTTTTCTTTAAAACTATGTCGAACTAAAGCGGGGCGTTCCCCGAATCGCTCCCAGTAAAGCGCTCCAAAAAAGAGCCGCTTTCGCGGCTCTTTTTTGATCATAACGATCGTCGGACGCTTAAGGCTCCACTAAATTCAAAACGTCCGTATTCCCCGGATCGATCTCGAGGATTCGTTCTAGTATGCCTTTATTCAGAGGCTTCTGGTCTGTCAGGTTGTTGATCCTTATCATATAGGTGAAGGCGACCACGCGGTCCCGCACGTCGGCGGCAGAATCTTCCGCTATTCTCACCAGATAAGGGTACGCTTGGAGTAGCTCGTTTCGAATCTCGTTCCCGTAATAAGCCATAATCATCTGGTCCATAGACAGCTCCAAAGCTTGGTCAATGTACTTTCCCAAAAAGCGGATGGCCATCCGGGTATCGGAAGGGTTGAGGCTATAGTAGCGGCTCAGGGCGGCCAAAGTGTACGCTTCCTCCAAAGAAAGGAGCTTCAAGTTGTCGAGCCGCGCTTGAAACATCGCCGCTTTCTGGGCGGCGTCCATCAATTGCGGGAGTTGCTCGCTTCGGGCCAGCATACTTTGATAGCAGACTTCCAAGAAAACCCTGCCGTCCGCGTCCACGGGAACGTAGTCTTTCAGGAAGCTGAAAACGGGCGCGTAATCCCCGGACTGCGCCGCGACGGGATACAGCTTCGAAAAGGTGTTGAGACTGCCCATCGTGCCGGAAAACACGAACTCGATCCGTTTGTCCACCATATAGTCAGGCATCCAGGCCATAACCCCTTGCGTTTGTATGCGTTGCTTCTCCGTCTCGTAAGCCTCGGAGACTTTGAACTCCTCAAAGTTCGAAAGCACCTGTCGACCGGTAACGAGGATCAAATGATAACCATAGTCCGTTTTGACCGGCCCGGTCAGCGCATTGAGCGGCGCTGTAAAACAGGCTTCCTCAAATGGTTCCACCATATCGCCCCGCGTAAACCAGCTCAAGTCCCCGCCGTTGTATTTATTGGATTGGTCAAGTGAGTAGTTGGCAGCGGCTTCGTCGAAGGTCGTCGCCCCTGAGAGGATATCGGCTTTGATCTTTTCCGCTTCTTCCAGAGTTTGCACCAGGATATGCTTCGCGGATACGCGCTCGTTGGCCGCGATGATGGACTCTTTATTGTTTTCATAGTAATCACGCATCGCCGCTTCATCCACCGGCGCTATGTCGTCGATGGCGCGCTGCCGGATCATGTCCTTTCGATAGTACATCAAAACGAACTGATAGAAGTTTTCCATCGACCCGTACTGGGCTTCTATCTCGGGTTTCGTCTCCGGATCGTTGGAGACGTTCATCACCACTTCATTCACCTGTTGTTCCAGCTTCAATTGATCGATGGATAGGCCTTTCCGCATCGCGTAGTAGCTCAGTAACTCGCGCTGAACCTTCAAGTTGGCGATCTCATATTTCAAAAAAATGCCATCGAAGATCGGGTCGAAGCTTTGGTCTTGTGAGTAATATTGAAGCATATAGGCGAACTCGTGTTCGAGGTCCTCATATGGGACGCCATACCCCGTCTCTTCCCCTTTTTCCCTGATCGATACTACCAAGTCTGTCGGCGCAACGGCCGCCATCACAAGGCTCACCGTAAGCAATATCAGCCATACCAATCCTATCCTTTTTCTCAAAATGAAAACCTCCTTCATATGATGTGCCCTATATTCCTATCAGAACTTCGCTTTTTCTTATCGCTTCGCACCTCGGTCGGCTAACACACGCAAAAAAACGCGGGTCACATAAGAGAGAAACAAATCTACGCAAACCCATCCGATTTGTAAGACGAAAATCAGGGGTAAAAATTGCCAAACCTTGATATCCCGTATTCTACCACACAAGTCGGGGGAAAAAGTGAGGAGGACGGCGACCAACAGCAGCGTCACGCCGTTCAGGTAAAGGCCTTTAAACAACCAAGCCCATCGGTGCTTTTGCCAGAATTGACGCACGGAGACGTACCCGCCAAAGTAAAGTCCGTAAAGAACGCCTAACATTTTTCCGGGCAAGAGGAGCAACGAGATGCAGAGCACGCAGAGATAGACGAACAGGCCGCAGCGCAGCCGGGTGTATTCGTACAAAAAATCCAGGACGAAGGCGCTGTAAAACGTGATGGCCAAGCGGCTCCCAGGCAAAACGGAAGCTGCCCAAAGCGCTAAAACCGACAGCGCCCCGACCAGCCCGGAAAGGGCGATTTCTTTCGGGGTCATAGGATCAGGCAGGCGTCTCCGAAAGAGAAGAAACGGTATTCGCTCTCTATCGCTTCCTGATAGGCGGACATCATCAGATCCCGAGACGCGAAGGCGCTGACCATCAGCAATAGACTGGACTTGGGCAGATGAAAGTTGGTGATCATCGCATCCGTGTAAACAAACGGAAAGGGCGGATAGATGAAGAGCCGCGTGTCTCCGGCGTAGGATCCGTCGGCCCGCTTCTCGTAGTACGGCAGGCTTTCCAGGACGCGAACCGAGGTCGTTCCGACTCCGATGATCCGCCGCTTCTCGAGTCGCGCGCGTTCGATCTTCCGAGCCTCTTCGCCGCTGACGTAAAAAGTTTCGGCGTGCATAACGTGCCCCTCTATCGCAAACGGACCCCCATCGTCTTCTAAGGGCCGGAAGGTCCCCAACCCCACGTGGAGGGTGAGAGTGCAGAACTCGATCCCTTGACCTTTGATGTCAGCGATCAAAGACTCAGTGAAGTGAAGACCTGCCGTCGGGGCTGCCACCGCGCCCTCTTCTTCCGAATACACCGTCTGATAGCGCTCTTTATCGCTAAGCGGCCGATGGATATAAGGGGGTAAAGGAACACTTCCGGCTCGAAAAATCAGGTCTTTCAAAGGGATCGATCCATACTCTCCCGAATCCGTTTCCTCATCAGTCGAGTTTTTCTTGAACAGGATATCCCGACTACCGTCCGGATGGTGCTCCACGCACTGACCGATCAGCCGATGGTTGAGGAAAGACAGGACCGTTCCTTTCCGAATCCGCTTACCCGGCTTGACGAGGGCGTTCCAAAGAGCCTCCTTTTCGTTTTCTGCACGAAGGGGTTTGAGCAAGAAGACCTCCGCCTTTCCGCCCCCCTCCCTCGCGCCAAGCAATCGCGCGGGGATAACGCGGGTGTTGTTGATCACCAGGAGGTCGGACGGGAGAAGGTAATCGAGAAGATGGTAGAAGCGCCGATGCTCTAGGGTGCGTGTGGTTCTGTTGATCACCATCAATCGCGAATGATCCCGCGGTTCCACAGGGCTTTGCGCGATCTTTTCAACGGGTAGCGTGTAGTCAAAATCCGAGAGATTCACTCGCCTTGGCTTCCTCCCCAGAGCACGTAGGTGTAGACGATGGCGGCGATGCCGATTACGGCCCCGCCGATGCCGACGCCAAAGGCATACCACAGCTGTTTTTTCACGTTTTGGTTCTCCAGTTTCAGTTGATCGTTCTCTATCTTCAGATAGTCCAGGTCCTGCTGAACCTTCAAGAGCGTCGCGTTGGCCGCTTCCAGGTTCAAAACGCGAAGGCCCAAATGGTTCTGGGATTCCACGATCGCTGGGATCTCCAGGGCGTTTTTCGCGGCGACCCCCACTGCAGAGAGCTCTTGCTGCAGGCCCTCCATCCTCTCTTTCATCGCGAGTATTTCGTTAGCCTGCAAACCCAATTCAGCAAAAGCTTGACTCATCTGCGCATTGTATGCCTCTTGTTTCGCAAAGTTGGCATCCACGGTCGGTAACCAGGTGTCCAAGGTTTCGTATTTTTTGAGATAGCTGAGCAGGCGACCAGTGTTCGCCTCCGTAGCGGCCAACCGACTTCCCTGCTCTTCAACGCGGGTGTATAAGGTTTTAAGCTCTTGCTCAACGGCGGTCAAGAAATCGCTATAACCGCTCACGAACTTCGTGCGCTGTTCGAGCCCCTGCATCTCCGCCAAGACCTCGTCTTTCAACCCGACCAAACGTCTTTCCAGCGCTGCCAGCTCTTTGGGGCTCACAGAAACCTCTAGCGCGTCCAATCTTTGGCGTAACAAAGCTAATTCGGTTCTCATTGACTCGTCTTGGGACTCCAATCCCTCTACGCGCCGAGTCAGGGCCGAGGCGTCGACTATCGCCCGCGTGCTCATGATGTAGTTGATCACTCGATAAAGGGCGTCGGCGAGGTCATAACGGTTTACGGAATTGGTCCCGTTGAAAAACCCGATACTGTCGACTTTCATAATGTTCGCTTCCACTATGGTACGAACCTGTTCGTAGATATCGAGGGACGTCGAAACATCTCTGGGCACGGCCCCGAACACCGCCCCCGTCGCTAAAACCAAGACCGTCACCGTCAGAAGAGCCGCTTTTATAGACCTCATAACCATCCTCCCCATTAAAAGACAAAATTGATCGTTCGTTCCACTTCCCCGCTAAGCGTGATGATCTGCTTTCGACGTATGCCATCTGGTCCTTCGCATTCGATCGTATAGGCGCCGGATTCCACGTAAAGCGTCTGCGGTGTCAGGCCTGACGGGATTCCATTCAACCAAAGTGGCATCCCGGACGGGAAAGAATGCACGAAGAGCGTCGTGCTTCCTGGCAGTTGCCGAAAGAGCGTATAGGTTTGCCCGTCGAAAAAGGAGGTGTTTTCCGCCCATTCCCCATATAGCCAGCGTATCTTCAGTTCGCCGGTACCCGGACGGATTTTTAACCCGCGTAACGGGGTCTCTCCGATGAGGGTGCCGAGCCAATACACTTTCGCCTGCGCGGGATCCGTGCTGAGGAAGAGCAACGCCTCGCCTTCCAGGTCGATCGTGTACTCATAGACCTTACCTGCGGAGAGCTTGTAGACGCGCCGACGGTCCGGATACCCCGAACGGCTCAGGTCGAAGGTTTGCAACCCCGCCACCGTGTTAATCGGTTGTCCCGTCGGATACCTCTGTCCCCGATGCAGAACGAATCCGTCGCCTGCGGGCACGAAATGGAAGAGAATCGTCGTCTCGACGTTCAGGTCCACGCTTACCTCCCGGGGTTGACCCACCTCGATCACTGACAGCCACTCCTTGTCTCCGGATTTCAGGGAAAGGCGATGAGAACCGTGCTCCACCTGAAAGGCAAGCGGAGTGATTCCTTTTTCCTCTCCGTCGAGGTAGACGAGGGCGGCAGGGGTCGACATAACCGTAAGCGGGTAGGCTTTGAGGGCGAGCTGACCCGTGACGGTCATCGGTCCGGGTTGTAGGACGACCTCCTCGCGCACCTCTTTGTACCCTTCCGCGCGAAAGGTGAGGAGCATCTTTTCTAGCGGTAACTGGTTGAACGTGACCGGCGTCTCTCCGAGGAAGGTTTCCTCTTTATACACTTTGGCCTGAACGGGAGTGCTCCGGATCGTCAGGTTCGCGAAGGGCTCCAGCCGTTGGAAAACCTGATTCTCTCCCAAAGAATTCACCCGTATCATTTGCAATTGCGGGGTGTGCCATTCTTTCGTAAAGTTCACCAGATGTTCTCCGGGCTCCAAAAAGATTTGAAAGGGCGTGATGCCCGCCACAATCCCGTCCACGCTGACTTGGGCCCCCGCAGGTTCCGTGACAAAACGCGTGTTGCCCTCCCGCTCCAGAGCGACCTCCAATGTCTTCGTAAAATACTGTTTCACTTCCGGATAGAAGTATCGGGATTGGTATCCTGGATGCGAGACCTCTACGTAATGCCTTCCTTCCGAGACCTCACGGAGGAAGTGGCCGGTCGCTTCGAAACGTTCATCCACACGTATCAAAGCCCCGACGGGCAGCGCTTTCACCTCTAAGACTCCGGAAGGAGAGAGCTTCAAGGTCACTTCCGTAGCCTCGAAGATGTCGAGAACCTCGGTATGGCCGTTGTATCCGGGTTTCTCGGCACGAAAGGTGTAACGGCCCGCGTTCAGGAAGATCATTTCCGATAGAACCCCGTTGCGATCCGATATGCCGAAAAGCGTGCCGTTGATGTACACCGAAACATTAGCGGGTTGGGTGTAAATCTTGATGGGCACAGCCAATAGTGCCGCCATCCAGCAAATCCCCAATACGATGAGGGTACACTTCTTCAAAGCTTCCTCCCTATGATCGCCAGCTCCCACGAGCGATCCGTTCCAACAGGTTTTCTATCTCCACCGTCTGCGCGTACGCTGTCCTTACCGGTAAGAGACGACTGGGAAGACCAATTGGCCTGGTGTTTCCCAAAACAACACGTTGCCTTCTCTCTCGTCAGGTTCAGGGACGACACTTAAAATCTCTGCGTCCGCCGGAAAGATGAAGGAGAGAGAAGAGTTCTCCTGAAGCTGTAAACGGTTGACTCCAAAGCCGGTTATCCAAAAGTCCTCGGATTTGTATGCCATTCCTCGGACCGTCGAATACTCTTCGACTTCCATCTCTTTCGCCAAAAGGCGGGCCGTCGATTCGTAGGTCAGGAGCGTGACCTTCCGCTCCGACTGCTCCGACAGTTTCGCCAGCATCTGCGCGTAATTGTTCGTTTTCTCTTCCAAACTGACACTTTGGAAGTAATCGTAGCTTTTTTGCAGATCGTCCCGCTTGTCGTAAGAAAAGACCACCCAATTGTACATGCTCGTCACTTCCGAACGGTCGAAGGTGTACACGGCCTTATACGCGTGTTGCTTATACTGTGGGCGACTCTGGATGGAAGAAACGATGTTGTAGATAAAAAAACCCACCAGCGCAATAACGACAAGCCAGAGCCAGTTTTTATTCATCTCTTTTCACACTCCGATTTTTCAACTTGCACGACTGAAGTTCCTTAAAAATGATCCACGAACGCCGGTTATGGTTCAAGTTCTGTATATCCCTCATCAGCGGGTAAAACACCAGAAAGACGCAGAGGATTGCCAAGACCAAGAGCAGGCCAAGAAAGAAAAAGGTGGCGTAGACGATGTGCCGGAGCGTGTTCGCGCTCACCAACCGGTACCTGCCGATCAGATCGTCCAAAGAAGGCCGAACGTTGAAGTAGGAGATGATCAGATCGTTGGGATCAGGCCCATCCGGCGTGTTCAAAAAATGTTCCACCACGATAAGGACTTTCCTGACCAGGTCTTGGTACACGCCCGTAGGATCATAGAACAGCGAGAGCCGTAAGACCGGCTTCTCCAAAAAACTCTTCGCGCTCTCACGGAACAACCGTATCGGCCCATCGGAATAGGGAAGGTCATAGTGCGCTTGAATCACGGCGTGAGAGAGGTCATACGAGAATTGATACAACTTCGAAGAGAAGGTATGCACCTCGTGCGTGTCCATCAGCAACACCGAAACGCCGACCAGCAACAACCCTGTCGCGCACAGAAAGAGAAGGGTGATAAAAAAAAGGTACCTAGAAAGACTCAAGACGGCTCCTATAAGGCGGCGAGTTTTTCCAGGATGTAGTTTTCCACCCAAAAACTCTCTACTTCGATCTGGTCTCCAGTATCCATTTCTTTCACCAAATAAACGCCTTTATCGAGCTCGTCCTCTCCGATGATGATGGTGTAGAGGGCCCGTTGTTTGTCCGCGTACTTCAGCTGATTCCGGATGTTCCGCCCCATCAAATCGTGTTGCACGGAGATGCCGCGCTTCCTGAGAAAGTCCGTGATCTTGAGGGACTCTCGTTTCGCCTCCTCGCCTATCGACAGAACGAAAACCTGACACAGCGAGGCCGGCTCTTCGATCGCCTTCTCTTCTCGCATCGTGGCGACCATCCGTTCGATCCCACACGCGAAACCCACTGAAGGCGTCGCGCTCCCCCCCAGCTGCTCGATCACCTGATCGTAGCGCCCTCCTCCCAAGAGGTCGAAAACCGTCTCTTTGAACGGATACTTGACCTCGAAGACGATCCCGGTGTAATAGTCCAGCCCGCGGACCAACCGGGGGTTCCAAGTCGCATCGATATTGTACTGGGCGAGGATCTGACTGACTTGACGCTTATGGTTCTGACATTCGGGACATAGGAAGTCGGTCAATATCGGCGCTCCTTCTTTGATAGCCTGGCAGCCCTCCACCTTACAATCCAACAACCTCAGGGCGTTAGTTTCATATCGGCGGCGACAGTCCGGACAAATCGCGTCCAATTTGTCGCGATAGTGTTCTTTGAGGGCGGCTTTATAGGCTTCGCGATCGTTTTGACATCCGAGCATATTCACCTGGAGCGTATAGCGGTGGAGTCGCAACTCCTCCAGTAGGAAGATGGACATCCAGATCATCTCGGCATCCGCCAACGGAGAAGAGGACCCGATCAGCTCCGCGCCAAATTGGTGAAACTGTCTTTGCCGTCCCGCTTGGGGGCGTTCGTACCGAAACATCGGGCCCATATAGTAAACCTGCTTGGGAAGCCCATCGGACGCCATGTTGTTCTCTATGAAGGAGCGAACGACCGGCGCTGTCCCCTCTGGGCGGAGACAAAGCAAGCGATGCGCTTTGTCTTCGAAGGTGTACATCTCCTTCTGCACGATATCCGTTTCATCGCCGACGCTACGGATAAAAAGCTCCGCCATTTCGAAGATTGGGGTCCTAATCTCTTGGAATCCGAAAACGCCGGCGACCTTCCGCGCAGCCTTTTCAAAAGACTGCCAATACTCGATTTCTTCCCCGTAAATATCGTTCGTGCCCTTCGGACGATTGATCAATGTGATACCTCCGCCTTCGATGATGAAAAAAGATCGTCGCTATTATACCACGATTGCGCGGCGGAGAACCGTGCCGATGCGGATCTGCGAATTGGCGTCTCGTCCGGGTTTAAGAGGTCTTTCTCCCCTCGATGTCAAACCCGAACGCACTTTCCGTGACGCGCGCCCTCGCCCAACCCGAATCCGCTAGGATCCCTCTGGTCTCCGCGGAGGTATATGCAGCGTGAAGGGAGGAGAGGAGCCCCGGTCTCATAGACTTCGGTCGGACCGTCGCCATCATCAGCCAACGGGCGTACCAAGGCGCGTCTCGTTTTAAGTCGCTGACGAAAAACGCACCTCCCGGCTTCAGAACCCGATGTATCTCTTTGAAAACCGCCGCCGGCTGCTCCCATTCGTGTAATGACCCGTTAGAGAAAGCGAAGTCGAACGACTGATCGGAAAACGGCATCCTTAGGGCATTTCCTAAGACGTACTCGACACGGTCTTCGACCCCTTCACACTGGGCGTTCTGCTGCGCTTTACGGGCCATATTCGCGCTGATCTCCAACGCCTTCAATCTCGCGCCAGGCGACGCTTTCAGCCAATCGATCCCCAAAAGTCCCGGACCAGGTCCGATTTCCAGCGCACAACCGCCGTCGATGCCTAGACTCTTCATTTTTTCTATGGTCCGCCGCCTCTCACCGGCCATCGCGCGCATCATTTGATCGAACTGCTCGACGATCTCGCCGTCTTGTATCCCAACATTCGTCTCGATTACTCGATTACTTTCTTTCATTTGGATCCTCCCATTCGATAAGATATAATATTTAATCTTGTATATAAGGATAAAAAAATAATATGCTGAAAATCCCGTGACCGTTAGGCGCCGTAAATCTCATCGAGAGAGGCGATGATCGATTCCAACCAGTCTCGTTCGGCGAGAAGGTGGCGGCGGGTATGATCGACGATGACGAAAGCCAGTGGGGGAATATAGGGAACGACTTTCAAAGCTTCGGCGTGTGATTCCAACGTTCTCAAGCTCTCTTCGGATTTTCGGCAGAGTTCGACGAGGTAGTCGTGGACCTCTTCCTTGGGCAGGGAGGCCATATAGTACACGGCCAAGTCCACCGGAAAGTATTGTCTTCTCTCGGTCTGCCATTCTTCTCGCAGTAACCGGAGGAACTCTTGCCGTCCTTTTTCGGTAATCGTGAAGACCGTTCGAGCAGGGCGATTCCCCACTCTCTCCTGCCCGGACTCGGAAATCGACCCTTCCTCGGCCAACTTGCCGATCGCGAAATAGATCGACCCAAAGGCGATATCGGTCCAGTCTCCCATACCGCGTTCAATCTCTTGCTTGATTTCGTAGCCATGCATCGGCCGCCGTTGCAACAACCCGAGAATGACCAAACGGACGTTCATCCTAATCCTCCTTCTTATATATACTACCTTGTATATACTAACACATATAATGATTTTTGTCAAGAGTAGTATAAGAAGGGTGTCACGCCGCGGGTGCCTTGCTGGGAACGCCTGAGAACGTCTGGGAACGTCTTGGGAACGCCGCACTTTAGTGCGGCATGTCTTTGACTCTCGCTTTTTCGGCTTTTCGGGAAAGCCTTGGGAATGCCAACTTTTAAGTTGGCATGTCTTAAAAATACAGGGTTCGCACAGAGGGCACAGAGTACACGGAGAAAAGATCCTTGAGAGCGACTTGGGAATGCCTTGGGAACGCCGCACTTTTGCGCGGCATGTCTTAAAAAAAAACAGGGTTCGCACAGAGGGCACAGAGTACACGGAGAAAAGATCCTTGAGAGCGCCTTGAGAATGCCTTGGGAACGCTCTGGGAATGCCAACTTTTAAGTTGGCATGTCTTAAAAAAACAGGGTTCGCACGGAGACCACGGAGTCACAAAGAAGAGAGGTGTTTAGGTGAGCCAACACCAGGTTTATGTTTCCTCTGTGCACTCTGCGTACTCTGTGCGAAACCATCTTTTGCGTTTTTGAACACGCCGAACTAAAGTTCGGCGTTCCCAGCCGCGCCATCGCGGCGTAAGCGCTTCTTCTTCTCGCGACGGCGCGATACGCTTGGGAACGCCAACTTTTAAGTTGGCATGTCTTAAAAAAAACAGGGTTCGCACGGAGACCACGGAGGTCACAAAGAAGAGAGGTGTTTAGGGGAGTCAACACCAGGTTTATGTTTCCTCTGTGCTCTCTACGTACTCTGTGCGAAACCATCTTTTGCGCCCCTGATAGAATCTTGCAAGAAGCCGTTCGATTCGGGCTTCATCGGTCGATTCACGTGCAACATCATTCTGTGTGCCAACAAACAAATGTTGAAAGTGAGAGAATTGATGTCCAGTCGCCTTCGCTACGGATCTAGTTTACTGCGAATATATTAGTTTATTGTTGATTTAGTTAAGTAATTTAATTGAAAATTTACAATCAAACCCCTTCCCGCCGACTTTATGCTATAATAATTTGATTCTCTTTTCAACTATCTAAAGAAGCAAGAACGTTGCAAAATGATACTGTGCCCGATATGGTCACAGCGAAATAGTCCCGCTTAAAAACATTGAGAACCGGGGAATGAGGAGAAGAAGTTTTCAGATTTCCCGATCGATTGCTTTGGAGGGGCTTTAGTTTTCAGATTTTAAGAAAACCAATCGTAAGGAACCGAAGATCCGGAGTCTTTGCGATTTCTGACAAATAGTCCCGTTTCCCAGACAGGAAGTTTTTTCCTGCCTCGGAGACGTTTTTAACCGATGAAATCGGTTATATACCCGGAACCATACGAGAAAATGCCTGCCCGAGCTATCATAGAGCCTAAATGAATAAGTTTTGATTATGACTCACCTATTCGAAAAGCTCGTTTTTTGCATAAAGGGGGTTATAAAATGAAAAGGGGTATTCTATCTTGTTTGGTTGGTTTTCTTAGCTTTGTTTTTCTCCTTTCGTGCGGAGGAGGAATTCCTAAATTACCGGACGGCATCCTCGATATTTCCGTAAATGAGATTTTCGACGCCTACGTGGACATTGCCGGCTTAGCGACGCCATCACTTTATTCTGCTCCCGAAACTCCGATAGAGCTCTCACCATTTTCGCCTGTCTTAACCATAACGCTCGAAAAGTCCGAAGGGACTGTCTTTCACATTCTCTTTTTGGGCAAAGCATACGACCTGGAATTCGGTACATTGAATATCGATTTAACCGAGGCGGAATCCGGGCTTTATCCTTTAACGGTGACGACCAGAGCCGGAGTTTCTAGCCGCGATAGCCAAAAACAGGTTTGGATAAAAGTAGACAACGGTATCGAGATGCCCAAGGTAACCCTAACGTGGTTGGAAAAAGAATTAGCGACGATCGAACTCTTCTGGAAGACGGATAGCGCAGAAAATGCGTTCGTCTCTCTTTACCTTCGCGCGGATACCGCGGGGGAAGCCATCGACTTCGGTATCGAGGAGCTTCAGCCCAATGTAGGGCGCCCCGTAACCTTTCCGAACCTACAAAAGGGGCAAAGTTATCAGGTAGGCCTGAAGCGAAATGGAGAACCAGCGATAAATTGGTTAGCATCGTTTAAAACCTTCCGCGATATGGAAGAGGGATTCCAGTTGTTTTACTGGCTCGACCTCACGGAACCTTCGACGCATAAGGTAAAAGTAGGAGTATTCGGCTATTATAAGGATCTATCGGAGCTATATTTAGATAATTATGGGTATCATACTGAAGGGGGCTTAGCCAGAGCCCAAGAGAGAGAGCTCTATTCTGAACCGGAAATATCTATGGATATTCAGGAAAATAACAAACTGATCCAATTCGACTTAAAAAACAACCCCGAAGGGTATTTTCGTTTGTCCTATACTTCGGATAAAAGCGCGATCGTTACTTCCAATCACGGAATTCAAGGCTATTTTTGCCCAGATTACCTGATCGCCTCTCATGAGCAAATCCTTTACGGACCCGGCGCCTTCATCGGGCGGTCGGGTATTCTCAATGAGAACCCCGATTTCTTTCGCGCCAGTTTAAGTCTTTATATGCTAGGCGGTTGGGATGCTTCAACGGGATGGGAAGAAGAATCTCCAGGGGTTTACACGTTCCCGGCCACTTATTCGTCAAAAATCGAAGAGTTCTTTCACGCTAGCCATATCTACGCCTACCAATCTGATGCCTTTATCAAAGAAACGAAGCAGTATGGCGCCCATTCGTTCCATATCATATTGTCAGGATCAGTTGATAGACGAATCATCAATGACCTGCAAACCATATATCAATTTCTCACGGCGCTTTGGGGCGGCACGATGGATATACCAGCGTACACGATAATGATCACCGACCCACCGAATAACGACCAATCCTTGTACGCCTATGCGGGAGAATGGACGACCGGGCAGGGGTTTTCGTCCAATTGGGGAATCATCGGTGAAATGGTCATACACCAAATGTTCCACTTGTGGAATGCGTGGGCGAAAGGCATTCCCTGCACACACGACTATCATATGGGTTTTTGGTATGAAGGGGTCAATGAATACTATTGCGATAAAATCCTAACGGAAATCGATTTTCAAACTTCTTCTTTCCCTCCTCATCCTTGCTTGGAAGAATGGTATCGAATATATAAAACTGTCCGGGGAACGAGCGCGGATAAACCGTTGATAATCAAGGATGAAGGGGATCCTTTTCCTGACAAAACTTTGGTCTACTGGAAAGGAGCCGTATTTGCTTACGCGCTTGATCGAGAGATACGTAATCGATCGAGTGGTAGGTATAGTCTCGATGATTTTCTGAAACACCTGTTGATACAGTACAACGAAAGAGGGGTTTTGTTTTCTTATGCAGCAATCTTAGATTACCTTCGGCAAATCATCCCTACGGGCTTGGATGATTGGTGGCAACAATATATGGTAAACAATGAGCCGCTGTTTCTGGAAGAATTCGAGTGAATTTGGGGGTCTGAATTCTCATTTTCGCTTTTCGATAGATTGGAAGATCGCTCTCACAATTCGCGCAAACGTACAATAATAGGGATTTAGGCAATGTTAATGTGCAACGGATTCCAACCTGTTGCTCGTGGTTGTTTTCCCAGAATACCTTGCTTATTTTGACGAAAGCGATTTGTCGATGGCTTCGGTCGTTTCCAGATTAACAGAGAACGTTTACGAAATATCCCTGAAGCCCAATACCCAGTACATCTGGCGAGTCAAAGCGGTTGATTCTTCAAGCAATGAATATATAACTCAGGGTTGTTTTTTCACAACGGGGATATATGGAGCACGGTGTCGATAGAGAACGTTTTGTGAAGGTCTATTTTCTTTTGACCCCTTACGCTCGAGTAGAGACCCCTGGTTTTTATGCTTTAAAGAAAACTTACCAGGATAACGTCCGTCGCTCTGGTGGTGTTCCAAGAAAGGTGATTTCTTTGCCCTCTAGATGAAACCTTTTTTCTTTTAAAACATGCCAACTTAAAAGTTAGCGTTCCCAGACGTTCCGAGATACCAGGCTAACGTCCGTCGCTCTGAGGGCGTTCCCACGCGATTCTTTTCTCTGTGTTCTCTGTGCCCTCCGTGCGAACCCTGTTTTTTTAATTTTAAGACATGCCAACTTAAAAGTTGGCGTTCCCAAGCGTATCGCGCCGTTGCGAAGAGAAGAAGCGCTTACGCCGCGATGGCCATATAGGCGCGCCAGCTGCGGGGCGCCGGGATTGTGCTATAATCGGTACCGATTATACGTCGCTCGGGAGGATGCGGATATGCAAATCACCGTGGTTAATAGGGCTTTATCGTTGTTCTCGGAAGGGTATTCTTGTTCTCAAAGTGTGGCGCTGGCCTTCTTGGAAAACTCCCTTCCGCCGAGTGTGGTCGCCGCGCTCTCGGCCTCTTTTGGTGGCGGTATGGGGCGGTCGGGGCAGACTTGCGGCGCTATCAGCGGCGCGGTGATGGTGATCGGATACTACTATGGCCAACGTGTCCCTTTCGAAGCCGAGAAGAAGGAGCGCGCCTACGGTTTGGTTCAACAATGGGTGAAAGCCTTTAACGCCGAGTTTGGCCACACGACTTGCAACGGGCTCATCGGTGTGGATGTGGCGGACGAGGCCCAGCGGGCCCGCGCCAGGGAGCAAGGGCTGTTCGACGCCCGATGTCCCCGCTTCGTTCAAAGAGCGGCCGAGTTGACCCATCAGCTTCTTATAAAGCATCCGATAGCCTATCCGCGATAATGGAACCTCCCTTTTGGCCCCGCTAGTCATACAGTCATTTATGCCGTTTTTCTTTCTCTACCAACACGATCGTTAGGTTAGTCGCCGTTCGTTCAGTCCTGTGAGATGGGATTTATAGAAACTTGGAGACGAAGCCGTCCGAAAAACCGGCACACAAGGGACAGGGCGTACTTGGAAAAAAACTGCGCTGACTTGAAAATCGGCGTGCCTCAGGTGTTCCAAAAGAGAAATCAATAACCATGCCGAACTAAAGTTCGGCGTTCCCAAAAGGAAGAAAAACCGACTTAAAAACCAGAGTTACCAAGCGTTCCTAGGGGTTCCAAAAGAGAAATACAGAACCAAGCCGAACTAAAGTTTGTCGTTCCCAGGCGTTCCCAGGTGTTTCAAAAGAGAAATCCAGAACCATGCCGAACTAAAGTTCGGCGTTCCCAGACGTTCCCAAAAGAGAAATAGGTTTTCCTCATCATTTTTCGATTCAGAGGTGGTCTTTGTGAAAAAAAGCGTCTTTTTACTACTCTCCTTGTGTCTGTTCACCGCCCTCATCGCCGCCGAACTCCCGTTAAAGATCGGTTTTCTTTACGTAGGTCCCGTTGGAGACGAGGGATGGAGCTACGCCCACGATCTCGGTCGGCTGTCCTTGGAGGCGCGTTTCGGAGATCGCGTCGAAACCGTCTATCGTGAATCTGTCCCGGAAGGAGCCGAAACCGGCGCCAACGTGGAAGAATTGATTTTGGAAGGCTGCAAGGTGATCTTTGGAACGAGTTTTGGTTTTTCGGACGCCTTGTACGATTACAGTTTACGCTATCCGGAGGTTCACTTTTTCCAGTGCTCGGGGATCAAGACCGGCCATAACTTGTCCACCTATTTCGGGCGGATCTACGAGCCGAGTTTCCTCGCCGGTTTGGCAGCCGGTAGTATGACCCGGTCCGGAAAGATCGGTTACGTCGCGCCGGTCGAAACTCCGGAAGTGATCCGTATCGCCAATGGCTTCGCTTTGGGCGTACGCGCGATAAATCCCGAGGCCCGCGTTTACTTGCGGTGGACTGGCAGCTGGTATGACCCCGACTTGGAAGAATCCGCAGCGGCCGCGCTTATTAATCGAAAATGCGATGTGATAGCCCAGCAGACGGACTCTTCCGCTCCGGCGATGCTTTCCGAGCAACGGGATGTCTGGGCGATCGGATACAACTCCGATATGCGCCAAGCGGCGCCGACCAAAATGCTGACATCACCGGTCTGGGATTGGGGAATATACTACACAGAGACGATCGAACGTGTCCTTGAGGGTACCTACCGTCACGGGGCTTTCTGGGAAGGCATGGATTCGGGGCTCGTCGGGTTGACTCCTCTTTCCGACCAAATACCGGAGGAAACCCGCAAGCTGGTCCAGGACTACGAGAGGCGAATGCTGTCCGGCGACTTCCACCCCTTCCGAGGTCCGTTATACGATCAGGGAAATCAGCTGCGGATAGAGGCCGGTCGCACGATGACCGATGAAGAACTGCGATCGATGAGTTGGTTCGTGGACAACGTCGTCACGAGCGCTCCTTAGAGAGCACATACGACGGCGTTTCCCTCAAAGGGAGTGGAAGACGGTCTACTGGCTCAACAATTCGATCACGGCCGCCGGCGAAAGACGCAGCAACGCATAGGCGGCAGCGCTCCTTATTAGGCTCACTTCGGATAGATCGCCCATAATCCGTTTCAGACTTTCGATGGCGAAACCGTACCGCGCTTTGGCCGAGTGTTCGATACAAGCCACTCGTAGGCGGGTCTCTTCCTTTTTTTCGTTCATACGCTCCACAAAGTTCGCGTACTCGTCTTCGAGTTTTAGGCGAGAGATCGCCTTTATCGCCGCTTTTCGCACTAAATAGCTGTGGTCTTGCAGTAAATCTCCGACAACCTTTTCCAGCTCGTAGTCCATCAAACGCGCCAAGGCGTCTACCGCAGCCGCTCTCACCGTTTCGTCAGAATCCTGCAGTCTTTCTCGCAGAAGCGTCACCGTAGCGGGTTCGGCCAGCTTTCCAAATCCTTTCACGGCCGCGAGGCGGATTTTGGGCTCTTCGGCTTCCAACCACGTCGTGAGAAAGCTGATGGCCGTCGCGGGGCTATCCAGGTTTATCTCGACGTACAGCGGTATCAGCGCCGGATAATGCGCGCGAAGGCGCGGGTCATCGAAGGCTTGGCGGAGTATGAACCCTATCGCGTCGTAGGGCAGGTGCTTGAGTGTCGTCAACGCCACTTTTTTTTCTTGTTCGGAATAGCGGTCCGAAGCCAGCATCTCTGAAAAAAACTTCTGTACGAAGTCCGGCCGAAACACCAAAAGTTTCAGCAAAGCGCTCTTTCGCGCTTGCGGAAAAGGTGTTTCCTGCGCGATCTTCTCCAGCGCGACCGGATCCTCCGTCCTCTCGATATAGGCCTGATAGGCTTCGGCTCTGACGCTCACATGCCGGTCCTCCAGCAGGGGTTGGACGTCTTCGGGCGGAAGCTCCGACGCGGCAAGCTTCAGCACTCTCACGCGGATTTTCGGCGAAGGGTCCTGGAGTAAGATGCGAAGCCTTTCCGGTTCTGGATTTATTGCGTAGAGCGCGTTCAAAGCGCTCATCCGCACCCGGTCGTCCGGGTCCATCAGCAACTGCTCGATGACCGGCTGTTGGTCTTGGGTACCCGTCTCTTTGATGTATTCGGCAAGCGCTTTGCGCACGCCAAAGTTTGAGTCCTCGGCCAATTTGAGGGCGTACTCCGTCCACGTGCCCGTCTTCTTCAACCCGTTGATCCCTTGTAAACGGACCGAGGGGTGCGGTGAGTCCAGAAGGTCCATGTACTGCCTACTCAAACGCGTGACCTCACGCGCCTGGAATTCTATCACTAAGTCTTTGGCCATTTTGAAAGACATATGCCACTCCTTCATTCATCGTGCGTGATCGCGCTGATGACCAAGCCGAACCCGCCTAAATAGGCCAGCATAGAACTACCCCCGTAACTGATGAAGGGTAGGGGTATACCGGTAGGCGGAAAAACTCCCAGCACGACGCCCACGTTGATAATTACCTGAATCAGCACCAGGTACGCATATCCGACGACGATGAGCTTTCCGGCAGGACGATTGACTCCCTTGATGGCCGCGTGGATCAGGCTCCTCGCCATCAGGTAGTATAGTATCAACAGAAAGGCCATCCCGACGAATCCTAACTCTTCTCCCAAAATCGCGAAGATGAAGTCGGTGAATTGAACAGGTAAGAGGTATTTGTAGTCTCCAAGGGCCAGACCGCCTCCTAAAACCCCTCCGGAGGAAATCGCGTCGATCCCGATCTGTACCTGCGTGTCTACGGCGCTGCCCGTAAAAAAATCTAAGAACCCGCGCAACCGATCCAGCTGATAGGGTTTTAGAAGCTCAAACTGTAAAACCGCCACCAACCCGACCACAGCCAAACCGGCGAGCAAGAAAAAGTAATAGTAGCGAAGACCTGCGACGAACATCAACAAAAATCCGATGGACAGGATGATCATCGACGTGGAGAGATCCGGCTCTCGGAAGATGAGGTAACTGATGAACAGGATCCAACCGACCGGGATGAGAAATTTATCGAAGAAATCGACCTTCCAATTTTCTTGGAATTGGCGTTTGTCAAAGTACGCGGCGAGGAAGAGGATGATCACGAATTTGGCCAATTCGGACGGCTGCAGGTCGTAGAACCCGAGGTCTATCCATCGGTGACTGCCGCCCTTTGAGGGAAAAAAAAAGACTGCCACCAGCAGCAGAATCAGACCCACCAAGTACCCGGGCGCCCATTGCAAGTGTTTTTCGATGGGAATCATCGCTATGACGAACATAAATACAAGCCCGATCGAGATGTTGAGAACCTGCCGGGTGAAATAGTAGGCCAGATCGATGCCGGGCCAGCGGTAAACCATGATGTAGCTGGCGCTATAGAGGATGATTAACCCGAACACTAGCAGAATCGATAAAAAGTAAAGAACCCCTTTGAAGTTTACGACTCGACTTCGAGTCCCCTCTTGTTTTCCCAATTTAATTCCAACGCCTTTCGGGTGATGAAATGAAAGTCTTCCACCGTTCTGAGGCAATATAAATTGCTGTCCACCTTCACGCAATCCGTGGCGCCAAAGGATGGGACCGCTTTGAAAAATCTCGATACCATCTCGGATATCTCTTCTTCGATTTTGTTCGTATTCGGCAACAACAACGCCATTTTGATGTTCCCGTATACTAACAGCCGATCGATGTGCCAGTGTTCGACGCGTTTTCCTTTCGGGTTTTCCGCGAATCTGTCCTTGTAATCGATATGCCGGTGAACGCGCTGTCGCAAATGGTTCATCGCTGACCCCACATAGACGTAATACCCTCTTCTGAGATGCTGTTTGAGGGAGCCGTAGTGGATCTCGCGTCCTTTGTTCAGCTCAATCAACAGTAGGTAGCTTCCGGTATTATTCGCCATTCGGTATGCCTCTTTCTTCCGGATTCTGTTTTTCCGAAACTACGGAGTCGGGTTGCGCTCCGCCGTCCTTTTCGATCATACTGAGGTCTGCCACAGCCATAAACAGATGGTCAATGCTCTTCAAAAACCGTAGTCGCGTCAGCCGAAGGTCTTCTCGATCCACCATCACGAACACGTCGTCAAAATAGCGATTGATGGGGTCTTTCAGCTCCATCAGGCCGATGAGCGCGTCGCGATAGTTTAAGCGCCGGATGTGCGAGAGTACGGTGTCTTTCGTTTCCGTGTACCGAATATACAGCTCTTTCTCCGCTTCGTTTTCGAAAAGCCGCGAGTCGAAGTCGGTGTCTGTCACATTCCTTGTGATATTGTGCACTCTCTCAAACAGTGTGGAAATTTGTAAAAAGACGGGCTCGGTTCGAAACTCTTGAAGATTCTGGGCGACGATCGCCGCTCTCATCGGAGTGGCCCATTGGTGTTGTACCGCCCGTATAATATCGTAGGGAAGACCTTTCCCTTGTAAGTAAAACTCCAGCCTGCTTTGCGTGAGCTCTTTGAACGTCTGAAGCAGCGCATCTTCGGAACGTTCGGGACGCGCGGTCGAAGGGGCGGTTCCGGAAGGGCGGTCGCTGACGAAGGGTTTGAGGCCTTGCCGAAAGAGATCGTCCAGGCGCAGGTCCCAGTTGTAAGAGATGTATGTCTCGATGATTTGGTACAGCTTTCTTCTCAGCCCGTACGGGTCTTTCGAACCGCTCGGGACATTTCCGAGCCAGAGGTTGCCGCATAGAACGTCCATCTTGTCGGCGACCGAGAGGACCGCGCCCGCCACGGACTCCGGTACCGATTGACTGTACTGCTCTTCCAACGCTTTTGAGATCGCGGGATCGAGACCCTCCAAATCGGCGTAGACACGGCCCATCGTCCCCTGTAACTCCGGAAATTCATAGACGACGGAGGTAAGGAGGTCGCTTTTCGAGAGTCGCGCGGCCTCGTCCATCAATGCCCGTTGGGGCGCCGGAAATCCCAAGCTCTCACACAGATAGGCGGCCAAGTCGCGGTTGCGCTCGACTTTGTCAAAGGTTGATCCCAAACCCTTTTGGAAGAGGACGTTTTTCAAGTGGTTCAGTCGGTCGCGCAGCGGAGTTTTTTGATCCTCCTCGAAGAAAAAGCGCGCGTCGGCGAGTCGGGCGTTGATGACCTTTTCGTAGCCTTTCACCACGTTCGCCTTCGCCTCATCGCCGTTGTCCTGAAAAGAGACGAACCCGCCGGTCAATAGCCCGTCTCTCAGAACGGGGAAGGTTCTTTGATGGTGTTTTAGAGTGGTGATCAACACCTCTTTCGGAAGGGTTTTGTAGTCCGAACGGAACTGCCCCATCACCGCTTGCGGGTACTCCGTCAGCCAGGTCACTTCTTTCAGAAGCGCCTCGTCCACCGGTATCTCCACAGAACAAGTTTTCGCGAGGTCGGTCAGCTGTTGTCGGATGAACCCTTCTCGCTCGTCTTGCCGAGCGAAAACGTATTGGTGTCTCATCTTGTCGAAATAGTCTTCAGCACGGTCGATCGTCGTTTCCGCACCCAAGAAACGATGGCCTCGCGTCGTTCGACCGGAGGTCACTCCAAAGCAGGAGAACGGAACGATTTCGGATCCCAGCAGCGCCAATAAACCGTGGACCGGCCTCACAAAACTCGTTTCGCCGGCGCCCCAACGCATCGGCCGATGAAAACTGAGTCCGGACAGGATCGTAGGGACAGCAGAAGCTAAAAGGTCCACCGTCATTTTCCCCGGAATAATGCGCCGAATGAAAACGTATGGGACGCCGTTGATCTCCTCTATCTCTATTTCGTCTACTTTTGCTCCGTTGCTGGCTAGGAAGCCGTTCAAGGCTTTCGTCGGTTCGAGTCGGCTTTCATCTGCGAAGGCCACTTTGCAGGCCGGGCCCTTTTTTCGCTCCTCTCGATCGGGCTGACGCGGTTCCAAACCCGATACCATAATCCCAAATCTTCTCGAGGCTACGAAGGATTCCATTCCGGTAGGGCGCAATCCGAAATCGATAAAACATTGACGGAATTTTTCTTCTAGATTGCTCAGTAGCCCCGGTATTTCCGTAGGAGGAAGCTCCTCGGTCAATACTTCGAGTGTAAAGGTCAAACCCATACCGCGAATACCTCCCGTTTCCGTATCTTCTTGAAAACAACATCTCGCTCGGGTCACTACCTCACTACAGGGAAGCAGAGTGTCCCTTTGTCTTTGCGGACTTGCGATAGAAGATGCCCGTTCTTGATTTTCTGCTCGCGATATGATTATACGAAACGCGTCAAGCTTACCCACAATTTTTTCCTCTTTCGTTAGGGCGAGAGGTATGTCGGAAGAATTGAGCATCATAGAGATCGGTAAATAATCCGGATTCTCAGTCATTGGCTTTAATTCGGAGAAACCCATCAAAGAAAATTTCAGGGGGCGGTCGGAAATCTTTTTCCGGTTCCGTTTGTCCTTTTTCACGACAAACAGAATCTCTCCCTCTACCCCTTCCGAAAAGGGGGCGACGGCGACCTTTTCCAAAAAACGAGTGTTCTCCTCGGGTTCGGAATCGGTGGCCGGGATGATATCCACAAAAGCATTCGTTCCGGGCGTTCGATTCGTAACTGGAGAACCCCTGCTTACCTCAGGCAAGGAAGCGTCATAGAGGTGAAGCTGATAGGGTATCTTTTGTAAAGCGAACCATCCGGTCAAGAGCGCGGCGAACCGCGGTAAATCAGTGCTCCATGAGACGTTTCGTTCGAGATACTGACGAAGCTCCAGGGCCACGTTCTCCGGACTCTTTTCCATCTCGAGCATCGGCTTGGCCACCTTTTTTTCGTAAAAAATGGTGTAAAAGCCCAAACCGAGCGCCCCGAAAACGATGAATGAATCGGAAACGTTGAATATCGCGAAGTTCCAAAAAGACAGAAAATCAATGACCCAACCGTCGCGTAGAAAGCGATCCAGCAGGTTACCGAGCGCGCCACCGACGATACTACCGAAGGCAAAACCCAGCAGATAAGACTTTCGCGCATAGCGAAGGCCGATAAAAAACACGAAGATCGCGATCGCAAGAACGATCAAGCGCAGGGAGTCCCCGTGCCCTTGAAAGAGGCCAAAAGCGATTCCGCTGTTTTTGACGTGTGTGATCTTGAAGACCTCAGGGATCACCGGGAGCTGCTGGCCCACCATCACGTGGTGTTCGACCCATAGCTTCGAAGCCTGATCAATAAAGAGGGCTAAAACCAGCCAAAAACCCATATTCATCATTTCTGAGCACGCACGTTCTTTCTAGAATAGAAGATCAGTTCAGCCTCTATGAAGGCGTCGAGATCGCCGTCCATGACCGCGGCCACGTTGCCGGTCTCGGCCTCTGTACGATGGTCTTTGACCATCTTGTACGGCTGGAAGACGTAGGAACGGATCTGATTGCCCCAGGAAATGCGGTTGAGTTCTCCCTGGATATTGCTGATCTCCTTCTTTTGTTTCTCTTCTTCCAATTGATACAACTTGGCGGCCAAGATTTTCATCGCCGTATCTTTATTTTGGTGTTGATTGCGTTCGTTCTGGCAAGCGACCACGATACCGCTGGGCAAATGCGTGATCCGGACTGCGGATTCGGTTCGGTTCACATACTGTCCGCCCGCCCCGGACGCGCGGTAGAGATCGATCCGCAGATCCTCGGGATCGATGTCGACAACGATGCTGTCATCCAATTCCGGTAAGACGCTCACCGAAGCGAAGGAGGTCTGGCGGAGGTTGTTGGCATTGAAAGGCGAAAGGCGCACCAAACGGTGTATCCCCTGCTCGCGCCGGATGTGTCCGTAGACGTATGGGCCTTCGATTAAGAGGGTGACCTCTTTGATCCCCGCCTCTTCTCCCGGTTGCAACTCTATGATTCTCGTCGTGAATCCCTTTCTTTCCGCCCAACGCAGGTACATACGCATCAACATTTGCGCCCAATCCTGGGATTCTGTCCCGCCTGCGCCGGGATGAATCGTTAAAAAGGCGTTGTTGGCGTCGAACTCGTCATCCAAGAGCATCGCCAGCTCGTATTCCTTGACTCCACGGGCTACCTTCCGAAATAACTCCAAAGCCTGCTCTTCCATCGAATCATCCTCGGCCGAAAGCTCTAGAGCGGCTTGCGCGTCCTCAATCAAGCTCTTCAACGAAGAAAACTCTCCGATCTGCGCCTTTAGCGATTTCACCTCTTTCAGAACCTGCGCGGAACGCGTCGTCTCCGTCCAAAAATCGGGATTGGCCATCTCCTCTTCTAACTGGCCTACCCGGGCTTGCGCCCCGTGAAGGTCGAACAGGGTCGAAAGCTCCCCGAACTTGCGGAGGTTCTCTTCAAATTCGCTTTTACTTTCGTAGGGTATCATAAGCGTTACCTCTTTACTTTCATTCTTCGATGCGCTGCGGACGCCTTGTCCTCGACTTTTCGGCGCAATTTTCGATTGAAGCTGTCGAACTCGTCGTGTCGATAGCTGAGATCGTCAATCTCTTTTTGAGATTTTCTCGTTTCTTCTTCGTACTTGGTCGTGACCCGAACTCTCAACAGGAGGTTGGCCATATCGTCATAGATCGCGTCGGTCATCTCCTCGAAGAGGATAAATGACTCCCTTTTGAACTCCAAAACCGGATCCTTTTGCCCGTATGCGCGAAGGCTGATCCCCTCCTTCAAGCCTTCGATGCTTTCCAGGTGCTTTCGCCAGCGCTCGTCGACGACGCGTAGGAGCAGATACTTCTGTAGGCCGACGAAATCGGCGCCGATCTCGTCACGTTTGGCTTGGTAGGCTTCCATAAACTTCGCGAGGAGACGTTCGGCGATCTCTTCCTTTCGATTGAAAGCGCCACTTTTAATCTCGTCGAAGTCGATGGGAAAGAGTTTGAGGTTTTGGAGCAGCCCTTCCAGGTCCCAGTCGTTCGTGTCGCAGTATTGGCTAATTCGACGATCGACGATATCGCGATAGATCTCTTTCATATGCTCGGAAAGGTCTTCTTTGGAAAGAATCCAATCTCGGTGCTCGTAAATCTCCTTGCGCTGCGAGTCCATAACGGTATCGAGCTCGAGCAGATACTTACGTGTGGAAAAGTGCAGTCCTTCCACGCGCTTTTGCGCCTGCTCGATTAAAGAATTCAACATAGGATGGGCGATTGGCTCTCCTTCCTCAATCTTGACGAAGTCCATGATCTTCCCAATTCGCTCTCCCCCGAAGATGCGAACCAAATCGTCATCCACGGCCAAAAAGAACTTCGAACTCCCCGGGTCGCCCTGTCGTCCGCAGCGGCCTCTCAGCTGATTGTCGATTCGACGCGCTTCGTGGCGTTCGGTGCCCAACACGCACAAACCGCCCAGTTCCACGACACCCTCTCCCAACTTGATGTCCGTTCCGCGTCCGGCCATGTTCGTCGCGATGGTGATCGCGTTCTTCTCTCCCGCCAACGCGATGATCTCGGCCTCTTTCTCATGGTACTTGGCGTTCAACACCTGGTGAGGTAGTCCCAAACGGGTGAGCTCTCGAGACAGAAACTCGTTCTTCTCGATCGAGGTGGTGCCGACCAGCACGGGTTGTCCTTTCTTATGACGTTCGGCGATCTCTTTGAGGATCGCGCCGTATTTTTCTTTTTGCGAACGATATATCTCATCGTCATGGTCTTTACGCACGATTGGCATATTGGTCGGAATCACGACCACATCCGTCACGTAGATTTGTTCGAACTCTTCCTCTTCTGTCTTGGCGGTACCGGTCATACCGGCTAACTTCTCGTACATCCGAAAGAAGTTTTGGAAGGTGATCGTGGCATAGGTCAACGACTCTTCCTGCACGCGCAGGCGCTCCTTCGCCTCTAAGGCCTGGTGTAGTCCGCCGCTAAACCGTCTGCCGGGCATCAATCGACCGGTGAATTCATCGACGATGATGACCTCGCCTTCCTCATTGACGATATAATCCACATCCTTTTTGTACAGCTCGATCGCGTTGAGCGCGTTCAAGATATGGTAAAGCTGATCGATATTCCCGGGGTCGTAAAGGTTTTCGATTTTGAGGTTCTTTTCGGTCTTTTTGACGCCTTCGTCGGTCAGCGTCACCGTCCGGCTCTTTTCGTCTTTGGTGAAGTCGACGTCCTTTTTATATCCGGTCGCCATACGCGCGAACACGTTGTATATCTGAGACGTGCCCTTCGTGGCGCCGGAGATGATCAACGGCGTACGAGCCTCGTCGATGAGGATGCTATCCACCTCGTCGACTATGGCGTAAAAATGATTGCGCTGCACCTTGGCGCGCGCCTCGTAGACCATATTGTCACGAAGATAGTCGAAACCGAACTCGTTGTTCGTGCCGTAGACGACGTCTTTCTCGAGGGCTTCTTTCCGATCTATCGGCTCCAATCGGACACGAAAGGCTTCGAGCTCCTGAGTCAACACCCGGTCTTTCGGTAAAATCTCACCTGAAAAATCTTTTGGCCACGCTCTCAAGTCATTCGCCAAAGCCGTTTTCCAGCGCTCTTCGTCCTCCCAAACTACTTCGAAGGACGTGTTTTGATTATTGATGACGCTGACCGTCAATCCCAAGGTTTTATATATAGGACCCATCCACGTGGCGTCGCGGCGGGCGAGGTAGTCGTTGACGGTGACCATATGAACCCCTTTGCCCGTCAACGCGTTGAGAAAAACCGGCATCGTCGCGACGAGCGTCTTCCCCTCACCGGTTTTCATCTCCGCGATCTTACTCTCGTGCAATGCCGCGGCGCCGATGACCTGGACATCGAACGGTCGTTGGCCAATCACACGCTTGGCCGTCTCTCGAACCAGCGCGAAGGCCTCCGGGACGTACTCGTCCAGAAAATCGTAACGGTTTTTCCCTTCCGGAATGACCGTTTCTTGGATGCTCCCCTTCAAATCAGCCGCCTTTTCGACCAGCTCTTCATTGGTCTTGGCCGCCATCTCCGGCTCAAGCGAGGATACCGCTTCGGCGATGCGGGAATACCGCTTGAGGTATCCTTTGTTTTTATCGAATAGCTTCGAAAATAGACTCATAAACTCTCACTTCCTCGGTGGTTGTGTACAGAACACAATTATACCATGTGAAGTAATCGCGGGGTAACCAGCGGGCTGACTTCGGAAGCCCACGAAGTCTCGCGATACCCCTTTTGTCTGTTTACGCGGCGATGCGCGTGTGGGGTTATCGCGGGGTAACCAACGGGACCCCGGGATACTGATGAAGACGCGCGATCCGCCTGAGTAAAAGCGTATCGCGCCGTCGCGAAGAGAAGGGGCGCTTACGCCGCGATGCCTATAAGGTTATCGCGGGGTAAGTGGTTTTTACGACCCCGCAATCCCCACCCTTTGCCAGTTTTTCCTCTGTGTTCTCTGTGCCCTCTGTGCGAGCCCTGTTTTTCAAGACATGTGCAAATGCGTATCGCGCCGTCGCGAAGAGAAAAGGCGCTTACGCCGCGATTGCTCCTTAGAGAAGACCCTGGGAACGCCGCACTTTAGTGCGGCATGTGTTCTATGTTATCTCAGTGCCCTCTGTGTTCTCCGTGCGAAACCCTGTTTTTTTATTGTGAAACAGGCCGACTGGAAGTCGCCCCCAAGAGTTTTCTTCAATCTTTTCTCCGTGTTCTCTGTGCCCTCTGTGCGAACCCCTGTTTTTCAGGACAAGCGCAAAAGCGTATCGCGCCGTCGCGAAGAGAAGGGGCGCTTACGCCGCGATGTTTCGCATGGAAACGCCCCCAGCCTCCAAAAACCGTACCATAAACAAAAGAGGGCCGTTTAGGCCCTTCCTTTGGAGCGGAAAACGGGATTTGAACCCGCGACCCCCTGCTTGGCAAGCAGATGCTCTACCGCTGAGCTATTTCCGCGCTTGGTGCGAGAGATGGGACTTGAACCCATAAAGGAGTTTCTTCCCACTGGATTCTAAGTCCAGCGCGTCTGCCAATTCCGCCACTCTCGCTAAAAGAACTGGTGAGCCGCCTGGGACTCGAACCCAGGACCCCATGATTAAAAGTCATGTGCTCTACCGACTGAGCTAGCAGCCCGACCACCGTCTTGTCGAAAGCGGAGTGATTTTATCATAAATCTTCCGATATTTCAAGCCCTATCCAACGTTCATTCACTCCGCTTTGTAAAAGCCTTGTAAATTCGACGTATGATGACACCCGCAACTCGCTTCCCTTCAAGCCCTCTCGGCGCCCCACGTCTTCCCCTTTCCGAAGAGTCGCCTATTGCGGATGAAAGACGTATCGATAGAACACACCGCCGGTGACTGCGCCGGCCGCATCATTTTCGAAGTAGATGCTAATCGTCATCGGATTCGCCTTCGGCTGGCTGATCTCTAAGGCGCTCGGTTCCGGAACCACCCATTCGTATTGTTTTTGCAACCTGCCCACCCAAGGTATAGTCCCGATTCCGCTGCCAAAAGATCCTCCCGCTTCCACTTCATAAACATCGTACCCGGCCGCTCGGAAGCTCGTTTTCGCATTGAAAATGGGACTGTATTTTCCGGTACACCCATCGTCGGACACTCCTAACTGTATCGTAAGTTTCTGTCCCGGGACGAGTTGTTTCGGCAACGGGGTCCAGGTATGGAGAAACTTGGAGATTTCCCCTTTTCTCGACCAATAGGAGCAAAAGGTGTCTTTCGCCGTGATCTGGACGGAGGTTCTCGCTTGCCCGTCTCCTATGCTGATTCGATAGGCGAAACATCCGTCTTCATAGGCGCCCTCTCGACCACTCCCCGTTTCGGCATCAAATAAATTGCGCCCAAGTTGATAACTGTAGGACTCAGACTCGAGAATCCAGACGCCTTTCCCCGTTTTTAAGTCGACCCACGCGATGGGTGACAGGAGTCCCTTCTTTTGAGAGTCCGCCGCGTAGAGGTCTTCGCACGCCAGTCCGATTTTATCGTAATTCTGATAAGATGCTGTGTTGAGTGTCAGAGAGGTTTGTTTCGGCTTTATCTCCATTCCGATCGGCACGGGCGTTTGATTTCCTTTTCGCGCGAAGAGGCGGTAGCCCTTCAAACAATGCTCCGCGGAGAGTCCGGGTCCAAAGTCGGGTTCCGACCAACGAAGCGTGAATTGTCCGCCAGACGGAACGATCTGCAAATCTATGGGAGGAGACAGATAGTAACAATAGAGCGGATTGTCTCCGTAGCCAAAGTACTCCGCCCACGTCTGTTTAACCGCTCGGTGCACGATGGCCACGGGTATCTCCACATCTTTTTTCGAGAGACCGATCGTCCACTCGGGAGGAATGACAACCCAACCGGTTCCGACCTCCACGTCGTCCAGCGAACGCCGCTCCGATTCGGTATCCTTCTTCGTCGGATGGAGCGCGATGATATCCTCGTTTGCGTCTGGCTTGAATCGTCGAAGGATCAACGGGTACTCCCCATCGGGCGCTTTGCCTTTGATATTCCGAATCGTCATCGACAGTGGGCTGGGTTTGAGCGCCACTCCGGAGGTGAAAGCGGCGCCAGCGTTTCCGAGGCTAATGATCCCCGTGTCCAGTAGTTTATCCACCGTTAGAAAAGGCCATCCGGTTTTCGTGATGTATTCCAAAAGAGGCGTTTTCGGAATACTCGCCAGGCCATCTTCTTCCAGCTCTAGCTCTTTTATCAAGAGCGATCGACAAAACATGGAAAACTCGGTGGCTAAAAGCTTTGGATCGATCGTATTGCGCAGCAGCTCTCGAATCGTATCGTGGCCTTGCGTATGGAGTAAGAATTTCCCCCACGCCCAAAGGTGATACCCTCTTTTGGCCCGATCCGCATCAACCCCTTCTGTGCCGTCCAAGACGAACCCTGTTCTCAGCGTCAACGCCAATTTATCAGCCGGATACATATCGTAAAATCGTTCGCTCATGGGCAATGCCGAAGGGTCCTGTTGTGAGTACAGTAGCTCGGCGTCGCTCAGCGCTTCGCTTTCGAATGTAGTCGCCAGGCATTCGTCAAGCCAGGGAAAGTTCGATTTGTAGTGGTTGTGTTGATAGACACTGTGCCAAAACTCGTGGGCGATAACCACGCGCCGTGACGCCTTCGTGTCCGGGTTGTCGTTCTGTAGATAATCGCTGTCCACGTGGAGTTTCACCCCGTCCCAGTAACCGCAAACATCCGACTTATGCACCCAAATATCCATCGATGGAGGGCAGGCGTAACCGTTATAAGCGTAATAGTCTTTAATCTCCTGGATTTCTGCCGCCAAAGAGATCACAGTCTTTGGTATCTGATACAGCTCGACTGCGGAAAAAGGAAAAAGGGCTCTAAACGCATCCGCTCGTTCTTGAGCGGTTATTTTCGGGTCGTCCAGCCAGAAGCGCATCTTTTTGCTCGCCCGTTCGATACTCACCAAAAGATATTCTGTTTGCAGATAGCTTTGGCTATGCTCATCTCCGGTCCAAGATACATTGAAGTTATCTCCAAAAACGACCGTACGATTCAGCCCATAGGCAAGCTCGTACGCTTTGTCGACTAAAGGATTCGCAACCTCCGCCGCTCCGAATATTGCGGCTCCGGCGGCCACCGCGCCTAAAACAGGAAGGGTAATCGCTGTCGAACCAGTTATCACGATGATCGTGCCGGCAGTCCCCAAGGCGCCGACCGCTCCACTGAATATCTTCCGCATATCCGAAGCAGAAATTTCCGAGAGTACGCCTTTTTTGGAAAAATGCGCGGTCGTCGTTCGAAGAGTGTGTGTCTTGGCATCGTAATCCGATGGAGCCACACACCATATACCCTCGCATATTTCTTCCATTGCGCATACCCGTTCGGGATCCGTGTTTGGTGGGAGGTCATACACAATCGTCACCCAATCGGAAAACACTCCCGGGGCGCCAGGAAAATCGAAATCGAAGGTTCGCATACCAGGTTGAAAAGAGGCTACCTCTCTGATCGTAACGGGGGTCTGACGGTCCAATACACCCGAAGGAATGGTCAATTTCACCGCCCCCGGGGCGGAAACGGATCCCCCTTGCGGACCGATCGTCGCTTGCGCCAAGACCTTTCCTGTTTCGGTAGTCTCCGGGGAACCTAAAAACCTTGACGCCGTCTTTTGGGTTATCCAAGCTGCGGTCTGACCCTTCGTCAAAGTGGAAGACTCCTTCCCGGAGGTCTTCCAAAGGATTATGTGGCCGTTTTCCTCCACAACCGTTTCGGAATCGTCTTCGGATAAAAGCGGGTACATCCCACGAATTTTCGTTTGGTATTGCGCGCGAGTTTCGAGGTTGAAGTATTCGAGTATCCACTCTCCCGTGCGATTCGACATATAGGCCAAGTAGCCGGAATCCGAGGTGAACACGGGGTAGTACTCATCGATCTGCGCCGTTTGAGTCAATCGTTCGATCGACCGGTCTGACCACTTCATCAGATACAGATCGTTTCGCCCCGTGGAGGTTAATACTGCAAACGCGATCCATTGCCCGTCTGGAGACCACGCCGCGGAACTGACCGCAAGGCCGGAAGTCAACCGCGTTTCCTGCCCCGTATCTATATCGAACGCCCAAAGGGAAGGAGCTGCGGAGGCATTTGTGTATAGAATGTACTTCCCGTCTGGGGAGAACCCTTCCAGAATAGCCCCGTCTTTTACTTTTTCAGGTTTAGTTTGACCGGGAGGGATGAGATATATCTCGGCTTTCATCGAGGCCGTATGGTGCGTAAACCCGATCATACCCGTCCTTTCGCAGACTCGCGGAAACGAGATACGAAACATATCTTCGGTTAAGCGAACCTCTTCAGATTTACCCGGAAGGACCAACGCCAGGTAGGTATTTCCAGCTTTAGTGAGCGAGTCTTTCACAACCAACAAAGGCTGTGACAACGCGAAAGAGAGAGTGCAGATACAGAGCGTCGCCACTAAGGCGATTAATACGATACGTTTTTCCATACCGATCATCTCACTTTCCATAAATTCTGAAAAGATTATACCACCTATAACGGGCAGCCTAACGTGTCACGTGTGGGTCAAGATATGGGGTGGTATAACCAAGAGGTTCATCGCGGGGTACCCAGCAGACTGACTTTTTGTGCGTTATCGCCGGGTAAGTGGTTTTTACGACCCCGCGATGCAGCGCCGGGAACACCGATTTTTATTTCGGCAAGTTCAAAAAAGTAAAAGATGGTTTCGCACAGAGTACGCAGGAACACATACTTCTTTGCGACCGCAGTGGTCGCCGTGTGGGCTTTTTCAAGACCTGCCAATTCAAAAGTTGGCTCCACGAAGGGAAGAAGCGCTTACGCCACGATGATCTTGTAGGTTATCGCGGGGTAAGTGATTTTTACGACCCCGCGATCCGCCTTTTGACTCTTCACGCCCCGAAAACTACTCGGACGAAAAATCGTGCGGTCAATTCTGGCTTTGTTTCTTGAACGCACTCCATAACTTCCCACAAACGGCTCATCAAATCGTGTTCAGAGCCTTTGTCGGACTCTCTAGATTAAATGCTTCTTTAACTCTTCCTCGTTTTTCATATCGATTAGCTCAAGTCCCAGAGCGTCAAGTTTCTCTATTGTAAGGGTCTTCAGCTTTTCGAAATACTTTTGCGAGACCTTCGGGAACTTTTTAGATATTAGTTTCCAAAGCAATTCTTCTCTTCCTCTATCCATTCCTTTTTCTAAGCTTTCTTCTCTACCTTCTTCTCTGCCTTTTAATATCCCCTTTTCTAAGCCTTTTTCCATTCCTTCCTGTCTGAGCATTTCCGCGATTGTTTGCAACTTTTCGCCCCTTTCTTCCGATACCGTTTTCATCAGGTCTGACAGTTGTTCGAAATACTCCCTGCCCATTGTGTCGAACAGGTAGATCATACAGACCTGGAAAAACCGTTCATTCGCTTCTGTCCGCGGCAATTCCGAAATCGTCGCTGCGACTCGGCGCATCGTTTCTCGGATCGCTTCTTTTCCCCTAAGCGATCTCATCCTTATGACGTCCAAATAGATTCGAAGCCGTTTCGCCCCTTTGACCTCTTCTTCTCTCAATGACGAAATTTCAAACAGTTCATATTTATAGTCTGGGATGTAGGCTTTCAAGTCCCCGTCCATACGATCGTAGTTCGAAAAGCGATTCGAAAACCATTGCGGCGCTTCCCATTTCTCTCTCCCTTGGTAGAAGACCACGGGCAGAATCACTGGCAGAGGCCGCGGTACTGTCTTCTTCCATATGGAGGAGGTCATATACCCCAGGAGTTGTAGGCTCACGTGTTTGTCAACCTTGCTTTTGTGTTCAAACAGCAGATAGACATACCCCTCTTCCTGTTGCATCTTAACCCGAAAGAGCAAATCGAAGAAGTATTCCGATAGGTCTTTCTCGATGTAACTGTCTGTTTCTATCGTTATCGATTCGGGATCGATTAACCGGACGATCTTCGGAGGCAGATAGTGCTGGATGAAAGATTTCGCCGTTTCGATATCTCCCATAACTTCTTTAAACAATTTGTCGTGTGGTTTATCTATCTTTTTCATAGATATCCCCTCCAGAATAAAGTCTCACTCGGTATTATACCGTAAAGGCGGGATTTCCAAAAAGAAAAAGTGTCTCCGCCTTTTTTCTTTCTCAAAAACATATCGCGCCGTCACGAAAAGAAGGGGCGCTTACGCCGCGATGGTGCGCCTGGGAACGTCGAACTTTAGTTCGGCATGTTTTAGAAAAGCAAAAGATGGTTTCGAACAGAGAACGCAGTGGAAACATAAACCTGGTGTTACCTCTCGAAAACACACCTCTTCTTTGTGCCCTCCGTGTGAACCCCACCTTATCTTTAAGACACGCCAACTTAAAAGTAGGCGCTCCCAAGCCTTTCACAGTAGACCTGCCGAACGAACATCGGGGTGTTGTTGCCCATTCGATAACAACGGACGCCCGTTTTATAAGATATCGAGTCCGGAACATCTCGTGCTTTTCATAGCGCAAAAAGGCACTATTTTTTTGCTGCATAATTTTATTGTTATATATTAACTACTCAACATGTGCGTGGTCATTACAAAAACCAGAAAAGCGAAAAACTGAATGAAATTGGTCTTTGAAAAGAAAGCGAACAAGGAAAATCGGTGCTCCATCTCAAATTATTAAGTGTGAACCAAAATAACAAAGAGGAGGAGCACCGATATGACCATTCTACCACGTATTAAGCAAATTGTCCAGGAAAGGTTCGGAACGTTTTTTGACAGCATCGAAGGCTTTTATCTGAAGAACTTTCTTATCCTTATCCAAGGCCTGCTCACGAATTCCTATACGAGTATAAGCGCTATCGCGGCAGATGAACACAACAGCGTCTCCCATACCACACTCTTCCGCTTTCTTCAATCTCACGAGGAGTTCTGGGTAACGATGAAAAATCTCTTGTTCTCGCTCTTCAGAAGACAGATGGTGGGGGAAGGCACAAGCCAACACCGCCACATTCTGGTCATCGACGACA